>ERZ857521.3-NODE-3-length-415017-cov-9.799244_pt1 | contig 415017 bp, 272 predicted proteins | sample MGYA00519701_ERZ857521 | MGnify/ENA primary metagenome ERZ857521 (study PRJEB31778, sample SAMEA3449346) | human gut metagenome | biome: human gut; feature: human-associated habitat; material: faeces | place: United Kingdom | collected 2010/2012 ...
TTGAAATAGCGAGCGATATTCGATAATATTTAGATTTAATTATGATTGTAATAAGCTGGTTATTAATAGACATTTGCGATTATGTGATATTTTAAGATAGTACAGGTTCGAGAGCCTCTCTCTCCGCTAAATACTAAAATAAGTAGAAAGTCTCACAAGTCTAATATTTGTGAGACTTTTTTATTGCCTTTTGATCTATCTTATATCTTTCTTCAAGTGGAGATTATTCGTATATAGACATTAAATATTTTAATGAATGTTTATGTCGGCCTTTCGGAAATATAATTTAATGCCGTGAATATCTCACTATTCTGATTCTCTTTTTATACTTATCTTTTTTAGAATTCATAAGTTGTGTATTTGTATAGACTTTTTTGATTAAGAGTGTTATAGACCGATGTTATTAATATTTAATCATAATCTTTTGTATTGATTCCCTGTATTCCGAGGGCGTTTTTCCTTTGTTTTTTTTAAAGATACGGTTGAAGTTTGAGATGTTGTTGAACCCGCATAGGAATGCGATTTCGCTGATGGAATTTGTCGTCTCGAATAACATTTTTGTGGCATTACTGATTCGTATGTCATTAATGTAATCTACTATATTTCGATTTGTCCTTTTCTTGAAAAAGTGGCTTAGAGCGGAATCACTCATAGAGACTAATTGGGCTATATCGCATAATTTGATGGGATTCATGTAGTTGTTGTTTATGTACTCGTTGATTTTCGCGATTCGCCGGCTTTTTGAGTCCCTGAGTATGCTATCGTTGTCGAAAGTTCCACTGGCTAAAATTCTTTGGCGCGGATTGGTCGATAGGTCATAGAGTAGGGCGAAGAATTCGAGACAAACGTTGAATCCCGTCATTTGAGTCATGGCGATTATTCTTTTGACAATATCGGAATTTTTGTTTTCTGTGAATTGGATTCCTCTTTTCGATTTTTCCAACATATCTTTTATCGAGGAGAACATGCGTTTTTGAAGAATGGGGAATGTTAGGAGCTGTTCGTGAAATTGTATAGTGATGACATGGTTGCTCTCGACATTGTTGCCTTCCCATTTGTGTGGAACATTGGGGCCGGTCAGTACTAAATCGACCTCTTCGAAAGGTTCGATGGAATCTCCTACAATGCGGCGTCCAAAATCCCATAGGACTAAGTTTAGTTCGAAATCGGAATGGAAATGTATGGGATAATCAAAATCGGCTTTTGGGTGATTGAGTATAATGAAGAGATCGTCTTCATTAATCGGGGTGATTTCGTGTTGTATATTTTTCATAATCGGAGCAATTTAATATATAGTACAAATATATAAAATAATTTGGGTGTTATCAATAATATATATGATTATTATTTATAATTTAATTTTGTAATTATTTGATTTATAGAAATATATTGTTTTTGTATAATAGTATTTTGATGTATTATGATAAAAAATTGCATAATATTATTCAATATAATATAGGTATTTGACTAAAATGTATTAAGTGTGATGTGGAATTTCGCTTAATTTTGTCGATGAAATAAATATATAAAATATTATGAAATTAAAGAAATACGAGGGTAATCCGATATTGTCGCCTAATCCTGAGAATTATTGGGAAAGTTTAGTTGTGTGTAATCCGGGGGTAATATATGATAATGGCGTTTTTCACATGCTTTATAGGGCGGCCGGAAATGATATAGAACATCTTGTATATATAGGCAAGGCAGAAAGTACAGACGGTATCCATTTTAAGCGTGTTTCGAAAGAGCCAGTTTTTTCACCGGGTAAAGATTCGTTTGATGCTGGTTCAAACGAAGATCCGCGTATCGTGAAAATGGGGAGTGAATTTTTCGTAACATATGCTTTTCGCCCGTATTTTGCTAGTCAATATTGGAAGAATGATTATGATCAGGTGGAAGCGCCGGAACATGATCCGAATGCTCCGAAGTGTTTGAGGGAGAATATTAGTAATACGGCGCTTGCCGTATCGCGAGATATGCTCCATTTTAAGAAAGTGGGGCGTTTGACAGAGCCTTCGTTGGACGATCGCGATGTGATTTTGTTCCCGGAAAAAATAAATGGTAAATATTGGATGCTTCATCGCCCGAAAGATTATGTGAATGCAAACGGTAATTATGGAACCGATTACCCTTCTATCTGGATAAAGAGTTCAGACGATTTGATGATGTGGAATACCGAGAGTAAATTATTGATGAAGGGTGAAGAAGATTGGGAGGTTAAAATCGGGGGGAATACTCCTCCTATTAAGACTGACGACGGGTGGTTTTTGCTTTATCATGGAGTAGATGCGAACTTTACCTATCGCGTTGGCGCCGCTCTTCTCGATTTGAATGATCCGACAAGGGTATTGTATAGAACAAAAGATTTTATTCTTGAACCGGAAACGTATGAAGAGACGCAGGGTTTATATCGTTGGGGGGTAGTTTTTCCGACAGGGGCCGTAGTTAAGGATAATATTTTGTATGTCTATTATGGTGCTTCTGATCAATGGGTGAACTTGGCTACGTGTGATTTTCAAGAATTGATCGATTTCGTGAAATCGAATAGCAGAAAAAAATAAGATACCCCATGGAACTGAATATATCAAATATCGATATAGTTGTCATACTTCTTTTTGTAGTGGGAATCATTTGGTGGGCTCTTAAAAACAGGAAGAATGAAAATGCCAGTGAGTATTTTTTAGCCGGAAAATCTCAAAATTGGTTTGTTGTTGGGTCCTCTTTGTTTGCCGCTAGTGTGAGCAGCTCGACACTTATGGGGCACTCTGGCGAGGGTTTTATAAGTGGTATTGCGGTATTTAATTATAATGTCGGAGCTATATTCGTAATAATTTTTGTGTCGTTATTCTTCCTTCCGTTTTATATTAAATCGGGTATATATACGATACCCGAGTATTTGGGAAGGCGTTTTGATAATCGTTCGCGGAAGTATTTTTCGTTCATCACTATTATCGGCAATGTGTTTTTGGATGCCGGAGCTGCTTTGTATACAGGGGCTTTGATTCTGAAAATTATTTTTCCCGAAATAGATATGATGTGGATTATTATAGGAATGGCTTTGATGGCGGGTACTTATACAATTATAGGGGGATTGTCTTCTGCCATCAATGCCGATATGATACAATCCATAATATTGATTGCAGGGTCGGTGTTGCTGTCGATATTTTGTTTTAATTCGGTCGGAGGCTGGGAAAATTTTGTAGAACATTTCCATGATGGAGTTTGGTTAAATTTGATTCGTCCGAATTCGGATACTACGGTTCCCTGGTTTTCCATTTTTTTGTCTATTCCTATTTTGGGATTTTATTTTTGGGGAAATAATCAAGTCATAGTACAGCGAGTTATGTCGGCCAAAACTGTCAATGAGGGTCGATTGGGCTTTTTATTCGTGGCTTTTTTGTACGTGTTTACTTTGTTTATTTTCATAGCTCCGGGAATGGTGGGCAGAATGATCGATTTGTTCGGTGTGGGAGATACGTTGCCCAATGAAATTATAGATGGAAATACATTGCGGGCACAATATGGAATCGATACGAATGAAGTATATCCTCGATTGATTTTGAAGTTGTTGCCTGTCGGTTTGATTGGTGTGATGATTGCCTGTATGGTTTCTGCTCTGACATCGACTCTGAGTGCGACATTAAGCTCTGTATCTACTTTGTTTACAATGGACTTTTATAAGTCGTGGAGGCCGGAATCCAGCCCCCGGCATTTGGTGCGCGTAGGTCAGTGGACTTCTTTTATTGCTTTGGTCGTAGCTGTATTATGGGCCCCGTTGATCGGTAAGTTTGCATCGTTAGTCGCCTATTATCAAGAGTTCTCTTCTTATCTGGCTCCTCCGATTGTCGGGACGTTTTTAGTCGGCCTGTTTTGGAAAGGTTCTACTCGCAACGGCGCATTTGCCGGTTTAATGTCGGGATTGGCTATGTCGGCATTAATCATGACTTATAAATTCGGATTCGGAGGCGTCGTACCGTTTCACTTTTTGTTGTGGGTTCCCATTTTGTTGATTTTGAGTGTCCTTGTGAATATTATCGTGAGCAAGTGCGATAGAAATAAGGAGACCGATGTCGAAACTTATACATGGAATAAATCCGTTTGGCAAGACGATACGAGGGAATTGAAAACAGTTCCCTGGTATAAAAATTTTAGATACATCAGTATTGCTTTGATTATAATTGCATTATTAGAGTATTGGTGGTTTTTCTAAGAAAAATTATTAACCCGTAAAAATAAATTATCATGAAAAAAATTTTCAATTTAATTGCTGTGGGAATGGTATTAGCATCAGTGAATGTTAATGCGCAGACCTATGTGAATGAAATGACACAGGCCGATGTGGAGCGTGATTGTTATATCGAAGGTGGTAGTGCTTTGTTCAATGATGCAGCGGATGCCTATTATGGAGATGGTAGTTATGTACAAAAGTCATCGGCTTCTACTCCTACTGCATTTATATTTAATAGAGACATTTGGGGAAATAAAAATTTAACCGGATTCATAGTCAATGTGCTGGTTCCCAATGATCGTATGGATTTCGACCAGTTTATTAAAATCGAGTATTCAACCGATGAGCTGAATTATCAAGAGGTCCCCGACATGAAGGTTGAAAAATCTTATGATGCAGTTTTAGGAAATAACTATTGGATCGATGTTTGGTATCAGGGCGCTTTGCCAGAGGGAGTAAAAGAGATTAAAGTGACGATGGTTGCCAATGAAGAAGTGGCTAACTGGATTCCGTGCTATCGTCGTACAGAAATTTTTTATGAAGGCGGAGACTCGTATGAATATGTCAAACCTCCTTATTTAATGATTGTGCCGACCGAGTTTTCTGTCGACTTTGAAACCGAGAATTATAGCATCGATATGGCTGGTTCCCAAAATGCATCTTCTACGATCGAAGTGGTAGATAATCCTAAAAAAGATGCGGTCAATGGTAGCGACAAGGTGTTGAAAATTGTACAAGACCCGACCGACCCGAATTGGGGGTGGGACAACGCCGATTGGTTTGGCGTAGCCATCGGTTTGTTGTCTGGCGAAGAAGAGCAATTGACCGAGATTACCGAGACCGACGGTCGTTATTTGCATTTCAGTATTTTGAGAAATGAGAATTCTGTATTCGGAATGGAAACTTGGGGTGGTACATGTTCATATAAGAATCAAGAAATTCCATTTACCGGATCGGAAAATTGGCAGGAAGTAGTGATCGATTTAGAAGAATATATTGGGTCTACTTTCAAGCAATTCTATTTCTCTCCGAATGAAAAATTCGGAACCGACAATGTTTCGGTAGCAGAAACTACATACCTCGATAATATCTATATCTCCGATGTCGCTACATCTTCTGGCATAGCCGACAATGTCGTTTCGACGTCGAAAGTCTGGGGTGGTAAAGGTGCGCTCTATGTAGAAGGTGAAGCCGGTGAAATGAGTGTATATTCGGTTTCTGGAATGGAAATAGGAAAATATGCGTTGAATGGGTTTTTGCAAATAGATATCGAACGGGGTATTTATTTGGTAAAGATCGGCGATACTATGTCTAAAATTGTAGTCTATTGATGAATTTTGAAAGGTGTACCAAAAAATTCTTTTTGGTACACCTTTCCTTTAAGATAATATAAAAATCGGCGGTAGTTTTTGGCTTGGAGGGAGTTATAGGCTATTTTATTTTTATGGAATGAGAATAAATGGTACTATGTGATAGATACTGTTTGTTTGGATAATATCTGTATATTCGACATTACTTGTAGTCGATGTTTTAAAACCATGAAAATTAGAGGATAATGTCGATGAATTTTCTTGGAGAGGCTGGCAGATATACTGTTTTGTAGCTTGTAAAGTCGGTGATACAGTCTTGAAGAATTTGGCATATTAAAGTTATTATATTGTTTTCGGGTGTGGGATATTAAAGAATTCAAGATGCCTTTATCCCCATATAAATTTAAAATCAAGGAATGATGAAATTATGGCAATTTTTATCTGTTATTTTGATATTGTCGATATCTCCTTTGGAAATATCGGGTCAAAATAACAGTGGTATTGTTTCCGGTAGTGTTTTTAATTCGGGACAAGAACCACTCGTGGGAGTGAGCGTCTTTGTCAAAGGAACAAATATAGGAACGATGACCGATGCAGATGGACGTTTTTCTGTAAAGGCAGAGGACGGACAAAGTCTGGAATTTCGTTATATCGGTTATGACACCAAAGTGGTGACCGTGAATGGTAAAACGATGTCGGTTACGATGTCGGAAAATCAAGTTATCTTAGATGATGTTGTAGTTATCGGGTACGGAACACAGAAAAAAAGCGATTTAACCGGTTCTCTCTCTTCTGTAAAGGGAGAAGATATCGTAAAAACAGGCGACACGAATATTACCCAGTCTCTACAAGGTAAAGCTCCGGGAGTTTATGTCACGTCCAATTCTGGAACTCCGGGGGCAGGAGCTACGATTCGTATTCGTGGCTATGGTTCTATTTCAACCGATTTAACCCCGTTGTATGTCGTGGACGGGCAACCTATGGAAGAGAGCAGTGTGAATACTATTAATCCTATCGATATTGAAAATATTGAGGTATTGAAAGATGCTTCGGCCACTGCCATTTACGGTTCTCGTGGAGCCAATGGCGTTATTTTAATTACTACGAAGAAAGGTAAATCCGGTAAAACCAGTATCACGTTTGATGCGTCATTCGGTTGGTCAAATGCAATTAATCGAGTGCATATGATGAATAGCGATCAGTTGTATGGCTTTTTGGAAGAGGCGTATGAAAATGACGGAATGCGGATGCCTAGAAATATTACCCGACTTTATCATCTCGATGGAGAAGGCTTGGGCCCTGTTGACGAATATGGCGAACCGACGGATATAAATGTCTATGATACCGATTGGTGGAATGAAACCACTCAAACAGCGTTTAAACACAGCTATAACTTATCGGTCAGTGGCGGTACGGATAAATTGACCAGCCATTTCAGCATAGGTTATTTGAATCAAGAGGGTATTGTAATGACATCGGATTATGAGCGTATTACATTGCGTGTGAACAACGAATATAAGTTTAATAAATGGATAACGATCGGTCAGACCTTAGGTGCAGCCTATGTCAAAAGTCATGATTTGAACACTCCGATTAATGAAATATTGTTACCGGATCCGTTTTCACCGATTTATGCCAAAAATGCAGATAAGCAGGATCCTAATTATGAATTTAATAAATATATGGGATCTCAATACAGCTATTATTCGAATCCTGTTGCAAAATTGAACCGACAGAAAAAGGAACATTTGAATCGTAATATCGACGGTACGGCCTACTTAAATATCAATTTGGGATTAAAGGGTCTGGACTTTAAGACTATGTTGGGTTTTGAGTTACCGGAATATACCTATACCGAGTTTAACCCGTTTTTTGATTTGAGGCCGAATGATACTCCATATAATATGTGTACGAACGTGGAGAGTAAATTTTTGTTGGAAAACAGTGTCGCCAATACGAGTTCTACGGAACTGAATTATACATTTCAAAATACGTTGAGTTATAATAATCAATTTGGGAAACATTCTATTTCGGCGGTGGCAGGTTTCACGTGGGAAGCCTATACCGGTCGTTCTTTTACGGCAGAACGGTTGAATACGCCGAGCAATTCCGATGCTTTCCAAATCGTGGGAGCCGGGACGAAAGAGGGAACTTCTACGGGTAGTCGTTATGAAAACTATTTGATTTCTTATCTTGGGCGTATAAATTACAACTATGCAGACCGTTATTTGGCGACTGTCAGTGTCAGAGCCGACGGTTCCTCGAAATTTGCACCGGGTAACCGTTGGGGGACATTTCCATCTTTTTCTTTGGGTTGGCGTATAGATCAGGAGGAGTTTTATAAAGATTGGAATCAGAATGTATTGAGTGCGGTTAAGCTGCGTGGTGGTTGGGGCCAAATCGGGAATCAAAACATTCCTTCGTTCGCTTATGCCGATGTCGTTTCTACTTATGATACATGGGTGTATGGGTTTAACAGCGGTTTGAATCTGTTGAAGGCTTATGCCTCTACATCTAAGGGAAATAAAGATATTAAGTGGGAAACAGTGGAGCAAGGCAATATAGGAGTCGACTTGGGCTTCTTTAAGAACTCATTGACATTGTCGGCAGATGCTTACATTAAGACGACACGGGATATGTTAATGCAGAATCCGTTACCGGGAATGGCCGGTTATCCTACAACCCCGTGGGTGAATGCCGGTTCCGTAGAAAACCGGGGTTTGGAATTTTTGATCGGGTATCAAGGGAAGGTTGGCGACTTCCGTTATTCTGTGAGCGCAAACTTTACTTTCCAAAAAAATAAATTGGTAGAAACCGGAACGAACGATCCGATTTGGGGTACTGTCTCGAAGAACGAAATCGGAGAAGAGTTCGGACGCTTTTATGGATATGTTTATGATGGCATTTTCCAGTCGAAAGAAGAGGTTCTCGCCCATGTAGGAGCCGATGGGAAGACTTTGCTTCAACCTCTTGCAGAACCCGGCGATGCTCGTTTCAGGAATCTTAATGGCGATAATACGCTGGATAGCAATGACCGGGATTATATAGGAAACCCCAACCCCGATGTGATTTATGGAGGAAATATCGAATTGGGATATAAAGGAATCGATTTTGCTCTTTATTTTCAAGGTGTTGCCGGTAATGATATTTGGGTAGGGACAAAAGCTCTTCTCAGGCAGACGAGTATAACGAATTTATTAGCCGAAACTTACACAGATGCGTGGCGGAATCCCGGTGATAAAACCGATGTATTCGGAATTACCAGAAAAGATGATAATGATAATTATAGAAATTCGTCATGGTATGTGCAGAACGGTAGCTTCTGTAAAATAAAAACTGTACAGATTGGCTATACATTCCCGAAGAAAATAGTCGAAGCTACGAAGGTGTTTAGTTCTTTGCGATTATATGTGAGCGGAGAGAATCTGTTTACATTTACAAAATTCAAATATATGGACCCGGAAGTTCCAAATGGCAATGCTTTGAATATGGGTATAGAGAATTTGGGGTATCCTAATCCTCGCACATTTACAGTAGGGGTCAATGTTCAATTTTAAACGATTACAGTTATGAAACTAAGGTGGAGAATACTATATATATTGTTAGGCTCGTTGTTCCTTCTTCCTTCATGTACAGATGAGGATTTGGATACGACTATGTACGGAGGTCGAGAAGACACGGAATTTTACAATAATCTCGAAGAGATAAATCAAGCATTGACGGCCTGCTATTTCTATATGAAGGATAGTTGGAACGATATGAGCTTGGAGTTGATGTTTATCAACGATTGTGCATCCGACGATTGCGAGAAGGGTGGCAGTGGCCTTACCAATGAGGGGGATATTTATCAGTTGGAAACATTCAATATATTTACGACGAACAGTAAAGTGAGCCAGTTTTGGAACATGGCGTATAGAGCTATTTACCAAATAAATACACTATTGGACAAAAGCGAAATATTTCGTTCTGCGAATACGGATTTAACGGAAGAAGATAAGACGTTGCTTACGCGCTATGAAAATGAGGCGCGTTGGTTACGAGGCGTTTGGTATTTTAATCTGGCTTATTTGTGGGGTGATGTTCCTTTGTTTTTGCATGCCGAACAGCCTGCGGATATATATAAACCCCGGACACCGGTAGCCCAGATTTGGGAACAGGTTATAGCCGATTTTACTGTGGCTACGGCTTTGCCGAAACGGAGCGAGTATTCCGAGGAAGACACCGGGCGCGTTACGAGCGGCGCGGCTTATGCCATGTTGGGTAGGACATACTGGTATAATCGTGATTTTGAGAATGCTTATAAAATGCTCTATGTTCTGGTTGAAGGCGAGCAAAAAGGAGAGTATGAATTGGATCCAGATTTTGCGACTCAATGGTTGAACCCAAATTCCAATTTGAGAGAGTCGATTTTTGAGATACAATATGTCACCAATGGAAAGAATTGGGATGAATCGACGGGGTGGAACGGAGTTTGGTTTATTTCCAGTAGCGATGGCGGCTATGGATTTCATTTACCGACTCAACATTTGTTGGATGCTTTTGACCCGGAGGATCCGCGAATTACTTGGACATTTGTTCGTCAAGGCGACCAATTCGTCGGGAATGATTTTGTGACAGGAGATGCGAATTATCCCAGTCGTTTTTTTGACCGCAAGCATTTTGTCCCCATGAGCGAGACTTTAAATGCGGTGTCTCCGGTCTATCCACAAGATGTAGAAATGACAGTTTATGTCATTCGTTATGCCGATGTTTTGTTGATGTATGCCGAGGCTTGTTTGGAAAAAGGCAATATCGTGGGTGCGAGAAAGTATTTGAATCAAGTGAGAAAACGAGCTCGCGAATCCAGTCCGTTGGATGCGAAACGAGTCATTCAAAAGTATGTGCCCGACACAAAGCCGACATCGTTACCGGACATAACTTCCGATAATGTGGCGGAAGTGCGATTGGCTATTTGGAACGAGCGTCGCTTTGAGTTCGCTTGTGAGGGAATCCGCCGTATGGATTTGATGCAACAGGAACGTTATGGAGAAATTATGACGGCTGTATATAGTAACGGCTATGCGACAGAAGATGTCGATAAGGGACGTTATTATACAAAGGAAAGAGAACTTTTCCCCATTCCTCAAAATGATATAGATTTAAGCCGAGGTGCATTGGTTCAAAATCCCGGATATTAGATCGTCTTTTTTAGGGAAGGTAAATATTTGATAATTAAGAAAGTAGATAATTATATATGAAAAGATTGATATATTTGATTTTACTCTTGTTCGGATTGTCCGGTTGCAAGACAGAACAACAGGAGGTTCAGAATCCGATAGTTGTGGATACCGATTTCGTGTTGCAGGAAAACTATTATGGAGGGGCGATGCAATGGGAACCCAATGACCGGGATTCGATGACGGAGGAGCAATGGGATCGTTTGTTTAGACGAGTCGAATTTATGAAACTTGGGTATATTCGTTGTTGCATAATGCCCTATTTCTACTGTTTCGGTTATGACGGGAACGACCCTATATTGCTTTGGGACATGGATTCGACGAAAGTCGATGCCCGTTGGTATGCTAATTCTCGTCGATTCATGAACGACTTGTATCGTCAGCTTCAATTTTGTAAGGATAACGACATCGATGTGTTGCTTGGAGAGTGGTGGAAGCCGATGAATCCGAATTGGAAACAGGCTGTCCCCGTCGATATGCCTAAGTATACGATAGAATTGGACGATTCCCGATATGCCGTTCAAGTAACTGAATTGGTTGAATATTTGGTTAAAGAGAAGGGTATGACTTGTATCAAGCAATTTAACTTGGGGAATGAAGTAAATTTGGTGGCCAATGATCCTCGAAACGGTTATTCATGGGAAAAATGGAAGAAATCCATTCTTAATCTACGCTCGGAACTGGATAAACGGGGATTGAATGATATTGAGATTGTGGGACCGGACGGAGGTTATTGGGGGACTGATGTTTGGTTCAATAAGACATTGACCGAATTGGATAGTGTGGTTCCTGTCATCGATTATCATTGGTATATCAATAAAGATTGGACTTTTACGAATCGTGTGGAAGATGAGACACGAATGTTTCGTTTCTTTACACAAATGCAGGACAGCAGCAAAGTGAATATTTGGGGCGAAATGGGTATTCGTGACGGACATAATGAGGTGCTTGACCAGCATACGTTGATTCACCAGTGGTGGTATGGAACGTTCGTTGCCGATGCCTTGATTCAGACTTTGCGCTCCGGTTGGTCGGCTGCTGCGGCGTGGGGTATGGATGATGCCATGCATTATAAGGACGACCTCGATGAACAGAAACGTTGGGGATTTTGGAATTCAATCGCAGAACAGAAAAATAAACCGGAAGAAGCGAATATACGTCCGTGGTTTTATACGTGGTCGTTGATGTCGCGTAATATCCCGAAAGGGTCGAAAATTTTGTATTCCAATTCTTATAGAACTCAGAATTTGAATGGTGTAGCCGCATTGACTCCGACAGGAGATTTGACATTTGCGATTACAAATACAGCCGATTTTGCGCAGCGTGTAACCGTACAGATTCCTACCGTCGTAAACGATCCGATAATCAATAAATATGTGTGTTTCGAGGACGATTATCCGGTCGATACAGCAGGCTTTCCGGTTGTGAAAGAAGTTCTGAAAGATGTCGATCTTCAAAAGGGGATAGTTATCGATTTTCCCGCGAAAGGTTTTGTTCTGTTGACTACGATTGGAGGTAGCAAACCGGAGATTGTAAAAAATGATAAATATATGATGGATCCGATGGAGGGTGTCCAACGTATGTATGATCATTCCGACAATTTGGGATTAAACGGGTTCCCTAAATTCTATGACGAATGTAACACTGCTGCTCCCGATTTCCAGTTCTTCAAAGTTTTGGAAGATTGCGGTACTATTCACCCTTCGACCAATGAAGAACATGCTTATATAACTTATAAGTTCGACGGATTTAATCATTTTGAAATCAAAGTGTCGGGAGTGGAGACCATAACCGACCGTTTCAAAGTGTACGTCTCGCCGGATAATTGCGAGTGGAGAGAGGTCGAATTGTCGTTTACCGGACCCGAAATGTCTGTTTGGCGTTTTGTTCATTCGACCATAACACCGAAAACAGAACTCGATAATTGCAATTATTTAAAGATTGAAATGCTGCCGAACGGTTATTTCTCCAATACTCGTATTCGTGAAGTGAAAATAGAAAAACGGTGAAATGTTAGTACGGGGAATATAAAGAGGGCATACTCATTGTGAGTATGCCCTCTTTCTGTTATTACAATCGCTTTGTTATAATGAAAAGGTTCGGTCTTTCATCGGATACAAAGTAAAAAGTGCAGATGTTTACTTTTAATGTCGGTTACGAAAAATCTCGACAGCTCGATAAAATGCATTTATGTTTTCGAGGGAGACACCCGGAGGAACATCGCAACCCGTTGAGATAATAAAGTTGTCGAAATCGGTAGTAACATGCAGCAGTCTCTCCGTTTCGTCGTAGACTTGTTTCGGAGATGACGATTTGAAAATACCGACCGGATCAAGATTCCCCATAACAATGCGATCGGACGGTACTTGTTGAAGGGCGGAGACGATGTCGCATTGATTACCGAAGTGGAGAGCCCTTGCTCCTGAGTCGATCATGGATTGCGTACAGTGCCCTGTGTTTCCGCAGTTGTGCAATACGAAAAGGAAGTTTTCATTTTGTACGGTCTCGACGATCGGTTTTATATAATTAGTCGAGAATATTGTGGCATCGTCGTTGCTGAGTAACCCGGCGGCAGGCTCGGCCATGATGATACCATCGACTCCTGTTTCTTTCAGAGACCGAATGTATTTGAGAATAAACTCTGAACATTTTGAGAGTAGTATTTTTGCTAAATCGGGTTCGACGTAAATAGCCATCATCATTTCTGACATATCGTAAAGTTGACCTGCCAAAGAATAAGGTCCGATACAACCTGCAAAGACCGGGCGGTCATTGATTCGTTCTGCCGCAAGTCTGTTTGCTTTCAGATATTCGGGAATACGGGCGGTATCGGTATCGGGAATGCGGAAATTTTCCACTTCGTTCCTGTCGTGAAGCAACCTTTCGGCAACACTGGGTACGTCGTTTTCGGAGAAATGAAGTTTTGCCCCGAAAGCTTCTGCTTCGACGGTAAGGTCCATGATGACTGTCGCCGCATCGGAAGGAGTATTTTCTGACAAGGCGATAATGGCATCGGCATGTGTCTGGCCGTCGGTAACGGCGGCTTTTACAGTTTTCTCGATGAGCTCGATTCCCGGGTGTGTCATAATGGGAATAGCATATCGTTTATTCCGATTGAGATTGAGTTTCATGATTAAATGATTTTTTAATTCGTTTCTTATAACAGTTGTCCAGTTCGCAGAATTGACAACCGTATTTGCGGGTATCGACATGAAGTCCAGAGCCTATCACTCCGCTGATAGATTTTATAGGATACATCAGGGCACTGCTATTGAGAGTGATTCCGCATACATTATCGGGTAAGAGTGAGAAGAGTAATTTCTGTTCATTCACATGCCACCCGCAATAACCCGGACTAAAACGGTTAGTATGGGGTATTCCCGGCAATTCTGTTTCCACGAACTTTTCCATAATGTCTCCTGTCGCTTCGGCAATACAACTACCGAGGGTATCCCAGATGAATAGTAGCAATGCATCGTCTGCATTCGATAGTTTATTGTGAAAATCTTGATATTCCATACCGGCAGTCGCAGCGAAAAAAACGAATCTTTCGGAGTTTTTCAACAGTGTGGCGATAGTCTGGTTAACGTGAAATATTTTTTGATTACAGCATATACAATCCTTGTTTACATACCCGTCGAACATTCGAAAGTAAAAACGAGGTCTTACTATGTTGTTTGCAACGAGGAACAGGTTGTCGACTAAATCCCGAACATTTTTGTCGGGAGATACTGCTCCATACCCCATTTCTATATATACGGTTTCTTTTGTCAAGTTTAGTTCTTCGAACCGCAGTGAATGTTCCATTTCTCTTATTTGTTCAATAATTTTCGGGCGAGAGTTACAGCGGCATTGGCATTGTCGCTATATCCGTCGGCTCCGATTTCTTTGGCAAATTTCTCACTGAGTGGAGCGCCTCCAATCATGATTTTGACATCGTTTCTGATTCCGGCTTTTTCAAAAGCTTTGATAACTTCTTTCATATAAACCATTGTGGTAGTCAGAAGTGCCGACATACAGACAATGTTCGCTTTGTGTTCTTTGGCGGCTTCGACGAATTTTTCATCGGAAACATCGACACCGAGATTAATTACTTCGAACCCACAGCCTTCCAACATAGAGCTTACGAGGTTTTTCCCGATGTCGTGCAGATCGCCTTTAACCGTTCCAATGACAACTTTCCCGAGAGAGATTGTATTTTTGTCATTTTCCATGTAAGGTTTAAGAAGTTCCAAAGCTCCTTTCATAGCCCGGGCACTCATCAACAGGTTGGGAACATAGGCTTTTCCGGCTTCGAATTGAGTCCCGATTTCTTCCATTCCTTTAATCAAATAATCGCTGATCAATGTTTGCGGGTCGATATTTTCTTGAAGCGCTTCTTGGGTTGTACTGACTGCCAGTTCGAGATTCCCTTTTACGATTGCATTATGTAAATCTGAAAGTTTTGCCATTTTCGCTGGATTATTAGAAGTTGATTATTTTATAAGAAGTATTGCCTATTTTAATGAGATGTACTCCATTCTCTGCCGGAATGGAGTAACTCCCGTTTACGTTTTCTGCAAAGTGCAGTAATTTACCGTCGACAGAGAAAAGATAGACAGGCATGTTTTTAACGCCTTCAATATAAATATATCCGTTTTCGGCGGTTACCGAGATGTCGTTGTTTGTTACATATTCGATTCCCGAAACTTCTTCGGCGCTAAATATAAAATTGTCGAAGAAAGAAGTGTCGAGAACGTTCAGCCGGTCTGAATAATTTAGATTGGGATAGATGTCGATGCTTGTAATGATTTGACCGACATGATTCGACAAGTTCAGGCCGTACCTAAACCATTCTCTTTTCTCGTTACAGGAAAAGTGTCCGACAGCTTTTTCTCCCGAAAGGAAATTGACGACTATCTTGATTTCGGATTGTCCTGTCGGGCGGTAATATGAGAAGAACAGGTTGTGGTTACTTTCGGGAACTTGTACAAATGGATATAAATTTAATTGTGCGGACAAGTCTTGATCGGCATCGCTTGTTAATATATTTATTTGGCAGGCTTTATCGCTGGGATTGTTTTCTTGTATTTTGGGATTCGAAGCAATGGAAGACATTATGGAGGAATTGGCCGGAATAACTTTTACAAAAGAATTCAAATATTCGAAGTCGATGTCCAGAATTTGTCGGTATTGTTGGTCGTTGTTTGTTGTAATTTCTTGTAAATCGATAGGGGAATTTTCTGTATTGGATAGAAAGATGTTGTCAAAAATCAAAGATTCGGTGTCGAGAGTGGAAGTCGTCGCTGAATCTCTATAAGGATATATGATGATGTAATCCAGTGTTTTACCGATTAGAGGCGTTAGGTTCAGTTGTAATTCCCTCCATTCTCTGTGAGGAATTTCGAATTCGTAACCCAATAGCCTGTCTTCATTTTGAACATGTAAGGCAATGGCGATTTTTGCCGGTCTACTTCTGTACAACTGAATATTGAGCAGTGGAAAATCTTCACTGATTAGGATTTTATTGAGCGGAAATATAGTACTGAAACAATCTCGGGGATTGTATTCGTCGTTAATTAGAATTTCGGAGTATCCGGCATTGTCGCTGGTATTAGGGTCTCGTTTGCGGGGATTAGAACCTATGTAGGTTCTAATCCCTTTGTTATAGTCGCCGAGAAGCATATACCCGTCTTGCGATTCAAAGTCGATGGTTAGAGTAGACTGTGTGTCGGACGTATTTGTCTCCAACGGTTCCAAGGTAGTGATGAATATACCTTCTTCCATAGGAACTTCCACCGTGATTCCGGTAGAAAGATTTTGATCGGTTATTTTTTCATACGGAAGAGACAACGCAGCGCCATCTCCGTAACTGTTGCGGTTGAACCGATAAATGTAAAGAGGTTTGGTACAATCGACCTTAAAGGTAATGGATTGTGTTTTGCTTTGAGCATCCATACGTCGATTGACTACGACAAACGAGTAATCTTCGGAGCCGATACGGGCTCCGAGTATACGAATATCTTTGCGCCCTTCCAGTTCGGTCATTTTGAGAATTTTTGCTCCACGGGGAAAGTAACGGCACATCAGTTGCCATGTGTAGTACCAGGGACGTAAAGTCATACCGCCATAAGTTCCGGCATTGTTCCACATGCCGGCATTTTTATTCTGTTCCAGCCCGTCGAGAGCCCAAGCCAATCCCGATGCCATGCCCGAACGGGCAAGTTGTATGCCGTAGTCCCAAAAACCTAATGCATATTCGTAGGTGTCGATTCGACAATGAGCCGGAGCGTCGGCAACAGGCCAGTCGATAAAAGGGACTCCGATGGGAGCCATTTCCGACACATGGACGGGTTTGTTGGAATTGTCGTATTTATAGACATTTGCGAGATAGTTTGCAAAAGTCGTTTCAATGGTGCGATTATATAATTGATTGTAAGTATCGTCGGGTGTATCGTTCAGGTAGTTATGGAAATCATAGGCTGACAGTTGATCTGCGTTGTATTGTGCAGGTTTCCATATCCAGTCGCTCCATGAATCGGCTCCTGACAGAAAATTTGTGGGTAAGCCGCGTTTCTCCAATTCGGCGTAAAGTTTTTTTATCATGATACTCCAATCTTCGTAAGAGATACCTACTCCCAAAGGCTCGTTCGAGGGCGCATAACTGGTAATGATTTTATCGTAACCTTTTGTTCTAAAAAGATACTCGATGAGGTCGGCTTGCAGTTGGGCACATTCGTCGGTTGTGTAAAATTGTTTATAATCCTCTCCGTTATATCCGACCCCCCAGAAACCACTCATAACTTTAATATCGTGTTCCTTATAAAGGTCCATAATTTTGAAATAGGCCTGCATGTATTTGCTATCCCAATTATAAGTTCCGATGGGCAGATTATTCCCATCATCATCTTTGTTGAACCAATCGCGGATTACCGGTAAGCGGACTAACGAAGGTTTGATGGCAAGGATCCGTTCTGTCGTGGTTTTCCATAAATCATCGGACCACGGCTTAAAGGTGTTACCGTCGCTTTCGCGGGCGAATCCCCATTGATTGTACCCGAAGCCTTCCCACGGTGTTTGTAATTCTTCCTCAACAGTCGATTCGAATGCTTGTAAATTCGCAGGGACAATCAATGTTGCAATTACAAGGGTGAGTAAAATAAATTTTCGTTTCATGTTATCAAAAGTGTTATAATTTAGAAAACGTGTGCTTCAAATATTTGCGTGACTTATCTTGTTGTGATGAATTCAAATTTTGAGTCGGAGGAACTGGGATAATGGCTCCCAACCGCAATATAGATAAATCCTTTTTGTTATTTTTCTTTTCTTCGAATTTGTTTGACGGCATCGATCATTCCTCTGAATCCATCGACAGAGACATAAGAAGCGATGGAATTACCCGAACCTAATCCGTAACCCTTGCAAATGCGCCGGTATTCTGTGCCTTTTTTCAATACTTCGTCATATACGGATTGATAGGTTCCCAACGAAAGCAGATTTACATCGAAGCCTCCAAAAAGTCCTATTTGACCGTTATATCGTTTTATCCATTCGTCGAAAGGAGCGATCTGGTCTTCGTTGCTATGCTTTGCGTCGATTCCCAAAGTTATGATGTCGGGCATTATTTCGAATATGTTACCGCAACTGTGCAGAAGAAATTTTTTTTCTGCATGATGTACCAAGTCTATTATACGCTTGGTTTGAGGAAGTATGTGGTTAATGATGGTTGTCGGTTCGAGCATAGTCGATGTGCGGTGTCCCAAGTCGTCGCCCATACGGAAAAAAATGAAGATGTCGCTGTATTCTTGTATCATTTTGGACCATAATTCGACGTATAAGTCACCGATACGAATAAAAAGGTCGCGGAACAAATCGGGGTCTATGTATTGCATGATACACAGATTCTCGTAACCTACCAAATCTTGGGCGGATTCGAAAATGCCATACCCGCATCCTCCATATGCTTTCATTCCTGTTGGCAAGACTTTTCTGATAGCGTCGAGTTTGGGTTTGTTCGCTTCCCAAAACAAATGGGGTATTTCGTCGAAGGGATAGCGCTCAAAATCGGATCGGGTTTGAATGGGGCCTAATTTCCCTCCCATAATTGCACCGTGCTCCGGGAAAACGTCGCAGATTGGAGCTTCGAAGTCAAAAGCATCGTAGGTATTGTTTTTCCAAAACTCCGTTACTTTTTTGAAAAAGTATTCTGGTTCTGTTTCTTGGTAACCGATAAGTTCTTCTCCTGTAAATTTCTCTATAAATTCGATATCGATGTGATGTTCATATAGAGGGAGATACTTTGGCTTTTTGTTATAAAGGACATCGAGAATGTTGTTTGCATTCGGCTGAAACTGTTCCATGTTTTGAGAGAATTTTTAGTCGTTCCAATGGATTAAACCGGCTTTGATATTTTCCAGTGGCATATCGGGCCCGGCTTCGAATTGCCCGATGAGGCCACCATTTACCCATAGAGCTTCTTTCATTTTGTGTACGGCGTCGATTACATCTTCGACACTTCCTTCGGGGAGTATGTGCTGACGACATATTTCGCCCCAGTTTGTAATACGTCCGTTGCATTTTTCGGAGACTTTGTCTAATCCCATGCACCACACTTGACTATTGATGGCATCTACTCCTATCTCGATCAAGTCGTCGTATAGTTCCAAAATGTAGCCGTCGCTATGCATAAAAACGAATTTACCGGCAGTATGGACTTTGTCAAAAAAACGTTTGTATAAAGGTTTATATTGTTTCCTCCATGTTTCAGGCGAGATTAGTAAAGAGCGTTGTGAGCCCCAGTCGTCTCCGAAAATTATTCCGTCGACTTCTAATTTGAGCCATTCGTCTAAATAGGTGTTATAAAAATCTTCGACAATTTCCATTAGTTTGAAATATTCCGGAGACTCAATCAACGTATCCATGAAAAGGTTTTCTGTACCACGAAGGTATTGCATACGTTCGAACAAGCTAATCCAACCGCCTAAGATAAATTTGTCTTTATGAGTGTCGATGAACGCTTTTGTCTTTTCAAATCCAGAGATGCCTGATAAAAATAACTTTTTGGGACTTTCATAGTTCCAAACTTTATTGAAATCGGCAAAAGGATATTCTTTTACTTCTCCGATAATACCTGCTTGGTGATTTACCCAAGTCGATCCCCAACAATCGGTATAGCTGCCGATTTGGTAGTGACGTGCGTCTTCGGTGGGGTCGTCGAACGGGGCGGAGAGAATATCGATTTCGCAGCGATTGATGATGTCGTCAAGCGCTTGTCCGTATTTTAGTTTTGCGGCGGGCAGTTGCCACAGGTTTACCGGAATCCATTCCGGATTGTCATGTCGAAGGGTTCGTATTACATTTTCTTTGGCTGTCATCATAGCGGAATGGGTAGTTATATATTACATTTAAATGTCTTGTCGCCGATTTGTATTAAATAATTGCCATTGTTGAAATAGATATTTTCATTATCGGTCGAGATGTTTTGTCGATATAGTAGTTTACCGGATAGATCGAAAATATTGACTTGCTCTCCGATTGCATTTTTGATTATGATTTGATTGGATACAACGGAACAGTCGATTTCGTTGTTCCTTAATTCGTTAATAGTTGTGGGATCGCCTTCGTTTTTGAATAGAAAATATTCGTTGTCGGCTATATCGGAGGTAGAGGCCGTTATAATGTTGTCTTTTTGAGACAAATATTTTCCGTTAGCCAAAGCCCGTATTGCAGCTTTTTCACCTTTGTCTATGTAGAGGAATTTTGAGGCGGTGTCGAGATTCGATGAAAGTTCCAAAGCGCCGGTAGCAGCATTGACCGATAGATATGAATTGTTTTCGTTGAAGGCGATATATCCGTCGTCGGTATGAGAAACATTAAAACCTGTACCGTTCGGATTCATCGTAATGTCATTGTCGCTGATCGTTAACCTAAGATTGTTGGCAACGTTTTCCAAATAGTATCGTCCGTTCCAATAGCTTCTTTCCCCCGAAACGGCAATACATACAATTTCGAATTTTTTGTTTTCCAACAGTTTGATGTGGAGTATATGTTCTCCGATTCCCAAATCGGTCAATACGATTTGGTCGATGTGTTCTCCGTTAGAGCCGTCAATGACTACGGCCGGATTGTCGTCTACCCAAATTTGGGCCGTTCCGAAATTTTCGTTTGCCGGGCGTTTCCAATATGTGACGGCAGCAACGTCTCCGTTAATTTTAAATTGAAGTTCACTGTTTGCAATTTCGCTTCTCCAACCTTTTCCTGTGCCGAAATCCCAAATAGAACCTCCCGCCGACCAGACACCTGTTTGGACCGGGGTTATATCGGTTTCGTTCAAATAAAATGCATCTTCTAAAATGTTACTATATAGCGGAGCTGGTAGTGATGCCATTCGATCGATGTTCGATGCTTTTTTCCCTTCAAGAAGTTCGGTCGCTATTAGGTCGGCGATTTTTTGATGTGCGGTTGTATTGGGGTGTATGCCATCACCGCCGATGAGTGTAGAGGTTTGGTAATAGTCCAGCCATGTTTTTTCTCCTTTGATTATTTCGTCTTTTATGGCATCGTTGTAACTGACGATCGGAATTTGACAATGTTGAGCGATGGGATATTGACGTTCGATTTTTGAAATCCCAGCTTGCGTGCATAGCATTAGCGATATAACGGCTGGCTCACCCGGGTTTTTCCAGCATTTCCGTATCAGGCTTTCGTAAGAATCCAGATAAATATCTTCGAGTTGGTCGTTGCAAGCATATTCGATTATAATTAAATCGGGGTTGAATCGTAATAGTTTCTCTTCGGCACGGATACACCCGAAATAGGAATTCGTAGAACCGATACCGATATTGATGAAATTGACATTGATTCCAAAAGTCGATTCGAACCAAGCCTTTAATCGGGCTCCGTAACAATTGGTCTCCATCGGTTCGGCGTTGGCTCCGGCAGTCATCGAACCACCTATGACACCGATGGTAATGTCATTGCCGCTTTCAGCTTTTTCCAATAGCTTTTGAACCCGGTAATAGTTCGTTTTTTCGTTGTAATTCTTCGCTTGATAGCCGTCTCCATAATATACTATATTTCTTAATAATTCTATGTCGGATTGGGCATCTAAATAGATAACGACCTGAGTCGCATCTTCCGGTATCAAGTTGTCTTTTAAAGTGCATCGATATAGTCCATGCCCTTTATCCGTTATTTCTGGATAACCGTTGTCCCAACCTTCCACATATTTGGTTTCTTCTCCGGCCGAATTTTTTACGGCCAAAGTGGGACGTAGTCCGGTCGGAGAATAGTAATCGACAATTACTTCATGAGCAATTTCATTTTCGGGCAATTCATAAACTAAGAATGAGTAGTTTGATGGATCGTCGATTTTCAATCGATAGATGTCTCCGGCTCGTTGTGCCCAATCGTCGGTCGTTCCAGAAATTAATTTTGAGTTACCGATCCAAGTTATTTTATAGGTATCTTCGAATTCGTCATATATGCGTCCTGCGTATAGTAATTGGATACTGCATAGTAATAGAGATAATGTTAGGCATTTAAATATGTTCACTTTCATGATAGGTAGTATTAAGTTTTTGTTTTATCGTTTGTATGTTTTTTATGCAAAATTAGAATGGGTATTTGAAATATTATGATATAATTGAGTTAAAGGGTGATATTTTTTTGAACAGTTTATTGCTTAATGATGAAGTAATATTTGATTTTCAAAATAGTATTGTATATGTTCTAAATAGAATCAATGGGTATAGATGGAAGATATGAAGTGTTTTTTCGTTTATTATTTTTATGATTGATGGCCGATTTACAATGAAATTTTTTATAATTTAAAATATTTGTGTTGCTTTATTTTGTAAAATTATATTACATAATACCTAAATATGGGTATTATATAGTATATATATTATATTTAATTTTGCATAAAATTTTGTGGAACGATTTATAGGCTAATCATTTATTGTGTAGCATTTGTAAGAGCTGTTTATTTTGGAATCAAAATATATAATTAAGTAGTGTTTTTATGAAGTTATCAAGTACTAAATTAAAGGTTTTTGGAGGTTGGATCGTTGTGCTTATGTGTATAATGGCTTTTTCTTCCAAAGTTTTAGGGTCGGAATCTATTCCGAAAGAACGTGAAAATTATCAATTTACAGAACGGAGTGTACCTCTTAAATCAGGTAAAGCGCAGGTTCGTAAATATAGAAAGCGCTCGTCTCGAAATCCAGTGGGAATTATTAATATCTCTAAGTTGCCGGCTCGTACTCGTGTTGCCAAAATTAATGCACAAAATTCACCGGCGAATTTGTTCGGCTTTTTGGCAGCTACTAATAGTTATGAAGAGAGGGATTATGGTATCTACTCGATTAATCCTAATACAGGAGATTATTCTAAACTGTATGACGTAGAGGAATATGGTGAAGGCGAAGGCGGTGGGACTTACGCTAATGGAAAATTCTATTTATCGGTTTTTGACGAGTTTTACTGGTCGGGTATCAATTCTGCAAAATTGGTAGTCGTAGATGTCGTGACGGGAGATAAACAAGTTATAGAAAAAGAGGCGGAATATCCTAATGCTGCGGTGAATATGACCTATGATCCGGTCAATGATGTCGTTTATTCAATTAATTATGATGAGGCTGGGGAGGCTTATACGTTGAGTAAATTGGATCTCCAAACATTGGATTTTACAGTTGTCGCTCCAATGGAAAATTCTTATCGTGGAATGTGTATTGATGGAGAAGGGCAAATGTATGTAATCGATGATTATGGCGATGTATATAAGTTTGATAAAGAGTCTGCCGTACAGGGGGAGAAAGTAGTGAGTACAGGTTTTTCCCCTGAATATTCTCAATCGTGTTGTTGGAGCCCTCTCGATCGTAAAATCTATTGGGCTGCTTGTAATTGGAGTGAGAGCGAGTTGATTGTAATAGATCCGGTCTCGAAAGAGTTTTATACGCAATTGGCTTTTGAAAATGGAGAGGAGTGGATTGGCTTGTACACGACAGATCCTTTTTCTGATCCTTCTGCTCCGGCTGCTGTTGAAAATTTGAGTATATCCTATGCGACTCCGGGTGCGACGACAGCCCGAATTTCGTGCGATCTTCCTACAAGGACTGCCGGTGGTAATGAACTGAAAGGATTGATAAATGTAGCCATAGTAGTCGATGGCGATACTGTCCAGATAAAGGAAAACCAAAGTCCCGGTGCGGAATTTTCTATATCTCTTGTATTAACGAATGGATTACATGTATTGAAAGTAATTTGTTTGAATAGTGGCGGAGAGGGGGTTACAGCTTCGATAAAAACTTTTACCGGAGAAGATATGCCCCAAATTCCAACCGAAGTGACCGCTGTTGCCGAAGAATCTGGGAAGGTAACCCTTTCTTGGACATTACCCGAAGCCGGTATTAATGGAGGTTGGGTAAACTTGACAAAAGTTTCGTATGACATTCTTCGTAATGGAGAGTCGTTATCGACCGACATAAAAGAGACAACTTATATCGATAATCTTCCCGAGAATGAGTTAAAGTCTTACAAGTATACTGTAATCGTGAAGTTCGGCGGAGAAGAGTGTGGGTCGGTCGAGAGTAATTCGGTCGTTTTTGGGAAAGCCGTTTCGCTTCCTTATGAACAAACTTTCGAAGATGCATCGTCATTCGATTTGTTGAACATAATCGATAATAATGGCGATGGTGTGACTTGGCAATTCGATACGGGTCAATTTAGTGCGGGTTATACTTTCTCTGCCGATAATGCTGCTGATGATTATTTGGTATTGCCTAAAATGACTTTTAAAGCTTATAATGTTTATCAGCTTTCGTTCGATATTTGTTCAGGCTCGGGGTATAATGCAGAAATTATTGGTGTTAAAGTGGGAGCGGAGCCTTCCGTAGAATCGTTATCTACGATTGTTATGGAACCGACGGAAATTATGGCGGATGCGTCTTCTCCGAGACATATTGTACTTACCTACGTGCCAGAAGCGAACGGGCAAGGAAATTTTGCAATTCATTGTACAAGCGTTGCCGATCGTTTTGGAGTTAATGTAGATAATATTCGTGTGGAAGAATTCGGAAGTATTTATGCTCCGAAGGGCGTAACCGATTTTGTGGTGACGGCAGATCAAACAGGATTACAGAAAGCTACAATGAGTTTTGTCGTTCCGAAAGAAAATTATCAAGGAGAACCTCTTTCGTCTGTTTCTAAAATTGAAATCTTGCGTAATGGGAAGTTAATAAAAACGTTTGAAAATCCGGTTTTGGGAGTGACATTAACGTATGAAGACGAACATTCGGACTTTGGGTTTAATACATATGGCATCGTGGCTTATAGTGGAGAAAATGCCGGTGTAAAAGTGGAACAAACGGTATTCTGCGGTATTTATTCTTTACCTTATATAGTAGCGCCGACTCAACAGGAATTTTCTTTGTTTACGATCAAGGATAACAATAACGATGATAATACTTGGTATTACGATATAAGCGACGGTTCGTTGAAGTATGCTTATTGTTCGAATTCGGCCGATGATTATGTCATAACACCGGCCATCGAATTGGGAACCGCCCATATGATAGAGGTTGTGTTTGACGCTAAGGCCGGTGTAATGGGTTCTGAGAAATTGGAAGTGACTTATGGTAAATCGGATAAGCCGGAAGATCAACAAAAGGCTCAGACATTTGATTTGACGAACAAGGAATATCAAACTTTTACAGCAACCTTTGAAGTTACAGAGCATGGCCGTTATTATGTCGGATTCCATGCAATTTCCGATCCAGATCAATTTACCTTGAATATAAAAAATATAGAGGTGCGTAACGGTGCGTTGATGAAAGCTCCGGCCGCTGTTACAGAATTAAAGGCTACTCCCGCTGCACAAGGGGGGCTTTCGGCAACGCTGAGTTTCCGGTTGCCTACTCAAAGCTTGAACGGTGAAGAGCTGACTGGTACGGTCGATGTGACCGTGAAGCGTGTCGACGGGTTTGTGGTCGCTGAATTTACGGGTAAACAACCAGGCGAAGTTCTTTCTTGTAATGATGAGAATGCGGTTCAGGGAAATAACGTTTATACTGTGGTGGCCAAGAATGAGTTTAGTGAAGGAGGAACAGCTACGGTAAAGTGTTATTGCGGTATCGATGTTCCAAGCATTGTGCCGAACTTTACAGCTTTACCCTCTTCCGATAATTTGAAGGCCGAGTTATCGTGGAGTGTTCCTACGGTTGGTGTGCATAATGGTTATTTCCAGCCATCTGATATTACGTATAAGATTTATGAGTATGTGGGTACGAGTTATAGAGAAGTGGGAACTACCACAGCCCTTTCTTATACGGCTACTCCGTCCTCTTCTAAACTCGATTCTTATACTTTCCTTGTCTCTGCTACTACTATCGGGGGCGAAGGCGAGGCTGCGTTAGATAATGTCGTATTGGGAATCCCTTATACGATGCCTTTCGAGGAAAACGGTGTGAATAATATGACAACAACTTATCCTTGGATTATGGGGGCATTGAGCGGACAAGCCGAGTGGGGATTGACGAATTATATTCGCAGTCTCGGTTTGGAGCCGGAAGATGGAGGAATGTTCGTTTGCCATTCTCAATCGGGTAAGGGAGAAGCTCGTTTACAAGTCCCCAAATTAAATTTGGGTGGTTTTAATGCTCCTACATTGACATTTTTATTATATCGTTACCAGAATGCTGCCGGAAAATTATCGGTGAAAGTGACTGCTGATGATAAAGCATATACCGAGGTTTATAGCGCCAATACAGCCTCTTTTCTTCCGGGTTGGACCGTATGTAAAGTAAATTTGGCTCAATATAAAGATTATCCGTGGATTGCAATTGTGTTTGATGGAGCTGTTTCTAATGGTAGTGATTATGTAATCATCGATAATATAGCAGTTGCTAATGAGTCGGAATTTGATGCGAAACTCGAAAGTATCAAAGGTGTTCGTCGTCCTGTCGTGGGTGAATCTGAAAATTATACGGTTGTCGTTAAAAATAACGGGAAGCAGTCGATAACTTATGATGTGAATCTTTATGTAGATAAGACTCTGGTTCAAACTCTTTCTCGGACGGAGGCTTTGGCGCAGGGAGAAACAGCCGATCATTTATTTACGGTTACTCCTACGGCTGAAATGATAGGTAAAGAAACTCCTATTAAAGCAGAGGTTATAGCAAAAGAGTCTGATGAGATCCCAGAAAATAATATATTGGAGGCAATAATAATCGCTTCTCAATCAGAGTTGCCTGTTATTACCGACCTAGTCGGGGAGAAAACAGAGAAGGCTCATAAACTGTCTTGGACAAAGCCTACATTGACCCCCGAGCCGATGGTAGATGATTTCGAAGGTTACGAATCGTTTATTTATGAGAATATAGGTGATTATACGGTGGTAGATGGAGATGGCTTGACCTCTGCCGGTATTTTATTCGTAGAATTTCCGAATATGGGTACACCGATGGCGTTTCAAGTCTGGGAACCTCTGGCCGAGGGTGTTGATGTGACTTCGAATAACTGGAAGCCTCATTCTGGTGAAAAATGTTTGGTTTCTTGGGCTGGTTTGAGTTATGACGGTCTGACGCCTCAAAATGACGACTACTTGATTTCTCCTGAAATTATAGGAGGAACAAACGTGTCGTTCTATGCTACGATTCCTACAACGGAATATACGCCGGAGACGTTTGAAGTGCTTTATTCGACGACAACGACCGATGTAGATGCCTTTGAATTGCTCGCTACGGAATCGGTTCTTAATGTAGGTTGGAAAGAATATTCTTATCAGTTACCAGAGAATGCCCGTTATTTTGCAATTCATTATATCAGTTCAAATAAGTTCGCTTTATTAGTTGATGATTTGTCGTATGTTCCGGTATCGGCGGTAAAAGATTTATCGGTTGTAGGGTATCATGTTTATTGCAATGGACAGAAACTGACTCAAACTCCTATCGTTGAGACGAATTATTCTACTCCGTCTATTGAATATGGAGCTTATCATGTCACTGTTGTTTATGATAAAGGAGAATCGTTCCGCTCGAATACCGTTCGTTTGGGAACATCGGCAGTAGATGAGTTGAACCGAAATGACATCAGGGTTTATGGTATGAACGGTTGCATTATGGCTGAGGGGGTGACAGGAAGAAAAATATCTGTTTATGGCATTGATGGTCGTATGCTCTTTTATATAGAGTCAGAAAGTGATACAGAGAAAATTCCAATGGAAAGAGGCGTTTATCTTGTGAAGGTAGATAATCGAACAATCCGGGTTCAAGTCCGTTAGTCAGCACACTGCTGGTAAAAGTATGAGAAGAGAGGAGTTTTTGAATAACGAAAGGCTCCTCTTTTTTACATTAAGAAGCCGTTGAATAATATTCGAGTCGTGGAGCCGTTTATATAATATGTAATACTGAGTGTATATTATATTATGCAAAATATCTATGATGCCCGACAAAAAGGGAAACTGATTTTTTTGTTGATTTCTGTCTTGCTGGTTGGCGGGGTACTTTATGTCTCGAATGACCTTGTAGAAGACTTGTCTATCGAGGAGCGAAAGAAAATGGAAATATGGGCCGAAGCGACGCGTGAATTGGCCAGTGACAAGACTGAAATGAGCATGGAGTTGATATTGAAAGTGATACAGAGCAATACCTCCATACCGGCGATTATCGTCGATGATACCGGCGAAATAAATCAGTACCTTAATTTGAATTTGCCCGAAACGGATACGGAGAAATATTTACAAGAGAAACTGGAACAATTGAAAAGTAAATCCAATTTGATAGAGATCAATTTGGGAGACGAGGAGAAACAGTATCTCTATTATGACGATTCTATTTTGTTGAAGCGGCTATCTCTTTATCCGTACGTGCAGTTGGGTGTTATGGTCCTGTTCGTTTTAATCGTTTATTTTGCGTTGATTAGTACGAAAAAGGCCGAGCAGAATAAGGTGTGGGTGGGATTATCGAAGGAGACTGCTCACCAATTGGGAACTCCTATTTCGTCGTTGATGGCATGGATGGATTTGTTGGAATCGTCGGGTGTGGATTCCTCGTTACTGTCGGATATGAATAAAGATGTGAACCGTCTGTCTGTCATAGCCGAACGCTTTTCTAAAATAGGCTCGAAGCCAGAAATGGAATTGATATATGTCAACGAAGTGCTTGAAAATGCAACAGAATATATGCGTCGCAGAGTTTCCGATAAAGTATTGATTACGACTCATCTCCCTTCTGATGCCGAGGGTGCGATGGTGTGTCTTTCTTTATTTGAATGGGTTATAGAGAATTTGTGCAAGAATGCAGTCGATGCGATGAATGGAGAAGGGCGTATAGATGTTTATATGACGTCGGAGAAGCAACAGATTTATATCGATATAAAAGATACGGGCAAGGGGATTGCACGGAAAAATTTCAAAACGGTTTTTAATCCGGGGTACACGACCAAGAAACGAGGTTGGGGACTTGGACTTACTTTGGCAAAACGTATTATAGAGGATTATCATGCCGGACGCATTTATGTGAAAGATTCGGAAGTAGGAAAAGGTACGACATTCAGAATCGAATTGACGCGAGTCGTTTAGTCGGGCTGGAAAATCTTTCTTTTTTTGAATGTTGTCGGGGCTAATCGATTATGGCTCTCCATTTGAAAAATTGTGAATGTGAAATAAAAACTACCGAAAAGATTGACTTGTAACGATTATTTTTTATACCTTTGCGGAGTTTTAACGACAAATAGCATTGGGACGATTTAGTGCTTATAAATTACCGCTCAAAAGTATGCCGATAGGTACTCAGGATTTTGAGTATGTATTGGATAATGAGTTCTTTAAGAATATCGAAGGTGAAGATGTTCAAAAAGGAAAGGTGAAGGTGAAATTGACAGTGAAGCGGACGGCGGCTTCTTTCGAACTGGATTTTGATTTGGAAGGAGTTATTCAAATTCCGTGCGATCGCTGTTTGGACGATATGGACCATGAGGTAAAAACCCAAGAAACGCTCTATGTGAAATTCGGTTCGGAATACAGCGAGGAGAGCGATAATGTGGTTGTTATTCCTGAAAGTGACGGGGAATTGAATATTGCATGGTTTTTATATGAGTTCATTGCACTGACAATACCTTTGAAGCATGTTCATCAGGCAGGAAAATGCAATAAATCGATGAGTGCTAAATTGCGTAAACATGCGGCGCGTTCTATGGACGATAGCGACGAAAGTGAAGATGCCGCATCATACGATGATGAAGATGTTGTAGATGAAGTGCCCGGCGAAGGGGAGGAAACTGACCCGAGATGGGACGAATTAAAGAAAATAATAGATAATAATTAAAGTAATAGAAAAATGGCACATCCTAAAAGAAAACAATCGAAAACGAGAACAGCCAAAAGAAGAACTCATGATAAAGCTGTGGCTCCAACTTTGGCAGTTTGTCCTAACTGTGGTGCTTGGCATGTATACCATACTGTATGTGGAGAGTGTGGTTATTACAGAGGAAAATTGGCAATCGAAAAAGAAGCTGCTGTTTAAGCTCTTATCGATAAGTATGTATGGCCCTAAAGCGATTTAGGGCATTTTTTCACACACTAAGCCGATTTTATTATTATGCAGAATGCAAAAATAACGGGAATTGCCTCGTATGTTCCCGATTATGTTTTGACAAACGACGAGTTGTCGCATATGGTCGATACCAACGACGAGTGGATTATTACTCGTGTAGGTATTAAAGAACGTAGAATTTTAAAAGGAGAAGAAACGGGATCTTCCGATTTGGGTGTAAAAGCAGTAGCCGAATTGTTGAAAAAAACAGGAGTAAAGCCCAGTGAAGTAGATTTACTCATTTGTGCTACGTCGAATCCCGATTATCGTTTCCCTTCTACGGCATCGATCGTATTGGAAAAATTGGGAATAAAAACAGCTTATGGGTATGATATACAAGCCGCTTGTGCAGGGTTTATCGTTGCTTTGCAAGCAGGAACTGCCTATATAAAGAGCGGACTGTATAAGCATGTGGTTGTTTTGGCGGCAGAAAAGATGTCGTCGATGGTTAACTATAAGGACCGTTCTACTTGTCCACTGTTCGGTGATGCTGCGGCTTGCGTTATGTTAGAACCTACCGACGAGGAAGTCGGAGTGAAGGATGCCGTGTTGCATACCGATGGTATGGGACTGCCTCATTTGTTGATGAAAGCCGGTGGTGCTGTTCATCCTGCTTCGCACGAGACGGTAGATCATGATGAACATTTTGTTTATCAGGAAGGTCGGGCGGTATATAAGCATGCGGTAACCGATATGCTCACTTCTTCGGAAAGCGTGATGGCTCGCAATGGTTTGTCCGTAGATACGATCGATTATTTTATTCCTCATCAGGCAAATTTGCGTATTATAGAGGCTATTGCCGATCGTATAAAGCTGCCGGAAGAAAAATTATTGGTCAATATTCAAAAGTACGGGAATACGAGTGCATCGTCTATCCCTTTGTGTATGGCCGAATTTGAGCATAAATTCAAAAAAGGAGATAAACTTGTCCTCACGGCTTTTGGCGCAGGATTTACATGGGGAGCTCTTTATCTCGTTTGGGGATACGACGCAAAATAAATTTGTCGAGATATAAGAAAGACGCATCTTTTGGCGAAAGAGATGCGTCTTTTCTTGTTTTCGAACAAAAGCGATTATAGGTTGTTTCGTCGGGTAGAATATTTTCACTACTTTTGTATTCAGAAGTTATTGACTTGTAACCAAATAAAACAGAATTATGCATAAGGCCGGATTTGTAAATATTGTCGGGAATCCCAATGTAGGTAAGTCTACGTTGATGAATTCACTGGTCGGAGAACGAATTTCGATTATTACGTCGAAGGCACAGACGACTCGTCATAGAATTATGGGAATAGTGAATACCGAGGATATGCAGATCGTCTATTCCGATACTCCGGGAGTTCTTGTCCCTAATTATAAGTTGCAGGAGTCGATGCTGAATTTTTCTCAGTCGGCATTACTCGATGCCGATATTTTGCTTTATGTGACCGATGTGGTGAAAGCTCCTGCGAAAAACCAATCGTTCCTCGACAAGGTGGCTCGGGAGACGGTTCCTGTATTGGTAGTTATCAACAAGATCGATTTGCTGAAAGAGCAGAGCGCTCTTGAAACGTTGGTAGAGGAGTGGAAACAGTTGTTGCCGAATGCCGAGATTATACCGGTTTCGGCACAATATAAATTTAACCTCGACTATTTGTTGAAGCGTATTCAGGAATTACTACCTCCGTCACCTCCGTTTTTCGAGAAAGATGCTTTGACCGATAAGCCGGCTCGTTTCTTCGTAACGGAAATTATCCGTGAGAAAATATTGCAGACGTACGATAAAGAGATTCCGTATGCTTGTGAGGTGGGGGTAGAACAATTCCATGAAGAAGAGAATCGTATTCATATTATGGCTGTTATCTATGTGGAGCGAGATTCTCAGAAAGGAATTGTTATCGGGAAAGGCGGTTCGGCTTTGAAGAAGGTAGGGACTTTGGCCCGGAAAGATATCGAAGTGTTTTTTGACAAAAAAGTTTTTCTCGAACTGTATGTAAAAGTGGAGAAAGATTGGCGTAGTCGGGAAAATAAATTGAAAGGTTTCGGGTATATACCTGAATAAAAGATTAAGAAATAAAGGCTGTGAGAGCCGTAAAAAGAAAGTGGAATTATGGGAAATATAGTAGCGATAGTAGGACGCCCGAATGTGGGAAAATCGACTCTTTTCAATCGTCTGACTCAAACTCGTAAAGCGATTGTCAACGAAGAAGCCGGTACGACACGGGATCGACAATACGGTAAGGTCGAGTGGTGCGGTCAGGAATTCTCTGTTATCGATACCGGAGGTTGGGTTGTTAACTCGGAAGATATTTTTGAGGAAGAGATTAACAAACAAGTAGCTTTGGCCATTGAGGAAGCCGATGTTATTTTGTTCATGGTCGATGTGAAAACCGGCGCGGTAGACCTCGACGACCATGTGGCAGCTATATTGCGCCGTTCGGATAAACCGGTGATTTTGGTAGCGAATAAAGCTGATTCGAACGAGTGGCAGTATAACGCCGCCGAATTTTATTCGTTCGGGCTGGGCGATCCTTTTTGTGTGTCGGCAGCCAGCGGTTCGGGAACGGGCGATTTGCTGGACGAGATATTGAAACGTTTTACCAAAAAATCGGAACCCGAGATAGAGGAAAACATTCCTCGTTTTGCGGTGGTGGGACGCCCTAATGCCGGAAAGTCTTCTATCATCAATGCGTTTATTGGCGAAGACCGGTATATTGTTACCGATATTGCCGGTACGACTCGCGATTCGATTTATACCCGATACGATAAATTCGGATTCAATTTTTATTTGGTAGATACGGCCGGCATTCGTAAGAAAGGGAAGGTTACCGAAGATCTCGAATATTATTCGGTGATTCGCTCCATACGAGCTATCGAAGCCTCTGATGTTTGTATTTTGATGATCGATGCTACAAGAGGTATCGAAGGACAGGATTTGAATATCTTTTCGTTGATACAGAAAAATAAAAAGGGTTTGGTGGTTTGTGTCAACAAGTGGGATTTGGTAGAAGATAAATCGAACAAGGCTATTCAAACTTTCGAAAATGCCATACGGGCACGTCTTGCTCCTTTTGTCGATTTTCCCATTGTCTATGCTTCGGCGTTGACTAAGCAACGTATTTATAAAGTTTTGGAGAACGCCGTGCAGGTTTATAAGAATCGGCATACCAAGATACCTACTTCGAAATTAAACGAAGTGTTGCTGAGTGCGATAGAAAATTATCCGCCTCCTGCACATAAAGGCAAGTATGTAAAAATAAAATATGTGACCATGTTGCGGGAGACTTACGTCCCCACGTTCGTGTTCTTTTGTAATTTGCCGCAATGGGTGAAAGACCCGTACAAACGGTATCTCGAAAACAAGATACGGGAGAATTGGAATTTCAGCGGTACACCCATCAATATTTTCATGCGAGAAAAATAAAACTGTTTATAGCTTTTGTCGTTTGTCCCGAAGTCTCACAGATTTCGGGACAGATATTTTAAATACTATTGAAAGATTGCTATTTTTGTGAATAGTAGAGTCTTGATTTTAATTATTTAGAAGTTTTTATATATGGAGGATAAGGGAGAAAGTAAATTCCGGAATGTGATGGAGCGTTATTGGTATGCCCTTTTTATCATTGCTGTCGCATTGGCTGCCGCCGTAATAGGTTTTATTTGTGAGGCATGGAAAATGCAGGAGGGATTTTTGTACGATTTGTTAACGTCTATTATAAGTACGACTATTGCATTTTTCTTGTTTACGTTAACCTATCAGTTACTTACGAAAAGAACCTCTGCCCAGAGTATAGTCGAAGAGATAAAACCTCTTTTGGATCGTCAGCAACAACGAGTGAAGGAAGAGTTTCGAAATGAGGTCGATGATAGTATTGTTAAATCGTTGGGCGCTGAATTGGATATTATTCAGAAGTATGATTCCAAAGAAGTGATTGATGTCGTGAATAATTGTAGCGAGCGATTGCTAGGTAGTCTTTTAGCGAAGAATATGCAGGGGGTATTTTCGTCTATCTTAAAGAACCCGTCATACAGAGACGATATGGTATATGATATTCAAATTATTCCTAATCGAAAAGACGAACTCTACGATGAGGCTGGACAGTACATGAGATGTAAAGATGCTGGATTTTGCATATCGCAATCTTTGCGTTATAAGAAATATTTGAAGAAAGGAACGGAGAATAAGTTGACCAAATTTTCATGCTTTTTTGCTTTTAATGAGAATCCTTTCTTCCAGAAAGAGCAAGGCGAGGTTTTCTTTTTGAGAGAAGAATTGTCGTGTCTTTCTTTTATTGAGTCGTTGAATGTTGAAAATGCAGTTTCTTTATTGAACTATTTGGTAGAATTTTATTTGGGAAATGTTCCAATTTGCGTAAGAGACATAGAAGTGGAGCTCGTGAAGTTGGAAAATTCGGCAACAATAGGTATCAAACTTACCACTGATATTCCCGACAGAGTATTATGTATCGATGGAGAGTATGTATATTTCGATGCTAAGATAAAATGTTCTTATCCTACATTACGCCGGGAATTCTACTTTAAAGTGCCCGAGCTCACACGCCATGCCGATGTGTCTATTTCTTTACCTTCCTCTAAGGAAGAGCTTCATTTAGTAAGTTTTACCGATAATTATCGGATAGAGTCGTATGGCCATAACAGATACTCGTTTAGGCATGGAGAAAACAATAATGAGATTTTATTACCCAATAATGGATTTACGGCCGTATGGTGATCAACTATGAGGAATATTTCGAGCAGGCGGGGTTGGTCGATATTCAAACTGCCATTCCCGGTGTGGTCGTAGATTTGAAATACGCTACGGCCGATAATTTTATGGGTGAAATTTTATATCCCGATTTGAGAAAAGCCTATCTATTGCCTCATATGATTTCACGGCTGGCCCGGGTACATGCCCGGTTACAGGAGTTAAAGCCGGGATATAGGTTGGTGATTTACGATGCCGCCCGTCCGTTAAGCATACAGCGCAGAATGTTCGAGCGAGTGCGAGGTACACCGCAAGAGCAGTATGTGGCTAATCCTTACAATGAGGGAGGCTTCCATAATTACGGCATGGCTGTCGATTTATCGATACTCGGTAGCGATGGCGTCGCATTGGATATGGGCAGTCCGTATGATTTTTTTGGAGAAGAAGCGCATACGGTCGACGACGATTATTTATTGAAGACAGGTAGGATAAGCGAGGCGGCTTATCACAATCGACGATTTTTGTATGCAGTCATGCGAGAACAAGAGCTTTATCCGCTTCCTAATGAATGGTGGCATTATCAACATTATGTACAGGAGTCGGATAAGAAACGATTTAAAATATTGGATTTTTGATGATGTACAGACCTCAATTTTTATGCCCCGGCGATAGCGTTTCCATTGTTTCGCCTGCGAGTATTATCAATCCCGATTATGTGAAAGGGGCGACCGGCGTTTTGGAAAGTTGGTCGCTCGGTGTGACTGTTTCTTCTCACTGTCTGGATCATTCGGGCCTTTATTCGGGGACGATAGATGAACGAATGAACGATTTTCGCCATGCGTTGTACGATCCTGCTGTGAAGGCTGTCTTGTGCAGCCGTGGCGGATATGGGGCTGTTCATTTGTTGGACGGATTGACCGATGATATTGCTCGGAATCCGAAGTGGATTATCGGATTCAGCGACATATCGGCTTTGCATGCTCTCTGTGTGAGCCGTGGGGTGATGTCGTTGCATGCTCCCATGTGCAAGCATTTGACTACCGAGCCGGCGGATAATCGTTGTACGCACTATTTACGGCAAATTTTATTCGGAGAAATTCCCGAATACAAGGAAAATCCTCACCCGTTGAACCGTTGCGGTGAGGGACGGGGAATGTTGGTGGGTGGAAATATGGCGGTTTTGTGCGGATTGATTTCTACTCCGTATGATATATTTTTGCCTGGAACGGTTTTGTTTATAGAAGATATAGCCGAGCCTCCTTACAAAATAGAACGCATGCTTTATAACTTGAAACTGTCCGGTCGTTTGGCTTCGTTGTCGGGATTGATCGTGGGTAGGTTTACCGAGTATACCGAGAACGAAGGTCTGGGTGGTACATTGTATGAGTTGATTCGTAAAATGGTCGATGAGTATGATTATCCGGTATGTTTCGATTTTCCGGTGGGACATGTCTCGGATAATTTGCCGATGATCGAGGGGGCAGATGTCGTGTTTTCTGTCGGTGAGCGGTCGGTGGATTTATCTTTTTGTATAAAATAGCTGGGATATTTGCGAGTTTTTATCAGAATGTTTATTTTTGAGCATGATGAAAACAGTAAACCGTAAGGCCGGGTATTTAATTTTAATTGTCGGGTTGGTCGCTTGTTCTGCAAAGTCGGTAAAAAATAGCGAGGAAAAGGATACGGATAGCGTGTCGATAGAGGTTCCTTCTTTTGATACGGATAGTGCTTATGCTTATATCGAACGTCAAGTGCAGTTCGGTTTCAGAGTGCCCAACACTCCGGCACATTTGGCAACGGCCGATTATTTATCTTCCGAGTTGGCTCGGCATGGCGCTGTCGTAGAAGTGCAGCAAGGAACGGTTACGGCTTATGACGGGACAGAGCTTTCTATACGGAATATCATAGGTTCGTTTTCTCCTGAAAAGAAAAATCGCATTTTATTGTTCGCTCATTGGGATTCTCGTCCATACGCCGATAACGACCCGGATAAGAGTAAACATCGTCAGCCTATCGCCGGAGCCGACGATGGTGCGAGCGGAGTGGGCGTATTGCTTGAAATAGCTCGTCAGATAGGGAAGAGACAGCCCGACACGGGTGTCGATATAGCCTTTTTCGATGCCGAGGATTACGGTGTTCCCTATTGGAGCGAGTCGAGCGACGAAAACACATGGGCATTGGGCACACAGTATTGGACACGTCGGCCTCATAAGCCGGGATATCGGGCCCGATTCGGGATCTTACTCGATATGGTGGGCGGAGCCGGGGCACAATTTCGACGAGAGTTATTTTCGAAGTATTATGCTTCCGGAATTGTGGCGCAAGTATGGGATACGGCGAAGCGATTGGGGTACGGAAACTATTTTATCGAGGAGGACGGCGGATATGTTACCGATGACCATTTGTATGTAAACCGTTATGGAATACCCAGCATCGATATTATTCCATGTCATCGAGATACAGAGACGGGTTTTCCTCCTTATTGGCATACGGTGGACGATACAATGAGAAATATAGATCGGTCGACGTTGAAAGCCGTAGGCCAGACCGTGTTAACGGTTCTTTATGAAGAATGATTGAAAAATGAATAATATGAAAAGTATCGACGAAATACAAGACGAGATTATAGAGGAGTTTTCGGTATTCGACGATTGGATGGATAAATATGCGTTGCTGATCGATTTGGGCAATGCCCTTCCTCCTTTGGACGAGAAATATAAGACTTCCGAAAATTTAATCGAAGGTTGCCAGAGCCGGGTATGGTTGCAGGCCGATTATAGAGAGGGTGCTGTTTATTTTGAAGCGGAGAGCGATGCGATTATCGTGAAGGGGATAGTTTCGTTGTTGGTACGGGTTTTATCCGGCCATACTCCCGATGAGATCTTGAATGCTCATCTTTATTTTATCGACAGGATAGGGTTGAACGAGCATTTATCGCCGACTCGCTCGAACGGGCTTGTGGCTATGGTTAAACAAATGCGCATGTATGCTTTGGCTTTTAAAGTGAAAAACAATTAATTCATTTAATACTTAAAATCTGTTATTATGTTTAAAGGACATCCTAAGGGGTTGATAGCGGCAGCTCTCGCGAATATGGGCGAGCGTTTCGGCTACTACATTATGAATGCTGTATTGGTATTGTTTCTTTGTTCTAAATTCGGACTAAGCGAGGAGACATCGGGTACTATATATTCATTCTTTTATGCGGGTATTTATTTGTTGGCTTTGGTGGGAGGCGCTATCGCCGACCGTACCCAGAATTACAAAGGAACGATTCGAACCGGGCTGATAATCATGGCAACGGGTTATGTGCTGTTGTCTATTCCGATTTTAGCAACGAGTACGAATATAGCTTGGTTGCTTCCGCTTACCTGTTTTGCATTGTTTATGATAGCTTTTGGTAATGGTTTGTTTAAGGGAAATTTGCAAGCTATTGTGGGGCAGTTGTATGATGATTTTGAGGCAGAGGCTGCAAAACAAGGTCCTGAGGCTTTGAAGATTGCGAAAAGCAAACGGGATAGCGGATTCCAAATTTTTTATGTATTTATTAATGTGGGTGGTTTGATTGCTCCTTTTATTGCGCCCCTTTTGCGAGAATGGTGGTTGGGAGCGAATGGAATGGCCTATAATGCCCAACTTCCGGCACTTTGCCACGAGTTCATTAACAATGGAACCCAAATGAGTCAGGCTGCATTGGATAACCTTAATGCCCTTATGACGGCAGCGGGCGGTAACGTGGCAGAACTGACGAGTGCTTGTCAAAACTATCTTCAAATTTTTAACGAGGGTATTCACTACTCGTTTATAGCATCGGTTGTCGCTATGGTTATCTCTTTGATAATTTTTGTCGCTTACCAGAGACGTTTTCCTACTCCGGGCAAAAAGACCAAAGTGGAGTCTCAATCGTATACCGCCGAGGAGAAACGGGCAATGGCCAAAGAAATCAAACAACGTATGGCTGCCTTGTTCGCCGTTTTGGGTATCGTTATTTTCTTTTGGTTCTCGTTCCACCAAAATGGTATGTCTCTTTCTTTCTTTGCACGCGATTTTGTAGATTCGAGCGCAGTCGCTCCGGAGATTTGGCAGGCAATCAATCCTTTCTTCGTTATTACGCTTACCCCTATTGTTATGGCTTTGTTCGCTTGGTTGAGCCGTCGGGGAAAAGAAATATCGACACCCCGTAAGATTGCTATCGGTATGTTTATCGCCGGATTGGCATTCTTATTCTTGGTGATCTATTCAGCATTAAAAGGTTATCCTTCTGCCGACGATTTCAAACTTCTCCCGGTCGCTGAGCAAATGTCTCAGAAAGCACATTGGTGGGTACTTATCGTAACTTACTTCTTCTTGACGGTAGCCGAGTTGTTCATCTCGCCTCTCGGTTTGTCGTTTGTATCCAAAGTGGCTCCCAAACATTTGTTGGGACTTTGTCAGGGTTTGTGGTTAGGAGCGACTGCATTGGGCAATTTGTTGTTGTGGATTGGTCCCCTTATGTACAACGCTTGGCCTATTTGGCAATGCTGGGCAGTGTTCTTTGCCGTATGTTTGATATCGATGGGTGTAATGTTAGGTATGCTTAAATGGTTGGAGAGAGTGGCCGAATAGTCGGTTTGTCTTCTCTATAAAATGATATATTTAGGGCTCCCGGAAACGGGAGCCCTGTGTTTTTGTGATTTTATTAAGGGTGAGACGGGTATCACTGTTTGTAAGGTTGGATATTTTCTCTAAATTTGCAAGAAGGGTAATTTATGGTTCTTAAAAGATGTTGAGGCTAATTCATTACATATCGGTATTTCCCCTTTTTATTCTGTTGTTTTCTTGTGCAGGCAGAGTAGTAGAGGAGGATAAGGCTTCGACTTATTTTGAGAAAGGGGTAGCTTTCGAGGATAAAAATATGTTCGATTCGGCGGCCGTTTATTATTTGTCTGCAATTAGCAGCTTGGATTCCAGTCGAATATCAGACTTTGATGCTTTGGGGGCTTACTATAATCGGATTGCTTTGTTGCTTTTTAAAAGCAATATAAATGAGGAGGCCGAAAAAATGTTCCGAAAGGCTATTACATTCAATTCCATGCTTTCGGATAAAAGCCAGCTTTCTGAGTCTTATCGTGGCTTATGGAAATGTTACTATGTAGATAAGGAGGGAGGTATTGATACAACTCTTTTAAAAACAATCGAGTTGATTCCCCAAATTGAGAGTGAGGAAGAACTTTATAAAACTAAAAATGCACTTTCTTACTATTTTCTGATATTGGGAGATTATGCTTCTGCAATGAAATATAATTCTGAAATCAGACCTCTTTGTCGTGATTCAGTATTATTCTATAAAAGTTGTTTGGTAAGAGGTAGTATCTTTTGTGGAGAAGGAAATATTGACTCTGCTATTTATTACACGAAAAAGGCAGCTCGTAGTAATTATATCTATACGAAGACTTCGGCCTATGAGAACTTGTATGCTATGACCGGCGATAGTGTATATCTCGGGTTGTATCATTCGTTATGCGATTCCATCGCTGGAATGGTAAAACCAGCAAAGGTCAATTCGGCATTTTACGGTGAGTTGATAAACAATATGAATGTGGAATATTCCCGAAGAATACATGACCGAACCTTATTAAGTATAGTTTGTACAGCCGTTGTTGTCGTTTTAGTGAGTATTTTTCTGTTTTATTTTTTTAGAAGGAAAATTATCCCGAATAAACAACACATCGAAGTCGAGGAAGAAAATAATCGGGAAACTTCTACGGAAATAGAAAAACGAACAGAGGCATTGCAACGGGAGATCGTAGAACGGATAGGAGAGATTACAGCTCAGAAAAACAAACGATTTGTGAAATCGGAATTTTTTAAGGAGGTAACCGAATATATCGAAGGAGGAAATGTTTTCCTTACAATATCGTTGCGGGACAGGCTATTTAAATCCTTACGTCAAGAGTATGCGTTACTTTATCAACTTCTTACTGCTTATTTTTCATTCTCCGACGAGGAGTTTTATTTCTTTTGTCTAAGTTCTCTTGGATTGAATACTAAGGAATGTGCTGCTTGTCGCAGTGTCTCGGTTTCTGCCATTAGAGTTTTGCGTAAACGAATCAATGACAAGATGCATAAGTATATTACCGTAGAGGAACTTTTCCAAGAGATAAAATTGTAGTTATCGTTGCGTTGAGTAACGCATATTTTACTTAATCGATTGAATTATAGCTAATAATAAAATATAAGAATGTAACGAAGATTGCTTTAAAATTATTAGAATTAATCAGTATTTTTGTATTGAAATAAAATAATTTTAATCGTTCAACTAATATTTTATTATTTATGAAGAAAGTTTACGCCCTAATTTTTCTGTGTTTTTGCGTCGTTAGCTCGCTTCAAGCGCAGACAACTATTTATGCTTATCGAAATTGGCAACAAAGCAATCCTGTCAATGTACAAAAAGGCCCGGTGAAATTTTCGTCGGATAATCTGGGAGTTGTAGAACTCATAGCCGATCAATCCACTCTGGGGGCTGTTTATGCAGGTACTTATTTTAATTATAAATGGTATGCGCAGGTGACAAAACCGGGTACACAATCGTCGTTGGAAGGTCTATATACTGTTGATATGAACGATGGTACACGCACTCTTATTTCTACTAATGGAGTCCATTTGGTAGAAATGACGTATGATTACACGACGAACACCATGTATGGTATTAAAAATGGAGCCGAATATTTGATGACTCTTGACCTTAATACCGGAGAGACGAAGCAGATAGGAGCATTCCAAACTTCGACAATGTCTGTTTATATGTTGGCATTGGCTTGCCATGTCGATGGGACGATGTATGGTATTTCTACCGACGATAATCTCTATCGTATAGATAAAGCCACAGCCGCCTGTACATTGATCGGAGCTACCGGAGTGAATGCAGCTTTTACTCAAAGTATGGATTTCGATCGAAATACAGGAATTTTGTATTGGCTGAATTGTGGCGACTACAAGCTCTATACGGTCGATATAACAACTGGTGCAGCTACTGTTATCGGTGGTGTGGGTAAAAATGGCGATGACAGTATGGCGAGTATGTTTATTCCTTATATCCATGTCCCTGTCGGAGCGCCGGACAGAGTTTTGGACCGTAAGGTGGTAGCTTCGGGCAATTCGGCTATTCTTGCGTGGAGGAATCCTTCATTTGATGCACAAGGTAAAGCCTTGACCGAACTTACAGGAATAAAGATTTATCGAGGAGAAGAATTGGTGACAACCGTGACCGTTTCGTCCGACAAGATAGGACAATCTATGGAATATACCGATGAGAATCTACAAGATGGATTATATAGTTATCGGTTTGTTCCCGTAAATTCCAAAGGCGATGGTGGAGTCGATAGCGATGATGTTTCTACTTATGTAGGGGAAAATGCACCGGGAAAAGTGGTCGATTTTGTGGTGAAACAAGGAGATAACGAGGCTATATTGACGTGGAAAGCTCCCGAAGAAGGTATGTATGGCGGGACGTTTGATCCGGGTAGTATTACAAAATATGTTATTACTCGTTCCAATGGTTCTGCTTCGAATGAAATAGAAATATCCGATCCATCGGCTACGTCTTATACCGATACTCCGGGATTCGGAACTTATACTTATTCGATTTATGCAGTAAACGATATGGGAAATGGAGCTGTGTCTATTGCCGCTCCGATTATTGTGAAACCGGCTGACTGGATTGTAATGACAAACGGCGAGGCTATCGTTGAGAGCGGAAAAACTTATCATTTTTATGATGCTGCTGGACCGAATGCCTATTATCCGAACACTCGGAACGATACGCTTACGATACGCCCTCAAAACTCTAACGGTTTGGTGCATGTCTCGTTCAAGCAATTTGTGACGGATACGTATGGCGATTATTTGTATATTTTCGATGGGGCTGACACCAATGCGCCGTTGATTGGAGAATTTACATCTACTTCTGTTCCTTCTGCTTTGGTTTCTTTGGAATCGACCAGTATCGACGGAGCTCTCACCTTTGTTTTTTACTCCGATGTTATGAGTCGGGACGAAGGTTGGGAAGCCGACGTAACCATAACTGAGAAAAAAACGCACGATCTTATGGCGGTATCATTGAAGGGAGATTTGTATCCCGGTGCAGAGTCTGAAACGATTTATGCGTTCACGATAAGGAATAAAGGGGTGGACAAAGTCGCTGCAACAGACTATAAAGTAAAATTGTTGGATGCCGCAGGCTCGGTATTGGCAGAAATGGACGGAGTCGAAATCGGGACAATGCAGAGTATTGTATTCGATATGAAATTCACGCCTTCCGAATCGGGTGATATCAAAATTCATGCGGAGATTGAATATGCCAGTGACGATGATAAAACGAATAACAGTTCCGAGGAGCTATCGGTTTCTGTACTTGAAGAGGGCAGCCAATTTATTTCGATAGGCGATCATGATGAAGAAATCTCGGTCCTTCCGGTGTCGTTCATGGCGGGTGAGTCGATTGGTGAGACCATTTATTATAAAGACGAAGTAGGACTGAAAAGCGGTACTTTGCAGATGATATCGTATCGATTCTTTTCGGTGGGAACAAGTTACTCGAATATTCCTGTGAAAATATGGGTAGGTGAGACCGAGTTGGAGGATTTGTCCGAGACTTCTATTCCGGCCGATGAGATGACTTTGGTATTCGATGGAACCGCTTCTGTCGCACCCGGCGACGAAGAGTGGATATTCCAGCTGACTACTCCTTATTCGTATAAGGGAGGGAATTTGGTTATTCTTATTCTTAAAGGTAATCCGGGTTCTACGTCATACGATATATCGTTCAAAGGTACGTATGGCTCTTATGACAGTGATCCGCAACGTTCGCGCTTCTATTCTGCTTTTGATGACAGTGAGGTGTTAGATCCGAATGCAGTTCCTATTGGGTATTCTGGAAGTACCATGTGGCCCGATGTTAAAATGTTGTTTACCGATGCAAGTTCGGGTATTACAAAAGTTGTTGATGATTTGTCGGTCCGTATTTATCCTAATCCCGTAAGCGATATTTTGTATGTGGAGGGTGTCGATGTTCAGAAGATAGAAATATTTGACGGAACCGGTCGTCAAGTATATATTTCGGATAATCTTTTTACAGTGGATATGTCCTCTTATCCGACCGGTATTTATTATTTGAGAGTAGTGACCGATCAAGGAAAGGTATCGACGAAAAAAATCATGAAGAGATGATTTTTCCCCTTTTGGAGATGAGAATAGAAAACCGCCGATTAATATCGGCGGTTTTTGTATAGAGATGATTGCATTTAAAAAATCGAGAGTTGCCTTTCAAGCAGTTGAAAGGACATGCGATGGTAGGGTGTAGGTCCATATTGGCGTATGGCGGCACGATGGGCTTTTGTGGGATATCCTTTGTTTCGATTCCAGTCATACATGGGATATTGTTCATGCAATCGGTTCATATAGTCGTCTCGATATGTTTTCGCTAAAATGGAGGCTGCGGCAATGGCTTCGTATTTGCCGTCTCCTTTTACGACGCAGGTATGGGGAATGTCGGGGTACGGTTTGAATCGGTTACCGTCGATTAAAAGATGCTGCGGTTGCGGATTCAGTTGTTCGATAGCCCGGTGCATGGCCAGAAACGAAGCATTGAGAATATTGATGCGGTCGATTTCTTCGGGGGTGACGATACCGATGGCCCATGCTATGGCTTCTTGTTCGATAATGGGACGCAACTCGTAGCGTTGCTTTTCGGATAATTGCTTTGAATCGTTTAATAATTCGTTTCGAAAGTACGGCGGTAATATTACGGCGGCTGCATATACCGAACCTGCCAGACAACCTCGTCCTGCTTCGTCGCAGCCGGCTTCTGCCAACCCGCTTTTCATGTATGGTAAAAGCATATTATTTGCCGATTTGCCGGATAGCTCCTGTTTGCGGATAGAATGTCGCACAAGAAGGAGCTTTTTTGTCGGTGAATATAGAAGGATCCAATCCGAATACGACACCGAATTGTGCGATTGGTAAATTCTCTTTGAAAAGCGTTTTTTTACCGTCGGAAAGTATTACTTCTGCTTTCCCCGGAATAGCATACGCTACGGCGTTTTTGGGCATTTTTTTTATGTTTCCTTTGTTATCGATGGGTAGCTCTCCTTCTTCGGTGATTTTCAGAGATAAATATACGGGGGCTCCGCTGAGATTTTCCGGCTTTACGATTCCATATAAATCCGAAATACGGAAAACGATGTCGTTTGTAACTTCTTCAACGGGGATATAATCGAAATGTTTGACGATTGTCTCGGTTTGCGTTGTCCCCATGAACAATGCCGTGAGAGCAGCCTCTTGTTCATCGAGTTGTTGTATGATAAGTTTGAACGATTCTCCGTCGGCCGGTAATTCATCGACTTCACCGGTTACCAAATTGAGGCGGCTCTCTCGGATACGGTATAATTGTTTGGCTGCCACTTCGGCCATTTTTACCGTTGAAGCCGACATGAGTAGTTCTTCGGAGTAGACTTTCGCATATTCGTTGTTGTCTAACGGCGATTCCTGTTTTTGTTTCGGTGCAGTGGAGACAATCGAATCGATGACCGGTTCGGTGTTGATGGATAGCAGAAGTCCGTTTTCATCTAAGACGATATATCCATTACCGCCCGGTTTGAATTGCATCAGATATTGTTCTTCGGGATCGGGTACTCCATAGGGTGTAACTTTGACGGAAGATAACGCCCATTCTTCGGAGTCTTGTGTAATGGCTCCCGGTATTCCCAAATATTTTTCGGCATATTGGTAATAAGGGCCGGCTTTGCGTGTCGTTTTTGTGGCAACCACTTCTATATCGAGATGTGTTTGCGGGAGAGAGTATATAAGTCCGTACTCGTTATGCTTTTCGGCAGTGAGTCTTTTTGTTTCTTGGGCAAATCCGATGTTCGTCGTAAGGAACAGTCCGAGAGTTAGAATAAAATATTTCATTTGATTCTCTTGATGATGTTATGAAATAAAATAATACGAGTCAGAAGCGAATTTAAAAATATTCGGTTATACCGAAGGTTTCCTATTTTCGCATCTCATGCAAAGATATAAAATGTTTTGACATTCTATCATACCTGATAGGATTTTATCTGCTTGAAAGCCAGTCCGAGGTGATTGATAATATCACTGGCTGTAATGTATTCTTCTCCCGACTCCCGAACAGCTATGTCTCCGGCAACTCCGTGGAGGTACACGCCTATGATGGCGGCATCTTCGGGGGGGTATTCCTGTGCCAGTAAAGAGCCGATTATCCCTGTGAGCACGTCTCCACTGCCGGCTGTCGCCATTCCGGGATTCCCGGTCGAGTTGAAATGTATGGTTCCGTCGGGCAAAGCTATGGCGGTATTTGCCCCTTTCAAGATGACGATTATATCGTATTTCGTGGCTACATGTGTGATACATTTCAGTCGAGAAGCATCGTCGGTCATGGGGCCGAACATGCGTTCGAGTTCGTGAATGTGCGGTGTGAGTATGGTATGGGACGGCAGATATCTTAAAAGGCTTTGTTCACGGGCAATGCAGTTCAAGGCGTCGGCATCGAGCACGAGTGGCTGGCGTATTTCTTTGACTAAATGCATGAGTGCCGATACGGACGTTTCGTTACACCCCATTCCCGGACCGATTGCAATTGCCGAGTAACGGGGGTGGACAGGAATTTCTTCGATATGGTTCTCTCCTTTATCGGGAGAGAAAATCGCTTCGGGTACAGTTGTTTGCAGAATGAGATTGGCACATCGAGGCGAGTGTACCGAGACTAATCCGACTCCACTATGTAACGCTGCTTTTGCCGATAATACGGCAGCGCCCATCATGGCGTATTGCCCGGCAGCCAATAACAGATGTCCGTAATCCCGTTTATTCGAAAACTTGGGTCGGGAATGTCGTATGTTACGAGCTATATCTTCTGCTGTCGTTAGGTAATAACAAGTTTCGGTTTCGGCGATGGCGCGAGGGTGAAGGCGTATATCGAGTATTTTGGTTTCCCCTGTAAATTTTGCGTTTTCAGCAAAAAAGAAAGCCAATTTGGGCATTTGGAATGAGAGGGTTAACCGAGCTTTGACAATACGGTCTTCTGAGGCTTCGGGATTCCATTCGCCGAATAACCCGGACGGAATGTCGATGGAAATGACAAAAGCCCCCGATTCATTGATGTAGCGTACCAAAGATGCGAATCCTCCTGTCAAGGGTTCTTTCAACCCGGCCCCGAAGAGGCCGTCTATCACGCAGTCGCCGGAATTGACAACCGGCGGTGTAAATTGGTTGGTTATTTCAAAGAAATTGTTATGACCGGTTCTCCTCAGTCGTTCTCGATTCTGTTCACAATCTGCCGATAAACGATGGTTAGGCATTGTGTTGAAAAGATATACGACGGGTTTATATCCCCGGTCAATTAACAATCGGGCGGTGGCTAATGCATCTCCTCCATTGTTTCCCGGTCCGGCGAAAATATAGATACGTTGGGAAGGAGAAATCGTATTACATATTTCGGAAGTAAGAGCTTCGGCTGCTCGTTCCATTAAATCGATGGAAGATACCGGTTCGTATTCTATGGTTAATCGATCGAGTAGTTTGGTTGACTGGGTCGTAAATATTTTCATCTCAATGGAGTCTTTTGATAAGGTCAAATATAGCGAAAGGTGAGTGCAAAGGCAAGCGGAAATATAATTTCCGACTTGACTATGCCGAACCGCATCCTATTTGCAAATATAGTGAGAAAAAAGGAAATGGTATATTTTGTCGGGGCGAATGATGATCGGGGGGCGATTCTGTAAAAATATAGATTATCGTTTCCAAGTTTTTACGATTTATTATACCTTTGCGAAACATTCAGTATAACACCAATGAACACAAAAATTCAGATTAAAGACCGTTTTTTCACTCCGTATATTTCACGGGACGAAATAGCGGCGGCAGTGGGACGTATCGCTTCGAAAATGAATCAAGATCTGGCCGGTAAGAATCCACTTTTTTTATGTGTGTTGAACGGCGCATTTGTTTTTGCAGCCGATCTTTTTCGTGAAATGACTATCGATTCCGAAATATCGTTTATCCGAATGAAGTCATACGAGGGTATGCACTCGACCGGAGAGGTGAAGCAAATATATGGGTTACAGCAAGATATCACCGGTCGTACGGTAGTTGTGGTAGAAGACATTGTCGATACGGGTTTTACCATTCAACAGTTATTGCAGCAATTGAATTCTCATAATCCGAAAGAGATAAAGGTCGCCACGTTGCTGTTTAAACCCGATTCCTTGAAATGTGATGTGAAGCCCGATTATGTAGCTCTTGAAATACCTCCTGCTTTTATAGTAGGGTATGGTCTCGATTACGATGAGCAGGGGCGTAATTTAAAGGATATTTATGTGGTGTCGGAATAAGAAATAAGAGGTTTAATAGGTTAATATAAGGTAAAATGTTGAATGTAGTTATTTTTGGCGCTCCGGGTTCGGGAAAGGGAACTCAGAGCGAGAGAATCATCGAAGAATATGGGCTGTTTCATATTTCTACGGGAGATGTATTGCGTGAACAGATAGCCCGGGGTACTGAATTGGGAAAAACCGCCGATTCGTATATTTCTAAGGGGCAGTTGATTCCTGACGAGTTGATGGTGGATATTTTGGCGCATGTGCTCGATTCTCATGAGGAATCCAAGAAAGGGGTTATATTCGACGGTTTTCCTCGGACTATCGCTCAGGCCGAGGCCTTGACTCGGATGCTTGCCGAACGCAATGCCCAAGTAGATGTTGTCTTGGGGCTTGAAGTGGAGGAGGAAGAATTGATCGACCGTTTGTTGAAGCGGGGACAAGTATCGGGCCGTAGCGATGACAACTTGGAAACGATACAAAAGCGGCTCGATGTGTATCACAATCAGACAAAACCGTTGAAGGATTTTTATCAAAAAGAGAAAAAATATCGCGCTATACAGGGTATGGGTAGTGTTGATGATATTTTCGAATCTATTAAGTCGGTTATATCGGAATTATAATTTCTTGAAAGACCGATAAGATAAGAGAAAAGGGGTACAATTTTGTACCCCTTTTCTCTTGTTTTTTAATCATAGAAGACTCATAACGGCTATATTTTTTAGGAGCTATCTCTAAAAATCATATTTTTGCAACAGTTTTTCTATTGCAGAATAGAGATAAAGACATGTTAAGGGCGTTTACAGACGTAATCTTCTACGCGTAAATTCTCGCAAAATTTATCAACAAGGAAGATGGCGAAAGTGTAGGCGCTCACATGTGTGTAGTACATGCGTGAAAACGGTGTTGTATACATACAGCGTGGGTAGCTGCTTGGCTTGTTTCTTGTTGAAGGCAATGCGAGAAGCCCATGCGTGGAATGAGCGATTGTCAGCTTCCCGAGTTTTTTAATGAGCCTTTGTTTTTGTGTTGTATTTATGCTATACACAGGGGAGCTTGTATAGTTGTAAGATGCCTATAAAACCCATAGGAGAGCTTATCAAAGAAATAGATAGCATAAGGGGAATTAAAAAGGGGAGGTATACAACCTCCCCTTTTCGGATAATCGATAAAAGATTTATTATTTTACGATTTTGAAAGTTTTTATTGTGTCGCCCGATACAATACGAACAATATAGAGTCCGTTAGATTCGACATGAAGAGTCGCTGTTCCTTGTACATGGTTAATGCTGTTGATAAGGTTTCCAGTAGCATTAAACAGTTCGACCGTACAATCGGTTAAGTTTCCTAATACGACATTGAGCGTACCGTTGTTGTTTGTAACAAAGCAGTCGTTACTTTCTATCCGGTCTACGCCGCTTTCGATTTTACCGACGAAGTGAAGGACGATTTTCTGATTCAAAGAACCTTCGGCATTTTTTACTATTCCGGCCGGTATGGTGACGTAATAGTCTACACCGTCTTCCATAGGAATGGGTTGTGGACCTTCCTGATATTCGTCGGCAGGGAATACATTTACTTTTTTACCACTGGCGAATGCCATCCAACCGCCTGCGTTTTCTACCGGTTCTCCGTATAGCTCTTGTCCTTTAACTACTTTTACCGAAGGAAATTGTTCTACAAGAGAGGCATTCTCGGGGAAAGTGATTTCAATAGTCCCGATCGATTCCATTTCGGCGTCGTTGGCCGGGTTGGTACTTTCTTGTAGGAAAATACCTGTATTTGATTCGATGATATTGTCGAATTGGTATCCCCACTCAGAGGATTCGTAGGCCGATTTAAATCCTTTCGGAACATAGACTTTCACTTGTGAGGCATCGATACCATTGAAAGGGTGGTCATAACCTTCGTAATAGTTCAGTGTGGCCGGTTCCGCTCCTAAACAATGTATTTCGGTAAGCGCAGTGCACCCATTGAAGGCATACGACTCAATGGTGCGAATCCCAGAGGGAATCGTTAACGATTGAAGTTTTGTAGATTGAGCGAATGTACCCTCATATACGTTTGTCATGTTTTCTGGGAGAACAACTGTTGTCAGCTGGGTTTTTGCAAAAGCCTGATTACCGAATAATACCAAAGATTCGGGAAAATTGATTTCGGCAAGAGAAGATTCGGAGAATGCGTTATCATCGAAAGCTCGCATCCCTTCGGGTACGATTACTTTTTGAAGAGTGGTATGAGCGAATGCTCCTTCTCCTACACCCAAGCAACCGTCGGCAATCGTGTATTCTGTGGCTGTTGCTTTTAGAGGATACGCCAAGAGGATATTTCCTTTTGCCGAATACAAAACTCCGTTTATGGCTTGACAAGCGGTATTGCCGGTTTCTACTTCAAAAGCTGTGACACCGACATTCGAGAAAGCGGCATTTCCTATTTCGGTTACTCCAACAGGAATTCTTACAGACGAGAGCATTACATCGTTGAGGAAGGCATATTGTCCGATTGTTTTAAGACTCGCCGGAAGATTGATTTCCGTGAGCTTTGCACATTCGCGGAAAGCTCCTTCGTTCAGCGTTTCAACCCCTTCGCCCAATGTTACTTTGGATAAGTTCGGACAGAGTTGGAAGGCGTTGTTGCCGATTGTTTTACAACTTCCCGGAATCGTTATTTCGGCCATACCGGCTTTGTAAAAAGCACCGTTGCCGATAGATGTAAAATCGCTGGCGAAAGTAATGCTCGTCAATCCTTCGTCGCTGGCAAAACAGCTTTGAGGAATTTCGGTTACTCCGGCGGGAATGGCAAGGCTTTTCAGTTTACGGTTCGATGCCAAAGAGTATTCTCCTAATTTTGTAATGTTTTCCGACAAAACGATTTCCTCCAAATCATCGTTGTAATAGATGGCGTTGTTTTTTAGCTCGGTAACGGTATTGGGAAGTTCTATTTTCAAGATGCCCGATGTCCACCGAAAAGCATACTCCTCGACCGAAGTGACGGTATAGTTTTTCCCCGCATTTTCGACCGTGGAAGGAATAATTACTTCGGTAAGTTTTACTTCACCGGGTTCATAATTTTCGTTTAATCCCGAGACACCTACCGAATTTTCCCCGGTTACGGTGTACTTAATTCTGTTCACTTCGAAAGTAGTGGCTTCTTCTGCTTTTGAAGCGAACCCGCAAAATGCCGCTATTGCGACAAAAAGAGTAACAATTTTCTTCATAATAATTCAAATTATCTAATAAGTATGTCGCAAAGATAATAATATTAATACAATCTGAAACTATTTCTGAACCCGGATAGTGAAAAAGTCCAAAAATAGAAATATTTATTATTCTTATAGAGCCGCGTATTATCGATGTTAACTATTTTATAATCTGTAAAAATCGATTCCCGCTATATTTCATTCCGTTTGGCTTGGGATTTTATAATTTCACTTATTATAGCTATTTTTGCAATATGTGTCCACTTAGGGTTGTTTGCATAATAACTATTTTTGTATCGTTTAATCCAAAAGAAAAATAATAAATCAATTATGGCAGAGTCGAATTTTGTAGACTACGTGAAAATACTTTGTCGTTCGGGTAAGGGCGGAGCCGGTGCTATGCATTTGTACCGGGCCAAATATGTGCCTAAGGGTGGTCCTGACGGCGGTGACGGCGGTCGGGGAGGAAATGTTTATTTACGAGCCAACCGTAATTTGTGGACTCTGTTGCATCTGAAATACTCTCGTCACGTACTTGCCGGTAACGGTTCACCCGGCGGGGCGAACAGAAGTTTCGGTAAAGACGGTGAAGATAAGACCATAGAGGTCCCTTGTGGTACGGCGGTTTTCGATGCCAATACGGGCGAGTTTTTATGTGAGGTTACCCAAGACGGCGAGGAGGTGGTTCTTTTGAAAGGCGGCCGTGGCGGTTTGGGAAACTGGCATTTCAAATCGGCGACCAATCAGACCCCAAGATATGCCCAGCCCGGAGAACCGGCCGTGGAGCGCACTGTTATTTTGGAGTTGAAATTGCTTGCCGATATAGGATTGGTTGGATTTCCCAATGCGGGTAAATCGACATTGTTATCTACGATTTCGGCGGCTCGTCCTAAAATAGCCGATTATCCTTTTACTACTCTCGAACCGAATTTGGGTATCGTATCCTATCGAGATAATCGGTCGTTTGTCATGGCCGATATACCCGGAATTATAGAGGGAGCGAGCGAAGGAAAGGGGCTTGGATTGCGTTTCCTCAGGCATGTGGAACGCAATGCCGTATTGTTGTTTATGGTTCCAGCGGATACCGATAGTATTCGTAAAGAATATGATGTTTTGCTTCGCGAACTTACCGCTTTCAATCCCGATTTGCAGGATAAACAGCGGGTGCTTGCCGTGACCAAGTGCGATATGCTCGACGACGAGTTGATCGAGGCGATGAAGAACGATTTGCCCGATGTGCCTGTTGTATTTATCTCATCGGTGACGGGACAGGGTATTACCGAGTTGAAAGATGTGTTGTGGCGTGAGTTGAACGATGAGGAAAACCGGGTGATGACACTGACCCATCGTAATCTCGATGAGCGCCATCGGGTCGAGGAGGAAGATAACTTTGATACAGGTTTGGAACGTGACGAAAGTGGCGACGAGTCGGGCGACGATAATTTCGAGGAAGAAGACTGGTAATGGTTTTACACGAGAATAAGGATTGCAGGTGGTATTCGTTTCCTTCGTTCGATGCACTGCCGGGAGTCGTCACGTTCGTTACGACACGTAACGGAGTCGTTCACGGTGATGTGCATTCTACGGATAATATGGGTGAATACACCGGGGATAATTCCGATAGAGTTTTCGCAAATCGACAGAGGCTCTGTCGTTCGTTGGGTATCGATACGTTGATTTCTCCGCGCCAAATTCACGGAACGAAAGTTCTGTCTATAACCGACGAGTTCATTCGGTTGTCTAAACCGGAACAAACTGCTTGTTTAGACGGTGTCGATGCTGTGATGACCGATTGTCCGAGCGTAGCGATAGCTGTGTCGACGGCCGATTGTGTCCCCGTTTTGCTTTACGATGCCCTTCATAGGGCTTGTGCTGCTGTTCATGCCGGGTGGCGAGGCATGGCCAGACATATCGTTCGACGGTCGATCGATGAGATGGTTAATATGTATGGTACGGTTCCGTCTGATCTGTATGTTGCGGTGGGGCCGTCGATCGGACCCGACAATTTCGAAGTGGGCGATGAGGTGGTACAAACGTTTGACTCGGAGGGCTTCGATGTAAATCGTATAGCACGTCGTTATCCGTCGGGGCGTTTTCATATCGATTTGTGGGCGGCTGCTGTGGAGGAGTTGACGGCTTGTGGCGTCGATTTGTCCCGTATCGAAGTTGCGGGTATTTGTACACGAGCCCATGATTGGGAGTTTTTTTCGGCTCGCAGCTTGGGATTTCATTCCGGGCGTTTTTTGACGGGTATATATATTTGTCCATAAAAAAGGTTCTTGGAGAGAAAATCCAAGAACCTTGTCGACCGTGTTCATTTCGTTTAGACGGTCCGTTCCCCTTTTTTTGTGCTGTCAGTCTCAGCCGGGGTTATTTCAGAGAACCCAATCGGACGGCGTACATTGTTTTTTTACTTCTTTTGGTACGGAGGGGAAGAAGGTGAACCCGGTTTGTTGTTCTATATATTCTACCGATTTGCAATATTCTGTACTAAATGTTTGGGGGTAGTCGTTGCGATGTTCCAACCAGAAACCAATGGCTTTCAGCTCGTCGGAGCCACATTGACCGACGGCTTTTCCCGAGTTCCCGGAACGAGTACGCAATACCACTTTAAAATAGTGGGTAGGTACGGGACAGATTTTAGAAGCTGGATCGGCGTTGTTTCCATAATATCCGTCGTAAGTAGTCGTATATCCATTTCCAAAGTAACAACCGGTCACTACGTATAAAGTGTCTTGGCACATATTTTCTCGAATTTTCCCTTCGAGAGAAGCCCAAATCCCGCCGTTGAAATCTCCATTTTGGGGTGTCATGTTCGAGGCATAGAATGTTTGGCTGTTCAGTTCGTCGGTTGCCGTACGGTCGGCCGAAGGTATTTGATGCCCGCGTGAATAGTCTTTATAATAGCAGAATGTTTCTCCATAAACTTTGGCCTGATATAATATTTCGATGAGAGGGTCTGCCGCCCAAGCCTCGGTTCTTCCGCTGTTTCCCCGATAACATGAATGGAGCGGGTATGCAACCCACAAAGCGGCGTGTTTCTCTTTATCGAACAGCATAGTATAGTTCCGCACCCTTTGACTGCCGAGCGTGCCATAGTGAGTGACGACGTAGTCATCGTTTTCGTATTCAGGCAATTCTGCCAACGGATAAACGGTGTTATCGAAAACAATGATTTGCTCCGAGGGTTCTCCGTCGGTCAATCTTATGTCGTCTATGCGCATTTGTGTGGCGCCTGTGGCAGTGAATCTGATACTAAGTGTGCCGGAACTGTTTTGAAGGGAAAACATGCTTGTCGTCAAAGCCCAACTGTTCGTCAGATTTCTGGAATAGTCTATTTCTACCCATGAAGTCCCGTTTCCTATTTCGACCTTCAAGTCGTCGTAATCGAATATCTTGTTTTCAGAACTACCGAATTGCAGGATAAAATCTTTTTCCTGAGCGATGTTAATGTTGTTTATGGAAACGAAGCTGCCGGCTTTGTTGAAGTAGATGTTGTTTTTCCCCGATGCGTAAGGGCGGTAGTCGGAGGGTGGGGCGTAATCCGATGTCCAATCGCTTCTGACCGATACGCTCATTTGGTCGTATGTCTCGGCTCCGCTACCGGTTCCGTTCGCATTTTTCCAGCCGTCGAATTGGTCGAGGTAAGGCCAGTATGTGTTTTTGACTGCGGTCTCTTTGTCGAAATCGTTGTTATATATAATCGTCCGGTCGGGAGTGACGACAGCCGCGGCTCTCGATATAGACACTTCTTTGGAAATCGTTTTTTCTCCATTTGCGGGAATCGTCGAAATCGTGAGTTTACAAGTCTTTCCTTCGGGAGCTTCGGTAATGGATATGGAGGTATCTTCGCTTGTTCCTTCGGTTCTGTTTATTTTCAGTTCCGAATTATCCACTGTTGCTTTCCAGTTCGTATTTGTACTGACAGTTATGATATTCTTCGACGCGTCGGTTTCGTCGAAAGTGAGTGCATGAGGCGAAACGTTTAAATAGATTTCATCGGGAGTCGTTCCGGGAAGTACGGGTTCTTCCTGTTTCCCTTCTTCACAAGAATAGAGAGCCGTAAGAACCAACAAGGCATAGGCGAATGTCTTTTTCATAGATAAAAATATTATTTATGATTCGGAAACAAAAGTAACTTGGAAGAGGAGATGCAAAAGAGCAATGCGTCAAATTTTGAAGTCAAAGCGTCAAAATCATATAGGTAAAATGATAAGGAACGATTTCTTATTATTTACCCGAATGTCTATTGTTTAATGCGTAAAAATCTTATAATCAGAATCGTTGTCGTCGAAATTCCGATGGGGTCACTCCTTCCTTTTTGCGGAAAAAGGTCGAGAATTGTCCCACGCATTCGAAATTCAGTTCAAATGCGATTTCTGCAATGGAGAGATTGGACGAGGACAGTAATTCTTTGGCACGAGCCAGTTTCAGTTGTTGCTGATATTGTCCGGGAGAAATTCCGCTATACCGTTTAAATTCCCGGCGAAACAGAGAATATCCTACACCTAATCGGGCTGCAATGGTTTCGGGAGACAAGTTCCCGGTTTGTTCTTCCTTCATCATGATTCTGGCTCTGTTGATGATGTCGATCATGTGATCGTCGTTAAACGAGCGATTCAAATCTTTGTAGTACACGCTTCCTAACAAATGTAAGACAATACTCGATACGATTTGTTGAAATCCTGCTTTCTCGCGTTCGGCCTTGTCCATGATTTCGTGATAAAGGTCTATGATTTTATCGTCTGTCCCTATTTTGAACAGACAGTGCGACGGGGTGAAGAAGCCGCTTTTTACCCGGTTGTCGATGTGGAATCCTCTGAACCCTACCCAATGTTCGTCCCAGCCGGTTCGGGCATCGGGGTAATATTTGTGCCATTCTCCCGGGAAGAGCAACAGCATGGTTCCGGCTTCTATGTGTGTCTTCGGACAGGACCGGCTGGAAAAATAGCCTTCTCCTCTCGTAATGTAAACCAATTGATATTCGTTGAGGGTGCGTTTGCCTTCGTTCTTGAAATTGTAGTTATCCGGGTGTTTCGACAACGGGTAGGCATGATTAGGCGAAACATATTGGTAACCTACCGTCGTAATGACGATACCCCATTCTTCGTCCCGAGCATTTACTCTCAGGTATTTTAAAGCATCCGATTTTTTCTCTTCCATATTCATAGTAGCCCAAATATAGGATTTCTTTTCGGAATATCAAAATAGAAAGTTTTTGTATCAAAAACATCAGTCGAATCTATTTCTCCGATTCTATTTTTGCTTCGTAAATTATAAAATATCTTGTTTTTACATGAAAGACACTGCATGTATAGCCATAGATTTGGGAGCTACGAGCGGTCGTGTCATTTTGGCAAAAATGAAACACGGAGGGTTGGAGATGGAAATTCTCAACCGATTTCCCAATGTGATTAAAGAGATTGACGGACGTTGTTACTGGGATATTTATTCTCTGTTCAATTCTATCAAAGAAGGTCTGAACATGGCGGCTTCCCGACAGATTGCAATCGATTCTATCGGAGTCGACACATGGGGCGTCGATTTTGTCTGTGTTCGGCCCGACGGTTCGTTCGTTTCGTTGCCCCGTGCATATCGCGACCCATATACCGAGGGCGTTCCCGAACAATATTTCCGACATATTCCCCGGGAAGAGGTTTATCGTTTGACTGGTATACAGTTTATGAATTTCAATTCGCTGTTCCAACTTTATGCGATGCGTCTCGAAGGCAGTATCGATATAGATGGAGTACGCAGCATTTTGTTTATGCCCAATGCCATCTCTTATCTGCTCACCGGAAAAGAGGTGTGTGAATATACTATATTGTCGACCTCCCAATTGATGAATCCCGAAACTTGCCGGATAGAAGAACGGTTGTTGGAACCTTTGCATATTCCGGTAGAAAAATTTCCTCCGGTCGTTATGCCGGGCCGGATAATCGGGACCTTACGGGACAATGTAGCGGCCGAAATCGGATTGTCGGCTATTCCCGTTGTAGCTGTTGCCGGTCACGATACGGCATCGGCGGTGGCGGCCGTGCCGGCATCGGGAAGGAATTTCGCTTATCTCAGTTCCGGCACTTGGTCGTTGATGGGCATAGAATCGGAAAAGCCGATTGTCACCGACGAGGCTTATCGAATGAATTTCACGAATGAGGGCGGTATCGACGGGACTACCCGTTTTCTGAAAAATATCACCGGATTGTGGCTTTTGGAACAGTGCCTAAAAGTGTGGAAAAACAAATCGGGTGTGACTTATTCCTATCCGCAAATCGTGGAAATGGCACAGTCCGTTGCCACGAACGAGAGTTATGTCGATCCCGATGATGTGACCTTTTCCAATCCTGTTTCCATGCCGGAGGCTATTGCGGATTATTGCAAGTCTCATCATATGGCCGTACCGCGAACGCATGCCGAGTATGTGCGGTGCATATTCGAGAGTCTTGCTTTGAAGTATCGCTATGTTTTGACCCGCTTGCAGACGGTGGCATCTTTTCCCATCGAATGTCTGCATATTATCGGTGGCGGTTCACAAAACGATTTGTTGAACCGTTTTACGGCAAATGCTATCGGACTTCCTGTGATTGCCGGGCCTTCCGAGGCGACGGCTTTGGGTAATGTGTTGGTACAGTTGCGGGCTTTGGGCGTGGTCGCCGATCGGGATTCCATGCGTCGATTGGCTGCCGGAGCGGTCTCGTTACAGCGTTATGAACCGTGCGATACCGAACTGTGGAACGAGAAATACGTGATTTTTAAGAAGAGATGTAATTTATTATAAATAGAAAGGAGAATATCATGAAGAATGAACAAGCCGTGAAGGCGGCTTTCGAGTATGCCGCCGAACGTTATGCCGCCATAGGCGTAGACGTGAACGAAGTGTTGAAAAAAATGCAGGGAATATCTTTGTCTCTGCATTGCTGGCAGACCGACGATGTTTCGGGATTTGAAAATCCCGACGGCGAATTGACCGGCGGAATACAGGCTACGGGAAATTATCCCGGTAAAGCTCGCAATATCGACGAAGTGCGTGCCGATTTGCTTAAAGTGAAATCTTTGTTGCCCGGTTCGCATCGCATCAATTTGCACGAGGTGTATGGCGATTTCGGCGGTAAGAAGGTCGATCGTGACGAGGTTACTCCCGATCACTTTACCAGTTGGATGCAATGGGCCAAAGAGAACGGATTGAAGCTCGATTTTAATTCCACTTCGTTTTCCCACCCTAAAAGCGGCATGCTTACACTTGCCAATCCCGACGATTCGATTCGTGAATTTTGGGTAGAACATACTCGTCGTTGCCGGTGGATCGCCGACGAGATGGGAAAATATCAGAACGATCCTTGTATCATGAATCTTTGGATTCACGACGGTTCCAAAGATACGACCGTCAACAGGCTCTATTACCGTCGGTTGTTGGAACAGTCTCTCGACCGTATTTTCGCTACCGAGTACCGGCACATGAAAGATTGTATCGAAGCCAAACTTTTCGGTATCGGAGCCGAGAGTTATACCGTGGGATCGTATGATTTTTATTTGGGTTACGGCGTGAAGCACAATAAGATAGTGACTCTCGATACCGGTCACTTCCATTTGACCGAAAGTATCGCCGACAAGATTTCCTCGTTGCTGTTGTTTACGCCCGAAATCATGTTGCATGTGAGTCGTCCCATTCGTTGGGATTCCGACCACGTGACGATTATGAATGACGACACACTCGACTTGGCTCATGAAGTGGTTCGTTGCGATGCCCTTTCGAGAGTACACATCGGTCTCGATTATTTCGACGCTTCTATCAATCGTATCGGGGCTTATGTCATTGGGTCGCGGGCTACACAGAAATGTTTCTTGCAAGCGTTGCTCGAACCGCTTGCCTTGTTGCGCAAATATGAGGCCGAAGGGCGTTTCTTCGAACGTCTCGCTTTGCTTGAAGAATGCAAGAGCCTGCCGTGGAATGCTGTTTGGGATTACTTCTGCCTGACGAACGATGTGCCCGTGGGTGAAGATTATATCGCCGACATCGAGGCTTATGAGAAAAATGTGACTTCCAAACGCCAGTAACGAGCCATGAATATTCTCATAGGATTATTGATTATTGCCGTGGGGAGTTTCGGCCAGTCGAGCTCTTATGTGCCTATCAAGAAAGTGAAATCTTGGAGCTGGGAGAGTTTCTGGCTCGTGCAGGGGATTTTCGCATGGTTGGTGTTCCCCTTGTTGGGTGCGTTTCTGGCGGTTCCGGCGGGTCATAGTCTCGGGGAACTCTACTCCGAGGGTATTCCGTTCATGTCTGTCTTGTACGGTGTGCTGTGGGGAGTGGGCGGATTGACTTTCGGGTTGAGTATGCGCTATCTCGGTGTCGCCCTCGGACAGTCTATTTCGTTGGGTACTTGTGCGGCTTTCGGTACATTGCTTCCGGCTTTGTTTGCGGGAACGAATCTGTTTCGCGGCGAAGGTCTCGTCTTGTTGGCCGGGGTGTGTATTACGTTGGCCGGTATTGCGGTGATCGGTTATGCGGGTAGTTTGAAGGCTCGGAATATGAGCGATGAGGAGAAGCAGAAAGCTATACGCGATTTCGCTTTTACCAAAGGGATTTCGGTCGCCTTGCTCGCCGGTATGATGAGTGCCTGTTTCAGTCTCGGGCTCGAAGCCGGAGCCGAAGTGCAGCAGACGGCATTGGCGTTGGGTGCGTCCGACTTGTTCGCCCTTAACCCGGTGATCCTGTTGGTTACATTGGGCGGTTTTTGTACCAATGCGGCGTATTGCCTGTGGCAGAATATCAAGAATTGTACCGGCAGGGAGTATTTCTCGGTATCGGTATCGACAGGAGTCAATAACTTGTTGTTTTGCGCTTTGGCGGGTTTGCTTTGGTATTCTCAATTCTTCGGGTTGGGCATGGGAAAAAGTTTCTTCACCGGTTCGCCGGTCATGCTGGCTTTCTCGTGGAGCATATTGATGTCGCTGAATGTTATTTTCAGCAACGTGTGGGGAATTTTGTTGAAAGAGTGGAGTGGGGTAGGACGGCGGACCGTAACCGTATTGATCGCCGGGTTGCTGATTCTTATCTTCTCGACGGTTTTCCCAAATTTGGTAAACAGTAATTTATAATGAAATAAAAGAGATGAAACTGATTAAAAACGATAAACTCGAATGCCAGATCGCCGATGTCGCCGAAGTGGCTGGTTATTTGTGGCAACGAGGGTGGGCCGAACGAAACGGCGGAAATATTTCGGTGAACGTTACGGATTTATTGACCGATGAAGAGAAGGTATTGCCTGCCATTTCCGAGCGATACCCGTTACCCAAAGTGATGAATGCATTGAAAGGGAATTTCTTTTTGGTGACAGGTACGAACCGGCGTATGCGTTATGTCGCTTCGCACCCGATGGAAAATATGGCGGTGATCCGTATTTCCGATACGGGAGATTGGTATGAAATTATCGCCGATAATCCGGTACGGCCTACGTCGGAACTTCCTTCGCATCTCTCGATGCACGACTATTTGAAAGGCCGTGGCGTCGACAATAAGGTCGTGTTGCATACCCACCCCACCGATTTGGTGGCGATGACCCATAACCGGGCGTTCTTACAGCCCGATGTGCTGGGGAAACTGTTGTGGTCCATGATTCCCGAAACGCGGGTTATCGTACCCAAAGGTTTGGGTATCGTGCCTTATAAGTTGCCCGGTTCGCTCGAACTGGCCGATGCCACTATCCGGTTGCTCGATCGTTACGATGTGGTTATGTGGGAGAAGCATGGAGCATTGGCTGTCGGTAGCGATGTGATCGAGTGTTTCGATATGATCGATACGCTGTCTAAATCGGCGCAGATTTATTTGCAGGCTCGTGCGATGGGATTCGAGCCCGAAGGCCTGACCGACGAACAATCCGAGGAGCTTCGCAAGGCGTTCCGTTTGGTGTGAAAATTTGATTTTATATCATCGGGAAAAGGCTCTTTTGTGTGGGTGTCACGTAGTGACGGAGGGGTTGAATGTCATCAAAAATCTACTCAGCAGTTTTTTACCCCCTCTCCTTAGCAACTATCGTTTCTTCGGTGTTTCCCCTATGTTGCTCTGCAATTCCCCGTAATGCTACGGGACACGGCAGGGGAGAAGGTTGATACTTTTGAATACAGGAACAGGGTGGCGCGTCCCCCTTTCCTCTTACCCCGCAAATTTTCTACCGAATCTAAAAATGAGGGATATATCGAGACCACTCGATATATCCCTTTTGGTTAAGATCCCTCTGTTTTTGTAGGCAAATTTTTTTATTTTTAGAATATGTGAAGATCCTTATTTAACCCAATAAATGTAGATTGTATAATGATATTTGAATAGTTAAATAATATTTCTAAATGTAAATAAATAGATATATTTATTAGGTTTAAACCAACGTATTATACTTGTATCCTACACCGATACTTCCCTCGATACTCCACCGAGGTGTTAAAATCCATTGATAACCGTAAGATAACCCGGCTCCGTAAGTGTTGCCTTGATAACGATATTTTTTAACATCGGGAAAAATTCCGAAAGGAAGCGGAACTTGTCCGGCATTGAAATGGGTGTATAATACATGAAGCCCGAAGAAATGCCCGTTGAACTTTTGACAGAGCCAATAACGCACTTCGGGTTGTACGCGGATATGCTTCCATTTTCGGTTATCCCTGAAAGTGAATGGATTATAGTAGATATGAGTATTCAACGTCCAACGATCGTCCAATCCTATTTCCGCTCCCAACGTCGGTGTGGCGGTAGCCCAACCGAGGAGATTACTCTTTACCGCTATCTTTTGCGCCGTACCGGTCAAACAAATAGCCGATAATAATATTATTATAATTATATTTAGGATTCTCTTCATCTATTTGTCTAATTATGTGAGGATTAGTACAAAATATATTTTTTATAACTCAAATCGTTTTATTCGCCCCATATATTTTTTATCAATTATAATAACCTTCTAATTTTTAGGCAATAACAGATTTTGCATCATTTGTTATTGCCCCGCTTCCCCATTACTACCATTTGAAATACGGTGACAAAGTTACAATATTTTAGAATTATTACAATACAAATACGATGACTATATTTTATTTTAACAGATTGATTTTTATATTATTAATAAAAACTTTGAAATTTATTTGTATTGTAAGCCTTTACAAACAATAAAATTCATCGGGGAAAACACGCTAAAAATATAGCCGATTTATACGTTCGATTATTACCAGTGTCGTACTTGCGGGCGTAAAATAGGCGACGGCCATAAAGGCTATCTTGCTCCTACCGAAGCCGCGATTTCTATAATCTATATACTGAAATGAAAGCGATGAAAAGATATATAGTGTTTCTACCGGTTTTTGTCTGGGCTATATTTTTTGCCGGGGCCGAAGTGAAGGTCGAGAATGCTTCGATACACCGTTCGGGAGATAGTATTCGGGTAAGTTTCAAAATTTTGGTTCCGTCGGGTACGATTGCTTCCGATTATGTACAAAGGCTTATTCCCGTTATCGAGAACGGCGTGGATTCTTTGGCTCTCGACGAAATAGAAATTATAGGCAAGCGTAAACAAAAGTTACGCCGCCGGGAAGCCGTGCTTTCGGGGAAAACGTATGAAGTTCCTTTTTATCAGACCGTCGATGGCGGCGAGTTGCAATACGATTGCGTGCTGCCTTATGAAAAATGGATGGGTAGAGCCCCTGTCGATCTCAGCCTGTTATGTGAGCGCGAGGGGTGTTGCAAGGTCGAACCTTTGCCGGGCATCTTCCTTTGTTCCGATGTGAAACTGCGTCCTCCTTATGTTCCTTCGGTACAGCCGGTGGCATTGATACCGAGTGTGGCGGAACGGTTGGCCGAGGTCGAAAAGGTTTTGTTCCCGATGGCAGAGTACGAACCCTATTCCGATTCGATGACCGTGTGGAGGGATCGGGGAGCATTGAAAGTCTATTTCCCTCTCGATAAGTCCGACTTACGTCGCGATTACCGAAACAACGATGTGACGCTCGGTAGAATCGTCGATATATTGAGGCAGATCTATGCCGACGACCGTTCCGATGTCGGGAAGATATTGATTGTCGGGTTTGCTTCGCCCGAGGGTCCTCTCGGCCGGAATACCCGTTTGGCAGGTGCTCGCGCCGAGGTCTTGAAGGAGTATGTAAACAGTTATCTCGAATTGCCGGATAGCCTCTACGAGGTAGCCAACGGGGGCGAGGCATGGGGCGAATTGCGCGATCGGGTGGAAGAAAGCACATTCGATTGCCGGGACGAGATGCTCGATATTATCGACCATACGGCCGATCTCGGCCGTCGGGAGTGGTTGTTGCGCCGGCTGGACGGTGGAGAGCCTTTCAAAGAACTGTTGCGCTCGGTATTCTCCGACCAACGTAATTCGGGATACATGAGGGTTTATTATACTTCGGAGCCGGATTACAACGCTATAAAGATCAACCAAGCACAAGGTATGATTGCCGAGGGCGATTTCGACGGGGCTGTCTCTTTGCTTCGACCCATACGGGAAGACAAACGCTGTTTGAACACTCTCGCGACAGCCTATTATCGTTTGGGCGATAAAGCGACGGCATTGGACTTGTTCAAGCAGGCAGCCGCTATGGGAGATAAAGTAGCTATTCAAAACTTGGAAAATATAGAAAACGATTATTAATCTTTTAACAAAAACAATTACGAAGATGAAAACAATGAAAACAAAATGGGCAAAAGCCGGGACTATGTTCCTTGCCGCTGCCGCAGTTCTGTCGTCTTGTTCCAACGAAGAGGTTATTCCGGGAGGAGAGACTCCTGTGGGGGAAAGAGATGCTGTCAAGACGAGTTTCTCGTTCGCTATTCCTTCGCCGGTGTCCCGTGCTACCAGCGACGATGTTCAAGGCAACAACAATTTCTTGGGTATAGAAAGTTTGAGGTTAATGCCTTTTTCAAATTTGAGCGGCGATTATGTAGGAGCCAATTCGGTGTTGGCCGGTGCTACCCAGTTGACAGGTTCTGAGATCACGAATGGCGAGGCCGAGAATTTTGTAAAAACGTTTACCGACGTAACTATTCCTTCCGGCGACATCGCTTTCCTTTTTTACGGTAAAGCCAAGCATGACGCGGTTTACAAAGGTGTCTTGGAGATGACACCCGATGCTTCGGTTACCTCTTTGACGCCTGCCGACATAGCGTTTACTTTGAAGAATATTACCGAAGGTACTTATACCGGTGGTTCCTATTCTACCGCAGCCGCTTTGATAGAGGCGTGGAAAACGAATGTTACGGATGCATTAGCTACTTATGTCGGTAGTTTGACAGAGGGTGAGGAGAAGAATAAGGCAACAGAGTTGCAGAATGGTTACTTTTCGTTCAATAGCGCTTCTTTGGAAAATCTGAAATTGGCTTTACAGTATCTTTCGAACGGGTTGGGCGAATTATATGCGGATTACTCTACGTCAGCAGCCAATACGGCAAAGGCATCGGTCGATGATATGGCGACAGAGTTGGCAAAAGATGCTTACAAAGATTTCCCCGCCAATCTTCCGAAAGGAGCATATAAATTGAATAACGGTATCATCTTGTTCGATGAGAACGGCCCCGGCGGTTCGGGTATTGTTACGAGCGGTTCTTCGAAGGCATACAGCTATCCTTCTTCTTTGTATTATTGGACCAATGCCTATCCGGTAGCTTATTCGAATCTTCCGACATTTACTAATTGGAATAATGGTGTTTATAGCGGAGCTCGTACGCCGATTACGGTAGCGACGACGAAGATTGCTTTGAACAAAACGATCAATTACGGTGTGGCACGTCTCGATGTGAAAGCTGCATTCAAATCGGCCGATGGTACAGTTCCGGCCGGTAAAAATACTAAGGTGACTTTGACCAACCATAATTTTGTTGTAAAGGGTATATTGATTGGCGGTCTGCCCGATAAACTGGATTGGGAAATGCATCCTTCTGCTTCCGATACTTATTCCAAGATTGTATATGACAACAGAATGAATACCAATGATTACGAATTGACGAATGCCGCTACTCCCGATTTTGCTGGTATGACTCCATTTATATACAGCTTATTGCCCGAGACGGCCGATTGTTCTACCGGTAATGCAGAAGATTTGGGACATACACCCAATATTGCTTTGGAGGTCTTGAATGACGGTCCTCAATTCTACGGTTTAGACGGCAATTTGGTTCCCGAAGGCGGAACGTTCTACTTGGTAGGAAAGCTGACTTATAAGAAGGACAACAGTAAGAGTGAAGTCGTTCGCGTATTCCAGCAGGATTACAATACGACGGCGAACTTGTCTATCAATTCGTTGGCAAAAGCCTACAATACGGTTCCCGACCTGATTAACCCGCGTTTGGAATTGGCATTGGCTGTCGATATAGACTGGAAAGCCGGTTTGGTTATCGATGTACCTATCGGCGATTGATTTCGAAAAAAATAGTTAAACTGTAAAATTTGTCTCCGGTGAATCGGGAGCGTTTCGATTCGCCGGAGATATTTCCTCAAAAAATAAATATCGAGAAAATGAAAACAGGTGATTGGCAAAGATGGGTTGTCGGAGGAATCTTTTTCGCATTGCTGCCGTTATCGAGCGGTTGCATCGACGACAACATGTCCGATTGCAACAATTTCACCGTCAGATATAGAATAGAACTGTCTACCCATACACAGGCATTTTCGGGTAGAATGGAGAATCTCAATATGCATTTTTATGACGGTAACAAATCGCTCGCTTATCATGAGTATGTAGAGCGGGAACGAATGCCGTCGAACAATATCTACGCTATTACCCTGCCTGCAAACGATTATCACCATTTTGCCATTGCCAATATTTCGCAGGCGAGTTGTGTGAAATGTTCCGACCTCGGTGTCGCGTCCGATCGTTATAAATTGTCTTATGAGTCGGCGGCCGATACGGTATCTTCGCATGTTTCGGAACTGTATGTCGGGAGGGAACGATTTACGATAGCGGATAGAAATCAGTTTATCGAGGTCGTTTTGACGCCTTGTATTTCCAAGACGAGGTTACACCTCAGTTATGGAACCGATCCCGTCGTCCCGGTAAAACGGGTGGAGGGATATGTCAATGAAACCGCAACCGGTTTTTTGTGTAACGACAGTATTTATGAGTACGACCGTCCCGTTGTCGTACAGATGAATGAAGCGGGGAAAGATGAAAACGGACTGGCGCTTTTCGAAGCTGTTTCATTTCCGTCGAGGAATGAGGCGAGAGCAGGAGCGAAGTCTTTGAATCGTAACCCATCGGAGGAAAATGCTATCTGGAATACCGATGTTTACGTTACCATAGGAGATAAAATAACACGAAATACGATCAATCTGACCGAGCCGCTTCCCGCCGGAGAGTGTATAGAAATATACGGTGTGGTGAGGGACGACGGCAGTATAGATATCGGTCACAATGTGCAGGCGACTGTGGCGGTGACTATCGACTGGAAACCGGGAGGAGATATCGATGTGGATATATAATATTCCCGAATGCGGGCAGATTGTCGAATATAGGTTTAATCGAATAGGAGCTTTGATGTTGAAACAGAGATATGCGATAATGGCACTTTTGTTCGCTACATGGTTGCTCGGCGGCTGTGGAGGCGAGAACTCGTTGCAGCCCGGCAGTCCGTCGGAACCGCAGGAGACGGCGAGCGTGACGTTGAGTATATACACCGGCCGGGAAATTTCGAGAGCGGTGGGGCTTCCGGGAGACCCCGGGACATCGCCGGAGATGCCGGATGCCATCGAAAATATCAACCTGTTCATGTATGTAGAGCCTAAAAACGGCGCTGCCGCTTACATGGAACATTATTATATAGAGCTGCCCGAAAGCACGGCCTATTATGAGTTTCAAGCCATAGACGTGCCGAAGTGCACCGCCTCGTTTTATGCTATCGTCAATGCCGGCAGTCACTACGAATGGGATGCCCTGTCGACGGAAGACGAGGTGATGGCGTTGACGACGATCGCCACGCCTTCGCGCGATTTATATGCCGGTACTTTGCTTGACCTCGAATTGGTTCAAATGAAGCATTCGGGAGTTATCGATGCCGGGCTGGTGGCTTCTAAGGTCGATATTATGTACAATATAGGGACGGCTATATCCAATTACAATGCCAAGCCAGCCGGACAGAAAGAACATGGGGACTGTACGTCGGCGAAAGTCGTTTCATTGAAGTTGAAAAATGTACCCAAAGAGGGAAAATTCTTTGCCGTGAGGTCGAATGACCCCGTCGTCGATCACGTGGTCAGCCTTACCGGTAGTTCGGGACCGGGTCAATCGGCATGGATTAACGGGCGATACGACTGTTATCTTTACGATAGCGGTACGCTCGATATAGAGCTGGTCGTGCAGAGCGTATATGCAGACACTTATGTAAAGACGACTACTTATAACATACACGTCGATACCCCCGAGGACTTGGCGGTTGCGCCGTATTATTTGCTGCGGTTCGATGTGGTGGGATTTACGCAAACGGAATATAATTATCGATGGACAGCTTCGATATAGAAAAGGAATTATAGGTTATGTTGAACGGAAGAAATAGAGAAATTATTGATTTTGCAGGCCGTGTTTCCGATGTGTCGAAACGCATGGGATATTCGGCGGGATTGCTGCTATTGTTTCTGTTGTCGCTGACGAGCTTACCGGTAGAGGCTCAGTCGAATATCCAGCCGGCTCAACCGGCCTTCAATTTGCGACGCATATATGTTTCCCCCGAAGGAGCCGGTACGTTCGACGGTTCTTCGTGGGCGAATGCTGCTAAGGGTTCCGATTTGCAAATGATTCTTCGTTCTACCGATACATGGAATGCTATTAACTCTACATTGCAGATATGGATTGCGGCGGGTACTTATGTCCCGACCGAACCACTCCTTCCCGGCGATGAACAGAGTGCCTCGTTCGTCTTGAAAGGAAATCAGGTCGTTGTTTACGGCGGTTTTCGCGGACAAGTGTTCGACGATTTAGGAGCTTTGGTCTATGAGGGGGAGAACAGTCTCGAAGAGAGAGAGTACGGCAATGTCTATTCGGGCGACCGGCAGGAGCCGTGGGCGTTGAAGAACCAGACTATTTTATCGGGCGACCGATTGAGAAACGATGTAGTCGGTACGGATAACATGTTCTCTTCGCTCGACCCGACCCAGAATACCACCCGGACAGACAATCTCCATACGGTAGTTACTTTCGATCCGTCGAGTGTGGACGTGATGCTCGACGGGATAACTATTGTCGGGGGCTCTGCCGATGGAGACGGTAATTCGGGGCGCGGCGGAGGTGTATCGCTCGACGGTATCGGTTGCGGCATACAGCGATGCCTGTTCTATTTTAATTTTGCCTCGAAAGGAGGAGCCGTTTATATGCATAAGAATAGCGGTTCGGACTCCCAACCGTGTTTTGTCTATAACTCGGTGTTGGTATCCAATTCGGCATTCCGTCGCGACGGGTTCGGATATGGAGGCGGTATCTATTCCGAAGCAGGAGTCGTTTTCGACAATGTCGTTTACAATAATAACGGGGGCGGTATTTGTGTATACGATGAGACCTCGATTGTCAATAATACGATTGTCAACAACCAGTTGTATGGTATAGGTCGTCCGGCCGATACCGATGTGGCGGGTTCTTCGATCAGCGTATCCAACTCGGTTATATGGAGTATCAACCCGTTGAACCATGCGGGATTGAAGGGATTCGATGCTCTTGTCGACCGTGTCTCGAATTGTGCGATCGTCGATTGGGACGAAACGAAAGGCAACGATAATATTTCGTTGTTGCCTTATAATGACCATACGGGTTCTGTGCCCAATTTTATCAATCCTACGACTCAGATAGGGGCTATATTGGAGCCTGTGTATGCCGATTTGGGCGTTTCGTTTTTGTTGCGTCAAAATTCTGTGCTCCTGTCGAAAGCCGAGGGTTCTTGGATGACGACGTTGAACACGTATTACGGGACCGATGTTTCTTACGACATTGCCGGGAAGCCGAGGATAGTCAGTAAGACGCTGGATATAGGAGCTTATCAATATCAGCCGGTTTCGGGCAGAAATATATTGTATGTTCGTCAGCTTTCGCCCGACGAACCGCCTCTTGCCGACGGTGAAGTCCGGGACGGAAGTACATGGCGTTTGGCCGTGCAAGATGTGCAGATGGCGATCGATCAACTATATGCCCGGAATGTAGTGGGAGAGGTGTGGGTTGCCGGTGGAACGTATTACCCCACGGCAGCATTTACCGATGAGTCGGGTATAAGGGGCCGTACGGAAAGGCATCGTTCTTTCATCATGCGTAGCGGTATCTCGGTTTACGGAGGATTCCGGGGACAAACCGGCGACGAAGGGATAAACAACAGCACGACTCGTCCCCGCGACCCGGACCATCTCGATGTTCAATGGGCGTTTGCCAATCGTACGATATTCAGCGGAGATGTCGACCGGAATGACGATTCGCAGAAAGGTTGGCGTTGGAATGCCGGAGAGAAGAAATGGGAGCAATATTACGGGCGCAACTCCTACCATGTGGTATGGTTCGCTTCCGAGGGATTTAACGAAAGAACCACGAAGTACGAAGCCGTTACGGCAAAGCCGCTTCCCGAGGAGACGACTCTCGACGGTGTCGTGGTTACGGGCGGTTGCGCCGACTATGGCGAGCGCGGAGAATCGACCCGTATGGGCGGTGGAATCTATTTGACCGAGAACGGAGTCGTGTCGAATTGTATCATTTATCAAAACTTTGCCTTGACTCGCGGTGGCGGGGTGATGATGAATAACGGCGGAATGTTGGTGAACAGCATGGTCTTTCGCAATGCTTCGCCCGGAGTGCAGGTGCGCAACGGATTGGGCGGCGGCGTGTACATATTGGGGAACGGAACCGTTTTCAGAACGGTAATAACCAACAATACGGCTCGCGTGGGCGGCGGTGTGTATGTCGATGAGGCGGAGTATAACAATCCTGCATACGAAGAATCGTTAGACGATATGTACCGGGGCGTCTTGGTGAACACGCTCGTTTCCAACAATACCTCTTCGTCCGATGCGGGAGCGGTCTATTTCGATAAGTTGGGAGGGCTTTCTTCCTCTACGGTGGTTAAGAACTATTGTTCGGCGGTGGCTTCCGACCAAGAAGGAAATTCGGGCGGTATGATCGTCGATGGATATGGCATAGTCTATAATTCGGTTCTTTGGGGAAATGCGACCCTCGAACATACTCGGCAATTTTACGGGAAAAACGGAAAGACGGCCGAATCGAATGTGCCGGCTTCGATACAGGTTTATAATACGGCGCTGCAAAATCTTTCCAATACGATTTGGGGCGTGAATACTGTAACTCAAAAAACGTATGCCTTGTCCGATCAAAATTCAAAAGGACGTTCTTCTATCGCTTATGATTTCAGGTTCCCTGATTTTACCAATGTAAGAGTCGGCAATGTCGACGTTATCAACAATGAGGCCGGCGTGTACCAGACGACAGCTGCCGATGTCGAGGGCACTCAAACGCTCGACAATGCGTTGCGAACTATTTATGATGTACAGCGTTGGGTTCCGTCCGAATTTTCTGCCCTACAAAGAAAAGGAGGCAGCCAATCCGAGGCTCCGTATGTCAGATATGCTCCGGTGAAAACACAGTTTTATGTCGCGATGACCGATATTCTTAGCAAAGCGTTCGTCGAGCCTCGTGTCTTAGGTGCTTTCGCTTCCGATCGTCCGTCTTTGCAGTATAGTGTCATAGAGGATAACGGTGTAAAGAAACTGGTTATTTTTGTCGACCCGTCGGTCAATACGGACCTTTCGGGCGAGTCTTGGGAGTCTCCGATTATATCGGGGAACTCGGCTATCGAATATTTGGCGGGACTCCCGGATACCGAATATCCCGGTTGCCCTCGTGAGATATGGGTGAAGGAGGGGACGATAAATCCGGTATGGAAAGCCATCGGTAGTGACCGTCGCACTTCGTCGGTCGTTTTGCGAGGAGGCGTTTCCTTGTATGGCGGTTTCAATTCCAAATTGGAAGGTACGGAAGGCTCTACGGTTCCCGGACAGACGTTTGTCCCGACAGGGAGCGATGTCGCCGAACCGATACGTAATCCGGTGGATTTCCGTACGGTGTTCGATGGTACGTTGGCCGGAGGGAACCTTTATCATGTGGTGACTATGTCTGACGACGGAGAAGCCATTCTTGACGGATTTCATATCGTCAACGGAGATGCATCGACCGGTTCTTCTGCTATCAAGACCGGGGGTGGTGTGTTGCACGAATATGGCACATTGCATATCCGCAATTGCATGATCGAGAATAATGTCGCAACGAACGGAGCCGGAATCGTTATGTTGGGTACGACGAAAAAATTGGTAATGACCAATACGGTGGTGAATAATAATACCAATACGGGATTGTCGAGCGAATCCTTTTATTCGGTAATAACTCTTACAAACGATGCTCGTCTCAATCACTGTACGATTATACATAACAATGCCCCGGGCATTTGTGCGGTGGATGGGCAACTGAGACTTTATAACTCGGTTTTGTGGGGAAATACTTCGACCGGGACTATCGCTCCCGAAGATGTACAAATTACGGGGTCGGCCACTATGCTCGATATTCGTAACAATGCTATCCAATATGCACCAGAGGAGTGGAATCTATGGAGTGAAAACATGCAGTTGAGCATCGTTCAGGGTGATCCTATGTACCCGTCGTTCGTCAATTCTACTCGGAATGTGGGGGCTATATCGAGCGGATACGATACGCCATTGGGAGGTCCGGCTCGATTCGAACCTACTTGTAAATCTCCGTTGGTGATTGCAGGTGACGAAAGTATAGTTGATGATCCGGATTTGGCTCTTGATGCCGATATTACGGGGCATAATTTCGCTGTGGGTGGAGCCCCCGATATAGGAGCTTATGAGGCTACTTGTCTGAATCCTGTCGGTTCGGTTCTTTACGTGCGTAGCGGGCCTGCCGGTACGGCCTCTTCTCCTCAAATCTCTTATTTCGGTACGGGAGACGGTTCTTCGTGGGCGAACGCTATCAATGGAAATGCGTGGTATGGATTCGACGACGGCCTGCCTTATGATCAAATCGAATACGACAGCCGCGATGCTACCGACTATATTACCGGTTTGCAGTATGCTGTCAACGAGGCATACAAGACATCGTTGAAAAAGGACGGAAGCGGTCGGATCGCTTATGAGACATTGAATTATACAGATTATACATACAATCAAACGAACGGTCGTAGTGCATCGGTACAAATACCTGTCGGTGTCGATACGACGGCTTTGGTCGAAGTGTGGGTAGCCGAGGGCGAATATACCAGCCGTCGGGGATTCTTTATGCGGGATGCTGTGCAAGTGTACGGCGGATTTCCCAAGACCGGTACACCCGGGAAATACGAGCGCAATCCCCGCGTCTACAATACGATTATACAGACGATGACAACCGCCGAGGCGAATGCTGTTACTTCGCTCGATGGGTATGCTCCTTATTTCGATATGGATGCCGGTGGATCGACGAGTCAGTTCTATGAATTGAACAGTCGATACGATAATGCGAATAAAGTTCGTAGGGTACTTACCCAGCCTTTCCCGTATTATGAGGACGGAGGTCGTTTGGAAGCGGGTTCGCAGGGACAGGCTTCGACCGAGACTAATAATGTGGCGTTGAATCCATTTGTTATCGAGACGATATGGGACGGATTTATAATACAAAACGGTCGAACTCGAATACGTCACGGAAAAGATGGCGGTGCAGGGGTAGCCTTGCGGAAAAACGGACGGCTCGAAAACTGTATTATCCGAAACAATTATAATGTAGCATCCCGTAGTCGCGGCGGAGGTGCATTTTGTAACAACGGAACATTTTCCAATTGTTCGTTTTTCAATAACGATATGCCGGCATTGGGGAGCGATTACGGAGAACAATACGGCGGTGGTGTTTACATGCGTTACGGTACGTTGTACAATTGCGTGTTTGCCGGTAATTCCGTATCTGGCGGTAATTCCAACGGTCAGGCCGTTTATATTGAAGTAGCCGATTTTTATAACAATACGATTGCCGACAACTCCGGTAGCGGTGCAGCCATTTATTGTGGTTATTGGTTTGCCGATGGTGCGGCCAATATTTACAATACCATTATTTATAATAATTCGGGCTCGTCTCAGGTACAGGCTCATAGCAATGTAGTGTTGAGAACTTCGCATTGTTGTTATCCCTCGGGTTCTATATCGGGAGTCTCTGGCGCTAACTTGACGCAAGACAACATTATCAATCAAGTTCCGCAATTCGTGGATCGTTCGTCGGGAAATAAAGAAAATAACGACTATCGTTTACAGGGCACTTCACCCTGTATCAATGCCGGGAATAATAGTCCCGAAGGGATTACATTACCCGAAACCGATATGGACTATACCGACCGTTTCAAAGACTGTTCTATCGATATAGGGGCATACGAAATAGACCAAAGCGAGCCGATTATGCCCGCTATCAAGACTATCGACGGAGAACAGGTGGGAGTCATTTATGTGACGAAGGCGGCTAACGGTACGGTAGACGGTTCGTCGTGGGCGAATGCCGCTTGCGAAGCGAAATTACAAAAAACTCTCAACTGGGCAGGTTATATTATTCACAATAAGGAGACGTACGCATCGGGTCGATATAGAAATATTACTCGCATTCAAGTGAGGATTGCGAAAGGCACTTATTATCCTACCGATGTCGTTCTTCCCGATCAGCCTCGTACCGCTTCGTTTATTATTCCGGCAGGGATAGAGGTGTATGGAGGGTTTGCGGGAATCTCTGACGACGAGACTGTGGACGGACGTAATATGCGTTTGAACAGGACTTTTTTCAACGGTATGATCGGCAGTTCGACAGAAGAAAGCGCCTATCGTGTCGTAACGTTCGGTATGAAGCAGCATAAAGACAACGCCACGATGCCTGCCGAGGGTGCAGCTTATTACGACGATCCCAACCCCGAAATAGCTTTGCTCAACGGTGTTTATATCGTTTATGGAAATGCCAATCACCCGTCTGACGACGAGTGGCAGTCGGGTGGCGGCGTTAAGGTTACGTCGAACGGATTGTTGCAAAATTGTGCCGTTTTCAACTGTGCCGCTTCCGATAAGGGTGGAGGAGTTTACTTAGCTCCGGGCGGCCGGATTACCGGTTCGATAGTTTATAATAACGTGGGAGCCAATGGCGGAGGTATTTATGCCGACGACTCTTCGATGGTCGTAAATTGTACGGTGGTCGATAACACGACTGTGAACAATGGCTCCGGTGGTGGTATATCGATAGGCGTGAAGCCGATTATCATCAATTCTGTATTCTGGATGAACGATTCCGGTAACGGAAAAAATATATACGGAAACATGTCCCAGCAGGTCGATACGACCTTTACGGGCGTGCGGTATCAAAACTATATCTTTAATCATTGTGCGGTCGAAGGTATCAAAGTCGTGGGTTTCGGAAACATGGCGTTGACGAGTACGAATGAGAATACATCGACCATAGTGGGCTTGAATGCTCCCGGTTTTACCGACCCCGATAATCTCGATTTTACTTTGAAACGTGTATCGGCGTTGATTCGTGCCGGTATCGGAGCCGAGCAGCCGGGCTCTCCGCTCATGGAGGCATTGCATGTTTCTCGACTCGATTTGCTCGGAACGAATCGTTTTTATAAAGAGGATTCTTCTTTGCGGGATTATTTCGAGATAGGAGCTTTTGCTTATGACGGGATATTTGTTATCGACCCTGCGGGAGATACCGAAGCCGAAAAGGGGGCAGACGGAATCTACCGGTTGTATGTGTCGCAAACGGCACAGGGGTTGGCGAACGGCCGCAGTTGGCGAAACGCTTTGGGCGATATACAGCAAGCTCTCGATTATTTCGGGAATGATGCCAATTTCGAACACGATCCGAATAAGGATACTCGCCGGTGCGAGATATGGGTCTCGAAGGGAACGTATAACCCGAAAACTTCGGTGAAAGAGGATAATTGGGGAACTTCTTTTATTCTTAACAGATATTCATCGATATACGGAGGATTCCGGGGCAGTAACTTACCTTATTACGAGAGTTGGATAGAATCGTTTAAAGTGGAACCCTCGAAGCGTGTCGATGCCACCGGTGTATGGAACAAAGGAGACTATTCCTATACATTGGGCGGCGATGGAGAGATTACCTTTTATCCAGAGGTAAAGGCATTGGAGGACGAACCCTCTTCGTGGTTCTTGCATTTCACGACCGATGAGAAGTCACCGTCATCTCCTGTTGTGACGGTCAATGGCTTCCAACTCCCTCATGAGCTGGAATTGCCGGTCATCGCTACCGACAGCACCACCGAGTATATTTACGATTTGCGCTATCTGGCTATCGGAAATACCGATTGGGCGACATCTCCGGTCATCGAGGCTGTTCGCGTCTCGGGATTACCGGCCGGTGTGAAGTTGTATAGCGCTACGATCGATAATCGCAAGAATTCCACGACGGTATCGACGGAAATTCTCGATACCGATATTCTTCATCAGACTTCTACGGGTGTTCCTTATGATGCCTCGGTGAGCTTGAATAATCTTTCGCAAGCGGAAAAATCGAATACATATTCTTCCAATGTCTCCGATTATTATGCTGCCGGAAATTCGGCAGGAGCATACGGTATGCATTATTGTCTAAGTTCTAAGAGGGCATCTATTACAGTTTCGGGGAACGACGGTGTCGTATTAACAAACGAGAGGCAATGGCTTTTTGGGTGGGATTATTATAATTCATACTTAGGTGCTTATTTCCGTTTTCCACAGGCAGTGAAATACGAAAGAACAAACCCGAGTAATCGGTATTTGCATGCAACGATACATTTTACCTCTTTGATCAAAGAGGACGAGAAAGGCAGGTTGCGTATACAGTTATATTCGACAGCCGGTGTAAGAAAGTCTTTGCTTATAAATGGAGGAGTTAGTAATGGAGAGTACAAACTGACGGTGGATTTAAAGACCGGATTGGTATATAACGGTGCTTCCTCCGTAGAGATTAGTGATGAGGAAAATACATTGTCCGATGGCGATATGCTTTCGCTCGTCTCTGTTCATCCTTATTTCGGTGGAGAAGCTGCATATACCGTGGAAATTAGCGATATAACGATAGACAATAAGAATCAGTCGGGGAATACGGTTTCGGAGTTGGATATTAATATCGTTACGGAAGAAGAAACTCAGGCTATGCCTTCATCGGACCAGTATTACGAAGGGGAGGCATTTTTGAGCGAGCGACCTCGTCAAGATTGGAACGGGAACGGCTTGCTCGAAGATTTCGAGTACGCCAATGAAACGATTCTTTCGGGCGATATAGGCGGCGGTTCCGGTAATTCGCATGTGGCTTATTATGAAGACTCGGAGGCTACTCGCAGGGTTGTACTCGATGGAATAAAGATGGTAAAAGGTAACTCGTCGTGTACCGATCATGGAGGCGGGGCTTTATGTGCTTTGGCTCCGATTGCTTTGCGCAATTGCCAATTGTTGCTCAATACGGCCGATTTCGGGGGAGGAGCCGTGTATGCCAGCGATATAGAGATCTATGGTTCTATATTGGGCGGGAACGAGGCTCCCGGTAAATCGGGAGGTGCGGTCTATCTGCGGGAAGGCGGGAAGTCGCTCATCGTCAATACGGTGATTTACAACAATACGGCATCGACGGGCTCGGCCTATTATGCCGAATCCGGTTCGACATCGCAGTTAATCAACAATACGATCGTGCGTAATGCCCATGCCGAGAATGTGTCGGGCGATGTAACATCGGGTAGTACCGTTTATTCGGCTTCGACAGCCGGTAATAATCTTACCAATACGGTTATCTGGGGGAATGACGATGCCGAACGTATCAATGCAGATCATTGGGAAATTATTACTTCAGCAGCCGATGTCGATGAAGATGCAGGAAATTTCGAGGTCTTTCTGGATCGGGCTAATGAAGCGGTTATGGGGCCTCGGTTCGGATTTCCCAGCGATTATGCCGGAGCGGGAAATTATTTCGCTTCTGCCGATTTCTCTCTGCCTTCGCTCTCGACGCTGGTTAACCGGGGTACGAATGGCGGTACACGCCGACTGAATACGGTTATCGAAATGAATCCCGACGGCTCGGTGAAGAGTACGACAATTACGACGGAACCTGTCGTACTCGATGGTTCCGGCAAGGGATATTATGCCGTGCAGAAAGTGTTGGGACGCGAGAATGTGCCGGATACGCTGAACAGTAAATGGCGTATTACCAAAGAGCCCGATACATATCACATTATTAAGAAAGACGGTGTAGATATGATCGATGTGAAAGAGTGGAAAGAGGGGACGATCGATATAGGGGCTTATGAATATGAAACGGTATCGTTGACTCCTTTCGGCGGTAATATACTGTATGTGAAGAGTTCCGAAGCAGTTTCGGATAAAGAAAACAACGGAGAAACGTGGGAAAGGGCTACGTCTAACATTCATCAGGCTATTCAGGTACTGTTGCTCAGTCCCAATAAAAAAGATAAATATATCAAGATTGCTTCGGGCGACTATGTGCCGTTCCTGCAAGACGGGACAAGCGGTTATTCGTTCGTTTTGGAGAAACCCGATGTGGGAAATCTGGAATACTCGACCAAGAGTTTGACATTGAGGGGCGGATATCCCAACAACATCACGGGGACCGATGTCGCTATGGATAATTTGCGTGATCCTATATTGTACCCGACTTATATCAGAGGAAATCGAAACGATTCGAAACACCTCGTTTATATAGACGAGTCGATGGATACGGCCGGAGAAAACGGGGCGTTGGCTCCTGTAAACATAGAGGGCTTTACTTTTGTCGGTGGAAATGCGGCCGATGCGACAGGCGAGGGTTCGACCGGTGCGGCCGTGTATGCAGCCAATGGCAGTACGACGATTCGGAACAGCGTGTTTGTCGATAATACGGCTGCCGGAGAAAAAGGTGCGGCTGTGTATCTGAATAAAGGCAATATATATAATACCGTGCTTCATTCCAACAAGGCTTGGGGGCTTGCTTTGAACGGGACGGGCAACATTGTCAGCAACACGATAGCCGATAACTCCAAAGGCGGATTGTACGCACGTGGAGCGCTTGTCGCCGAACCTTTGCAGATCTATAACAATATATTTTGGAGGAATTATACTTCGGCTGTTCCTACTGTCGGAGATTTGAACAACCAGATAGATGTGCAGAATGCGACCCTGTACAGCAATGCCGTTCAGGTGGACGATGCGACGGCAGAGCAGCCGAATGCCGAATATGTTTATTGGAATAGTTCCGCAGGTGTCGTATTGGGCGATAAGGCTGCCAATATCAATAAAACATTAAGTTCCGACAATGAGGATATGTCGTACGGTCCCCGTTTCGAAGCTCCCGATGAAGCGACTCCGTTGGACAAAAAGTATAACATACGTCCGGGACGTAAACTGATCAATACGGGGTATCGATACATGACAGGCGACTCATATAATAAAGCGGAAAACGATAAATGGTACACCGATTTATTTGCGTATTATCCGTTCGGTTCGGTGGAAGAGCCTGTGGCTCCCGGCGATTCGCTGGCGAGAGTTATGTTCGTGGATGCCGGAGGCAATCGTCGTATAGCCGGTAACAGCATAGATATAGGTGCTTATGAGTACCAACGGTTGTTCTATCCTAATTTATATGTGAAGCCTAACGGGTTCGGATTGGGTTCCAGTTGGGACGATGCTATGGGCGATTTACAGGAAGCCATTTATTCGGCGTACTATTCGGGAGACCCGGAAGAGAGCGGAACTTATGGTACGGTGTGGGTAGCCGGCGGAGACTACGTTTTGCCTACGACTTTACAGTGGATGGCAAATGTGAAAGTTTATGGCGGATTCCGGGGAACCAACGAAACGAAGCTGACTCAACGTCCCGGTTTGTTGGAAAAGAATGCACCGGAAAGTATCCTTTCGGTAGAGGCGGAAGGGGTTCCTGTCGTGCGTTCGGACAATGACCGTGCCGCCGGGACGATTGTGGAGAATTGGGCGGAATTGAATGGCTTTCATATTACGGGAAGCAAAAACAGCCCGGCGGTGATCGTCGCCGACTCGTTTGCCATCGTCAATAGTGTTATATATAATAATGTGAACCCCGACGGTGCTGTGGTGGAAACGGACGGGTTGCTCTACAATGTTTTGGTACATGACAATACGGTGAAAGAAGGCAGCGCCGCTGTTGTATTGGACGAGCATGCGGCAGCCATTCATGTGACAGCCCCCGGCGAGGGAGCACAAATCGGCGGTACGGGAAAGATAATCAATACGATAAACGGAGAGGTGACCTCGGTGTCGGGGAATGCTTATAGTCCGCTTTATGTCGGGGATTATATTACCGATGATACACATTTGCGTTATCAGCTATCCGACCAGAAAGATGCAGTCTTGTTTGGAATAGGAGCTTTACAGGAAACAGGTGTAGACCATGAAGGAAATCCAGTGACGACTATCGGTGGATATACAGTGCCTAAGATCAGGAATGGTAAGGAATATACCGATATTATCGATCTGTCTACCGATTGCGATGTGCTGGGTAATGTGCGGCTGTTTACTGATAAGTTTCATGGGGAAGGTGAAGTAATTCGCCCGGATTACGGTTGTTTCGAAACTTGGAATACGACTCCGCAGAAGGTTGTCAACGTGAGCGATAATTATTATCCTCATGCGGGAAGCGTCGTCTATGTCGGCAAGGAAAGTGAAGTGCGGCTGACCGATGCCCTTACGAAAGATTTCGCTCCGTCCTATTTGTTGCTTCACCATGCTGCGGGTTTGCGGACAGGAGAGCATGCTGTATCGCTTTATAATCTGGCCATAGAGCGTGATTTGAAACCGCTTATTAATGATACGACAGCTTCTTGGGATATGGTGAGTCTGCCATTCTCTCTTGAAGTCGGGAACGGTACGATGTTGAACGGCGTTACGATAGACGGTTTACCGGTAGAGGCTATACAGGCCGGAGATGAATCGGGGGACGACAAGAACCGTTTATATTTATACGAGTATGACGGGGCTAAGCGAGCCGAAGATTTGTATAGCGTAGTTGCTCCTCAGAATAGTAAATATTGGGCGTTTGAAAATAACCAGATGGGCGCGAATGTCGGTTATCTCATGGCGACTCCTTCTGCTTCGGATGCGGTGACTGTGCGTTTCTCGAAATCTTCATCGGCATTGCCTGTTTATGAAGAATCGGCAGAAGAAGGGAAAAGCATTTTGTTGAAACAGCATAATTTGAAGACTTTGGTCGGTGGCCGTCCTCATTTTACGTATAAAGAGAATATGGGTTGGAATCTTTTCGGTGTGCCTTATTTGTGCTCTTATACTACCGAAAGAATGAGTATCGACCATATACTCTATACTTATGACCCGGAGGCCAGCCGTTTTGTTTCGATAAATTCGTGGGAAGGAAACACGATTGCTCCTTTCTCGGCGGTATTCACGCAGACTGCTACGGTGAAGGAATCGGAGGAACTTCTGTTTGCCAAGCCTGTTATCCCGTTGAATACGTTGCCGGCTCCTCACGGTGTACAGTTGAAAATTTCGGGGAGTAATTTATCGGCGGGTTGCGACTATGTATCGGTTGTTGCCGATAATGTGTACGGAGAACCCATGAATTTCGACATGGGAAACGATGCGTTGAAAATGATGAGTTTCGACCCGAGGATTCCGCAGATTTATGTCTACAATGAAAAGGGAGTCCGATTTGCTCATACTCAAACTGCCGATATCGAAGGGGAAACTCCGGTGGGTATCTATACCGGCGAATCGGGAATTTATGAAATATCGTTGACCGAAGATTCGGAATATGATCGTTATGATGTTGTGGTTCTTATCGATAGATCGACGGGACGGAAAGTGGACTTAAAACATGCGCCGTATAGTTTTACGGTAGATGATCGAGCAATGGAAACGGGACGTTTCTCTCTATCCTTTAAAACTCTTTCCGATGAAATGCAGCAGCCTACATTCTATTCCCCGGGAAAACGACAATTGCGAATCGTTAATTTGCAAGGTGGCGAAAGTATAGGTATTTACGATACGCTCGGGCGTCAGAGAGCGAGCCGCAAAGCCTATGGGGAAAGTGAGGAATTTGAGCTCGAATCGGGAGTTTATATGATACGTATCGAAGGAAGTAGTTTAGTTAAGGGGAAAGTGGTAGTGAAATAGCTTTTGAGTTGGCGACACTTATCGTTGGTGAAAGGCCTGCTTGCGTCGTGTGAAGCAGGTCTTTTCTTTGTTAATATGGAATTTAAGATTCGGAGATAAACAAAAGGGGCGGGAATAACATTCCCGCCCCTTTTGTTTCCTTTCGATTTGAGGTTTATGCAATGATTAGTTCTATTCCTGCTTCCTCTATGCTTTTCGCTACCGATGGCGAAATACCCGAGTCGGTGATGATGACATCGACTTGGTCGAGTGTGCAGATTTTCCCGAATCCTCTTTTCCCGAATTTGGAAGAGTCGGCAAGGACGATCGTTCGTAGTGAGGCTGCGATCATACGTTGGTTGAGCCGGGCTTCGTCTATGTTCGAGGTCGTCAGCCCGAAATCGAGGTCTATACCGTCTACTCCCATAAATAGTTTGGAACAAGTAAGATTGTCGAATGCCTGTGCGGCTAAATCGCCGATGACCGAGAAAGAACTTTTACGCAATGTTCCGCCGAGCTGTATCACATGAATGTGCTCGAAACGGTTGAGCAAAGTAGAGACATTGAGCGAAGCCGTGACGACTGTCAGGTTTAGATCGTCTGTAATTTCTTCGGCGAATGCATAGACTGTGCTTCCCGAGGCGACGATAATCGAGTCGTTCGGATCGAGCAGACGAATGGCTGTATGGGCGATACGCCGTTTGGCATCGCTGTTTATTCGCTCTTTAATATGTATATTGATATCTGCCGTGTGAGGGTTTACCGGACTGGCGCTTCCATGTGTACGAAATAGCAATTTCTTTTCTTCCAGTAATTTCAAGTCTTTTCGTATCGTTACAGGTGTCACGTCCAATTCGCGGGCGATATCTAAAACTTTCACGAACCCTTGCGCATTGAGCTTGTCAAGAATGTGTTTGTGTCTTTCGGCTATACTAAGCATAATAATATTATAATATTTGTTCCATACAAATGTAAAATTTATTTGAATAATGCACAAATAATATTGAGAATTTATTTTGAAAACGAAATGAAATATTATTGAAAAGAAAACGAAACGAAAAATTTTTACATTTTTTCTTGGTTTATACTTGCTTTTTTATTTTCTTTGTCACATAAAAAGAAAGTAATCGCAAGATTTAATAAGAAATCAAAAATCGAAAGATAAGAAAATGAAACGTGAAGGCTTGATAAAACAGATGGCCGAAGAAAAGAGACCATGGGATTTATTGATAATAGGTGGCGGTGCTACGGGCTTGGGTGTGGCTGTGGATGCTTCGAGCCGGGGATACCGTGTCCTATTGGTAGAACAACATGATTTTGCAAAAGCGACTTCTAGCCGAAGCACGAAGCTGGTACATGGAGGGGTTCGCTATTTGCAACAAGGCGATGTATCTATGGTTGTGGAAGCGTTGCATGAGCGTGGTCGCTTATGGCGCAATGCCCCCCATTTGGTAAAGGATATGCGTTTCATTATCGGCAACTATCGTTGGTGGGAACGTCCTTTTTATACCATCGGGTTGTGTTGTTACGATTTGTTGGCCGGGCGGTTGGGCTTGGGACGGTCTTTGCCTTTGTCCAAGAAACAGACCTTGAAGGAGTTGCCGGGATTGCTGCACGATCATTTGCGTGGAGGCGTGGTTTACCACGACGGGCAATTCGACGATTCGAGAATGGCGATTACATTGATGCAGAGTGCTCATGACCACGGTGCGATATGCATCAATTATATGAAAGTAACGTCTTTGATTAAGAATGATTCCGGGAAAATTTGCGGGGCGGCTTTGGAAGATACTCTCGAAGGCGGAACGTATGAAGTAAATGTAAAAGGGGTAGTGAACGCTACCGGTGTTTATGTGGACGATATCATGCAAATGGATAAGCCGGAGAGTCGCAAGAAAGTACGTCCCAGTCAGGGAGTGCATATTGTAGTCGATGCCGCTTTCTTGGGAGGAAATTCGGCTTTGATGATACCGAAGACAAGGGACGGACGAGTATTGTTCGGTGTACCGTGGCATGGAAAGGCCGTATTGGGAACTACCGATACGCCATTGAATGAAAATTCATTAGAACCGAAGCCTTTGGACGAGGAAATAGATTTTATTCTCGATCAGGCGGGACAGTATCTGACCCGTAAACCGAAACGCAGCGATGTATTGGCTGTGTTCGCCGGATTGCGGCCGTTGGCTGCTCCTACGCATAGCGATTCCAAAAAGACCAAAGAAATTTCGCGGAATCATAAAATATATGTTTCCGATTCGGGAATGCTTACGATAACCGGAGGGAAATGGACCACTTATCGTCAGATGGCCGAAGAAGCGGTGAATAAAGTAGCTGCTTTGATCGGTTTGGAACCGAGGGTTTGTGTGACTCGTAAAATGCAATTACATGGTTACCGGGAAGAAGTGGACCGTTCGGTTTGGGATTATGTGTACGGTAGCGATGCCGACCAAATCGCAGCATTGATAGAAAACGATGCCTCGTTGGGAGAGTTGCTTCATATCGGATATACTTTCCGGGTAGCTCATGTTATTTGGGCTGTGCGGGAGGAGATGGCTCAAACGGTGGAAGATGTATTGGCACGACGTGTTCGGGCGCTCTTTATGGATGCTCGGGCTGCGATGGAAATGGCTCCTCGTGTAGCGGCTATTATGGCTCGTGAAATGGGAAAAGATAAAAATTGGGAAACGGAACAAGTTAAAAATTTTATCAGTCTGGCAAAAAATTATATTTTAGCCTGATTTTTTAGAGAGAGGATAGCGTATGTTGAAGTTATTCCGACCGGCTCCGGTTATCGATCCGCTTCCCAAAGAGCGGGTGGACAAGGAGTATAAGAAGTTAAGATTACAGGTCTTTCTCGGTATATTTATCGGGTATGCAGGTTATTATCTGGTACGTAAAAATTTTTCGATTGCCATGCCTGCACTCGAACAGATGGGCTTCGATAAGGCCGATTTAGGTTGGGCTCTGTCTGCTGTTTCGATAGCTTATGGTATCAGTAAGTTCGTGATGGGTACAGTTTCCGACCATAGCAATGCTCGTGTGTTCATACCTTTGGGATTGATAGCTTCGGCAGTGATTATGACTGTTATGGGTCTTATCCCGTGGACGGTCAGTTCGCTTTCTATCATGCTTATGTTCTGCATCTTATTTGTGAATGGTTGGGTGCAAGGTATGGGTTGGCCTCCGTGTGGCCGGGTGATGGTTCACTGGTTTTCTGTCCGGGAACGAGGCGTAAAGATGTCTATATGGAATATCGCTCATAATATAGGAGGTGCTCTTATGGCTCCTTTGGCGGTTTTCGGTATTACCATTTTCGGAGTCTGGGGCGGAGCCTTCTATTTCCCGGCTATGGTTGCCGTAGTCATTGCTGTGATTGCCTATTTACTGGTGCGTGATACGCCTCAATCCTGTGGATTACCGCCTATCGAACTGTATAAGCCGGAAGAGTGTACTCAGGCATATTCCTCCGAACAGGAAAAGGAACTCTCTACCAAAGATATTCTGTTCGGGCATGTTTTCAATAATAAGCTTTTGTGGATTATCGCTTTTGCCAATGCGTTTATCTATTTTGTACGTTATGGTGTGTTAGATTGGGCGCCGATGTATCTCGAACAGGTGAAGCACATGGATTTGGCGAATAGCAGTTGGTCTTATTTTGCGTTCGAAATAGCCGGTATTTTCGGAACTATACTTTGCGGTTGGCTTTCCGATAAAGTTTTTAGAGGCCGTCGTGCTCCGGTTACTATTATTTATATGTTGCTGGTCATGCTGGCGGTTTATGTTTATTGGAATAGCGCTTCGGCGATGGTAACCAACGTAGCTATGGCCGCGATAGGATTTCTCATCTACGGCCCGGTAATGTTGATAGGAGTTTCGGCTTTGGATTTGGTTCCTAAAAAAGCGGCTGGTACGGCTGCCGGTTTCACGGGGTTGTTCGGCTATTTGCTGGGATCGGCCGTGTTTGCCAATATCGGTATGGGATACATTTTCGAGCATTTCGGTTGGGACGGAGGGTTTATTCTGTTGCTATCCGCTTGTGCCGTAACTGTTGTGTTAATGTTGTTTTGTAAAGAGAATCGGTTGTAAATAGTTAAAAGATAGTTTGTTAAAGGAATGAATTTTTCATTCCTTATAATAATATATAGAAACTTCTAATTTAATAAGAACCATAAATCAAAAAAATTATGAATTTACTAACGAACACACTGCACAGGAGATGGTCTTGTTTACTCTTGATTATCGCCTTTATGTCTGGTTTCCAGATGTTTGCACAGTCCGTAGGAGCCAGTAATCAGTTGACTGGTAGGGTCTTAGATGAATATGACCAACCGATTATCGGGGCTGTTGTTAAAGTTTCGGGTACCTCTATCGGTCGTTCGACCGATGCCGACGGTGCTTTTACTGTGAAAGACATACCTGCCAATGCAACGTTGGAGGTTTCGTATGTCGGTTATGAAAAACAGAGTATTCCTGTCAACGGGAAAAACTTTGTTCTGGTTAAATTAAAAGAATCCAATCAATTACTGAATGAAGTGGTTGTAGTGGGGTATGGTACGCGGAAAAAAGTCAATTTGACCGGAGCTGTGGGAACCATCAGTGCCAAAGAAATCAATGCTCGTCCGGTAAGTAACGTCGCCATGGCATTGCAGGGAGCCGATCCTTCGATGAACTTGAAGATGTCTTCCGGGCGTTCCAGTAGCGGATATGATTTGAATATTCGCGGTGAATCGTCTATATCGACGTCAAACACACCGCTGATTATGGTCGATGGAGTAGTGACCGAGCTGAATATGGTCAATCCCAACGATATCGAGTCGGTTTCTATTTTGAAAGATGCTTCGGCAGCTTCTATTTACGGTGCGACGGCTTCGAAGGGTGTGATTTTGATTACCACTAAGACAGGCTCGGATGCTGCCGGAAAGGCCAGTATAAGTTTTAACGGACGTTTCGGTTGGTCGCAAAACACGACATCGACCGATTATATGACCACGGGCTACGATCAGGTAAGTTTGGTCGATAAGGCCTATTATTCGCAATATGCGACCAATTTTACCAACTATACCGAAGAGGAAATGCAAATGCTGTATGAGCGTCGCAACGACAAGACCGAGCATCCCGATCGTCCGTGGATCGTTTTGCAGGACGACGGTTCGTATCGCTATTATGCCAACTTCGACTGGTACAACTATCTGTTCCGTAAAACTCGTCCCCAACAGGAATATAATCTTTCGGTGAGAGGCGGTAACGATAAGGTGAAATATTATGTGAGCGGTCGTTATAATCGTGAGGAGGGTATTTTCAATATCAACCCAGATACTTATGACACTTATTCTACAAGAGCGAAACTCGATGTGAAAATCAAGCCGTGGTTGCGCTATTCGACCAATATGAACTTTTTCTCCTCTTCTTATAAATACAGCGGTTTGTCGACCATAGACAATACGTTGATGGAGGTGGATAAAACCTTGATGTCATCGTGGCCAGCCAAGACTCCCGAAGGTAAGGCTATTTATGCCGAGACGCATGCCAATACTACCATTAATGGAACTCCTCCCTATTTGGTGGATAATCGCGCGCGCCATGCTAACAATCAAAAGTATATAATTATAGGAAACCGTTTCGATATCGATATTTTCAAGGATTTGGTATTGACGGTAGATTATAGCTACAAATTTCGTGGCCGTTTGAATAAAGTTCGGAACCATAATTTGCACTATTCCAATAAACAGGGTGAGGAAAAAACGATTATTACCGGTAACTTCAAGGATTATTATCGGGAAAATCATTATGAGACGAACGAGCATAACTTGAATGTGTATGGAACTTATACCCACACATGGAACAAGGCGCATAATTTTACGGCATTGGCCGGTTATCAATATCGAGGTGCACGAGATACTCATCTGAAGTTGGAGCAGTTGAATCTGTTGAGTGAGAATTTATCGAGTTTTGCCAATGCGACGGGTGAGATAACCCGTAGTCAGTCAATCTCCGAATGGCGTAACAGCGGCTTTTTCGGTCGGGTGAACTACGATTATAAGAGCCGTTATCTGTTGGAAGTGAGCGCCCGTTACGATGGCACTTCCCGTTTTCGCAGCGATCACCGTTGGGTGTTCGTGCCTTCTGCTTCCGCCGGTTGGCGTATCAGCGAGGAGAATTTTTGGGAACCTATCAGAGACGTAGTGGATAATACGAAAATACGTCTTTCTTATGGTAAATTGGCCAATCAGCATGGTGTCGATGAGTATGCTTATTTAGAGGAGATCAATACAGGTGGAACCTTGAATTATACGCTCGATGGGACGAGCAAATTGCAATATGCTTATCCAAGCAATCCTAAGACCAGTTATCTTACATGGGAGACGATCGCTACGTGGAATATAGGTTTGGATATGTCGTTCCTCAATAGCCGATTGAATTTTACAGGCGACTATTTTATCCGGGATACCGAGGGTATGTTGGCTAAGTCGTATGTGTTGCCGAGTGTTTTCGGTGCTAAGGAACCCAAAGAAAATTGTGCCGATTTGCGCACTAAGGGTTGGGAGCTTTCATTGAACTGGAACGATTCGTTCGCTTTGATGGGGAAACGGTTTAATTATACGGTGTCGGCCTCTTTGGGCGATAACAAAACGGTCATTACGAAGTATAACAATCCTGAAAAATTGCTTACCGACTATTATGAAGGTATGGTTTTGGGTGAAATTTGGGGCTATCGGATAGATGGGTTGTTTGCCTCGGACGAGGAGGCTACCGAATATACATCGAAAATCAATCAAGATTTCGTAAATGCCCGTATTTTGTCGGATAAAGTGGATCCTTATTATCGTGCCGGCGATTTGAAATTCCGTGATTTGGACAATAATAATGTGATCAATAAAGGTGATGATACAGTATATGATCCGGGTGATAGAGAGATTATCGGTAACGAGACACCTCGTTATAATTATAGTTTTCGTTTAGGAGCCGACTGGAACGGTTTCGATTTAGGTATCTTCTTCCAGGGGGTAGGTAAAAGAGATTGGTATCCCAATCATCTTTCCACCGGTTTCTGGGGACCTTATTCCCGGGCATTCACGAGTTTTATTCCCGAGAACTTTATGGATCAATGCTGGTCCGAAGAGAATCCCGGAGGGTATTTCCCCCGTTTTCGCGGTTACCAGACGTTCAAAGACAGTCAATTAGGAGTGAATAATGACCGCTACTTGCAAAATGCATCGTATATCCGGTTAAAGAATCTCACAGTGGGTTATACGTTGCCGGTTTTGAAAAAGGTCTTTACCAAACTGCGTGTTTATTTTACCGGTGAGAACCTTTGGTATTGGTCACCGATGAAAAAATATACCAAGTATATCGATCCGGAAGCTGCCGGAGGAAACGGTAACACGGGTATGGCTTATAACTATTCGAGAAATTTCTCGGTGGGTGTGGACATTACATTTTAACGATTAAAAACAGAACAACGATGAAAAAGTATTTATATATATTCTGTACGTTGACCGGGGCTGCTTTGATGGGTTGTACCGATTTGGACTTGATCCCCGAGGATACGATGGCTCCCGAAAATTATTTTTCGAGCGAAGAGGAGCTGCGTCTGTGGACGAACGCTTATTATGGCATGCTTCCCGGAGCCGATGCCCTGAATGATATTTGTGCTGACGATGTCATCAAAAATATCTTGGATAACGAGATTTTAGGCAATCGTACTCCCGGTACCGAAAAAGCATGGGATTGGGAGGATTTACGTGTCATAAATACGTATTTCCAATGGTGTAAAAATTGTGACGATGTAAACGCGCGTAATCATTATGATGGCTTTTCCCATTTTATGCGCGCTTACTTCTATTTTACGAAAGTGCAGCGTTACGGCGATGTGCCTTATTACGACGAAGTAATCGGGTCGAAGGATAATGAGCTGTTGTATAAACCCCGTGATTCTCGTAAATATGTGATGCAAAAGGTAATGGAAGATCTGGACCAAGCGATATTTATGTTGCCCGAGACGAAGACTCCGTATGAAGTGAACAAATGGACGGCTTTGGCATTGAAATCCCGCGCTGCATTGTTCGAAGGAACGTTTCGTAAATATCACAATTTAGGTGATTGGGAGGAAATGCTGAAACAATCGGCTGCCGCTTCGTTGGAATTGATTCAAAAAGGAGGATTCTCGCTTTATAAGACAGGTTCTACCCCGTATCGCGATTTGTTCGCTCGTCTCGATGCTCCTGCCGAGGAAATCATCTTGGGACGTCGTTATAGTACAGAGCTTTCTATCTTGCATAATTCTCAGTGCAATTCGATGACAGGTAATCAACGGGTATCGTTCACCAAACGTTTCGTAGATCATTATTTGATGGCCGACGGTTCTCGTTACACCGATAAACCCGGGCATGAGAAGAATGAGTTCGTAGCCGAAGTGACCGGTCGCGACCCCCGTTTGTCTCAAACGATTCTGACTCCCGGTTATGTACAGAAAGGCACGACGAAGGAGATGATCAATACCTTGTCTAAATATACGTTGACCGGTTATCAATACATCAAATATGTGATGGAGCCGCAATACGACCAATCCAACAAATCGCCGATGTATTTCCCGTTGTTCCGTTTGGCGGAAGTTTATCTGAATTATGCCGAAGCTAAGGCCGAATTGGGAACGTTGACGCAGGACGATTTGGATATTTCGGTCAATCTGTTACGTGACCGGGCAGGAATGGAAGATGCTCATATCGATATGGACGAGGCGAATGCCAATCCTGATCCCTATTTGATGGCCGATGTGACCGGTTATCCCAATGTGACGAAAAGTGCGATGACCGGTGTGATTTTGGAAATACGTCGCGAACGCACGGTAGAGCTTTGTCTCGAAGGTTTCCGTTTGTTCGATATGATTCGTTGGAAAGAGGGTAAACAGCTTACCAACGAGTATCATGGTGTCTATTTCCCCGGAGAAGGTAAGTACGACTTGAACGGAGACGGAAAGAAGGAAACCGCTATTTACAAGGATCAGGCTCCGTCGGGTTTGGGATTGACCAAATACAAATTGGGTGTGGATTTCTTCCTGACCAACGACACCGAGGGATATATGTGGCCTCACAAAGATGTGAAACGGATTTGGAATGAGGAACGTGATTATCTGTGGCCGATACCGACCGACGAACGTACATTGAATCATAGCTTGACTCAAAACCCGGGTTGGGAAGACGGCTTGTCTTATTAAACTATTTTGGGGAGAATGGAGGTGACTATCTCTGTTCTCCTCGCTAAAATTAAATATTTACCAATAATCTAATCTAAAAAAAGTAGTTATGAAAAGAAAATTGACTTCTTGCCTGCTTGTTGCAGGGTTTATGTTGGCGACAGCGCCCAGCGTGTTGGCCGAAACGTATTTTATAAAAGTTGATGGTTCCGATGGAACAGACGGTTCTTCTTGGGAACAAGCCATTAGTTATGACTATTTTGCCGAGAATATGGAACAAGGAAATTTTGCCGATGGCGATGTCTTTTGTTTTGCCGGTGGAGTGTATAAATTGTCCTCTCCCGATTTCGACAAATATTTAGCTATTAATCGAAGTGTGACTCTTTTGGGAGGTTTTGACCCTGCCAGTACGGGTACGAATACAGATATTACGTATCCTTCTCCTTATGAAACTGTCATTTCAGGGGCTATCGAGAGCGATGTGGCAGCTGTTCCCGGTAACCGTACTCACTTGTGGTATATACAGAATGCATCGTTTACTCCTACGGATACCGTAAGGATTCGATTGGACGTTACTGTAAAAGGATTTACATTCAAACACGCTTTCCGTAACTACGATAGTGCCAGCAGTTATAAAGGGGCGGTGATGGTGTTTGACACCGATTTGGATATGCAGTGGTGTAAATTCATTCAGAATGGAGCTGCCTATGTGGGGCCTTCCGGTCTTGATGTAATAGCTTCTCATGCTAATGTGTCAGATTGTGTATTTTCGGAAAATTTCTCGGGAGAAAAAGGTGCAGCGTTAGGTATGTTCACGGTTTCTGGCTATGCAGAGAAAGAATATAAAACGACAGCGGTTGTGCAACGATGTCAGTTTACCGATAATTATTTTACGACTGAGTATTATCCGGAAGATAAATACGGTGAAGATGGTAAGCCGGCTTATACCAATAAACTTCGCGGATCGGCGATCTTTTTGGGTAGCAGTGACGAGCGTGTCCGCCTCTATTTGGTGAACAGTTTGGTTGCCGATAACTATACCGAAGGATTCGGTGTCATAATGGGCTACCCCGGAACGACGATGTGTATGATTTCCAATACGATTGCTAATAAAGATTATACCGCTGAACAAGAAGCTCGTACGGTTGGTAGTAATAACAATGGCACTAAGGATGTCGGTCGCGGTTTGGGTGTGATGAGTTATGGCGGTTTCAATTATATGGCGAATAATTACGTTGTAAACGGTGTTTTGGGCGAAGCAGCTCCTTCGAATACAGCTATATTGTTGAGCCGTAATAGTCCTGCTCGTCCGGGTACATGGAACAGTGGCGGTTATAATATTTCGGGTACGGCATGGTATTGTACCTCTTGGACTACTCCGAGGGATCGTACGCAAACTCCCGAAATTCAAAAGACGTCACTTTTGTATTTGAAAGATAACGATGCAGAAACATATACCTATGCCGATGTATTCGGAGAGACTACTTTCGGTGATAATGGAGGCAATACACAAACGCTGGTTCCGACGACCCGTATGTCGAGTTTGACTCTCGATGAACTGAACGCTTTAAAAACCGAATGGAGCTTGCCGGAGAATATCGATTTGACTGTCGATCAACGCGGTTACAAACGCGCTGCCACTACTTGTGTGGGAGCTTATGACGGTGATGCTACATCGGGTATTACAGATCTGACGAATGTTAGCAAGGTTTCGGTAAACACGCTGGGTAATGGTATATTCCAAGTGAATGGGGCTGATACCGACGTGACGGTTTACAATTTGAGCGGTAATGTCGTGAAAGTTGTACCGGCTAATGAAGTAATCGATTTGTCCTCTGCTGCTAAGGGAGTTTATATTATGACCGTGGGTGGACAGGCATTCAAAGTGATTAAATAACATCTCAATTAAGTAGTTTTTTCATCTGGTATGCTGCCGGAGTTCTTTCCGGCAGCATATTTTCACATTCTCATTACCTTTTTTCTTAATAATAAGTTTGATGTCGTACTATGAAATTGAAAATTTGTTTATGGCTGGTTTTATGGTTAACGGTATGCAATTCATATGCTTCCGTTACGTGGAAAGTTTGGAATACGGACTATCGGGTAGATACTACGTTTCATGCTAAAATAGGTCCCGGGACTACGCAGACATCATTGTTATTGACGGGACCCGATACGACATTGACGGTTTTTTATTTGACGGTAGATCTTACCGATCCTTATGTGGATATAAGGACAGTGTGCGCTACGGATCATTTAGCCGGTGCTCAAACTGTTACACAGATGGCGGAAAGTCATAGTGTGGAGGGCGAAAGTCTTTATTTTGCGGGAATCAACGGTGGCTTTTTTGCGATGTCGGGGACTGCGAACGACGGAAAAACCAGTATTGTCGGTAGGCCGCATCATGCGTCGGTTGCCGAAGGTGAAATTTATAGGACATCTACATCGGCGATATGCCGTCATTTTGGAATTACGTCCGATAAAGTACCGTACCTTAGCAATGCTTCGGTCGATTTTACCGGGACGATTACTACGGTTACCGATTCGTATGAGATATCGGGAGTAAATGTTAACGCCGGAAATAATAAAATTATTCTCTATACCGATAAAATGCCGGGGCAAGTGACGCAGGTGACAGGCAGTTCTTTCCCGATGTATTATGAGGTCGCATTGATGCCGAAAGCAGGAGAACGCTTAGTTCCCGGGAAGCCTTGTAAGATGACCGTGAAAGGTGCATGGGCGAGAGGGACCAATATGGCGATTCCCGACGGTGGGTACGTAATTAGCGGAAAAGGCTTGGCAGGGCCTTTTATTCAAAGTTTGAATGACGGGGACGAAGTAGAGGTGAATTTACCTATGTCGTTTGATGGCGAGACCGTTATGGTGGAGCATCTGACTACCGGTAATCCCAAGATATTGGGAAACGGGGAGGTATTGAATACGGAAGGGGAGCGAGCTGATGCCATAGAGTGGCATCCCCGTACTTCAATCGGGTACAGTAAGGATAAGAAGAAATTGATTATGTTGGTCTGCGATGGTCGTACCGAAATTTCGCGAGGCGTTCGTACCCGGGAATTGGCCGACTTGATGCGATATGCCGGAGCCGATGAGGCCCTGAATTTAGATGGAGGAGGTTCGAGCACATTGTATACCAGTATGCTGGGGGTAAGGAACTATCCCAGCTCCAAAGGTGTGCAGCGTAAGGTCGGCGATGGTGTATTCGTGGTTTCCACAGCACCTGCATCTTCGTTTGTCGGGGGAATAGATTTTGCGACACCTCCGCATGTCATATCCAAAGGAGAGGAATATAGTCCGACCGTTTACGGGTATAATGCCTATGGACTGTTGATAAATACGGAAATGTCTAATTATACGATTACTTGTGACGAACAGATAGGATATGTAAAAGCCGATGGTAAGACTTTTGTTGCCGACGGTATAGGTTTGGGTAAAATTTATGCTCGTACACCGGCCGGATATACTTGTGAAATGGAGGTCGTGGTGAAAGAGGATATAGATAATATTGTTTTCAGATTGGATTCGGTTGTGAGCGATTGTCATTATGAGTATCCGGTGGAAGTGTCGATGACGAAAAGTACCGGCGAGGTAGTGCCTCTTAATCCGAGTGCGCTTTCGTGGAGCAGTTCGGACGAGCATGTAGCTTTTGTGGAGAATGGCGTTTTGAAAGGCTTGCAAAACGGAATGGCCGAGATATGTGGCTCTATATCAGGAGTGTCGGATACTCTGAAAGTGAAAGTGCAGGAGCCCTTGAAACATGTATTGAATATAAATGACGGAACTCCCGATTGGCTGAAAGTTTCTTTCACAACCTCGGCCGGGTTTAAAAATACGTCGGTAACTAATTCCGAGAAAGAGGGGTTACAAATATCGTTTTTATATAACAGTACTTCGGCGAAAACGATTTCTTTGGCAGGGGATATTCCTCTGTATAGTCTGCCCGATACATTACGGATTCATATAAATCCGGGAGAAGCGAAGGTTAAGACGTTTTCTTGTACATTGAAACTTCCGTCGAAAAAGACAGTCGCAGTCGATTTACCGATTCCCGAAGCGAATAAAGAGAATATATGCGATATAGCTTTCCCCGATGTTTTAGGCGATGTTTTCGATATCGCGAATTATCCATTGGTGCTCTCGCATTTTACATTGGGTATGGATATAAATACGTTGGGGCAAAATTATCGGATAGATATTCCGGCCGTGGAATTGGTTTATAATTATTATAATGAAAATGCTTCGGACGTTCAGACGATAGAAGGTAAGTCTTTGGATTTGTCTGTATCGGGGCGGACGATATTGCTGGGTAAGGCGGTTGATCGGGTCGAGTTGTATAATGTTTCGGGGTGTTTGGTCTCTTTGACCGAAAACAGCAATCATATATCGGCTCCGGGAATAGGTATGTATATAGTGAGGATAGTGACCGAAGGCAAAGTGTTCTCGCAAAAAATATGGATAAACAGATAGTTATTTTGAATATGAAAAGCAGATTTTTATTATCGGTGGTATTCTTTGGCATGATAGCCGGGCTTTCGGCTTCGCCTGTGTATAGAATGGGGTCGTATAATATCCGAGGGGAGAATGCGGCCGATACGGGAGATAAAGATTGGAATGTGCGGAAAGAATATGTGGTTAGAAATATTGTGGAGCATGATTTCGATGTGGTGGGCTTACAAGAGAACAGCATCAAGATGTTGCCTCAATTGGAGGAATTGTTGGGCGACGATTATGCGACTCATTCTTGGGGAGCGATTTCCGAGACGAGCGGTACGCATACGACTATCGTATACAAGGCCGGGAAGTTTACTTTGCTGGATAAGGGTCAATATTTCTTGACATCGAACCCTGCGGCTCCGGATTTGTCGTGGGATACGGCGGTACGCCGGAATACCGTGTGGGTGAAATTACAGGACAAGACGACCGGCGATGTATTTTTCTATTTCTCCACGCACCTCGACCATAAGGGCGTACTTGCACGTGCCGAAGGGGCGCGGATCAATGTGCAGAAAATGCAGGAAATAGCAGACGGTTATCCCGCTATTATCGTGGGTGACTTCAATGCCTATTATTCGGAGAAAGCGATGTATAACACATTCAACGCTTATTTAGACGATAGTCGCAAGGTGACGCAGACGGCTCCGGTTGGACCGGGTACTACGTTTGCACAGTGGAATCCTGCCGTTACGGGTGGAGAACCCATAGACTATGTGTTTTGCGAGCGGGTGAATGTGCTTTCTTACGAGACGATTACAGAAGACTTCGGGAGAGGAATTACGCCTTCCGATCATTTACCCATTTTGATTACTTGCACATTTAAAGATAATTTGGAGCGGGGCAAGTGGTATGTGAGCACGACTCCGTCGGCTGTTCCCGATGGTTCGAAAAACGCCCCGTTCAATAATTTGCAGGAGGCTATCGATGTCGCTTCGAAACAAGATACTATTTTTATGACAGAAGGCGTTTTCTATCCGGTGGAAACATCGTCGCATGCAGGTCGGCAAGCGACGGTAAACGTGTATAAGAGCGTTCGTATTCATGGCGGATATGACGAGAGTTTTTCTTCGGTAGTCGGGAAAACGGAATTGTCGGGAGATTTGAACCGGAACGATGTGACCGATGAGTCGGGTCGTATTGCATCGGGCGTGGAGGATAATGTCTATCGTATAATGACCGTTGCCGATTCTTGTTTTGTGGAACTCGACGGTTTGAAGTTGACCGGGGGATATGCCGATGTGACCGGCTTCAATAGCGGAGCCGCTATTTATTCGAAAGGAATAGACCTCATCTTGAAAGATGTGGAGTTGTGTGATAATTATGCTTTGGCGTATGGAGGTGCTATATATTCCGGGGGAAATTTGAATATAAATCGGACGATGTTTGCTCGAAATCAATCCGATTCTCAGGGTGGAGCATTTTATTTGGCTTCTCCGGGTTGGCGGTCGCATATATCTGATTCCTATTTCGTGCAGAATCGAGCGACACAAGGTAGTTCGGGATATTCGGACGGTGTGATTTTTTCCTTGTTGTCGGGGAATACGATAGCCGATAATGTCAGTAGTCGGAACGGGGTTTATACGCAGATGGGCGAGTCGGAGTATATGGTAAGTACATTTGTCAATAATACATTCGTCAATAATCGGTTGACTGCGAAAAGCAGTTCGCTTTCCGATAAAACCAATGGAGGTAGCGCTATTTATTTTAAGTCGGGGTCGGGAAGTTTGAATTTGGTGAATAATACGATTGTCGGCAATACCGATTCGTGTTATACGACGAGCGGAGTTCCTTCGGTCAATTTCAACGGTTCTGCCGTACATGTGATTTCGGGAAAGGTGAGATTGGTAAATAACATAATCGCCGGTAATTTTTCTTCGGCTGCCGCTGCGGGGGAAGTCTATTTAGGAGAGTCGGCCTCCTTACAAAACTCTACATATAATTTGTATGGTGGAGCAGATAGAATGAATATTACGGCAAAATCTACCGATATGGTATGTCGCAATTATGACCGTTGTGTACAGGATTTGCAGAAAGTGTTGGATAGTGAAATCGTCGATGGAAAATTATCCTTGCTGTTATCCGATAATGGGGGATTTGTACCTACTGTAAAAGTGAAGTCCGTTGCATGCGGAAATAATAACCTGAATGTATTGAGTGCTGCTGCTCTGAGGGAATCTACTTTCTATATCGACATAAACGATAATGGAGTTTATACGGATAATCTGGCTGTCGATGGGAGAGGCGTAATACGCAATACTACCGGCTCTATGATAGGTGCTTATGAATATACCGGAGAGTCGGGCATGGAACCTAATGTACAACAGAATTCGATAAGAGTTTTTGTTTCGGAAGATAACCTTTATGTTATTTCTGATAGTTTTACAGTTGGATATACAATATATAATCTGTCGGGGAGTTTGCAAATGAAAGGAGAGGCGGTTTCGGGTCGACCTGTCGATGTGTCGATTTTGCCAGCCGGTGTTTATATGGTGGAAACCAACGATAGGTCGGGTGGTATAGAATTTACCAAAGTGTTGAAAAATAATTAATTGAAGTATATTATGATAAAGTTAGGCAGAGATTATTGGAGCAAACTTTTATTGATAGGTTTGATATTCGGTTTTGTAGCTTGCGGATCGAAAGACGAACCTTCGAAAGAGGGTGATAATACCCCTTCGTTCCCGGTTACGACCGATACGACTTCGGTCTTGGTGAAGAAAATATTGAGTCGTACCGATTTGGTGGTGAAAGTAAACCGGGTGACGACAGAGGAGCGGTATCCGGGATTGGTATTTTCCGAGATTGACTTTCACACGGCTAAGGCTCGCCAGCATGCTTATGTGGCGGAAGTCGACGTGAATAAATTGACTATTGCGACGACTACACCGTTCGGTGAAGTGAATACCATGCCGACAAAAGTCAATACGATTCCCGAACAGACGAAGTATCTCGAAAATTCGGGACGCCGGGTACATGTTGCCGTGAACGGTGGTTTTTGGGTGTATGAAAAAGACTCGAAAGGTGAAACGACTTTAATTAAACCGAAACATCTTTTTTGGAAAGACGGATATCCGTTGAGCGATTGGTGGCAAGATCCCAATCATGAATTTACGGTCTATATGACAAAAGACGGAAAGGTGGATATCGATATTGCCAGCAATGTTATCAAACATAAAGCCGATATTTATCAAGCATTGGGCGGTTTGGGCTGTTTGATTAAACGAGGTGTATTTAATGACGGGATCAGCAGTATAGGTACATATTTGTGCGATACACACCCCCGTACGGCAATAGGACTGTCGGAAGACAAACAAACGTTGTACGTCGTGGTGGTAGATGGCCGGCGAACGAATTATGCCGAGGGTTTGGATATTTACGAATTGGCCGATTTTATGTGGGGAATAGGTAGCTATGATGCCGTGAATTATGACGGGGGAGGTTCCTCGACAATGGTTTTGCGGGACGAAGATGAAAAGGCGAAGGCTTCGTTTATTGTTCGTAATCGTCCTTCCGATGGTTCTCCCAGAGCTGTCGGGAATGGATTGGCTATCGTAGAGAAAGACTGAATGTGATACCGTATGAAAATATCGATTCATGTGAAGAGTTTGAATATCTGTGTATAGAGGTGTGAAAATAAATTTTGTGAGCCGAAACAAATTTTTTTGTTTCGGCTTTTGTTTGCGTTATCTTTGTGCCAAATAATAAACGTATGTCTGAATTGCTATGTAAGGTTCTATTTATCGATTTGGACGATACAATATGGGATTTCAGGGCAAATTCCGTGTTGTCTTTGCGGCAAGTTTACGATGAGTTTGCTTTGAAAAAAGAGATTCCCGATTATGACCGGTTCAAGTCGTTGTATATGGCGACGAATCACGAATTGTGGGAGTTGTATCATCACAATCGGATAACGAAAGATTATTTGATAGTCGAGCGGTTTTCTCGTCCGCTTCGGCATGCAGGTAGTAAAATGTCCGAGGATAAGGAGTTTATCATGGCCTTGAACGATCGCTACCTCGATGTATTGTCCCAGCAGAAGACATTGGTTCCGGGAGCGGTCGAATTGTTGGATTATCTTACGGAAAGAGGCTATTCCTTGTATATATTGAGCAACGGTTTTGCCGAGGTTCAATCCCGTAAATTGGAGTCGGGTGGTATTTCTCATTATTTCAAACGATTGATTCTTTCCGATGAAATAGGTATTACCAAACCCGACCGGCGTTTGTTCGACTATGCTTTGCAGATTGTGGGGGCAGAGGCTTCGGAAACATTGATTGTCGGCGATAATTACGATGCCGATATATTGGGAGCCATGAATGCCGGCTGGAAGACTATTTATTTTAACAGGGATAATCTCGTTATTCCCGGAGCCCGACCCGATTATACCGTTACTTCCCTTTCTGAAATAAAACAAATTTTATGACCGATTGCCAGAATCCATAAAGATGAAATTCTTTCACTGTTTTTCAACGGATAAAACCGCTTCGATGGAGTCTTTCGCCCGGCTCTTGATTGCGATACCTTTGGTCAGTTATGTGCTGGCCGTGCTATCTTTATGGGTAAGTTTGCAAATAAATAGTTTTATTTTTCCGATTGCTGTATGTATATCGGTTTTATGGGAGTGTTCCGATAAGAGAATCCGGGGATGCGTGAGGTGGACCACGACTGTTGCCGTGCTTGTCGTACTGTCGGTTACTCTTGGGTTATCCGCTTGTATTTACGATCGGTCGTTCGACGGTCAATGGTATCATGCTTGTACGATTCGGGAGTTGGTGAACGGGTGGAATCCGATCTATTCTTCTGCGTGCAGCCCTACTCCTATCGATGGATATACTGTTTTATGGGTAGAGCATTATCCAAGAGGAATAGAAACAATTGCAGCTACGATTGTTTCCTGTATGGGGAATCTGGATGCCGGTAAAGCATTGAATTTATGGTTCGTATTTTCTTCCATAGTATATATCTATTTATTCTTATGTTATTGTTTGCCGACGATGAATAAATATTTACGCATATGGGTTGCTTTGGTGGTTGCTCTCAATCCGGTCGTGATTAATCAGATGTGTACCTATTATATAGATTGGACTCTTTATACGCTTTTGGTTATTTTCCTTATTAACATGTATCTCTTTTTTGTGAAAGGGATACAAAGGGCTTTGCATATCGATTTATTGTTATTGTTCTTTATTCCGGCGATAAAATTCAATATTTTCTTTTGGGTCGTGTTGTGGGGAGGAATCTGTTTCTTTGCATTGTTGAGAAAAAGCCGTTATAAACATTCCTTTCGATTGACTGCGGTATGTACGGTCGTTGTTTTGTTAGGGATTGGTGTTGGTGCATACAATCCCTATCTGACTAATTGGAAAGAGCACGGTTCTCCTGTTTATCCTCTTTCGGGGAATGGTAAAGTCGATATTATGGATTGTCAGGTATTGCCGGCGATACGAGGGAAATCTAATGCCGAAGCGGCTTTAATATCGGTGGCTTCTAATCCTTCCGACGATATGCTGTCCGAAGACATACATGTGTTCGGGATTTCTAAAATCGACATATTATCGTCGGTCGCGTCTGATGTTCGAATCGGAGGATTCGGTATATTCTTTTTCGAAGCGATTTTGTTGTCTATCGTTTTGTTTGTTTGTACGGGGCATATTCGTCGTATGCGTTGGTATCTGTCGGTTCTTGTCGGGTTGCTCGTCTCATTGGTTATTCTTCCGTCGGGGTGGTGGGCTCGATACGTCGCCTTTTTCTATCTATTCCCGTTCGTTATGCTGTTTTATGCCGAACGGTTCGGGCTGAAAACCCGTTTCTCCCGTGGATTGCATATACTGATTCTTTCGTTGCTTTCTGCCGACATTTTTATCTGTTTGTCTGGCTTAGCGGTCAAGAATATCGTGTATAAGGAAACGATAGATTATGTGTTGGAAAAGATGGAGTCTTCGCCGGGAGAGGCGAAGCTGTATACCCGGAACTACTCGTTTCTCGATAAATTGGAACGGCGTTCGATTCCATATAAATTATTCCCCGATACGGAAATGAAAGACAAGCTCGATATTCCTTGTCCTATTTATATGAATAGGACGGATTTCGATTTTGAAACCGACCAGCCGTGGATATTATCGCTCCGTCCTTCGTTTCAATTAAAGTGGAGCGATAATAATCGGTACGAGGGGCAAGACGAATGAGTTTCCGTCATGCGGGTTTAACTTGTTTTTTGGCTTTTTTTCTTCCCAACTGAATGACCGGAGCTTGTCTTTCTCGGTTATGGTGCGTATAACCCGACAAGGATTTCCTCCGGCGATGACGTTGGACGGAATATCGTTTGTGACGACACTCCCGGCAGCAATGATACTATTGTCTCCTATGGTTACACCCGGAGTGATGGTAACTCCTCCGCAGATCCATACGTTATTCCCGACCGTAATAGGCCATGCGTATTCGAGCCATTCGTTTCGTCGCTCGACATCGGAGGGGTGACCTGCCGTATAGAAGCTCACGTTGGGGGCGATGAACACGTTGTCGCCTATGGTGATGGGAGCCTCGTCGAGCATAACGCAATTGTAGTTGGCAAAGAAATTTTTGCCCAAGTGAATGTTATGCCCATAGTCGCAAAAGAAAGGCGATATGATTATGAATTTTTCGGGTGTAGTACCAATGATTTCCCGAATGAGTTTTTCTCTTTCTTCTAATTGAGAGGGCCTCAGATGATTGAGTTCAAAAATTTTATCTCGGGTAGATAGCAATTGTTCGATTAGTTCGGGGATTGCGGCATCATACAATTCCCCCTTTTCCATTTTCTCTTTTTCTGTCATATTTGTTTATTCTTCATTTATAAAATGAACTCCGTCTACTTTGGATAAACGTTTTTTTAAATTGTCCATCAGCGAACGGCGTATGCGTAGAGTCATCTCGCAATCCATATCGAATATTTGAGATACGATGGTGGGTCCTTCTTCCTTGACGATACGCATAACTTCGTTCATCAGAGGGTATTCGAATCCGAAATGTACCTCGTCTTCGACTTGCCGTTCGATTATTTCGTTTGCGGCAATGGCTTCGGAGGCGGCTTCGCGATAGGCGACGATTAGTCCGCTCGTGCCTAATTTTATTCCACCGAAGTATCGGACGACGACAATGAGAATATCGGTTAGTCCCGCCGAATTGATTTGTCCGAGGATAGGTTTTCCGGCCGTTCCCGAAGGTTCTCCGTTATCGTTCGAGCGAAAATCGGTTCGTTGGGGCCCTAGCATATATGCCCAGCAGACATGACGAGCATCGTAATACTCCTTTTGATATTTTTCGAGTTGCTTTTTGACATCTTCCACCGATGAAACCGGTATGGCGAATGCAAGGAATTTACTCATCTTTTCTTTATAAATTCCTTCCGAGATGCGCGATATGGTGAGGTAGGTATCGTCCATAAAAAAAGAGCTTACTTTAACAAACAAAAGTAAGCTCTTTTCTGCGAATACGCAAGTGTCAATATTTGTGTTCGTTGCTTTCCATTTCTTGGGCTGTGATAGGCTTGGCATCCATAGCTCGCCAGACGTAAACGATATAGGCGAGAACAAATGGGATAAGTAACGATACTATACTCATGGTTTTCAAGGTGAACAGGCTGGAAGAACTATTGTAAATCGTCAGTGAACTTTGCATGTCTACGGACGAGGGATAATAAGCCGTATGGTTATATCCGGCGATGAAAAACAGACTGAGAACTACTAAGATCGTTCCTATGCCCGAAAACCAGATTCCTTTTGTGAAGTGTTGACCGAACACGGAACGGATAAGGGCGTACAACACCAAAACGACTCCTGCCAAAAACAGAATAGCGACCCACGGCATTTCCACGAAATTGAAGAAATATTTGTAGGGACGAACGGCGATAATGCCCGAATCGGTAGCTACTTCATAGCCGTCGGCCAACAGAGTCGCTGTAACGAACGATAGGAAGAGAATAACGAATAAAACGCCGTTGAATAATACTTGTTTCCGGGATTTCTCGAAAATGCTGTCGTTCTTGATATTGTTCATGAAATATAAGGCTCCTTGCGTACGGGCAAGAAATAGAACAGTAAATCCGAGTAAGAGATTACGTACATCGAGAATAGCTTCCAACCCGTGCCAATCGTTTGTCCAACTGCTGATAACCGGAGAGCCTATGGTTGTCAAGTTCCCTTTGTCGACGATAAAGTCCGATCCTGTGAAAAACGAGCCTACGGCTATACCTAATAATATGGGACCGACGATACCATTGATTAAAAGAAAGGTGTCGTAGGTCTTTTTCCCGAGGAAATTCCCGCTCTTTGAACGGTATTCGTATGATACGGCTTGTATGATAAAGCTGAACAGTATGGCCATCCATAACCAATAGGCTCCGCCGAAACTGGTCGAATAAAATAGAGGAAACGAGGCGAAGAACGCTCCTCCGAATACGACGAGGGTGGTGAATGTAAATTCCCATTTGCGGCCTAAGGAGTTCACCATCATGCTTTTCTCGGTTTCGGTTTTACCCATGACTGCCAATAGGGATTGACCGCCTTGTACGAACAACAGGAATACCAATAACGCACCTAACAGCGATATAAGAAACCACCAGTAGTTCTGGTAAAATAATTCATTCAGTTCCATAGTTTTTTATTTTTGTTCGGTTCCTTTTTTTATTTGTTTCAACATGATGCCTACTTCGGCGATCAACAGTACGGTGAACAGGACGGCAAACATCCAGAATGTCGTTTGCACCGAGGCCACTTCGATGTTAGAGATCGCTGCGAAGGTAGGCATGATATCTTGTATCACCCACGGTTGGCGTCCCATTTCCGCTACGATCCAGCCTGACTCCAAGCAGACATATCCGAGAGGAATCGTTAGAACGGCAATCCATAGCACCCATTTCAACTTTTGCAATTTCTCTTTATAGGATAACACCAAAATGAAAATAAAGAACAAGAGGAAATAGCCTCCTAAAATAATCATGATGTGGAACGAATAGAATACGAACGGCACATGTGGAATGAGCTGTTCTACCGAGTCGATATATCCGTAACCGAAATATTCATAGTTTGCCTCTAACCTTGCTTTGGCTTCGTTCATGGCCTCTGTGTCGTTGTCCTTTCTGGCGGTGTTGAAGTCGGCGAGAGCTGCGATGGCTAAACGGCCTCGCTCCATCTTTTCTTGGGCGGAAAGAGCGATGATTTCCTCTCCTTTCAGATTTTTGTCGACGTAACCTCCGTTAATAATATCGTTGATTCCGGGAACGAATCCGTCGATTTCCCGGGTCGCCAAGATGGATAACAGTTTGGGTATGGGTATGTCGAAAAGAAATTCTTTCTCGTCGTTGTCGTATTTCTTGTCGGGATTGAGTATCCCGAAAGCGATGAGTTCTTGTCCGTTTTTACCGTTGTAAACTCCTTCCATAGCCGCCAGTTTCATAGGCTGCTTGTCTGCGACCTGATAAGCGGACCCGTCGCCCGTGTAGGCTACGACGAGCGTGCCTATCAATCCTACCCAAGCTCCCACACGAATGCTGTTACGGGCTAAGAAATTCTCCCGGTTTTTAATCAGATACCAAGCGCTTACCCCCACTACGAATATACCGCCCAATACCCAGCCGGACGAGACGGCATGGAAAAATTTGTTGACAGCGACGGGTGAGAGTACCAGTGCCCAGAAATCGTCCATAACGTTTCGTGCAGTTTCCGGGTCGAATTTCATACCCACAGGGTATTGCATCCATGAATTGGCCACCAATATCCAAAGAGCCGATATGGTAGCGCCTATTGCCGTGAGCCATGTAGAGGCCAAATGGAATCTTTTGCTGACTTTGTTCCAGCCGAAAAACATGACTGCGATGAAAGTCGCTTCCATAAAAAAGGCCATAATTCCTTCTATGGCAAGGGGAGCTCCGAAAATATCGCCTACGAACCAGCTATAATTCGACCAGTTCGTACCGAACTGAAATTCGAGGATAATACCCGTTGCTACTCCGATTGCAAAATTGACTCCGAAAAGGGTCATCCAATACTTGGTAATCGTTTTCCACCGTTCGTCGCCGGTACGGTAATAAATGGTTTCCATTATACCCACGATTACTCCCAGTCCCAATGTAAGGGGAACAAATAGCCAGTGGTAAATGGCGGTGAGTGCGAATTGTGCTCTCGACCAATCTACAAGGGAAAAAAGATCGTTCATGGTTACTTATGATTGTTGATTTTTAGGATTATTCGGAGTAATGAGATTCTCGATGACTTGGTTGGCTCTCTCCTCGTCGGTATCGTATTTCTGTTGCAAGATATTGGGGAAAAAGAATAACCGCAAGATAAAAAACATGATGAACAACTTGATGAGGATAATTGCCCAAAGAGTTTTCCCTAAGGTCATGCTTCGAAATCCTTCCATATAAAATCGCCAGATTTTCAGAGGGATACTATTGTTTTTCAAGATCTTGTTTTCCTCCATGCGTATTATCTTCAACGAATATGTTCACAATATTCGGTAAAATTTATGATTAATACAAATTTGTACACATTATTTTTCGGATAAAATAAATTTCTATTTTTTTGAAGTAACGATTGGATTGCATGTTTGGTTTGGAATATTTTTAATAAAAAATAGAAAGGAGTCGATAATTTATGTTACCTTTGCAACGCATTGGTTTCGAAGCCCCGGTCGGGGTGTAGAATGAAAAGGGAATCGGGTGTGAATCCCGAACAGTCCCGCTGCTGTGAACTCCAAAAAAGGTTCCGAGAATACTGAAAGCCACTGATTATGACGATTGGGAAGGCCTCGGTTACCGGAGTAAGTCAGAAGACCTGCCATGCTGTTTGTCATTAGCTTTCGTGGGGTAGAGCTTGTGAATCTGCGGAGTAAATATAAAGCCGCTTGTTTGCATGGATTTTTAGGCATTATACCCGAAGGCTGTTTATGAAAGGATAGGCCGATGAAGACTTTTTATCGATGTGTGTGGGGTATGATGGTGTCGCTGCTTTGCGGTGTGGGACAAGCGAATGCCGATTCTTCTTCTCTTGACTCGATACAGACATTGGGAGAGGTAATGGTTACCGCCAACCGGTATAACGAAGTGATTCCTTCGCAGAAGCTCACCGGAAAGGAACTGAAAGCGTTGAATAGTTTTTCGGTCGCCGATGCCATACGTTATTTTTCCGGTTTGCAAATTAAGGACTACGGTGGCGTGGGAGGATTGAAAACTGTCAACATTCGCAGCATGGGTACAAACCACATGGGTGTTTATTATAATGGAATTCAGTTGGGAAATGCTCAGAACGGACAAGTGGATTTGGGCAAGTTTTCGCTTGAAAATATAGAGGAAATATCGTTGTATAACGGTCAAAAAAGCGAGATATTCCAGTCTGCTCGGGAGTTCGGTTCGGCGGGCTCTATCTATTTGACGACACGTCGCCCTAAATTTAAACCGGGAGAAAAATCGCATTTGAAAGCATCTGTGAAGGCCGGGTCATTCGATTTGCTGAATCCTTCGGTTTTGTTTGAATATAAACTTAGCGAGACGGTCAGCATGACATTCAATAGCGAGTGGATCAATTCGAGCGGGAAATATAAATTCCGTTACCGGCGGGTGACTCCTTCGGGAGAGACGGCATACGATACCACGGCTACCCGTAAAAACGGAGACATCGATGCCGTTCGGTTCGAAGGAGGATTGCAAGGTTACTTGCCCAACGGTTATTGGAAAACCTATGTTTATCATTATAGTTCCGAGCGGGGGATTCCGGGGGCTATCGTCAATAACGTGTGGCGCAACGGAGAGCGTTTGTGGGACCGGAATTCTTTCGTGCAGGGTGTCTATCAACAGGATATTACCCGCAAATATGGGATTAAGGTGAATGCCAAGTATGCTTTCGATTATACCCATTATATGAATAACGACGATAAGCTGATGCGAGTCGACAACCAGTATAAACAACGAGAGGTTTATGTGTCGGTAGCCAATAAGTATTCGATATTCAGAAATTGGGACGTCTCGGTGGCATACGACATGCAGTGGAACGGTTTGTCGGAGTACATGTCGGCCGACCGGTACACGCACTGGATTTCGGCGGCAACGGCTTTTTCTCTTGCCGACCGTTTGAAAATGCAGGCCAGTGTTTTGGCGACTTTGGTCGATGAGAAAGCATCGGGACAAGTAAAAGCGCCTAATAAAAGTAAAGTGACTCCGGCGGTATTTCTTTCTTATCAACCGTTTAAAAAATATAATTGGGTGTTTCGCGCTTTTTATAAACAGATATATCGCATGCCCACCTTCAATGACTTGTACTATGCCGATATGGGTAACTCGGTATTGAAGCCCGAAAGCGCTACGCAATACAATGTGGGATTTACTTATGCTGTCGCTCCGAAAACGGGTTTCCTTTCGGGGTTTCATGCAGGAGCCGACGTTTATTACAACCTCGTTTCCGACAAGATTATCGCCTATCCCAAAGGACAGCAGTTCCGGTGGACTATGCTCAATCTCGGTAAAGTCGATATCCGGGGTGTTGACGTTCAGGCTACGGCGACTTTCCGTTTGCCGTATGAAATAAGTTTAATGACGAAGGTGCAATACACCTATCAAGAGGCGATAGATATAACCAGTCCTCGGGATAACTATTACCGCGACCAGATTCCGTATATACCCTGGCATAGCGGATCGGCCATATTGAATTTGAGCTATGACGATTGGAGTTTGAATTATAGTTTCGTATATGTAGGGGAACGGTACAATCAGCAAGAAAATATCGAATATAATTATGTGCAGCCGTGGTACACGAGCGATATATCTTTGGTGAAATCGTTTCGGATAAAATCGGTGAACCTGAAAGTGACGGCCGAGGTTAATAATGTGTTTGATCAGGCATACGACGTCGTTCTTAATTATCCTATGCCCATGCGTAACTATCGTTTTGGAATTGCCATTGAATTGTAATGAGATCGGTTGTCGCACATATTGTTTCGTGTATCCTGCTGGCGGGAATATCGTTGATGACTTCCTGTCGGGAAGACGAGGTCATTATCTTGGCGGAATATGAACGATTGCCGCTCGGAGACAACAGCCGGTCTGATTATGCCGGACTTTATTTGTTGAACGAGGGGAATATGGGTTCGAATAAATGTTCGCTCGATTTCGTCGATTTCGATAACGGCTATTATGTCCGTAACTTGTATGCCGAGAAGAATCCTAACGTGGTAAAGGAGTTGGGCGACGTGGGTAACGATGTCCAGATATATGGTTCCAAGATGTATGCGGTTATCAACTGTTCGCATAAAGTCGAAGTCCTCGATGCTCGTTCTTGTCAGCGATTGGGACAAGTGGACATACCTAATTGCCGATATATCGCCTTCGATAAAGGTTTTGCTTATGTTTCGGCTTATGTAGGTCCGGTAGGGATAGACCCGAATGCTCAGCTCGGAGCTGTCTTTCAAGTCGATACCGCTACTCTCGAAATTACGGCCGAAGTAACGGTGGGTTATCAACCCGATGAGTTGGTCATTCAAGACGGTCTTATTTATGTGGCTAATTCAGGCGGTTATCGTAAACCGAATTATGATAATACGGTTTCGGTGATCGATATCGAAACGATGACGCAGATACGAAAGATTCCCGTAGGAATTAACTTGCATCGTATCCGGGCGGATAAATACGGGAAATTATGGGTTTCATCTCGGGGTGATTATGAGAAAATTCCTTCCCGTCTTTTCGTTCTGGAAAAAGATAAGCGTACAAACCGCATGGAGGTGAGAGATACTTTGAATGTCTCTTGTAGCGAGATGGATATTTGCGGCGATTCGCTTTATCTGTATAGCGTGGAGTGGAGTAATATTTCGCAAGAAAATAATGTTACTTACGGTATTATCGATGTTCGTACAGGGGAATTGATTTCAAATAGTTTTATTAAGGACGGTACGGAAACCGATATAGAAATCCCTTATGGATTGAAAGTAAATCCCGAGACCGGAGACGTTTATGTAACGGATGCCAAGAATTACGTGTCGAGCGGAAATCTTCATTGTTATGGACTGGACGGGATAAGAAAATGGAGCGTTCGTACCGGGGATATTCCGGCGCACATGGCTTTTTTGTATAAAAATAAATAAACCGATATGAAGAAAGTGTGGTATGTTTTGTCGATGGCTTTGATTTTGCTGATAGCCTCTTGTCAGTCCGATAATCCTTCTATGATTACATTAGGGCTTGACGATACGTATGTAGTGGAACGCATGAAGGGCTTGACGTTACACCCGGGATTTACCGGAGAACGATACGAATGGGCTCTTTCTTACGAGTCCGATTCGGTATCTGTCACCGATTCGATTGTGGCGACGACACGCGATTATACGTTTGTAGCGAGTGAAACTGGAACGTATCGGTTGCGATTCCAGATTTATGATGCGGCTAATCCCATAACCCATCTTATGCGTATTGTCGTTCGCAAAGAAGAGGTAGCTTATAGCCCTTATATAACTAAGGTTTATGAATATCGCCCTGCACCGGGACAGTTCGTCAATGAGCTTCCGAGATATACCGAGGGAGATACCGAAGAATCTATGCGGCAGAAAGTCGAAGATTGTTTGGCATACGACGCCCGTACGATGGTCACGTTGGGAGGCTACGGCGGATATATTGTCGTCGGTTTCGACCATACGATTGTCAATCGGCCGGGAGAATATGATTTCAAAATATTGGGTAATGCATTTTATGCCAATGACAATCCTCGTCCCGATGCCCCGTTGGGAGGTAGTAGCGAACCCGGGATAGTGATGGTCTCGGTCGATACGAACGGGAATGGCGTTCCCGATGATGAATGGTACGAGTTGGCCGGTAGCGAATATTATAAAAAAGAGACTTTGAAGAATTATGAAATAACCTACTATCGACCCGATGAAAACAAGGAGCCGGTGACTTGTTCCAATCCGAATATCACGGATTCTACGTATGTTCGGTGGACCGACAATTATGGGAATACAGGATATATATCGCAACTCACTTTCCATAAGCAACCGTATTATCCACAATGGGTTTCGGAAAGTTCGATAACTTTCAAAGGGAGCCGGCTTGCCGATAACGCTATCGACGAGAGTGGAAACGGGAGTTATTATGTCCTTTACGCATACGATTGGGGTTATGTGGATAATCACCCCAACAGTAGCGAAAAGTCCAATTTTAAAATCGATTGGGCGGTGGATAGCGAAGGTAATCCGGTCGATTTACCGGGTGTCGATTTCATAAAAATTTATACGGGAGTGAACCAATTCAACGGTTGGTTGGGCGAATGTTCGACCGAAGTGATGGGTGTTACCGATTTACATATAGAAGAATGACTATGAAAAAATAGAAAGAAACGAGAGGAAAATAACTTAAAAAAATATAGTGCACACAGGTTCGGCTACTTGAAAAAGGTCCGCCGATTAAAAGGGAATCGGGTGTAAGTCCCGAACAGTCCCGCTGCTGTAAGCTCCACAAAAAGGTCCCGAGAATACTGAAAGCCACTGATTATGACGATTGGGAAGGCCTCGGTTACCGGAGTAAGTCAGAAGACCTGCCGTGTGTATTGTCCGAAAAGCTTGCGAGGTATGAGCTGTGACAAAAAACGCCGGGAAGTCCGGGAAAGTTTTGGAGGCATATAAGTGGTGTATCTTGCAAGTATTGAATGAGAAAGAACTGTTTGTTTTTTATTTAATACTTAAAAGTTTAACAAAGATGAGAAAGATTTATGCTTTGATGGTATTGCTGTTTGCGGTTTTACAATTACCTGCACAAGTCCTTGTGCAAGGTCGTCCGCACCCTACGGCAAAGCCGCAGATGGTATCGCCGAGGGCGATTGCCGATGGAACTTTCACGATGGACATGATCGAAAACTGGTCTGGCGAAGGAGCTAACCGCGCTGCGTTCGTCGTACAATGGAATGCCGAGAGTGAAACCTCGGCGCTGGTTTGGGGATTCCGTTGGGACGGTGAAGCTACCGGCGAAACGATGGCGCGTGCAATCGCTGCTTCCGACCCTCGTTTTTTCATTATGACCGAAACAGGAACGGCGTATGGTAGCACTGTATCGGGTTTTGGGTACGATGTTAACAAGAGTGGCGATTTTTCTATTACTAAGGACGGAGTAACACTTTCCCCTGATGAGAACGGGATAATCTTTTCTTCGTCGTATGGATATGACGGTTGGACCTGTACCGATCCCGAGGACTATTGGCAATCGGGCTGGTATCAAGGGTATTGGTCTTATTGGCTGAAATCGAGCGATAGCGATCCCTGGGGATACTCTGGAACCGGAATTACGGGCCGTAAATTGACCGACGGTTGTTGGGACGGTTGGAATTTTTCAGTAAACATGTCGTCTCAACCGTGGAAACCTCTTGCGCCGGCTCCTAAAAACGGGCCGACAGCTCCTTCTGTGAAAGTTCAACCCGAAGATTTGACGGTTTCTCCGGGAGAATCGGTAACTTTTGCCCCTGAGTTCAAAGGCGATAGTTTGTATTTCCAGTGGTACAAAGACGAAGTAGCCATACAAGATGCCGAAGCGTCGTCTTATTCGATCGTTTCGGCGGAAACTTCCGATGCCGGGCGTTATTATTGTGTGGTGAGCAACATGCTCGATACGATTTCTACCGATACGGTTACGCTCGTTGTCGGCGATAAATCGGTAATAGCCGCTCCGGGAGAGGAACCGGGAACTGCCCTCGTGGTGTATGACGATTCGTATGCCTCTTTTTCGGGGATTTTGACGATCCCACAAACTATCCTGATAGAGGGAGAATCTTACACGGTAGTCGGTATCGACGATATGGCTTTTATGGGGTGTGCTAAATTGACTTCGGTTATTTTTCCTTCGACTTTGAAAACAATCGGCGAAGGGGTATTTTACGGATGCAGCCGTTTGACATCTGTGGAGTTGCCTGCGCAAACGGTTTCGATCGGTAATGAGGCTTTCGGCGATTGTCCTCTTTTGGCAACCCTCTCTTTGGGTGAAGGATTGAAGAGTATAGGTCGCTCGGCCTTCGAGAATTGTATCGCTTTGACCGGTGTAAGTATGCCGGCAGGTATAGAATCGATAGGGGCTTTGGCTTTCAAGGGTTGTACGAAGTTGGCTTCGGCTGCTCTGGGGAACTCTTTGACTTTATTGGGCGATTCGGCTTTTTATGGCTGTTCGGCTTTGCAATCGGTGGAATTGCCGGTTACGGTATCCTCGGTGGGTACTCGTACATTTGCCGGTTGTTCTGCTTTGAATGCTGTCGGGTTAGGAAATGTTTCGACTATTGGCGAAGCCGCTTTTAACGGCTGTTCCGCTTTGACTGAAATTGCGATACCGAATGGGGTCGAAACGCTCGGCAATTATGCTTTTTACGGTTGCAGTGCTTTGGCGACAGTGACTTTGGGTACACAGGAGCGTTCATCTTCTTCCTTGAAAACAATCGGCGATTATGCATTTGCCGAGACTGCTGTGAAATCGGTCGTATTACCCAACGGTGTGAGTACTCTTGGTAACTATGCCTTTAACAAGTGTGCTTCTCTGGCTACCGTTTCGTTGGGAAATAGTTTGACCGCTATCGGTGATTATGCTTTCAGCGATTGTAAGAAGTTGGAATCCGTAACATTCGGAAGTGCTCTCGAAACTATTGGAGAACGTGCGTTTGCCAGTGCGAAAATTTCTTCTCTTGTTTTGCCTGCTGCGGTGAGAACGATAGGTGATTGGGCTTTTTATAATAATCCTTTAACGGCCATAACTTTTAACGATGGCTTGCAGTCGATAGGCAGCAGGGCTTTCTATGGTGTATCGGTTCAAACGTTGAATATTCCCAATAGCGTGACCGAATTGGACAGCTATGCATTTAGCGGTTGCAAGTCGTTGGAAACGGTAACTATCGGGACAGGTGTGACGAAAATAAGTGACTATACGTTTAATACATGTTCTGCGTTAACGCAGATATCTTGTCCGTCGGTAACCGAAATCGGGGCGAGCGCATTTAAAGGTTGTTTATCGTTGGTCGATATTCCTTTGAACGATAAGATTACTTCGCTCGGTAATTATGTGTTTTCGGGTTGCTCTGCGATAGAGTCGCTTGTTATTCCGAATAGTGTGACCTCGATCGGTAGTTATGCCTTTGAGAAATGCACGAAGTTGACATCGGCGACTTTGGGTACAGGTATAAGCTCTATTCCCGATTATATGTTTAGTAGCTGTTCCGCTTTGACGTCGGTCGTTCTGCCGGAGAATATTACTGGGATCGGCAAATATGCTTTCCAAAGTACGGCCTTTACCGAGTTGCCGCTGACAGCAAGCATTACCGAGATAAAAGATTATGCTTTCAAAAGCTGTACGAAATTAACGTCGGTAGCTATTCCCGATCGGGTTACTAAACTGGGAACTTATGTGTTCCAAAGCTGTACGGGATTGGAATCTGCAAAAATAGGGGGTGGCGTTACTTCTGTGCCGAATTATATGTTCCACGGCTGTACGAATCTGGTTAATGTAGAACTTTCGGAAAAAGTGACTTCTATCGGCAATTCTGCTTTTTATAATTGTAAGGGCTTGAAATCATTGCCGGTTACCGAATCGATAACTTCTATCGGGACGAATGCATTTTACGGTTGTACAAGTCTTACTTCGGTAAATCTTTCCGATAAAGTAACCTCTTTGGGAGCTTCGGTATTCTATGGCTGTTCCAGTTTGACAGAAGCTGTTTTGGGAACGGGGATAACTACGTTGGGATCGAGTTTGTTCCGCAATGATGCTAAGTTAAAGAAAGTAGTTGCCAATGGCAAAATAGCTTCGGTTTCCACTTATACGTTTAATGGTTGTTCTTCTTTGGAACGTATCTATATTAACAATACACCGCCGACCGGTGCAAGTTCCAATACATTTACCAAAGTGCCGACAAGCTGCCGAATTTATGCCCCTGCCCAGACTTGTCAATTCTATGCCCAGACTACCTATTGGAAGGATTTTGTAATCATGCCGTGGTTAGATGAATTGGAAATAGTGTCGACTACTCCGTCGATGAGTTTCGATGGAGGGGAAGCGTTAGACGTTAAACCCGATACGAAAACTTTCGTGATAGAGTTTAATCGGACTGTCGTTAATACCGATAGTGTTTCGGCCATGTTGATACGTAGCGGATTCCCTGTCGAAGATCAGGAGTTGACCGTGTCGTACTCCGGTAACGAAGTGACCGTAATTCGTGAAGGAGAAGATTTGCCGAACGATCCTTATTACTACTTGGTATTGACAACGTCGGATAAACAGTTTAGCATATTGTTCAAGGTAACGACGGCTACCGGTATCGATGAACCGGTTGTCGAAAAGGAGGTGCGTTTGCGTGAATATTATTCGGTGGACGGGAAACTTTTGCCTCGACCCGTGCAAGGTATCAATATTGTGAAAACTGTATATGAGGACGGTTCGATCGAAGTTTCGAAAGTTTATGTAAAACCAGAAGATTGTAGGCGATAAGTCTATGATTGTGAAATAGTAAAACGAAGATGTCCCCGGAGTTTCGGCTCCGGGACATCTTCCCAAAAAAATAGAAAGATGAGAAAATATTTACTTCTTTTTTTAGCTTTTTTCGGCAGTTGGTCTATGTCGGTTCGTGCCGTTTCCTTTTCGGATATAAATTATTGGATAGGAGAAGGGAATGTCGAAGCCATGTTAGTCATCGCTTGGAACGACGGGAAAACGCCCGAAGCGTTGGCGTGGGGCTATAAAGGGGAGGAGGAAACTACAATCGTGGAAATGTTGAACGATGTGGTGAAAACGGATCCTCGTTTGTTTTCTCTGATGCGCCGGCAAGGTGGTTACACGGTTGATGGATTGGGGTTCGACCTGAATGGAGAGAATACCGTTGCATTGGTTGTCGGCGGCGATACGACCTATCCTCAGTATAATGCTACGGGACAGTTTACAGCGACTCCGAATAATTTCAAGAAATGGGAGTGTGTCGACAAAGAGGACCATTGGAATTCGCCTTCGGTCTCGGAAGATGGAGCATGGCATTGTTTGGCTCGAAGCGAAAGCGGAAACGAGGCTGAGACCGAAATCAATAAAATGCCGATACAAAATCGATATACCTATATATTTTATTACGATAAACCCGGTAGCGATACACCGGATTATGCCAATGCCGTAGCGGTAGAACCATATATACAGGAAACTGTCGATTATTCGCAAGGGATATTTTTTGTCAATGAAGATTGGTATGGCTGGGATAACGGAACCATTAATTTCCTGACGAATGATGGCCGAATGTTTTACCGGGTATTCCGTCGGGAGAATCCCGATGAGAAGTTGGGTGTCACAACGCAGTTCGGAACGATTTACGGTGAAAAATTCTTTTTGATTTCCAAACAGGCGAAGTCGACCGAAGAAGAATCGACAGGGGGGAGACTGGTCGTGGCCGATGCCTTGTCGTTGGAAAAGATAGCGGCTTTTGATCAAATAGGCGGCGGTGACGGCCGTTCCTTTTTGGGTGTAGATGAGAAGACGGGATATATAGGAAGTTCATCGGGAATTTTTGTTTTCGATATTGAAAACATGAAAGTCGGCGATGTGATAGAAGGGACCTCGAATGACGAAGGTCTTTATTCGGGTCAGATAGGTTCTATGGTCCGAGCCGGTAAATATGTCTTTGCTGCGAAACAATCGGAGGGCGTATTGGTGATCGATGCCGAAAACCACACCTTACAAACTACTATCGAACTTCCGTCTATCGCGACACTTGTGTTGGGGCGAGACGGAAATATTTGGGCTGCCGATGGGAATGCGTTGGTTAGGATAAATCCGGTTTCGTTCGAAACTTGGACTCGGTCGTTACCTTCCGGTTGTCGGGTCGCCGATACATGGGGGGCATGGAATGCCGGGAGTTTATGCGCAGCATATAAATCTAATCTTCTTTATTTTGCCGATGAAAGTAAAAATAAAGTCGTACGCTATAATATAGATACCGATGAATTGAATGCATCGTTTTTTACTTTGCCCGATCAAGACGGGGAGTATGTGCAGATGTTCTATGGTGCGGGTTTGAGAGTGGACCCGCAGACCGATAATGTCGTGGTAACTTCTACGGAATCGGGTTATCTGTCCCATTACATGAACAATTGGATTCACATAGTGGACGGGACGAATGGCGAGCTGTTGAATACGTTACTTCCTGAAAAATACTATTGGTTCCCGGCTATGCCGGTATTCCCCGATAATGAATATCCGGTTATCTCGATTTCCGATAATTTGTCGGTGGGTAGTTCTCCTGTAAAAATTTCGCTATTAGAGAGTGTTTCCGATGCCGATAATCTTTCTGCGGCGATCGTTTCGACGGTCGAGGTAGAAGACCCCTCTATTCTTTCTGCCCGAATCGAGGGATATGATTTGATTCTTTCCGGTGAGAAATTGGGCGATACGAGTTTCTCGTTAACGGTCAATTCGAATGGGCGGGTAGAGACAAAAATGGTTTCGGTGCATGTAACCGAAGTTAGTGGAATTGAGGATGCAGAAAGTTTGAAAATCGTAGCTTCTCCTAATCCTGTCAGGGATATTCTGACGGTGAGAGCTTGTGTTGGCGCAGAATTGACTGTATTCGATCTTCGAGGTGTGGCTGTTTATCGTGATACGATGGTCGGGTCGAAGTCTCGTTTGAATGTATCTTCTTTACCGTCAGGTATTTATGTGTTGTCGGTGTGTGCAAACGATAGAACTGAGTATATTCGAATAATCAAACAATAAATATTAACTAATTAAATTTTTTTTGACATGAGAAAAATATTACTTGTTTTTGCCGTTTGTGTATGCAGTGCGGTTTTTGCGGAAAACATCGTTTTAGATTTGTCGAATCCAGGAGACTTTCCTATCGAGTATGATGAGTCCGGGTTATGGGCAGATGTTTTTAATAATGATGCGATTGTTTATTCACAAGAATTTATGTTTTCGCACGCTTCTCCTTATTCCAATTATTCAAATGGATTCTTTGCCAGCAAGGTAACTGCCATATCGGCATCGGCAGGTACCGATGATCAATGGGGCTGTATGGCTAAGGGAGGCTTTGCCGGAGAGGGAACTCCCTATTTAGGTGCATATTGGGATGCCTATACCGAATCGACCTCCGATACGAAAACTTGCGAGGTATACACTTCCGCTCCATATTATGCCGTAGGGTGTTATGTATGCAACAACCCTTATGTCTATTATGCTATTGAGAAGGGGAATCCCATTTCGACTAAATTCGAGCAGGGAGATTGGTTTAAATTAGTTGCTCACGGTATCGATGAGCAAGGCACAGAGACAGGAACCGTGGAATATTATTTGGCCGATTACCGTTCTGAGAATGCCGACGACTGGAAATTGAACGATACTTGGGAATGGGTCGATTTGAGTGAATTGGGACAGATTGCTTCAATTTACTTTACGATGGAGTCGAGCGATACGGGTGATTATGGCATCAATACGCCGACGTATTTTTGTCTCGATAAACTTACCGTTTCGACCGAGCCTTCGTCAGTTGAAGAAAGTGTGGCTGCTCAGATGAAAGTTTATTACGACCGTTCTAACGGGGCTGTTCGTGTAGAGTCGGCTCAGCTGGTCGAGGCTGCTGTTTATAACATGAGCGGTACTCTCGTGATGAAACAACTTGTAGAAAGATCGGGAGCTATTGATATGTCTGCTTATCCCGCTGGCGTTTATATAGTGCGTTGCGGCGGATATAGTACTAAGATTGTTAAATGAACTCTGAGAAGAAGTATATGATAAATTATTAGTTAAGTCCCTACTGCCATAGGGTATTACGCCTCCGGCGAAGTGATTCGACGGGGGCGTGTTTTTATAGAAATAAGAGCCCGGTTATATAAAAAATATTAAAATTAGATTTGTTCTAATTTTATATTATATTTTTGTAAAACAATAAATAAAAACAATAGAATTATGCTTAGCAAGAAAATGGAAGAGGCTCTTAATGCCCAAGTGAATGCCGAGTTTTGGTCGGCTTATTTATATCTTTCGATGTCCAACCATTTTGCAGCGGCTGGAAATCAAGGTTTTGCTAATTGGTTTTCTATACAGTTCCAAGAGGAACAAGCTCATGCTACTATATTTATGAAATATGTGCTCTCGTGTGGTGGTAAAGTAACGTTGGCTCCTATTGCCAGTGTGAAGACCGAATGGAAATCGCCTCTCGAAGCTTTTGAAGATACGTTGGCTCATGAGAGAAAAGTAACCGCCCTGATTCATGACCTTTGTGTGCTTGCCGATGAGGAAAAAGATTTCGGTACTGCCAATATGCTGAAATGGTTTGTCGACGAGCAAATTGAAGAAGAGGCTAATGCTCAGGAATTAATCGATAGCTTGAAAATGATTAAAGATAACGGTTTCGGGTTGTATATGCTCGACAAAGAGTTGAAGGCTCGTGTTTATACGACTCCTGCCCCGTTGGCTACATCGGCCGAATAGCTTGGTTTTGTATTATACGAAAGAAGGGACGCCACAATGCGCCCCTTCTTTTTTATGTACAAAGAGGGTGTATCATTCATTACGACACCCCCTTTCGTTTTGTCTTTTACGGTTTCAAAAGATAGGTGATTTGCGAGATAATGTGTTGTTTCCATTCTTGTAGAAAGGCATTGAATGTATCTTTGTCTTCATTGAAAAAGAGTTTCATGGTAAGGTTCTTACTGAGGAAAGGGAAAGCCAGTTGGCTGTAAAGTGTCATGAATATAAAGGGGAGGGGTACTTTCTTAAAGTTTCCGCTTTCCATTTCTTTTTCAAGAAATTCTCCGATGTGTTTCAAATATTGATCGAGGTTTAAACTATAAAAAGTTTCTATTAAATGGTTGGCGTCGCGTTGAATTTCGCCTATGATGAATTTGGGGAGCAAAGGATTTGTCGAGAAAATGGATACATAGACGTCGATAACATCTTCTAATTTTTCAGAGAACGATTGCTGAGTCGAAAAAATAGTATCGATATGAGGTAAAAATTTTGCAACGATCGAGGCGAAAACTGCTTGAAACATTTTATCTTTTGTCCTGAAATAATAATGTAGGGTGGGACGGTTGATCCCTACGACCGCTGCAATATCGCTCATCGATGTTTGCTCGAACCCTTTTTTTATAAATTCTTGTTTTGCTGCCTCGATAATACGCGATTCTATATTTTCGGTTTGCTCTGTCTTTTGGTGAGCGATGGTTGAAGTTGAATTCATAGTCGTTTGTTTTTAGGCACTTAAATTGTGTGTGAAAAGTAATAATCGGTTCGTTACGTTTACGCTGCTCACCCCACTGTCAAAATCCAAAGATAATAAATTTAATTCAGGATACAGCATACGCAGCTTCTTTTCTATCCCTTTCGATACGATGTGGTTGGCGATGCAGCCGAACGGTTGTAACGATATGACGTTGTTTATACCCTGTTTGGTGAACGCTATGATTTCGGCCGGTAGTAGCCAGCCTTCGCCAAATTGAGCTGCACCCGAGACAATATTTTTCGTCTCTTCCGCTTCTTCATAGATGTCGGTAAAGGGTGTGAAATACCGGAATGTGGATGCCGTTCTGTTAAACAGGGCTATCCGTTTGTCGATGTATCGGTAGAATAAGTCGGATAGGAAATGAGGTATACGTTTCTTTTCTAAGAGTAGTTTTTCCTTGTTCTCGCGGTTCACGAATCCTTGCATAAAGAACGGCAATAAAATGGGAGGAGCCACCTCTATACCTTGTTCGCACAAGAAGCGTACGACGTGTTGATGAGCATAGGAATTGAATTTTAGGAATATTTCTCCCACTACACCGATTTTGGGACAGGTTTTGTCCATACAGATATCGTTGAATTCTCGGGCTGCAAGGTGGATATATTCCACTAACTTGTGAGGCTCGTTTTCAAGAATGGGACGCTCGGCGAGGTTTAAATATTTGTCTCTCAATCGGGCCGCGGCTCCCCGTTCTTTTTCCCGGACTACCGAGGCATGATAAAATTTAGAAAGCGTATCGGTGTAGAGCAGGGCATTGAGTGCGACGGGCAATATCTTTTGCCATTTCAGTTCGAAGCCTTCTTGTTCGTTGGAAACTTTTCGCCCTAATCCCAACGTGACTACGGGAACATTTCCGAATCCGGCATCGAGCATGGCTCGTTTAATAAGAGCCAAGTAATTGGTCGCACGGCATTGTCCTCCGGTTTGAGTAATGGCTACGGCCGTGTTGTCGAGATCGTATTTCCCCGATTCCAAAGCGTTGATAATATCGCCCACAATGAGTGTGGCCGGATAGCAAACCTCGTTGTTGGCGTACTTCAAACCGGTTTCGGCCGAGGAGGCATCGCTCGGTGGCAATACCTCTATGTCGTACCCCGACAATTTGAAAATCGGCTTTAACAGAGGTGTGATGTATTCCGACATAAAAGGGGCTATGATTTTTCGGTTTCGATCTTTTTTGCGAAAGACTTCTGTTGTACGGAATTTCTCTGTCGTTCCGCGTAGCGGCGTTTGTTTCAGACTTTCGACCAAAGAACGCACTCTTAGTTTCAGAGATCCTATGTTATTTACATCGTCTATTTTTAGAAGAGTGAAGGGTTTCCCGTTACGATGTAGAATATCTCTTACTTCGTCGAGAAGAAAGGCGTCGGGTCCGCAGCCGAAAGAGGTCATTTGTACGAATTGAATATCGTTCCCTTGCCGGGCTGTCCATTCTGCGGCTTTCAGGATTCGGTTCATATAGGCCCATTGTTTGATGAGATAAGTGTCTTGGGTCTCTATCTCGGAGTTGTCTCTAACTATGTCGTCCGAGATGACGTTTACTCCCAGATTGGCTATCATTTCGGAAAGTTTATGCTGTATGAGCGGGTCGGTGTGATAAGGGCGTCCGGCAAGCAAGATAACCGGTTCTTCTTTTCTGCGGCTTTCCCTGACAATGTTTTCGGCTTTTTGGCGTATGTCTGACGAATATTGTTTTTGGGCGTTCAACGCATATCTCACAGCCCGCTCGGCATCTCTTTTCGATATGCCCCAAGAACTTAGGTAATTCGTGCATTGTTTGGTGAGTAAGCCGGTGTCGGCAAAAGTGATGGCCGGAGAGTCTACCGGAATGTCCGGCGACATGGAACTGCGTATGACATCGGAGTACCCGGTGACGATGGGGCAGTTGTAGCTGTTGTTCATTTTCTTGTCGCTTTCGTGCTCGTAGACAACGTATGGCAGGAAGATGCGTTCCACCTTCTTGTGAATCAGGTTTTGAATGTGGCTGTGCACTAATTTGGCCGGGAAACAGATGTTGTCCGACATGACCGAGTTGAGAGCTTTCTCATAACTGACGAAAGTTGAAATATCGGACAGTACGACCCGAATACCGCAGCGAGTAAAGAGAGCATGCCAAAAGGGATAGTTCTCGTACATGTTAAGGACACGGGGTATACCTATGGTTTTGTTGCCTGTTTCCGGAATTTCCCGGTCGAACAGCAAAGCATATTTGTCGGTATATATGTTCTGTCCGGGTTTTTCGCTTTCCCCCCGATTGGTGAAAATTCGTTCGCATTTGTTTCCCGAGAAGAACGTATTACCGTTGGGGAAGGTATAGCGGCATACGAAACATTTGTTTTCACAGCCGTTGCATTGAATTTGTCGGCTGGTATATCCGGTAGTTTCGAGTAGTTGGTTTATCGTGCGCGAATTCGATTTTTGAGACGCAGCTTGTAAAGCGCAGCCGTATGCTCCCATCAATTCGGGTAAATTACTTCGTATGACAGTTTTACCGGTTTCCAATTCAAATGCACGGACGATCGCATCGTTATGCATCGTTCCTCCTTGAACGACAATCGTTCCTTCCAACTCTTTGTCGTCCTTTAACTTCAAGACTTTGTACAAACAGTTTTTTACGACCGAATAGGACAACCCTGCGGCTATATCTGCTACTGTCGCTCCTTCCCGCAAAACCTGTTTAATTTTTGAATTCATAAAGACGGTGCAGCGTGTGCCCAAGTCGCAAGGGTGCAAAGCCATACAGGCGAAACGGGCAAAATCGGACACGTTGTATTTCAATGTGCGGGCGAAGGTTTCGATGAACGAACCGCATCCCGACGAGCAGGCTTCGTTCAGTTCCATGCGAGTGATAGCTCCTTGTTTGACGAAAATAGCTTTCATGTCTTGTCCGCCGATGTCGAGAATGAAAGAGACATCGGGAGCCATTTGTCGGGCGGCTCGGTAATGGGCCATAGTTTCTATCATGCTTCCGTCGAGGCCGAAAGCCGCTTTTATCAATTCTTCTCCATATCCGGTCGAACAGGAGCCTGTTATGTTTAATACCGTCCCGTTTTTATCGCATTGTGTTTTTAATTCGGTCAACCCTTTTCGGACGGCTTCTATCGGATTCCCCAAATTGGGGGCGTAGTGCGAGAAAAGGATAGCGCCGTCGGGGGTTGTCACGACTATTTTTGTGGTAGTCGATCCTGAATCGATTCCCAATACAGCTTCTTGTATCCTTTGAACGAGAGGGGCAGAGGGCCAGTTATAATGTGCTTTTTCTTTCTTCCAGTTGTCATAATCCGTTTCGGAATCGAATAGCGGAGGCAGGCTGTTTTTTGTTGTGATATCGGTGCTTCGGGATATGAGATTTTCTAATGTCGATAAAGCAACTGCTTTTTCTTCCGTGGCACATAGGGCACAGCCTAATGCGGGAAGAAGGTTTCCGCCGGCAGGAAGAATAAAGTCGCTCTCCTGCAAATGCAGATAATCGGCGAATGCTTTTCGTAAGGCTGGAATGAAGGTCAAGGGGCCGCCGCATAATAGAATAGGCGGGTGGAATGTCCAGCCTCGCGATAATGTTACGATGGTTTGTACAGCGACGGCATGGAAAATGGAGGCGGCGATGTCGCCCAACGGGACGTTCCTGCTGACTAGATTTTGAATGTCGGTTTTGGAGAAGACTCCGCAGCGGGCAGCTATCGGGTGTATATGCTCTGCTTGCAAAGCCAATCGGCTCAGTTCTTCGATGTCTACTCCCAACAGTACGGCCATTTGGTCGATAAACGCACCTGTACCACCGGCACAATTCCCGTTCATGCGAAGGTCGATATGGTTCCCTTGAAAGAGAACGACTTTGGCATCTTCTCCGCCGATGTCGATCAAAGCCGAAGCAGATGGATATAGTTGCTGGGCGTACCGGGTGGCGGCTACGACCTCTTGTATAAATTCGGTTCGTAGCTGTTCTGCTGTTCCCATGCCTACCGAGCCGGTAACTGCGATAGAGGTTTCGATGTCGCCCAGTTCTTGTCGAGCTTCCCGAAAATAGGCGGAAAGAAGATCGTTCACTTGGGCGTTATGTCTTTCATAACGAGAGAAAACGGTTTGCCCGGATTCATCGATAATGACTATTTTGGCTGTTGTAGAGCCTACATCGAGTCCTGTTTTGTACTGTTTTTCCCCTTGCATGTGAATGATAAATTAAGTTTAACTATGTAGTTTGTCTTATATGTCTGACTATATTGTCAGACGTAAATGTATAAATAAATTTTGAAGGAGATAATTTATTAAACTTTTTTATGTTTTCCGGATTCGAGTCTTTTCTTTATCTCGGAGTTTTTGTTCTGATATTCCTTGTTTAACACTCTTTTGTTATAATAACTTTTGCATTAACACATCTATTCCCTTATTTCCTATATATTTGCGCAATCTGCGAATTTGATATTAAAAAAAGAAGATTATGGTTTACGTATTATTTATAGTCATTGCATTAGTTAGCTTTGCGGTACAACGTACATTGCAAAGTAAATTCGAACGTTATTCTAAAATTCCCATTCCTTATGGCCTTACAGGACGGGATATTGCCATGCGTATGTTGCAGGAGAATGGAATAAACGATGTTTCTGTAACGCAGGTCGATGGGCATTTGACCGATCATTATAATCCGGCCACACATACGGTAAACCTCAGCCGTGATGTTTACTATGGCAACAGTGTCGCAGCGGCTGCCGTGGCTGCCCATGAATGTGGACATGCTGTACAACATGCCCGTTCTTATTCTTTCCTGAATTTGCGCTCGGCTCTTGTGCCGTTCGTGAGCTTCGCTTCGAATTGGGTACAGTGGATTTTATTGATAGGGATTCTCACGATACAGGCTTATCCGGCTATTATGCTATTGGGTATAATTTTATTTGCTGCGACGACTTTGTTTAGTTTTATTACTCTGCCGGTGGAAATTAATGCCAGTCAAAGGGCGTTGGCTTGGTTGAACGGAGCCGGGGTGACCGATGCAAGTACTCACGACAAGGCCAAAGACGCATTGAAATGGGCTGCATATACTTATGTAGTGGCAGCGTTGGGGTCGTTAGCAACGTTGGTGTACTACATTATTATTTTTGCAGGAGGGCGACGGGACAGTTAAGAGAGCATTGCTTCTATAATATTAAAAAATAAGGGCTGTTATTCATGTGAATAACAGCCTTTTTTTATACAAATGAGAGATAAAAATATAAGCTTATTTTGCATATATGAATGAATTATATATTTTTGTTCCGTTTTTTGAGAGTTATTTAATACTTGGGTAAGAAACGGTTTTAAAACTTCGAGTGAAGCTTTTTGAAAAGGGGGATCGGCTTCCGGTTAGTTAATAAGTATGAAAAAGGTTTTTAATAAATGCTTTATTATTTTGGGAGTGATCCTGAATATTCAAATGGTCAATGCACAACGTGTCGCTCTTAAAAGTAATCTCATCGATTGGGCTACATTATCGCCTAATTTGGCGGTAGAAATGAGGTTGAATCAAAGATTGACCCTCGATATAAGTGCTGCGGCTAATCCGTTTTCGTTTACGATTGCCGATATGAAAGCCACGCATTTCCGTTTTCAGCCGGAGTTGCGGTACTGGTTTAATAGGCCTATGGCTCGGCATTTCATGGGAATAAGTTTGTTGGGTGGACTTTATAATGTGAAATTTAAAGAACATCTTTATGAGGGCGATATTTGGGCCGCCGGTCTCACTTACGGCTACGCTTTTGTCCTTAGTCGTCATTGGAATATGGAAGCTACGTTGGGTATCGGTATGGCGAAGTTACGGGCTTTCGATTATCGGGAAGGAGAGGAAAAACCGGCAACACCCAATCTTTCCAAATGGTCGCCTGTCCCTATTCGGCTGGGACTATCTTTCTCTTATATATTTAAGTGATTTTAATTGATAGATTGTTATGTTGAATCTCAATAAATTTTGTTCCTTGTTCATAGGGCTTATTTTGAGTGTCGTTTGCGCTTTGCCTTTGTCTGCGCGTGATATAAATGTACGGGGAACGGTGACCAATATCGAGGGGGAACCGCTATTTCGGGTGAGTATCTATAATGCCGGAACCAATAAACTTATCGGCTCGACGAATGAAGATGGAAAATATTTGGTGAAAATCGATTCGGAAGGAGAGTTATTGTTTACATCGTTGGGATATGAAGAATGTAAAGCTGCCGTCCGTGGGGAATTGACGGTCGATGTCGTGCTTCGTCATTCGGCCGTAGCTCTCGAAGAAGTAGTCGTTTCTGCCAAGAGGATTACCGACAATGTGGTTCCCGAACCCACCGATATTGAAGTGAAAGGAAATTATTTTCATATCCGCACTCGTGTGAAAATTCCCAAAGAGCTTTTTTCTACGAATGCCCGCATGATTATACAACCGGGTGTTTACAACGTCACCCGGGAGCAGATGATTTTTCTCGAACCTTTGGTTTTCGATGGGAAAGAGTATGCCATTACTCAGGAACGTATGTACGATTATGATTCGGGTCAAGACCCTTTGTCGCGATATGTTCAGGTGAAAAGTTCTTCTTCCCGCAAGGACGATTTGGTCGGGTATAGTGACTCGACCTATGTAGAAAATGTAAATGACGATTTCCGTTGCGATATGATGGTCTCGATGGAAAATTACAATCGGGTGCTCTATCGCGATACGTTTGTTATTGCCCGGGGTGTTGTGAACCCGTTGCGTTTCCTCGAATACGAGATCCCCGGCAGTGCGGTAAAGAACGAAAATTTTTTCCCGCAGCCAGAGATGCAACTGCGGGATACGAAGGGTGATGTGAATCTTACATTCAGAGTGAACAAGAGCGATTTGAATCTCGCCGATGGGGATAACCGAGAGGAATTGAACCGGCTTATTTCCCGATTGCATCAGGTAGAGAACGACCCGAATGCTCGGTTAAAAAGTTTTTCTATTGCAGGAACAGCATCGCCGGAGGGGAACTATGAGAGAAACAAACAGTTGGCGCAGAAACGTATGGTATCGGCAATGTCGCTCATCGTTAAAGAGTTGAACGAGTCTACCCGAAGGCAAATAGATATGCATACGACAGCATCGGTCGAGACTTGGGACCGGGTAGTCGATTTGCTTCGGGCGGATAGTAAAATCCAAGAGGCCGATGCTATACAGGAAATAATCGATAAATATCCCGATAATCCGAACCGGCAGTCGAGAAATGTCGTATCGTTGCCTTTTTATCGCCCTTTGATAACTTCCCGGTATTTGCCTCAGTTACGTCGGGTAAGTTATGAGCTGTTATTTTCGCAATACCGTTATCTCACAGACGAAGAAATCGAAGTGCTCTATCGTAGCGATAGTGCATCTTTGTCTCGTAATGAGTTTTGGCGGCTGTACAATCTCGCCGATTCGATTGCCGAGCGTGAGGCGATATGCCGCCGGGCATTGGAGGTCTATCCCAAATTTTTGGTTGCGGCTACCGATTTGGCAGCCATTCTTATCGATAAGGGAGAGCCGGATTCAGAGCTGCTTTTACCTTATCTCGAAATGCCGGAATTGCCCGATGAAACAAGATTGAACCAAGTGGTCGCTTGGTTGTCTGCTGGGCGTTATGCCCAAGCCGACTCTTTGGCATTCGATTTGCCGGATACAGGTATTTATCATAAAGCGAAAGTCTATGCCGCCGCGCTGAACGGTCGTTACAACGAGGTGATGCAGGAAATATCGGCGGAATCGCCTTTTAACGAAGTGCTTATGCTTTTGGCTATCAAGTCGAACGAACAAGCATGGGAAAAAGCGAAGCTGCTCGGAAATTCGGCCAAAGAGGAGTATATCAAGGCCGTGGCGGCTAATCGTGTCGACGAGGTGGTTCTCGCTTTGTCCTATTTGGAGAGTGCGTTCAAGAAAGACCCGTCGTTACGAGATGTTGCCAGTGTCGATGGCGATGTATTGGATTTGTTACAACAGGAAGATTAAAGTATGAAAATGAGATATATTATGCGCGGTTTTACTTCGGTGGTTCGACTGCCGCTATTTTTAATCGTCGTTTTTACGATTAGTGCGGCTGCGCAGGAACAACCGGAGAATAATCAGTTTAATGGGTTGGATTATACCTTGCAAAAGCCCGCCAAAAATGAAAGGTATGCTAAAAAGAAATTTGGCGACCATCTTTTTATTTCAGGGGAGGCAGGCCTGATTCTCGATCGTTCGGCCGGTTCTTTGTTCGCTACTCCCGGTTTGGGGCTTCGTGCAGGATTGACGGTAGGCGATTGGTTTTCTCCGGTGCACGGTATGCGTGTGGGGTTAAATGCGGGGTTACATAACGGGCTCGCAGGGGTGAATCCCTATTTTGTCGGTTTGTCTGCCGATTATTTGATGAATATTACTTCTTTGCTGCATAAAGATAATCCCGTTCGAATGTTCGAGTTAATCGGTGTCGCCGGTGGTGAATATCAGTTACTATATCGTACCGGCAATTGGTCGCATGCCGGCGGATTTCGATTGGGTATGCAGACAAGGTTTAATTTTTCTCCATTGACCTTTTTCTATCTTGAACCCCGTATTGGAATTTATTCCGACGGAATAGACGGGATAAAGACTTGGATGCGTTACGACTGGGAGGCTTCGTTGATGGCCGGCTTAGGTTATCGTTTACTATCGGACCCGGTGCGTCGTAAAGCTCCTTTTTTCGGAGCCGATCAAGGTTTCTTCGTTTCTGTGGAAGGCGGTATGGCAACTACATTGACGAGCGGTTCTGGGCTCCTCCTTGATCCCGGGGCTACGGCTATGCTGTCGATTGGAAATCGATTTACTTCTGTTTCTTCTTTGAGACTATCTGGATTGATGCGTTATTTGAAGACCGACGAATTATATAATAAGTCTTCTTTCGGCTTGCAACTCGATTATCTGTTTAATCTCCATGCTTTGTTCGGTGGATATGATCCGAGCCGGTTGTTCGAGATGTCGGGGGTATTGGGTGCGGGTTTTCATTCGGTAGCCGTAGACGATAAATTGCATACCCGGTGGAGCGCCGGGGCAGGTTTGCACGGAGAGTTTCGCCTATCGGATCATTGGGCTGTATTTGTGGAACCTCGTGTCGATGTATTTTCGAACGAATCTTGGAAAGACGGGTTGAGTGCTGTCGATCCGCTTCCTTCCGTTTTGGCCGGATTTACATATCGTCCTGTATCGCCGTCGTTCAATCGGTCGGCGAGGGAAGAGGATGCTTTTGATTTTCCTCGCCGTATAGGAGATCTTTATTTAACGATGGGAGCCGGATTTGCAGGGGCGATGAAATCTTCGCTTTCCAATCCTTTGCCCAATAAAGGTTTCCGCATTTTCGGCGGTATGGGTACATGGTGGAATCCTGTTTCGGGAGCTCGTTTATTGTTAAACTATTCGTCTCTCGATGCCGAGTTCTCTCCATACAGGACATTGGCTGTCGGTGGTCAACTTGATTACTTATTGAATTTTTCCACGCTTTTTTATGGGTATGATAGCAATCGGTTTTTTAATTTGAACGGGGTTGCCGGGTTTAATTACGACTATGTCTCTTCCGAGGGCTATTTCCAACATGGATTCGGAGCGGGTATAGGCTTGCAGGGGACATTCCGTCTCAACGATATGTTCGATTTATTTGTCGAGCCTCGGTTGAATGTGAGTCAAAATAACCGTTGGGAACGAAACCTGTTCTCTTCGGTCGATGTTGTGCCGACCGTTACGGCGGGGCTTTCCTACAATCTTTATGCTTACGGAATGAAACACGGATCATTTGAGAAAACCGTAGAATTTCGTAACGAGAATTTTGTCGACCACATGTTTTACGGTTTAAATATAGGAGCAGCAGGTATTCTGCATAAGGGGTTGCGCACTAATCCTTTGGATCGAATCGGTCCTATGGCTTCTCTTTATTTGGGCAAATGGCTTACGGCCGCGTCGGGCGTGCGTTTGACGGCAGGCGGAGGCGCGTATGGCGATTCCCAACCCGGTTATCGCAAGTTCGGTCTTGTACAACTCGATTATTTGTGGAATATCAATTCGACGTTGTATGGGTATAATCCTTCTCGGATATTCCATGTGACATTGGGTGTTGGAGCCGTACTATCCTATGCGACCAGCTATAATTCGGGATTTTATCCCGGTATGGGTTTGAGTTTGCAAGGATTGTGGAATGTAGGTTCGGGTATCGGACTGTTTATCGAACCCCAAGTGAGAGCTTTCGGGAAAAAATATTCTCGTGAGAGCTTTGCCGGTTTACCTGTCGACATGTTGACTTCTCTAAATGTCGGTCTGCAATATCAGCTCGATCGATATGACTATAAGGCCAATCATGCCGCTTATGACTTGTCCGATAAATATTTCTTGTCATTGGCCTATACGGGACGAGTATTGAGACGGTCTGGCAATGATTTTGCGGGAGGTCATGGATTGGCTGTTTCTGTCGGCAAGTGGTACACTCCCTTGTCCTCTTGGCGGTTGGGCTTGGATTATGGATATTACGGTGCGGCTCCACGTTATATGTCGCTGGCTTTGTCGGCCGACTATATGTTTAATCTGTCGGCTTTTACGGCCGGATATAATTCCGATAGGTTGTTTGACCTCATTGCGTTAGGCGGAGTGTATGCCGGAGTCGGAAATAGCCAAAAGAAAAATGAATTTGTTTATGGCGTCAGAGCGGGAGTACAAGGACGGTTCAATGTATCTTCGGGTATCGATTTGTTTATCGAGCCTCAGCTTCTTGCATCTCGTGTTTCTCGGAATGACAATGGCTTGGGCTTCGACCCGGAGGCTCGTTTGATGGTTGGCCTCAATTATAAATTGGGCGGGAATACAGTTGCGGGAGGAAAACGAACTTTCGATAAGAGAAACTATTTTTCCGTTTCGGTAGGTCCGTCGTTGTTCAGTGAAACGATTTTGGTGGACCGTTATCGGAAAGTTTCGGTAGGGGCAGACCTTTCTTTCGGTAGATGGTTTACATCGGCATCGGGTATGGAAATAGGCTTGGGATATGATTTTATCGCACCCCATACATCGAAAACTCTTTGCTTGGGGACGGCTCATGTCGATTATCTGTTGAATCTTACATCGCTTCTTGAACCCGATCCCGATCGTCGTTTCCATCTGATAGCCTCGTTGGGAACCGGTATAGGGTGGAGTAATTATAACAGTGATGGCGGTATCGGTTGGGTGGCCGAGGGAGGTTTGCAATTCCGGTGGAATGTTTCTCGTTCGTTCGATCTTTTTGCGGAGCCCTCGATGACGTTGTGGGACGATAAGTTATATGACTACATACCCAATACACATCATTTCATCGGAGTCGGCCGCATTTCATTAGGAACAGCTTATCGTTTTTAGTCATCGACTTGAAAAGTTGAAAATATTTTCTCAATAAATTTAAAACAGCTTCTAAGAATTTGGAACTGAAAATGTGGTGAAAGGAAAAATGTTATACCTTTGCATGAAAAGCGAAGATAGGCTGTATTTCGGGAGAATCCGATAAATTTGTTTCTGTCTTTGGTTTACGCTATTTTTGTAGTTCATTTATATCGGGGTTTTCCCCGTAGAAATTTTATAGAATAAGATTATCAAATATGATGGCAAAACCTTGTATCCCGAAGGGTACGCGAGATTTCTCTGTGGAAGAGATGGCGAAGCGTAATTATATATTCAATACGATAAAGCATGTTTTCGGCCTTTATGGATTCCGTCAAATCGAGACTCCGGCGATGGAGACTTTACAGACCTTGATGGGAAAGTATGGAGAAGAGGGGGATAAACTTTTGTTTAAAGTCCTTAATTCGGGAGACTTTCTTTCCGATGTTACCGAGACCGATTTAGAGGAGCGTAATCTCAACCGCTTGTCTTGCCGGTTATGTGAGAAAGGGTTACGATATGATTTGACGGTTCCTTTCGCCCGTTTCGTCGTGATGCACCGTAATGAACTGACGTTTCCATTCAAACGTTATCAGATACAGCCCGTGTGGCGAGCCGACCGTCCGCAAAAGGGACGCTATCGTGAATTTTACCAATGCGATGCCGATGTCGTAGGTTCCGATTCATTATTGAACGAGGTGGAACTCATTCAAATGATAGACGAGGTTTTCGCCCGTTTCGGAATACGGGTCGCTATTAAATTGAACAATCGGAAGATATTGAGCGGGATAGCCGAGTGGATAGGTGCTTCCGATAAGATAGTCGATATTACGGTCGCTATCGATAAGCTCGATAAGATAGGATTGGATAAGGTGAATGACGAATTACGGGAAAAGGGTTTGTCCGAAGATGCCATCGCCCGATTGCAACCGGTGATTCTGTTGCAGGGAAGCAACGAAGAAAAGTTACAAGTGTTGCGTAGGGAATTATCCGCCTCGGAGGTGGGATTGAAAGGTATAGACGAGTTGGAATATATTTTACGAAAACTATCTGCTTCGTCTCTGCGATCATCGCTTGAAATCGATTTGACTTTGGCTCGCGGACTGAATTATTATACGGGAGCTATTCTCGAAGTAAAGGCTCTCGATGTGCAGATTGGAAGCATTACGGGGGGAGGCCGTTATGATAATTTGACGGGAGTGTTCGGCTTGACGGGAGTTTCCGGTGTCGGTATTTCTTTCGGGGCCGATCGTATTTTCGATGTACTCAATCAGCTCGATTTATACCCGAAGGAGTCGATGGAATCGACACAAGTCCTGTTCGTTAATTTCGGAGAGCGGGAATGCGAGGTTTGTCTGTCTCATTTAGCCCGGTTAAGAGCTGCCGGTATACGGGCCGAAATTTATCCCGAAGCCGCTAAGATGAAGAAGCAGATGGGATATGCCGATTCCACAGGTGTGGAGTATGTTGCTTTGGTCGGTGAAAATGAAATTGCGGCAGAAAAAATCACATTGAAAAATATGACTACGGGCGAACAGTCCCTGCTTACCATCGATGAGGTGATAGCTTTGTTCGCATAGCGGTTTCTTTATAAAATAGGTATTAATAGAATAATAGAATAGATGAAATCTGAGGTAGAATATTCCGGGCTTAGCGAATCGGAAGTATTGGCCAGTCGGGAACGGTATGGAGAAAATATATTGACTCCCCCGGCTCGTACGCCTATGTGGAAATTGTTTTTGGAAAAGTTTTCCGATCCGATTATTCGTATTCTTTTAGTCGCATTACTGCTTTCTGTCGCTGTTGCGGTTTATCATATCGCTACGGGAGAGGCCGGTATGTCGGCGTTGTTCGAACCGGCAGGTATCGCTTTGGCTATATTGTTGGCGACGGTTGTCGGCTTTCTTTTCGAAATGAGTGCGGCTAAGAAATTCGATATTCTCAATCAGGTAAACGACGATCTTCCTGTCAAGGTCATACGAGGCGGACACATGTTGGAGATACCCAAACGGGAGATTGTCGTGGGCGACATCGTTATGTTGAATGCCGGAGATGAAATACCTGCCGATGGAATTTTATTGAGTGCCGTATCGGTGCAGGTGAATGAATCTTCTTTAACCGGAGAGCCGATGGCGACTAAAACGACGATAGAAGCCGATTTCGATAAAGAAGCCACATATCCTTCCAATGCTGTTATGAACGGCTCTACGATGTTGGGCGGATATGGTGTCATGCAAGTAACGCAAGTGGGCGATGCGACCGAGTACGGTAAGGTATATACCGGTTCTCAGATAGAAAATAATACGCAAACACCCCTCGATAAGCAGCTAAATACATTGGCTTCGTTTATTACAAAAGCGAGCTACGTTATCGCTGCCGTTATTTTTATAGCTCGAACGGTTATTTACCTGACAGAGCACCCCGTTATCGATTGGTTATTGTTCGGAAGCTATCTGTTATCGACGGCGATGATAGCTGTTACGGTTATCGTCGTGGCTGTTCCCGAAGGATTACCGATGAGTGTCACGCTCAGTTTGGCGATGAGTATGAAGCGTATGCTGGCGAATAATAATCTGGTTCGTAAAATGCATGCTTGCGAAACGATGGGTGCGGCTTCGGTGATTTGTACTGATAAGACCGGAACTCTCACGCAAAACCAGATGAGAGTGCATGAGGCGGCTTTCGATTATATTCCTGAGTCGGGAGTGGAGGACATTATTTTTGAGAGTATAGCGGCAAACTCGACCGCTCATTTAGATAAGGCTGCCGGCAGTGTGAAAGTGTTGGGCAATCCTACCGAGGGAGCTTTGCTGCTTTGGTTGGCCGACCGGGGAGTCGATTATGCAGCGTTGCGTCGTCATGCAGAGGTGATCGAACAGTTGACATTTTCTACCGAGCGTAAGTATATGGCTACGGTGGTTCAGTCTCCGTTGTTGAATCACCGGGTGCTTTATGTGAAAGGTGCTCCCGAATATGTGATGAATTTCTGTTCAGATCGGGTTACTTCGTCGGGAAATGTTCCTATGGCCGATAGCCGTCCGATGCTGGAAGAAAAGCTGTTGCAATACCAAAATCAAGCCATGCGTACTTTGGGGTTTGCCTATGCTTTGGTCGAGCCCGATGAGGTGTGTTTTATCGCCGGACACTTGGCTCCCCATATCAAATTGACTTTCTTAGGTATCACAGCCATTGCCGACCCGGTTCGTAAGGAAGTGCCTGCGGCAGTTTCCGACTGTTTGAATGCGGGGATAAAAGTGAAAATCGTAACAGGCGATACCCCGGCCACAGCTCGTGAAATAGCTCGCCAGATTTCGTTGTGGACACCCGAAGACGGAGATCGTAATATAATTACAGGCTCCGAATTTGCGGCTCTCGACGATAAAACTTTGTTGGAACGTATCCCCGATTTGAAAGTTATCGCTCGGGCTCGTCCAATGGATAAGGAGCGACTTGTACGTTTGTTGCAATCGCAAGATGAGGTCGTTGCCGTTACCGGAGACGGAACGAACGATGCCCCGGCACTCAATGCTGCGCAGGTGGGGCTTTCGATGGGCGACGGGACATCTGTCGCCAAAGAAGCGAGCGACATTACGATTATCGACAATTCATTCGGTAGTATTACCAAAGCGGTGCTTTGGGGACGCTCGCTGTATCGTAACATACAGAAGTTCATTCTTTTCCAGATGACTATCAATGTGGCCGCATGTTTGATTGTCCTTATCGGTGCTTTTTTAGGAACAGAGTCGCCGTTGACAGTCACTCAGATGCTTTGGGTAAATCTCATTATGGATACCTTCGCTGCTTTGGCATTGGCTTCCTTGCCGCCCGACGAGCGGGTTATGCGGGACAAGCCGCGTCATTTGAACGATAATATCGTTACCCGGCCTATGGCAGGAGGTATCATCGGGACTGGAATTGCTTTTGTGTTGCTCTTGTTCGGGCTGTTGCAATATTTCAAACATGTCGATATTACATCGCTCGCTCAGTTCGATCTGTCGCTTTTCTTTACCCATTTCTTTAACTTTACGCCGGTTCCCGGAGGGCTTACCCGATATGAACTTACCCTTTTCTTTTCCATATTCGTGTTTTTACAATTTTGGAATATGTTCAATGCGAAGGCTTTTGGAAATGTACAATCCGCTTTTGATCGTTTGGCTTCATGCAAAGGATTTCTGTGGGTCACCCTCATTATTTTGGCCGGGCAGATTTTGATAGTCAGCTTGGGTGGAGCATTGTTCAGTGTGACACCTTTACAACCGATGGACTGGGTGTATATTTTTGTGGCAACTTCGTCCGTTTTGTGGATTGGAGAGATATATCGGTTGATACGGCGATGGATTGCATGAATTGGTGAGTAAAAAAAGTAAGCCAATTTTTTGTGTAGTATAAAATAATCCCTTATCTTTGCACCGCATTTGACAATCGGTCGGTGTGATATATAAACATGTTGGCGAGATAGCTCAGTTGGTTAGAGCGCATGATTCATAATCATGAGGTCCCGGGATCATGCCCCGGTCTCGCTACAAAAAGAGTGATGAGATTTTCATCACTCTTTTATTTTCATCAAAATGTATTACGTCTATATTCTTTATTCTCGCACGAAGGATAGGTATTATGTGGGTTATACGCATAATATAGAGATTCGTTTGTCGAAACATAACGCAGGTGCTACCCCCAGTACCCGAGGTGGTCGTCCGTGGGAGTTGGTTTATTCGGAAGAGTATATCGATAAGAGTTCGGCATTATTTCGGGAGCGTGAGATAAAGTCAAAAAAGAGTCGCAAGTATATCGAGCATTTGGTGGCGAAGGGTTAGAGCGTCCCGATACAAAATCGGGAAGGTCCCGGGATCATGCCCCGGTCTCGCTACAAAAAGAGTGATGAGATTTTCATCACTCTTTTATTTTCATCAAAATGTATTACGTTTATATTCTTTATTCTGTCTCAGTCGATAATTAGTGGAGATTGTCCTTGTATATTCTACTCCCTCTCCTCAGAAACTATCGTTCTTCGGTATCTCCCCTATTTTTGCGCTACAAAAACACAGTGGAGGAGTATGAATTCAACTCTCCCTCTGCTCATCGCAGGTGAGATAGGGGGAGTGCCCGTAGGGCGAGGGGGTTGAATATCTCCAAAAATCTATTCGGCTGCTTTTTTACCGTTTGCCGAGGAGTTCGTAACGTGGTTGCCAACAAGAGATTCATTATTAAAATACAAGTCTATCCCCACGAATTTTTTACGGAATCTTTATCCTCGCACCTATGTAGGCTATATCCATGATATGGCTATACGCCTATTCTGTTTTAATCGGGGATATATTCAACACTTCTTTTACATGATAGACCCCGGTATATTCAGCGGCAAATCCCTCGTTCGATTTCCCGGTATCGATAACTTTTAGTTCGGCATATACCGGAGTATATGGCTTGGGGTTGTTGCCGATAGTTTTTTCATATTCTTCTTTCAGTGTTCCCGAATCGTCGATGATCCAATATGAGGTGGTGTCGCCTTCTGCGATAAAAGAGCGTACTTCATGTCCGATGACTAATTTCCCTTTTACTGTAAACGTAGTAGATATAGCTGGTTGTATCGGAGTCGCTGGAATGATACTTTTGGGACGTGTATATGTTTTAACCAAATCACCTTTTTTCAAAATCAGACTGTCTTCCGATAGTTTGCAAATTTTTAAAGTATCAGAGAATGAGATTGTTTGGTGATTGCCGATGCTTTCTCCCGATAGAATGAGCCGGTTGTCCTCTTGCGCCCAAGATTTATATTGAAGGGTGGCCATATTGATGGACGTTGCTTCTCCGTTTTCTTTCAGACTGAATCCTTGTGTCGTATTTGTATTACCCGGTACTGGTTCAATCCAATCTCCGGTTAAAGTAGTTTTGTCGTGACAGGCTGCACATAAAACAGCGATTGCAATGAAAGGAATAAAATTTTTCTTTTTCATGCTAAATCCGTAGTTTAAATGAATATTTAGTAAAGGTAGCAAAAATGTATGATGGATATTGTAAATACTATCGAGGAAAGGGAGACTTTTGAAGGGAAATAGCGTATTTAAAAAATTTTAATATATAAAGACGCAGTATTATATTCTTTTCTCCAATTATTTATTGAAGTCGCATATAGTAGATTTAAAAAATAGAGATATGAATGCAAAAAAGATGTACTTGTCGGTATTCTTGGGAGTTTTATTATTGTCTTCTTGTAAAATGGCGAGAGATATGGTATCGGAAAATGATATTTGTGGTGAATGGAACGTGGTAGAAATTCAGGGTGAACCGGTTCGGGCTCAATCGAACCCCTTTATCGGATTCGATACGAAGAAAGGGAGAGTATATGGATATAGCGGTTGTAACCGTATAATGGGGAGTCTGGATCTTTCCAGAGACAATAAAATAGAATTGGGTCATATGGCATCCACTCTCATGGCTTGTCCCGATATGGAATTGGAAGGAAAACTTATCGAAGTGTTGTCTACGGTAAAGAACGTTAAACGCGCGGGTAAAAATAAAATTGCCCTGTATGCTTCGGATAAAGAACCTGTCATGTTATTGAGTAAGAGGTTTTCGGTAGTTCCTTTATCTGAATTGGAAGGAGAATGGGATATTGTTAAAGTGTATGGAGATACTTTATCTACCGATTTGGAAGTGCGACCGGGTGTCAAGTTTGATATTGCTGACGGTCGAATAAGTGGAAACTCGGGTTGTAATCGTATAACAGGGGAATTACGGAGTGATGAGACCGTAGAAAATTCTATCTCTTTCCACGGTGTGGCTGCAACTCGTATGATGTGTCCCGATATGGAGACAGAGAAAAACATACTTTCAGCTTTGAATAATGTGAGGACTTATGGCATACTCGAAAATGGGAATTTGGTATTTTTTACTGCTGGCGGTGTAGCGGTATTGGAATTGAGGCGGAATAAATAACTTTAACTATGATGTGAGAGGAGGCTGTTCTTGAATAACATAGAACAGCCTCCTTGTTTTACTACCATTTTGTTTCTTGTTGGGTGATTTCGCCGTCCTCCATAGTACATTGTTCGAGACTACCTTCTTTTGCCTGAATGCAGATGTAGAGCATTTTTTCGGTTGATGTACATCGTATGGAACGATTGCTGGCTGTGGCTACACGGATGATCGATCCCTCGGCAATGGGGAAAGCCGTATCGTTTACTTGAAAGTCGCCGGCGCCACTGAGAATAATATAAATTTCTTCGTTTTGTTTATGGCTGTGAAAGAAAGGTGCGGCTTGGCCGGGCTCTATTGTCCCGAATGAAATTTCGCAACCAGTTGTATCGACAGTGTCTTTGAGGAATTGTTTACCATTGAACTCGGCGAGTTTTCCGACAGATGTGTGGGTAAACTTTTCTCCTGAATTGATTTTTGTGATTTTGTCCATCGTTTTTTCGTTTTAAGTTTACTTCGATTATCGTTAATAACTTTTGTTTTTCAATACAAAGATGAATTTTTGCGAAACAATTTGCAAGAAGAAACATCGATATTAGTAACTTACATAAATGTAACCATTGCAGGAAATCAGTCATGTAGAAGTTGTTAAATAAGCTGGATTTTTATGCGAGCTCCGTAGAAAGCGTTACATGTAGGTCGAACGATAGGTAGTTTTTTCTCTGTGGGTCTATCGGGTTGAGATACAATATTGCATATCGTACTGAAATATATTTGCAAAATTCGGTATACGATAATGTAATACATGTTATATATCGATTCATATTGCTGTCATGTTTTCGTATTCTTTTGCTTTTACTTTTGCAGCGGAAAGAAAAAGGTAAAAATATATGTATAAAAGCGGATTACTGGCGGTTGTTTTAGGTTTTGTTTTTTCGATTCATGCATTGGGGATAACGGCTTCGGCAGGAAGTTTGATTACCGGAGAAGTCAGAGATAAGAAAAGTGGAGAGGCGATTATAGGGGCCACCGTACAAATAGAGAATAGTTCGGTAGCGACAGCTACCGATTTGGACGGAAAGTTTAGTTTGAGAAATATTCCCATAGGAAAGCAGACGATTGTTTGCCGATATTTATCCTATAAGACGGTTCGGGTTCCGGTGAACGTGAAGCAGGGAGAGTCTATCGCGGGTCTTGAAATTGAGATGGAGGAAGACGGGGTCGCCTTGAATGAAGTCGTGGTTTCTACCTATCGCAGGAACGATACGGAGATGTCTTTGTTGGAAGGAATGAAAGCGCAAGTACAGGTAGCGAGTGGTATATCTTCGCAACAGATTGCCAAAACACTCGATCGTGATGCATCGGAAGTGGTGAAACGAGTACCGGGTATATCGGTAATAGACGATCGGTTTGTTGTGGTACGTGGATTGTCGCAACGGTATAATAATGTGTGGATCAATGGGAACAGTTCTCCGAGCTTAGAATCTGATAGCCGAGCTTTCTCATTCGATATGTTGCCCAGCTCTCAAATCGAGAATATGATTATCTATAAGTCTCCGGCTCCCGAAATTCCGGCCGATTTTGCCGGTGGATTTATTCGTATCTCTACCAAGAGTTTACCTTTGCGTAACTCCATTCAGATTGGTTATACGACAGGATTCAATACCAATACTCAATTTGTAAAAACGCGTCTGAATCCCGGCAGTACTACCGATTGGTTGGGGTTCGATTTGAACAAGAGACCTTTGTCGAATGGCATGCCTTCGCACATGGACGTTACCGGTAGCGATCCGGCGGAAGTTACACGGCTTACACGCTCGTTTAATAACGATTGGCGGGTGAAAAGTTATTATCCGATTCCCGACCAACGTTTATCTCTGACGATTAATCGGCGGTTCGAAACCGAGGGCGGGACAGATATAGGTATGACTACCTATATCAATTATAGTAATACTTATAAAACGATACAGGATATCACGAATGCCCGTTTCGGTATTTATTCTTCGGATGCCGATAAGCCGGTGTATCTCAATGATTATGTCGATAACCAGTATTCCAACGATGTGCGATTGGGCGCAATGCACAATTGGGCTTTTGTATTTGACGGAAAAAATAAATTGGAATTCCGAAACCTGTTTAATATGTTGGGTAAAAACCGATTGACCGAACGCTCGGGAGAAAGAAATGTGAGCGGTTTGACCTATCGGGAAGAGACGGAGATGTTGTACCAATCGCGTCTGAGCTATTTGGGACAGCTGACCGGTAATCATTTTTTAGATGAGAAGAAGCTCCATTCTCTGGCGTGGAACATGGGATATAGTTATGCTTATAGAATCGAGCCCGACCGTCGGATAGTCGTTAATCAGGCGGGAATGAGCGATGGAGTAGATGTATCGCAGTTAAAAGTAGGCAATGAGAGCATCAAACGTTATTTCCAATCTTTGTCCGACCATGTCTTTTCGGGTAGTGTGGACTACAAGGGAACAGTTCCTATGGGCGAGATACTCTCTACTGTGAAAGGCGGATTGATATCCGAGTATCGTACCCGTAATTATACGCCTCGCGAATTTATCTATCGGTACGAGAATCTCTCTCTTGAAGAACGTGCATCTTATCTGTATCTGCCTTATGAAGAAATGATGAGTGAGGATTGGTTGAGTGTCGATAAAGTCTTTATAGACGAGATTACCGATAAGAAAAATGCTTATGAGGCATACAACATATATGGAGCGGGATATGGTGCGATGGAATTGCCGATGGGTAAATTCAATGTTTATGCCGGTTTGCGGCTTGAATACAATCGGTTGAGAATGAAATGGGATAAATCTCAGTCGGCATCGCAAGTGTTGATGACGAGCCGCAATTATACCGATCTCGATTTATTGCCTTCGGTCAATGCTACGTACAATTTTGATGAGCGCAATTTGCTTCGTCTGGCCTATGGACGTTCTTTGAATCGGGCGGAGTTTCGAGAGGTTTCGCCGGCTGTATATTACGATTTCGATCTTTTTAATGAAATAGGCGGGAACGAGAATTTGAAGACGTGTAAGATAGACAACCTCGATTTCCGGTACGAGTTTTACCCGCAACGGGGAGAAGTCATCAGCTTAGGTATTTTCTACAAATACTTCAAGAACCCCATAGAATGGACCTTTATAGATATGGGAGGATCGCTGCGATATAATTATGAGAACGCACTTTCGGCACAGAGTTTCGGTGCGGAGGTTGAAATTCGCAAATCTCTCGACTTCTTAGGAATGAGAGGATTAAGCCTTTTACTCAATGCTACTTTGATAAAGAGTAGAGTACGTTTCGACGAATCGGGTATTGTTAAAACCGAAGACAGGGAAATGCAAGGGCAATCGCCTTATATCGTCAATGCCGGACTTTATTATCAGAATGAAAAGTGGGGATTGATGTCGTCGTTGCTCTACAATCGTTTGGGAAAGCGTATCATCGGCATCGGAAAGTCCAACAGTACTACGCACGATGTGAGCGTGAATATCCCCGATACCTATGAACTGCCGCGTAATAGTCTCGATTTCACGGTGTCTAAGAAGTTCGGTAAGCTCGTCGAGTTGAAAGCCGGAGTGAAAGATATCATCGGTGAAAAAGTAGTATATAAGCAGTATCCGCAATTTTATGATGCCGAAGGAAAGTTACAGAAACGCGAACAGACTACGAAGTCGTATAAACCGGGACGTTCGGTGAGCGTAGGTATCACATTCAGTTTTTAATCCTTTTCTATAATACTAATCAAACAGAAAAATCAAATGAAAAAACGATTCAAAACAATTGCTTTTGTATGCTTGGCGACAATGGCGGTAGTAAGTTGTGACGAGAACAATGATAATCCCATTCCGAGTGGAGAGACTTTCGATTTGGGAGACGGTTCGAATGCTTACGAGATTTCGTCCAATATGACTTTGACCTATCCGAACACCTATAATTTGAAAGGGTTCGTTTATGTTACCGAAGGGGCTACACTCACTATCGAGCCGGGTGTAGTTATTAAAGGAGAGAAAGAGTCTAAGGCTACGTTGATTGTGGAGCGCGGAGGCAAACTCATTGCCGAGGGTACGAGCGAACGCCCCATTGTATTTACATCGGCGCAGGCTCCGGGCAAACGTAAACCCGGTGACTGGGGCGGTATTATCCTTTTGGGCAAAGCCAAAAACAACATGGGGGAACAGACTATCGAAGGCGGTGTCAGAAGTAAACATGGAGGTAACGACGATACCGATAACTCCGGTGTATTGAAATATGTGCGTTGCGAATTCGCCGGTATCGAGTATTCGACTGATAATGAAATCAATGCCATTACGTTTGGTTCGGTGGGTAGCGGAACGACAGTCGATTATGTACAAGTCTCTTACTCGGGAGACGATTCTTACGAATGGTTCGGCGGTTCGGTAAATTGTAAACACTTGGTGGCGTTGGGAACTTGGGACGACGACTTCGATACGGATAATGGATTTTCTGGTAAATTGCAGTTTTTAGCAGCTTTGCGGAATCCGAAGATCGGGGATAAATCGGCATCCAACGGCTTCGAATCCGATAATTGTGCCGACGCTGCGACCGTTGAACCTTATACTTCCTGCGTGTTTGCAAACGTATCGATGTTCGGTCCGGTACTTGATCCGACGAATTACACTAATGAGGCTGGCGTAAATGGAAGTCTTACTGATGCTCGTTTTCAGGCTGCCATGCATTTACGCCGTAATACACAGTTGAGAGTGTTTAATTCTGTATTTGCCGGATTCCCCATTGGATTAATCATCGAGAATGATAAAAACTCAAAGACTCAGACTCATGCCACCGAGGGGAAATTGGTCGTTTCGAATTGTGTGTTCGCCGGTATGGTTAAGAATTATCAAGATGCACAATATTGGGCGAATGGTACACAGTTCGATCCTTCGGATAACGGAGCTTTTGCAGATAGCTATTTCAATAGAGAAAGAGGCAAGAATATCGCTTATACGGCTATTGACGATTTGAAACTGCAAAGAGACCCTCAGAATTTGACATCGTTCTGCATGGTTCCTTCTCAGGACAGTCCGTTAGTAAGTCAGTCTGCCGATTGGAGCCATTCTCTGGTTTCTTCCGGTTTTGAACAAGTGGCCTATATAGGTGCGTTCGGACCCACAGAGACCGCTGCTAATAATTGGACGACCGGTTGGACAAATATGGATCCGCAGAATACGGTCTATTGATAAAAGATTATCGATCTAATACTATTATGAGGATATTCCCGTTTATAAGGAGTATCCTCTTTTATTAATCATATATATTTATTTTTATGAATCAGGCTCGGTTTCGTATAGTTTCACCCCCATTTTTTTGATTTGTGTTTTAATGTCCAGCGGCATATTGTTGTCGGTGACGATTGCACTCAATTTAGAAACGGGGGCGATAAAGGCAAAACTTTTTTTATTGACTTTTGATGAATCGAAAACGGCGATAGTTTCTTTTACCATTGTAATCATCGTTTGATTGATATTTGCTTCTTCTATGTTGGGAGTAGAAACTCCTCGTTCCAAATTAAAACTGTCCACACCCAGAAATAATTTGTCGCAATAAAATATTTTGAGCGTGTTCTCGGCTATGGGACCGACCGTAGAGAGACTTGAATCTCTTAAATGACCGCCCAGTAAAATGACATTGAACCGTTTGTATTTACTTAATTCTATGGCTATGTCTATGGCATTTGTAATGATGGTTAATTGTTTGAACGAGTGCAGGTTTTTAGCAATTTCCATCGTTGTACTGCCCGAATCGAGAATGATGGTTTCGTTTTCTTGTATTAGTGTAGCCGCCATGCGCCCGATACTTCGTTTTTCTCGATAATGAAATCTTTTTTTCTCAGTCGTAGCTTGTTCTTCTGCAATGTTTAATTTCGGTAAACGTATTGCTCCCCCTCTGACTCGTATCAATAAATTCCTGTTTTCAAGCTCTTCTAAATCTTTTCTGATAGTAACTTCCGATATATTAAACATTTGGCTAAGGGAAGATACCAATATTTTGGGACTGCTTTTTAGAAGTTGTAGTATTTGCGCTCGGCGCTCTTTGGCTGAATAGTATGTTTCCATTGTTGCGTAGTTTAATGATAAGGTTTTGGAATAAAAATATTTCGAATCGAAAGTGCTTGTACTTAATTTTAAACTTGTACCAAATTATTTTATTACTAAGGTAGATTGTTTTTTTAGAATACACCATAATTTAATAAATATTATATCGACAAATCTTTATTTTATAATGTATTTTAACAATCGGAACATTTCGAAATATTTTTATTTTTATATAAATTATTGATAATCTTTTATTTATAGATTTTCATAAAGTATTATTTAGATATTTGTTGATATGATATTTCGAATCGAAAGTTTCGCTTGTCTATATTTGTGATAGAGAAATAGGACAAGAAGAGTGATAATAGAGTTCTCAATTTATTTTAACACAGTACTTTATGGATTTAAGCGATCATAAAACGGCTACATATTGTGAAATTATGCAGCAACCCGATGTTTGGTTGAAGGCGTATGATTTGGTTTGCAGAAATGAAGCCGCGATACAAACTTTCATTTCGAACAACCATATCGGAAAGGATGCCGAAATTATCTTGGCGGGTGCTGGAACGTCGGCCTTTATTGGAAATGCATTGGCCGGGATTTTTGTGGAAAAAGGCTATTCTCAATGTCGAGCCGTAGCGACGACCGATATTATTACTTATCCCGAAAGTTGTTTGCCTACCGGAAACCCTGTCGTCCTCATTTCTTTTGCCCGTTCGGGAAACAGTCCTGAGAGTTTGGCGGCCGTACATATTGCCGATAAATATTGTAAGAAAGTATTTCATATTATCATAACCTGTAATGAAACGGGCGATTTAGCGAGAGAGGGTTCTCGGGATAATGTGTTGCTGGTGTTACTTCCACCGGAAACAAACGACAAAGGATTGGCTATGACCAGCAGTTTTACGACTATGGCATTGGTCTCTATTTTGATTTTCAATATAGAGCAGTTGCCGGAGCAAAAAAGTAAAATAGAGGCGATAGTAACTTTTGCACGGGATATTTTGAAGAACGGTGAAAAATCGCTTTCCGAGATTGCTGCGCGAAAATTCGGTAGGGCTGTATTTTTAGGCTCCGGCGCATTGAAGGGAATAGCGGAAGAGTGTCATTTGAAATTACAAGAGCTGACCGATGGATTGGTCGTTTGCAAGTTCGATTCGTTTCTTGGATTCCGTCATGGTCCCAAAGCTGTGATCAATAAAGATACCGTGCTCGTATATCTTTGTTCAGATGATGAAAAAGTGTTTCATTACGAGCGTGATCTGATACGCCAAATTAACGAAAATAATAAAGTCGTAGCTCAAATAGCGGTCTCGCCTTCGGGGATAGTCATACCGGGGGTGAATCTCGATTGTGTCGTTGCAGCGACAAATCCCGGGGAATTGCAAAAAAATGAATATGCCTGTATCCCCTATGTTTTGGTGGGGCAATTATTGGGCTATTTCAAATCGGAGAATTTGGGATTGAATCCCGATGAACCTTCGGTTTCGGGAAATATATCCCGTGTAGTGGAAGGTGTGAAAATCTATGACCTTTAAATCGAACGACATGAAAACGACGCAACCGAAAACTGAATATATCCTGAGGAGGATTGCCGAACTAAAAGAAACGCAACATATATCCCGCACGTTGTTGGCCGTGTGCCCCAATTCGATGGCGGTCATTAAGGCGGCATTCCGTTCGGCTAAACGAAATAATGCGCCTATAAAATTTGCGGCGACACTTAATCAAGTCGATTGCGACGGAGGATATACCGGAATGACTCAGTCGGTTTTTACCGATGTATTGCGTATGGAGTCTCAGGCAGTCGATTACACGGGGCCTTATATCGTGGCCGTGGATCACGGAGGGCCGTGGTTGAAAGATGTACAGTCCGTCGAGAAATGGGATACCGATAGAGCTATGGCTGCGGTTAAGAAATCGTTCGAAGCTGCGGTTGCTGCCGGTTACGATTTGATACATGTCGATCCGACTGTCGATATTCATGTTCCCAAAGGGGAAATCATAGATATACATCTGGTAGCTAAACGTACGGTGGAGCTGATCGAACATACCGAAACATTCCGACGGTCTAACGGTTTTCCCCCGGTTTCGTATGAAGTGGGGACGGAAGAAGTTCATGGAGGTTTGGCCGATGAGAGTGTGTTCGATACGTTTATCGTCGAGTTGAAAGCCGGATTGAAGGCTTGCGGTTTGGACGATGTATGGCCCTGCTTCATTGTCGGTAAAGTGGGAACCGATTTGCATACGGTTACTTTCGATAAGGAGGTAGCACGTAAGTTGACCGCTAAGGTGGCGAAGTTCGGGAGCTACATCAAAGGGCATTATACCGACGGGGTTCTGAATCCCGAAGATTATCCGTTGTGCGGAATGGGAGCTGCCAATGTAGGGCCTGAGTTTACAATCAGTGAATATGATGCGTTGATGGAACTCGAAGGAATAGAGAAGCGACTTCATGCGGAGGGAAGAGTTGCTGTTTGTTCCGATATGAAAAATGTGCTTTGGAAACTTGTCGATGAATCGAATCGTTGGCGCAAATGGTTGCTCGAATCGGAAAAAGGCCATCATTTCAATGAGCTTTCCGAGGAGAGAAAATTATGGTTAGTGCGGACAAGTTGCCGTTATATCTGGCAAAAACCGGAGGCGATAGTAGCTCGCGATCAACTTTATGAAAACTTGAATCGGAATGGTTATGAGTCCGAAGATATTGTTTTGATGCGCATCGAACACGATATGGATAAGTATTTCAATGCGTTCAATTTGGTAAACCTTAATGATTATCTGCTATGAAACCGTACGATATTTTGGCTATCGGGGAGTTGAATGTCGATTTGATTCTAAATAATATCGACGGAGAGCCCGAAGTGGGGAAAGAGAAATTTGCCGGGGATATGATTCTTACGTTGGGAAGCTCGACTGCTATTTTTGCCGCCAATGCCGCAGCATTGGGCGCAAAAGTGGGCTTTGTGGGAATGATAGGGCAAGACACTCTCGGTAATCTGATAAGAGAGAGCCTCGAAGCCAAAGGAGTGGACACCTCCATGTTGATAGAAACCGATGAACACTCTTCGGGGGCGACGATTGTACTGAATTATGGCGAAGACCGTGCTATGGTAACTTATCAGGGTGCAATGGCGGTCATGTCGTTTGCCGATATAGACAAATCGGTATTTGAAAAATGTCGTCATATCCATATATCCTCCATATTCCTACAACCGGCGTTAAAAGCCGATTTGGAAAAAATACTCGATTACGCTCGTGTACAAGGCGTGACGACTTCGCTCGATACGCAATGGGACCCGACAGAAATCTGGGATTTCGATTATACCCGCATTTTACCGTTGGTTTCGGTGTTTTTGCCGAATGAAAAAGAGCTTATGTTATTGACCTCTTCCGAAACGATCGATGAAGCTGTCGGGAAAATAAAACCTTATGTCAATACAGCGATTATAAAAATGGGGAGCAAAGGATCTCTGTTGGTTCGTCGGGGAGAAGAACCGGCATTTCTGCCTTCGTTCTTGAATACGGAAGTCGTGGATGCTATCGGCGCCGGCGATAGTTTCAATGCCGGGTGTATTTCGCGATTTGTCAAAGGCGAGACTTTGGAAGATTGTCAGCGATTCGGGAATCTCACAGGCGCCATCAACACGACTGCGGCAGGAGGAACGGGAGCTTTTGCCGATAAAAAGACCATCGAGGAGATAGCACGGAATAGGTTTAATCAGCACATCACATTATAACAGAATATGAAAGTTCAGGAAAAACTTAAACAGTTTCAGCTTGAAAGGAAAGCCATTCTGGCGACCAATTTTTACAACTACGAGACCTTGAAAGGCATACTCGAAGCTGCATCGCAAGTGCAGGCGCCTGTTATGTTACAATTGACGAAGAGCTCGATCGATTATATGGGATTGAAGCGGGCGGTTGTATTGGCGCGTCAGGGACTCGAAGACTACCAGCTTGATGGTTGCATACACTTGGATCACGGAGGTTCTGTCGAGTTGGTGCAACGTTGCCTCGATGCCGGATTCGAGTCGGTAATGATCGATGCCAGCGAAAAGAGTATGGAGGAGAATATCGAAACGACTTGTAAGGTCGTAGAGATGGCTCGACCGTACGGGGCTAATGTGGAGGCCGAATTGGGCTATGTGCCTAAGTTGGGACAAATGCAAGATTCGTCCGGTTTTACGACTGTGGAAGATGCCGTTCGTTTCGTCCGGGCTACACAGGTAGATGCTTTGGCTGTGGCTATTGGGTCGGCTCATGGATTTTATAAATCGACACCTCGTCTCGATATCGACCGTTTGGCCGAGATACATGCCGCAACCGATGTGGTTTTGGTTTTGCACGGGAGTTCGGGTATTCCTCACGATATGGTTCGGGAGGCTATTCGCAACGGTATAGCCAAAGTCAATTTGGCGACAGAGATAAAAGACACGTTTATGCGGGCATTGAAACAAACCTTGCAGAATAGCGATGAAATCGATTTGCGAAAAGTATTCCCTAAGGCGACCGATTCTGTGGTAGAACTATTGTGCGATAAATATAAAATGGTGGGAAGCGCCACCGAATGACAATAAGAATTATTACGAACTTAATCTTGGTATATGAAACACGGTTATCTGTTTTTAGTCGCTTTGCTTTTTGTTTCGACCGGGTATGGACAGGAGAATATACTGTTGGAAGAGTATATGCCGAAATCTATTTATAAAATACCCGAAACGAAGGTCGAAAAAGCGAAATATCCGGTTATCGATGCACACTCTCACGATTACCCTTCTTCGCTCGAAGAGGTTGCTCAGTGGGTGAAAACTATGGATAGGAAAGGCATCGAGAAAACAGTTGTATTGACTGGATATACCGGGGCTTCTTTCGATTCCATCGTAGAAGTTTATGCTCCTTATAAGGACCGGTTCGATTTGTGGTGTGGCCTCGACCTGTCGGATTACGGAAAGTCTTCGTTTGTAAAAACAGCCGTTGAGGAATTGAAGCGTTGCCACAAAATGGGAGCTAAGGGTGTCGGAGAGGTAACCGATAAAGGATTGGGCGTATATGTCGCATTTCAGACGAATATGGCCGAAGGAATCCATTTGAACGACCCTTTGATGTCGCCGATTTATGAAACTTGTGCAGAGTTGGGGATGCCATTGAATATCCATGTAGCAGAGCCTTATTGGATGTATCTGCCCGATGATAAATATAACGATGGGCTAATGAATGGGAAGAAATGGAAAATCGATATGTCCATACCCGGCATGCAATCCCACGAACAGTTGATTGCGCAATTTTCAGAGGCCGTTAAGAATCACCCGAACACGTTGTTTGTCGCCTGCCATTTCATCAATTGCAGTTATGATCTTTCTATCGTGGGGAGGTTACTCGACGAGTATTCCAATTTATATGTCGATATGTCGGCCCGTTTCGGAGAGACGGCAAGTATTCCTCGCTACATGAGGAAATTTTATACTCGTTATGCCGATCGCATTTTATATGGGACCGATAACGGTATGTCTGCCGAAATGTATGAAACGACATTTCGGATTCTCGAAACCGACGACGAACACTTTTATGTTCCCGATTATCACTATCACTGGTATTATTCGGGTTTTGACCTTCCCGATGAAGTCTTGCGAAAAATCTACCGGGAAAATTTTATTCGAATTATGAAATAATTTAAGAAAAGAAACCATGAAACACATCGATAAATACACGATTATTTCAATACTGTCCTCGTTTTTACTGTTTTCTTGCAGCGAAGGTCTCGAAATAAAAAGCGGTCCGATGATTCTGTCTGTGGATAAGGATATGCGCATGACGGTCGGGTTAACCGGAAATGATGCTCCTTTGACCGAAAAAAGCCAGACTGAATATATAGAGCTGGAAGAGGGGACGGTATCTGATTTTAAATTGAAACACCGGGATATTCGGGTGGCCGGGGATACTACTGTCTATACGTTGATTGGAGAGGCTTCGATGCCTTTCGGCGGTACTATCAAGAAAATACAAACGATTAGTGTGGATCGTCGTTTCCCCGGTATGGCCGTTACCGAAGTAAAATATGTGAATGAATCGTCTCGCGATTTACATGTAGTGAAGTGGGTAAACCATGCGTTCCGGGTGATCGATAACGAAGATACTCCGGCGTTCTGGTCTTTTCAAGGTCAGTCTACCATAGAACGAGCCGATTGGATTCTCCCAGTCGATTCTACCTTTTATCAACGTAACTATATGGGAATGAACGATTCGGATTACGGTGGAGGTATTCCTGTAACTTGTTTGTGGCGTAGAGATCAAGGCATTGCCGTGGGACATGTAGAACTTTCTCCCCGGTTGGTCTCGCTTCCGGTGAAAAAATCGAAATACGATAACTATGCAGAGGTCGCGGTCGAAAGTACGGAAGAATCGGTCGTGGCATTTACACAGGACGATACGATTTCTACGGTGCGAACATTCGTATCGGCATATGAAGGAGATTGCTTTGCTCCGCTTCGACAGTTTTCAGAATATATGCAGGCTTCCGGGTTGGTAATGCCCGGATCGGAACCGGCCGCATTCGAGCCCATGTGGTGTGCGTGGGGATATGAACGAGAAGCCACTTTTGCCGAAATCTTAGGGACTTTGCCTAAGGTGAAAGAATTGGGCATCAAATGGGCGACTGTCGATGACGGTTATCAAATTGCCGAAGGAGATTGGGAGCTCGATACCAAACGTTTCCCCGGTGGCGATAGGGATATGGTCGATTTGGTGAAAAAGATGAAGGCCTATGGTTTGAAAGTTCAACTTTGGTGGGCTCCGCTGGCTGCCGACCCGGGTACGAAAGTGCTGAAAGAAAATCCCGATTTTATTACGCTTTCCAAGCAACAGACCCCGCATTATATTACTTGGTGGGACAGTTATTACCTTTCCCCTGTCGATTCGGGCGTGGTGTCGTATAGTCGAGATCTGGTGGATCGATTTATGAAAAAATACGACTTCGACGGATTGAAACTCGATGGTCAGCATTTGAATAGCGTGCATCCCGATTATAATTGGAAGCATCACCCCGAATGTCCCCAATATTCTTATGAGCAGTTACCCGGATTCTTCAAGATGATATATGACGAATCCCGGTCAATCAATCCGCATGCGGTTATTCAAAACTGTCCCTGCGGCTGCTGTATGTCTTTTTATAATTTGCCTTATACCAACCAAACGGTAGCCTCCGACCCGACCAGTAGCTGGCAAGTACGTTTGAAAGGATATGTCTATAAAGCACTGGTTCCTCGAACTGCCTATTTCGGCGATCATGTCGAATTGAGCGATAATGGCGATGATTTTGCTTCGTCGTTCGGTATTGGAGCCGTATTGGGAACCAAATTTACTTGGCCCAAGAATAATCCTAAGGTAAAAGCCGATTATCGATTGACTCCTGAGAAGGAGGTTATCTGGAAGAAATGGTTCTCGCTGTATAACGAGAAGATGCTTTCGACAGGAGAATATGTAAATGGCTTGTATGATATAGGCTATTCTCGTCCCGAAGCTCATGTCATTCGTAAGGACGGCACGTTGTATTACGCTTTTTATGCTTCGTCGTTCGACGGTGATATCCTTGTGAAAGGTCTGGAAGAAGGTAAAAAGTATGAACTGTATGATTACTTCAATGAAGTTTCGTTGGGTGAGGTTGAGGGGCCTGAGGCTCGATTGCATTGCAAGTTTGAGAGAGCGCTTTTGTTCCAAGCGAACGAGGTGAAAAAGTGAAAGTCCAAATTTCTCTATATAATTTTTTTAACAAACTAAAAATCTCGATCTATGAATCTATTACAGAAAGTAGAACGGAATCATGGAAAACACAGTATGAAATTTCGGTTTTGTACGCGATTTTTCGTCTCCTTGATTCTTATGTGCGGATATTTGGGAGCAATGGCTCAGAATATACAAATATCCGGTGTTGTGAAAGATGTTGTTGGAGATCCGTTAATCGGTGTCAGTGTTCTTGTGAAAGGAGGAACAAAAGGAACCTCTACCGATTATAACGGCTTTTACACCATCTCGGCCCCAGCCGATGGAACGCTTGTTTTTTCATATGTGGGTATGGATACCCAAGAGGTGAAAATAGGCGGTTCGAAAAAATTAGATGTGACTATGACCGAAAATGGAAATTACATCGACGAAGTCGTCGTTATCGGTTATGGTACGGTAAAGAAACGCGATTTGACAGGATCTGTTTCTTCGGTGAAGAGCGATGATCTTAATCTTGCGGTAGCACCTTCTGTTGCTCATGCCTTGCAAGGAAAAGCTGCCGGTTTGGTGATTTCTCAGAATAGTGCCCAGCCGGGTGGCGGATTGGATATCCGTGTACGTGGAGAGGGTTCTATCAATGGTTCTAAAACACCTTTATACGTAGTGGACGGTTTTCCTATAACAGAATTGGAACAACCATCGACAACGAATGAAAGAATGGTTGCTGGGACACAGAGCGTATTGAATTTTATCAATCCGGCCGATATCGAATCTATCGAAGTTCTGAAAGATGCTTCGGCTACGGCCATCTATGGTTCCCGTGCTGCTAACGGTGTAGTTTTAATTACGACCAAGCGAGGAAAAGAGGGCCGGACGGTTGTCTCTTATTCGGGGTCTTATTCTATTCAGCAATACACCGATAATTACGATGTCTATAATTTGAAAGAGTGGATGAACGCCATGAATACCGCAACTTGGGATTTGTGGATGTATGAGAATAACGTTTATCCCTATGGTAATCGTACTTTACAGGAGGCAATCGATTCTCCCAAAAACGGTGTGGCTTATAAACTGTCGTTTACCGATAAACAGATTGCAGCTGCCGGTGAAGGAACCGATTGGCTCGATTTGATTACCCGCAACGGTAGCGTGCAACAACACAATGTGAGTGTGCAAGGCGGTAGCAAAAATACCAATTTTATGATGTCATTGAATTATTATGATAATCGTGGTATTATTGAAAATTCGGGAATGAAACGTTATTCGGCAAAAATTAACGTGGATCAGGTTATCAATAAATATTTCAAAACCGGTGTCAACATTACAGCTTCTCGTATAGCTAACGATAATACGCAGCTCGGAGCCGAAGAATATGAAAAATCGGGTATGATTCGGGCTGCCGTACAGATGAATCCGAATATTCCGGCGCAAGATGAAGATGGCAATTATCCTGTCAATCCGCAGTTACCGACTCAGCCGAATCCGGCCTCATTGTTGTTGAATACGGATAAGGGATTGATGGATCGTATTTTGGCAAATGCGTATGTGACTTATGAGCCGATCAAAGATTTGGTATTCAAGTTCAGTATGGGTATGGATAGGGCTCATCAAAGTCGTAAGACTTATATGCCTAAGGAGACTCTTTTTGGCGGTCTTTCCGACGGTATCGCTACGATTAGTGAAAACGATAGCGAGAAATATCTGATCGAGACGACCGGTAGCTATATGAAAGAGTTCAACCGTAATCACCGTATTAATGCGGTAGTGGGTTGGTCGGCCGAGTTTAATAAGGACTATTATGTAAGTGCCGGCAACAATGGATTTATCACCGATGCATTCTTATGGAACAGTCTTCAATCTGGGGAAGGTACGAAACAAGTGGCTTCCGGTGGTAGTGAGAATAAGATTTATTCGGCGTTCGCCCGTGTAGGATATACGTTCATGGATCGTTATTTGTTGACCGCTACTTTCCGTGCCGATGGAGCCAGCGTATTTGCCCGTAATCACAAGTGGGGCTATTTCCCGTCCGTGGCATTGGCTTGGAATATGGCCGAAGAGCCGTTTATGGAACCTGCCCGCTCGGTAGTATCGATGTTGAAACCTCGTGTCAGCTATGGTACGGTAGGAAATGCGACAGGTGTAACCAATAATGCTTTTGCAGCTTATTATGCACAGTTGGCATATAATAAACAGGATAATAGCCAACAAACAGGTGTATTTTTAGGGCGTTTGGAAAATCCCGATTTGAAATGGGAAACAACCAAAGAGTTCAACGTCGGTTTGGATTTTGCTTTGTTCGATGGACGTATTGGCGGTACGTTCGAATTTTTTGAACGTCGAATAACGGATTTGTTGACAGATAAACCTTTAAATACATATCATGACCTGACTTTTGTTTCGGCTAATATCGGTACGACAGGAGGACGGGGATTTGAATTTACCTTGAATACGAAAAATATCGTGACAAAAGATTTCTCTTGGTTCTCCGATATTACTTTCTCTCGTGTGAAAAACTGGTGGGTAGAGCATACGACCGATTGGAAACCTTCGGTATACGAAGGGGATAATGATCCTATTCGGGCCATTTATTCTCGTAAGGCCATCGGTATTATGCAAGAGGGAGACGAGGCTCCTGCTGCGCAACCCGATTTGAAACCGGGTCAGTTGATTATTGAGGACTTGAACGGTTATTTGCGTGATCCTGAGACCGGCGATCCCGTAGTTCGTAACGGACGTTTTGTCTTGACCGGGAAACCAGATGGTATTATCGACGATGCCGATAACCGTTTATTAGGCTCTTCGGATCCCGGGTTTACAATTGGTTTCAACAATACTTTCCGGTACAAAGGCTTCGACTTGAATTTCAATTTCTACGGCTCTTTCGACCGGGTGATGATGGATCCCACCCGTATGGCTTATGGCGTTTCTGCTTGGGGAATGGCACAGTATGGTTATAACGGATTGCGTTGTCTCGACGATCGCTGGATGCCCGATAATCCTTCGACTAAAAATCCCAGTTCTTTTTTCTCGGGTTCGACCTATGGATACGGAGACTGGTTCTATGAAGATGCTTGGTATATCCGCTTACAAAATATAACGTTGGGATATACGGTTCCTTCTACTGCTACTACACGGAAAATTTTCCAGAATATGCGTTTCCATGTCGATGTAAATAACGTATTCGTTATTACTCCTTACGGAGGTCTCGATCCTGAAACCGATTCTTATGCGGCGGCTTATCCCAATGCCCGAACGTTTACGGTCGGTGTAGATATTAAATTTTAGTAGACAACAATATAATACGGAATACAATGAAAAAGATTTTTCGAAAATTTACACTGTTGTTGCTGTTGGTTCCTATGCTGAATAGTTGCGAGTTGGATCCAATCGATTATAGCGATATAAATCCGTCTATCTTTCCTCAATCGAAAGAAGATTTGGAAGCAATGGTTCTTTCGTGTTACTATCCTCTGCGCGGTAGCTGGTGGGACGGTATCAATACGACTTCCGAAAGGGGGCAAATGTTTGTGAACGATGCTTGCACCGAAATTCTGGCGGGAAAGTTTGGCGCTCAGAAGTATTGCCATGAACTTTCTTTCAATACGGAAACTACCGATGTAACTTATTTTTATTATACTCGTGACGAGCCTTACGGTTTTATCGGTAAAATAAGTCGTTGTACTACGGTAATGAATATGATAGAAAAGAGCGAATTATCTCGCGAGGAAAAAGATCGTTATATTGCCGAGGTACGTTGCGCTCGTGGGTATCTGTCATACATTTTGTACGATATGTTCGGTCCGCTGGTAATTGCACCGGTAGAAGTTCTTGATGAACCGTTGAATGAAGCTCCGCTTCCTCGTTTGTCTCGTGAGGAGATGGTTAAGTTTATCGAAGACGATTTGAAATTCGCTGCCGATAATTTGCCTTATCCGAGAGATACCGAGTATGGAAAATTCAGTAAAGGTTTGGCCAACATGTTGTTAATTCGTCTATATCTGCATGAAACTCCCGAGGACCAATCTTATTATAACAAGGTAGAGACCATTGCCCGAGAGATGATGACGGCCGATTATGGCTATGCGATGGTCGACGATTATCCGTCCTTGTTCGAATTGGCAGGACAGTCTAAGTGTACATCGGAATATATTTATGTCGTTCCTTGTGCCATCGATGGTCCCAGTCAGAACCAGTGGCACATGATGGCTATGCCGCCGGATATCGATGGTCTCATTCAAGGTTGGGCGACGGTACAAAGCACGTGGTATTTTTATGATTCGTTCGAGCCTAACGATACGCGTAAAACCTATTTGCTTCCTGAATATACGACGGGAAACGGTGAAGTTCGTAATCGAGAGAACCCCGATCAATATCTCGATTTGGGCCCTATTCCCCAAAAGTATGAGATCGATCCTGCGGTTCCCGGTAGTGGCGGATATTCCGATTTGGATATAGTCGTATATCGTTATCCCGATGTATTGCTTTCGTTGGCCGAAGCTATCGTGATGAAACCGGGCGGCAGTGTGACGCAAGAGGCTGTCGATTTGATGAATGACGTTCGTGGCCGGGCTAAACTCGATGATAAAAAGTTATCCGATTTTCCCTCGAAAGAGTCATTTATCGATCAGTTGTTGATAGAAAGGGCTCATGAGTTTTGGTGTGAAAGCGGTCAATACAGAGCCGATTTGATTCGCTTCGATAAACTGTTGGATAGGGTATTGGAATTGAATGCCGGCCAAGCTCCTTATGCTTCGAAATATAAATATGTCTATCCATTGCCTCCGTCGGTTATTGTCGATGGTAAAGGAAAGGTAATTCAAAATCCCGGATATACTATTTAAGAGATGGGGATCGGTGTCCCTCAAACGAGGGACACCGGTTTCTCTGATATTAATTCAATAATTAAATGAAAGAGCTATGAATATGATATTTAAATTATTCAGTGCCGGTGCATTGATGTTTTTGGGAGTGGCATGTACTTCTTGTGAGAAGGAAAATGAGAACAATAAGGAATCGGATATTCCTATGGAGCAGGTTTCTTATAAGGCTTCCAATGAAATAATCGTTAATCCCGAACGAGGTTTTTATAAAGCGACTTCTTGTGAAATGGGAATTTCGGGAGCGTTGAGTGTATCTACGTTGAAAAATTATCGTGCGAATGGATATTCTTTGATATTCAGGTATTTCTATTTGAAAAATTTTAGAGATAAAGCCCTTACTGACGAAGCTCTTCAATTTTTCGATAAAGATATGGCGGCTATGCGGGAGGCCGGTGTAAAGTGTGTGTTACGTTTTGCTTATACTAGTTTGGAGACTGAGCCTGATGCACCGCTGTCTATTATTCAAACACATATCGACCAATTGAAACCCTATTTGGCAAAGAACGCCGATGTAATAGCTGTTTGGCAAGCGGGGTTTATAGGTTCTTGGGGAGAGTGGTATTATACGACCAATAACTTGAATACACCGTCGGCTCGTAAGGCTGTCCTCGATAAATTGCTTGAAGCATTGCCGGAGGGACGTGTTGTCCAAGTGCGCACGCCTCAATATAAGCAGGAATATCTCCGATTGAACGGGAAGCCTACCACGGCATTGACTGCGGCAAATGCTTATACCAATGGAATTGCCGCGCGTATTGGCCACCACAATGACTGTTTCATGGCCAGTGAGACCGATTATGGAACGTACCAAAATGTGACCGAAGATAAAAAATATTTAGGTCAGGAAGGTCTTTATTTGCCTATGGGTGGAGAGACTTGTCCTCCCGATGGGGTTTCTCCTGCCGATTGTAGTAAGGCTCAGGAAGAAATGCGTAACCTTCGTTGGTCTTATTTGAACAGCGATTATTATAAAGGCGTGAACGATCGTTGGATTGCTCAGGGCTGTATGGATAAAATTAAACGGGAGATGGGATATCGTTTTGTCCTTACTTCGGGCGGATATACGACTAATGTGACTCCGGGTCATTTACTGAAAGTCGTTTTGCGGGTGAAAAATGAAGGATATGCCGCTCTGTTTAATCCTCGGGCGGTAGAGTTGGTTTTGAGAAATGTATCGGACCAGACTACTTATGTTTTGCCTCTCGATGTCGACCCTCGTAAATGGAAACCCGATATGGAAAGCACTATCGAAATAGAAGCCGGATTGCCGACCGATATGCCGATTGGAGATTATGATATTTATCTGAATTTGCCGGATCCTATGGAAACATTGAGGGATAATCCCGATTATTCGATACAATTGGCGAATGAAGGCGTTTGGGAAGCTGAAACCGGATATAACAGTCTTTTAATGAGAATTAATGTAACTTCTGATGAGAAGACCGATATCTATAATGGAGATTTAGTATTTACGAAAAAATGAGTGATTCGTAAATGAAGTGATATAATTTATTAACCAAAAAAATTATTGTGATGAAAAAAACAATGAAGTATTTTATGTTTTTACTGGTAAGTACAATGGTTGTATTTACTTCTTGTAAAGACGATGATGAACCTAATGGAGGCGGCGGTACTGCTGGGAACTCTGCTATTTCAGAACTGGCGGTAACTCCGAATGCCGATGTAAAATATGGCGATGAGGTGACTTTGACGGCTAAATTTGCCGATGAAAAAGGTTTGCGTCAATATATGATTTCGGTAAGTAATGCCAATGGGGCGTTTTATGAAACGACAAAAATGCTTACCGGAAAAACGTATGACATGAATGAAAAGATAGCTCTTCCGTTACCTAAAAATGCAGTAGCCGGGGATTTGACTATTTCGGTTACGGTGAAAAATTCCAGCAATGAGTTGAGTACAGAAGAAGTTGGCATTAAAGGTGTGACGCTTCCGACATTCGATGCTCTTTATCTGGCCTTAGATAACAATTTGGTCTATACGATGGAAAAGGACGGAAATGTATTTTCCGTGGAAGATTTTATTCCGGCCGGTGCTACGGGCAAGATTTATGCCAATAGCAATAAAACCGGTATGTCGTGGGGTATGGAAGGAGACGAGATTATAGCTCTTGGAAAAGACAATATCGTATTCGGTGGCGAGGAAGAAGCCTATTTTAAAATTTCGTTTAATGCAGTTAGTTTCGAATTGACTTTGGGTAATGCTCAAAATTGGTCGCCGATTAGCGAATCGCTTTATATCTTCGGTACGATTTCCGGTCACTGGGACGATAACGATGCTCCCGACAATGGTATTTGGATAGAACGTTCGAAAACGAAGATGCAGGGATATCAAAATGGTAATCGCAAATATTGGGCATGGACTCCGCCGTCGGACGGTACGGGTAGCGTAGAAACCGATATGTGGGGCGCTATCGTTGCCGGACAATTTTATTTCAAAGAGGGAGGAAAAGATAATTTCTTGACATTCGCCAATCGTCAATTGACTTTGGGAGCAGAGGACAAGGCTGCCAGCTTCTCGATTACTTTGGGCGGAGCTTTCTCGATGAAAGTGTTTAAAGAAGGTGAAGAATATACCAAAGTAGAGTTGAGCGACGGTACTCGCACATTGGCTTATACCAACGAAGGTATTTATATTAACGGAGCATTAGCTCCTTCTGCCATATCTTTCTGTGGCTCTTCGTTGGCGTTGATCGATGGAGAGTACTTCTCGTACGAGGGATTGGCTCAGTTGACGAAAGACCAAACCGTAACGGCCGAGGGAGTCGATTTGTCTATGGCTTATTGTGATCACGACGTGTTTACCGGGGCCGGTAATCCTACTTGGAAGATGATTGCCCCGACAGGCGAATACTTGATACGTCTTGATGCTTTCTCGGGGACGGTTTACGTCATGAATAACGTGGGTTATCCCGATGTAATTTATATGGACGGCTGGTGTTGGAATAGATTTATGGGTATTGAACGTGGCTCTTGGAATGAAAAGACTCGTTTAACGTTGTATCGCACTTCGCCGACGGCGAATACCTATCAGGCAATAGCAACCATTTTGCCGTGGGGTGGTGACGTTTCGTTCTGGGCAGCTCCTTATACGGCAGAGGAATATGGTAAATACTGTATTTCTGCGAAATATTTTGACGGGGTGACTCCTGCTGGCGATAGTGGTTTGTTATTACCTGTTCCGACAGAAGAAACTTACTATAAAATAGTTGTCGATTTGAAAGACGGATTTACTATCGACAAAGAAAATCTGGACGGTAATTATTACACGATTGTTCCGGCAAACAGTAAGAAATTTACGGTCACATTTACTCCTACAACATTATAATTACATAGCTTTTTCATTCCTTTATTGCGGAGCGGCAATCCCGCCGCTCCGCTTTTATTTTCTTAAATTCGATATATCATGATGAAAAAAATTATACATCTCTTTTTCCCGGTTATTATGCTTTCTCTTTTTTCTTGTCACGATACAGAAGCGAAACATGAAATGGAAGAACCGGATTTCGACGGCTTCGTAAAGATATCGTTGCAGTCGCAAATTACAGGAGTACAACCGATGACGGGTATCGTTTTGTGGGCAGATAACGCCAAGCGGAATACCGATGCCATCAGCCTTGAATATTCGTATATGCAATATAAGGATATAGTGAAGGGAAAAGGCGTGTATGACTGGACTCCTCTCGAACAAATTCTCGATGCTGTCGCATCCCGAAAGCATCAAGCTATTATCCGATTTTGGTATACCTATCCGGGATATGAAAGCGCTGTGCCTCAATATATCCGCGAGTTGCCCGATTATGAAGAAACCGTGGCGTTGAGTGAGGGAAAACGGACCGGATTTCCCGACTGGCGGCATCCCGAGTTACAACGGTTCCACAAAGAGTTTTATCAGAAGTTTGCAGAACGGTATGACAATGATCCGCGTTTGGCATTCCTTCAAACCGGTTTCGGCTTATGGGCTGAGTACCATATATACGATGGGCCGAGAATTATGGGACAGACATTCCCCTCCAAAGAATTTCAAGCCGAGTTTTTCAGGTTTATGAGCGAAACATTCAAGAGTACACCGTGGAGCGTTTCTATCGATGCCGCAAGTTCGGAATATACTCCTTTGGAAGCCGATGCTTCATTGAGAAATCTAAAATTCGGTGTGTTCGACGACTCGTTTATGCACGAGACGCACGACGAGTATAACGGCAAAAATTGGAAGATTTTGGGAGAAAAACGATATCAGACTTCGCCCGCAGGAGGTGAGTTCGGTTATTATACGAAATATGATCAGGAGCATGTATTGGATTATCCCGACGGTATACATGGCCGGAATTTCGAAGGTGAGTCCAAACGGTTTCACATAACTTATATGATCGGGAATAACCAGCCTTCGTACCAGACAATGAATAGAATCAAACAAGCGAGTATGCTGTGCGGCTATCGTTATGAAATAACAGATGTGAGAGTGAAAGAGGACTCTACTTGTGTACAGATAAAGAATGCGGGAGTGGCTCCCATTTATTACGATGCCTACGTCGCAGTCAATGGAGTTCGTTCCGAGTACAGCTTGAAAGACTTACAGCCGGGTCAGAGCCGTTGGGTAGGGATACCGGCCGGTAGTACCGATATGGAGATAACCATAGAATGCGATCGTTTGGTAAGCGGGCAAAAAATCGAATTTGACGCCGATGTAAAAGGCGAATAATGAGGGTGAATGCCGGATAATGGCAATAACCGTTTATGCTTGCCGAGAGTTATACTTACTATTAATCCTTAATTTAATCCAAATGAAAAAGTTTTTATTGTTATCATTATTTTTGTCAGCTCTGTATGTGAGGGCGGCGGTTGTTCCGGTTTCGGGAACGGAAACTATTGCCGACGCTGTCTCTTCGGCAGTGGTAGGCGATATCATCGAGTTGTCCGAAGCTGTTACCTATGTAGGAAATGTCACGATAGATAAGTCCCTTACTCTACGTGCTGCCGAGGGGTTGGAGTCGGCTCCGATCATTCAAGGAAAGCTTTCGATAAAAGACGGGGCTACCATTCGGGGAATCGTTTTTGATGGAGCCTCCGAAGTTGCTGATGCAATTCGAATCGATGATACGGTCACCGGAGCTCCGGTGGTTATATCCGGTTGTACGGTACGTAATTATACCAATCGTTTTGTCTATGTTTCTTTGTCCGGTAAAATAGAATCGTTGACGATCGACGATTGTATATTTATAGGGGCGGACAACAGTACGACAAACAAAGCGATTTATGCTTCTAGCGCTCATACGCAGGTCGAAACTCTTTCCGTTACTAATTCTACATTCCTTAATTTTAATACAGGGAGCAATTATTTCTTCCGTATAAATTGTGGCGAAGAACTAGTCTTGATGCCGGTTGTATTGATCGACCATTGTACTTTCTATAACTGCTATGACCGTCGTGGCGTATATCTGTATAATGCAGGCCGTTCGACGATAAAAAATTGTATTTCGGCATTTTCGGAAAGAAGAGACGATACCAAGAGCTTTACGGCCTACGGAGATGAAAGCATTGTAAAGAACGTTATCTCCTATAACGTGGATTTGTATGGAAGTGCACCGAAAGAGAATATTATATCCAAGAATCCTCTGTTTGTAGATGCAGAGAATGGAAACTTCCAACTGTACAAAGATTCTCCGGCTGTGGGAGCCGGTGATGACGGTAGCGATTTGGGCGACCCGCGCTGGGGCGTTTCTACTGAAAACGCACCGGTAGGCGAATTGCCTTATGAGTGTTTCAAAAAACCATACAGTATGTCCCCGACAACCCATTCGGTGCGTATTCTTTGGCAGACGTTGGATTCTAATCCGTCTGGTACGGTTTATTATGGGAAAACACCCGATTTAGGACAAAAGGTCACAGCCGAGACTGGTTGGAATGTGGACGGCGAGGGATTTGTGCACGTCATCGAATTGACGGGACTCGAACCTTTTACAGAATATTATTATCAGGTGGGGGACGAAAGTCGTCGTTATGAAACGATTTGTACAGCGAAAACAGCCCCAGAGAAAGGAACCGATTTCCGTTTGGTCGCGTTCAGCGATGTACATGATAACGATGAAAAGATTTGGCAGAACTCGGCTCCGATTATGTTGGGTGTCGATCCCGATATGTGGATTACTATCGGCGATTTGGTAAATAAAGGCGATATGCGCACTTGGAACTCGGCATTTTTTATTCCCGGAGAATCCATGCTTACAGCGAAGACTCTTACTTCCGTTATCGGTAATCATGAAACGATGGATAAATCCGATGAAAACGGCCCTACTACTTATTACGATTATTTTTCTGTCCCATCTCATGGATATATCGATACCGATGAACGGATAGACCCGAGAGGAGAGTCCTATTTCGCTATGGACTACGGCGATGTGAAAATTATCGGTTGTAACTGGAATGAAGGTAAAGACGATCCTTCGTTTGCCACTGGTTCGAAACAGTTGACTTGGTTGGACGAGCAATTAACGAATGCCGATTCGAAATGGATATTTATTTTTGCGCATGTCAATGTCTATTCAACCAGTTATCATGGGCAGTGGTCGGCCAGCCAAAAGGAATATATAGCGCCGTTGTTGGAGAAACACGCATTGGCGGGTAAGCATATTCTTGTCTTTGGTGGTGACGAACATAATTTCGAGCATCTGTATAAAGCGGGCGTGCACTATCTTCGTCCGGGTGCGATGAACGGGAGCAACCGGGATCAATATAACATGGTGGATAAACCGTATAGTTTGATGTTTAATAAGATTGCCGGATTCTCTACGATCGATGTGTCGGAGAGTGGTGAAAAGGTCAAATTGATTGCTCGCGACAGAGACGGGAATGAATTTTATTCGTATGAATTTACTCGTTCGGGAGGTTTAAAGCCGAGTTTATATATTACGGAACCGAACGGAAATAACGACCCGGTGACCGATAGTTTTAAAATCAAATGGTCCTGTTTCGATCCTCAGGGTACGGCAAAAATCAATTTGTATTATTCTTTGGACAGTATTAACGGAACTTCTATTGTAACAGGGTTATCCAGCGATGTACAGGCAATAGACTCGTACGATTGGAATGTACGCAATTTACAACCGAAAGGAGATTATTGGATTTATGGAACTATCGACGATGGAGTGAATACTCCCGTAAGGGCTTATGCCAAAGGTAAGGTGTCGGTTCTATGGGATACTACGCCTCCTCCTGCACCGAGTGAATTTACAGGAAATTTTGTCGATGGAAGAATTACGCTTTCTTGGAAAAATCCGGTTTATGAGATACCTGTGAATATCACGGTGGACGATTTCGAGAATGGAATAACTTCGGTCGAAGGTGTAGGCGATAGCGGTGGTAGAGGGTCTCTTGAAGAGGCAGACGGTTATGAGGGAAAGGCTCTCCAAATGACTTATGATATCGACAAGGCATGGGGTGAATATGCGGCGGTTCTCGCTTTTGAAAAGGCACGAGATTTTTCTGATTCTCCTTATTTGGAGTTTTGGTATAAGGGAGATGGGTCGAGCCGGACATTGCGTCTTATTGTAAAAGAAGATAACGACTTGGACGGTAATGCCGATGACTGGTGGTATAACGAAACGTTACCGTTGAATTCGACCGAATGGAAAAAAGCGAAAATAGATATTCGCACTTTCCAAGCGTTCGATTGGCATCCGAATACGAGTAAGAAATGTGATGCTTTGCGAGTGATCTCGTTGGATTTCGTCGTTCCCAGTAGTGCACCGTGCAGCGGTGGAGTGTTGGCTCTCGACGATATTGCTATGACAGGACTTATTAACCCAGCTCCCGATTTTGAGGCGACGACTATTGTCCGCCGTAATGACCGGTTCGCTGCTGATGAAACGGACGGCGAGATTGTTTATGATGGAGAGGGCGAGTGCTATACGGATTCCGAGTTAGAAAAAGCGACTTACTATTATGCTGCTTTTTCGCACGATGATTTGAAAAATTATTCGGCATTTACCGAGGCGGCTACTTGGAAATATACGGTGACGACGGGTGTTGACGGTAATAAGAGAGTAGATTTTACGGTTGCTCCCAATCCAGTTCGCGAGTATGTAACCGTAATTTTTCCCGGAGATAGCGTATCGGAACTCTCGGTCATAAATTCACAAGGGGAAATTGTTATGAGAGAAAAACTTAAAGAATCGGTTACTTCTTTGCCTGTTGAGGGGTTGTCCCCCGGAATTTATTTGGTTTCCGTGAAATCGTCGGGGCAGATATATAATCGGAAAATTGTCGTGGAGTAGTGTTAATAAGAAATGAAGTCCGGCAGAAAAATCGAGAATCGGTTTCTGCCGGACTTTTTTATTTTGAATGACGTAATGAAGTTTTTCCCAACTTTTAAATCGTTACAATGATAGTCTGGTTAGAGATGTAATTACGAAAATCAACGGTATAGACCGAAGTTGGGGTCTTCATTACAATAGTTTATACGCTGTTGAATCCACACTTTGAGCTTATCGAAGTTTTCTCGGAAGTCGAAAGAGCTTTCGCTTAATCTCCAATCCACGCTGTAATCGGCAGGCCAAAGCACTCCGTTCTCTTTGGCCGAAGGTTCTATGAGGGTAGCGTATTCTTCCATATAGGCTTTCAATTCGGGATAACCATCTTTGACAAAAGCATTCCACTTTTGTTGATATAGCGTGCGTATCTCTTCATTGCTCAGCAAGGCTTTGATGAAAGTGTAGCCGCCACAGTCTCCGTTGTTGTCGACCATAGGAGTATTGGCAGGAGCACCTTCTCTTCCGTCGAATGTAAATGCCCAGTCGAAGTCCCATACCGGGCCGAATTTGTAGACTCCATCGAGTGAATCTTTATAAAGTTTGAAACTCTTGGGATGCCTCATTTCATGATTGGAAGATAGAGAATTGACCATGAAGAAATTAACGACCGATTCAATGTCGATATATTCTTTTAAACTACCTGTCGAGGGAGTTGTCATCACGGCGGTGAGCATGGCTGAGAAATCGTTCTTCCATGTATCGAAATATTCATCGGCCGTGAGTCCGAGGGCAGGAGCTATTTCGGTCAGATCCGGGTCGGAAATCATTACGGGTAGGGTTCGGGTATTGTTATACCCGTTTTGAACTGCGGTATGAGAATAGAGATCGTAAGCGAATTTGTAATCTTCGTCGTAGTTCGAGTCTATTTCGAATAACATTCCTTTTTCTTCGTCGATATCGACGCTGCCACTGCCGACTCCTGTTTTTTCGGTGAGCATATACTGGCCTTTGCAGATGCCGTTGAAATAAACTTTTACCGGTACGCAATGGTTCGCAAAAGGCATTTCGAGGTAATTGGCAAGCCAAAGAGCTACGGTATTGCGCATAAGAGAGCAGTCGATGTAGTTGGCTATCAACGCGAATGATTTTGCTTTCTTCATGCCGCAGACCTCTGTTTTCTTATCCATTTTGAAACGATAGGGTTTCTTTTTCATATTCCACGTGGAGTTACCTCGACCGCGGAATGTAACTTCTTGTTCGGGCAGGTCGTCGTACATTCCGTTTCCGTCCATGCGCAGTATGGCCGGATGTTCGTCACTCTTGCTGCCGGTAAGTTCCGTCCAATCGGGGTGATCGGTTAGATTCACGTGAAATTCGGGAATCCCTGTGGAACGGACTACAATACTGTCGATAGCTTCTATATCGATAGTGGCCGTATTACCTTTGGCATCGGTTACTTGCATTTTGTCGTAACCCGAGGAGGGTGATCCCTGGTAGGTTATTTCTTGTACGTTGTTGAACGTATTGAATTGTTTATCGTTGCGGAACACGTGGAAGTGTTCGTGTTGAGCCATTGCAGAACCGCTTATGAGAACGGCTGCGGTGAGAAGTAGAATTTTTTTCATTTTGCAACCGCTATTTTAAGTGTGTTTTTATTATAAGTCAATACATATATGCCTTTGGGCAGTTCGGAGATAGAGAGCTCGTAATCGCCCTCGGCACGACTACTTTTAACTATTCGTCCGTCGATGGAACAAAGAGTGACCGTGGAACCCTCGGGTAAGTTACTGAGAATGATTCTGTCGGAGTTGAGTATGCAATTTGTTCCGCTTGCGGTCGGCGATTCTATTCCGGTCCACACGTCGTCGCTGCCTGCACTTGTAGAGAATGTCCAGTTTTTTATGTCGATGACAGGCAGGACTATGTCGCCTTTGGTGCAAGTGATTACTAGATTCCCTTCGGCAACCGCTGTTTTCATATCGTCTTCGATGGTTACTTTCATTTCGGAGCCATCTGATTGGTTGACGATAATGCTCTTGTAAGAGGCTGCCGGAAGATGATGTGGTATTGTGGCAAAGAGACCCAAAAGAAGAGGTATTACAATCTTTTTCATGGTAAATTAAATTTGTTTAATAAATTTAGTTACAAAGCTACATGTTTTAATCATGTTAATCAAGAGATTTTTTTGAATTTATATTCAAAAAAAACAATATATTATGTCTTGGTTTATCGAATAGTTCTGTAAATTTTTTATTGAATGCAGAGTTATCCCGTAGCCGATGTTGAAACTGACTTTGTCCCGATATTACTATCGGTTAGTATATTCAAAATAACCTCTGTGTTTCTCCATTTGAGGGAATGGAAGTGTTGACGATTATGGTCGAAGGATAGAGATTAAGGTAGTTGGAAAAAAATAAAAAATGAAATCCGGCAGAAAAATCAAGAAAAGACTTCTGCCGGATTTTTGTTATTGCAAATAAGGTAATAAAACGTCTTTCCAGACTAGATAACCATCTCCGAGCAGATGCAGTCCGTCATTCGTATATTGAGGATCGAGTACGGTCGTTCCCGGAGTCGTCAGATGTGGAAACAGATCGATATATGTATATTTCTCTATCGGGGCAAGCTCTTCTAATTGCTGGTTTATTTCAATAATTTGGGGCGTTTTTCCCATAATCGTTTTGAATCGTTCGAAAGAGTCGTTCGTGGGTAACAAACTTTGTATGTAAAGTCGTGTGGAAGGGGTCTCTTTCTTAATCTTTCGAATGATTTGGGTTATGTTCTTAACGATGCTGTCGGTTGATAAATGATGCGCGATGTCATTGATACCGATCATCAGGAATATTTTTGCCGGTTTCCCTTTGATAATCGGGTCGAGACGATCGTAAACCCCCATCGAAACGTCCGAACTTATTCCTCTGTTTTTGATATTGGGGTTATTGAATAACTCGTGCCATTCGCAACCGTTCGTGATACTGTTTCCTAAAAATACAATATCGTCGCTGTCGATAGGTAACTTCTCGAATAATGTGGAGCGTTGGTAATAAAACTGATTATATTGGTATGCTTCTTGTGCCGACAGGCTCATTAAGCATATCGATAGCCCTAAAAGGATAAAAAACTGTTTCATAAATTCGATGTGTTTATGAGTTTGGATTTTCTGCGTGGTAGGCATCGACTGCTTTTTTCACAGAGCCGTGCAGAAGCAATAATCGTTTGGCTTGGTCATAGTCCATACCCAGTTCTTCCGACACCATGCGCGTACCCCTGTCTACTAGTTTTTGGTTGGAGAGCTGCATATTTACCATACGGTTACCTTTGACCCGTCCCAATTGTATCATGACAGATGTTGTTATCATGTTGAGAATCATTTTTTGCCCAGTTCCCGATTTCATGCGGGAACTCCCCGTAACGTATTCAGGTCCGACAATCATTTCGATCGCTACGTCGGCCTCTTTCGATATGGGGGAATCGGGGTTACTCGATATGGAACCGGTGAGAATACCGTGCTCTCTTGCCGCATGTAAAGCTCCGATAACATAAGGGGTTGTACCCGATGCCGCGATTCCTATTACCGTGTCTTTTTCGTTGATGTTATGCTCTTTCAGTTCTTCCCAGCCGCGGTTCATGTCGTCTTCGGCGTTTTCGACCGGATTGCGTAAAGCTGTATCGCCGCCGGCGATTAGTCCGATGACCAATGTCGGGGGCATACCGAATGTCGGGGGAATTTCGGAAGCGTCGAGTACTCCGAGACGTCCGCTGGTTCCGGCTCCCATATAGAAAATGCGTCCGCCTTGTTTCATGCGGGGAACGATTTGAGATACCAATTTTTCTATTTGAGGAATCGCTTTTTTCACGGCCAAAGCGACTTTCTGGTCTTCGGTATTGATATCTTGCAATATTTCCAATACCGATTTTTTTTCGAGGTTGTCGTAAAGAGACGGTTGTTCGGTTATTTTTACGAATGCCATAATATGCGTTTTTATAAAGTTGAATGAAATTCGACGAGTCCTTCCATAGGACTTTTTATGATTGTTCCCAATTCTATTTGCAGGGCAAGGGCTGCTTCTTCCAAAACTTCTTTGTAATAGTATGCGATAGACCCGATGAAATGTACTTTTACATTTTTGTAGTCATATTGCATGACATTACGGGTGAAGAAGTTTTTGAATCCGTTCAGAACGATTCTGTGGATACAAGGCTCTTCGATATTTTCGATGAGGAACGGCGATACCGATGCCAAAAAACGATTGGGGAAAGGCTTCTTGTATACGTTATCCAAAATTTCTTTTGGAGTGAGATTGAAGCGGTTGAAAAATTTTTCTTTTAGTTCGGGAGTCAGTTGGTTTTTCAAACAATCGCCGACCAATAATTTTCCCAAAACTGCGCCGCTGCCTTCGTCGCCCAAGATATATCCCAATGGGGATATGTTGTTTACGATCTCTTTGCCATCGTAATAACAAGAGTTCGATCCGGTCCCCATGATACAGGCGATACCCGCTTTATGTCCGCAAAGGCTGCGGGCAGCTGCTAACAAGTCGCTCCCGACTTCGATAGTTACCGGTATGTGCCTATGAATGGCATTGTGGACAATCTCATTCTTTTCGGGAAAGGCACAACCTGCCCCATAGAAATAAACGGCATCTATTTTCACTCCGTCCAAATGGGGCATGAGTTTATCTTTTACCACTTGGCTTATTTCCTCTTCTGTCTGAAAAAACGGATTGGTTCCCTCCGTTGTGATTCTTTTAATCTGTTTTCCGTGGTTTACTACGCACCAATCGGTTTTGGTAGAACCACTGTCTGCAATAATAATCATATCTTTATATATATTTTCTTTTTATACAAAACATACCCTATAATCCAGTTTACACCGATAAATAAAAGGGCGAATATAAGCGATGCAAAAGTTTCGTCTTTGAATAGAGGAACGAGCCATTCATTGTAAATCATTCCTTTCAAAGTCATACTCGCTCCTCCGTAAGTAACGTAAATACTACCGATGAGGATGCTTAACACAGCTCCCAATACGTACATGAATAAGGGATTGATACCGAATGCTTCGAAAAATCGGCTCCATTTTTTGTATCCTTTGATGTCTATGATCCAGATGAGCAAAGCCAATGAGCTGGCTGCTAATCCGCATGTGGTGAGAACAAATGTAGGAGACCATATTTTTTTGCTGATAGGACAACCGTATTCGAGAAGTAATCCGGCAAAAGTGAGTATCGTTCCTGCAATGAAAAGATTCTGCATGCGTACGGCGTTATCTTTTGTACGCATGATGAGTCCCCCGCAAAATATGCCGACAAGTACGTGACATATCGACGGTATCGTGCTGAGCAACCCCTCGGGGTCGAGAGCCAGCCCGTTATCGTGATACATGTGGTTGCTTCCTAAAATAGCTCTGTCGACTACCGAGATGATGTTATCTTCGGAAAATTCGAACCCTTTTCCTGTTATCAGTATGACGAAGTAGGCAATCAACGTGACCGATACGATGTGGGGTATATATTTATGTTTGACAATCAAGGCGATAAATGCGGCTACTCCGTAGCAAATCGCTAAACGGGGCATAACTCCCAATATACGGATATGGTCGAAATTCCACATAGAGCGGCCCAATCGTTCGAAAAAGGATAGAGACTCTCCCCCCAGTTGATGATAGGTACGCATGGTTAATCCGAACCAAGCGATAGCCAATCCGATAGCGAAGATAACAATCGTGCGGCGTATGATTTTCCACGCTACCGCTCCCGATAGCCGGAAGTCGAATTTTCTCAACGACATATAAGTCGATATTCCCATGATGAACATGAAGAACGGAAAAACGAGGTCGGTGGGAGTCAGACCTATCCATTCGGCATGGCCGAGCGGTGCATAGATATATCCCCACGAACCGGGATTATTTACCATAATCATTCCGGCGATGGTGATACCTCTCAGTATATCGAGAGAAAGAAGCCTTTTATTAGGCGGGTTGTTCATGGCATTTATTTTTTGAAGTTGTACATTTATCCACTAAATAGACGATAGAAATATAAGGTATTCCTGCATTGGTCGTCAGTCCTATTTCGCAAGTGCGGCTATTGGAATAACCGGTTTTTACTCCTGCTTTTTCTATTTGGGGTTTGAGCTTTCTGAGAGCATAGGCGTTGACCTCGGGATAAGTGAATCCCCTGTCACCGGCGAACCCGCAGCAACCTACTTCCTCGGGAACAATTACTTTTGTAGAGCATAAACGAGCCAAATCGACGAGCATGTTTCCCAAATTCATTTTTCTCATCGAGCAAGTGATATGAACGGCGATTGGTTCGTCGATAGGAGAAAAAACGAGTTTGTCTTTCAGGAAAGTATATATGAACTCTACCGGTTCATATAGTTTTACTTGGGTCATGACCTCGCGCATACGGTGCAGACAGGGACTTTGGTCGCAGAGTACAGGATATTTTCCTCCGTTGCTGGCTTTGTATAGCGCAGCTTCCAATTCGGCCGATTTTCGGTCGGCGATGTCCATCATACCTTTGCTTTCCCAGATTGTTCCGCAACAGAGATTCTTCATGTTTTCGGGAAAGATGACTTCATATCCGGCTTTTTGCAGCAAGGCGACAGTCTTGTCGATCAGGGGCGTTTGGTCGGGTGAATCTTTCGCCGTACCCATAGTTTGATTGATACAGCTTGGGAAATAGACCACTTTCAGAGATTCTTCGTGCTGTTGTATTCGATGAGGATAATAGGGTTTGGGCATAGATGGTGTCCACAATGGAACACCTATTTGGTGAAGACCTTGCCCAATAGAGCTCATGACTTTATCGCCCAACATATTGTGGGCCATGTTCGCCAAGTAAAGAACAGGTCTGAGAGCCGATTTCGTTTCGGCAAAATGATTGGCGACGAAATCGCCGGTTTTGTATCCAATGCTTTTTTCGGGTAAATTCGCTTGTCTGATATCGTGCGTTAAATCGCCTACATTGATTCCCATCGGGCAAGACATGGAACAAAGTCCGTCTCCCGCACAGGTTGCGTTTCCTAAGTATTTGTATTGTTTCTGCAATGTTTTCAGCCGTTCCGAACTTTCCGTATCGGATAGTTTTTTGAGCCGGGAAATTTCCCGTTGAATGACAATACGCTGGCGGGAAGAAAGAGAGAATCCACAAGTCAGGCAATTCACTTCACAGAATCCGCACTCTATGCACTTGTCTACGTGAGCGTTTGTCAGAGGCATAGGTTTGAAGTGTTTTAAATGACAATGTGGGTCTTCGTTGAAAATGACACCGGGATTGAGTAATCCTTTCGGATCGAACAACTCTTTGACGGCTTTCATGAATCCATAGGCCCTTTCTCCCCATTCGTATTTGACGAATGGAGCCATGTTCCGTCCGGTTCCGTGTTCTGCTTTCAGCGAACCGTCGTACTTGTCCACTACCAATGTTTTTACTTCGTCCATTAGTTTTTCATATCGGGCGACTTGTTCGGGAGAGTCGAACGACTGGCTGATGATAAAGTGGAAGTTTCCCTCTAACGCATGTCCGTAAATACAAGCGTCGTGATATTCATTCGTTACCAATAACTCTTGTAAATCGGCGGTCGCTTCGGGCAGCTCTTTCAATGGAAACGCAACGTCTTCGATCAAAACGGTCGTACCCGGTCGGCGAGTTCCTCCCACCGATGGGAAAATACCCGAACGGATAGCCCAGTATTTCGAATATTCTTCGGGCTTGTCCGTAAAGTGAATAGGAGTAACGGTTTCGAATGGAGAAAGTATCTTTTTTATTTCTTCGATATTGGCTTGTAGTTCTTCGGGAGTATCGGCTTTCGTTTCGGTTAAAACTGCTGTAAGACCCGTTCCGGTCGTGTCGTTGACCGAAGCCAAAGACTTTTTGTCGAGCAGCTCTGCACTGAATACGGGACCGGGTTTCATGGCAACGACCGCTCGACAGGCATCCTTTATGTTCGAGAAGTAAAGCATGGCACTCGCCGAATAGGGATAGTCATGCTCGGTTTTCATCGTAACTTCCGATAAGAAAGCGAGCGTACCCTCTGACCCCACCATGAGGTGGGCGATAATATCGAATGGGTCGTCATATATCACAAAAGGTAATAAATTCAACCCGGTGACATTTTTGATGGAATATTTTTTGCGGATACGGTCACTCAGTTCGTTGTCGTTTCGTATTTCGTCTCTTATCTCGATGATTTTGTTCAAGAACGGGGTGTGTTTTCTTTCGAATGTCGTTCGACTTTCCGGGTCGCTGGTGTTCAACCGAGTACCGTCGGCAAGCACGATTTTCGCCGAAAGCAATTCTTTGTCGCTGTTGGCGTGTGTACCGCAGTTCATACCGGATGCATTGTTCATGACGATTCCGCCCACCATAGCCGATTTTACCGATGCAGGATCGGGTGCGAATTTACGACCGTGGGGTTTTAATATTTCATTGACACGTGCCCCGATAATACCGGGTTGGAGTGTAATGCGTTCGAAATCTTCCGAGATGGAATATTTTTCCCAATTTTTCCCGGCTACGATAAGTATAGAATCGCTTATGCTTTGACCTGAGAGTGAAGTTCCTGCCGCTCGAAATGTGACAGGCAGTGTATATTTGTCGGCCAAAGCGAGGAGCCGGGAAACTTCATTTTCGTCTTTTGCCCGAATGACTATTTTTGGGATTAGTCGATAGAATCCGGCATCGGTTCCCCAAGCCAACAAACGAAGCTCGTCGGTATATATCCGGTCTTTCGGGATAAATTTCCCGATTTCTTTCAGATAAGCGTTATACTTTTGTTCTTTCATCTCGGTACGTTAAACAATCTGTTCTTTATTTATAGAGATAATATTTTCGAGATAGTTTTTTGAAATCTTCGACGTCTTTATACCAATAGTCCTTGATGTCGTCGAAATGGTAATTTTTTGAAAATCTTTCTCTTATTTGGTTACTTCCGCATACTTTGTCGAACATGTCGAATCGGCTTTCATTTTCTTTGCAAAATGCGGGTTTATCGGGATACAAAGCGGCCAATTCTTGCATGATGTAGAATTGGACTTCGGAAAGTCGAGCTTTTTTATAATCCAAAATATGTACTTGTACTCCTTGTAAATGTTCCCCTTTTCCGAAAGCGTAGAAAGGCTTCAAATGCATGGGGCGGAATTTAATACCCGGCAGGTTCAATTTATTCATGCGGTCGGCGAGCTTATCGGCATCTATCCATTCTGCTGCGAACATTTGGAACGGTATGGTATATCCCACTCCGATGGAGAGGTAGGGCAGCTCTCCCACGATTCCCGACAGGGGGTAGAAGTATGCCGAATGGGGATGCGGAATATGTGGAGAGGAAGGTATCCATTGCAAACCTGTTTTAGTATAGTCCATGCTTCGTTTCCAGTGTTTCATGGGGACGACTGTAAGTTTGCAGTCTTTGGCAAGCATGTGTTCCCCCACCAACATTCGGGCAAGCTCTCCGCAAGTAAGTCCGTAAATGTATGGTATTTTGAATTGGCTTACGAAAGAGATGTAACCGTCTTCCACGAGATTCCCTTCCACTTTCTCTCCTCCGATGGGGTTGGGTCGGTCGAGTACGATAAATTCGATTCCATTTTCAGCGGCCGCTTCCATAGCCACGCCCATAGTACTGATGTAAGTAAAAGAGCGACAACCTATATCTTGTATGTCGTAGACAAGCACATCGATACCTTGTAACATTTCGGGTGTCGGTTTTCTGGTTTTCCCATATAGCGAATATACCGGTAATCCGGTCGATGGGTCTGTGGAATTTTCTACCTTATCGCCGGCATGCACGTCGCCACGCACGCCGTGTTCGGGCCCGTACAGGGCCACCAAATTGACGTTAGGAGCTTCGAACAGAATATCGATAGTAGATTTCAACGAATTATCAACCCCTGTCGGGTTGGTAATCAAACCTACTCTTTTCCCTTCCAATATTTTGAAATTATCTTTTTTCAGAACTTCGATACCCGTCATTGTTTTTTGTGCGCTCAGTCCTCCTGTAAGACTTGTAATCAAACACAAAATTATATACTTTTTTAATTTCATAGACTTTATTTTTTATATTATTTTGTTTCTGTCTCTTTTTCTTCTGTCTCTTTTTTCCCGTAATTGGGATCTATTTTTATGAATGCACATACTGCAATAGTCGCTGCACAACAGATCATTACCCAATAGAAGAAGTGTTTATATCCTATGAGTTCTTGCAGCCAGCCGGCAGCCATGCCGGGTAACATCATACCTAAGGCCATGAATGCCGTGCAAATGGCATAGTGGGCCGTTTTATGTTCCCCGTCGGAGAAGTAAATCAAATACAGCATATAAGCTGTGAATCCAAATCCATAACCGAATTGTTCGATAAAGACGCAGAGGTTGATGACGAACAGGCTATCGGGTTGGTAATAGCTGAGATAAACGAATGTAGCGCAGGTGAGGGAAATACTCCAAGCCATAGGCCAAAGCCATTTTTTGAGTCCACCTTTTGCCGCTACGATTCCACCGATGATTCCACCGATCGTCAAACCTAAAATCCCGATAGTACCATATACTAAACCGACTTGTCCCGTTGTCAGTCCCAATCCTCCTAATTCTTTGGGGTCGAGCAAGAACGGGTTGATAAGTTTTACCAACTGAGCTTCGGGCAATCGGTATAGTAGCATGAACAGGACAGCCACCCATACTTGTTTTTTCTGGAAGAATGTGACAAACGTGGCAAAGAACTCTTTGAAAATGTTCGAGGCGGTTGCTTCACATACGGCTTTGTCTGATTTCGGTTTAGGTAAAATGTACTTGTGATACAAGCATATAGCGATAAAGAATCCGGCGAGGACAAAGAAAGTGATCGACCATGCCAGCGAGATATTTCCCGATGTGGATTCGAACGAAGCATTCGATGCTTCTTTTAATTTCGGGTCTATTTGTACCGCGATATAAGCCGGCTTATCCCAATTCTCTTCGGTGAATTCCAAACGGTCGCCTTGCGTGAGATAGATACTTTGGTCTCCGCTTTTGTGCACTGTATTTAAAACGACCTTTTCTCCTTTTCCGGGCTTTTGGGAGAGGCAAACTTTTATAACGCCTATATTCCCGGTGAGCTTGTGTTCGGTTCTTTCTCTTTTTTCACCGAATGTCTCTTTGATAAAAGTGTTTATTTTTTCGCCTATTCCGCTACTGTTTTCATCTTTCGTTTGCGATGGGTTTTTCGCCTCTGCGAGGACAAATCCGTTCGCAATGTTTTGGCATTTTACCCATGCGTTGATAGAGTCTACTGCATGGGGATCGGCCGTTGTTCCTATTTCGAGGGTGGAGGGCGATGCGACGAAGTGCATTTCTTCATTGTTTGCGTCGATGATGTAGTCGGTGGAGGGAAGAACTATTTCGTTGGCATATTCCGGACCGGCCTTTATTTCGAGGTTCAACGGAGTGAGGCCTGTATTCGATTCGAGCAATCCGGCGAGAATCACCAGCAGACCTTGTCCGGCTATGGTCGCGACTCTGTAAAAGGTGCTGCGGATACCCACGTACATCGCTTGGTCGTGGGTATCGAGAGCCAACATATAAAATCCGTCGGCTGCTATGTCGTGGGTGGCAGAACTGAATGCGACCAACCAGAAAATGGCGAGTGTTATTTGAAAGAAATGCGGGGCAGGAATGGTGAATGCGATACCTGCCAGTCCGGCGCCTACCAACATCTGCATAGTGACTACCCACCATCGTTTGGTTTTCAGCAAATCGATGAATGGACTCCAAAACGGTTTGATTACCCACGGCAGATAAAGCCAACTGGTATATAACGCTATGTCGGTGTTCGATATGCCTAATCTTTTATACATGATGACCGATATGGTCATAACGGCTACATAGGGTAATCCCTGTGCAAAGTAAAGAGTAGGGATCCACGCCCAAGGTGATGTTTTCTTTTGAGGGTTCATGGTGTGTATTTTAATATAGTTTTTCTATGTTCGCACCTACGAAATAGTGTAGCAGTATTTCGCGATAAGGATAGCCTTGTTCGCCCATGACGGCGGCTCCGATCTGGCAGAGTCCTACGCCATGTCCCCAGCCGGCTCCGTGTATGACGAACCGTTGGGGTATTCCGTTCTGTATATCTTCTCGCTCTACGACGAAAGCCGAGCTGTATAAATGGGACGGAGATAGTACACGGCGAATTTCCAGCTCTTTCCCGATAATAAGAGTTTGTTTGCTACCTTGTATCTGTAACCGTACCAATCTGCCCGACGTTCCTCGTTCTATGGGTTTTAGGTCGATGATTTCACCGAAATCGATTCCAGATTTTTCATGAATGAGATGAGCCAGCTCGCTTTGGGAGTAAACAACGGACCATCGATAGAAATCGGTCGTTTCCTGATCGTAATTGTTGAGAACCTGCGAGAGTATCTTTTTGTCGGTCGTATTACAGAAGGCTGTGGGGGAGGTGTATATCCATTGCCGGGCGGTGTCTTCGTTCTTCAAGTCGGGAAAATCTTTTTCATTTTTGTCGTCCCGTAGAGCCGTCAGGTAGGGGGGATTTATGTTTTCCCAGCAAGAGGAAAATTCTTCCACGACGCCTCCGCAGCATTTTGAAAAGCGGGCATCGCATATTTCGTCATCGTATGTGAGAACTTCTCCGTGCGTAGCTTGTATGGCTTGTGCGACAACTTCGGTACAGGCCCGAGTGATGCCTTGATAGCGTTGACAATGATCGTCGGCACATACGTCGAAGTTGATATGGTCTTCCCGGTCATACCAGTGAATCAGTTCTTTGTCGGTACGAATCAACGAGTCGGGTTTCTTTCCGGCTAACTCTTTGTTTTTTCTTATTTGGGCCAACAACCAGCTTCGGGAAATGACGGCGTGCGATTTCAATAGTTCGAGCGAGGCGGTCGCACTCATTTCGGAAGATATGACACTAAGTAGATAGTCTTCTACGCTCAAAGCGTTTATGGCTGTGATAAGTCCATTTTCCACTATCAGGTTCAGATTACCTTTGAAAGTTTGGTCTTCTTTCCTTTCCCAATGAAATTTTACTCCGATAGTCACCTCTTTGAGACAAAACGAATAGTCTTCTTTTTCGGGAGTGAAAACGATTCGGGTATAGCGGTTTCCGTTCCAGAAGATCTGTTTCCCGTCCGTATGAGCCTCATGCTCTCCTGAGACCGGAACACCATTTGCCAGATACGTCCCGTTGAAGACGAAACGTATTTGTCGTTCTGACATGATTCCTACGGTAACTTGTGGCTCTTTCATGAATATTTATTTAAGTTTTTCTATTATTTCGTACATCTTTTCCCGGTCGAGGCAGACTTCTGAAAGTATTTTTTCGAGATGTTCAGCGTCGATTTTCCTAAAATCTTTTTCGAGAGGGGTGATGAACACACCACCCATATCGACCGAGGCGGGGCTGAGCAAGATATTTTCGTCGCCTTCGGCGAAATAACACGACGGTCGATGCTGGGCTCTCGGAAAGATACAAGAGCTCCATTTACCCTCTTCATACCATGTGAGTATGTTCATCATGGGTTCCGGTTCGCCCTCTTTTAGTTCAAGTGCGTTATAGAGCTTCACAAAGAGTTTTTCGGCGGCTTCTTCCGATTCCGCTTCGATAAGGAAGAAGGGACAGATATAATCCTCGACTTGACTTAGACGAGCCGATTTTTCGGTTCGTATGGGAATGCGCCTATACTTTTTCAACTCCTTTTCGAGAGGTAGAAATCCTTTGTTCCCGGCTTGGAAATGAGCATGATCTGGGGCCGATGCTCCGCATTTGGGGCCGTTATAGAATAGTACGTAATGTTCGGCGGCCTGTGCCAAGCGAAGCATGTCGCCAAATCTCTTTTCGATAAGTTGCGGTAGGTGCTCGTTTACCGGAATGGTAAAGTGTTCCGGGAATATGGGGAAAGGATTAATCAACCATGTATAGCTGCCATCGGGTAATCCTTCTTGCACTTCCGGACGGTTTTCGGCACACAAAAAACATTTGCGCTCTTTCAGCGATTGAGTATCCACTTTGGCTGCCGAAGATACGATACGGGCCGGGTTGAATTGTATCTTGACCGTACAACCTTCTACCGTTAGTTCTTTAACCTGTACCGCTTCCAATGCTTTGTAATTGTCACGCGCCGATTCCCATACGGAGAGTTGGTCGGTCAGTAATTGTTTGGCTTGTTCCGATGTAACTTTCATTTGCATTATTTTTTGTTCATGGCGATGCGGGCTTGTAATTCCCATGTACGAATACGATCTTTATATAAATTGTTGGCGTTCATCTTTTCGATACTCAGTGAAGCGTCGGAGTTGTCGTCCCAACGGCGACACAAATAAACTACTTCGTAAACGCGCCCTATTTGGTAATGGCGCGAGATGTTCAAACCGAGGGCATAGTCTTCGCCATAACTCGTATTGGGAACCTTCACTTGACGGAGCAGTGGCGTGTAGAAGGCTCTGGGTGCGCCTAATCCGTTAATGCGGAGTGCATTGTTCCGTCCGTTCTCGGGAGTCCACTCTTTGTGGTCGATGATACCCGGAGCAATCATGTTCATATTGAAATCGGTCATCATGTAAGTTCCTACGACCATACCGCAGTTTTGGGCATAGAATGCATCGATCATGGTTTGCAGGGTATTTTCGTTGTTGTATACATCGTCGCTGTCTAATTGTACGGCAAATATCCCGCATTTGGAATGATGTACGCCCATGTTCCAGCAACCGCCTATACCTAAGTCATTTCGTTCGGGAATAAGGTGGATTACTCTTTCGTCGCCGGCAAAGCGATCGATAGCCTCCGAGGTTCCATCGGTCGAGTGGTTGTCGATAATAATCAGATTGAATTTGAAGTTCGTTTTTTGTTTCAAGACCGAGTCGATGGCATCGGCAATGGTGCGTACACGGTTCCGTACGGGAATGATTACCGAAGCCTCGTATTCGAAATTGTCGGCGTTGAATTCGATCTTTTCGAATACCGGTTCGAGATAACCGCCTATTTCTTTCAAGTGTTCGGTACATGCGGCTTCCATTTCTATTTGTACGCCCCGGTTTTTGGGATTTACATAATCGAATATTTTCTCTCCGCTTTTTCGGGTATCGTTTTCGACTTCGGAGTAGAGATATTCGTTAATGTGTACTAACGATGTTTTTTGAGATAATTTCAGACGGAGGTCGTATAATCCGGCAAATTGGAAATCGGTTTTCATGCGGGCAACTGCATCTTTGAGTGCTTCGGCGTTGAATAACAGCAGGGAACCGAAATTAAAATCGTCTCGCAAACTGCCGAACTGATAGTCGATGACCGGGGCTTTCTTCTGTTCACCGTCGATTACATGGTAGGAATCGGCATATACCATACCGGCTTGGCTGTCTTCGGCGATGTGAACCATACGTTCGAGTGCGAAGTATCCTAACTCTAATGTGGTGTGTTTCGTATAAAGCAATGTGAAATCGGCATCGCTGTACGCTGCCAAAAGTTTCATAGTGGTCGAGGCATTGAGCGACGGAATGTCCAGTATTTCACAACCTTCTATTTGCTCTTTGCTTTTTTCTGAAGATAGCAAATATATGTTCTTCACATATTTGCAGTTGCGTAATCCTTTGATGGTTTCGGTAACTTGAACTTTACCAGAAAAAGGTATGAAACAGTTTATTGTTTTCATAGGGAAAATTATTTGTGTTTGTTTATTTTATAATCGATTACCAACAATCCTATTTCACCGCCGGTGGCAGTAAACAGGCATTTGTTTTTAGAAAGCGGTACGAGTGTACTGATGAGCGAATTACCCACTTTGTGTTTCCAGAGTACTTTGCCTGTGTGGGCATCCAATCCGAACATCAATCCGTTTTTGGTACTGCCGAAAACAACACCCTCTTTTTCAACCGGCATGGACGGGGCGTGCTCATATCCGAATCCGACATTCGAAGCCCATATTTTTTCAGGGAAGTCGGTAGTGGTAGAGTAACATACGACACTGTCGTTCATGGTTTTACTGTAAATTCTCCGTTTGTCTTCCGACAGGCCGACGGTCTCACGTACCATCGATTCTTTGGTTCTCCATACGGTTTTTCCGGTAGAAGCATCGATAGCTGTCAATGCTCTTTCGGGGTCGGCGATAAATACTTTTCCATTTGCCGCCACGGGCCAAACGGCCGCTGCCGAATAGAATCTACCCGGTTTCCCTTCGTGCCATTTCCAAACTTCTTTTCCTGTTTTCTTATCGAGGGCATAGAGGTTTTTATCCCATGCTCCGAATATCACGAGATTGTCGTAAACGAGGGGTTTGGTTTCTATGTAGCCTTCTACGCCGTCGTAACTCCAAACGACAGTTCCCGATTTAATGTCGATTGCGCGAAATTTGTGGTCGCTGCCTCCGATGTAGGCGATTCCGTTTCGTATGGTAACTGCTCCCAATACGGGTGCTTCGGTGTTTATTTTCCACAACAGTCGGCCGTCGGATGCATTCAGACCGTATATATTCATGTCGGCAGAGCCGAATACGACGACGTTTTTATCGGCGGCAGGTGTCCCTATGATACGCATATCCGATTTGAAACTCCACTGTTTTCGGCCGTCGGTGGCCGAATAACAGGAAATGGCCCCGGAGTCATCGCCTACGTAAACTTTTTTATCCCAATAGGCAGGTGAGGAGAATATTTCATATCCGCTTCTGACGAGCCATTGCTCCGAAACTTGCGGGAACTCTTTGTTAACCGAGTAATCAGGACGAGGATAACCGGCATTGCTTTTGGGATAATTCATTCCGGTCATGGAGTATGCTCCTTTACGGGTAGGGACATTACCTATTTTATGCTCGTAAATGAAAATGGAGTCAGGGGTGACTTCACACAGAGAGTATCCGCCTGTTTTCTCTTTGGCTCGTAGGTTCGACCGGCACAGAATACCGGGGATATCATCGTATTCCAGTTGCATATATTTGTGGTAATGTCCGCCCATGACGAGGCGGATATTGTAGGGGCGTATGGCATCGGTAACGTCGTACCAGTTATCTACATCGCCCGGTTGTAGGGGGTAGTGAGTGATAAAGATTACGGGCTTTTCTTTACCGGCTTGGTCCAATTCCGTTTTGATCCAGTCGATGTCCTGAGGCGCCACGTGACCGTCGGCCATTCGTATGATGGGGCCTGAATTTACTCCCATGAATAAGATACCGTCATGTTCGAATTTGAATCTTTCGCTTCCGAATACTCTTGCGAAATCGGTTACTCCCGATTCACTCCATTTCGTTTCATGATTACCGGGAATGATATGGTATTCGACATTCAGTCGGTCGAGTAGCGATTTGACCACTTCCATCGATTTGCGATCTCCTATATTGGTGATGTCGCCCGATACAATGACAAATTCAATGCCCGGAGTATCGTTGATTTGGTTTACCGACCGGGCTAAATCGTTGTAAGGGATAGAATCTCCGGCGGTAATGTGTATATCGGTGAGAAATGCGAATTTGAAGTTTGCGGCTCTACTGCCGATAATGACAAGCAATAAAAGCGAGAGAGAAAGATAAATTCTTTTCATAACTTATTGATGGGTTATTGTTTGGTCGAAAGATGATAGAATGGCATTCATCAGCTCATTCCTTTGTTTTTCCGTTTTGATGGTTTCGAACGGGTATCCTAAAATGCATGTGTTATAACGCTGTCCCCGATAGAAGATTCCGGCGCCGATGTTGTTTTCTCCGTATCGTTGTATGGTATAACTTCCTTTTCCGAAAGGTTCTATCCCGTCGGGCGATTCTACCGCATAACAATTTTCGTTGAGCGTATTGTGGTATTCGACATGGAGTGTGTCGAATGCAGGGAACGGTGAAGCTGCGGGTTTCACTTGTCCGCTGACCGAGGCTTGTCCTGTTCTCCATGTATAGTGCAAAATTTCATTGGCAAATCGTTTGTCGGTTTCATTCACATCTCCGTTGTCCCATAAATCGGTAGCGACGTAGGCTCCTGAGACGAAGATGTTTCCTCCGTTTTCACAATAGTCGGCAATGATCGTTTGCAGGGATTCGGGGAATGTTTTAAATGCTCTGTCGGTGACGCCTCTGCCTATTTTCACTTGTTTTTCTTTTCCGAGAATGAGGTCAACGATACGATAATCGTTCAAGGCAACGAGTTGGTCGGTCACAGCTTCGTCGCTTGCCGATAGGAAAGAATATCCGGCATTCGTTATGGCTCGGCCGTGTATATACGGATAGTCGAATGTGTTCCCGGCGATGATGCGGGTTTCATAGTCAGCACGACTGGCTCCAAATCCGGGAGCATCATCGTCTATCCACGGGATATTTCGTCGAAACTCATATTGTTCGCCGATGAAACTGATGTCGTAGAGATAAGGCACTCCGAAGTCCTTGCGTGTGTCGAAGCCTGCCATGAGGGTGTCTATTTCGAAACTGTCGGGTGCACTTATCCGGTCGAATCCGTTAATAACCATGACCGTGCCTTTTTCTTGCGAGCAGCGACAAAGCGACACCGTTTCGGAGGGGAAACTCTCTCCTCCCGAATTTACGGCCGTGACTTTGAAACTGTAAATCGAATCGTGTATTATACTTTTCGTGTATGAAGTGTCCGATACGAGTGTGCCACTGTCGAACGCTCCGTTTCCGATTCGGGTGTAGACGATATATTTTTCGGGAGTGGCCGTCGGTTCCAACGGATCTTCGACGGCACGCCATGTCAGTTTTATTTCGTGCGTCCCGATGAACTCCGTTCTCAGATGATTTACCGGCAGGGGTTGTACCTGATATTCATAGTCGTTTTGTTCGGCGATAAATTTTAGAATACCCTTGTATATGGCTCTGGAAACCAAAAATCTGAATCGTGGGTCGAGCCCGTAACGCATGTCGGCGAAATTTTGGTGAGACAGCAATTCGAGGAGCATGGTAGGGACTTCGGGTACACGGGCTTCGAAATAGGATTTGTTCCACATGCCTCGGCGGTTCCACTCCGGTTCATAAGTCTCTCGTATGTCGTCGGCGATTTGTGTCAATACGACATCGGTGAGATAACGAGAAACTTGTCTGGGAGTATTTTCCCCATAGGTCTTTCTCCCTTTTCCGGTAAAATAAATTCCTAAGCTCCCGATTATCGAGTCGTTTTTGGTTGTGCCCGCATCGGAATGGAAAGCGAAAGCGAGGTCTAAGGGAACGTTCAATCCTGAACTGTCGGGCAGTATGTCCGAACCTCCTGCCAGATAATTGACCCATTCTCCCCGGCATTTGTAATCGTCGGTATAGTCGTTTTTCCCTTGACTGGGGGAATAGACTTTTTCGGGGAATCCCGCCCATTGTAGCCAATAGCGGGCGGCTTCGGTGAAACGGGGATAACCGCTTGTCGTATAGGAATAGTTTATAGATGAATTTCCCGGATTCTCGTCGATGTGCGAATTGTCTACTCGTCGGGCGATATTGCCATATCCGCCTCCTATTTTCACCGCATCGGCCGTGACTGTTTTTCCATTTTTTCGGGAAAGATTGCTGAGTTCTACATGGGCGTTTTCACCTTTGGCGAAATCGAAATGTCCTAAATATATCCATGTGCCGCCGCCCATACTTTGATTAACTTTGAACTGTGTTTTTCCGCCTTTGTGATATACGGTGTATAAAGCATCGTCAGTGCTGTTTTTGACTGTGCGGTAGGCGATATAAACTGCATATTTCCCGGTTTGGGGTATCGGAGCATACCAATGGGCCTGTATCTCTTTCCGAGGATCGGTCGTGGTTTTTGTTTGTCTGAAACTTCCGTCGTCGAACGGGTTTCGAGTGCCGGTATAGACCGAGACTGTATGGGCGAATCCTGTGCTGCCGTTCTCCCATTTTACCTTTTCGGTTCCTGTTTCGAAATAGGTATCGGCATTGTCGTTGTCTGCAATGAGTTCGTGCCGGTTCGTATCTCGTTCACGAGGAGAAAATACATAGGCTCCTGCATTTTGAAGCATGGGGGTTAGGAACGGCATGACGAAACTTTGGGTGTACAGATCCTCCACGGTTTCGAAAATCCGGGCACGTTGCCATTCCCATCGGTTCAAGGATTGTTCGAAATAGTATCCGTGACTTTGCCATAGAGCGATATGTCTGTTGAGTAAACCTTTTGTAGGAAGGTAGTGACATTTTATCGGGCTGACGATCGGCCGCTCGCAATGAATTTCGAATCTTTTGCGATTGTCGGCGAAAGGAATCAATTCGCTTATTTCATATCCATCGGTGAGAATGAAAAGTTTTTTCTTTTTCAGGTCCGGGGGTAAAATAGAACGTATGGTATCATAGGCTCGTTTAACGAGTTCCTTTCTGAATGGAAGATAAGAAAATTCATCGTTCATTTGAACGACAAGTTTGTTGCCCTTTTCTAAAAGAAGCGTATCTAATTTTATTTCACCGATGGCTAAGTGTTCGGGTTTTAGAGAAACAAGTGCTTCTTCGACAGTCGTTCTTAGGTCTCTATGTGTTTGTGAATGGATTGATAGTGAGCCTAATAAGAAAATTATAAATGATAAAATATATCGGTTCTCTTTCATGTTTTTCGAATGGATAAACTTCGGTTCCTGTTTTTTTGTCAATCTATTTTCTCTTTGTTAGAACTTTTTACAGCATTATTTTAGGTGCTAAAAGTTCATGAGTAGATACCTTTCTATTATGGTTCATACAAATATAATATATGTTTTTGATTCGAGAACATATATTTAGTATTTTTTAATATGAATTCATCTCTCTTTTTTACAAGAAAAAAATATGCAGAATCTGTCGATACGATCCTGCATATGAGTATAAACCGAAATAATGAGATATCTTTACCCGTAGATCGAGTGATATTCGATGAGTCCCTGCATAGGGCTTTTTTCCGTTTTTTCTATATTCAATCCGAAATCCTTAGCTACCAAATCGAGAATATCGGCGTAGGTATAGGCCAAATTACCCATGAAATAAACCGGATATGATTTATAGTCATATTGGATAATGTTTCTCTGGAAGAATCTCATCAACTCTTCATAGACTAAATTGAAAGCATATTTGTTGTCCAGATGGTCTTTCAAGAAATAGGAGAAAGTAGAAAGCGAACGGTTGGGGAAAGGGTGGTTATATATGGAGTCCATAATCTCGTCCGGAGTAACTTTGAATTTTTCATGAAAAGCATCGCAGAGGTCCTTTGGAGTAAGGTTCTTTAAATAGTCACTTAAAAAACGTCGTCCCATAGCAGCCCCACTGCCTTCGTCTCCTAAGATATATCCGGCGGAACGTACGTTTTTAATGATACGTTCTCCGTCGTATAGACAAGAATTCGAACCGGTCCCCAAGATACAGGCTATTCCCGGTTTGTCGATTAGCAAACCTCTGGCGGCAGCCAATAAATCGCTTTCCGCCGAAATGGGTGTTTTGAACTGTGCTACTAACGAGGCTTCGAGAATGTTTTTCTTATCCAGATTGGCACATCCGGCGCCATAAAAATAGACCCGTTCCCATCGTTTCTTAAAAAAAGTTTCCGGTAAATTGAGACGGATACTGTGGCTTATTTCCCTTCTCGTTTGGAAAAAGGGATTTATTCCTTCCGTAAAACTTCTTTCCAAAACATTTTTTCCATCGACGAGAACCCATTCTGTTGTCGTGGAACCACTTTCTGCTATAACTTTCATAAATAAAAAATCTTGATAGATGTGCTTTCTGGCATCATTCAACTCTTTATAAAGATAAAACAGACGGCCGTAATGAAAATTAATTTTCGTATCGGCGAGTGTCGTTTATCTTTTATGAGAATAGTGCCGTTCGAAAGTAGAAACAATGTTAGCATCGATTTTACTGAGGCACAACCTATTTCTGCATCTTATGCAAAGATAAAATATCTTTCTTCATTTTCCAAATAGAATACTTATTTTACTGTAAAGTACCAAAATTCTGTTAAAAATAGTACGATAAAAATACGGACGGTAAAGTACAAAGCAGATCGTTTATACTTTATCGCCCGTATATTCTTAATCCTTTGTCAATGTACAATCAAAACCGGATAACAGAACTCTTTTCCTTCGGTCTGTATTTTCAACAAGTACGTTCCCGAGGGAATGTTCGAGGTATCTATCGTTGTTTCTGAACCGGTAGCGATACAGCTTCCCGATAGGCTGTACAGGGTCCACCGTTGTACGGAGGTGTCAGACTGAATTTTTAGTATATCGGAAGCCGGATTCGGATAAACATTTATGGCTTTCGATGTAGCGATAAAGTGAATGTCCGAGGAGGTATATACCAGCATATTGTCTAAGAAGAAACTACCCGATTCGGAGAAGAACGGTTTTGTTCTCGTTATCTTTATACCGCTTATGCGATAGTCCTTTCCCGGATTCAGCTGGTCCAAACGGGTTTCCCGGAATTGCCAGCCTCTGAAATCGACATTCGTCAATAAAATCTCTTGTGTATCGTTTCCAGAGGATAGTTGCAGCCATATTTCGTCGCAAGAAAGATCGCCGTAAATGTGCATACCGATAGTTTGGGTATTGTCGACCACAGTGGAACTTCCGAATGTATCGTCTGTCGTGAATACAACGTGAGCTTCGTCTGCATTGAATGTGTATGTGAAATTGTAAGATGCGCTACCGAACAGTTTTTGAGCGGTAGAGCGAATCGCTTTTGCAGTGGTTGTCCCGATACTTTGGGTTGCATCGAATGTAATCATGTCGGGAGTTTCGAATTCCTCGACGGCTGTTTCGGAGCGGCTTACATCTCCGGCGGTAAAATTGATTTCGATGGGGTCTACGATCGCTATATTTTCCACATCGTGCAACGAGGCATCTATTTTCAATTTATAATTTTGTCCTTGTTTCAAATCGGCAGCTGTGGTAAAATAATAGTTCCCGTAGGAGTCTCCTAACTGGTTGTATTTGGCAGAACGCAAGTTGATGCTGACATCGTTTCCTTCACTATCCTGTAATTTGATGAGGTCTCGAATATTGACAGGGTCGAGAACATTATCGAATCTTACTTCGATCGTCGGTTTCGGATAGTGTAGTACCGCTCCTTCCGAGGGGCTGGCTGCCAATAGTTTCAATTGGTTTCTTCCCTGCGTTAAGAACGTGAAGGAAAAATCTTCGGCCATAGACATATTACCCGGGTGTTTTGCACTTTTATCGAGTTTTACGGTATATAGGGTAGCTACCTCGTAAGGACGAGTGGGGGTAAATACCATTCGGTACTGTGAATCTTCGAATGTAATGTTCCCTTCTACCGGCGGGTCGATCGAGAAAGCCTTTTGTACAGATTCCGTGTCCATATCCCAATTGAAATTCAAGACAATGGGAGTCGTACAGTTGATACTGTCTGTTTCGTTTTCCATGACAGGGCTGTAAGAGATGACTTCTGGTGCTGTATTTCTCACTCTGTCCATAGCCACATTGGCATAGCTTATTGTATTGGCCGTCACTGTTACATCGATTGTCCGATCGTAATGGTTTTCCGCTGCGATTTTTAGCTGGTAATTACCCGGAGCGAGGTTTTTAAACATGTATACGCCGTTGTATAGGTTATCCGTCGTATAGGTGATATTGTTCGGCAACAGGGTTACTGTGGCTCCGCATAATGGCACTTGCTTGTCTCTTCCGTGTTGTACATACGATTCGGTACGGGTCATGCGACTATCATAAATAACACCGGCGATATTTCCCGTTGTGAATCCTTCTGTGTCGAAGTATTCCATGACAGCTTTGGTGAAATGCCATGCTTCCATCCATTTGTAGTCCATGTTGAGCAAACGATATGTTTCGGGCACATAGTCGTGATAAGAACCTTCTGAAAGAAACCCGGTGACGGTTAATTTTCGGAGGACTCCCAATCCTGCATTGTTCCAGTCGGGATAGAAATCAAAATCGCCCACGACATATTCTTCCGTTTGAGTCCAATAGGTTACTTGGTTTTCGATAAGGTGCTTGAACAGTATCTTTGCCGCTACCTTGTCCTCGGGCTTTACCGGATTTTCGGTATATCCTCTGAACAACATCATCGGGAAATTATCCCGGCGGCTCGTGCCGGTCGCATTGCTGTGTATGGAGAAAAACAGGTCGGCCTCCCATTCGCTGGCTTCCCGCCCGATGGTTTCGAGTCCTCGGTCGTCTTCCGTCCGATTTAATACGCGAGACATCGCTACGGTAGCTCCCTGCTCTTGTAGCAGTTCTCTTAACATCAATCCTTTGTGCAGATTCGACGAGGATTCCCAAAAACCGAGTGTGTCGCCTTGTGCATACGGATATACGGCTACATTGCGGTCGTCCGAGTCATAACCGCCGTGACCCGGATTGATGTAAATTTTAAGTCCGGTCATATCTTTGGCTTGCAAGCCTAAACAGCCCAAGAAGGCAATGAGAATGATATAATATTTTTTCATGGCGATGAGGTTATTTCGTTACATTCAATTCCAACATAAAAAGTTTTCCTTCGACCGTGCTGTACACTATTCTGCCTGCTTCGGCCGAGGCCGACGGATTCATACCCATTTCGGAAGGAGATGTCAAATCGTGTACTTGTTTACTGTTGCAGTCTAACAATACGATTTTCGACGAAGTAAATTGGTGACCGTCGTCGGTCGCTTTCATGGCTGCAACGAAATCGTTGCCATACCACGTAGGGGATTCGTAGTCGCCCAGTTCGGCAAGTATGTTACCCTGCATATCGAGTACAACGGTTCCTACGCCTATGGCATAAGTCACGATTTTGGATCCGTCGGGCGATACGGCTGTCCACAAATAACTTTCCACTTTGTCGCCGTAAGGACGTAATATGCGGGTGCTTTTACCGTCGCACACGATTATTTTTCCCTCTTTGATGATGGAATAGACATAGTTCCCGCTTATTTGAGAGCCTGTACTTTTCATAAGTTTATTGTCGGCCACTACTTCCATACCGCCTGAGATGGCGACCGGACGTTTCAAATCGCGGGTTGGGGCGATAAGTTGTTTTTCGGCTTTCTCGATCAAGTTATATTCTTTCAAAGATCGGTGAACACGTCCGTTTATGATGCTTTGCGGCCGATAATACACCGTTGAACCGTCGGTGCTGAAAATCGGGTCGAACCCGGCTCCCTCGGCAGTAGTGATAATCTGGGTTTTCCCTGACGCAAAATCGTATGATTTTAAGCCGGAAAAATTTTCAGAGGTATATACGATTCGATTCCCGTCGGGACTAAGTATCGGATAGAAGGCCGATTGTCCGACCGAAGGGGTTATCTCGTAATGTTTGGTAACTTTTACATTCTGTCCCGATAGCGATGCGATACATGCTAGCAGGATTATGGTTAAATTTACTCTCATGGATTTTAATGAATTAAGTTATTGAATAACGATTTTGCATACATGGGTCCCTAGCTCATTTTGCACGTTCACGATGTATACACCCGGCTGTTGGTCGCCGATGTTTACGATTCCTGTTTCGTCGAGTAGTTGTTCCAGTATCAATGCCCCCACTCGGTCGTATATGCGTATCAACGAACCGGGAACGATGTTCTCTCCCTGTAAGAAGAGGGTATTGCCCGTTATCGGATTCGGGTAGACGACCATGTTTTTGTTACCGGCCACCGTCTCGTCTATTCCGCTTTCTATGCCGTTATAGACCAGAGAGAACTCTTTGATATGTATCTTATAGGCTTGTCCGCTAATCGTCCCGGTCGTGTTGATATAGAATTTGATATAATTCAGAGAGACGGGAAATCCTCCTCTGTTGTTTTCTCCGGTGATGTCGGATAGAGGAATGCTGATGAGATAATCTTCATTGACTGTTATTCCTTCGTATTCGAGATACTGCTCTTTGTCGCCATTGGCTTTGCAGGCTATTTGTATTTTCGATACGGGTATCTCGCTATTGATTAGCATGCGCAAGGTATCGGGAATACTGTAAAGGGTAATCGCTTTGTCCATTTCTACGTATGGGAGTCGTCCGGTTTTGTAAGTGAATCCCAATATGGCCTGATTGTTCCCCGAAGGAGTAACGGCGGCATCGGTGATGGAGCTGATGGATTTTGTAGTCCAGCCGGAAAAATCGTCGGCCGGGATTTTGGGGGATTCCGGTATTTCGACGGTTACCTTCATGTTCCCGGAGAAGTTGCCTATGCTGCCGGTAATGTTCGTCGTTCCGTTTTTTATTCCGGTCAATATTCCGTTTTCGATTTTGCAGACAGTCGGGTCTTCGATACTCCAAGACAATGACGAAGGGTCGTATGTGAACGTGTTTTCGCCGATATGAGAAATGACTTCGAGAGAGTAGGGGTGAGCCTTGTCGGCTATGATTTCACTGTTCTTCATGACGATATCCGCTTCTTTTACAGTTACCTTTATTTTTCCTGTCGCTGTTCCCGAAGTGACGTGAAGGTAACCCGAAGTCGCATTCGGCGAGGCATAGAATTTTTTTCCGTCCGAAGAAATGGTTCCTAACGAGGCATCGCAACTTAATGTAAATTCTTGCACATCGGTATCGATCAATACGCCGTATGAGTTGTATCCCAGAATAGTCGGCTCGAAACAAGAGTAGGAAGGAACTTCCAAATTGTAATTATCGAAAGCAAGGCTGTTCAACGTGTTGTCTTCGGGAGCGTTGGTGAAGATCATGAATCCGTTCGATACCGGACGTTCCTTTCCGTCGGCCGGGTTGTTGACGAGCTTGCCTCTCAACATCATCTGAGCCGATCCTCCGGCATCCATGTTGGCCACGTTCCAAGCTCCCGCTTGTTTCAGTATGTAACACATCGTCGCCGTGTTTGTCCCTACCGAAGTGCTCGACTTGTAATCGATAACGATCAGATAGAGTGTCTTTCCGTCTTGCGACATGCCTATGCCCGAGCGTGAATAGGTTTGCGAGTTATATGCTTCGTTTTCGTTTCGGGGAGTCAATTTCCCTTCCCTCATGACGAGAGCGTTACCGGTGAGCATTTGCTCGGCTATGGGAATCAGATTGTCAGTGCGGGTAGTAAGTTTTGTATTTATCTTTACTTTATCGCCGACATTCATTTGGTTTAGAAACTCTGCACCTGTTCCGTTTCCCGAAAGAGCATATTCACCCTCTTCGAGTTCGGTTCCGCCTTTGCTTTGCACGATACGGGTTACGACGCATTCCACGTCCTTGTTAAGCCCCCACGATGCTCCCTCGACGGGTTTGATGAGTACATCGGTTCCATCGATGTCGCTGGTCGTTTGTCCGGTAAAGTGGTTGTAAAGTACAATTTCGTTTTCATTGCGGATACGGTTCACTTCGGCGATGGCGAAACTTTCGTTGGCGGCGTTTATGACTTTCGCCTCGAAATTCATGTCGTCGATCCACATTTTTTTGTCTTGGTCGAGTACGACGAATCCTATCTCCTGCAATTTCTCTATTTCGTCTCCTCGTCCGGCTCGGTTCCAGCCATTCGGTTCAGTGGCTATTTCTCCGTTCACTATACAACCGCTGTGCGGTTGTCCTAGCAGGCGGTCGTCCATATTTTGTCCTGAAACAATCCAGAAGTTACCGTTTATCGATCCGATGGATTGATGTTCGGGAGTGGACAATCGGGTATATGCCGAGGTCATGGCCTCGGTACTTCCGGCATGGTTTTTCCCGATGAAAGCATCCACATCGTTATACGGATTGTTCAGATCGATAGTCATGGTATAGACGTCCAGTGGATATTCGGGCATGTGCATACGCACATATTGAACGCCCGGCCCTACCGTACGGCATTCCAGCGTGTCTACCTGTTTCTCCACGCCTGCGATGTTTATGGTTGCTTCGGCACTTAATCCGCATAGAGCAGATAAGGCGAAAACGAATAGTTCCTTTTTCATGATTTTGTGAATAAGTGATTTATTTGATAATCAGTTTGGCGACATCGCTTTTACCGTCTTTGTTGATGTTCAGCAGATAGTTGCCGGGTTGCAGGCTCGAAATGGGTATGGCTATGATTCCGCTTTCGCATTTCCCGTAATTTTTCGAGACGAGCAGTTTCCCGTTCAAGTCGTACACTTGTACCGATATTTCGGCCGGTTCTTCGATTTGCAGATATACGTCTGTCTCACCGGCTTTAACCGGATTAGGAAAAACTCGTAACGCGGATGCCAATGCAATGTTTGGGACGCTCAAAGTGACTTTGTCGTATACCAAATCGAAATTTTTGATGCGAATCTTATATTTTTGTCCTGCGGTCTGTGAGGAGGCATCCAAGAAAAATTTAAGATATTGGAACTGTACGGGGTAATTGCCGAGGTCTTCTTTATCGTCCAAGAAGTCGTTCATGGCGACTTCGTAGGTGAAGTCTTCGTTGGGGTTCACTGCGGGCCATTCCATGATTTGCGAGGTCGGCATAAGTCCGCCTTTCATCGACATGGTTATTTTGGAACATTTGGTGTCGCCTGTGTTGAGCGTTATTCTGAATGTATCGGGGATACTGTAAAAGCTGAAAGTTTTAGCCATTTGTATGTAAGGCTGTCTGCCGCTTTTGTATGTGTATTCGAGGTTTGTTTCTCCATTCGCATGGGGTGTCAGAGCCACGTCGTTTATCGCCGAGATACTTGTGAGTTCCCAGCCGGAGGTGAACTGGTCGGCCTGTTGAATATGAGTTTGCGGTATTTCTACTTTTACCTTCAAAGAGCCGGTAAAGTCATCGAGTTTTCCGGTTACAGTCGTTACGCCGTTTTTCAGACCCGATAAAACGCCGTTCGATATACCGCATATTTCCGGGTCGGCGACCTCCCATTGAGGGGTCGACGGATTCAGTACGAATTCTTTGTCGTCGATTATAGCCGATATTTCGATGGGATACTCTTCGTATCCGTCCAAAATTACGGAGTCGAGACGCATGGCGAAATCGGTTTCTTGTATGGTTACATCTTTTGTCACCGATATGCCATTGTAGGTTGCCGTGATGGTTCCGTGTCCCGGATTACCGTAAGCTACGAATGCATTGCTCTCGTCTATGTAACCTATTTCGGGGGAACAGGAAAGCGTATAATCCTTGAAGTCGGGGTTCACGATCAATCCGTATTGGTTGTATGCCGTCACTTGGGGGATAAACCGACAGTAGGAGGGAAGTATATAGTGAATCGGCTCGAATTCCAATCGGGCGGTAACATCGTCGATCGGCGCTTTTGAAATGACCAGTACGCCGTTACCGACAGCTCGTTCCTTATTATCGGAAGGTCGATTGACTATTTGTTGGTTGATAACCATTGCCGAGGATCCTCCGCCGTCGAGATTGACAGCATCGTATGCGCCTATGGCAAGGAACAGATCGCCTAATACACTGAGGGTTGCCCCTGCCGAGTATCCTGCCCGACGGCCGTCTACTACCATAAGATAGACTTTGGTTTTATCCTGCGAAATACCCATGCATGTTCTGGGGTGTTCTTCGTCCCATACGTCGGCCGGGACTCCGTTTTTCAATATGATGTGGTCGCTTCCGCCCATTTGTTCCTTGAAGTCGGTCAGCAAACTCGGAGTCGAGGCAAGATCTGTACCTAAAAAGACAGTCAGTTCGTCGCCGGCCGAGAGGCTTTTCAAAAAGGTTTCGGCTGTGCCTACTCCGTATAAGACCGCTCTTTGTTCGGGAATAGGCGATATGCCCGGATTGGCGAAAACCGAATCGACAACGCACACGATGTTTTTGTTCGCTCCGAAAAACAATTCGCCCTCTTTGGCATGCAGCATGACCTTCGTTCCGCCGGTGGTGGCGTGAGTTTCCGTACCGTAGGCGTTGGTGTATAGCAGCATGAAGTTGGGGGCGGTTTCTGTTTCCCATTCCAGACGTTGCATGTTTACGGCGTGTAACCGATGGCTGTTATCGCCGGAACGTACGGTTCCGGCGAAGTTTACACGGTCGATGTAAGGAACCCGATCGGGAGTGAGGACGAATGAGGCGCGCCCTACCGGATTCGTCACGCATTCGCCCCGACGGTATTGCCCGCTGCGGGGAATTCCTATTTCGATGGGGTCTTGAAATTGATAGAAATCGCCGTTCGTCGCACCGAGGACTTCGTGCCCCGGACGGTTGTTGCGAGCCGACATGCTCGACGGAGTCTCCGTTGCGACGGCTTTGTCTCCGCTAAGGCAAGTCTCGATGTCTACGTATGGGTTGGTAAGGTCCACTTCCATGACATGGAATTTAAGCGGATAGGCGGGTATATCGTAAAAGGCATATTTCGTGCCGGGACCTATATCGTGCGAGTGTACGATGGTATCTACCGCATAGGTTTTGCCTCCGATGGTTATTCCCGAAGCGTAAATAAAGAGAGACAATACTCCGAAAAGAAGGAAGCTGAATATCTTTTTCATGACTTTTTTATATTGATTTTTTTACTTGACAATGATTTTCACGCTATCGGCGATGCCGTTACGATATATTTTCAGTAGGTAAGTCCCGCTCGCCAAATTACCTATCGGCAGGGTAATTTCTCCCGCCGGCGTTTGTCCCATTTCTACTCGGTTCAGAAGCTGCCCGCCGAGGTTGTACAATTCGCAGTTTACATCGGCATTTTGGGGTAAAACGAAATGTATTTGAGATTCGCCTGCTTCGACAGGGTTGGGGTAAACCCGCAGCAAGGAAGCTATTTCGGGATTCGATACGTTTACCGTGATACCGTCATAAATGAGCGAAAATTCTTTGAGTGCGATAGTATATGGGTTCCCTGCCGTTTGAGACGAACCGAGGATAAATAATTTCAGACTTTGGAATTTCACGGGATATAACGACATGTCGCGGTAGTTTTCGAAATATCCGTTCATGGGAATCGAGATAACATGGTCGGTATTTTGGGGTATATTTTCGAATTCGGTCAATGTGGAAGTACTCGATGCATTGTTTTTCATCGACAGTGCTATTTTACTCACTTGGGTCGCTCCGGTGTTGAGCGTGATTCGCATGGAGTCGGGGAGACTGTACAGGTAAATGTCTTTGGCGATTTGCAGATAGGGAGCGCGGCCTGAACTGAATGTATATCGCAATTCTGTTCCCTGTGCTGTCGGTACGATCGAAATATCTTTCAATGCTGAGTTGGTGATGTCCCATGACGAGGCATCCGAGAAATCGTCTATCGCTCTGTTGCGTCGGTCGGGAATTTGTACGGTTACCGATAGCGTGTCGGTAAAGTCGTCTTGACGGCAATATATATCGGTCTTACCGTTCGCTATGCCCTTTAAAAGTCCCTCGGTGACGGTACATATCGTCGGGTCTTGAACGGTCCATGAAAATGCATCGGGAGAAATGAGCATACTCTCTCCGTTAACGATGGCTGTTACTTCGATGGGATATTCATAAAGCCCGTCGTTAATGACCGAATCGAGTCGAAGCGTAAGACCTTGCGGCTCGTTGATGTCTATATCGATGGAGGTTTCTATGCCATTGTAAGTCGCATATAGTTTTCCTTTGCCGTCACCCGAAGCTACGAATGTGTCGGTCCCTTTTATATATCCCAGAGACTCGTCGCAACGCAATGTAACGCCTTGTAAATCGGTATCTATCAGATACCCGTATTGGTTGTATCCCATGAAATGGGGTGTGAATATGCCGTTTTTGGGGAGAGAGTAGTAGGCCGAAGTGCATAGGATTTCGGCTACGGTATTGTCGTCCGGGGCATTCGATACCACGAAGATACCGTTGCTGACAGCGCGTTCGTGTCCGTCGCTGGGACTGTTCACCTGTCCGTATTTTTCGATATACATACCGCTCGATCCGCCACCGTCGAGATTCATGGCATTGGCGGCTCCGGCGAATTTCATCATGTCGGCCATTTGTTTGGTCGTAGCGCCGTCGGAATATCCGCCTTGACGTCCGTCGACTACCAGCATGTACACTTTGCTACGGTCTGCCGAGTAACCGATTGCCGTTCTCGGGTGAAGTTCCGCCCAATCGGTTTCGAGAACTTCTCCGTTTTCCAATATTTTACGGTCCCCGCCTACCATGCAATTAATGTCGGGGTAACTGCCGTCTTCGAGTTGGAGCATTATTTTTATTTCCAGTTCGTCGCCGGGTTGCAAGGTTTGCAAAAAGTCGGCAGACGTTCCATGCCCCGATAATACGGCTCCGTTTTCGGCGATAGCCATGTTTCCGGCAGCCGAACCTGTACCTGCCACTTTCAGCTTCATGGTCTTGTTCAGACCCCATTTCTCTCCGTCGGCGAGACTTACCGGTATTTCATATCCGTAAGCATTGGTATGGGTATAATTCCCGACATAACGGTTGTAGAGTACTAATTGATCGGTACTTCGGCTTCCGTTTACGTTGTGTATGGTATATGTGGTTTCGTTATGGGTGAGTTCACCGGCATAAGTGACGAACGAGATGAAGCATTCGTCGTTTGTCGTGAAAGATGTTTGAGGGCCCGAAGATACGGGAACTTTCGCCAATTGGCCTTCTACCGCACATCCGTGTACCGGAGTTCCGATAGCTCCCGAAGTAGCGAAAAAGTCGGCATTCGTACCGGCGAAATAACGGCTGCCTTCTTTGCTTTTTCGGGCGGCCATGTTGGTAATGCCTTCGCACGTAACCAACGAATCCCGACCCAAGACCGATTGGAAAGAGAGATAAGGATTGGTAGCGTCGATTTCCAAATAAAAGGCTCTCATGTCTTTGGGACCATAGAAATGAATGGCGGTGTAATAGGTTCCGGGGCCTACTTTGTAATGAGAGAGGGTATCGGCCGTGTAGGTGCTGCCACCGATAACTGCCGGGCCTTTGGCACTGAGCAGTATGGGTAAACAAGCAAAAATTGCGAAAAGTGTAAAAATCTTTTTCATAGGGGCAACCGTTTAATACAAATGGATTGGTTTAGAAATGTTTTAATCGATATAGATAGAATGAATTTCAGTTTCTTTTTCAAATCCTATCCTCGAATCTCCCGTTTTTCGGAGTTTCATTTACTTTTGAGATACGATAGGCAGATTGAATATTTTTTGAACTTTTATATAGGGAAGGGTAAAGGGAAGGGCGATATATAGCCATATACCGCCCTTCCTCTAAGAAATAGATTTAAATGTCGCTCAGTGCGAAGGGCTTATTTCACAACGACTTTTTGAACTTTTTCAACACCGTCGATAACCGCTTTTACAATGTAAATGCCTTTGGCGGCAGGAGCGGCCATAGATTGTACACCGGCGGCTTCCATTACTTTTTGTCCGGCGAAGTTGTAAACGACAGCGTTTGCCATGCCAGAGAAATAAATGGCATCGCCGCTTACGAATATCTTCACGTTGTCGGTAGCTACATTAGCGATACCCGATTCAGATTCATTGTCATATCCGTCGGGAGTCATTTTGTAAACGGCAGCTCCGCTACCCGATGCGTAGACAGCGATATAAGCAGCTTCTTTACCGTTTTTGTCGGCTACTTTGGCGATACGGGGCAATGCGGTACGAACAGGGTTCGAAATATCGCCCATACCACCTTGCGGGAATGTCCAGTAATAAGTTGCACCGGCAAATGTAGGACCTTCGCCCATTTCGATAATATTCCATGCTTGGGCAGGAGTCGTGGCCGTATTGGAAATTACGTATGCGCAGAAAGGTTTGTCGTTCAATGTAAATTCAGAGATACCGTTGTTTCCTACGTTTTTGATAGCGCATTCTTCGGGGGCATCACCTACGCTTTCGATCAAAGAACCGCTCATGTCGTAGAGAGATGCTGCACTATTGAAGCCGTCCAAATAGAAGTAGTCGTTATCGATGATTGAAACACGAGGTCCGGTTCCGTTATCGACAGCTTCTGCGGGGTAATAGGATTTGATTTCGATAACTTTGAAATTATAGCCTTCATAGTCACCTGTTTGTCCGGCTAATTGTCCGTCTTTAATATCGCAACGAATCACATATTTCCCGCTGCTGACCGGGAACATGAGGATAGCATCTTTCGTAACATCGCCTTTCACGGCAAAATAGTCGACACGATAGCCGTCGAGCAGACCATCTTTGTTGGCCAATTCCATTACTTTGGTGGGCTCTCCGCTCGTCATGTCGATTTTCCAAACGCCGATAGCTTCGCCGTTCAATGCAGTGGACATGTTGAATACAACTACGTTTCCGGCATCGTCTACCTGAATATCGTTGCAAAGGAATCCGGGCGTTTTTTGTTCTTCCATTGGTGTCTGTTGGAATGTCGTGTCGCCGGGAGTGTTTACGATCGTATCGATTTTGGTATAAGTGTAGGTGATTTTAAACTTTTCTGCGTTGAATTGAACATCACGTTTCTTATCTCCGGTTTTCAAATCATAGATTTTGATACCCGTAAAAGCAGCTCTGTACGCAAACAACATTTCGTCTCCTTTAACTGTCATACCACGGGAGTCGTTAGCTCCACCTAACTGATCGGCTACTCCCATATTATTCCCGGTAGTGGCAGCTTTCATCCACAAGTTTTCCAATGTGTATTCACCTGCTTTTTCATACGTCGCCGGATCTTGAGCGACCATCGATGTTGCCATACATGCAGCAACCATCCCAAGTAATAATCTTTTCATGATAAAAATAAATTAAATGAATAAATAAATGAAAAATTATATTGCATAATTCAATATATCAGATTGTTAGTGAATAAATTTCAATATCTCTCTTTTCCCGTCGATGTGGACGATGACCGCATAGACTCCACGTACAAGCCCGCTCAATTCGATACGGTCTCCTGCTGCCGGATTTTCCATATCGGCGAAACGCCCGATAATTTGTCCGGATAAGTTGGCTACATCGACCGTTATGTGGCGTGCGTCGTTTCCTACGACGAGAGCGGGATTCTCACCCTGTATGACGTAACATTTACCCCTCTTTTCGAGAGTTTCCATACCCGATGAATTTTTGAAAGTGAAGGATATTGTATCGCAATATTCCGTTTCGCCTCCTACGTATTCCGAGCGGGCCCGCAGATACCATGTACCGTCGGTCAAGTTGTCGAATTCCGTTTCGTAAGTGAATGCGTTTACGGTCTGTCTTTTTACGTTTCGTATCGGGGTAAACTGGTCGTTGGTGTGTAATTCGATACGGAAGGTGCTGGCGAACGGTTCTTCTGCCCAGCGTACTTGTAAGGACGTGGCTTCGACCGTCGCTCCCTGCGTGGGATACAGAATGACCGGTATGGACGGTACTTTCGATTCTGTCGTGAAATTCGTCGTTTTACTGATACTTTCTGTCGAGCCTGCGTATGCGGTTACGCGTGCGTAATATTTCGTATTTCCCACCAATACGCCTTCGGGGAGGGTAATGGAGTGTTCGCTATATCGTTGGTCGAGAACTTTACCCATAGAGCGGAAGTCGTCGTATTTGTTTATTTCGAGTCGGTATTCCGTAGCGTCTGGATATTCGGTCCAAGTGATAGAAGGCGTGACGGACACTTCGGTGGCTCCTTTGGTCGGAGATTCTATTTCGAACGGACCGGACTGGAATGCATATACGGCAGAGATACCGTCCGAACAGTTGGCTTTTCGTGTACGAATCCGCCAGTAATAAGTCCCTTTTTCCAAGTCGGGCAGATAGCTCGAAGGGAAAGAAGTACCGGTAGTTTCCCGCGAGAGTATGAGGTCGGTGAATAAATCGTCGCGGGCAATGTCTATATAATAGGAAGCATCGGCGACACTGCTCCACGTAAACTCGTAGTTGCCTATGGCCGTTCCGTTGTTTATCGGAGTGTTTAATGTCACGGCTTCGCTTGTACCTGCCGTGGCTCCCATGAACAAGGGTGCATACTCGTTTCCGTAACGGTCGACGATGGAAACAGCGTATGTATACCCCGTGCGATAAATTGTCGGTATGGAATAGTTGGTGCTGTATGAGAGCCCCAACAGATAGCGGGCATCCCGGCAAGCGGTCGTTTGTGCCGCATTTTCCGGTACGGCATATACGGCGTATCGCATACCCTCTGCTCCCGTCCATGATAATTGACCGTTAGTGAAAGCGATATTCGATACTAATCCGGGATCGGAGGTAGCTTTCCAGCTGATGGCTGGTATTAGAGCCGGGTATTTGTAAACGTCCGACCGCAACAAGGAGAGCATTCCCGAAGTATGGGTTACCTTGCGCATGTTGTAGAATACGCTTCCCGGGGCTCCCGTTTCGTCATATGTGCGGTTTACTTTAATTTGATTGACCAGTTCGGAGCCTTTGAACGAAGCGGTTGCGCCATCGACGATGTATTCGTTTTCTTCGGCTGTTTTCCGTTCGATGGGAGAGAGCGCTTTGGAAGAAACTTTTTCTCCGTTTAGATCGAACGATAGTGTCCCGGTTGTCGTTTTTCCGTATTTTGATGGCATTTTGGCCGAGCTCAAATCGGATGCCGAATGGCTCGAATAAAAATGACAACCGAATTGCCTTACGATTTGGCTCCACCATTCGGCGATAAGCGTGTAGTCGCTGCTCGATCCTATCGTCCAATAGATTTGCGGCGATATGTAATCGATAGAGTGTTCTTGTATCCATGCCATAGGATCGCAGAAGATATCGTCGTACGCCCAGTCGGAACCTACCGGGGTAGGAGTAACGCCGTATCGCTCGGCTATCGTGGCATCGGTGCACCATACACCGGCGGGAGAGATACCGAATCGCACATAAGGCTTTTCCGATTGAATCATTCGGTAAACCTGAGCGATCAGTTTATTTACATTCTGACGCCGCCAATCGGCCCGAGAGAGGTTGTCGGGATTGGATTGCTGGTATAACTCGTCGTCCATGTCGTCGGTCGTCCCCGACGTGTAGAAATAGTCGTCGAAGACAACACCGTCGATGTCGTAGTTTTGTACGACTTCTTGAATAATGGCGGTGATATGGTCTCTCACTTCCGGCATTGCCGGATTCAAGATAGAACCGTCCGAATAGTCTAAGAGCCATTCCGGGTGAGATTCCCGATAATTTTGAGGCGTTCCGTCCCATTGGTGCAGTACGCTTTCATACCGGTAGGGGTTGAACCATGCGTGAATTTCGATACCCCGTTTGTGAGCCTCTTCGACAGCAAACAGCAAGGGGTCGTACCCCGGGTCCATGCCTCGTGTCGCTACGAGGTCGCTCGACCACGGTTCGTAAGAGGATTTATACATCGCATCGCAACGGCCGCGCACTTGGAAATAAACGGTATTGGCATTAGCTGCTTTTACCGAGTCGAGCAACATGATTAACTCGTCTTTTTGTTCTTGGATTTCTTGCGCATTTCCGGTGTTCGAGATAACGGTAGTTTTCGGCCACGTCAATCTCCATACGGTCGATAACCAGAATGCTCTGACCTCTTTTTTGGGAGTTTGAGCGATTGTCGGGATAGCTAACCAAAAGGTAAACAGTACGATTGCTATTTTTGCGATGTATTTCATATCTAATTAGTTAAGATATTTTTTCCCGCCGGTCGGTTAGACCGGCGGAAAATTATCAGGCTTTTGTTTTTAGAATAGGTTCGATAACTCGTTGTTCAGTGCTATACCATAGACATTGACCCCCGATACGATAGTTTCCAGCTTTTTCGTCGTGGGATTCCAGCGTTTTACTCCCGATGTCTCCGAGCTGCCTTCTTCGGCACGGAGTCCGAAGTAAACCGAACCGTCGGTGCTGTCGAGTACCATTTGACAGACATCGACATATTCTCCTACGCTTCCTTCGCTGTCCGATTTGAAGCTCGCTACGAGATATTTGCTCTCGGCTTTCGTGTTGGTCTTTGTCGCGTCGTTGGCCGTAATATCTGTTAAAGGAACGGCATAGAGCCCTTTGTCTCGAATGACGGCATATAAAATTTGATTGGTGGCATCTATCACGAACGATTTCACGAATTCATCGGGGAAAATCGTAGCATAGGGAGGGTTGGTTCCTCGACTGATGTCCACAGGGCTGATATCGCTTTCTGCGAAACGGAAGATACCGCCTCCGCCGTATGTTTTGCCCCAATACCACAATCCGTCCGCTTTGGCGAAGCAGGCATTCATTGCACCGTATTGCCACGGGTTACCGTAATATTCGAGCCGATTGTTCTGAACGAAATAATCGTATTTGGCATCGCTGGTGCTGAGTGCCAAGTTACGTTCGTTGACACCGATGCGTCGGATACCTGTATTCCGGTCGGCGAAATAGATTTGTTCGTTGTCTATCCAACCGTAGAAAGGATCGTTGAAGGCGGCGTTGCCGACGTTGGAGAGAACGGTTTCCATACTGCTCCCGTCTTTGGCTACCGCTGTAATTTTTCCGTCACCCCGGGTTCCATCTTCATCGTTGACATACGAGAATTGTGTACCGCAGTCGAGCACGAATAGAACTTCATTATGGAACAGCATATTCAGAGGGTGAGCTCCCGCTTTTACGCCTAAGTCGAAGGGAGAGTTATTACTTCCCTCAGGAACATTATAATCCAGCTTATAGGCCATTACGTTTCCACTTTTTACCGCATAGTAGAGCGTTTTCGATGCATTGGGCGTACCTACTTGTACATTGGCTTTTACATCTTGGAGCGCACGTCCGCCGAGAGTGGTTTTCAACGTGATGGTTTGCGAACCTATGTTTTTGAAGACTAATCGGCCCGGATTTTCGCCGGTATAGGTATTACCTGTTATTTCCGGGTGATCGAGCAAGGTTGTTCCTTCGGGCAATACCCATGTATATTCCGGTTCTTCCGATGCGGCCGGATTTCGTAAGGTCACTTCCAAAGTCACTTCGACGTCGTTGATGACACATATTCTATCATCTTCCGTTTTGGCGACGATCGTAGGTTTAATGTCGTTGATAAGCAAAGGACGAGTCGTATAGTCGTCGCCTACGGTCAATTTTACCTCGTACTGTCCGGGTAAACTGTATGTATGGGTAGGATTAACGTCGGTCGAAGTTTCCCCGTCGCCGAAGTCCCAAGTACATGTACCCGAGATGGCCGATGTATTGGTAAACTGTATGGTGGAACCTACCAGATAGTCGAGTTCGTATCCTTCGTTCGTGATGTGGTAGGTAAACGCTACATCGTCACTGGGATATACATTGTAAGTGGGATCGTTTTCCACACAAGCAGATAACGAAGCCAACAAGACAACCGTCAAACTTATATTTCTTAATGCTTTCATTGTTCTTTCCGTTTCTATTAGTTGACAGTAATATTTTTAATATCGGTATTGCTTATCACACCGTTGGAGTCGCTTACTTGGAATTTTGCGCTCAACGTATAGGTGCAATTGTAGTTTACTCCGTATTCTTTGCCGTCGAAGATGAGTTCGGGCGTGGTTAGAGCTGCAACGATGCCATCGAGCCGGGCTTTATTCTCGTCGGTGATTTCATATACTTCTTCGTTGGCTTCGTTGGTCGTTTTCGTGAAGAGAGCCTCATATTCCTCTTCGGTCATTTTCATGAATCCATCGACAACGATTTTTTTCATGTTCCCGTGGTAATCGGTCTCTATTTGAGTGGTTAGAGCCTCCCGGAAGTTGGTCTCGTAATCGCCGGGATAATAGGTCTTGAATAAAGTTTCGGTAAAATCGGAACTTCCTACACTGGCCCATGTCACGCTAGCCCATGAAGAGGAGACCGGGAAAGTGGCGTCGAGAATGTAGGACGACTTGGCATCGTCCCACGACACGGTTTGAGGATCGAACTCTTTCACCAAATGCGAGGCGACTACTTCGTCGGTCTCGCTTTCGGTATAGGTGTAACTGATGTATGGGCATGTAACGGCACGATTGATCGTACTGCTCACTCCATACCAAACTTGGGCTTTCTCTATCGTACTGCCGTCAGCATAATAGTAAACTCTGAAATCGAGGTCGCTACCGGCGTTCACGGCATCTTTCAGCTCCCAATAAACGTATGCGGTTTGTTGTCCCAAGTCTGCCCAATCGTTTACAGGGTCGTTGATTTCGCAACCCGATAATCCGGCGATTGCCAGCAGAAGAGACGCTATTTTTACTTTGTTTTTCATATCGAGTGTTATTATTTGTTGTAATACTTCGATTCTTTTCTATTTATTGCCAGATCATAGGTTTGCGCAACCATTGATAGTTTTTGTATGCGCCTAGTCTTTCCAATTCGGCTTTGTTGTATTTTTCTTCTGTTTCGGGGTCGTAGTTGATACGGTTGATCCATGCTTTGGGATCGTCTCCCCAATGAGCTTCATAAATATTATTGGGCCGTTTTAATCCGGGATATACATAGGTATTGTCATATTGTATTCCGTTCTCCTCGCAACTGTAATTGTAGCGACGCATATCGGTCCATTGTTCGGGTTGCAGATAGAGGCAAACATATTTCTGACGCATGATGTGCCCGATGTTGAATCCGTCGGCAGGGAAGTAGGTAGTTACATAGTTTCCTGTTCCGGTTTCATTCCCCAAATAGTTATTGCGATAGCGGGTATAACTGCTTCCATAAATCGAGGAAAGATTGAATCGGTCGAAATTAATTTCGGCAGCTTGCATGGTCAATGAACGGGCCGTCGGCTTGTCGCCGCTCCAATAAGTAGCTTCGGCTTTGATAAGCAGGAGTTCTTCTTCGAGGAAGAGGGGAACATAACCTGTGTTTTGCGTATAGACCGAAACTTTCTTGCCGTCGACTTCGGGGAACAAGGTGGGGTAGTTATCCACTTTGTAGGAAACGTCCATACCGATATTGGTATCGAGATAACGCATTTCAGTACCGGAATCGCTTGTTCCCGAGGGTCCCGGCCGTGCACTCATGAAAGCGAGGATACGAGGATCTTCCGCCCAGCCTTTCAGGTTGTTATGCGATTCGAATACGCCCAATATATTTTCCATGAAATATTTGGTAGGAACAGCCGAATTCAACATGTTGCCACGTCCTTCCCAGCCGAGACCTCCTTGTTCGGTCGATCCGAAGGCTTCGCCCCACGGAGAATTTTGGGCTCCGTTACCGCCGTCGAAACGATAAAGTACATCTTCCCAACCTTCGAGTGCCCGGTTGACAGCTGTAATGATGGCTTGGCATGTCGCCGCATTGTTTTCCCAATTCGGCAATTTGCGAAGCAGTAACCGGGCTTTTAAGGCGTAGGTATAGTGTTTCCATTTATTTAGATCTCCGGCGAAGACCCGGTCGATCGATTGATCGATAGGTATATTGGTCGCGGCTTCGGTATAAGTGGGATCTTCATACATGCCTATCAGCTCTTCTATTTCTTGATTCATCCACTCGTAGATGCTTTCTTGCGTATCGTAGTGCGGACTGTTCGATTCATAGGCTTCCGAACGAGGCATGTCTCCGAACAGGTCGGTTGTCATTTGGGTGGACATTAACCGAAGGGTACGGCCGATGAGTTCCAGATTCCACGCTTGTGCTTCGTGAGCCTCGTCGATGATTTCTTTGGCATTGACACCGATATCGTAGAAGTGGCGACGCCATTGCGGGTGACGGTTCATCGTCAGGAAATCGCCCCAGCCGGATTTGTAAGCGAAACTCGACGTTTGGTTACGTCCGCCGGTAGTCAATGTTTGGGTCAGATAAGCGCCGTATTCGGCATGGTCGAATTGAAGTTGAGCCGAGTAGAACAGCACGACAGGCAATACCTGTTGGGGCAGAACCTCATGAGCGGCATCTTCGTTGACGTTGTCGTACAACCAGTCTTCGCAACTTGCGCCCATGAAACTGATTAACAACGATAATATGATAACTTTATATTTATTCATGGTTCCTTGATGTTAGAATGTTGCGTTTATAGTGAAATTGAAACTGCGGGTGGCCGGGATAGACATATTGTCGATACCCATCGTTCCTGTACCGTAGGCTGCCGAAGTTGAAATTTGCGGATCAGAACCCGAATATTTGGTCAACAGGAAGAGATTGCGGCCTGTAATGGAAGCTCTCAATCCTTTAATGTAGGGATTCCCTTTTTTCAAGAACCGTGTGAAATCATATCCTACGGTGACGTAACTCAATCGGAGATAAGAACCGTCTTCGATAAAATTGGAGCTTACGCCATAGAAATAGGTATTCAGGTTGGTCTGATTCAAAATGATAGGCTTGTTGTTTTGTACATAAGTTCCGTCGGGTTGTGCGACTACACCTTTTACGACTACTTCGCGGTTACGGTAGTTCTCCAACGATTTGTGCATACCGTTGGTAAAGAGAGAGCGTGCGGTTCCGTTATATACGTCTCCTCCTACACGTCCGTCCAGCAAGAACGATACAGTCAAGTCTTTCCATCGGAACGTACTGCTCAATCCCATCAGGAAGTCGGGCTCGCGGTTACCGATATATACGCTCTTGGCCGGGTTGATAATGGGATATCCGTCCTCGTCGATAAGTATTTGTCCGTCGGGAGCACGCATATAGTCCTTGCCTGAAATACCCGTCGTCGAACCGTTTAGATAGGCGGTAGTATAGATATCGCTGAACTGAGTCCCTTGAATTTCGCTCACGTCTTCGGGTAACGATTTTACGACACCCCGATTCAACCCGAAGTTGAGGTTGGCGGTCCATTCGAAATCTTTACTGCGAAGAATGTCTTGGCTTAACGTAGCTTCCACACCGTGATTCTCGATACTACCTTCGTTGCGGACTTGTAGAATAGTTCCCGATGAAGGCGAAACTCTCACGGTTACGATTTGGTTGTTTACCGTAGTCGAGTAGTAGGCTACATCTAAACGGGTGCGGCTGTCGAAGAATCTTAAATCGGCTCCGATTTCCCACGATTTTGTCATTTCGGGTTCCAGCGTAATCGCGTAAGAAGCTGTTGGGTCGACACTATATCCTCCGTCGGGGAATGTAGAGGCTTCCCGATAGGCTTTGGTAAATTTGTTGGGAGTAGCATCTTTCCCGACTTGTGCCCAGTTCCCGCGTATTTTACCATAGCTGAACCAATCGTTACTGATGTGGAACAATTCGCTGAAAATTAAACCTGCCGTTACCGAAGGATAGAAGTAGGAAGATTTTTCGGCTTGTTTCAAGGTAGAGGAACCGTCGTAGCGGGCTGTTCCGCTTAATTGGGCGATTCCTTTATAGTCGAATCGCAATTCTCCGAAATACCCATATTTGTTTTTCTTGGAGCGGAAGTAGGAAATGGGATAGTCGCCCGTTTTCAGCCAGTTTTCGGTATTCGTATTGTTGAAACTGTAATAGTCTCCTTCCAATACGAACTCCTGTCCCGCCATAGTGGCTTCATAGCTTTTGTTGATCATGATTTCGGCTCCGGCCAACAGATTCATGCTGAAATCTTTGAACAAATCTACTTTGTATGTGGCCAATCCCTGTATCGTGAGCAATTCGCTACGGCTGGGTTCGAATTTATAAGAACCGAATTTGTAGAGATATTTGGAAATAACGCTCTCGTCCAGTTCGTCTTTATCGAAACGAGGTTTGGCGTAGGCGTCGGAAGTTGTATATCCTTTGTCGTATGCTATTTTACCGGTGAAGGTCAAATCCTTTATGGGAGTCCATTCGATCGATCCGTTTAAGATGGTACGTGAAGATTGTGTCTCCCCTCCGTCTTCGTAACGTCCCCAATAAGGGCTTACTCCGGCTGCAATTTTATCGGCGTCTGTAAGGGCATTCCAATTGTCGTAACGACCACCGTCTTCTATGCTGTAAACCGGTTTTCCCAATGGCGTTTTGTACACACGCATATCGTTGTTGATAGGCCAAGTGTAGATAGAACTCATGCTATTGCCGAATGAACGGGATTTCGTATCGATATAATTTAATGATGCATTGATTTTTACCCATTTCGAAGGGGTGAAAGTTGCTTTTAACAAAGCACCCATGCGATTCTTGTAATCTTCGGGGACAACACCGTCGGTAGAAGTGTAGTTGAACGATGCATAAGCTGTGAATTTGTCTGTTCCTCCCGAAGCGTTCACATCGTATTTTTGATATAATCCCGTTCCCAAGAAGTTTCCGACGTTATCGTAGGTTCTTTCTCCTTCTTTCAGAAGAGGACCCCAACCTCCGCTTACGGAGTTTTCTTTATAGAAACCGAGATTTCCCGGAGCATATTTCTGTTGAATTTTAGGGATTCTTACGCTGTTATCGATTTGTACGCTGGCACTACCGTTCACGACGATCTGTCCGGTTTTACCGCTTTTCGTGGTGATTAGGATTACACCGTTGGCTGCTTCCGAGCCGTACAATGCCGATGCAGCAGCACCTTTCAATACGGTCATGTTTTCGATGTCGTTCGGGTTGATGTCACCGGCCGACGAACCGCCTCCACGCATAGGCATCCCATCAATGATAAACAAGGGTTCGTTATTTTGTCCTGAGTTGATGGACGAAATCGCACGAATGATGATTTGGGAACTGGAATTGGGTGAACCTCCGCTCCCTGATACTTGTACACCGGCAATTTTCCCTTGTAGAGAATTTACGAAGTTTGCCGATTGTCCGGCAGTAACCTCGTCGGCATTTAGACTTTGGACAGCGAAGTTCAGTTTTTTCTTTTCTTCCCGAATACCCATCGCTGTTACGACAACCTCGTCTAATTGTGTCGATGACGAGGTTAAAGTTACATTGATGACAGATTGATTTCCAACCTGCACCGTTTTCGGTTGCATACCCACGTAACTGAATGTTAGGCTTGCGTTTTCATTGACTTTAATAGAATATTTCCCATCTAAGTCGGTCGTCGCTCCTTGTGAGGTGCCTTTGACATGGACCGATGCCCCGATAACGGGCAGTCCGTCTTCGGCAGATACAACGGTCCCCGTTACGGTGCGTTGTTGAGCGAAACCTACTATAGCAAATAAGGAAAATAACAGAAGTAGCACCTGTCTTCTCATAATACTGCTTGTTTGTTAATAATCAAGGTTAGTAAATACTCGTTTATAATTTATTTGAATTAATCATGGTTGATTCTTGTTTTTCGTGGTTTAAATCAACGTTTAAAACTGCTGTTAAAAGCCTGTGTTATATTTTATTATTTTAAATGTTTGTGTTTTATTTTTTATCTTTTACTTGTACAAATATAGCGTTCTATTTTTAAATCGAAAACTAATTCTCTCACTTTTTTTCGCTTTTGACTTATTTTTTAGAATTAGAGCCATATTTTCACAATTATAAACTATCTCGGTAGAAATTAGATCTTAGGGAGCTTGCTTTCTAAAAATATATTCTCGATACATAATATCCTCCGTCCAAAAATCGAAAGACCGAAAAGGAATCACATTTTTTCTATATAAATACGGTACAAAAAATAAGTCATGCGGGAATTGCATATTCTTGGATAATGAGCCATAATCTCCTATTTTCCTTTTCGAAAGAATCCTTAATAAAACTTTATTAAGCGATACTATCACCGAAACGATTAAAAGTCGAATAAAACGTTGTTTTTTTTCGGGGGACTTTTTAAGTTTGATAAAGGTTTAAAATCTTATAGATACCTAAGAAATTTTTCTCTTTCGAAGCCTTTCGATAGATAAAAAATGTTGTCGTTTTTCATAATGAGTTTTTCTTTATGTATCTTTGGCTCTATCGAATATGAGATATGGCTTAGCAAAAAAATGAGCAAGTTCTTTTTTTGAGTGGTTGCCTTTCCTTATATTTGTAGAAAAGAATATAGGATGCGGTTCGGCATAGTCAAATCGGAAATTAGATTTCTTGATTGCCTTTGCGCTCACCTTTCCCTATATTCGCGTAAAATGCAGAGATAGAATGCTTTTGGATAGGAACAGATTCGTTTGCTTGTGTTCTCTTGCGCTATCTTTGATTTGGCCTCTAAACAGGGCGGAAAAGACCTTTTTGACACCATAGGGCTGGGTATAAATCTTTTTTATTTTCGGCCTGTTGGGAGTTTGAGGTGAGATGGAAATTCATTATTTATGCTAAAAAATATTACCATGAAGAAGAAAATGTTCTATGCGCTGTCTGCGCTTTTGTTGTGTAGTGCTTGTACTACGACACCACGTAATCCGTTTGAAGAACCTGCGAGGCCTGCCGGACAGGAAAGTGTTTTGAAGTTGGCTTGCGAACCTTTGGATACGGTGAGAGTCGGTTTTATCGGACTGGGTTCCAGAGGTAAAGGTGCGATCGAACGGTATGTCTATCTGCCCGATGCCAAAGTTGTCGCTTTGTGTGATTTAGATTCGGCGAATGTAAACAAAGCGAATGAAATACTTACTTCGCACAAACTTCCTGCCGCCGATATTTATGTGGGTGAGGACGTTTGGAAAGAGATGTGCGGAAGGGACGACATAGATTTGGTCTACATTTGCACCGATTGGCACTCTCATGCTCCGATGGCTGTCTATGCCATGAAACAGGGAAAACATGTCGCCGTGGAAGTACCGGCGGCAATGACCGTAGCCGAGTGCTGGGATTTGGTAAATACGGCCGAACAGACTCGCCGCCATTGCATGATGCTGGAAAATTGCTGTTACGATTTCTTCGAAATGGCAACGCTCAATATGGCACAACAAGGCTTGTTCGGAGATGTGATGCATGCCGAGGGGGCTTATATCCACGACTTGCGTTCTTATAATTACGACACTACGGCGACCGGTTATAAAAACATGTGGCGGTTAAAAGCCCAGAAAGAGGAGGCCGGTAATCCTTATCCTACTCATGGATTAGGTCCTGTCGCCCAGATATTGAACATTCACCGGGGCGACCGCATGGCTACGTTGGTTTCCATGTCTAATGCGCAAAAGGGTATGCATCTTTATGCAGCCGAACATGGTATTACCGGCGAGGATACGGCACGTATCGATATGGGCGATATGAACACGACTCTTATTCGTACCGCCAAAGGGAAAACCATCATGATACAACACGATGTTACCAGTCCTCGTCCCTATAACCGCATTCACATGGTGAGTGGTACGAAAGGTTTCGCTCAGAAATATCCGCTTACGGGGATCGCTTTGGAACCCAATGCGCATGAGTTTGTCAGCCAGCAAACTCTCGACTCTCTGCTGAAAGTGTACGAGCACCCCTTCTGCAAAGAGATCGGCGAAAAAGCTCGTCAGGTGGGCGGACACGGAGGTATGGATTTCATTATGGATTATCGTCTGATTCATTGCTTGAAAAACGGTTTGCCTCTCGATATGGACGTTTACGACGCAGCCGAATGGTCGTGTCTGGTCGAGTTGACCGACTACTCCGTTCGCAACGGCTCCGTTCCGGTACAGATACCCGATTTTACCCGTGGAGAATGGGATAAATTGCAAGGATTGACTTTTGCCGAATAGAAAGATAAAATATGGGAAAATGGCTGTTTCAAGAGGAAACAGCCATTTCTGTATGTGAATAGTAAGGATTATTTTTATATCGATTGCCACAATACCCTGCGATATTACGGGACACGGCTGGGGAGGAATGTGTGAGAATGCCCTGCAATGCCACAGGGTATGGGTGAGAGGGGGTTAAAGAAACATTCTCTTTTGTGATGTAAGGATAGATTTTACGCTTCTCCCCCTTGTGTCGCATAGCGATAGGGGGGGAGAAGCAGAAGAAACAATAGTTTTCGACGGAGAGGGGTTGAGAAAGATAGAATAGGAGTTTTTTGTAAGACCAACCCCTCCGGCCTGCGGCCACCTCCCCTATATTTTGCTGTCGTAAAACATAGAGGAGGAGGGAGATGCTTTTTACTTTATTTTTTATGTAGCAAGCCGGAACTATCCAATCTTCTCCCTTGCCGTGTTCCGTAGCCTTACGGGGTGTTGCGTTAGCGGTATGAGGGAGACCCGCGGAACAAAGTTCTGCGGAGGGGGCAAGGAGAATTAAAACTTAATGGTGATATCTGCGCCGAATGTAATCGGGCGGCCGCACTGTACGAAGCTGTTGGGCATAGACAAGTTCTCGGCATTCATGGTCTCGAAGTAGAACGCCTGATAATGTTGATTCAGCAGATTTTTTCCCCATAGTTTCAAATCGGCATATTTCCCCGAAAGGATAATCGATGCATTTACCAGTCCATAAAAGTTTTGCGCGGCATCGTTGGCTTCGGTCCAGTATATTTTTCCTCGGCCGAGGTATTGCAGGTCGAAAGTCAAGTCGGTCTCTTTGTCTAAGGGCAGGGTGTAAGCGCCCGATAGGGCGAGCGTATGAGCCGGTGCAAAAGGGACGAAATTGTTTTTGTAGTCGTTTTTCCCGTCGTTGTATTCTCGGAAGGTAGCATGGGTGTAACCGTAGGTCGCCGAGAGTAACAGCCGATTGGTCGGGGTGGCTCGCAGCGAAGCCTCCAATCCGTAACTGGCGGTACGTCCCGAATTTTTGGTGACACGGCCATATCCGCTTACAGCAGCTATTTGCTGATCGTGGCAATCGATGTAGAATAAAGATAAATCGGCAAACAGCCGGTGGTCGATTAACTGGGAACGGCCGCCTATTTCGTAATTCCAGCTATGTTCGGGTTTATACGAGATGGCTTGGTTCACGTCGGTCGTGTTTTCGAAGGCAGGCATTCCGACAGCACTGCGACTCGGTGCGGGACGACCTCCGTTTCCACCGCCTCCCATGTTCTTCATCAGTTCGCTCATCATGCTGGACCGGATTTGGGATTGTATCAAGTTGGAGAACATCTGGAAATTGTATCCTCCCGACCGGTAACCGCGGGCTGCCGAGGCGTAGACAAAACTTTTATTGCCGATAGCGTATTTCACTTCGAATTTGGGAGACAGTTCTATCGTGTTCATCGACTCCTTTCCATCGATGCCGAGGGGCAGGATAAAAGGCTGTTGAATCGACATCGGGGGGCGATTACCCATATTGATCGTGACGTTGGCACGCCCTGTGAGAGCTTCGGTCGCATGGGTGTGATGGTAAATGCGAGTATGTTCGTAGTCTATTCGTAAGCCTACGGTAGCCGATAAACCGTCGATAAAAATACGATTGAGCGTAGCTTGTCCGAAAGCGGCAGCACCGTAGGTCGGTGTTTTGTAAATGCCGTCGATATACAGGTTTCGATTATCTATATCTATCGTAATATCGGGCATTCCCGCTAATGCAGGGTCCTGTTTGAGAGCTGCCAGTTGGTCGTTGGTCTGTTTGGTGATGAGCAAATCTATCCCGTCTTGTCTGAAATCTACCGGGCCGTCCGTATGGGTTTGTTGATAAAACCCGAATAAGCCTCCTACCCACTCCCAACGTTTGCCTTTGTGCGATTTGATTGCAAATTCCTGTGAAACCGCATGCATTTTTTGTTTTTGTTGTAGTGTAAATATGGCGCGGGGAGTAAAGTCTTGGTCCAAATGCATATCATCGTCGAGGAATTGATAACCCGTCGTCGATGTGAAGATGAATCGGTCGTGGAGATATTGAGCCGACAGACCCGACGTGAATATGTCGCGACGATACGAGGCTTCGTCGTTGTAACTGATGCTGCCGGTCTTTTTCAGGGTTTTGTCATAACCGGCGTATGGGTATCCCTGTTGGTCGCTACCCTCGTAGTCACCGCTGAAACTCAACTTCCAATGCCTGTTTACCCGCCAGTCTAATTGTACTCTTCCACCGCCCGACCGGGTACTTCCGCTATTTTGTCGGGTATATTCGTTTTTGAAGTAGCCGTCGTCCTGTCGGTAGCGGGCATTTATCGAGAATGCGAAATCGTCGGTAAGTTTTTGGCTGGTAGTAGCGGCGACTCCCCATAAGTTGTAATTCCCGAAACTCAATTTTATTTTCGAGCCCTGTTTTTCCAAAGGCGAGAGAGTCTTTATGTTCACGAGTCCCGCCATAGTATTCCTTCCGTAGAGAGTCCCTTGCGGCCCTTTCAAGACTTCAATACTTGCAATATCGATGAAGTCGAAATCGAAAGCGCTTTTATCCAGATAGGGAACGTTGTTGACGTAGAGGCCTACGGCGGGAGAGTTGATTCGGGAACCTATACCCCGTATGTAGGCCGAGGAAATGAGTTTGGAGCCATAATCGGGAATAAACAGATTGGGAACGACGGTAGAAATATCCTTGACCGAACGGATATTCATTTCGTCGAGATTGCCCGTGTTGAGATAAGAGATGGAACCGGGGAACTCGAACAGTTTCGAATCCCATTTGGGGTTACTGATGATAGTAATGGCATTCAGGTTATATATGCGGTTTCCCAAAGAATCGGTAATCGCCGGTATCGGTTTCCCGGTTGCAAGAAATGGTAAAGTTCCCAAGATGAACGCGAGCAGAAAATTTTTCATAAGATTTGTTTACCTGTTGAAAGAGCGAGTCTCTCTTTGAATTTTTGCACAAAGTAACAAGAGAAAAATTTTCTTTACAATCATCAATAGTAGTGATTTTTCGAGGACGGGATATTATCCGGGTGTTAGATGAAAAACAGGAGGCTGGCTGCCATGACTGCCATGCCGGTGATGACGCCTCCTATGCCGTAGTGATGATGACCGTATTTTTCGGCTCCCGGCAGCAGCTCATCGAATGAAATGAACACCATAATACCCGATACGAATGCCAATAGAAGCGCGTGAATCGTGGGAGTCCAAAAAGGTAACAGAAACAGGAATCCGATGAGTGCGCCTACCGGCTCGGCCATACCGGAAAGCAGGGAATACCAAAATGCTTTCTTGTGGCTGCCCGTCGCTTGATAGATGGGTACGGAGACAGCGATACCTTCCGGTATGTTGTGAATGGCAATGGCTATGACGATGGGAATAGCTATGTCGATATTGCCCAGTGCCGATGCGAATGTAGCGAGTCCTTCCGGGAAATTATGAATACTGATAGCCAGTGCCATCAGTATTCCGGTACGGTGCAATCGTTGTTGTCCCGATAGTTCTTCCACGCGGTGGATTTCATGTGGATTCTCGTCTTCGGGAATCAAGAAGTCTATCAATGCGATAAACGATGTTCCCGAGAAAAATGCGATCAGCATGTAGATATTAGACATGCGTGGGCTGAAATTCTCGCTGAGCATACCCAATGCCTCTGGCATCAATTCCATGAACGATATATATATCATTACTCCGGCCGAGAACCCCAATGCCGCAGAAAGAAATTTCGTATTGGTTCGCTTGGCGAAAAATGCAATGAGGCTTCCCACTCCGGTCGATAGGCCGGCTATCATCGTGAGGAGAAATGCCAAGAGTATAGAATTTATTTCCATATTTTCGAGATTGTATAAAACCGTAAAGGGAAACCGCACTATCCTCTTGTCGGGGAATTGTCCGTTTCCTTCGTGGTTTTTCGGAAACAAAGGTAATGTATTAAAACATTATGAAGTTCACCGAATAATAAAAATAACAAAAAAGAATGAAATATGTTAGGAATAAACCGTTGGCTCTACGTATCTTTACCCGCTGAAAAGAGAGAATATGCAAGATTATAACGAAGATATTGTTATCGAGCAGTTACAGAATCCGGCGACTGTTCGGCAGGCATTCGCACGGGTCGTAGCCCGGTATAGTGAGCCGTTATATTGGCAGATTCGAAAAATGGTACTTTCGCACGACGATGCCAATGATTTATTGCAAAATACATTCTTAAAAGCATGGGGAAGTATCGAGTATTTCAGAGGGGATGCCAAATTGTCGACTTGGCTTTATCGTATTGCAGTGAATGAGGCATTGACTTTTCTGGCACGGGAACGAGAACGACGGAATCTTACGGCCGACGATACCGATGATTTCCTGCTCTCTCATGTAGAGAGCGACGAATATTTCGACGGAGATCGTGCACAGAGGCTTTTGCAAGAAGCGGTTTTGCAACTCCCGGAGAAACAACGCCTCGTTTTTAATATGCGTTATTTCGACGAAATGAAATACGAAGATATGTCCGAAATTCTGGGAACATCGGTGGGTGCATTGAAAGCATCGTATCACCATGCGGCGAAAAAAATAGAGGAATATCTGCAAGATCATGTTTAAACCTTTTCATTATTTTCGTGTCTAACAAACAAAAGGTGAAGCTATGGAAAAGAAAACTCCCCTGTTAGATGAAATCGGTAGGAAGCACGGTATGAAAGTGCCCGGCAATTATTTTGCCGATTTCACCGAAAAGATGACGGAAAGTTTGCCGGAAAGGGAATTTCCCGAACTCGTGCAACCTTCGTTATGGCTTCGGGTAAGACCGTGGATTTATATGGCAGCCATGTTTGCCGGTATATGGCTTATGATGAAAATGTTTACGGGAATATTCTCGGTGGAAAAAGGAGAAACTCCTGATATGGAAATGACGGCTTCGGCGACAGATGGAAGTACGATAGAAGACGAGTGGATCGCTTATTATGTCGATGATTACACGGCTTATGAAATGCTCTATACCGATAGCGATTATTAAAGGAGAAGTAGTTATGAAGAAAATAATTTTATTATTATCGGCCGTTTTATTGTGGGCATTGCCCGTTTCGGTTTCGGCACAGAATAAGAATAACGACAAGGCGAAGCAACAGCGAAAAGAACAGTTTGACCGGTTCTGTAAATTCCGTCGGGATTTTATGATGAAACAGATCGGGCTTTCCGAACAAGAGGCGAAACAGTTCTTTCCCTTGTATGAAGAGATGGAAGGGAAAAAATGGACGGTAGACAGGGAGGCTCGAACCTTTGCTCGGAAAATAGTACGTTCGGAAACGGCCGTTTCAGATGTCGAGTATGAGAAAGCGGCCGAAGTTTTACTGGAAAAGGACGAGAAGTTGGCAAAGATAGATCGGGAATATTACGATAAGTTCAAAACCTTTCTGTCGAATGAAAAATTATTTAAATTCAAAAATGCCCAAATGAAATTCCCGAGAGCCATGATGAAATGGCATGGCGGGAAACATCATCATGAGTAATAATGTAATGTACGGGATAATGAAGAAAGGGAGAAGTTTTTTTGATCTTCTCCCTTTCTTTTTATTTATGGTACAAATATCTTCTCCGAAAAACCGTTTATATGAAGGATATACAATCCGGTATTCAATCCGAGTTCTCTCCATTCGATTCGGGTTCCGGGCTCGACATCTGTTTTATCAGAGTATCTTATAATTCCGTCCGGGGTCGATAATATGAGGTTTATTTTACCCGCTTGCGATGTGAATAAAATTCCGTCTCGATAAAGTTTGTATAGTTTGTCTGTCGACAAGTTGTCGATAGCGCTCGGTGAAAGCACCTCTTTGATTCCGGCGAGAGCGTCTATTTTCCCGTATCCGTAAATGGAGTTGGGACATGCTCCTGTATGGGAATCTTGGCGGGCGGTCTTTTTCAAAATCAGTTGTATATCTTCGGGAGATAGTTCTGGATTTGCTTCTAACCATGTGGCAATGACTCCGGCGACAAAGGGCGAGGCTTGCGATGTTCCCGTCATTTGTCCCCAATAATAGCTTTTCCCGTTTATCGTTGCCCGGGCGACAGTGTTGGCGCTACTCTCCTTATAGTAATCGGAGTAAGAAGATACGGCGCTGAAAATCATTCCTCCCGGAGCCGTCACGTCGGGCTTTACTCGGCCGTCCGAAGCCGGACCTCGGCTCGAAGTGTAGTTGATTTTATTCAACGGGTAATCGATCAACATGGACTGTTTCTTTCCCGAAAAATTTGTCCATACGTTTCGGGTTGTATAGTTTCCGACAGAAATGGTTCTCTTTCCTGTTCCTCCCAATTCCCCTAATGTACGGTCGGCATCGAAATTGACATGTGTGCTTTTTCCGTTGTCGGTGAACTGTCCGCTGTTTTTGTCGGTCCAGAGATCGATGTGTTGGGTTTCGCCCGTTACTCCTATTTGTATGTCGTAACCTTTTAGATTGAGATTATTCAAGGCGACTCTATACATGCGCCTCGTGTTGTTCCACAATTCGGTATAGTAGGCGATTTCTCCGCCTTCCGAATAGTTGAAGTCGGCAGGGACGGAAAACGATTGGTCCGTACCGTTCGAGGTACAACTCCATACGGTTTCGCCTTGCGAGTCGGTTAGCGAAACGGTAACGGTAAACCCGTCCGATTCACCCCAAACTTCGAATGTGTTGGCGGCGTATCCCGATGGTTTGAAAAATGTCAGTACAGGAGTTTCTGCATTGTTGAGTTCCATCGAAGCATGAGTTTTATTTTTGGCATCGTTTCCGATGGAGCCGACCAGAATTTTCCCTTTTCCCAGCATGGCATCGATGGCTTGGTCGAAAAGCGAAGTCCCGTCGTGCGGCCCGTAAGAAGTATTTAGGCTAATGTTGACTACGGCCGGTTTGTCTATCGAGTCGGCATAGTTGAATACATATTTAATACCATTCAGAATATCGGTATCTTCCAATGTCGATCCTACCATTACTAAGTCGGCATCATAAGCTACTCCGTAATAGGGATTCTTGTCGAGTGTCGTGGACTCCGAGGTCGCTATTGTCCCGAAATAACCGCCACCGGCTATTCCGGCTACATGGGTTCCGTGTGTTTGCTCTTCGTTGTCAGTCCCTTCGGCAAGAATATTTTCTTTATCCGACAGTAGTTTGTTATCGATTTGATTCCAGAATCTTGCGATTCGGAGGGCCTCGCTGTCAGACGAGCGGAAGGCCGGGTGAGTTACGTCGAATCCAGAGTCTACAAACCCCAATACGACATTCTTTCCGGTATAGGGAGATGAAAGAGACTCCCCGTTTTGTACCAGTACTACGTTCGTTTCTGTACGTGCTTCATCTAAGGATAAAGATGCTTTTCGAGGAAGCTCGGCTCTTTTTACGAAGTCAGAGTCTAAAAAACGAGACAATTCCGACGGTGAAATACATATCGTATAGAATCCGTTTCCCAATGACACGTACGATAAAACGCCACATTCCAGTAAATCGTTTTCGGTCGTATGTTCATCGCATTGAACGAGAAGTCGCAGATCTTTATCCTGTCTGGATAATTTTTCCAATCGATTGTCAGAGCGAATTAATTGATCGAGCGTTTGGCGCGATGAGGCCGATAGTTTTTCGTTGGCTGCAAAACACGTCATGCTGTTGAGGAATAAGATTCCGCTGAACAGCATGACGTAAATATAGATTCGATTCATAAAACTTTATTTATAGGGCACAAACTTTGAAAACAGCATTCCCTACTTTTACTATATAAATTTTACCCGGGGTAAACGGGAAGTCATATCGACCGTTATTTACAAGCCCTTGATTTATCAATCGACCGTCTGTTTCGTAAATAGTAACAGGTTGAACGGAAGTATCGTTTATCGAAAAACCTTGTCTGGTAACCGTCAGTTCCAACTCTTCGTTTTGGGTATTTTCAATTCCGGTAGAATTATACACGACTGCAACGTCATCGATTTGCAGATAATTTCCTTCGGCAACTTCAAGCGGTTTTTCCGGTTTTTTACTGAGGTAGTTGGATGCACAGAACACGATGTTCATTTTTTCGGGAATCTCTTGTGATGTATAATCGATAGAGATTTCTTTGGTCTCGAAAGCATCTATATCGTTATCGATGGTCAATTCTCCCGACCCTATCAAGGTAGCACCCGCATTCCCGGCGAGAACAGCGCTCATTTCGTCGGTATGGTTGGCTCCGCTGATATCGGTCGACTCGGCCGAGCCCTTCCATAGATAGACTTTGATATGGGCAGCATCGTCTATGTCGCTTGTAGGAGCATTGTAGTATTGGGCTTTGAAGGTGATTTTACTGGGACGTCCCGTAAATTCTACACCTCCGTCTACACCCAAGTCCCCTGTTGCAGCTGTGAAATAAGTGGTGTTTACATATATCCACGGAGTTCCTAATGAGAGGATTCCCGGAATGACGTAACCCGTTTTGGTTCCCCACATAATACTGCCTGCGAAAGTGTTTTCGATGGTGGGGTAGGCATTGGTGTCGTCTCCACTTTTGGAAACTGTTCCGGCTTTCATCGATGTGAAACCGCTAATATTGGAATATAATGCATGCCAGCCTACGGGTTGTACTTTCTGGTTACCTCCGTCGCTTTCCCAAGCTCCGTTAAAGTCGTCTCCTGAGAAATTTTCACTATGTGCCGTTAGAGAAAATAGGGCACAGCAACTTAAAATAAGATAAAAATTCTTCATAATCCGATTTGTTTAAATGACTTTGAGTATAATATTATATTTTTGTATCGGCAAAGTAAAGAAAAAAATGTAATAATGGAAAGAGAAGAAGGAAAATAGTAGTAATTATTAAAGTTTTAAGAAGTATGAGAAAGAAATTTGCTTGGTTTTTCTGTATATTTATGTCATCTCTTGTTTTATTATCATGTAGTGAGGATAATAAAAAAGGTGAAGAACCCGGGGACGGTACGGGAGGAGGAACTCCTGAGGGGGATACTAAAACTTATTTTGAAACGACCTATTCCGATTTGTCTGCTTACGTTGACAAAGATGTGAGCGAGATATGGGCCGCTGTGGGAAATGCTTCGAAAGATGAGGAAAATAATATCCTGTATGTGCAGGATCAAAAAGGCAATCGATACAAAGCGACGTTTAAACTCGATGGAACGATGATTGCTACCATAGAAATGGTTTTGACCGGAAGTTCCGAAAACAAAGGGATTGAAGTGTGGGAAAGTATGATATCTTCTTTCCGGGATTATAAATTAGGGACTTTCCTCGGTACGAAATTTAAAGATTACGCTACGGGCGAGGGAGGTATCAAACAAACCACAGAAGAGACGATTCCGTTGTTGACTCTGGAAGCCAATACGTTGATATATCCTGTATTCGGCATACAGAAAAAAGTGTATTGTTGTCCTATCATGGATAAGGATAAATTCCGTGTAGAAATGTGCCGCAATTATTTACCTCTCGATTTTAGTACATTGGGTAAGTATGTGGGTGCGAATATCGATGAAACTCTGCAAGAGTTCTATGCGATCAGCAATAAAATACTTTTCGGGACGGCGATGGCATATCTCTATTTCGATAGTGCGATCGATTTGAAGGGTAATAACTATACGGTTAATTTCGATTCCGACAAAACATTGGAAACCGTTTTGGAAATTTCGGCATATATTCCTGAAAACGAACAAACTATCGATCGTTGGAAAGACCTCTTGCAAAACTATGCCGATTATAAGTTAGGCACGTTGAAAGAAATGTATGTGACCGATGCTTTCGGCGATAAGGTACAAGACTTGGCCGATGCGCAAGCGGCGTTCGATTTGTATGAGTCTAACGGTCGTAATAACGGGATCATTGCTCGTTTTGAGACGGCTTATGGTAACAATTCTCTCATATTGAATAAAGACTATTGTTATATTCTTGTTAGGAAAAGTTAGGCAGTCGATTGTATGGAAACAAAGAACGCTCGGGGTAATTCCCGAGCGTTCTTTGTTTTTTAAGGGAAATAATCTTAGCGGGCAAACAAAACAGCAAAGGTGTTGTTCTATGAGATACAGACGGTACAAACGCTTGTGGGGAGAGCTTCGCTCTTTTGGAGCAATCGGGGTCAATCGTCTATGAGTTCAACCATCAAAAGTATCTGATATGAGAAAAGTTTGTGAAAAACTACACATGAAAATCCGGTCAGGGTTGCTGTTAGGATTATGTTGCCTGTCGTGGTCGCTATCGGCGCAACGTATGGCCGTGCAAGGGACGGTAGTCGATAGTTCGGGAGAGCCGGTTATCGGGGCGAATGTCATTGTTCGGGGATCGTCTGCGGGCGTAGCGACCGATCTCGATGGGCGGTTCCGTCTCGATGTGGTTCCCGATGCTACTCTCGTAGTTTCCTATTTGGGATACAATACGCAGGAGGTTCCGGTAAACAATCGTTCGCAGATAACGATCGTTTTGCAGGAAAACGCTGTGGCTTTGCAAGAAGTCGTGGCGATAGGTTATGGAACTGTCCGCAAGAGCGATGCCACAGGGTCGGTTACTTTGGTGAAACCCGATGAGATAAATGCAGGTTTAGCGACTTCTGCACAAGATTTGTTGGTCGGGAAGACACCGGGTGTAGTAGTCACTCTCAACGGCGGTAAACCCGAGGGTGGCGCCGATATCCGTATTCGTGGAGGTTCATCGCTCAATGCGACGAACGACCCTTTGATCGTTATCGACGGTGTTCCTGTCGATAATTCGGGAGTGACCGGAATGTCCAATTCGCTATCCATGATTTCTCCCGATAATATCGAGTCGTTCACGATATTGAAAGATGCTTCGGCAACGGCCATTTATGGGTCGAGGGCATCGAACGGAGTTATCATTATTACGACGAAACGGGGACAGTCGGGAAAACCGCAAATCAATTTTACGGCCAATATGTATGTGAATACACCTCGTAATAAAGTGGGGGTACTCGACGGAGACCAATTCCGTCAGGTGATAACCGATTATTACGGAGAAGGGAGCCCGGCTTATAATTTATTGGGGACGGCCAATACGAATTGGCAGGACGAAATTTTGCGGACGTCGGTCAGTAGCGATTATAATCTGAGTGTAGGTGGAACGTATAAAATTCTGCCGTATCGGGTTGCGGTGAGCTATACCAATCAGAATGGTATTTTGAAAACCTCTGCTATGGATAGGGTGACGGCTTCGATAACGTTGAATCCCAAATTTTTCGACAATACGTTGAGTGTGACGGCCAATGTGAAGGGCTTTTATATGCACAACCGTTTTGCCGACGAAGGTGCTATCGGTGGCGCGGTATCCTTCGACCCGTCGCAATCGGTACGGGTCGATAACCTGCCCATCGGTAACGGATATTTTACATGGTTGAAACCCGGAACCGACGAATTTATAGGTATCGCACCCGTAAATCCGGTATCGCTTATCGACGAACGGTCCATGAAAGCCGATGTCTATCGCAGCGTGGGTAACTTGCAGCTCGATTATGTAATGCCTTTTTTGCCGGCGTTACATGCCAACTTGAATTTAGGATACGATGTCTCTCATAGTATTCAACATAATCTCATGACTCCCGACTCCCCTCTTACTTACAAGGAGAATAAAAAAACAGGGCTGGGACAAGACGAACGGTTGAGGCAACTCAAACGGAATTTGTTGCTCGACTTCTATCTCAATTATAAACAGGATTTCGAGTCGATACATAGTAGGCTCGACGCTATGGCTGGATATTCGTGGCAACGTTTTTATAAAGATGGAGGAACCCGCACTACATTGATGCCCGATAAGGAACAATGGTTCGTCTCGTCCTATACCGACCATTTACAGTTGATTTCCTTCTTTGGGCGTGTGAATTATACCTATAAGGACACCTATCTGTTTACAGTCACATTACGTGGCGATGCGACATCTCGCTTTTCGAAAGATAACCGTTGGGGCGCATTCCCGGCCGTTGCGTTGGGGTGGAAAATTATCAACGAGCCTTTTATGGAACGGGCGACTTCGTTTATGAGCGAATTGAAGTTGAGGTTGGGCTATGGTATTACGGGACAGCAGGACATTAGCGACAGTTATTTCCCGTATATGCCGTTGTTTACGATCGGTTATCCTACGGCATCCTATCCGTTCGGCGACCAATATTATTATACGATACGTCCTAACGGCTATGACCCCAATATTAAATGGGAGGAGACTACGACGTGGAATGCCGGTATCGATTTCGGATTTTTGAATAATCGCATTACGGGATCGTTGGATTACTATTATCGCGAGACGAACGATTTGATTAGTCGTATTCCTGTTCCGGCAGGGTCCAACCTTACGAACGAGATATACACCAATGTGGGACGTTTGCGCAACGAGGGTATCGAATTCAATATTCAAGCAAAAGTTATCGATAATAAAGATTTTACTTGGGATTTGGGTATGAACGTCGCTTGGAACTCCAATAAAATAACCAAACTGAATAAAAGCGAGAGTGCCGATTATTACATTCCGGTAGGAGGTATAGGCGGAGGTACGGGCAATACCGTACAGGCTCATAAAGTAGGGTATCCGGCATACAGTTATTTATTGTATGAACAAGTATATGATGCCGATGGTAATCCCATCGAGGGATTGTATGCCGACCGTAACGGCGACGGGGTCATAGACGAATCGGACAAATATATTCACCACAGCCGTGACCCGAAAGTCGTTATCGGTATCAACTCGACCATGAATTGGAAAAATTTCGATTTCGGAATCTCTTTGCGGGCCAACTTGGGCAATTATGTTTATGACAACGTATTATCTCAAAATTCGATATATAGCGCGATGTACAACAGCGCAGGTTTCCTGAGCAATATCATGCGGCGTGGGGCGAAATTCGAAACCCAGCAATACATGAGCGATTATTATTTGAAGAATGCCGGATTTCTGCGTTGCGACAACATTTCGCTGGGATATACTTGGAAACACCTGTTGGACGATGCGTTGCGGCTGAGAGTTTACGGTGCGGTACAAAATCCTTTTGTCATTACCAAATACAAGGGGCTCGACCCGGAAGTTTTTTCGGGTATAGACAATAATGTTTATCCTCGGCCCACGACCTATACGTTGGGTGTCGTTTTGACCTATTAACCTCTAAAAATACAAAAATATGAAGTCTTTTATATATAAATGTTTTATAGGCGGGAGCGTCGCTCTTTCGATGACTTTGTCTTCCTGTTTGGGCGATCTCGATTTGAAACCTATCGACGATAACGTGATACAGTTGTCCGACTTTAAGGACAATCCGCAATATTACACGCAGTTGTTAGCCAAAGTATATGCCGGTTTGGCCGTGTCGGGGCAAGAGGGCCCTGCCGGTAATCCCGATATACAAGGGTTCGACGAGGGACAGGCGCAATACCTGCGGGCCTATTGGAATTTGCAGGAACTGCCTACCGACGAAGCCGTGTTAGGTTGGAACGATGCTGGACTACCCGAACTGAGTATGTCCACATGGTCGGCAGCCAACGGTTTTGTATATGTCATGTATAGCCGCGTGTTTTTTCAGATAGCTTTATGTAACGACTTTTTACGCAATACGACCCCGACAGCGCTGGCTGCCAATGATGTCCCCGAAGATGTCGCTGCTCAGATACAGACCTATCGGGCCGAGGCTCGGGTGTTGCGGGCTCTTTCCTATTGGCATGCTATCGATCTGTTCGGTGCGGTCTCTTTTGTGACTGAGGAGAATAAAATCATGGAGGCTCCCAAGCAGAAGTCGAGAGCCGAGATATATCAATTTATATTGGACGAGTTGAATGCCGTAGAAGAGTCTATTCCTTTACAACCTCAGTATGGGAGGGTAGGACGCGATGCCGTCAATATGATTCGGGCGAAACTCTATCTCAATGCTGCGGTTTATACCGGTACGCCGCAATACGGATTGTGTGCCGCCGAGTGTGAAAAAATAATCGCTCGGCACAATACCGGGACGAATCATGGATTGGCCGAAACGTATAAATACTTGTTCGGCGGCGATAACGACCGTTATGCGAGGGGCGGCAATGAAAGCGAAATACTTATGACTGTTCCTTTCGATAGCGATTCGATTCGTTCGTACGGGGGTACGATGTATCTCACCGTAGGCTCGTATGGAGGTAAAATCTCGGCGAGAAATTATGGGGTAAACGATGCTTGGGCCGGCCCCCGTTCTACCTCTACGCTGGTACTCTCATTCTCTCCGCAAGACGAGCGTTATGCCTTTTTCAGCGAAGGAGCGAGTATTAACAATACCAACCTTTCTACCTATCAGGACGGTTATTCGGTCGTGAAGTTTACCAATCTGCTCTCTACCGATTGGGACAATGCAGCAGGCCGTGCCGAATCTTATCCCGATACCGATTTCCCTTTGTTCCGGCTGGCCGATGTCTATCTGATGTATGCCGAATGCGCATATCGGGGAGCCGCCGATCGGGAAACGGGAAGAACCTACATGAACTATTTGAGGGATAGGGCAGGCATGCCGCAATACGATTCGGTAAACGATATCACACTCGACGAAATTTTGCAGGAACGTATGAGAGAGCTTTATTGGGAAGGGCATCGCCGTACCGATTTGATTCGGTTCGAAAAATTCACCTCCGGTAATTATTTGTGGCCGTGGAAAGGAGGCGTATATGCCGGTAAATCGCTGGATACCAAATATAATCTATATCCTATTCCGGCAAAGGAAATCGCTGCCAACCCCGGCATACAACAAAACTATGGCTACTAACGGTAAAAACGACAGAATTATGAAATCTTCTTTTATTAAATTATCCGTTTGGATAGGCTTGTCGGCACTTGTCGCCTGTAACGATGTGGATACTCCCAAATATGACTTGCAGGCTACACCCGAACTGGCGCCTCTTGCACAACCGGCTTTGGTTTTGAACGAAGCCTCGTCGGGGTTTATAGCCGAGACATTCTCATGGTCGTCGGGAGACTATGGTTTCCCCGCTGCTCCCGTTTACACATTGGAGATAGATAACCGGAAAGATTTTCCCGATCCTATACAATTAGCCGAATCGAATGCCGATTATGTATCAGTGACTGTCGCCCGATTGAATATGGCGACTCTTATTCTGGACGGTCAACCGGGAGAGCCTTGTGATTTGTTCGTCAGGGTAGTAGCCAAGTTGACAGCCGACCATACCGTCGCTTCTTCTCCTCGCGACATTACGGTGACGGCCTATGACGAACCTATCGTGTATCCCAAACTGTATGTCCCCGGTAATTATCAAAACTGGGATATTGCGGCAGCACCCGTGCTGCAATCCTATCGAATGAATAATCGGTATGAGGGATATGTCGATTTTGTGGTCGCTGGAAATCCCGATGCTGCGGTAGAATTTAAAATAACCACTCTGCCCGATTGGGCGCAGGGCGACCAGTATGGCGATGGAGGTCCCGGACGATTGAAACTCGATGGGGAAAATATCTCATATACTCCGCAGGGTTATTATCTCATGCAGGTAGATTTGGATAAATTAACCTACAAATTGACTCCGTCCGAACCGGTCCCGTGAACCATTTGCACCGTGAGGTGTTTTCTATATATACTGTGTTATGTGTGTGATGGCGGAGGAAACGTAGCTTTGAACGGCTGCGCTTCCCCCGCTTTTTTGGTGAAGTGAAGATACCCACCCATGACGCAAAGGAAAAGCAAGGGCATGAAGCTATGACTGTTTTATCTCGTTAAAAGCAACTTATCTGTAAAGAGATTTTTCAATATTGTTTTTTGCTCGTTGTAAGAGTGTCGTGCAAATTAAAATATGAAACGGTTTGATTATGGCAAAATAACATTTCCCTAAATTATTATGGAATCTGACTTTTGTGCTGACAGATATGCGTTGATTATCACGTTCCATGCTCTCGGTCATAAACACAATTTCCAAATCAAGATGTTTATCATTTTTGCATACCGTCGCCATATTCTCGGATTCGATATGCACCAAATCCGATAACTTTCTTTCTTTTTTCAATCCGAAAGGTCTCATCACGACATTACGGAACTTCATCAAAAGGGTTATCCATTTGGGGGCAGAAAAGAACAGTTCAGACAGCTCTACCGCACTTATAAATCTTTCAGTATGAATTATATCGCTGAATTCATCTGTATAATCGTAATTCTTATCGCCTTTCATGATTCTTTATTTCAATAACTTACGGCTGTAATTATTACCACTTTCCAATATGCTCATCTGATGAATGGCTATTTGGTTTAGTCTAACAAGACGTTTGCTCTGTGGCATACCTTGTTCGATGAATACAGCATTGAGATTCTCCATATTCGACAAGCAGATAAGTTCATTGATAGTAGCATAATCACGAATATTGCCCGTCAGTTCGGGGTTGGCTTCCCTCCATTGTTTTGCTGTCATACCAAACATCGCCACATTCAGTACGTCAGCTTCGTTTGCATAAATAATATTTGCTTGTACCGGTGTAACTTTCTGCGGGATAAGGTTTTGCTTTATGGCATCAGTATGTATGCGGTAGTTGATTTTAGATAATTCACGTTTGGCCGACCAACCGAGTTGCTGGTGTTCTTCTGCTTTTAGTCGTTGATACTCTTTAACAAGAAGTAATTGAAATTTAGGAGAAATCCACATGCCAAAATGATATGCTATATCCCGATGTGCATATGTGCCACCGTAGCGACCAGCCTTAGAACGAATGCCGATTGCATTGGTCCTTTCTATCCACGTTTTTACAGAAAGCACGAAATTGTTGCTTCCTGCTGCATTTTTAATTGTACCGAATTCGGTACAATTAAAATCGGGGTTATACAACATTTCCCATTCGCCAAGATATTCGATAGTGCTTTTAAGACTAAGCCAACGGAAGATAATATGCTCTTGCAATTGACTTTTTGCCATGTCTGTAAGGCTGATGTAGTCTTCTTCATTGTACTTGACAATGCTAATATCTGTATTTTGAACGGTAATTTTTGCCATTGTATTGTAATTGATGCAATGAGTTTCAATCACAAAAGTCGCTATAATTTGCGAGATTATGTCTTTTTTAATGGACTATTTGCAAAGATGAAATACAACAATTCGATTATTGGTATTGTCTTTCCCGACAATTATTTTAATTCTATATTAGAAAGAATTATTGAATAGTATTGTATTTCAAGTGTCTGAAATTCAACTTGTTAATAAATTATTGTCTTTGATTTTCAAATAATTCGCTAAAAGTTTATTCTTCAAATGGTTGTATCGAGCCGCCGAAAATCTAAAATATATTGAAATAGAGATATTGCCGATTTTTCTTCGATTATTCCGCTGTTTTTCGATAACTTTGCGCCGAAACATAATCAAATAACAAGTGTCATTATTCGAGCTTTTTGTTTTGGCTGTCGGGTTATGCATGGACAGCTTTGCCGTGTCGTTGACATCGGGTGTCCTTTTGAAGCCTTTTACGTTATCCCGTGTTTTGAAGATAGCCGCTTTTATGGCGGTTTTTCAGGGAGCTATGCCGCTTATCGGTTGGTTTTTGGGCATTGGGTTTAAGAATTATATAGAAGCCTACGATCATTGGGTAGCATTCGGCGTTTTACTCTTTTTGGGAATGAAAATGATTTATGAAGGCTGGCTCCGGAAAGGAGAGTCCGAACCCTGTTGCATCGATCCTGCCGATACGCGCACGTTGGTGGGTCTTTCGTTGGCTACGAGTATCGATGCTTTGGCCGTGGGTATTTCGTTTGCGTTTCTCAACATGACGATGATTGCGCCCACGATAGTTATTGCCGGTGTCACATTTGCCTTTTCTTTGGTCGGGGTTTATATCGGTCGTCAGTTCGGTCGCCGTATACATAACTTTGCCGAGGTCGTCGGGGGAGTTATCTTGATAGGGATAGGCGTGAAAATCTTGTTGGAACATTTGTTTTTTTAGGAGGTTATGGATAAAAGATATGCTCGTTCGTGGTGGGCGGTCGTTCTGTTTTTGGTCGTGTTTCTGTCGACAAGTACCATACGTCGTTGTGGCAAGAACACATATCGATATGACGAGGGGCTGATATTCGGCACTTTTTACCACATAACCTATAAATATCCCGAATCGTTGTCCGAAGAAATCAAGAACCGGTTGTTGCAATTCGACGCTTCGCTCTCTCCGTTTAACGATACTTCTATTATTTCGCGGATTAATCGCAACGAACCGGTCGAGACCGACCGGTGGTTCGAGCATGTGTTCAATGCTTCGCAGCGTATATACACACGCACGGGTGGGACGTTCGACCCTACCGTATCTCCGCTTGTCAATGCATGGGGATTCGGTTTTAAAAAAGGGGTTATTCCCGATTCTGTTCAGGTCGATAGCCTGTTGAGGCAAGTGGGTATGAATAAATTGACTCTTGAAAATCATCGGATATTAAAGTCCGATACTTGTGTTACTCTCAATTTTTCGGCCATAGCCAAAGGATATGCCTGCGATGTGATAGGACAGTTATTGTCCGATAAGGGAATCGATGATTTTATGGTCGAAATAGGCGGTGAGGTATTCGCCCGTGGGAAAAATCCGGAAGGAAAAATGTGGCGAGTGGGGGTGAACCGTCCCACTATTGCCGATGGCGAAGCCGGAACGATCGAAGAAATCGTGCAGATAACCGATGCCGGATTGGCTACATCGGGTAATTATCGCAATTATCGTATGGTGGACGGAAAACGGATTGCACATACGATAGACCCCGTAACAGGTTATCCGGTACAACACACGTTGTTGAGTGCGACGGTAATGGCTCCCGACTGTATGACTGCCGATGCATATGCTACCGCTTTTATGGTTATGGGATTGGAACGCAGTAAGGCATTGGTCGATTCTTTGCCGGGGGTCGAGGCTCTGTTTCTCTATCAAAACGGTAGCGATACTACCCGGATAGATTATTGGGCAACGCCCGGAATGCGGGAAAAGATAGAGCGGTAGAATAATCTCTTGAAGCCATGAAAAAGCAGATAAAAGAAATACCCTCGATACTCTTCCTTATGATTTCTTTTGGAGTAGCCATTCGGGTAATGACCGGAGGAAAGGAAGAAGTCCCTTTGCACTGGAATGTCCGGGGCGAGATAGATTCGTGGGGCGACACGTGGACGATCGTTCTTCTTCCTGTCATCGCTTTGGCGTTGTATGGATTACTCACCCTTTTGCAACGTCGGCCTCAATGGTATAACTATCCCTGCAAAATAACCGATAAGGCAGGCGCATATAAACTCATGTCGGGTATGTTAGGTCATATTAAGAACTTCGTTATGCTGCTCTTTCTCTATATTACGCTGGCTGTGGCGCAAATCATAGAGCTGAATACCTTTGTGCTATTACTTGTCGCTCTTGCCATACCGTTCATAATTGTTGTTATGTCCAAAAAATTCGAACGGTTTTCTTGAAACCGATTGCCGATGATTGTTGCTTCTTTTTGATTCGGTTGTCTTGTGTCTCGGTGTTTTTTACTTGGCCTAATTATGCAAGGTCAATGTGATTTCCCCGCTTAGCGAGCGGTTCATATTTTCTTTTACGACTTTGGCGGAATAGCGGTGACCGAACAAGAACATAAGTTTGGTGAGTACGGCTTCGGTTGTACTGTCATAACCGCTCACTACGCCCACGTCTTCGAGTTTGCAACCGGTTCCGTATCGGCTCATTTGTACGCTTCCTCCCATACATTGGCTCACATTAACGATAACGATGCCTTTGTCCACGGCCTCTTTCAGTAAGTTGAGGAACCACTCCTTCACGGGAGCGTTTCCCGATCCGAACGTTTCGAGCACGACACCTTTCAATCCCGGAATGTTTAGAATGGAGCGCACGGTTTGTTCCGATATGCCGGGGAACAGTTTCAGTACTACGATGTTGGTATTCATCAAATAGTGCGGACGCAGAGGTTTCGATGTGGTGCGGGCGATTTGGTTTTCGTCATAATGAATGTGCACACCCGCTTGTGCCAACGGAGGATAGTTGGTCGATACGAATGCGCTGAAACTTTCGGCACTTATTTTAGTTGTACGGTTTCCTCTCAGCAGATGGTTCCCGAAAAAGATACACACTTCCGGGACCAGAGGTTCACCGTTGGTATTTTTGGCGGCAGCTATTTCGATGGCAGTAATCAGGTTTTCTTTGCCGTCGGTGCGCAACATGCCGATGGGAAGTTGCGAGCCGGTGAGAATAACCGGTTTGTTCAGATTTTCGAGCATGAAACTGAGAGCCGATGCTGTGTATGCCATCGTGTCGGTTCCGTGCAAGACGACAAATCCGTCGAATAAGTCGTAATTGTCGGCGATGATGTGTACCAGTTTTACCCACGAGTCCGGTTCTATTTCCGACGAGTCGATGGGGGGCTCGAATTGTACCGTCGAGATAGAAAAACCAAGTTGTCGCAATTCGGGAACTTTATCGAGAAGGTGGTGAAAATTAAAAGGTTCGAGGCTCCCGGTTTTGCTGTTTTCTACCATTCCGATAGTTCCGCCGGTGTAAATGATAAGGACCGATGTTATATTTTCAGGCATACATCAATGATTTATTTCTTTACAAAAAGTAGTGAATACGGACTGAAACGAATAGGATTCGGTTGCGTCGGGTATGCCACATTTTTTTGTTTGGTTGTACAAAAATAGTCATTTGCGGGGGAAAATATCATTTTGTTTGGCAAAATATTCCCTATTATCGGCTATCTCCCTTTTCATGTGGCAAAAAGATATTTTCAAAATGCCGTTTAAAAACGTCTGTAAAATACAAAATTGTAAAAGAAATGATATTTTTATAAATCATTTTGTGCTTGTTTTTATTCAAAAAATAAAAAATAGATTACTTTTGCAATAAAAGAGAAAATAGATGACATTGGGCGGCAGTCGATAGAGTTTGGTTGTATTCCTCGGTTGTTGCATGTTTGAGAGGATTTAAAGATAATAATATTGATGACAAGGTTACGATATAGAACATATTTTTTCTTCGGGGTTACGGCTATGGGTACTACCCCTTAGGGGGGAGGACGTTATTTCATTATTTCGATTTACCGTAATTGGGTATGGCTTTTAACTAAGTTTTGTAACTTTGTGTATGATTCCCCATAGGTTGGGGAAGGTAACACCGATAGAAATTCACTAGATATGAAAGTATTGAAATTCGGAGGCACGTCGGTCGGCTCGGTAGAGAGCATGTCGAGTGTCAAACATATAGTCGAGAGTTGTCGGGAGCCTGTTATTGTAGTGGTTTCGGCGCTGGGGGGAATAACCGATAAACTCATTGGTACGGCCAAAATCGCAGTGGAAGGCGGTAATGCTTATGAACACGGTTTTCGTGAAATCGTAGATAGGCACATTGCCATGATACATGGCGCTGTCGATTCGCATAAGAGAGACGAACTTCTGTCGCTCGTAGAGCCATTGCTCGATGAGTTGGGAAATATTTTCAAAGGCGTGTCTCTCATTAAAGATTTGTCGGTAAAGACCCTCGACACGATTGTCAGCTACGGCGAGCGTCTCTCCTCGTTGATTGTCAGCCGGGTTATCGACGGGGCCGAGCATTACGATTCCCGTCGGTTCATCAAGACGCAGATGCAGTGTGGTAAACACATTGTCGATTTCGAGGAGACCAACCGGTTGGTGAAAGCCGGTTTTAATCCATTGCCTCGTATAGCCGTCGTTCCGGGATTCATCGCCTCTGACAAGAGCAATGGCGATGTCACCAATCTGGGGCGTGGGGGATCGGATTATACGGCAGCTATCTTGGCTACCGCTCTCGATGCCTCGCAGCTCGAAATCTGGACCGATGTCGATGGCTTCATGACAGCTGACCCCCGGGTAATCAATACGGCTTATGTCATCGAGCGGTTGTCGTTTGTCGAAGCGATGGAATTGTGCAACTTCGGTGCGAAGGTTATTTATCCTCCGACCATTTATCCGGTATTTCACAAAAATATACCCATATTCATTAAGAATACTTTTAATCCTTCGGCTCCCGGAACCCTCATTTCCGAGGACAATTCGCATGCCGAGGGGAAGGCCATCAAGGGTATTTCGTCTATCAACGACACGTGTCTCATCACTTTGTCGGGTATGGGCATGGTGGGTGTCATCGGTATTAATTCACGTATATTCAACCGGCTGGCAAAGTCGGGTATCAGTGTCTTTTTGGTGTCGCAGGCATCGTCCGAAAACAATACGACATTTGCCGTGCGCAATGCCGATGCCGAGTTGGCGGTGAAAGTATTGCGCGAAGAGTTCCGCCACGATATGGCCGTTGGTGAAATTAGTGCGATCGAATCCGAGAAAGATCTTGCCACCGTAGCTATCGTGGGCGAGAATATGAAGCATACGCCCGGTATTGCCGGAAAACTGTTCAACGTTTTGGGGCGCAACGGTATCAACGTGATAGCTTGTGCGCAGGGGGCTTCTGAAACCAATATATCTTTTGTGATTGCACTTGGCAGCCTGCGTAAAGCACTCAACGTCATACATGATTCTTTTTTCCTTTCCGAGTCGCAAGTGCTCAATCTTTTTGTCGTAGGTGTGGGTACGGTAGGTAAGGACTTGTTGCAACAAATCAGCAAGCAACAGCAACGGTTGCTCGAAACGAAAGCATTGCAGCTTCGGTTAGTGGGCATTGCCAACTCGCGTAAGTGCCTTTTCGATAGGGAGGGTATTGATGTCGAGCATTGTCAAGAGCTGCTCGATCGTTCTGAAATGGTTGCTTCGCCCGAAAAAATCAAGGACGAAATTATCAAAATGAATATCTTCAATTCGGTGTTTGTCGACTGTACGGCAAGTCCCGATATAGCCGCGCTTTATAAGGCTTTGCTCGACCACAACGTGTCGGTAGTGGCATCCAATAAGATAGCCGCTTCGGGATCGTACGATTCCTATCGGGAATTGAAGCAGACTGCTCGCAAGCGTGATGTGAAGTACCTTTTCGAGACGAACGTTGGGGCGGGGTTACCCATTATCAACACGATTAACAACCTCATCAACAGCGGCGATAAGATTTTGAAAATCGAGGCAGTGGTTTCCGGTACGCTCAATTATATTTTCAATGTGGTGGGAGCCGATGTCCCGTTGAGCCGGGCCGTGCGTATGGCGCAGGAAGCCGGATACAGCGAGCCCGATCCTCGTATCGATTTATGCGGACAGGACGTTATCCGCAAGTTGGTGATTTTGGCGCGCGAGGCCGGATACAGGGTAGAGCAGAGCGATGTGAAAAAAAAGCTCTTTATCCCCGACGACTATTTCAAAGGTTCCCTTGCTGATTTTTGGAAAGCGATACCGCAATACGATGCCGAGTTCGAACAGTATCGTAGACAAGTCGCCGATCGGGGTAAAGTTCTCTGTTTCGTCGCCACGCTCGACCACGGCGATGTCGAGGTGGGGTTGCGTGAAATCGATTCGGCTCATCCGTTCTTCCATCTTGAAGGGAGTAACAATGTCATATTGCTGACTACCGAGCGTTATCGGGAATATCCTATGGTCATCAAAGGATATGGTGCGGGAGCCGAAGTTACAGCCGCCGGTGTCTTTGCCGATATTATCGGTATTGCCAACATTCGATAAGGGTTATAACGAGTGCGAAGCATGGAAATAAGTAATGAGTTGAATGTCGGTTCCAGAGAGCAGCTGCGGGCTTGGCTGAGCGAGAATCACGACTCTTGCGATGAAGTCTGGATAGTGTGTTGCCGTTCCGGTCGGGTGCACACCTGCGGGTTACCCTATTTGGACGTTGTTTATGAAGCGCTATGTTTCGGCTGGATCGATTCTACCTGCAAGCGGGTCGGCGACAAGATGTTGCAACGGCTCACTCCCCGTAAAAAAGGAAGCAATTGGACCGAGCTCAACAAGGCTCGTTTCAGGTATCTCGAACGGGAAGGGACGATGACCGATGCGGGAAGGGCGGTTTTTCCCTATTTGCTTGAAACGGAATTTACGATAGACGATATTATCGTCGAAGAGCTGCGGAAACACCCTGTGGCGATGGACAATTTCTCTCGGTTTCCGGAGCTTTATAAGCGGGTGAAAATAGGAAATATACAAATGAAAAGAAATAATTCGGATTTGTATCGGCGACGTTTGGACAAATTTATCCGGTTTACTTGTCGAAACAAGATGTACGGCGAGTGGAACGACAATGGAAGACTGTCGCAGATATATGAGAATAAATAAAAAACAAAGGGCCTATGAAATATATCATTGTTTTGGGCGACGGTATGGCCGACGAACCCATCGGGAAATTGGGCGGACGAACGCCTTTGCAGGCGGCCGATACTCCGGCTATGGACTGGTTGGCAGCTCATGGTCGTTGTGGTTTGTTGAAGACAGTCCCCGATGGTTATCACCCCGGTAGCGAAATCGCCAATTTGTCGGTATTGGGTTACGACCTCGACCGGGTGTTCGAGGGTCGAGGCTCGTTGGAAGCGGCGAGTATGGGAGTCGATATAGAGTCGGGCGAGATGGCGATGCGCTGTAATCTCGTCTGTATCGAAAACGGTCGTATCAAGAATCATTCGGCCGGACATATCTCTACGGCCGAAGCTGCCGAATTAATTGATTTTTTACAAAAAGAATTGGGAGGTGAGGATGCCAATTTCTTTCGAGGCGTTTCGTATCGGCATCTGTTGAAATTGAAAGGCGGAGACAAGCGAGTCGACTGTACCCCTCCGCACGATGTTCCCGGTACGCTTTTTCGTGAGGTAATGGTTCGTCCCCTCGTTCCCGAAGCCGTTCCGACAGCCGATCGTCTGAACGAGTTGATATTGCGTTCGCAACAGATTCTGCCGTTGCATCCGGTCAATCGGAAGCGTGTCGCCGAGGGTAAAGACCCGGCGAACAGCATCTGGCCGTGGTCACCCGGTTATAAGCCCCGCATGGAGACATTGGCCGAGCGTTATGGGATAAAGAGCGGCGTTGTCATTTCGGCGGTAGATCTTATTCGGGGTATCGGGGTATATGCCGGTCTGCGGCCTGTCGAAGTCGAGGGAGCGACCGGTTTGTATGATACCAATTACGAGGGTAAAGTTCAAGCGGCGATCGAGGCATTACATACGCACGATTTTGTATATTTGCATATTGAAGCCAGTGATGAGGCCGGGCATGAAGGCGATGTCGATTTGAAAGTTCGCACGGTTGAATATCTCGATCATCGGGTTTTAAAACCGCTCATCGATGCCGTATCTCGAATGAGCGATTCGGTGACGATAGCCTTGTTGCCCGATCATCCCACCCCTTGCCGGTTGCGCACTCACACGGCCGAGCCCGTCCCGTTTGTGATTTACAAATCTGGGGTGGAGCCCGACGGAGTCACCCGGTACAGCGAGTCCGATATAGTCGGTGGCGCTTATGGGGTGCTGGCAGGAGAGCAGTTTATAAAAGAGTTCTTTCGAAAAAATTAAAATAGAAAAGAGCGATGCAATTTTACAGTACGAATAGAAAAACTTCGCCGGTTTCCCTCCGCGAAGCAGTGGTGAGAGGATTGGCAACAGATAGGGGGCTTTTCATGCCTGAGGTGATTCGCCGGTTTCCCCCGGCATTTTACCAAAATATGAAAGAGATGACCTTGCGCGAAATTTCTTTTGTCGTGGCCGAGGCCTTTTTCGGGGAAAATGTGGAAGCCGGTAAATTGAAAGAGATTGTCGACGAGACGCTCAACTTCGATATTCCGTTGGTGCAGGTGGCCGATAACCGGTATAGTTTGGAACTTTTTCACGGACCCACGTTGGCATTTAAAGATGTGGGGGCGCGCTTCATGGCTCGGTTACTCGCCTATTTCAATAAACAGGAGGGCGAGCGGCAGGTCAATGTGTTGGTAGCTACATCTGGCGATACGGGCAGTGCCGTGGCAAATGGATTTTTAGATGTTTCGGGTGTAAAAGTATTCGTGCTTTATCCGCAAGGGAAAGTCAGCGAGATACAGGAAAAGCAGTTTACCACACTCGGTCGCAACATTACGGCATTGGAAGTGAGCGGTACATTCGATGACTGTCAGGCATTGGTGAAGAATGCCTTTATGGATAAGGAGCTGAACGAGAAACTCTATCTTACTTCTGCCAATTCTATTAACGTGGCCCGTTTCCTGCCCCAGTCGTTCTATTATTTTTACGCCTATGCGCAGTTGTGCGGGTTAGTCGGGAAGCCCGAGGAAGTCGTGTTCAGTGTGCCCAGCGGAAATTTCGGCAATATTACTGCCGGTTTGATGGCTAAACGCATGGGACTGCCTGTGAAACGGTTCATTGCGGCCAACAATCGCAACGATGTATTTTTGCAATACCTGCGTACGGGAGTTTATACGCCGCGGCCTTCGGTTGCTACTATCGCTAATGCGATGGACGTAGGTGATCCCAGTAATTTCGCGCGAATACTCGATTTGTACGGAGGCTCGCACGATGCGATTTGTGCTGAGGTAAGCGGGGTAAGTTACACCGATGAACAGATTCGTCGAACGATGAGCGAAACTTTCCGTAACGAACGATACTTGCTCGATCCTCATGGAGCCTGTGGTTATCAGGCGTTAGTCGACGGATTACAGCCCGGCGAGACAGGTATCTGTCTCGAAACGGCACATCCGGCTAAATTTCTCGAAACGGTCGAATCCGCTGTTGGCGAGACGATTTCGGTTCCCGAAAAACTGCAAGTCTTTATGCAGGGCGAAAAACAAAGTATCCTTATGCCGGTCGGCTTCAACGCTTTCAAGCACTTTTTGCTCAATCAGCAATAAAGGTTCTGTTACGTAAATCAAACAGCCGGGAAATTTTCCCCGGCTGTTTGATTTATATGACTATATTATTATTGTTTCTGAAATTCTTTTTCGAACAGGATTTTTCCGTCTTCCTGTTTTACTTGAACTTTCAATGAATGGTTCGAGGCAAACAAGGTCAATACCGAGTTGTTCGAGTTCACGATGATGGGGAAGGAGGCCGCATTTCCTTTGTCGGTAAATCCGAATGCGTGCTCGTGACCGCTCAACATTAGATCTATTTGTGCCTGCTCCAATAAGGGCAGTAGTTGTTCCCGCAGCCGTTCGGAACCGTACCAACCGCCTTTCGTGAAAGGCATATGTGAGATAACCACACGGTAGGAGGCGTTCTTGAACTCTGGGTTGTCTATCTCCCGGGACAGCCAATCCTTTTGTTCGAGCATATAGTTGTCGAAGTCTATCAGTCCGGAGTATTCCACATCGGTGTCAGGTTTGTCTTCCCCGCAGTCCAACACGATGAAGCGAACGGGTCCATAGGTGAAAGCATAATAGAATTTACTATTGGGGCCGGCGAAGTATCGGGAGAAGTTGCGGGCATATGCTCCGCGGGTTTCGTGATTGCCTCTTGCGTACACGAATGGCTTTTGGGTAGCGAACAACTCGATGGAGGTGTTGAGGAAGCTGGTAAATATGTCGTTTTGCCGGTTGATGTGGCTACACATGTCTCCGCAGAAAAGTACCATGTCGAAGTCCTGTGGCGGAGCCATGCCCAGTAGTTTCTTTTGCAATTCGTTATTCCCATGTATGTCGTTGACCATAACCATTGACAGGGTTTCTCGATGGTTGTCGAGAGTCGTGAAGGTCAACGGTTTTTTCCAGATGTCGGTGGATACTACGGAACCCATAACAGGACGGTAGGCCCGCAATTCTTTCACTTCTTGCGACAATACTCTGTAAAAATAGGTCGTATTTTTTTCGAGTCCTTTGACTGTCACCCGGTGCAGCGTGTCGACACAATATAACCCGTCTTGTGAGGCATAGGCTTTTCGTGGCGGTTGGGAGTAGAAACTTTTCCCGGCTTCCTTTTTGCTAAATTCCACCCACGATTTGCAAGGCTTATCGGTGGCCCACACGACTGTTACTTCATCTTCGGACAGATTCTGTAAATAGGGGCCGTGAGTAATTTGGGCTGAGGGTTGTCCGGCTATGGCGTAAAGGGGAAAGACTATCCCTGCGACTATTGCAATGATTAATTTCTTTGTCATATCGGTAAATTCTAAAATAAATTATTCTTTAAACTGTGTTTTGTTATAACTATATAAAGCGGGCATAACTCGAAAAAAGTATATGCTTGTGAAGAATCGATTACGGTATTTGTGTTTTCAAAAACTTAAAGCGACATTTTTATCCCCTTTTGTATGGGATAGAATATTTTTGCTTTTCCACAAAGATAACATATTTATTGCTTGTGTGATGCTTCTCGTAAAAAAATAAGAACGGTTTTTAAGTGAAGGTGTGTGATTGATTCCCGTGAAAAGGGGCGATATAAAACTTGAAACGTCCCTATCCGTATATCGGGCAGGGACGTTTCGGCGCGTTATGATTTTGATTTATAATTATACTTTTTCCAACGCTTGTTTCAAATCGTCGATGAGGTCGTCGATATGTTCGGTTCCTATGGAGAGGCGCACCGTGCCGGGGAAAATTTCCTGTTCTTCTTTTTCTTGGTCGGTAAGTTGAGAATGGGTAGTCGAAGCCGGGTGAATGACCAACGATTTCACGTCGGCGACATTGGCGAGCAGTGAAAAGATTTTCAGGTTGTCGATGAAACGATGGGCTTCTTCTGTACCCCCTTTTATCTCGAAAGTGAAAATCGAACCGGCTCCCTGTGGGAAATACCGTTCGTACAATGCATGGTCGGGGTGGTCGGGCAAAGCCGGGTGGTTCACCCGTTTTACTTTCGGGTGTCGGGACAAAAAGTCCACTACTTTCAAGGCGTTTTCTACATGACGTTCCACGCGCAGGGAGAGGGTCTCCAATCCCTGTAAAAGCAGGAATGCGTTGAAGGGGCTGATGGCTGCTCCGGTGTCGCGCAGGATAACGGCGCGTATGCGGGTGACGTATGCGGCTGCTCCGGCGGCTTGGGTGAATCGGATACCGTGATAACTGGGGTCGGGTTCGCTCAACTGGGGAAATTTACCCGAAGCCGTCCAGTTGAATTTACCCGAATCGACGATTATACCTCCCAACGATGTGCCGTGGCCTCCGATAAATTTCGTCGCCGAGTGTACGACGATGTCTGCACCATGTTCGATAGGGCGTATCAGATAGGGTGTGCCGAACGTGTTGTCGATAATGAGCGGTATGTTGTGGCGGTGAGCTATCTCGGCGACGGCATCGATGTCGATGATGTTCGAGTTGGGGTTACCCAGAGTCTCGATGAAAACAGCTTTCGTGTTCGGACGTATGGCTTTCTCGAAATTCGACAAGTCGGCAGGATCGACGAACGTTGCCGTCACGCCGTAAGCCGGTAGGGTATGATCCAGCAAATTATAGGTTCCGCCATAGATCGTCTTGGCAGCGACAATATGGTCGCCGGCACAAGTAATGTTTTGAAAAGCGTAAGTGACGGCGGCTGCGCCCGAAGCGACGGCAAGGGCGGCCACTCCGCCTTCCAGTGCGGCGAGACGTTCTTCCAGTACATTTTGGGTCGGGTTGGTTAATCTGCCATAGATATTGCCGGCATCTTTCAATTCGAATCGGGCGGCGGCATGAGCCGAATTATGGAATACATAAGAAGTCGTTTGATAAATAGGGACGGCTCTTGCATCGGTTGTGGGGTCGGGCTGTTCCTGTCCTACATGAAGTTGCAAGGTCTCGAAATGCAATTTTTTCTGTGCCATTATCGTTCGTTTTTTTATTGAAATATCTATTTGTTTATCCTGCGCAAAGCTATATATTGTAGATATATCGAACAAGAATTTTTATAAATATGGAAAATATAACTATATTTGCTGTTATTATTAGAGCAAATATATTGTTTGGAATCTTGGGGGCTTCCCCGAAAGAATACTATTCTATGGAAATATTGGATAAAACCGATTTGCAGATATTGCGAGTCTTACAAAACAATTCTCGCTTGACAACCAAAGAATTGGCAGCAAAAGTTAATTTGTCGCCTACACCTGTCTTTGAACGGGTGAAACGTTTGGAGGCCAACGGATATATCAAAAAATATGTGGCAGTGCTCGATCCTACGAAACTCAATCGGGGTTTCGTCGTCTTTTGTAGCGTCAAGCTCCGTAGGCTCAATCGGGACATAGCCGCCGAGTTTACCCGCATCGTCCGGGAAATCCCGGAAGTGACCGAGTGTTACAACATTTCGGGCGATTACGATTATTTGCTCAAAATCCATGCTCCCGATATGAAATATTATCAGGAGTTTATTATCAATGTATTAGGTACGATAGAGAGCATGGGGTCGCTCATGAGTACTTTTGTCATGGACGAGGTGAAGCATGAGTATGGCATTCCGCTTTAATTTTTCCATGAGTTGTCCCGCTGCCTTTTTCTTTCCTTTCCGTATCTTTTGCTCGTAAACGGTCAAGCGATTTCGAGGTCGAACGTATCGTATAGGTTTTTTATATCGGGATTCTTTTCGATCATCTTCATCAGTACATCTTTCGGACTGAAAATAATTTCTTTCTCTCCCGGTTGGTTGATACGTAATTGCATGGAGAACTGGTTGTTCTTCAAGGCATTTTGTAGGAAAGACATCAATTCGTGGAAATGCTCGTTGATGTGGTCCACTTGAATTTGGGAATCGACCGACACTACGAAATTCTTGGGATTGACGAGCTGTGGGCGGCAACTCTGCATCGTATTGACGAGCACGACTTCCGTCGGTATGGTTTTGGCGTATTCCAGCCAAGCTGTGGTAAGGGCTTCGGCTGTGAATGGTGTATCGAGTACGGTTTGTACGGTCGATGTGTTTTCCTCTGCGACAGATTCTGCCGGTTTCTGATGTATAGAGATACGAGTCGGGGGAGCCGCTTTTCTTGTTTGCGTCGGAGCTGCCGGAATATCCCGTTTAAAAGTTGTAGGCCGTATGGTTGCGGCTCGGTATGCAGCCTGAGGTTCGGCAGTCTGGGTAACTCCCGAGGTGGTTCCTGCCGTTTGTTGAGAGGTCGTGGTGTTTGGTGTCTGGGTCGTTGGGCTTACCGTTTGTCCGGCGTTGGGAGCCGGCGTTATCTTCTGCAACGGTGGATTTTCGGGAGCGCTAGTAACAGGATTTGTGATTTGGCAAATCTGTATTAGAGTCAACTCCACCAAAAATTGTTTGTTGTTGCTTATGCGATAGTCAAGATCACAACGATTGCTCAGTTCCATCGCACGGTATAAGAAAGGTAAGGTACATTTTTCCGCCTGTTCGCCATAGCGTTTGGCCACCGATTCGCTCACTTCGAGCAAGGGGAGGGTTACCGGGTCTTTACTGACCAGCAGATCGCGGAAATGACGGCTCAGTCCGCCGATGAAAAATTGGGCTTCGAAACCGTTGTCCCGTATTTCTTTGAATATCATCAATGCCTGCGGTACGTTGTTTTGCAAGAAAGCATCCACTAATCTGAAATAGTACTCGTAATCCAGTACGTTGAGGTTTTCGATAACCGATTTATAGGTGATGTGTCCGCCCGAAAAACTGACGACTTGGTCGAATACCGAGAGAGCATCTCGCATACCGCCGTCGGCTTTTTGGGCGATGATGTTCAGGGCCTCCGGTTCGGCGGTGATACCCTCTTGTGAAGCCACATATTGTAAATGTTCGGCTATGTCGGTAGTGGTAATCCGTTGGAAGTCGTACACTTGGCATCTCGACAGAATCGTGGGCAATATTTTATGCTTCTCGGTAGTTGCCAGAATGAAAATAGCATGGTGCGGCGGTTCTTCCAGTGTTTTCAAGAAAGCGTTGAAAGCGGCAGCCGACAGCATGTGCACCTCGTCGATGATAAACACTTTGTACTTGCCTATTTGAGGCGGTATCCTCACTTGGTCGATGAGCGTGCGTATATCGTCCACCGAGTTGTTCGAGGCGGCATCGAGCTCGATGATGTTGTAGGAACGTTGTTCGTTGAAAGCTCGGCACGATTCGCATTCGTTGCAGGCTTCTCCCGATTCGGTCGGGTGGAAACAGTTGATTGTTTTAGCGAAAATACGGGCACACGAAGTTTTCCCTACGCCGCGAGGGCCGCAAAACAAATAAGCATGAGCGAGTTTGTTCGAGTCGATCGCATTTTTCAGAGTTTGAGTCAATGCTTTTTGTCCTACGACCGAACGGAACGTCGATGGTCTGTATTTTCGTGCCGAAACGATATAATTGTCCATATAGATTTTCTAAGTTCTTTTGCAAATATAGTGAAAGGAGAGCGCAGAGGCAAACGAAAATTTCATTTTCGGCTTGACTATGCCGAACCGCATCCGATATTCTACAAATATAGTGAAAGGTGAGTGCAGAGGCAAACGGAAATCACATTTCTGGATTGATTATGCCGAACCATATCTTATATATTCTACAAATATAGGAAAAGAAGAAGGCAAGATAAAATGAACAAATCTATTTTTCATACCTAATTGCCCTCTATATTTTGAAATATATAAAATTTTTCCGTACCCTATTCCGGCAAATCGCTTTTCCCGAAGCAGAGAGGCAGCAGACTCCGTATGGACTCTACGATATAAATTTCTTTTTTGCCGTAGAGATAAATGCGCATCGGCTGGTTGTAGCGTTCCTCTGTTTCGAGAATTACCTGCCGGCAAGCTCCACAGGGTGCTGTGGGGTGGTCGATGAAATCCCCGCTGGTTTGAGCGGCGATCGCCAACGCCTCTACGGGCAAATCGGGATATTGAGAGTTGGCATAGAATAGAGTAGTCCGTTCCGCACAAATCCCTGACGGGTAAGCGGCATTTTCCTGATTACTTCCCGTGATGACGGTTCCTCCCGATAATAGAGCGGCAGCACCTACTTGGAAGCGAGAGTAGGGCGAATAAGACCGGTTTGTCGCTTCTTTGGCGGCGTCGATCAACTTTTTCTCCTCTTCGTTTAGCTCATCATACGAACAAACGATTATCTTTGTGGTGATGTTCCGGTTTTCCATAACTGTAATTAAGTCGGTTCTATATTTGTGTTTACAAATATAGCGAAAGGTGAGTGCAGAGGCAAATAAAAAACAAATTTTGAGAGAACCGGATTTCTTGTCGTTTATTTTTAAGCATTGAGCGAATTATGAAACTACGATTCATCATATCCTTGCTTGCGTTGACTCTCTCGTTTTCGCAACTCTCGGCACAACGTAAAAATAAGGCCTATCTCGATTATATCGAGAAATACAGTTCATTAGCGGTAAAACATCAAAAGCAGTACGGCATACCGGCCAGTATTACACTGGCACAAGGGTTGCTCGAATCGGGAGCCGGTCGTAGCGAATTGGCCCGTATGTCCAACAATCATTTCGGTATCAAATGTCATAGCGATTGGAAGGGGAAGAGGGTTTATTACGACGATGATAAGAAAGACGATTGTTTCCGTAAATATAATAAACCGGAAGATTCGTTTGAAGATCATGCCCGTTTCTTAAAGAGAGCTCGCTATGCTTCTCTTTTCGAATTGAAAGTGACCGATTACCGGGGGTGGGCGAAAGGTTTGAAGCGCTGCGGGTATGCCACCGATAAGTCGTATGCCAATAAGTTGATTCAGACCATCGAGCTTTACGAACTTTATAAATACGACCGCCGTAGTTTCAAGCCTATTCGGGCGAAAGACCTTTTACCCGTTATCGTAGCCAATCCGCATCCCGTTTATCGTTCGTGGGGATTGCTTTATGTTGAGGCTCGCGACGGCGACTCGCTCGAATCCATAGCGAAGGAATTCGGTTTCTCGGTGAAAAAACTGGCGAAGTACAACGAAGTTCCCAAAGACTATCCGTTGGAGGCCGGCGACATTGTCTATCTCGAAAAGAAAAAGAAGAAAGCCGAGAAAGGCTATGACTTCTGTATCGTCCGTTCAGGAGACTCTATGCACACCATTGCGCAACGATACGGTATCCGGTTGAAAAATCTCTATAAGATGAACAAACTCCCGGACGATTATACCCCTTCGGTGGGCGATACTCTGCGACTGCGGTAGGTAGTAAATGCGACATTCACTATCGTTTGAGAAGTCGTTTAGAGGTATATGTATGATTATAAGTCAACTTCCAGCTCTACGGGACAATGGTCCGAGCCGAAAATTTCCGTGTGTATTTTCGCGCTGCACAATTTCTCGTTGAGCGATGCAGAGGCAAGAAAATAATCGATACGCCAGCCGGCGTTTTTTTCTCTCGCTTTGAAACGGTAAGACCACCACGAATAGATGTCCTTTTGGTCAGGATAAAAATAGCGGAATGTATCGGTGAATCCGGCAGACAGTAGTTGGGTGAATTTATAGCGCTCTTCATCGGTAAATCCGGCGTTTTTTCGGTTCGTTTTGGGATTTTTCAAATCGATTTCTTGGTGAGCCACGTTCAGGTCGCCGCATACGATGACCGGCTTTTGGGTTTCCAGTTGTTTCAAGAAGTGCAGAAAATCATCTTCCCATGTCATACGGTATTCAAGTCGTTTTAATCCTTCTTGCGAGTTGGGAGTATAGACATTGACCAAGAAGAAATCTTCCATTTCGAGAGTAATGATACGGCCCTCACGGTCGTGTTCTGTTCTATCCATGCCGTAACTGACACTGATGGGTTGAAGTCGGGTAAAGACAGCTGTTCCCGAATATCCTTTCTTTTCGGCATAGTTCCAATAAGACTGGTAACCGTCGAATTGCAAATCCAGTTGTCCCGCCTGCATTTTCGTCTCTTGCAGACAGAAGAAGTCGGCATCCAATTGTCTGAATATATCGGTGAATCCTTTGTCGTAACAAGCACGTAGCCCGTTGACATTCCAAGATATGAGTTTCAGCATAGTGGTTTTTCTATTGTGATTGAGAACAAAAATACAATTTAATTGCTATTCATACGAAATCGACCGTAAAAATTATTGTAGTCCGATAAAAGAATAGTGTCCCTCGTTCGGTTTGTTACCATATATTTTCGGGAGCATGGCTAATAAATGTCTGTTGAAATCTTTCCTTTGTCATTTTTCCTGTTGGATAACAAGGATTGCAAATTCGTATAGAGGGAGAATGACTTTCGATAGGTTCCGTTTCTGCAAGGGGGAATATAGGGGGAACCCCACGAAGCAAAGAGGAACCCCCAAAAGGCCGTTCAAAACGACTCTTTTACCCTCCTCCCTGCCGTGTCCCGTGGCATTACGGGGTGTCGTGCAACAATAGAAGAGAAATGCACAAAACTATCCTTATGCCAAAACATAAAATGCCTCTTTCAATCCTCTCCCCCTGTGTTTCCGTAAGGGAATATAGGGGGAGTGCCCGCAGGGCGAGGGGGTTAAACACAATAGTAGAACAAAAGTATGAAACTCCACCCCCTGTCGTGTCCCGTAATATTACGGGGTATCGCCTAGCAATAGGGGGGAAGAACAAGCACGTTACACAGGAAAGTATTATCCTCCTCCCCTGTGTTTTGCAACGCAAAATATAGGGGAGGTGTCACGGAAGTGACGGAGGGGTTAAAACAGTATAGCAGTGTTTTTGAATGGTTTCTATACTCTTTTCTTGCCGTTTCTCGTAGCATTACGAGGTATTTCAGTTCTCATTATCGAAGATATTTAAACCTCCTCCCCTGTGTTTTGCAGCGCAAAATATAGGGGAGGTGTCACGAAGAGACGGAGGGGTTACATTTTATCGAAAATCTATTTGATTGTTTTTTCAACCTCTTGCCGAAGAGACCGGAATGTATTTGTCGACAAGCACATTCATCGCTAAAATACATGGTTTACCCCACGGATTTTCTGCTGAACTTAAAGAGGACTGTGAAATTAAGAAGCTGTTTTAAATTTATTCCGAGACAGGGGCTCAATATGGCCGGAACATACCTGCTTGCAATGATAATATTATTTCTCAATAAATTTAAAACAGCTTCTAATATAAGTTCCACGTAATAGAGAGGACTTGAAACTCAGTACGCCGATTTATCTGGTTGGCTATTTCTTGGTCTTCGGGAGAGAGCCCGTTGATATATTTTTCATCGAGTACATCGCCCTCTTTAAATTGCGGATATTGTGTGGCGAGTTTTTTAGTGATGATTTTGGGACGGCTTTCCCCATAGCCTTTCGGTTGCAGACGGTCGGGATTAATGCCCGATTTGATAAGGTAGTCTACTACCGAGCGGGCACGGCGGTCCGACAATCGCAGGTTGTACTGCTCCGACCCTTTTAAATCGGTGTGTGCTCCCAATTCGATAGATACGTTAGGATTGTCGTTCAACATCTTTACCAATTCGTTTAGCGAAGTTTCCGATTCGGGACGTAAAGTCGCTCGGTCGAAGTCATAAAATATGTTTTCGATGAGAATAGGTTTACTGATAGATGCCAGTACGAAGTTAACACCGTATTCGGCATCGGCCTCTTCGTTGTCCGAGATAAATTCTTGTTTTGAATTCAGATAGCCTCGGCAGCTGGCCAGCATGACATAGTGCACTCCCCGGTCGAGCTTGAAGCGGAAACTACCGTCTTTTCGGGCAAATTCTTTTTGGTTCGATCCGTCGTTACCCACGATACGGATAATTGCATCGGGCACGGGTTCATCGTCCTTGTCGATGACTGTGCCGCTTATCCATACGCTTATCGACGGAAGCTCGAAACTGTATATGTTGTCATATCCGCGTCCGTCTCCGCGGTTCGATGAAAAAAATCCGCTTTCTTCTTCCCCGAAGGTAATGCCGAAATCGTCGGCCTGCGAATTGATGGGAGCCTTCATATTCTCGATTTGCCAGAAGCCCGAGTCGTTCATTCTCGCTTTGAAAATATCCAGCCCTCCCATACCGGGGTGACCGTCCGATGAAAAATAAAGGTCGCCGTTCGACCGGATATAGGGGAACATTTCGTCGCCCGGTGTATTGATTTGTACACCTAAATTTTCGAGAGTACCCTCTTTCTCGGTTAACGATATGCGCCAGATGTCCTTCCCTCCGTAACCGCCCGGCATGTCCGACACGAAATAAAGAAATTCTCCGTCGGGTGATACCGCCGGGTGGCCGAATGCCGATAGGGTGTCGGCCGTTATTTCGTATTTTTGCGGGGCGCTCCATTGTGCGCCGGTGCGGGTGGAAGTATAGATTTCTACCGATGTGTCGGCGTTAGGCTCGCGACGAGCTTTGGTCAGATACATGGTCGTACCGTCGGGACTGAAACTGATTACTCCCTCGTCGTCTTCTGTGTTTACGTCACCCTCTATGGGTTCGGGCTTTTGCCAAGCTCCCCGCTCGTTTTTTTTAGAGAAAAACAGATCGCAGTTTTTGGTTCCGGTGATACCGCTTTTATTCTTGCCCAATGCCTTTTCGGTAGACGAGGAGAAATAAACTTGGTCGAAATCTTCTCCTAAAAACATCGGTGCGAAATCGCTCCGTCGAGAGTTGAACATGGTCGCTTTTTTCACGACATACCGTGTAGGTGTTTTTTTCCATTGCTGGGCTAAGTTGCAACCCCGTATTCCGTTTTTGGCGAGACTGCTTTGCGGATTTGTTTCCAAATAGGCTTGGTAATTCTTGATAGCTTCTTTGTATTTCCCTTCGTACTGTTGGCTGCGTGCTAAATAAAACAGAGCCATGCTGTCGGGGTAGTCATATCGGATTGCATTCTGGTAGGCGGCAGAACTTCGCGGAGCCATGTTGATGCGACGGTAACACTCGGCCATTTTGAAGGCGATTTCTCCTCGCAGTTTCCGCTCTTTACGGGGATTCGTCTTGCTGTATACTTTACGGTAAGTCTGGGCGGCATCATAAAATTCACCCCGGGCATACTGTTCGTTGGCGACACTTAGTTTCGCCCCCGAACATGACACCAGCAATGCGGCTGTCGCCAATCCCCAAAGTACCGTTTTTATCTTCATGTATCTTATTGAATACAACCGACGATAAGCGGACGGCCTTTCGTCCGTTTTTATCCTGTACCGATCTATTATAGATACGTTTTTTCCTCCGTTTTATTGTGTTTGCACTCTATGGAGAACTGGCTTATGGCAGTAATAGCGAACTGTCTCCGTAGCTGAGAAACCTGAAATCGTGACTCAGTGCATAGTCGTATATTTCTCTCCATCGTCCGTTTACGAATGCCGAGACTAACAGTAGTAAAGTGCTCTGCGGTTGATGGAAATTGGTGATCATTCCCTGCACGATGTGATAGCGGTATCCCGGCGCAATGATAATCTGAGTGGCGGTTACCAATCGGTCCATATTCCGGCGGTCGAGATATTCGACGATGTTGCGGAGCGATTGTCGCGAGTCTATTTCTTCGCTTCCGTCGTATGGTTGCCATTGCCCCACAGTGAGAGATTCCGGTAAAATGTTCGGGTCATATTCCAACATTTTCCCTATGTAGTAGAGGCTTTCGAGCGTTCGCACCGAAGTAGTTCCCACAGCAATCACCCGGCGGTCGGTACGGCTCAGCTCATCGATGAGGTTGCGGCTCACCGAGATATATTCGGTGTGCATCTCGTGCCCTTCGAGAGTTTCGCTTTTTACCGGTTTGAATGTACCGGCTCCCACGTGTAAAGTCAGTTCGAGAGTGGGTATGTTCTTTTTTTTCAGTTTGTTCAGTACTTCCGGAGTAAAATGTAGTCCGGCGGTCGGTGCGGCCACCGAACCCTCTATTTTCGAATAAACGGTTTGGTAGGTCGTTTTGTCGCTATCTTCCGTTTCCCGGTTCAGATAGGGGGGAATGGGCAATTCTCCCGCATGGTCGAGCAGTGTGGCGAAGGTTACATCGGAGTCGTCCCACGAAAAATGCACCTCGTGCGCATTACCGTGCGGCAATCCTCGTTCGGCACGGAAGTTTACGGTTTTACCATCGATGTTCACCGATTGGGTCAGCACGCCGTTTTTCCATTTTTTCAGGTTTCCCACGAGGCACAGCCACGAGCACGAGCCGGTCGATTGGAACGAGAGGGAATATTCGTGCGGTTCGAGCGGTTCGAGGCAAAATACCTCGATGAGTGCACCCGTCTCTTTTCTGAAATGCAAGCGGGCTTGTATCACCCGGGTATTGTTGAATACCAGCAGACTATCCGCCGGCAATACCTTCGGTAGTTCGTGAAATCGATGTTCCTCGATTTCTCCTTTTCGGTAAACCAGCAATTTCGAGTCGTCTCGCTTGGACAGAGGAAATTTAGCGATACGTTCGTCGGGTAGCGGATAATTGAAATCTTCGATACGAATATTCTGAGTTTTTTGCATAATCTGTTTTGAATATCGTGCAAAAATAAGCAACTTTGCCGAATATAGCACGGTTTGCCACAGCGAAATCGCATGTCGGTACAGCGGTGCGGTCGATATTAAAATGATGAAATTATGGTAAAAGTTGGCGATAGAGTCCGTTACCTCAATGCTGTTGGGGGCGGAGTCGTGGTAAGAATAGCGAAAGATATAGCTTATGTCGATGAGGACGGGTTTGAGACTCCCGTATTGGCACGGGAGTGCGTCGTTGTGGAACCGGCGGAACCTGTGAAAAAAGCCGCTTCTGTTCCAGCCTCGAAAGTCGTGACGGTTCCTTCGGTAGAAAAGGCATACGCTCCCGAGGAAGACGATGAAGATTTGTTCGCTGTGGAGGAACGACCCGAAGGAGAAAAGTTGAATATAGCTCTTGCCTATATCCCCGACGAAAGCAAACATCTCAATACGACCCGCTTTTCCTGTTATTTGGTAAATGACAGTAATTACTATCTCTATTTCTCGTACCTCAGCCGGGACGATGAGGGGTGGCGTACCCGTTATGCCGGTATGGTAGAGCCGAATGTACAAGTTATGCTCGAAGAGTTCGGACAGGAAGATGTCAATTCGCTCGAACGTATCTGTATTCAATACATCGCTTTCAAAAAGGATAAGCATTTCTCGTTGAAAAGTCCTGTCGCTGTGGAGTATCGTTTGGATACTACCAAATTTTACAAGTTGCACACGTTCCGCGAGAGTCTCTATTTCGATGAGCCTTCGTGGACGCTCGATATCGTGAAGAACGATATGCCCGTGCGTCCTGTGGTGTTCGATGCTTCTGACCTCGAAAGAGCCATGAAGATGAAAAAGAGTACCGATATGCCCCTTCGTAAACCGGTTGTCAAACATGCCGAAAAAACGGTTATTGTGGAGGTAGACCTCCACGCCTCCGCACTTCTTGATACGACAGCGGGGCTTACCAGTTCCGAAATACTCGACTACCAGTTGGGGAAAGTCAGGGAGACCCTCGATCAATATCGCCATGCAAAGGGGCGTAAAATCGTTTTCATTCACGGCAAGGGTGAAGGCGTATTACGCAATGCTCTCTTGAAAGAGATTCGCGACAAGTACAAGAACTGCTCTTGTCAGGATGCCTCGTTCCGGGAATATGGTTTCGGAGCGACTATGGTTACTGTACATTAGGCAATCGGTTGTGTAATTGATTTTGTAAGAAGTATATATGAAAAAATTACTTTCACATATACCCTCCTCCCTGCCGTGTCCCGTAGTATTACGGGGTGTTTTGCAACGCAAAATATAGGGGGGTGGCACGGAGTGACGGAGGGGTTAAATAAATATCCACAACAGAGAAAACGCATCAAGATATCGACACTCTCCCCCCTGCTCATTGTAGATAAGATAGGGGGAGTGCCCGCAGGACGAGGGGGTTAAATTCTACGATCAAAGATTTCTATCTTTTTTAGCCTTTCTCCTAAGAGACCTGAACATGGTTATCGACAAAGATTTCATCGCTAAAATTCAAGTTTACCCTCACCGATTTTCTACTGAGCCGTTTTACCAACGTCTCCCTCCCGGACGACCCGGGTGTCCCGGCGGTGGCCCATATCCGTGAGGCCCTCGGTCGAAACGATCCATATCGGGTTTCTTATCGCCGAATGTATTGAATCGATAGGTGAAGGTTATCAATCCATAAGTATCGAGCGTGTTATATTCCACATCTTGGATATAGTTACCCGTGACGGTTCGTCGTATGCTGTTCCTTTGTCCCAAGATGTCGTACACCTTCAAGGCGATGGTGGCGTTTTTCCCTTTCAGGAATTGATAAGAAGCCTGTGCGTTCCACAACCAGCTCTCTGTATTGTATCCGGCAGAATATCCGGCAGATCCGCTGTAAGTTATATCGGTTCCTAATGTTATCGACCACGGCAGATAGCCGTTTACATTGAATGTGCCTCCGTAATTATGGGTGCTTTGATCGTTCCGACTTTGCATACTGTTGGTTGCCAAAGCATAACGATAGTTTCCCCGAAGTTCGGCATCGAAATAATCCGATCGGAATGCCAATCCTAAATTTTCTATGGCATTGAACGAACCGGCATCGTTGCGAGTACCATTATTATAACCTACGCTGTTACTGTAACTGATTCTGCTGAAACTGTTTAATTGCCAGTGCTTGTTTCGAAAAGGGGTACTATACATCAGCATTCCGGCGGCATTCCATACTCCGTTTACGTTGCGATAGGTTGTCCGCTGTCCTCCGGTTTTGGAATCGTAGGTAGTTTCCGAAATGATACTGTTGGTAGTGAATCCTCCGTCGATCATAGCCATGATAGCTCTCTGGGTCTTTTCGTCGTAGTCGTTGAAGCGGGCACGGAATCTGTTTTGGAACGAGGGTTTCAGTTCAGGATTACCCACGACGATACGCAAGGGGTCCGAACGGTCTTCGACCGGTTGCAACTGGTTCATCGACGGTTGGGACGAGTAGCCCCGGTAGTCGATACGTAGAGAACTCTGTTTTCCCATTTTGTAGCGGTAGCGTAGGTAAGGTGCTACGTTGAATACCGTGCGCTTGGGTATATTGCGTTCGCTGTTTATCAAGTCGATAGATTGAGAACTCGAAGGGACGGCTGCCACCCCGATGTCGTAGGTATAATTGGCCGTCACTTGCTTGAATCCGATTTGTGCTCGGTGTGAATAGTAATCGTTACGGAAACTGTTGCTCAGCTCATCGTTTCGCACCGTGTCGTAAGGTATGGCGAAAGGATCGTTCAAGATGTCATAAGTATATTTGTCGGCATTGTTGAAACTGGCTTGAAACCGATAGGAAAATGTTAGGAAACGTCCTTTCTTCACGTCACCCAACGGTTCTGTCCAAGTAAACCGTGCACCGTAGCCATTGCTCCACGTGTGATTGTCGTCCATTTGGTCGAGCGTACTGTCTTTGTCGAGCATGTAATATTTATAGAGGGCTTTGGTCCACCCGTCCTCTTTTGTGTCGCTATAACTATATTGCGCTTGTATACTGAACGAGCGTCCCGGACGGTTACGGAATTTATGATTATAAATCAATTCGCCCGATAAATCATACCCTGTACCCTTATTGTGGTTGTCGCTTTCGCTGAAATTTACTTTACTGCGGGCTATGTCGCCGGCAGTAGTAAGAGCCGAATCATAGCTGTCCGATTTGGAAAGAGCCACGGAAAATCTCGGACGGAATTCGAGTGTATTCAGAGAGTCTATTTCCCAGTGTAATCTGAAATTTCCCCTGATGTTTTGCCCGTTGTCTTTCATTTTGTTATACCCGCTGTAATACGAGGTACTGTCTTCGAACATGTTTTGTCGTTCGGTGCGTTGCAAAACGTCTCGATTACTGTTGTTGTAACTGACATCTCCGCCGACTCGGAACGCATCTCCCTTACCGACATTGAAGTTTACCCCTACATTGTGACTGGTGTTGATACCGTTCATGCCCCCGAATCGGCGAAACCGGCTTCCGCCCATATCGGTGAATCCCATATTGTTCGTGTTGTTTGAACCTGCAAGGATAGTCACTTGGTTGTCACCGAAGAAATGGTTGAGCATAGCCCCGGCCTCATATCGTCCGTCCAGACCATATCCGCCTGTTACGTTACCGAACCAACCGTGTTTCATACCCTCTTTTATAGTCAGGTTGATAACGGTTTCTTCCTCCCCGTCGTCGACTCCGGTCAAGCGGGCAAGGTCCGATTTTCGGTCTACGACTTGCAGCTTTTCGATGATGTCCACGGGTAGGTTTTTGGTAGCCACTTTGGGGTCGTCCGAGAAGAACTCTTTACCGTCCACCAATATTTTGGTAATCTCCTTTCCCGCATGGGTTATTTTTCCCTCGCTATCCACCTCGACGCCCGGCAGTTTTTTCAACAAATCCTCGACGACAGAATTGGGCTGTGTTTTATAAGAGTCGGCATTAAACTCCACCGTGTCTTCTTTAACTACCACTTCGGGAGCTTTACCCACCACTACGGCTTCCTGTAACAATACATCGTTGCTACCCAATAGAATGTCTCCCAAATTTCTTCGGGGCTGCCCTTTCGATAGCTGCACGGGTTCGTATGCGTTTCTATATCCCAAGAACGAAAATGCGGCAATATAACTCCCCGCTTTCGGGACTTTCAGAGAAAATGTTCCGTTGTCTTTGCTGGAAATCCCCGTAACGAATGTGCTGTCTTTCGCCGATAACAACCGGATACTCACCTGTGGTAATGGCAGATGGTCGTTTTTGTCTTTAACGATACCCGAAATTGTAAATTGTGCCGCTACGCTCTGCGCGATGGTCGATAAAAAAATACACAGAAATAGGGCAATAAAACCTCTCTTGTTCATCTTAAAAAATCAATCTATTGATCACAACGTTTATAAGACCTTGACACCCCGCCAAAGTTTAAATGCCCTCTCGATTTTTTACATTTTTTAGGCTAATATTTAGAAGATGTTTTAAATTTATTCCGAGACAGATCGAGACCTATGTTTGAAGCAGATTGGAGTCCGAGATATGCAGTCAATAGCGGGCTATTGACAAAAATCAAGGGATTCAAGATGCGAGACAGGGGCTCAATATGGCCGGAACATACCTGCTTGCAATGATAATATTATTATCAATAAATTTAAAACAGCTTCTTAAATCCGCTTCTTATTTTAGCGATAGAAATCGCTCTATGTATTCCGAACCTTTTCGGGCTATTTGTGTGGTGGCAGCGAAATACCAGCACATCGGTACGAAGCAGAAAAAGAATCGTTTTGCCGAATAGGCCAATACGTTTTGTATGGAATCCCATACGTAGTCCACGTGGTAAACGACGAGCCCGTAGAATACGATGCTCAGTACAATCATTCCCAATAAAGCGAGGTTGTCTTTCCTTTTAATCATGAACCAGCTGTTCCCGAGAATAAAAATGGCGAATACCGAGAATGTCCAGCCATAATATATGGGATTGGTAAACAAAGCCCAAAAGCCGTTTACGATCAATCCGGCTTTCTCCCCGTCCCAGAACAGGCGGGTAATAGCCATGCCTTCGGTATATAAGCCCCCGATTTTCATGTAAATAAACCAGATAATGGCCGGGAGCAGGGACAATCCGGTAAAGTACAATCCTTTTCGATAACTCTTGCGGCGTATGCAATCGATCAGCAATATCGCACAAGCTGCGCCGATGAATACGATACCCTCGTTTCGACACCACATATTGGCGCCCAACAATAACGCTCCTGCATACAATTCGTCGTCGTTACGGCTGCGTAGCCAACTGGCGGTATAAGCGATACCCAGTCCTGCGAAAATGGCTTGCATGACGTTGGTGGTCGATAACGACGAGAACGCGAGCATTTCGGGAGCCATCATCATAAACAGAGTAGACAGTGCGGCGACGGTTTTCCCGGTATTTCGTCTCAAAATTCCGTAGAAAGCAATGACAAAGAACAAATACATCAATGCCGGTATCGACTTCGATGTTTCGGCTCCTAATATATAGACATATGCATAGCTCATTTGTACGAAAGGAGCGTATGCTATGCTACCTCCGGCACGGTGTATCGAGGGATTGTAATCGGTGTCGAACAAGCTCATGCGCATATACGTGTGGTCCTGTGCCGCCACGAAACCTAAGGTGTCGAACGCTGCGAGGCTGTCCCGGTCGCTGGGAGGGAAAAACATGCATTTCGAGAAATTCATGTATTCGCAATAACCGATGAGTATGATGAGCAATACCCATACCAAGTTGGCTTGTTTCCAGTCATCGAGCATAGCCGAGGTGATACGGAAACTTTCGAATCCTCGGTAACGGGCTACGATAAACATCAATAGGGCGAATGTTACGGCTCCCGCCGATAAAACCGAAAAACTGGTCAGGGGAATATGCATTAAGTCGAGCAAAGCCATCACGACGGTTTGCAGCGTCATACCCAGAGGAAAAGACAATCCTATGCGTTCGGTCCACGAAAAACGCGTCCCGATGATTCCTGTTAATAAAAGACCCGACAAGCAAGTCAATATGATTCCTGATACTACTAACATGATGGTTACGGTTTTAGGTGCATGGGCAATACGGCGTGAGGCGCTTTTTGTTCTACCTCGTAGTCGAGGTATTCGTATCCGCGACCGTTGACGATAGCTACATGGGTGATTTTCTCGCTCCAAGGAGTTTTACCCAATTCCGATGGGATAATGACTCGGCGCGGATATAAGAACCGGATAGCCCATAGTTTGTTATAAGGTTCGCCCGAGAATATGCGTTCTTCTCCTTCGGGGTAAAAAGCCTCTTTTCCCGGTAACAAGATAACGGCGTTTTCGGGAGTGTTCTCTTTCACGTACCGCAGATACACATGAGAAAGGCCCAGCTTCATTTCAAATCGGTTGTCTGTCGTCGTACGGGAGTAATGACGTATAGTCTCCAAGTTTTTTTGAAGCATGTTGTATGCCCAGTTGTAACCCGGTTGTACGTCGAGGACGAATTTGTTTAGCAGAAACAATACGATGACAACGGCAAAAATGTTCTTTGCGACCCACGAAAAAGAGATACCCTCTTTTTGAGGCGTTGCAGTACCCTTTTTGGTGGAAGGTGTGGTTTTTTTGCTTGTGGTGCTATTTTTCATGATTCGGGTATTTTCCAGAAACGATATTTCAACAGCGTGCCTATCGCTTTCAAGCCGTCGCTCAGACGCAGTTTTTTCCCCTCTTCGATAGAGCGGGGATAATAACGAATGGGCACTTCTTTGATTTTGTAGCCCAGTCTCGAAACTTTTGCCGTCACTTCGGGACAAAATTCAAATCCCTCGCAGTCGAGAGGAATCGATTTCAGCAAATCGGCAGTGAACATTTTGTAACAAGTGGGCTCGTCGGTGATGTGCTGACGATAAAGAATGTTGGTCATTACCGATAAAAATTTCCCGCCCAGTTGATAACTGAAATAAGTATGTGAATTTTCCTCTGCTAAAAATCGGGAGCCATATACCACATGGTATTCACCCGATAAAAGGAAAGGAAGCATTTTCTTGAAATCGTTCGGATCGAGTTCGAGGTCGGCATCCTGCATGACGATATAATCGCCTGTTACGGCTCGTATGCCCGTGCGGACGGCCATGCCTTTCCCATAATTCCTTTCGTGCTTCAAGTAAACGATAGGAGCGTCGGCATGGTGGGCGATAAAATCTTCGACGATTTGTTCTGTCGAATCGGTCGAACAGTCGTTCACCACGATCAACTCCCGTTCGATGCCGGTCCCCAGATCGGCATCGAGTACCCGTTGCAGCAGTTCTGCAATAGTCTTTTCCTCGTTATATGCGGGAATGATAATCGATAAAGTGTGCACGGCTTCGCCCATAATTCGCTATCGGTAAAAATAAGATAAACGAAAATGACGGCTTGGCCGTCTTTTGATGTGACGATAAGCCCATTTTCGCAATCCGTGCAAAAATATTATAATAATTTTGCCTGTGCAAGATTTTATTTCGAAAGAATCGGAAACAAGTGTTTTCATAGAGGCGAAAGCCGTGGCATTGATTTATTGCCTTATAAAGAAGAACGATACATTTCATCTTTCTGAAATGAGAAAACAAGAATTACATTATCCTCCTCCCCTGTGTTTTGCTATGCAAAATATAGGGGAGGTGTCCGTCGGACGGAGGGGTTAGAAAATACCGACAGTGGAGGTAACAGATTCTGGCCTCCTCTCCTTCTGCTCATTACAGATGAGATAGGGGGAGTGCCCGCAGGGCGAGGGGATTAAATTTTAGAAACAAAAAAATTCTAATCTTATCTTTTCAACCCCTCTCCTCGAAACTGTTGTTTCTTCGGTGTCTCCCCTATATTACTAATGTAACTCCCCGTAATACTACGGGGTACGCAGGGGAGAAGGTTGTACTGCTTTATCTCGTTGTATAAAAAACTCGTCTGATTGTAAAAATAAGAAATGTGTCCCCTTCCTCCTCCCCTGTGTTTTGCGACACAAAATATAGGGGAGGTGTCACGCAGTGACGGAGGGGTTAGAAAATACTGGCAGTGGAGGTGGCAGAAGTTAGGATTCCTCTCCCTCTGCTCATCACAGATGAGATTGGGGGAGTGCCCGTAGGGCGAGGGGGTTAAAGAAATACCCGCAGTAGAAACAGAGACAGGCATTAACCTCTTCCCCTTTCGAGGTGTCTCCGAAAGAAAAGTACAATAGCTATTCCCCGGGAAAATGCTCTTTGTCGGGTCGGTTGGAAACTTTTTGAGCTCCTGTTTCTGCTATCTTTGTATTTGTGTTATCTTTGTAGCCGTAAACTGCTCGGTTCTGTCCGGGCTCAATATGTGAAGCATGAAAGATTTTTTTTCCATACTCCGGCGATTTGTGCCCCCCTATAAATATTACCTTGCCCTCAATATCTTTTTCAATATTTTGGCGTCGGTCTTGACGCTTTTCTCGTTTGCCCTTATCATTCCTATATTGGAAATATTGTTCAAGCTCAAACAGGCTTCTTATACTTTTATGGAATGGGGGTCGGGTTCCATTAAAGATGTGGTGATAAATAATTTCTATTATTACATTACAACGATAATTGATGAAAAAGGAGCCGGTTTCGCCCTGTTGATATTGGGCGTTTTTTTAATGGTGATGACCTTTTTCAAGACGGCCGCTACCTATTTGAGCTCCTATTTCATGATACCGCTTCGGTCGGGAATCGTGCGCGATATTCGCAATTATGTGTATGAAAAAGTAGTAAGTTTGCCTATCGGTTTTTTCACCAGTGAGAAGAAAGGCGATGTCATGGCCCGTATGTCGGGAGATGTAGGGGAGATAGAAAATTCGATAATGGCATCGCTCGATATGATGTTCAAGAATCCCATTATGATTATTGTCTGTCTGGCAACCATGTTCGCCATTAGTTGGCAGCTTACTCTTTTTGTTTTGATTCTGCTTCCTACGGCGGGATACATTATGGGACAGGTCGGTAAGAAACTGAAACGTCGTTCTCTCGAAGGGCAGAATCAATGGGGATTGTTGATGTCTATCATAGAGGAGACTTTGGGCGGGTTGCGCATTGTCAAGGCCTTCAATGCCGAGGATAAAATGATAAAATGGTTTCACGACGATAACAATCGTTTTTATCGCATATCCAATCGAATCAACCGCCGGCAGTCGTTGGCGCATCCCATGAGCGAATTTTTAGGCACGTGTACCATTTGTATCGTCCTTTGGTATGGCGGTTCGCTCATCTTGTCGGGAACGAGCAGTATCGATGCCGCTTCGTTCATTTACTATCTGGTTATTTTTTACAGCATTATCAATCCGGCGAAAGATTTGTCCAAAGCCGCTTACTCCATACAGAAAGGGTTAGCCTCTATGGAGAGGGTCGATCTCATTCTGTCGGCGGTGAATCCCATACAAGACCCGAAGAATCCGGTAGAATTGAAGGAAATGAAAGAGGGGATAGAATATCGGGGAGTCTCTTTCCGGTATAGTACCGAAAATGTCGTGAAGCATGTCGACCTTTCCATTAAAAAGGGACAGACGGTTGCTCTCGTAGGGCAGTCCGGTTCCGGAAAATCTACGATGGCCGACCTTTTACCACGCTTTTACGACGTGAATGAAGGGGGAATTTACATCGACGGAATCAATATCAAAGATTTCAGAGTGCACGATTTGCGGGGATTGATGGGAAATGTCAATCAAGAAGCCATTCTCTTTAACGATTCTTTCTACAACAATATAACCTTCGGGGTGGAAAACGCGACGATGGAGCAAGTCATCGAAGCGGCAAAAATCGCCAATGCGCACGATTTCATCATGGCGACCGAACAAGGATACGATACTTGCATTGGCGACCGGGGAAGCCGTCTTTCGGGCGGGCAGCGACAACGTGTGAGTATAGCCCGTGCAATCCTGAAAAACCCTCCTATTCTTATTCTCGACGAGGCGACCTCGGCTCTCGATACCGAGTCGGAACGGTTGGTACAGGAGGCTTTGGAGAACCTTATGCGTAATCGCACTACGCTGGTAATAGCTCATCGTCTTTCCACGATAAAAGATGCCGATTTAATTTGCGTCATGCACGAAGGCGAAATTGTGGAACGGGGTCGTCATGACGAATTGATAAAACTCGACCGCTATTATAAACGCTTGGTCGATATGCAGAAATTCTGAAACGTTTCGGAAAAGATACGCCGAAGAGACTCCTCTCGGTAACCTCTTCGGCATCACTCATTTCGAGATTAATCGATTTTCCTTTTTGTACGTCCCTTCCGGTAAAGCCGTTTTATCCATAATATTCTGTTGTGGAGTGTCTTGTCGTTTTGTAATACAGGGCAAGTAGAAATTGTGCGTGGGTTGATTGGAACTCGTATGGCTTGTCGTTGATAAAATAAATTCCACAGAAAACTTTTTTGATTTTTATTCAAAGTATTTATTAAGATTGGCTTTTGAAAAATAAAAGCAATATTTATATATTGTTATAATGATAAAACTTTCGTTTTCTTTCTTGTCTATTAATATTATTTTATATAACTTGCCTCCGCTTATAAAAATAAGATCGGTCTGGCTTTATTCCATAATTTGATATAGGCCGATAAAGTTGTTGGAAATTCGAATATAAAATATTGATATTCAAATTGATATTTTCTAAAACGCTGGTTAAAAATCGAATAGTTTGTTGAGCTATATTTTTACAATTATTGTACATAAACAAAATTTAGATTATGATGAAAAATTTCTACAAAAAGCTATCGTTTGTAATGGTCATGGGCATCTCTCTTTCAAGTTATGCCGCATGGAACGGTGATGCAACTGCTTGGACTCAGGGCGATGGTTCGGAACAAAATCCGTTCTTGATAGAGAATGAGGCGCAACTGTCGCATTTGCAGCAAACGGTGACAACCGGTGAGACCTATCAAGGAAAATTTTTCCGCTTGACAGCCGATTTGGACATGGGTGGCAAGCAAATGCCTTCGATTGGTCACTATAATGACTATACGACACAAGAGAATCCTGAGTTGGTCAGAGAGTCGAAAGTGTTTCGTGGAACTTTCGATGGTGATTTCCATACCATCGACAATCTCACGATCGTAAGTAATAATGCCGAAGCTACTCTCGGTGGAGTAGGGCTTTTTGCAATCTCTTACCCCGAAACCCACATCTGTAATCTCACTCTCGGGCAGGGTGTTACTGTTGAAGGTAGTGAATTCGACAATGTAGGCGGTTTTATCGGTTATAGTTCGGGTGGCAAGGTGGAAAATTGTCGCTTCATGGGTTTGGTGAACGGGGGCAGTATGAACGCTGGGGGCATCGTGGGTGTTGCCGAGGTGGCTATGACGATCTCCGGTTGTGTAAATACCGGTAAGGTGGTAGGACATTCGTTTGCCGGTGGTATTGCTGGGTCTGTCAGTATGTCGAATGTTCAAAACTGTTATTCTTCGGCTACAATCTCATGTCCATTGGCCTATTGGGTAGCCGGTATTGTTGGTTGGGCCGAGCAATCCACAGTCTACAACTGTTATGCTATCGGTTCTGTCGAGGCGGAAGTTGGTTCTTCTTTCTTGCCCGGTAAAAGCCCTATTTGTTCAGAATTGGAAAAATCCACAGCGGCAGACTGCTACTATGTCGAAGCGCTCACCGGCTGCAAGCCTTTGAGCGAGCAGGCAGGTGTGACCGCCGTTACGGAAGAAGAAATGAAAGCTGCCGATATGATTGCTAAACTCAATGCCAACCTCTCTGCCAATGCATGGGGCGCAGGAGCCGACGGATTCCCGGCTCTTCTGTGGGAAATCGACAGAACGGGCAGTATCGAGTCTGCCGGTGCGACTGCCGGAATTGAGATTATTAAAGAGGGCGACCGCTTGGTGGTGGTATCGGCAACCGGTGAAAGAGCCCGCCTCAGTGTTTACGATATTACCGGTAAGGCGATCGTGACGGCTGTTGTCTCCGATGGCGACTGCGTTACGGTGCCCGGTAAGGGAGTATGCATAGTTGCTTTGGTTACAGACGATGGTAATTGCACGACCCATAAATTTTTGTTCTAAAAAGTAACGAGAAAGTGAAGGGGAATCGCATGCTATCGGTTCCCCTCGCGCTCTCTGCATTATAATATCATCGACTTATGATAATGCGAAAGAAATTTGTATGTATGGTTACGGCTGCGTTGGCCTTTATGGCTTCGGCGCAGCCGTTTCAATCGATATATTACCCTTCGAAGCTCACCGCTTCCACGATTACCCGTGTTCATCAGAGAGCATCGGTCTTGCGGTCTGCCGATGAGAATATACATGCCATAGTGAGACTTTGCGACGAGGCCGACCTCGACAGGCTTGCTGCGGACTATGGAGTGGCTTTCAATGTGGTGACGGGTAACTTGGCTACGGCAGTAATCCCGATGAGCGCATTGGTGGATTTCGCCGAAGATCCCGATGTCGAGAATGTTGATGCCGGAAACAGTGTAAAAGCCATGACCGATCTTGCGAGGGAATATTCTCATGTGGATGCTCTTCATGTAGGTCTTCCCGATTTTCCTCGCAGTTTCACGGGAAAGGGCGTGCTGATAGGGGTGATTGATACGGGTTTTGATTTCATGCATCCTGCATTTCGCGATGCCGGGGGCAATAGTCGCATTATTCATGTATGGGATCAGAGCGGTAGGAATGGAAACACTTCTTCTATGGGATACGGTGTGGTATTCGATACCCCGGAACTGATTCGCTCTGCGGCTCATGATGTTTCGAGAGACACTCATGGCTCTCATGTGGCTGCGATTGCAGCCTCCTCGGCCGATGTGTATAAAGGTATGGCGCCGGAGTCCGACATTGTGGTAGTGGCGACCGACAAGAGCGAATCCGGAATCATAGATGCCCTTGCCTATCTGCTCGATTACGCCGAGAAAGAGAAGAAACCGATGGCTATAAATCTTAGTATGGGTACGGTCATAGGCTTCAAAGATGGGACTGACCCTATCGCATCGATGATTGACGGTCTGCTCGACGAAAGTGGGAAAAAATGCCTTATGGCGATTGCAGCCGGTAACGAGGGGCATCGCAACTCCACGATCGTGACCGAGGTCGTAGGGCAGGGCGAGGTGATTAACACATCGTTTACTCCACCATCGCACATGCGTGAAAATGTTTTTATCGGGTGTTCGACCACATCTGCATTTCAAGTGAGCCTCTCGTTGGTAGGTAGCGATGGAGTCGCTTTTGAAACTTCGATTAGCTCCGATGCTTCCGAGTCGGTAAGTCACGAGAATATAACCGGAGAAAAAGACTATTCGCTTGTCACGCTTTCTCCTATGAAAGATGCCGATGGTTTACAGCGCGGTGTGAGCGTCAACTTGTATGCCCCGTTGAAAGAAGGGCAGAAATGGAAACTCGTTGTGACGGGCGCTGCCGGAAAATACATTGCATGTTGTGATTACGGGGAACTTGATAACGGCTCCAACGCAAGCACGATGGCGGCGACCGCTTGTGGGAAAATCCCCATATCGGTGGGTGCCTATGTGTCGCGAGACAAGTTTACCAATTTGCAGGGTATGGAACGAAGTTCCGATTGGACTGTGGGCGAGAGGTATCCCCTTTCCGGTATGGGACCCACATTTGACGGACGCGATAAGCCCGATGTGCTTGCACCGGGTGCACACATTATTTCGGCGATCAATAATTATGCGGCATCTTATAATGTAAATCGCGAAGACTTGGCTTATACCGAGGTCGATGCCTTGATTCCCGGGCGTACCAATTATTGGGGGGCAATGTGCGGGACATCGATGGCGACGCCGGTAGTCACCGGCATTATGGCATTGTGGTTGCAAGCCAATCCTCGGCTCGACTTCGATCACGTGCGAAAGCTCATCGGCTCCCCCGGATCTCACATCGATGCCAAAACCGGTATGGAGTCGCTGTTGGCAGGAGTGGAGCTACCGAAATGCAAAAACACCGTGCCCTATATTTACAATCCCTTCACACGCAGTATTGTTATTATCGGTGAAGGAGTCGTTTGTGTAGAGGTGTTTGCTGTCGACGGTACTGTTTTAAAGAGGAAAAATCGGCCCGTGGAGCCTGTTCATATCCCCGAAGGAGCTATGCGCATTGTGCGTATAACCACTTCGACAGGCTCGCATATCTTGAAAATATGATGCGGCATGGTGTGCTCTCTGTCGAGAAGTCCGCTTGCGAAGATATAATTGCATGGTTATGGGGAAAATATTCATCGGAGAGGCGAGAAAAGGATACCCTTGCAATGGGTGAAATTCAATTTTGAAAAGATAACCTTTCGGTTGGGATTTGGGGAGCAGTCTCAAAGTTAATAGAAAGAACCGTATTAAACTCCGTTTTCTTCCTTTTCTACCTATATCGATCGCCCGTTTAGTCATGTCATTTGATTACACGTGCGTTAATGTAAATATATATCATAGAACCGATTCTTGTGAATCTCGAAGATTTTTTATATGTTTGCTGCATGAAAGGTTTCATGAGAAAAATAGTAGTTTTCCTATTTGCCACTATATTCGGGCTTACTTCTGCCATCTTTTTGTCCGCAGGAGGCGAAAATGAGCTTGTGAAACCGCAAGACCCCTCTTATCCTTATAGTCTTATCGATGTTCGGGCACAATCCCTGCCTATACAGAATTTTACGGCGATTATTCCGGTAGAAAGAGGGCTATGCGTGAATGTTTCACGCTTTCCGTCTTCCCCGATAACCGAGGAAGCGAGTGGAAACGCTGCATTTTTGTATGAGCAGCAATTATGTTGTCAGTTAGTAGATCTTCGGGAGAAGATCGTCGGTGATTGTTATGATAAATATAAGGCACAGTTGTGCTACGACGGACATTATCTCTATTCCCTTTGTAAAATGTTGATTTAGTGGAATGACGGTGGGTAGCCGTTATTCACGGGTAGCCGGGAGCCTCGCCCGGTTTTCTTGCTGCATGTATGTGTGTGGCAGGAAAGGACTTGCATATATTGAATAGTCTGGTATTCCCGATGCATGATTCTTTGGCTGTATGGAGTGTGCGTATATTCGTATTCCTGTCTTGCTGTAATGCGATAGAAAAGAGATAGCTCGCAGATTCAGAGACATGGAAATTCGGCAGAGATATCGTCTTTTCGGTTTGATTACATATGCTATCTGGGGCTCGGCACTTAGGACCTATTTTGAGATTTGTCGATTTAAGCAATCAAAATAGTTTCGTGGAATTTTAATTATTAATTATTTTATTACGATTCAATTAGTTTTATCATCAAATGGAAAATATAGAAAAGGAAACTGTTTCTTCTAAATTTATGGAAAATCCTTATATTGAAATGAAAAAGAAAATTTCTGTAAATGGTATTGTTGCACTGGTAATTGCTATACTCGCTTTTGTAGGTTCATCTGCTGTTTCCGATACACAGTCCTCCCTCAAACTTTTTTTGATTGTGTTGGGTGCGGGACTCCTTGTATATGGATTGATAAGAGTTGCAGTGGGGAATAAGATAGCTGTTTGTCGGGCTACTGGAAAAGTGTTGAAAAAATATGAACTACTTTTCGAAAGCGCCGAAGTTTCACGGTTAAAACAAATGGTAGAGTCGGGTAATTTTCAATCTATCGATACGTTACAGCGGGCGGTAGGCCACAAGGCTGGGGCAAAATTGACTTTATTCATCGATGCGGATCATAATTTTGCGACAGCACAAGTTTCTGAATTTATACCGTTTGACTATGAGCCGGTTATGTCTCCGATGAGTTATGAAGGCGAGGTCGTAAAGACAATCGCAACGTTAGTGACTTCTGGGACATAACGGATTTTTTACTACTTATACTACTACTTTGTTATTAGAAATGATCGTAAGATAGACTCTTTGTTTCAAGTTATTTAGAATAATAACCAAGAGACATGCTACTGAATTAATGTATTTTTTAGGCTCCCTCTGTTCGGCTTTCATAATTTTCGAATAGAGGGAGTTTTTATGATTTGGTTGAGTAGACTAGGTTTTGGGTCAGTAGAAAATCCGTGGGGTAGACCTGAATTTTAGCGATGAAGTCTTTGTCGATAACTATATTCCAGCCTTTTCGGAGAGTTTGATTTACAGTTCTGTTACTGTTATCGGGGGCTCCCTTTTTCCCTGCCGTGTCCCATAGTATTACGGGGAGTTGTGTTAGCAATATAGGGGAGATACAGAGGAGCGAAAGCGACGAAGAGAGGGGTTAAAAAAAAGACAGCGTATAGGATTTTTTATTGTAAAATCTAACCCCTTAGCCCTGTGGGTACTCTGGCTATTTGCTCCGAAAAATTATTCTGGGAAAGAAATTTGCGATAGAATGTCGTTAATTATTGTCGAATTGGTTTCCTTTACGTATCTTTGCGCAAGAAGCAAAATAGACAGTATTCGGTATGGCCGGATAAATTGGTCACTGTCCATCTTTGCGTTATCTTTGCATAGTGTAACAATATAAAAAATAATTCTCATGAATCAAGTATCCGATCGTTTGGCAGCTCTTGCTCCTTCGCAAACGCTTGCGATGTCACAAAAAAGTAGTGAACTGAAAGCACAAGGAGTAGATGTGATTAATCTGAGTGTGGGAGAACCCGATTTTAATACACCCCAGCATATTAAAGATGCCGCGAAAAAAGCGATAGACGATAATTTCTCGCACTATTCGCCGGTTCCGGGATATATGGATTTGCGGCAAGCCATTTGTGCGAAGCTCAAAAACGAAAACGGACTCGATTTTACTCCTGAACAGATTGTCGTTTCGAATGGAGCCAAACAATCCATTTGTAACACGATTCTTGCCCTTGTCAATCCGGGAGACGAAGTAATCCTCCCCGCCCCGTATTGGGTAAGTTATGTAGAGATGGTTAAACTCGCCGAAGGAAAGAATGTGATTGTCGAGACGGGCATCGAACAAGATTTCAAGATGACGCCTGCCCAACTCGAAGCCGCTATCACGCCCAAGACCAAGCTACTCATTCTCTGTTCTCCCTCCAACCCTACCGGCAGCGTCTATTCCCGCGAAGAGTTGGAAGCGCTGGCCTCCGTTTTGGAACGCCACCCGCAGGTATTCGTCATTTCCGATGAAATATACGAACACATCAATTATGTGGGAGCCCATCAAAGTCTGGCGCAATTCCCCTCTATTCGGGAGCGGATAGTCATTATCAACGGGGTTTCCAAAGGCTATGCGATGACCGGTTGGCGTATCGGGTTCATCGCTGCTCCGTTGTGGATTGCCAAAGCCTGCAACAAATTGCAAGGACAATACACATCGGGAGCATCATCTATCGCACAGAAAGCCGCGGCTGCCGCTTTTGCCGGAGAGCAAGGTTGCGTAGAAACCATGAGACGAGCATTTCAACACCGTCGCGATTTGGTCGTACGTTTGGCAAAAGAAATACCCGGACTAAAAGTAAACGATCCGCAGGGAGCATTCTATCTCTTCCCCGAGGTTAGCCACTATTTGGGGAAGTCCGACGGCGAACGCAAGATAAACACCTCTTCCGATTTGGCGATGTATATCCTCGAAGTAGGTCATGTCGCAACGGTGGCGGGCGATGCTTTCGGGGCTCCCGATTATCTTCGTCTGTCTTATGCCACTTCCGAGGAGAATATCACCGAAGCCATGCGCCGTATGAAAGAAGTCCTCGCCCGTTTGAAGTAAGACCCGCCGAATCCGGTTCAGTAGAAAAACAAAAGGGTTAGCGATGAATTTCTTGTCGATAACCACATTCCAGTCTTTCCGGAGAGTTTGTTTACATTTCTTTTACTGTTATCGGGGGCTTCCTTCGCCCTTCGGGCACTCCCCCTATACCGCTGTGTGACACCCCGCAATGCTGCGGGACACGGCAGGGGAGAAGAACAAACACAATACACAGGAAAGTATTAACCTCCTCCTCTGTGTTTTGCATAGCAAAATATAGGGGAGGTGTCCGCAGGACGGAGGGGTTAGAAAATACCGACCGTGGAGATGACAGATTCAGGTCTCCTCTCCCTCTGCTCATCGTAGATGAGATAGGGGGAAGTGCCCGTAGGGCGAGGGAGTTGAAAAAAATACTGGCAGAAAAGGAAACAGAAGCGGATATCAACCTCTCTCCGGCTGTGCCCCGTAGCGTTACGGGGAGTTACGTTAGTAATATAGGGGAGACACCGAAGATACGGTAGTTTCTTCGGAGAGGGGTTGGAGGTGTATAAAAAGAAAATTTCCTCTGATGTCCTCCTGAGCTCTGAATCCCTTTTTAGGAAGATACAGATACCTGTTCGATAAAAACAGAGAACACCGCTCCTCACGGGGCGGTGTTTCTTTACTAACTAAAAACAAACTCCAATGTTTTGGATTTTTCTTTCCCCGCGAATTAGATCTGGCTTTTGGGGGATTTTATAATTATTTCATTTGGCTTTGCGCTTGCAATAGCGGAGGCATTGTCCGCAAATATCGTAACCCAGCATGGCTCCCAATATGAAATCCTCCTCTGGTGTCAGTTCGTTCAAAGGTCGGGAAGTCATGGATTGAATCACTTCGATGCACTCCCTGCGGCCGAAAAACAGATTGATTTTATTACAGCCGATCGGTTGAATGCAATAATCTATGTTTTGGCTGTTCAATCGACTGACGGCAAACTCTTCATATTTTTTGTTCGTCGTATAAAGAACCATGTTGCGAACACCCTTCTTGTATTCATACACGTGGTTCAGAAACACTTTCAATTCGGCCGGATAGGCATTGCACGTAATCATGGGATGCCGGTTGTAAAAGGTTAATCTTTCAAACTTTTTACCCAGTTATCGATGCGACCTTCGGTCTTGTCCGATTCATTCATTTCGTCGAGGGGAAGCCCCGCGAATTCACCGTCTACAACTGCCGTAGAAGAGGAAAAGTTGTAATCGCCCGTCGGTACGTGATTACCGATAAACTTACAGCCCGTCCCTTTCAGCTCCTCATACAGTACGCCTATTCCGTCACAGAACGTATCGCAGTACGACTCCGAGTCCCCGCACCCGAAGAGTGCGACCTCTTTCGAACTCAGGCCAGCCTTTTTCAACACCTTCACAGCGTCGTACCAATCGTCTTGCAACTCTCCGCAGCCCCAAGTCGATGTACCCAATACCAATACGTCGTATTCCTTTACCATTTCTCCGGTCAGTTTGGAAGCATCGTGTACGTCGTTCGAGGCGACACCCAACTTTTGTGCGATTGTATGGGCTACACTCTCGGTAGTACCTGTGGAAGAACCATAAAATATTCCAATTTTTTTCATCGTTTTATTCTTTAATTTTTCACGATGTAAAGTAACGACTTTCGGCGAGGTTCCGAAATACCTAATTATAGGGATTTTATGGTCGTCCGATACTCAATTTGTGTGGAATAATAAGGAAAAAGAGACTAATTTTGATAAAAATACTGGCTCGATAGGAAATCAGATGGGATTGTCATACCCCCAACCCCTCTCCTCGAAACCACTGTTTCTGAGGTGTCTCCTTTATATTGCTAACGTAACTTCCCGCAATACTACGGGACTCGGCAGGGGAGAAGAACAAACACAATACACAGGAAAGTATTACCCTCCTCCTCTGTGTTTTGCATAGCAAAATATAGGGGAGGTGTCCGCAGGACGGAGGGGTTAAAAAATATCCATAGCAGAGGAAGCATATAAAAACATCACTCCCTATGTTTCTGTAAAGGAATAGAAAGTACTCACAAAGCAAAAAGAAAGCACAAAAGGCCGATCGAAGTGTCGCTTTTAATCCTCTCCCCCTGCTCATCGTAGATGAGATAGGGGGAGTGCCCGAAGGGCGAGGGGGTTAAATCTACAATCTCCCCACTATTTTTCGATAGTAGGATAAACCAAGTTCTTTTCTTCGATAACATCGAGAACCTCGCGCAGATATTTGTCTGCCTCCCATCGAGCCATAGGCAGGTCGTGCAGCAGATAATTTCCGCAGTCGCGTGGAGCGGCTCCCGGCACTTCGCCGTCGAAGTCGCGGATAAATCGGAATGTCTCCCGCATTAGTTCTACAATGTCTTTCGATTCGAGGTCACCCTGCATTAGGAAATAATTTCCTGTACAGCAACCCATCGGTCCCCAGAATACGATTTTGTCGCCCCATACCGGGTGGTTACGCAAAAATGTGGCGGCTAAGTGTTCGATCGTGTGCAGCGCACCGTAACCGATGGCCGGTTCCCGGTTAGGTTCTTTCATTCGAATATCGAAAGTCGTTACGACGTGGTCGCCCAAATAATCTTTACGGGAAACGTAAATGCCACGTAATAAATGGATATGGTCGATGGTAAAGCTCGGTATCTTTTTCATATCGATTGTTTTTTGTTTTACAACACATTGATGAGTTGGGTTAAAATCTCGAAAGAACGATGAGGCGCATTTTCCCAGAAATTGTTATACTGGTCTATATGGCCGTCGACACCCGGTGTATCGCTAATGATACGGAAACTCAGGAAAGGAACGTGACGTAAGTAACATACTTGTGCGATAGACCCCGATTCCATATCTACGGCCATGCCCTCGGGGAAAAGCCCTTTGATTTGCGAAAGTTCCGCCGGATCGGTGATAAAACGGTCGCCGCTGCAAACCAATCCCTTATAGAGAGACAAGTCGGTCGATACTTTCAAAGCCTTTTCCACCAATGCCGGGTCGCTGTGGAACCGGGCGGGAAGTCCGTCTATCTGCCCCCATGCACAGTCTTCTCCGCACCAAACGTCGTGGTAAACGATTTCGCTGCCCACCACTATATCCATGACATGCATCGATCGGTCTATACCTCCGGCGACACCGGTGTTCAGTATGCAGTCGGGAGCATATCGGTCTATCAGTTCGTAAGTCCGTATGGCCGACGATACTTTCCCTATTCCGCTTTGTGTCAGAATCAGTTCATGTTTCCCATTCGTGCCGATAATGAACAGAGACGAATCGTGCTGCTCTTCCCGAGGATTTTCGAGTAAACAGCGAACGCATTCCAATTCGCTTTGCATGGCTACGATAATACCTATTTTCATATTCGTTTTTCTTAAATTAGGGAGTAGGAATAGGGCAAATCCGTTTCCTGCTTCAAAGGTAGGTCATATCTCATGCATGACAAAATTTGCAGGAAGAAATTTCGATAATGCGATAATCTTGTTTTTTCCGTATCTTTACCCGAAGAATAATCGCATGAAAAATTTTGTCGCCATAGATTTCGAAACCGCCAATTACGAGCCTACGAGTATTTGTTCCGTGGGGCTTGTGGTCGTTCGTGGCGGGGAAATAACGCAACGCATGCATCGGTTGGTTTGTCCCGAACCCGATTACTATATCCGCCGTTTTTCCGAACAAGTACACGGCATCTATCCGGCCGATACCTGCGGGGCTCCCACGTTCGACGCGGTATGGAGCGAAATCGTTCCGTGGGTCGAGGGGCTACCTTTCGTCGCCCATAACAAGGCTTTCGACGAACGGGTGCTTCGGGCTGCCTGTCGCATGTATGGCATCGATTATACCTACGGGACATTTCTCTGTACCCTCCGACAGGCGCGTCGGGTTATTCCCCGCACGTCCATTGCCAATTACCGGCTACCCACGGTTTGTGCCTATTTGGGTATTCCCTTCGACCGCCATCACTATGCACTTGCCGATGCCGAAGGCTGTGCGCGCATTGCCCTCCGTTTGTGGGGAGACGAAGAATAAGAAACGTTCGCTATGTCGTTTTTGATACGTTCGCTTATTTTTTACCTATATATCTCCGAATGGTGGAAAATACTTTTCTTCTCTTTCTCGTATCTATGTAGCATTGCCGGATATTCATACACTTCTCTTAAAACAGAGATGGATCGGTGTGACACTATTGGAATGGTATTTTGAACCTCCTCCCTGCCGAGTCCCGTAGTATTACGGGGTGTCGCCCAGCAATAGGGGGGAGAAGAACAAACACGATACACAGGAAAGTATTACCTTCCTCCTCTGTGTTTTGCATAGCAAAATATAGGGGAGGTGTCCTCTGGACGGAGGGGTTAAAAAATATCCTTAGCAGAGGAGGCATATCAAAGCATCACACACTCTCTCCCTATGTTTCTGTAAAGGAATAGAAAGTACTCACAAAGCAAAAAGAAAGCACAGAAAGGCCATTCAAAGTGACATTTTAATACTCTCCCTCTGCTCATCGCAGATAAGATAGGGGGAGGTGCAGGACGAGGGGGTATGAAGCGAAGATAAGACCTCTCTTTATCCTTAGTTTTTATAAGACAAAAAAGAATAAAATTTACAGTGATTTCTTATAGTGAGGGATTATTTATAAGAAGGCTGTTTGGCCATTCTTTATAGCTGTGTTGAACGTCAATAATGGTATTTGTGTTTAACAGTGTGACTTCTATCATCGAAATATTTTCGATGGCCTCCTTTATCTTTACTATTATCCAATCGTTAGAGTTGTCATAAGGTAAATAGAACCATCTGGCCAATCCTATAAAACCAATCCGATATTGTCTATTTTCTTTATCATCTACAACTTGCGTCGGGATCCATTCCATAACGCTAAATTGAGGAAGTGATGCTCCCCTCTTGTCTATATAGAACCATTTATCACTTTCCCAATAATGATATTCTCCTTTTGAATTTGGTACTACTTTTTTTTCTCCTCTATTTGTAACCTTTGCACGTCCGTCTTTAAAAGGAAAACCAAAAGCAAATTGAGGTTTAATGATAATTGCACCCTTTTCATTTACATACCCTATACGCCCTTGCCTGTCTGCAATGCGGCGCATTCCGTCTTGTAGATAGTCTTCACCGTTATCGATTTGATAGATTGTATAGCATCTATTTGGTATACATCCGACAAATAACAATAAGGTAAAAAGTTCAATGTAATATTTCATATAAGATATATTCTATCGTTTTCTCTTAACTGTATTTGGCTATAAATATAATAAAAGTTTCATTCATAACTCTTTATGAATGAAACTTTTTTGTTGGAATGTAATGAGGCGCGGTATTTCTCACTTGATATTCTCTCTTTGTGCGATATGGGTTGTTGTATGTTCGGCTTTTTTATCCTACCGAACCGCTCGTGTGTGTTTTTTACTGAACTTTGTGAACTTTATCCGTCCCGAATGAGGTCAGTGAAATTCGATAGGGGAGATGTTATGCGGAGCCGGAATGGGTGGCCACTCAAAGTAACGTTTCAATCCTCTCCCCCTGCCGTGTCCCGTGGTATTACGGGGTGTCGCCCAGTAATAGGGGGAGAAGAACAAACACGATACACAGGAAAGTATTACCCTCCTCCCCTGTGTTTTGCATAGCAAAATATAGGGGAGGTGTCCTCTGGACGGAGGGGTTAAAGAAATATCCTTAGCAGAGGAAACATATCAAAACATCACTCTCCACTAAGACAAAACGTAGAGTGTGATGTCACGTAGAGCCGGGTGAGTTGAATATCGATAACTTTCGGCGAGTTGTTATTTTACGAGCAGTACCTCTTTGATAGCCTTCTGTAAGGTGGCTTTATCCATGAATCCGGCGGCGATTTGCGGTTGATTCTTCATCGGACAAAAGAGTAATGTAGGGATACTCTGTACACCGAAGGCGGCGGCAAGCTCAGGTTCTTTATCCACATCTATTTTATAGACATCGATTTTCCCGGCATATTCTCCGGCAATCTCCTCCAATATCGGAGCCAACTTTCGGCAAGGACCGCACCATGTAGCGTAAAAATCGATAATGCAAGGCTTCGAGCCCAAGTACTCCCACTTGTCGGGCGTTTTCTCATAGTTCGCCACTTTCGAGAGGAATTCCGCTTTGGTCAAGTGGCGGGGCTTGATTTTCTGTTCTTGCTTGTTTTTTCCTGCATGACTCTCGGTGGAGCTTTGGGCTTGGCACGAAAAGATGAACACCATGCAGGTGAAGGCTATTCCTATTACATGTTTTATTCTCATATCTTTATGGTTTTATAAGTTGGAAATAAATGAAAATCGTGGCTGCATCATACTGACAAGAGAGCGAATATCGCCGATTTTTTCCCTCTTGCCGCACCTTGCGACATCACAGGCTGTATACTTCATCATAGGAAAGGGCCGGCCTGTGGGCGAGGAAGCAGAAATAGATACGGTCTGTTCCACGATAGGCTGCAAAGATACTCGCTTTACAGCATGAATCTGTTTCTCGGGGTGCTATTTTTCAGATTATTAGAAATTCTTATCATACAAAAATTCCGTGAAAGGCGGCATCCCTTCACGGAATCTTCGTATGGCAATCGAACGGTCTTACAGTAAAATGAACGCCAGAGGAATGAGTATGCCTGCGGCAAATTCTATACCGCCCCGTCCCCAGAAGCCTTTACGCCCTTTAAGCATGACAAGCCCCGTGAGGGTGATGACGATGAGCGACACGGCAAAAATGTCCGAGAAGATCGTCCAGTTCCGGTTCGGGTTGTAGTGCAATCGGTTGAAACTGCTCAATATAGGGCGTTTTTTCACCGATTCGTAATAAGCCTCCCCCGTCTCGGTGTTCACCGTCAGCGACGAGCCGCCTTTGATAAACACCTTCATGGTGTTCTCTTTCGGGAAATAATGTTGGGTATAGTTATTCCGTTCACCCAAGTCATCGAGCAAATCGAGCACGTACGCTTTGGAAAAGTCTGCTTTCGCTTTCGGAAAATTCCCTGCGATTCGGTATTCTTTCTGTGTGATACTGTAATCGGAGTTAAAGTCGCGTTTGTGGTTCAGCATGATGCCAGAGAAAGCATAAATGAGAATGACCCCTGCAAAAAAGAACGAAAGATCCCTATGCAGAATGTGACACCATTTTCTGAATTTCCCCGATATACGTTTTTCTTTCGACATGTTCGGTTTCTATGAGTTAATTTTTAATTTCGTAGCTGGTCGTGTTGATGTGATACGACATCACGAAATAGTCTTTACCGGCTTCTTTGGCTTTGGCAAGGCGTTCTCGGAAGTTCTGTATGCGACCTTCGAATGTATTGATGTCGGCTTGTCCGGCAGCTTTCTTTTCACTTTCGCATCCGGCTTCTCCGTCACCGTGTTTCTCTCCGCTTTGATTTTTGTACTGTTCTTCCATTCTCTGTATGGTAGCTTCATCGATACGGTCTTCTTCGAGAGTTCCCGTCACCGATACGAGGCTGTTCACAACCTCAGCGGGGAAGCTGCCCAGTTCGCAAGCCTCTGCACGCAACATTTTGGTGTCGTCGGTTCCCATCATGAAGAGTTTCTTGCCGCCGTGTTTGCAGATATGGGTGCACACACCTTCTACGGTAACGGTTTTTCCTACGAGGCTGTCCCCTTTGGCTAAAATGTCGTCTACGCTCAGAGCCACTGTTGCGGCGCTTTCTTGATTCTGATTCTCCTTAGCTTTGTTGTTGCAGCTCACCATAGCAAGCAAGGCGACGGCTGCAAGGATAAAAATGGATTTTTTCATATTGTTGTAGTTTAAATGTTTGTAAATCTTTTCTTTATTTTTGTTATGACAAAGATAGCAAATATTTTATAAACGAATCATCGGGTTATGCCCGTTTGCAAACCAGTAGCGGAATAAACAGATATATGCCCAATATCATGGTCGCTACGGTCGTTATGAATTTTTGACGGCGGCTACATGTGCTACCTTTACATGCTGTAAAATAAAGCAAAGCGGCCAAAACGAAGTTCAAAATCAGTACCCAGCACGATCCCATGCTCACACGCGGTTTTACCCATTGGTCGTCGTAAGATGTGAACGACAGTTCAAACGGGAAAATATATTTCGACCATTTGTCGAGAGCGGTCTCCGGGTAGTCATAGCGCAGGCTGTCGGCGAAAGCATAGCTGTCAGCGTCGACGGCGTATGTGGTCACGCCTCTTTCGTCGCTTATTTTTAGGGTCCAGTAGAAGATATCGCCCATGATGGTCAGGGTGTTGGTCTTGGGGTCGTATTTGTCTATCGGCAATTTGTGCAACGTGTAATCCCGATTCAATACATATAGGTTGTTATCTTTGTCCGTTAACAATCCCAGTGTTTTGCGGTTGCTGAATTCGGTGATGGCTACATGCTCGATACCCAATTCGGGAGCCACACCCGTTTCACGCACGTAGGGCAGTCCTTTGGTTTGTTTCACATGGAATACCCGGTGGTTGTTGTCTACCATCAGATACCCCTCGTCATACTCTTTCCGGTTCGTCGGGTTTCCCGACAAGGTTCGCACGGGAAATTCAAACCCTTTTTGTTTCATGACTTTGTCGAACAAAGCCGATTTTTTTTCGTTGACCGTGTTGTCTCGCATATCGATGAAAGTGATACGATCGGTCGTGCGGAAAGCTTCGATGGGGTTTTCGAGGTCGATTCGGTCCGGCATCGATTCCATAATCATGTTCAATGCGGGCTTCGTCACATTCACGTCGCGGGCCGACTGCTTGAATGTGAAATTCCCGTGAGCGATGATTTTCGGGGTCACCTCTTTCCCGTTGATTGTGTCGGGCAGCCGGTCTTTCGAGAACAGCTGTCTGTAATAAAAGGTAGGCAATATGGAGTCGAATTGTGCTACCGTATATTCCGTTCCGTTCGCGTCGTAGCGTTTTACTCCGTTATCCTTGCTCGATTGTATGTATGCGAACCGTTTGGTTACGCAACTGTACAACGTGAAAGGATCGTTTCCCGGTTTGGAGGCTGCGAATTGCAAAAGCCACGGCAATAACCACGACAATAGGACGACAGCCGTCAGGTAGAAAAATATTTTGCTGAATTTTTTCATTGTAGTATACCGTTTTTGAAATTAGTCTTGGCAACCTTCTTTGAATCGGACAACCGACCGGATAGAAAGCGATGCGCACAGAATGGTGAAAATAATAAGCGTCGGCAGAAACGAATTATAGGCTTCCGGTTTGTCGAGCAGGAAAAAGATTCGCACGATACCTGCGGCGATCAGCAGATTGACGATGCGCAGCTTCCACGTCGGTTCGAGGCATATCCACGCTGTCATCAGGTAGGCGGTATAACCGCAGATATACCACGGAGCCGCTGTCAGCAATATGCGTGCGACCATTTCGCAGGCGATATGTTGTTGCAGGTAAATCCACAAGGAAGCGGCTTGCAACAGAAAGACGATGCTGATTTGCGAGACTCCCGCCAGCAACATCAATAGAATCATGCGTTGCTGGGGATAGGGAAGGTGTAAAGTCAGTTTCAGCCGTTTCTGCGTCATTTCGGGAATAAACTGCGACGAGGCGAACAGTGCGCCTATGATGAGCGGCAGGTATTGTAGCAACTCGATAAACACGGTATCCCGGCTCAACAAGATGGCCCACAGGTGGTCGGCCCCCTTGAAAGTGATGACCCGGTTGATGCGCATCATGACGTATCCGGCGAAACAAAGCGATACCAGCAGGGTAATGAAAAACAGTCCCCGGGTTTTGATCCACTCTTTGAAAAATATAGCTTTATTCATAATTCCGATGATAAAAGGATTAGTATTTTCCGGTCAATCCGATGAAAACGTCTTCCAGATTCATTTTCTCGGATTTGAAATCGGTATAGGGTATCGATTGCTCTTGCAATATCTGTTTGATACGTTCTTCGTTTTCGAACGAGTAGGTCTCGGCAGAATCCCGTATGGCCGCCGTGCTGTATAACGACGGGGCGTGGGGGAGCTTGTCGGGCGACGATGTTTTGAAGGTATAGCGTGTGAAGGTGTCGAGCAATTCCTTTACAGGCTTCTGAATCAATATGCGGCCGTAATCCATGATGATACAGTCGTCGACCAGCCGTTCCATGTCCTGTATGATGTGCGAGGTAAGGAAGATGGTCTTTTCTTCGGCTTTGGCGTATTCGCGCAGATATTCTGTGAAGAGTCGGCGGTAGCCGGGGTCGAGTCCTATCGAGAAATCGTCGAGTACCAGCAAATCGGCGTTTTGGGCGAGAATGAGACCCAAAGCCACCTGCGATCTTTGTCCGCACGACATGCGGGAGATTTTTTGTTTCGGCGCGACTTTCAGTTTGCGCATGAGTTCATAATAGGCCTCTTTGTTCCATTTCGGATAAAAAGCCGAGTAAAATCGCTCTATCTGTTCGATATTCATGAACGTGTATTGCACATGGTTCTCGATGAGTAGGGCGATACGCTCGCGGGTCACCGGCTGCATTCGCTGTATGTCTTCTCCGAAGATACGGCATTCGCCCGAGCGGGGTTTCAAGTAACCCATTAAAATATTGATCGTGGTCGTTTTCCCTGTGCCGTTTTTCCCCAGCAACCCCAAAATCCTCCCTTTGGGGACTTCGAAGTTGAGGTCTTCGTATATTTTTCTCGACCCGTAGTAATGGGTGAGGTTCGAGCATTTGATAATTGTTTCCATATAAAAAGCTATATGTGTTTGTTCTTTTCGGTCAGAAGTTAAATCCTATATTTACTCCGGCATAGTTGGCCGTGCCGTGCTTTTCGTAATGGCTCTGCTGCCAGTCGGCGGCGACCGATAAAGCCCAGCCCGAGAATATTCGGCTCCATTCCAATGCTATTCCGTAGTTTGTTCGTCGGGCCTTCGACAGGACGAAATTATGTTCCAGCATTTCACGCACGCAGTCTTTCTGTACGGTCGGTATGGACAATTCCCCGTTGCCGCCGGTTCGAATTCCTATGTTTCCCGATAAAGATAGTAGAGATTTTTCGAATATGCCGCTTGCATCTATTTTCAGTCCATATTCGCTGCTGTTGGTTTTTAGCCTATGCTTTTTTTCTTTTTGACGAATATCGGTGTGAAACCACAGGTAATAGGGGCGAATGTACCCTTTAAAATTTTTCCCGGCCTCTATGCCGTACAGTAATTCACCTTGTATTTTCATTTGGTCGGAGGTGTACGGGGTCGTGCTGCCTATTTGGTCGTAATTATTGCCGGCGGCACTGCCGAAGGTGTTCTCTGTCCCTTTACGGTTATAGAGTGCTCCTTTTACTTGAATCCCGACTGTGTGCATGTCCTGCTTTGTCGAATATCCGGCGGTCATATCGAGCAGAGTGCGGTCGAGTACGGTTAAAGGCAGGTTGTTGTACCCGTCGAGATGTTGGGTCACGCTATGTTTGCGGTAGTTCGCTGCGACGTATATGCCCTTCCTTCCTTGTGCGGGAAGCAGTTGAATGCCGGCTCCGTAACCGTAGCCCTTGTAGTTCGTATCGGTGACATCGCCTTTCCCGAATCGTACCGAGGTCGTTCCCAGTCCGGTCATCGTATAGATATAGGCGCTACCCAGCGGGGCATAAAAGTCGAGCGTGTTGTCTTGGCTATATATTTGTGCCAAGACCGATATTCCCACGACATATTTACCCAATCGCACGGAACCTCCGCCGGCAAAATCGAGGTCCGAGACGATGTTCTTCGGACGAGGATCCCGGTTTCGATATTCCAGTGCGGCACGGTAGCTCCCTTCGATACCCCATGTGAATTTTCCGGCTCGACCCGAATATCCTCCCGTGAAGGCATATTCTTGCAGGGAAAGGTCTCCCCCGATGGAATCGGCCATGACGTAGGGGTAGAGCAGTTCGAAGTCTGCTGTTTCGTTCCATACGACACCGGTTTCTTTTCCGGTTGTGTAGCGGGCGTTACCCCACAGGCGGGTGCGATCGCTCAGCTTTATCCACGACGATACGTCGGCTGCTCCTTTCAGATAACCGTCGCCGGCTTGCAAGAGGGCAGCTTCGTTTTCTTTTCCGTAAACCCCGTTTAAGGAGATACGAGTCAGAGAAGTACAATGCTGGTAATATCGGGTGGCCGGGTTGGTATAAACCGTTTCTATCCATTTCGCAGGCAAGGCTTCATGCTCGGCAATCGTGCGAAGCAAAGACAAAGAGTCTCTTTCCGCCCCCTGCAAAGCAGGGAGCAGAAAGAGTGCTATGGTTAGAAAAGAACAGAAACGTATTTTCATGACGACCGATGTCTGTTAAGATTATTTCTTCAACGATGGAGTCGTAAAGGTGAAATCGTTGGCCGAGTCGTCGGTATCTTGGTAAACCGTATAGCTGCCTGTGGAAGAAGCTACTTTGCGGATAAACGACCGCCCGAAACGGGTCTTGTCTGTCCCGGCGATTCCGGTAGTAGCATAACTGCGGTCGAGTACTGCGGGGGTAGCGATTCTTTCGAAGCCGGTATTTCCCAGATTGACGGCATCGAGAACCCATGCTACTGGTACGTCATAACCCTTTTTGGTCATCTCTTTACCGTTCGTGGCCGTATAATGATATTCTTTGTAATAGTTGGCGAGGAATTCGTCTTTCGACACTCCCATGCGGGCGATGGCGTAAGCGCGGTTCGCTTGGTTGTTAGGTATCCAGATGGTAGCCGAGTAGCTATACCATTTGTCGAGATTAGGAACCTCGGCTATGTCCGGGTCCATACCTTTTTCGGTTTCGTCATACCATTCGAAATCGGCGATCGACAAATCGATGGCATCGGCTTTGGTCTGTGTGAAATCGTAGCCTTGATCTGCGAGAATGAGTTGTTCGCCCGGAGCGAGAGGGTGTTCCGTACCGTTACCCGGAATGACATAGATGGCGGCTGCGGTAAACGTGGTCGTCATCGGTTGCGGGTTGTCGTTGTATTGGTATTTCTCGGTCGTCCCGAAAGTGCTTTCGAGCAAGGCCACTCCGTCGGCATAGACGGTTTCGCTGCTGTTGTTGTAGATGACGAAGTATTTGTCATAGAGACTGGAAGTCCCTTTATCATTGGCTGTCCCCGTTACATAAATCTCTTTGAGAATAAGGGAGTTGCTCGGGGTGTAGATCGATAGCTCCAAAGCGATCGAAGTCGATGGGGCAGAGATTTGTACGTTGTCTTTCGTGCTGCGTACATTGCAGAGGATTTCGCCCGAGGTACTGGCTATGGCTCCTTCGACCGTGATGTTATAAAGTCCCGAAGAAAGTGTAATGACAGAACTTTGGGACAGGTCGAGCTCGTATTCTTTCCCACGGTTGAGGTCTGTGAAAGTGGCCTTGCCTTCGGCCCATGTGAACGAGGTGATCGTGTCCGATGGAGCCGTAAAGTTGAGGGTTACGTCAACGGGAACGGAAGTGTCTTCGTCTTCGTCGCAAGCGGTGAACGCCGTGATTACAGCGGCGAACAATAGGAATGAAAAAAATCTTTTCAGTTTCATAATGGTTTTATTGAATGTTTATTGTATATTAAATTCGTTTGTAAATCTGTTCTCTTTTTAATGCCTTGATGCCCTGATTTTAATTGGTTCTATAATCTGAAATTGATTTCCATACCGAAGTAGGGGTTGGAAGTCCGGCGGATTGTGTTCCCGAACAATGTGTAATCGGGGTGATAGCTTACCAACCGATTGACGTATAAGGCCAGTGCGATTTTATCCCGGCATATTTTCTTCGTGACCTTGATATTTATATTGGCATCGATGGGAATCGTACGTTTTTTGAAGTTGTTTTCATAGTGCGATTCCACCAAGTGTTGCAATATCATGTCGTTTCGTTCGGCATCGGTGTAGGGAAGGAGTTCGCCCTCCATATTGACGTAGGCGATGGGAACCCCGCTTTCCCACATGCTTTGGCTCGATGTGAACCACATGCACTGAATAGATGTGGAGAATCCCAGTTTGAGCCGCGGTATATCGGTGTCGAAAGTAAAGTTGGTATTGAAACTTTCTCGAATATAACCGTCGTCCTCGTTGTAAAGTCCTATGTATCTGATTTGTCGACCGTCGATAACGACAGAGGGGCGTTTGTATACCGGCTGGCTGTTGTTATAGGTCGTGCGGAACCACGCTCCGTTTACCGTCAGTCTCGTGCGGATTATCGGAAACCGTTTCGAGGAGTATTGAAATTCCACGCCCTCTTTCAAAATTCGGCTTCCATTGGTGTGGACGCTTTGTACTTTCAGTATCGTGTCGGGGGTAAACGTCAGGTCGGCGAGGTCGGGCGGCCCTGTCATCGTCGATGGGTCCAGCCCCTCGGTACTGTATCGGTTATAAATATACCGGGTGTAGGATTTTCCCTGTCGGAATCCCGAAGTCATTTTTTCCCGGAAGTAGGTTACCGATAACCGGTGGTCGTCTATCGAAAAATCGGCGCGCACTTCCCATTTCATGTTTCGGGCGGCTCTCAGGTTGTAATTGGTCAGGTCGTCGGCAAATGTGCGGACGTTCATGCGGTTTACGGCCGGATTTTCGTTCGAAAAGAAATTGAGCTGTATAAGGTCGTAGTAAAAAAGGTCGGGATAAAGTTTCGAAATGTCGGGCATTTTGGTGTGCCAGCCTACTCCGCCCGATAGTTCTATGCTCAACGGCTTTCTCTCGCCGATACGCGGCAATGCCCATTTTGCGTTTACACGAGGGTCGAGATAGATTTTTCCATCGAGGACGTAACGGTTATCGAGATTTGACAGCGATGCGCTGCGTAGGCCGGCGGTAATGTCGATGCGGTGTTTTCCCAATCGCAACTTCGAGGCTTCCTCGATGAAAAAGGCGAGATTGTGCTCGGCCGGTATGTCGTTGAACGGTCGGGGACGGGTGGTCATATCGATGCTGATGGGACGCCTCATGTCGTAGAGCTGCCCTTCGCCGTAGTTTTTATTCATGCGCCAGTCTCCTCCGACCTTGATGATATTGAACCAGTTGCGGTAGTTGTAGTTGAATGTGGCGATCGCTTTGACGAATGCGTTGAACGGGTTGCCGTTCACGTCGAGCGATGCGAGATAGGTCGAAGGCAGAATCTCGGCGTCGTGTACGCCCGGTTGCGTGGCCGTGGGCACGACCGACAATTTGCTGGGCACGACGGTTTTTTCTTGGTGGATATTGTCCCACGAACCGCTGGCCGATGCCGTCAAGGAAAGCGATCGGAAAAATCCCTTTTTGCGATTGTTGAGCGATAGAGTGCCGGCGAGGGAGAGGGCGTTGTTCGACGATTCGTAAGAGTCTATTGCCCCCGACGGAGTGAGGTCGGGATCGTTTTTGTCATTTTCGAAAGTCCCCCGGTAATTCAGATTGGAGTTGAAAGTCCATCGCCAATGATCGTTCGTCCATCGTTTCTCGGCCCGTATCGATCCGGTCACCCGTTTGAAGTTTTCTCGGTTGTTGCGAGGGTCTATTTTCGAATCGAGGTAGTCGATACCCGTATTGAGCGTAAATTGTTTATCCGTCAGTTCTATCCCTTTCCCCACATAAAACAGTTGGCTTTGCATGTCGGCTTTGAAACGGGCTTCGAGATCGTTCCCTCCCTTTTTCCGTTCTATGTTGACCAGTCCGCTGGTGAGGTCGCCGTATTCTACCGAAGGGATTCCCCTCACGATTTCTACTTTGGCGATGTCGTCGGTGGAGATGGAACGCATGTCTATCCCTTTGCCGGTCGTATTACGTCCCGTTTCCCAACTGTTGGAGATATACTGCATATTGGCATCGTTGTTGAGGGGGACACCGTCGATAACGAACGAAGTCCCGAACGAGGTCACGTCGTAGTCGCTCGGCCCTGTCCCACCGGCTTCGCGTAGTTTTATCAGGTTGGCCGAGCCCATAGAGGGATCCTTCGAGACGTTTCCCGGCAACAGTTCTACCAAATCGGTAAAGCTCGACGGTTGCAGATGCTCCATCGCTTTTCGGTCGATACGCGATGCACTGGTTGCTCCTCGCGATTCGTAGGCTGTCACCACCACGTCTTGCATGGCGATATCGTTCGACAAGAGTAAGATTGTCAAAGTCGTATCTCTGCGAGCATGCAGGTCGATTGTCAGGGATTTGTAACCTAAGGAAGTGACGGTCAGTTCATAGTCTCCTTTCGGAATGGATAAGAAGGTGTGAGAACCTTTTTCGTCGGTGATACCTGAGAATTGCCGATTTTTACCCTTTTTCAATAAAAGAGTGGCATACTCTACGGCGTTACGATTGTGGGAATCGCGTACGGTCAATTTCAGACTGATGCGTCCCTTCCGTAGAGGTTCTCCATGAGAACGATGCTGTCCCATGCCTTGAAAATTCAAGCCAAGTAGTAAGATAAATCCTATGAGCTTTATTCTCGTTTTCACCGAATGTATAAACCTGTCGAACGTCCTTTATTCTGTTTTCGATGTGCAAAACTAATTATTTTAAATTGAATGATTGATATGATTTTAAACAAAAATAAAAATTATTTTATGTAGTATGTGTTTTTATTATTTCAAAAAGTTTTTATTATTTGTGATATTATGGAAATATGTTAGTTTGGAACGGAAATAAATAGTAAAATTTATTTATATCAATTCTAAATAATATCTATCTGCCAAATCAAAATTTTTCTATGGCTGTTTGGTAAAACTCGATAGAGGTAAACAAAATGTATGGTCTACCGTCTTTTGTACTGAGGGATATCTCTCAGTATTGCAGAGTATGGCAAGTAGTGCCGTTTTCCCTAACCTTTGTAAAGGAAGATGCTTTCACCTCCTCCTCTGCTCGGCGATGAGCCGAGATAGGGGAGGTGGCACGAAGTGCCGGAGGGGTTAGAAAATACCGGCCGTGGAGGTGACAGATTCAGGTCTCCTCTCCCTCTGCTCATGGCAGATGAGATAGGGGGAGTGCCCGTAGGGCGAGGGGGTTAAATATCTGATATAAACAGACTGATAAGATGGTGTTTTTCAACCCTTCTATCACTACGTACCACCTTCTCTACATGGCTAACGCAACACCCCGTAATGCTACGGTACACGGCAGGGAAGAAGGACAAACACGATATGTCGGAAAGTATTAACCTCCTCCTCTGTGTTTTGCTATGCAAAATATAGGGGAGGTGGCACGTAGTGACGGAGGGGTTTGTTGCGACAAGGGGCGTTTGGGTAACGGAAAACGTTTTTTATATAGACGACTCGTTAACGATCCTTTCGCTCCGATGACCCTTCGATGAAGCGGACGGCAACTCCCGACTACATATATAGTTCCCGATACAACGGGTGATGAGTATGTCGTCGTGATGACCCTCCATAGCGCCGTAGCTGCCGTTGGGTTTGCGTTCATATACATCGTGTTCGTAGCAGGCTTGTGTGTCGTGTTCGATATAGCTTCCTTCCCGAAGGGCGTTCTTTTGGGCATCGATAACCAGTGCTTTGGTGGCTCGATTCATGTGGAATCCCCAACGGGAGGGTGGTTTCTGTCCTATGCTGTCGGGAGGGGACTGTCGGGCATACAGATTGTTGTAATATCGGGAGAGCGTGTCGAGGATATAGGCCGAGTGTTCGCTATCGTCGTGCTCGGTTTCGAACGTGTTGCTCTCGATCACCAGCAGAGCGTTCTGATAGTATGCGGCGATTTGAGCCGATTTCCATGCGAGCAAGTCGTGGTCTATGTGTCCCCGCCATTGCGCCACGACTTCGGCGGGGCCGCCATCGAGCATCCAATAACGGTCGAACACGGCTATGACCGAATAGTCCGAAGTGTCGGAGCGTCCGCCTATATCGACTACTGCCAGATAGCGGTCCCGCATTTCGCATTCTTTGGCGGGATATTCCCATATTTTCAGAGGCCCTTCTGGTTTAGCCTCCAATTCGATTTCTTGCAAGGCTTGTTTCCCGGTGGGTTCTTTGCCGTGAATGTCGCCTTCGAACCGCGGCGGACAACAGCAGCGACGCAACTTTTCCACCAACGTGGGATCGAACACTCGTTCGCCCGAGTAGCAGAATGCCTCTATATCATCGCTGGGATATTCGGCCATCATGTCGGCATGCCGGGCATACTCTTTCCGTTTCTGCCGATACCAAGCGATTGCTTCGAGCGTGGCTCCCCTGTGCCATAGCATGCGTTCGTAGTCGGTGAGGCTGCCGATGAACGAGTCGTAGTCGTCGATCGGCAGGGTGTACATCTCTATTTCGAACCACGGGACGAAAGCGAACTGTTTGTCGCTCTCTCCCCGTTTGGCTCGTTCGCACTCTTGGTGAAAATAAGACCCCGTCCCGTTCGCCGTGCTTTCCATAACCACCATCGAACAGGGTAGCAGCATGATCGACCCGCATATCGAGCGCATCACCTGTTCGGGCGATTTCATGCGGCTGTTCCGCCAGAAAGCCACCTCCGAGAGGTGAGCCATCGCCGCGTCGATACCCCGCACCGATTCCTGACTCTCGGCCGAGCCTATGGTTACCCTGCACTCCCGCCCGGCGATGACCGATGTGTTCGCCATGCGCTCGAACGGTTTGAACTTCGGTTTCTCCCCGCCGAGCAGCCAGTCGGGATAGTTGGCGAGCAGTTTGCTGTACATGCCCTTGATGTTGGCGGCCGATTCTTTGAGATGGGCGCAAATCACGCTGTTCCAGTTGCGGCAGTGCACCAGCTGAATCCATGCCATATAGATTTGTACGAGAGTGGAACCGCCCCATTGCCGGGCTTTGAGCAAGATGAGGCGAATGGGTTTTCCCGCCGTGCGCATATCTTCGAGCATCCCCAATATGCGCCGTTGCGGTCTGTTCAGACGGAATGGAATGTCTTCGGCTCCCAATTTATCTTTGATACGGACAAAGCTGAATGCCCAAAATTCGAAATCGTACCGAATTCGCACCCGTATCCACTCCCTCCATAGTTCTTCTGTGGCATCCCCGCCGTCGGCGAGTTTCGGGTTTCTTCCCGCTTCGTCGGTAGCGATTATTTTGTCGTGACCGTATCGTTCGGCATACCCCGCCAGACTCCCGCATTCGACGAGTCTTTGCGCCATCATTTCGTTATCGAACAAAGCCTTCGGAATATATTGAACCGGTATGGGAGCATCGGGCAACCGCAATATCCGGCGGTCGCCTGTATCGCTACCCTCTCCCGTCTCGGGGTTATAATACCGTCGCAGGTATTCGTTTCTCTGTCGGTTCTCTTCGACCGTAATCTCTTCGTGATGAAATACAATCCCCATTTCTTCTGCAATTTTCTGCAAAAGAAATGCCGCTTCCACCCCGTTTTATGGCAGGGTGATACAAAGCGATGTTTTGGAAAACGAATAGAGTTTCTATGCCGTTCCTACGAGACGACTGTGGTCTTGGCTTTGTTAGAATAACTAATGAGTATTTTCTGTTCCGTATTTGATTTTACTTCAATAGTTTTTTATGTTCCTCAAAAAGGCAAGTCTCTATATGACACATCTATATCGTCATTTACCACATATGGACATTGCGAATTCATTAACTTAATATCTTTTATTTTAGATCTATACTCATAAACAATATGAGAATTATCCAATTCTTCCCTACGATGTTTACTAATTTCTAAATAATCTTTTTCTTGATCTATTCCCAAAAAACGCCGTCTTAACAGATTGGCGGCTATACCTGTTGTCGAACTACCGCAGAAGGGATCAAGAACCCACTCTCCCGGTTTTGTCGAAGCCATAATGATACGAGAAAGCAAGGCAAGAGGTTTTTGAGTCGGGTGTTTTCCACATTTTTTTTCCCATGGAGCGATAGCAGACAATCGCCAAACATCGGTCATTTGTTTATTTCCATTCAAATATTTCATCAAATCATAGTTGAAATAGTGGGGTTTCTTCTCTTTTTTTCGTGCCCAAATGATAAATTCTGTACTGTATGTAAAATAGCGACATGAAATATTAGGAGGAGGATTAGTCTTTGCCCAAGTCACTACATTTAATATTTTATAACCTAATTCCGTTAAACAGTTAGCGATGGAGAAAATATTGTGGTATGTTCCTGAAATCCATATGGAACCATTATCTTTTAATTTTTCTCGGCAAAGATTAAGCCATTCCATATTAAATTCAGTCATCTCCTGTGGTGTTTTGCCTTTATCCCACTTCCCTTTGTTTACGTTTACAACCTTTCCGCTCTGCACACTAATACCTCCATTTGAAAGAAAATATGGCGGGTCTGCAAAGATACAATCAAATTGAAAATCAAAGTCACGAAGTAACTTACAACAATTACCTTGAAGTAGTGTAAAGTCTTGATTAGAAGACTTGAAGTAAGATTCAATCATTTTCTATTTTAAACACGTAATTTACTATTTCCTCTAACATGCCGTGTTTCAACATATAGAAATTGAGTAAAAAATTCAAATGTCGAAAACCTTTTGATAGCTGATTAGAAGCCGTGATCCAACACTTTCCATCTGTCACAAGCGCAAAATCTATTCCTGCGGATTTTAAATCATTCTGTCTATTGATGTAGGAATCGATGATTTCTTCCGGCTTAGATCCTGTATCGTTATAGAAATTAACTTCAAAATTAATAGCCGCTTTTTTCTTATCATCTAATAATATAAAGTCAGCTTTTCTATTAGCTACATCTTCGGAAATATCAAATCCATATTTTCTCAATTCTTTGAATTGCTTTTGTATCAAAAGTTTCAATTGGTATTTGTCACAAATTTTTTCAAATAAAGGTTGACAAGCTAATTCAAAAGCTTTTCCGCCTCTATTTTTTCGGCCATTAGAATCCATACCCACCAAAACTCCTACAATATAATCGAAAGTGCTTTTTTCAATTATATTTTGATATAATTGTTTCAATCCCATTTGGACAAAAAAATCGTAGTATGTTTCTATGCTTTTTTCATCTGATAAATTTATTCCTTTTGAAAAGCTATAAACTAAATGGTCGGCGCAATCCAATTCATCTTGAATTATCGTCAGTTTATTTTTCCCTTTATAAAGTTGTTCTCTTTCATTTTTCGCTAATCCGAATAGAAAGGGAAAAAGCAATACGACATTAGGGCGTTTAGAAACAAGTGTGAAAAAGTTATCTTTGAAGTCACTTTCTTTACAACCTATTAAAATATCCATAGCATGAATTTCTACCAAGAAGTCTTTGTATCCATCAATATTAGTCCAATCAACATAATAATTAAATCCTCTATTCGTGGATAATATATTATCGGTAAAAACTTTTACCAAATCATCGGATTTCTGACAACAAAATTTCATAATATAGATATTTAATTAAATTGCAAGTTTTAAGTTATCTATGGTATTCGTAGTTGGAGTTAGTGTAGATTTATAATTTCTAATGATGATTTCGGTTAATTTGCCTCTTTTTGAAGGATTCGCATTAACATTACGCATTGCATAAACTCTTTCAATGATAAAGTTTTCATATAAATCTTCAAAGAATGTATCATTTGGATTATAGCCTTTACAATCGGAATTACTTAGCATCATTTTACAGCCGCACCGTGATAATCGCGCGAAAAATTGGGCTAAACGAACCTGATCGACATCACCAAAATCTTCTTTTGCATAAGATGTAAAACTTGAAGTAGAGCTTAACGGTCGATACGGCGGATCGAAATAAATAAAACTATTTTTATCAATAAATCGCTCTATTTGAGTATAGTCACCACAGAAAATCTCAACATTTTGCAACAGGCTGCTATCCTCCATAATTAAATTCTCATCACAAATAGTAGGATTGGCATACTTCCCAAACGGTACATTGAAATGTCCTTTGGAATTTACCCGATGCAAACCATTAAAACATGTACGATTCAAAAAGATAAACATGGCTGTTTTTGTAATATCATCATGTTCCTCTGTATTATATGACTTTCTTATGTTTAGAAAATATTCTTTTTTAGAGCCCTCTTCATTTAGTTGTCTAAACTCTCCTTGAAGTCTTTTCAACTCCATAACAAGAGATGATGGACTATCCCTTACAATCCGATAAGCTGTTGTGAGATTAGGATTAATATCATTGATTATAGCTCGACTCATATTGGGGAACTTTTGCAACATATAGAATAACATAGCACCACCACCAACAAAGGGCTCTATATATGTAAAACCGTCTGTATTGTTAAGATCCTGAGGTATCAATAACTCAAATTGTGCAAGTAACTGAGTCTTTCCACCTGCCCATTTTATGAAAGGTTTCGCCATAATTTACTATATTCTTTTTCTTATTACTGAATAAAAGATTTCTGTTTTTGTTTTAATGGTAAATTTATTAGAATAGATTATTTTTCTTCTCTATTAGATTCTCCTTTGCTTGAATCGGTAGATGTACCGTTTTCGGTCATCTTGATTGTAGTTTCTTTCTCCCCCGATTTTTCCGTCTTATTTAGTTCGGGATAACTAATGCGGGTGTGATAGATGGTTTTGAGTTTCTCGATAAAGGTAGCTTTGATCGTCTCCACATCGCGGAAGCTGAGGGGGGTATCGCGCAAGAGACCGTCGGCGACTTGCGAGTCGATGATGCGGTTGACGAGTTGCGAGATACTTTCGTTGGTGTATTCTTTGAGGCTTCTCGAAGCGGCTTCGACGGCATCGGCCATCATGAGTATTCCCGTTTCTTTCGTGAATGGGTTGGGACCGGGGTAGGTGAATTTCGATTCGTCTACGGGTTGGTCGGGGTATTTGTTACAGAAGGAGTTGTAAAAGAATTTTGCTTTCCCGTGTCCGTGGTGCGTGGAGATAAAGTCTTTGATAGCTTGGGGTAATCGTAGTTTGTCGGCCATTTTTAGTCCGTCGCTCACATGGGAGATGACGATTTGTGCGCTTTGTTCGAAGGAGAGCGGTGTGTGCGGATTGAATCCCGATTGATTCTCGGTGAAGAATGCCGGATTTTTGAGTTTCCCGATATCGTGATAAAGGGCTCCGGTACGAACCAATTGAGCCTTCGCTCCTATTTTATTGGCCGCCTCGGCCGCTAAGTTGGAGATTTGCAGGGAGTGTTGGAAGGTTCCGGGGCACTCTTCGGATAACTGTCTCAATATGGGATTGTTCACATCGGACAATTCGACTAGCGTGACTGTGGAGATGAACCCGAAGGCCTTTTCGAATATATAGATAAGGAGGTAGGCGAAAAGCAGAAATACACAATTGACTCCGAAATAGATGAACATATTGTAATTCAGTTTCGAGAGGTCGCCTTCGGAAAGGAGTGTATATCCCACGTAGGCAAAGCAGTAAGCGAGAAAGACGAGCAGGGCGCAGCGCATGAGCTGTGAGCGACGAGAAAGGTCGCTGAGGCTGTCGATGGCGGTCATGCCCACGATGAGCTGCAAGAAGATGAATTCGAGTGCGAACGGCGCCGTAAAAGCACAGATAAGTACCGTAATGAGGTGTACATAGAGCGCGGTGCGCGAGTCGAAGAAGGTGACCACGATAATGGGAATAATGGCGAACGGAACCAAATATATGCCTTGTAATCGAATTTCGGAAAGGAAAAAAGCTATCAGGGAGATGCCCACGATGAGCATCATCATAAAGCCGAGGGTACGCATCTCGTTGAAAGTCTGCGGACGGAACAGCGCCAAGAACAGATAGAAAAAAGAAAAGAGGCAGGTGAATACGATGATTTGTCCCAGTATGGTGTAACCTCGGTGGTCGTTGCCGACACTTTTTTTCAAGGTGACGGTTTCGAACGATTTGAGAATGCGGTAGGTTTGCGGCGTGATGATTTCGCCCCGGTCGACAATACGTTCTCCGGCTTGAACAATACCGTCGGAGAGAGCGATTCGTTGTAACAGATTGTCTTTGAGCCGGTCGGTCGTAATACTGTCGAATGCGATATTTGTGTTTAGAAAATCGTTCAGGTTACAGGTTTGTAAGATGTGATGCGAGTAGGAGTCGGGAAATTTATTGAGCATGTTCTCGTAGGCTTCCCGTGCGGATTGCAATTCGGATACCGGTATTTCGCGCGCGACATTGTTTTCGAGGATTCGTATTTCCTTGAATTTCCCGGATTGCAGCCGGGTGTATGCTTCGGAAGAGACGATTCCTTTCCGATAGGCTTCTCGCAGAGCTTGGACCAAGTTCTTGCGGAGAGTCGGCGGGATAGACATTTCCGTATAGTTGCTCAATGCTTTTTCGAAGTCGTCGACGGACTTTTTCTCTATCGATTCGTTGTGTGAGAAGACCGGTTGGAAGTCGAGCATGATGCTGTCGCGCTCTTGTTGAATGACGGCTTCGTCTTTATAAACGGGAAAGTCGAACGGAGCGGTGAGCAATCCGTACTTCCACGGTTTTCCTTCCTGAAAGGTGTAACGAAATTTTCCTTCTCTCGGGAAGAAATAGGTAACCAATGTCACTGCTGCCACGAAAAAGACAAATTGCAGGACACGTGTGCTGGACAGGAATTTTTGTATACGGTTTTTATCCATGATTCTACGGGTTATTCTTTACAGCGTGCGACCTTCTGTACGCCCTTTATTTTACGTAATTTATTACAAAGCGATTCTACGACGCGGGTGTCGTGCACCATGATGTTGACCGTCCCGGTGAATACACCTTCATCGGCTTTTATGGTGAGTCCTCTCATGTCGATAATCAATTCATTGGAAATCACCCGGGTGATTTCGTTGAGGATTCCTATCCGGTCGATACCTTGTATCTCTATCTTGGCGGGGAAGGAGAGCGACTCGCTGGCTTCCCATTGCGTGGACACCAACCGTGGGCCGAAGCTCGATTTCAGTCGCATGGCTACGGGACATTCTCTTTTGTGCACGACTACGGTCTCGTCGTCTTCCACATATCCCAAGACGTCGTCACCGGGTATCGGGCAACAGCAATCCGCTACTTTATAGTTTTTCACTCCGTTCTCGTCTCGCAGAATGTAGGTCTGTTTGCGGTCTATCGTAAGTTGTTGAGGAGTGACGGGTTTGGGCTGTTCGTTTTTCCCGTTGTTGCTGCCGAACGAAAGTTTCAGATACCGCATGAAGGGGTTTTGGCTTTTTCCCTTGATGATTTTTTTGATATTTTCGTTGGGGGTTATCTCGTCATTTCCTATTTTGTAGAACAGATCGTCCCGATGCCGTATGCCGAGGTTGCTTAATATTTTGGTTACTACATCGTTGTTGTATTCGATGTGACTGCTTTCGAAAAATTCTTTCAGTATTTTCTCTCCTTTCGCTATGATTTTTCGACGGTCTTTCCGCAACGATGCTGTCAGTCTGCTTCGGGCTTTGGCCGTGGTGATGAAGTTGAGCCATTCCTCTTTGGGCGTTTGCGATTTGGAGGTGAGTATCTCCACTTGGTCGCCGCTATGCAGTTTTTGGTTCAGCGGTACTAACCGGTGATTTACTTTGGCGGCGATACAGTGGAAGCCGAGGTCGGAGTGCAGGGTGAAAGCCAAATCGAGCGCCGTGGCGTCTTTGGGCAATGTGATGAGCTCGCCTTTGGGCGTAAAGACAAATATCTCGGTACTGAATAGGTTGAGCTTTATCGTGTCGAGAAAATCGATGGCGTTGGGCTCGGGGTGTTCGAGAATGTCTTTGATGGTTTTCAGCCAGATGTCGAGTTCCGACTCTTCGTCGGAGTTTCCCACTTTGTATTTCCAATGGGCGGCGAATCCCCGTTCGGCGATCTCGTCCATTTTTTCGCTTCGTATTTGTACTTCTATCCAATTGCCGTCGGGACCCATGACCGTGAGATGCAGAGCTTTGTATCCATTGGCTTTGGGGCGGCTCACCCAGTCGCGGGTGCGTTCGGGGTGCAGTTTGTAGATGTCGGTGATGACCGAGTAAATGGCCCAGCACTCTTTTTTCTCGTCGGCCTCGTTGGGACATTTGAAAATGATACGCACCGCATAGAGGTCGTAGACTTCCTCGAAAGGTATGTGTTTCGACTCCATTTTGTTCCAAATGGAATAGATGGATTTTACCCGGGCTTTCATCTCGAATTCGAGTCCCATTTCTTTGAGCTTCGCGACAATCGGCTTGGAGAAGTTGTTGTAAATTTGCTGGCGCGATTCTTCGGTCTCGGCGATTTTCTGCTTGATTTGGTTGTAAGCTTCGGGGTGTTCGTATTTGAAGGCGAGGTCTTCCAACTCGGTCTTTATGGCGAACAGTCCTAAACGGTGGGCCAACGGGGCATATATATAGAGTGTCTCGCCAGCGATTTTATATTGTTTGCTGGGGAGCATGGAACCGAGCGTGCGCATGTTGTGCAGACGGTCGGCCATTTTGATGAGGATTACCCGAATGTCTTCGGACATGGTGAGCAACAGCCGTCGAAAATTCTCGGCCTGAGCCGATGCTTGGTCGCCGAAAATACCGCCCGATATTTTGGTGAGCCCGTCGACGATGGATGCTATCTTTTTCCCGAAGTGGTTCTCGATGTCCTCGACGGTATATTCAGTGTCTTCCACTACGTCGTGCAACAGGGCGGAGCATATCGATGTAGAGCCCAAACCTATTTCCTGACTGACGATACGAGCCACGGCGATGGGGTGCAGTATGTAGGGTTCGCCCGATCGTCGGCGTATTCCCTTGTGGGCTTCTTTGGCAAATTTGAACGCACGCTCGATAATCTCGACTTTCTTCCGGTGGTTGGAGTTGAGATATCCGTTGAGCAGTTCTTGAAATTTATCTTCGATAAGTTGCTCTTCGTTGGTGTATTGTTGATCGGACGTTTCCATAGTTCGAAATCTAAGAAAAACAAAGATAAAACAAGTCGGGAGCAAATGCAAATTTTATTCGAGAATTGAGGCGAATTGCCGAATCGGTGCGGTGAGCCTATCGATTTTCTTTTCAGAAAAACATTCTAACTTTCTCCCTACTTTTCTAACCCCTCTGTTGCTACGTGCCACTTCCCCTATCGCTTCGCGACACCGGGACACGGCAGGGGGGAGTGTGTGAATACCCTACAATACCGCAGGATATAGGTGAGGGGGTTAAGGGGTATTCTCCTTTTAGGGTGGAGAGATAGATTTTACACTTCTCCCCTGTGTTTTGCAACGCAGAATATAGGGGAGAGACCGAAGAAACAGTTGTTTCTGAGGAGAGGGGTTGAAAGATCGTTGTTCATTCTTCTCAGCAGCGAGAAGAACGAACCAAGAAGCGCCTCCGCAGTTATCGGGCTTTTGGGCTCGTCGCCTCGGTCGCCGTCGGGGTCTGCGGAACTCGCTCCGCTCAAACAGTCCTCGCCCTTTTTCCTCCGTCTTCCTTGCGACTTCGCCGCCCGATAAAGGCGGAATTAACCAGTCCATTTTCCGGTTTTATTCAACTTTTTTTTAACCCCTCCGTCCTGCGGACACCTCCCCTATATTTAGCGTTGCCAAACACAGGGGAGGAGTGTGAGATTCAATATTTTGGCTCTACTGTCGTTTCAACCCCCCTCGCCCTACGGGCACTCCCCCTATATTCCTTGTAGGAACACAGGGGGAGAGGATTGAAAAGCAGTTTTTCTCCCTATTTTACTGTGCAAAACACCCCGTAATGCCACGGGACACGGTAGGGGGAGAGAGGAGTTAGCTGCATAAAAATCACTTCTGAATTTCTACCAAGCCAAAATTTTTCTTGCTTTACAAGTTGCTCGACCCATCGGACCGGGTGAGGGTGTAGGTCGGTCTTTTCCCAATAAAACCGGGGCTGCTTGATGGAATAAAATCAAGCAGCCCCGTGTAGTGAAATTTTATGTTCCCCGTGATTAGATCGAGAGTTTTCTCAACGTGTTGAGTAATTCTCGGTCTATGGGTTTGTCGTTTTTGATAGCTTTATTGAAAGGAATATATTCTATTTCGTTGTTGCGGATACCGATCATGACATTACGTTGATCTTCGAGCAGGGCATCGATGGCGGCCGAACCCATGCGGCTGGCCAGAATGCGGTCGTGAGCCGTGGGTGAACCTCCTCGTTGAATGTGTCCCAGAATAGTTACGCGGACATCGTATTGCGGGTACTCTTTCTGTACCCGTTCTGCCAAGTGCATGGCTCCACCGGTGATGGGGCTTTCGGCTACCAACACGATACTGCTGTTTTTCGATTTGCGGAATCCGTTCTTGATGAGTTCTTCGAGTTGGTCCACTTCGGTCGAAATCTCCGGAATAATAGCTGCTTCGGCTCCCGTAGCGATGGCTCCGTTCAAAGCGAGGAATCCGGCATCGCGACCCATGACTTCGATAAAGAAAAGTCTTTCGTGGGACGTTGCGGTATCGCGTATTTTATCGACGGCATCCATAATGGTGTTCAGCGCCGTATCGTATCCGATCGTGGTGTCGGTTCCATAGAGATCGTTGTCTATCGTTCCCGGCAATCCTACGATGGGATAGTTGTATTCGGTGGCGAAAATGCGCGCACCGGTCAATGTTCCGTCTCCTCCGATTACGACAAGGGCATCTATGCCTTCTTTGACGAGTGTGTCGTAAGCGACTTTTCGTCCTTCAGGCGTTTTGAATTCTTGACAGCGGGCTGTCTTCAATATCGTACCTCCCAACTGTATGATGTTACTTACGTTTTGCGTTTTGAAAGGGGTTATTTCTCCCGTAACCAAACCTTTATAACCTCGATAAATACCTTTTACCTCGAATCCGTTGTAGATGGCTGCACGGGTTACCGCGCGAATGGCCGCATTCATTCCGGGAGCATCGCCACCGGAAGTTAAAATACCTACACATTTAATTTGCGACATAACCTATATTGTTTAATTGTTCATGGCGGGAATGGTCAGAATTCCGTTTTTTTCGAAAGTTTATTTATTCCTGCTTTGCAAAAATAGGAATAAATCTTGTTTGTAATAGTTAGTTTTATACAAAAAGAGTTACATTGCCGATGAAAGCCGGTAGGGAATATCGGTTTTGTTTATTGGAGCTGCCGGGTTATGTATTCTTGGACTTCGGTCATGAGCCAGCGGGGGGTGGAGGTAGCTCCGCAGATACCTATGCTCTCTTTTCCTTCAAGCCATGTGGGGTCTATTTCACTGATGTCGGAAACGAGTCGGGATTGGGGATTGACTTGCAGGCATTCTCCGAAAAGCACCCGTCCGTTGGAGCTCTTTTTCCCGCAAACGAACAGGATAAGGTCGTGTCGGCGGGCAAACTCCCTGATATTGGGAATGCGGTTGGCGACTTGCCGACAGATGGTGTCGAACGATTCGAATTGTCCGTCGGGTTTCAGCTGTTTTATCTCGTCGACGATGTGGCGGAAGCCTTCTACCGACTTGGTTGTCTGGGAATAGAGCAACAGTTTTTTGCGGAGGTCTATCTTGTCGAGGTCTTTGTCCCCCTCGATGACGACGGCTTTGCCGTGGGTCTGTCCCACCAGTCCGTTGACTTCGGCGTGTCCGGTTTTGCCGTAGATAACGATTTGCGCCTCTCCGGGAGGGTTGGAATCGTATGCGGTTTTGATTTTACGTTGCAGTTGCAACACGACGGGGCAGGTGGCATCGATGATTTCGATGTTGTTCTCGGCGGCGATTCGGTAGGTTTCGGGAGGTTCGCCGTGGGCTCGCAGCAATACTTTCACGTCGTGCAACTGTTTGAGTTGCCCGTGGTCTATGGTGATGAGCCCTTTGGCTTTGAGTCGTTCCACTTCGTTGCTGTTGTGTACGATGTCGCCGAGGCAGTAGAGCCGTCCGGTGCGGTCGAGTTCTTCTTCGGCTTTGCGGATAGCCGTGACTACACCGAAGCAGAAACCCGAATGTTCGTCTATTTCTATGCGTGCCATAACCTGTCTCCTTTCTACCTTTGCGGGTGATTATCGAAGTTTATCGACGGTTTCTCTGTACCGGGTCATGAGCCATGCGTCCTGCTCGGCGATTGTCATGTGGGAATTGTCGAGCTCTATGGCATCTTCGGCTTTGCGCAAAGGGCTTTCTTTACGGGTCTGGTCGATGAGGTCGCGTTTGTTGATGTTGGCAACCACTTCGTCGAAATCGACATCGACACCTTTCGCCCTCAGTTCGTCGACACGTCGTTGTGCCCGAGTCTCCGCCGAGGCCGTGACGAATATTTTCAGTTCAGCATGGGGGAATACGGTCGTGCCTATATCGCGCCCGTCCATGACGATACCTTTCCGTTCGCCCATTTTTTGCTGTGCGGCAACCATCGCCGTGCGCACGAAAGGTATGGCACTAACGGGGCTTACCTTATCGGATACTCGCATGGAGCGAATTTCACGCTCTACGTCGATTCCGTTTAGAAATGTGTGTGTCATACCCGTTTCGGAATCGGGGCGGAAATCGATTTGAATGTCGTCCATGAGGGACCTCAGCGTATCGGTATCGACCGTGTCGCCGTCGATGAGACCGTGGTCGAGGCAGTAGAGGGTGACGGCGCGGTACATCGCGCCACTGTCGATATATATGTAGCCTATGTTCCGGGCAAGAGCTTTCGCCATCGTACTTTTCCCACACGAAGAGAAGCCGTCGACGGCGATGATTATCCGAGGTTCAGGTTTATTCATAAGCGTTTATTTTTTGAATTCGAAAAGATTGGTCGAGAGGTTGACCATGAGCGTGGTCGCTCCCGTGTGTTGTTGTGCGAGGGCGACACCTATGCCGAACATGCGGACTTTGATTCCACCGCCTATGCTGAATCCGGAGAGAAAGTTACGGTGAGCGGTGCGCATGTCGGTGCGGGTTTTGTAGTTGTACCCCACTCCTATGTAAATGCGGTCGGTGGGCAGGAACTCCACGCCGAAAATGAGGTGGCGGAAAAGGTTGTCCACGAATCCGCTTTTTTCGACGATTTCGTCGCCCCCGGTGTAAGAGCTGCTTTCGATGGCGGGATAGGGAAGTTTCCACCTTGTGAGGTTACGAGCGGTGACCGACACCCGTATGGGCGCATGTTCGAGGCTTTGCGTATAGCCTATCTGCAAATCGAACGGCATGCGTTCGAATGTGTCGTTGTAACGTTTGATTTGTCCACCCAGATTGCGTGCTACCAGCGAGAGCGAGAGGTCGTTGTCGGCGTTGTAATAGTTGAGGCCGAGATCGACGGCAAGCGCCCAAGAGGTGTATTGTTCGTAGGAGGAGTAGATGACTTTGGCATTGACTCCGCCCCGCAAGGTCGTGGTGATGTCGTGGGCGTAGATACCGTTGAAAACGATGTCTTTGGGTGAAAATTCACCGGTGATCACGCCGGTTTCGTCGGCACTTTTCATTTTGCCATACCCGTAGTATTGTATGCCGGCCGCCCATGCTCCCCGTTCTCCGGCCGCCTTTCCGAAAGTGGCTCCTGCCAGATTGATTCCCCCGACGTATTTCATGTAGTTCAGCCCGAGTTGCAAATCCGATTCGGGTCCCATCAGAGCCGGGTTTTGATTGACGAGGTTTATATCTTCGTCGATGACGGATATATTGGTTCCTCCCAACGTATAGGCGTGGGTAGAGGTGGGGATATTGAGAAAGTCGAACGAGCTTTTCCCCTCTTGTCCCCTCCCGGCGAAGCATGTAGTGACAGTCGCCAGAAGAACCGTTATATATCGAAACGTATGTGTCATAATTGTTTTCGGGTTTCAAAGATAGCCAAAATTCCCGGTCGGCAGAAGGTCGCGTGATTGAATTTTGCTTTCGGCAGAATGGTTCCCGATGATTTATTAACGGGAAAAAGGGCAATAAAGTATGTGGCGGAACGAGTTTGTATCGGAACTTTATTCATATTATATTGTGAGTTATGTTTGCTCGGCTCGATGGAAATCGTTAATTTTGAACTCTGTTCTATGTAAAACATAAAAATTTTCAAGTAGTTTATGGAAAAACTGCAAAGATATTTCGATGCGATAGAAGCTGAACTTTCGAAGATAGAATATGCCGCCGAACCCGATGGATTGTATGCTCCCGTGCGTTATGAGTTGTCGTTAGGCGGTAAGCGCGTGAGGCCGTTGTTGACGTTGCTTGCCTGCGAGATGTTTGCGGGCGATTATCGTCGGGCATTGAATGCGGCGGTGGGGTTGGAAGTGTTTCACAACTTCACGCTGTTGCATGACGATGTGATGGACAAAGCCGACGTGCGCCGTGGTAAACCTACGGTGCATAAGGTGTGGGACGAGAATACGGCCATACTTTCGGGCGATGCCATGGAGATCATCGCTTTCCGTTATATCGCCCGCACGGAAGCTCCGCACACGGGGGCTGTCGTCGAGTTGTTCCTGAAAACGGCTCTTGAAATTTGCGAGGGTCAGCAATACGATATGGAATTCGAGCGTCGGGACGATGTGACCGAAGCGGAATATATCGAGATGATTCGCTTGAAAACAGCCGTGCTGTTGGGAGGAGCGTTGAAGATAGGGGCGATTATAGGCGGAGCGAGCGAGACGGATGCGGATTGTATCTATCGTTTCGGCGAGTCTTTGGGACTGGCGTTCCAGTTGCAGGACGATTGGTTGGACGTGTATGGCGACCCTGCCCGTTTCGGGAAAAAGATAGGAGGCGATATTCTGAATAACAAGAAAACGTATATGCTCATCAATGCCCGGCAACGGGTCGAAGGGAAAGATGCCGAGGAGTTGTCCCGCTGGTTGAGCGCAGCCGAATACGATCCTTCCGAGAAGATAGCTGCTGTGACGGCGTTGTACGACCGTGTCGGTGCGGGCGATTTGTGTCTGCGGCAGGTCGACGAATACAGTCGTCGGGCGATAGAGGCTTTGCGGCAAATCGGAGTGGACGAAGCGGCAAAGCAGCCTTTATACGATTTGGCGAATTCATTGATAAAACGAGATCACTAAAATTTTTCAGAAACAATGCCTTACCGCCGGTTACCGAATACAGACAAAGCCCGCCTTGCCGCTCTCGAAAAAGCGGTGGCGATGGAGCACGAGTGCGATGTGGACAAGCAGGCGGCTTCGTATAAAACGCTGAACGAGGCCCGCGCACTTTTGAGACGCTTCAAAAGTGCCGTCGGGCAGTTCCAGTATTGCTATACGGCTCAGGCCGAGGCCAACCGACAATATCAGTCGCATTTGAAGACGGCCCGGTTGTACATCTCGCATTTCATACAGGTGCTTAATTTGGCGGTGTTGCGTAACGAGGTGCGTAAGGAACACAAATTGTTTTACGGGCTCGACCCCGAAGATTTTGCCGTGCCCGAGCTGACCGGCGAGAAGCACATTCTCGTTTGGGGAGAACGTCTCATCGAGGGGGAACGCGAACGGGTGTCGCACGGAGGCGCACCTATTTATAACCCTACGATCGCGAAAGTGACCGTGCATTACGATATTTTCAAGGAAGCCTATCGGGAACAACAGAATTATAAACTGAATACGACTCGTTCCCAGTCGGGATTGGATGCCTTGCGCGAGGAGGCGGACCGGATTATCTTGGATTTGTGGAATCAGGTGGAAACGTATTACGCCGACCTCCCTGCCGAAATACGTTTGAACCGTTGCCGGGCTTACGGCGTAGTATATTATTACCGCAGTGGAGAAAAGCGACCCGAAGATGATTGATACTCACACGCATATTTATCTGGAAGAGTTTGACGAAGACCGTGTCGAGGTGGTGCGCCGCGCCCGTGAAGCGGGAGTCGAACGGGTGATATTGCCCAATGTCGATTTCGACACGGTGCAAGCCATGCATGCCACGAACGATTTGTTTCCCGGTTATTGCCGTATGGCTATGGGGCTACACCCCACGTCGGTGGAGGACGATTATCGGGAGCGGCTTGGACAGGTGAGAGAGCTGCTTTTCTCCGGGGAGTATTGCGCCGTGGGCGAGATAGGGCTCGATTTGTATTGGGACAAGACCTATGCCGAGGAGCAGAAAGAGGCTTTTGTGATGCAGACGGGGTGGGCGGCAGAGTCGGGTTTGCCGGTGATTATTCATTGCCGGGAGGCATTCGACGAAATATTGGCTCTGTTGCAGTCGGGCAGAGTGCCGGCATTCCGAGGGGTATTCCACAGTTTCACGGGGTCGGCCGAACAGGTGCGTCTGCTGAGGGGAACCGGTGACTATTATTTCGGGATAAACGGCATCGTTACTTTCAAGAACGCTCATCTCGAAGATATGGTACGGGAAGTGGGCATCGGGCGTATATTGCTCGAAACCGATGCCCCGTATTTGGCTCCCGTGCCTTATCGGGGCAAACGGAACGAACCTTCGTATTTGCCTTATATGGCGAAGCGAATAGCCGAAATTCTGGATATTACGACTGCCGAGGTGGAGGAGGCTACCACGGCCAATGCTGTGCGATTGTTCGGAGAAGGGTGATTCCCGGATAATGGGAAGAGCCGGCTTTCGTGCTATGTATAGGGGGAATGTGTTTCATGGGGCTTTCCTCGAAAATAATTCCCGAATTTTGTTTGAAGAGGGTTAAAACAGTCGTTTGGAGCCGAGGCATGAAAAAAAGGCGTGAAATATTTGGGGAAATGTAAAAAAAAGCATAAATTTACGGAGAGACACAAAATCACGATACTATGAAAAGACCCCTCCGCTTTTCAATGAGTTTGTCTATACTCTTTTTGTCGCCCATGTCGGCGATAGTGTCGGCTGCCGTCGATATTCCTTTGAGTTTGTCGTCTGAAAAAAATTATATCGTGGAGGTCGTTCTTCCCGGCGGTAGTACGTCGGCGAATATAGAGGACGGCCGGATAACTGCCGAAGGGGCTTCGCAGGCGCTTGCGACCGTGGTCTATTATGACGGGCTGGGTCGTCCCGAACAGACTGCCCGAGTGGGTTTCACGGCAACGGGCGCCGACCTGCTGTCCACAGTCGGTTACGACGAGGCCGGGAGAGAATATCGTCAAGGGCTTCCCACACCCGTATCGGGGAACAACGGCTGTTATGTGAATCCTTCTACATACGGGCAGACGGCTCAAAGTTATTATGGAGACACATATCTCTATCGGGAGACTTTGTACGAAAACTCACCGTTGAGCCGGACAGTCGGTGTGAAAAATCCCGGAGCTGTTTGGAACGCTCACCCGAAGACTGCTGCATATCGGTGCAATACGGCAGGAGAGGTCGTTCTTTTCCGAATTTCGTCCGATGGGGTACAACGAGTGGGGCGGTATACCCCGGGTGCTCTTTATGTTACTCGCGAAACCGACGAGGACGGAATTTGGCAAGAGAGTTTCACCGATAAATCGGGTCGAGTGGTTATGGCCCGTCAGGGAAACGGTTATGACACTTACTACATTTATGACGACCACGGCAGGCTGTGCTACGTACTGCCCCCGATGGCTGTGGACGGAATGTATAATACCGGCAATTATCCCGACAGCCACACTCTTTTGCAACAGTATGCCTATCTCTATAAATACGACGACCGGGGGAACTGCATAGGGAAGCGTTTGCCCGGTTGTAAATCGATACAGATGATTTACGATAGGGCTAATCGATTGGTCATGAGTCAGGACGGCAATCAACAGAGCGGAAGCCTCTGGACCATAACCAAATATGATGCCCTCTCCCGAGTGCTGTATACTTATGAGACGGATCCGTTGCAGAGTCCACCGGACTTGTATCGGTATTGCAGGGAAAGGAGGTTTGTCGAGGAACGTGCCGATAGTTATACTGCGTGGCCGGGTATGGGGTATTCGCTGCGGATATTGTCGCCTATTTCACAGGAAAAAGGGCGGTTACTCACGGTCAATTATTACGACGACTATTCTTTTTTGTACATCGAGGGGACGGCAGCCTCGCAGCTTGCCTATCGGAGTAAGGAGGGATATGGTGCGGCTTATTCCTCGGCCAAAGGTTTGCTGACCGGGACGCAGGTGTTCGACTTGACGGACAGGAGCAAATATGCGATTACCGTTTATTATTACGATGAATATGGAAATCCCGTACAGACACGCACTCGGCATGTATCGGGCGATTATGAAATGACTTATGCTCAATGCGACCTTTCGGGAAATATTCTTGAATCATACACGGAACATTTGGATTCCCGGGGGCGTTTATCGGTATCGGAGTCCGTAGAAAACACTTATGACCGCTCGGGACGCCTCACCCGCACCGATTATGCGGTTAACGACTCTTTGTCTACCGATTGGAGATATGAATACGACGAGTTGGGACGGATATCCGGCAAAAGTATCGACGGAGGACTGACGCATGCTAAATATCGGTATAATTTGCAGGGTTGGATCACTCGGATAGAAGATGTCGATTTCGTGCAGAATTTGTATTACGAAAGCCTTATGGGAAACTATGGGAAAGTTCGTTACAACGGAAATATATCGGCGATGAATTGGACATATCGCACCGATACCGACACGATTGTGAACGGCTATCGCTTCACTTATGATGCCCACGACCGGCTGGCTTCGGCCTATTCGGTGACGGGCAGTGATTTTTCTAGCGGCCGCTATCATGTCGAGTATGAATATGACAAGCATGGTAATATGGTAAATTTGTATCGCAATGGGGGAAGGGGCGGAATGATAGACGAGATGAACTGGTCTTATGAAGGGAATAGGGTAGTAGAGATTACCGATATGATGGGAGAACAGGGGCGATACGACATGAAAGAATATCGGGATTATAACTATAATGGACTCGATTATTTTTACGACCCCAACGGAAATATGACGGCCGACCTCGACCGGGATATTGTCGCCATACGATACAATTTGCTGAACCAGCCCGACACCGTGCAGTTCCGCAACGGGTCGGCTATCGTGAATTATTACACCGCCGACGGCAAGAGAACCGGCAGTAAATACCTCACACCACTGACAACGGTCGTTATCCCTGCGGGGCAGACCTTCGGCAGTACATCGGGGACTGCGGCCATGAGCAGTCATGTTACGGCACGTCGGGGTTCTTTGGAATATGCGGGAGCCGATTTCGAGAGCGATACCCTGATACGAATTCATAACGGCGACGGCTATTTGGATTGTTCGGAACAAGATTTCCGGTACTTCGTGCGGGATTATCAAGGGAATATCCGCACCGTCTACGGCAGTGCGGTAGCAAAACTGACACCAGTGGAACCTCCTTTTTCCTCGACGAACCGGGGGCCGATAGGCGGAGATAAACCACCTATTCGCCCCAAACCCATAGAGCATACCGTCACCTACCAACGGATGCAATACTATCCTTTCGGTCTTCCCTATGAAGTCCATTACCAGCCCGAAGAGCAGCCGTATAAATACGGAGGAAAGGAGTTTATAGAGCTGCACGGCTATGACAGTTACGACTTCGATGCCCGTATGTATTATCCGGCTCTCTGCCGATTTATGACGATGGATCCTCTCTGCGAGAAATATTACTCCATATCGCCCTATGCCTATTGTAATAATAATCCGGTGAAATATGTAGACCCGGACGGGAAATTTCTACAATTTGCCGAAAATGTTTCAAAAGAGTTCAAAGAATATTTCAAAATCGCAGTTGAATATTTGAATCAACATAATGCCGCTGGGAAAATGGCTGATCTTCATGCTTCTAATGAAACTTATTATATCGCCGAATCTTTTGATGGGCATTATTATTCCCCTAAATCAAGAACCATAAAATGGGCTCCTAAACTAGGACTTCTCACAAACGAACTCGTAGAGCTTTCTCCTTCTACTTTATTAAATCACGAAATAGATCATGCATGGAGACATGATAAAGGCCCTCAAGGGCAAAGACAAGATAGAGAAAAGCCTTCTCAATATGGAAACAAAGAAGAAGAGCGTGTAATAACTGGTTATGAAAGACAGACAGCTATTGCATTAGAAGAAATAGAATCAGGACAAGTCACACGATTAGATCACGAAGGGACCCCTCACACAACTTCGGGACCTACGCAAAGAGATTGGTTTTATCAAAAATGATACATTATGAAAAGATATATAGCCTTGCTTTTTTTATTTTGTCCGTTACTTGCCTTTTCTCAAATAATATGCGAAAAAGCCGACAGTATAAAGATTAAACATTTCTCTTTTGACGTTTATACGGCATTTAACACCCCAAGGCGATTGTTTGATAATCATTTTGAAAAAGGGAAAGGTTCTTATCCCTATTTCCTTAAAAAATTATCCTATTCAGAGATCCAACAACTCTGTCAGAATCTACTGCGACTAAATATTCTTCCCGATTCTCTGATAAAAATAAGACCGTATGATTGTATGAAAAAGACCTTAACAACAAAACGAGGGAATACCGTAGAATTAGATATAGATCCCCTTGATGTAAGAGGAAAAATTGAGATTTACTCGCAGGGTAACCTTTTAGTAATTTGGTATGACGAAAGATTTGTGGATATAGGAAATAACAGGTACTATATGTCAAATAATTTGAAGAGAATGTTAAACTTTTGGTTCGACTAATTGGGAAAGTTATGATGTAATATAAAATAAGAGGTGACGGAAATGCGACAGCTTTATTTACATATTCCGACCTACAAAATATATTTTGTAGGGAATAAAAATAAAAACAGTTGTAAAACAAGCAGAAAATAATTATGAAGAAGAGGAGAACCCGTGAAGTATTATTAATGGTATTGTTCTTTTGTTTGACAAATATTGCTTTTGGTCAAATACAAACAAAAACAGATACGATATTGTGCCATAACAAGAATCTGATTATCGAGTATCCAGCAATCCACAAAATTAATGTTGTCAATTATGAAGAGGGTTATTTCAAAATAATAAATTGCGTTTTAGATTCTGCTGCAATAATAATACATTGTGGAAGTATGATAAATTTACCTTTGACAGATTTGTCGGATAAAATAATATGTAGTGAATTTGTACTGGGTAAAGATGTTCGTAGTATAAGAGGGTACTATATGACAGATAATGGAAAAAAATATTTTAGAGAAGATAATTATTTCAAATATGGTATTGCCATTGTCTATGAGCATGTAGGAGAAACAAAATTGAAATCTTATGAACATTTTTTCAATGACATAAAAATACAATAAAAACACTGCCTATGAATAGCATTCGTTTTTATTTGGTCATTTTACCTTTAATACTAACGTGTTGCAATAACATAGGCTCTAAAAAGGCAGGCAATAGCGATAACATTGTGCCGACATAACTGATACGATACGACAAGAACAATTAGATAACGGTGGAATGGAAACAGTCAAATAAGAACTGTCTTTTGAGGGAAAGAAAATATTTGGTTTTGATGTAATTAGAATGGATTTTATATAAATGATTATTAATATCTTATGTTAAGGACTCACGAAAACCGGTATGCCGAGCAGCTCGACATGGTGTATAAGGGGAACCGGCTGACGAAAGTCTCGAAAAACGGTGACCCAAATCTCGAGTATGATTTTCAAGGATATCCCGATAAAGCCGATGCGTCGACCGAGATGACATACGACCCCAATGGAAACATGACCGCCGACCTCGACCGGGGAATCGTGGCCATACGATACAATTTGCTGAACCTACCCGACACCGTGCAGTTCGAAAACGGCAACCGTATCGTCTATTTTTATTATGCCGGAGGGGAAAGAGCCGGGGCGGTCACGACCACATATTCCACCCCCATATCCGTGCCCCTCGACAGCGTTTATCTCGGTGAAGACCCGCATTTCGACATGTGGGAACACCGGCATGGAAATCTTTTTTACAAGATGGGCTCCCCGTCGCGGCTGCTGTTCGACGACGGTTTTTTCGAGTTGGCCGAGCGACATGGGGGATTGATCTCTCAGATACCCTATGTCTTTGTCCGGGATCATATCGGCAGTGTGCGATTGGTCTGCAACGTCAATACCGGGGAGGTCGTGCAGAGTCTCGAGTACCTCCCTTCGGGGGTTATTTTCCGCAGCCGGAATTTCGACCGGCAGCCCTACCGGTTTACCGGGAAGGAGCTGCTATCCGCTCACGGGCTCGACTGGTACGATTCCGGAGCTCGCATGCAGGAGTTCCATATCCCGCGCTTCACCACGATGGATCCGCTCTGCGAGAAATATTACTCCATCTCGCCCTATGCCTATTGTAATAATAATCCGGTGAATTATGTAGACCCGGACGGGAGAGAAGTACAAGTAGCCAAAGAGTATCAAGAGCAATTTAGAAATGACTTGCAAAATGTTTTTGGCGATAGAATAAATATGCTTTCTTTCAACGATAATGGGACATTACAACTTGACGGGAAAACAAAAGATTTTACCAAAGAAATGACAAAAGACCAAAAGGAAGCCTTCAAAGGATTAAATAAAGCAATGAATGACAAACAAGTTACGTCTGTGGTTTATGCTGATAATTACAATATAACAGTTAACGGTGAAGTAAAATCTGTCGATATAGTGAAAGAATACGGAGGAGGTTTGTATTCCAAAACAGATAATTTGATTATCATTGCTCCAAGTGTGAGAAGTGTGGATGTTACGTTAGACCAAATTCAAATTACCGCAGATGGGTTAGGCTTTCCAAGCCAAAATGTCCAACAAAATACTACTTCTACGTTGTTTCACGAAATAGGAGAACGGAACACTACCAATATTAATTTTAGAGGAGTTGTCATTGATTTTGAAAACTATGTAAGGAGAACAATCGGACTTCCTGTTCGTCCATATGATTTAAATCATAGTAAGACAATAAAAACTAATTATACAAAATGAATATGAAAGTATATATTTATTTGATATTGATTTGTTTAAATGTTTTTTGTAGACTAAATGCTCAAACAAGAATTGCAGGAAATGAGCAATACAATTCCTACGAGCTATGTATTTATGTTGATAACTTGTCTCAAAAATCGATTCCTGATATTTTTGTTAGCACGTACTACGATAAACTTAAAACGTCAGATTTTAAAATTTCGCAAGTAATTGATTCCATTCACAAAAGAAGAGAAGTACATGTCCGTACTAAAAAGGCGAAAGACGGTTTTCTCTTTGTGAATAAATATATTATGGATCATGTTACAAATTTAAATTGTGAATTGGGCAAAATGAAAGTGTTATATATATATAATAATAAGGAAGTAAAAACAAAGGAAGATGTAATGAGTGTTCTCCGATTAAGAAAAAAAAGTATTCAGATTTCAGAGATTACACAAGATGAGCAATCGGGGCTAATCACCGTATATGTTATTGATCAATAACATATACGGTGATATCAGGATACTCAAAAACAATAAATAAACTCATTTTTTAATAATTTCCGAAATCTCGAACAAGAAAAGTTGAACAAAGGAATATAGACGGTATTCTTAAAGAGGCTATAAAAGCATACGATAAATGGATACAAAACCCTAAAAACAAAGGAAAGGAATTTAAATATGAAATCAACACAAACCTCCCCAAGAATTAAATTTTTTTAAAGTCATTTGTTCAAACTTTTTTTAATTGATTTGATCTTGTTTCTGTTATTCAGATACTATCAACCAATGTGTGAACCCTGTTTAGATAATATAGACTGTCCCCCTTGTTTATCAAAAGAACAGTATTTTATAATATATTTTGGAATAGCAATAAATACGATTTTCGCAATTTTCTGGTTATTCAAAAGAATAAAAAGAAAAACTATCGAATGAGAGTTTTTCTGTCGGCACAATCTTTCTATTGGTATTCTATTTTTATTGTTTTTTGTTTTACGAAAAGTGGTAAATCGCAAATATGAAATCGCATTATTGTTGTTAGTTCAGTTTTGTATTTCGGTATTATTGTCACTTATTATTGAAAGTTCAAACGATATGAATTCCACATTCGGACGATTGCCTTATTTTGTAATAAAGGACAACAACGGACGTTTTGGTAAATTTCGTTCATTTATGACCAATAAAACTATATCTATTGATTTAAATATGGGCATACAATATTAGAAAACTATCTGAACAGTAAAATTAGACACCCCTTACAATTAAAAAATCAGATGAAAACCAGTTTCAAAGCAAGAAGATGATTATAGGAAAAGAGAAATGTCGTGTTATTACAGGACTAAAAAGGAAAACTGCGAAAGCGAATAATAGAGGAACAAGGATCGATCACCGAGGGCGAAGCGTCTTTGCGGAAGCCTGATATTAAAGGATAACATGTAGAAGTGTATAATCACAATTTAGTATAATTGAATATGAAAAATATTAGGATTATAATTGTGCTAGTCGTATTCCCATTTTTTTGTATAATCGGCCAAAATCAACAAAGTTTGCCGGAGGATAGACCCATTATTCCTCCATCTCCGAGGGCTGCCGCATTTCATATTTATGGAGATTATCAGGTTAATTATAATACAGGAATTGCTGATATATCCATACCATTGTATACTGTAAAGATGGAGGGAATAGAGATGCCGATAACATTGCGATACCATCATGCAGGTGTGAAATTTTATGAAACTCAGTTGTCGAATGTCGCTACGGGGTGGATTATAGATGTGGGAGGATTGGTGTCACGAACAATTATGGGGAAACCAGACAAGCGGGTTCCTATGTTTAACGTAGATTCTTTGGAGGCGGGCTATCTTACAGAAACAGATGAAGAGGATTTCAAAATATTACAACGATTGGCTTGCGGGCAGTTGGTGAATACGGTACTTGACTCGGAATATGATATTTTTTCCTATCGGTTTAATGATAACGTCGGGAAATTTGTTGTGGGTAGATTTGACGAAGTAATTAAATTCCCGCATAATTCGTTAAAAATAGAACCCGAGTGGGCCGGTCATCTTATTCAAAAGATCGATATTTATGACGATAAAGGAGTTCAATATAGATTTGGTAAATCCTTAGACGGGCAATCGAAGGCTGTGGAATATACGGGTAGCAATTTCGAGTCGAGTTGGCTTTTGACCGGAATAAAGCCGAGCCACGGAAAAGATAGTATTGTTTTTAAATACAGAGATGCATCGCGAAATGGGAGTTTTACGTATAAAATTTGGGTTCCCAATCATTTTGTGGAAATAAAAGATGGTCGTCAGGGAGATGAGATTATAGAAGATGTGCAGGGAACGCATACTTATTTTGGAGATAGTTATACTGGGTCTAGTATAGAATGTTTGGTATATAACGGATATAGAGAGTTATTGTATAATATAAAAACAATATCGGAGATTATTTTTCCATTGGGGAAAATTGTATTTAATTCGATAGATGGGGGCGAGCGAGTTTCGAGTATAGATATTTTCGATAATAGAAACGAGTTATTAAGAAGTGTTCGTTTCAACACAACCGCTTTTGACGAATCGGGGCGGTGGAATGCATTAAATTCTGTTGAGTTTTTAGATTCTCGACGAGTGTGCGATTCTCGATATTTGTTTGAATATAATGATGTACGATTTCCCCAAGTGGAACATACCAATGCATTGGATTATTGGGGATATTATAATGGTTGTAACGACAATACGTCTTTGATTCCTAATTTTTATTTGACATTTAAACGGAACCAAGTAAAAAATGGAGCATGGGGTGTGTTGGAAAAAGGTCTGTTATATAATTATGCCATCGGGTCCTGCGATAGAACTCCTTCTGAATATTTTGCCCAAGCATATATTTTAGAAAAAATAATTTATCCTACCGGTGGTTTTTCGGAGTTTGAATATCAGTTGAATCGTTATGGGGAAGATAATAAACCGGGAGGAGGATTACGGATTCATCGAATTATCAACGATGATGGAAAAGGAAATAAAACTAGCAGAAGTTATGAATATTCTCCGGGTGTATTGGAATTGATGCCCGATAGTGCAGAAAATTATATTCATGAGGCAGACGGCATTCTTTTTCAAATGAGGACAGAAAATCAAGGGTTTATTCGCTATCACGAATTTTCATTTAGAAAGAGATTCTATTCATCTGATATGAACGGAGCTTTAACTTTGGGAACAGGAAACCAAATCAGATATCCCGAGGTTATAGAATATATCGGTACGAACGAACAAAATATCGGTAGGAGTGTATATCGATTTGAAGAACACCGAAACTTGTATACTAGGTCTCGGCCTAATAATGATTTGACTTTTCCCCGGTTGCATACATGGAGAAGATGGAAATCGGGGAATTTGATAGAGACGTTGGTTCAAAGACAGGACGAAATAGGAAATTGGGTGTCAGAAAGGATAATAAGAAATGAATATGAATTATTAAGTCGCATCAAATTGAGAAATTTAAGCGTAACAAAAACAACGTTTTATCCACCGTCTTTTGTCCGTATAGGTTCTTTAAGTACAACCGATTTAGACGATTTAATTCTGACTCCTGATTTATTCGAGCGTTTGGATCTTATTTATGGACGTTTTGAACATTCGAGGAGTTTTCCGTTTTTCCTTCAAGATCGATATTTGATAGATACCTCTACTCCCGTTTTATCGGAAACGATAGACTCGTTGTGGACAGATAACGGTAATTTTGTAAAGAATGAAAGTTATGCGTATGATTCTATTTATTTAAAGCCGATTAGTATTGTTCAAACGACCAGTGATGGTGAAATGTTGGAGATAAAGAATGAATATGTCTTTTCCGATGCTTATAAAAATGAAGACCCATATAAGGGAATGATAAAAAATAACATAGTCTCTCCTATCATAGAACGGCAGGAATACAAGAAAAAATTCGAGAATGTATTGTTGTCCACTCAAAAGTTAAGTTATAAGCAATTTTATCCGAAAGTGTTTAAACCGAGTGAGTTTATGATATCGTTTGAGAGCAATCCATTTTATTTGAAGTCGAAATACAGTAGATACGATTCTCATGGAAATCCATTGTGTATAACGAGCGATGATTTAACTACCATTTACTTGTGGGGATATAGTTATCAATACCCGGTGGCGGAAATCAAGAATGCCTCTTGGGAGCAAGTAGAGAGCATCATAGGGGATGCCGAGGCTTTCGCTGCGGCTGAAATTCCAGACGAAATGTTGCTGGCCCGATTGCGTACGGAACTGCCGTCGGCACAAGTAACCGTTTATATGTATGAGCCGCTGGTGGGAATTACCTCTTCGACCGATCCTCGGGGGCATACGACTTATTATGAGTATGATGATGCGGGGCGATTGGTGCGTGTGAAAGAGGGAGAGAAAACTACGACATTGTATAAGTACCATTATCGGAATGAATAGAACGATGAAACGGATAAAGAGAAATGTTATGAATATACGTGTTTTATTATTTACAGCTGGTATTGCAGGTGTACAAGTTTTGTCGGCAATAGAATTGACTGCCGACAGCAACCGGCTGGAAGTCGGAGAGGCATTCGTCAAGATGCTGGTCGAGTACCAAGAACCGGGCAGGGCCGGAACGAAATGCCGGTGGGACTTCCGAGGAATGCAAATCCTTTCGGAGGAACTTCCCGTGGAATATTTTATTCCGGACAGTTCCCATATGGATATTCTTTGTGGTCGCGAGGGGCGTAACCGTTATTATTACCGACAAGGAAGTGATAGCCTGTGGTGTGTGGGACATGAGAATGCGACTTTCTATATCGATTATGCTCGTCCCGAACTTTTGTTGCGTTATCCTTTCGCTTATGGCGATTCTCTGACGAGTCGTTTCGAAGGAGCAGGACGGTATGGTCAGCGTATTCCTCTTTTCGTCGGGGGAACGACGACTGTCACAGCCGATGCCGAAGGTGAATTGAGGTTACCGGGAGAGACTTTCGGAAACGCCCTGCGGGTACATACCGCCCGCCGATATGTGAGGATATGCAAAGACAGCTTGTCGGTGAGTGTGGATACGTATGCTTGGTTTGTGCCGCAGAATCGTTATCCGGTGTTCGAGAGCGAGACTTCCACGCTGCATGGTACACAGGTCGATACGATACTCTCGGCTGTATCGTTTTACTATCCACCCGATTATCTGAGTGGGGAGAGTGACCGTAGTGCCGACGATGAATCGATTGAGGAGGAGATCCTACCGATCGAGAATGTTTTTACCGAGGCGGAATATCTGCCCAATCCGGTGGAGAGTGACTTGACAATAAAATATAAACTTACTCGTTCGGCTTCGGTGTGGTTCACTTTGCACAGTAGTGCGGGAATTTGTCTGAGACGGACACCGAGTCGTGAAGAAGATGAGGGAGAGTATTCTGTGCTGGTTCCTATGTCGGGGTTGATGCCGGGGGTGTACACATTGTATGTTCATGTGGACGATAAGGTACTTTCTGTAAATATTATCAAGGGGTAATTCGGGCGGCTGTCGTAAAAATGAGATACTATTTTTGTAAAAACTTTCGTCGAACCCGAAAAATGTATTATATTTGCCACCGTTTTTACGGGATCGACCCGAGGGAGTGATGCTCGAGTGGTTGAAGAGGCACGCCTGGAAAGCGTGTATACGTCAAAAGCGTATCGGGGGTTCGAATCCCCCTTACTCCGCAAAAAAGCCGTTGCAAGTTTTTTGCAGTGGCTTTTTTTGTAAGAGGAACTGGTTTGTTGCGGTGGTAGAAAATGGATCAGTCGATAATTAGTGGGGCTTCTTCTTTTATATACTCTCCCCTTTGTTTCTTCGGTAGTTTTCTTATATTGCTTCGCAACATAGGGAAGAAAGATTAAAGGTATTCAATATTGCTTCTTGAAATCAATTAACTAATATCTTAACCCCTCCGTCACTTCGTGCCACCTCCCTTATATTTTGCATAGCAAAACACCCCGTAAGGCTACGGGACACGGCAGAGGAGGAGGGGAAATACTTTTAACGAATATCTTAACTCTTCAATATATATCTTTTGGGGTGGTGGGAGCTTGAACATCTATTAAACTAAAACGGGCAGGGAGCTGTTCTTTTTGGATAGATGGGGATTTTAATGTCCCGGTTTGTATGGAATGGAAGATATTTGTGTATATTTGATTTTTCGAATATAGGATATGACTCGATGTGAGAAATAGGAATGGGGCTGTCTTGTTTCTATTTTTCCTTTGTCGGGTTTTGAGGTAGGAAATCGAATAAAGAAAATTAAATTTTGAAGATATGAGAACATTATTATTGTCTTTTGCAATCGTGGGGGTATTGTGCGGTTGTTCGTCCAAGTCGGATTACGGTGAAGCTCGGGGAATTGTATGCGATGCTACCATGAATACGGTTACTATTGTCACCGACGACAATGACACGTTGTCGTTCAGTACGGTCGATACCGATAAAAGCGGGGTCGACGGATTGCTGCTGGGCGATACGGCCGAGATTACTTACCGGGGAAGGTATGAAAAGGGAATGGGGGCTTTGAAAATGGTGTCTTATCCGCAAAGAGCGTTACTCGGTGGCGACCGAGACGAGTATGGTTGCATAGGCTCTGCCGGATATGTGTGGAGTGAGGTGTTGCAGGATTGTATACGGGTGTTCGAGAAGGGTATCCGCACGGAGTCGGTTCGAGGGGATAACCGTTCGGTATATATCGTCTTTTCTCCCGATTCGTCCCAAGTGGAATTGTTTTTCTCCGACGGGCAACCGAATGAGATTTTGGAGCGGCGGACGTTGCCTTCGGGCGGTTTTGCTTGGAATGTGGAGGACGACGATACGAAGAATGTGCGTTTCATAAATGGTTTGTGGACGATCGAACAGCGGGGTGAGGTCATATATCGGGAAGATAGTGCAGCTGCCGACTCGTCGTTGGGCGATTGGCAGGAGCGGACTTATGAGGGGGTACTGCCGGCAGCCGATACTCCGGGTATACGTTACACTCTGACGGTGCGTAATCGCGAGTATAGCGGGGACGGGACATTCGTGCTTGCGATGACTTATTTGGAGGCTGAAAACGGGAAGGACGAGACCGTGACTTATACCGGTAGGCGGTTCACTCAACGCGGTTCGGCCGATGACAAGGATGCCGTAGTGTGGCAACTGGTTGCCGACGATGGTACTGTTTTTAATTTCCTTGTGTCAAAAGAGGGTACAAGTCTTACTTTGTTGAACGATAAATTTGAGAAGCCGCAGAGCGGATTGAATTATACGCTTCGGTTGGTGCAGTGATGAATCGGGCTTCATGCCCGATAAAGACGGAATCCCTTTTTCCCGTTTTTATTCAACCCCTCTCCTCAGAAACAACAGTTTCTGAGGTGTCTCCCCTATATTGCTCCGCAACACAGGGGAGAAGTGTTAATGCCTTTATGACGAATGTATTAAACTCTACTAACGATCCTATGACAGCATTTTCTCCTTCTTTCCTCAGGAACTGAACCGTAGTGCTTTCGGTGTCTTACCCTATTGTTTACATAAAGACTCCCGTAATGCTACGGGGCATGGCTGGGGAGAAGTGTAAAATCTATCTTTCTACCCCAAATGGAGAATGCCCCTTAATTCCTTCACCTATACCCTGCGGTATTGTAGAGCTTTCATACACTCCTCCCCTGTGTTTTGCAACGCAAAATATAGGGGAGGTGGTACGTAGTGCCGGAGGGGTTGGAAAATACCGGCAGCGGTAGTGACAGGGTTGAGCCTCCTCTCCCCCGGTGTCTCAGTAAGGAAATAGGCGGAGTGTCCGAAAAAATCTTTTGACATTATCTCTCTTCGTTTTTTTAACCTCTCCGCCCTTTGGACAGGAGGTTAATCCCGTTCTATTGAATTGTCTTTGCTTTTTGCCTCCTGTTTCGATTTTATGTGCGACGCCCTGTAATACGGGACACGGCTGGGAGAGGGGGAATATGCTTAATAATAACCAACTAATGTCTCATTGCATGTACAAAAGGGGGCAATGATTTTTTATCATGCTCTCTTTTTGTTTTATTATATTCTTCTTTAAATATTGTTGAAATATGAAAAGTTCGTTATCTTAGCGACACTTAAACTTGTGCGATGAGGCGATTGAAAATATACGAGGAGAATCCCAGCGCCACGGAGATAGGAAAAGCGGTGGAGGTGTTGCGCGAAGGGGGTATTGTGATTTATCCTACCGATACGATTTATGCGTTGGGTTGCGATGCTTTGAACGTGCGAGCCGTGGAGCGGATTTGCCGGATTAAAGGAATCAATCCTCAAAAAGTCAATCTGTCGATTATTTGTCGGGAATTGAGTTGGGTGAGTGAATATGCCAAACTGAATAATTTGTATTTCAAGCTGTTGAAACGTAATTTGCCGGGGGCTTTCACTTTTATATTGCCTACGAGCTCGTCCCTGCCTAAGATTTATAAAAACCGCAAGACGGTGGGGGTGCGTATTCCCGACCATGCCATTACGTTGGCGTTGGTCGAGGCGTTGGGCAATCCGTTATTGACGACGTCGGTGTCTGTCGACGATGAGGAGCCTGAATATGGGACGGACCCGGAGTTGATAGCTGAACGTTATGAGTCGGTCGCCGATTTGATTATCGACGGAGGCGAGGGCGGTACGATACCGTCGACTACGGTCGATTGTACGGGAGACGAGCCTGTGGTATTGCGCGAAGGTAAGGGCGATTTGCAAGAATAATCTATGTGGATTTGTTAATTTGTTGGCTATTAGATGTATAGCTGTTTTTAAATTTTGCTTAAAAGAATATGCAAAGTTTATACAATTTTAATTGAGGAAATTTTTCCATAATATGGAAATAGTTGTAAATTTGCGAAACATAGAGAACAAGAAAGGTATTATCATATATTAATTTTAAAATCAAACAATTATGTCAAAAGTATCGGTTATCGGAGCTGGAAATGTTGGCGCTACTTGTGCAAACGTGTTAGCATTCAGAGAAATTGCAGACGAAGTCGTTTTGCTCGATATTAAAGAAGGTGTATCGGAAGGCAAGGCTATGGATATGATGCAGGCTGCTGTAACGGCAGGTTTCGCATCGCGTATCAAAGGTGTGACCAACAACTATGAGGCTACCGCCAATTCGGATATGGTTGTTATCACTTCGGGTATTCCCCGTAAACCGGGTATGACTCGCGAGGAGTTGATCGGAGTGAATGCCGGCATCGTGAAGTCGGTCGTAGAGAATGTTTTGAAATATTCTCCCAATGCTGTTATCTTGTGTGTAAGTAACCCGATGGATACGATGACTTATTTGATTCATAAAGTATCGGGTCTTCCCAAAAACCGCATTATCGGTATGGGTGGCGCTTTGGACAGCTCTCGTTTCAAATATTATCTGAGCCAAGCGTTGAATGCCAATCTGTCGGAGGTAGAAGGTTTTGTAATCGGTGGTCACGGTGACACGACTATGATTCCTGTTACTCGTTTCGCTACTTACAAGGGTATTCCCGTTACCGAATTCCTGAGCGAAGAGGCTTTGCAAAAAGTTGCTGCTGACACGATGGTGGGTGGCGCTACATTGACCGGATTGCTGGGAACGTCGGCATGGTATGCTCCGGGTGCTGCTGCTGCTTCGGTGGTAGAGGCCGTATTGGGCGACCAGAAACGCATGGTTCCTTGCAGTGCTTTGCTGGAAGGCGAGTACGGGGAGAAAGACCTCTGCATAGGCGTACCTTGTGTATTGGGTAAAAACGGTATCGAAAAAGTGGTTGAGTTGAAATTGAACGCTGCCGAGAAAGAGGCTTTTGCCAAGAGTGCTGCTGCCGTTCATAAAACTAATGCTGCTCTTGCCGACGCTTTGAAATAGAATTCGATCTATTTGAATATAGAATGCCGCCTGATATACGTTCATATCGGGCGGTATTTTTTTTGCATGATTTCGAGAGAGGATACTCTTATATTGCTTTACGACACCCCGTAATACTGCGGGGTACGGCAGGGGAGGAGTGTAGAAATCTTTTGACACTATCATCTTCTGTTTTTTAACCCCTCCGTCACTGTGTGCCACCTCCCCTATCGCACATACGTGCGCAGAGGAGGAGGTTAATGCCTTTTTATTGAATTGTCTTTGCTCCTGCTTCGATTTTGGTGCAACATCTCGTGATGCTGTGGGGAAGAAGTGTAAAATCTATCTTTCTACCCCAAATGGAGAATACCCCTTAACTCCTTCACCTATACCTTGTGGTATTGTAGGGCATTCACACACTCCTCCTCTGTGTTTTGCAACGCAAAATATAGGGGAGGTGGCACGTAGTGCCGGAGGGGTTAGAAAATACCGGCAGCGGTAGTGATAGGTTTGAGCCTCTTCTCCCTCGGTGTCTCAGTAAGGAAATATAGGCGGAGTGTCCGAAAAAATCTTTTGACAACATCGCTCCACTGTTTTTAACCCCTCTGCTCTTCGGATATCTGCCCTATCGTACATACGTGCGCAGAGGAGGAGGTTAATGCCTTTCTATTGAATTGTCTTTGCTTTTTGCTCCTGCTTCGATTTATGTGCAACACCTCGTGGTGCTGTGGGGGAGAAGTGTAAAATCTATTCTTTCATCTCAAAAGGAGAATGCCCTTTAACTCCCTCATCTATACCCTGCGGTATTGTAGAGCTTTCACACACTCCTCCCCTGTGTTTTGCAACGCAAAATATAGGGGAGGTGGTACGTAGTGCCGGAGGGGTTAGATTTTATTAAGAATCTATTAAACAGTGCTTTCAACCCCTTACCGAAGAGTCTGAAATGTGGTTGTCAGACAAGAAATTCATCGCTAAACTTTATCGCTAATCTCCTTTGATTTCTTGCCGAATCCCTTCAATGCTTTTTATTCAGTTTACTGTATCATCACTTTCTGTACAATGCGTTCGCCCCGGTCGTTCGATAGGGTGACGATATACGCTCCGGGCGATAGGGGGGCGGTGGGAATCGTTACTCCTTCCGCTTCGCTGTCCAAGTAGGCACACCACGCCAATCGGCCGGTCATCTCGGTGAGCTCGGCCAATCGATAGCCTGTGCCCGGCAAGGTCACAATCAGGGCATCGGGGGTACGGGCGATACGCAAGGCTTCGATTTGTGTATCTAAGACCGACGACGTGCAAGGCTCCAACAAGTCATGTATAAAATAGTTATCCAAGTAAGAGATTTTGTCGCCAATTCGTTGGTAGTATAGCTTATCGCCGCAGTCCATTCCGCAACTTGGCTCGAACGAGTGCAGGGGAAGACGGTTTTCCGTTCCCAATCCCTCTATCCATGTATCATATCCTCTCAAATATATGCGTTTGCGTAATTTACCGCCTATCTCAAATGTGTCGGTATTCACGACCGGTATTTTTAGTTTCTCGCCCGACGGGTTAAGGGGCGATGCGGATTCAATGGTAATTGTATCGCCTTTCTCCAAAGTGAAGTCATACCATAGCCACTCTTTTTCTCCGTCCAAGAGGTAGACTTTTTTGTCCTCTTCGCGAATGAGAGCGATCTCCGTGCCGGAAGCGTAGTCGCAACTTTTCGATTCGACGAACTGTTTATAGATTTTTCCGTTTACAGCTTTTTCTCCTGTTATGTAGTAATGTGCAAATACGTCGATGTCCCAGATGTAACGGTCCTCCGGGTCGTGGTGATAAAATCCGAAATTGCAATCTTTCACGTAAGGGTCATATGCATAGGTGTCGCCACAAGCCCCCTTGTTCCCGTACTCATATTCGCCGGTGACAAGATTTTTCACATAGGACAAATATATCCAGACATTGCAATCTGGAACACATGGCGCTATGGTGAAGGCGGCGACCAGCCAATCATTTTTCAAACCGCCGATCCCTTCTATTACGTCATGAATAAGATATTCTAACCTTTTACGATAGGTCGAACCCACTTGTATTGTATCTACATAACGGACATCTATCTGCATATAATCCAAAGCCGAACGGCTATATAAGATAGACATATCTCCTTTTTCAAGAGAAAAGTCATAGATTAATCGTTCTTCACGGTTATCGCCGGTTATTTCCCGATAGTACACTTTTTTGTCATTTTCCCTTACTACCACGTAGCAGGGGGTATTCTTTTGCAATCCGCAGGTCGTGTACCTATAAAATTTTTTATATGTCGTTCCATCGATTATCGTGTCGCCTTTTATCTGACAGCGGTAGTCGCCCAGATCGCCGGTGTATCCCCATTCCACCCCTTCACGAACCAAAGGGACATATTCATATTTATCATCTAAATTATCATTCGGTCTTTGCCATTCGTTTTTACCGGTGGCAGTATTTTTTACGTATTCGAGTTTATTCTTGGTCTTTTCGTCAAACTCCGAAGTGATTTGATAGAACGGATACAAAATGTTATATCCGGTTTCGGTACTTCCGATTCCCTCGATACATTCTCCTCTTTGGTTTTCCAGTTTTATCATTTTCCTGTATTTCCCGTTTACTAAAATAGAATCGAGGCTTTCTACTTTCATGCCGAAATACCCCGGTTCTGTATGCCATGCCTGCATAATGTCGCCTACTTGTTTTACATTAAAATCATAAATGGGAACTTCTTCGGCATCTTTCGAGTACAAGCGATAAACAACCTTATTCTCTTCCCGGGCATAACCTGCAATTTTATAACTATCCGGATAATCACGGCTACTATTCCCCAGTTGCTTATATACTTTACCATTTATAATTTCCTCGCCAATGAACCGATAAATCTCACCATTTTTATACCCCCACTCTATTCCCTCCCGTACCAAAGGGACATACTCGTATTCCTGTGCTTGCAAGACGCTACCGCTCCATACTATCGACACGGCAATCAACAATAATAGTCTTTTCATATTTCGGTTCCTCCCTATATTATTTAAATTCTACATTTGCCCCAATTTTTGCTTCGAAGCCTTTTTGTATCATTATCTCTCCCCCGGCATCGATTCGCAACGAGCCACCGCGCTCCACTGTTCCACCGGAGATTGTTACATTTCCTTTACACTCGATTATCAATGTCGCACCGTTCTCTATGATTACCCCTTCGTCTATCCATACATCTCCACCGGATTCCAACGTGAGAGTTCCCGATTTTAAAACAACGTCTCCCTCCGTCCGGTTCGTATCTACCGCTTGGCCGATGTGGACGTTGTTCACGTGTAAATATTGTGAAGAACGTAGCGTGTCGTTTTGCAGGTATAGCGGGGCAATGTATGGTATGGCATTGTGCTTGTAAACCGTCACTACACTGTTGGGAGAGACTTCGTTGAAGGTTACGCTTGCTCCCGTCACAGTTTTTATTTCGGGTAATCCGTTTATTCCAGAGGTTATTGCCACCTTACTGCCGTTCAGTCCGTTACCGGCCACTGTAATCGAACTGTTCGAACGTGCAACCGAGATATCATCATATACCGAAGGGATATCGGTCCACATCTCGAATTCGGGACAGCCGATTAAACTGTGGGTCAAACTACACCAACGTGAATATTTGTTATACGCAAAACTTACTTTTGAAAAAGCCTCCGCTACACCTATTTGATTATTACCTTCTTTTATTTGTTCTACGAATTTTTTTTCTAATCTTACAGAGGAACCAATCCAACCGCTTCGAGTATTACCCAAAAAGGCAGGACCTCCATATAAGCCGGCTACCGTAAAGGAACTGCCTATGTTATATGTTACATTATATTGTTCATATATGTCGAATGGTGTCACATCGCAGGCTGTTGAGTAGGCTATGGCCGGATAGTCTTGATTCGTTAAATTATTTAATCCATTGCTTTCTTCAAAAACATGATGACAAGTTACCCCTTGTACTGCAAGAATCCCCCAATAAGGATATTCATGGTTTTTATGAGACTTTGTACCGATACCGCCGGGATTACCGTGTCCATGCCAACTGAAAAAACCGTATCTCTCATTCATTTCCGTTATTACTTCCGAACCGCTCGGAAATGTAGGATTTTCCGTATTATATGAAGGTTTTTCTTCAAAAATAGTATATTGCGGGAAAATCGGGCTAAAATTAGAAGATACAGAATCCGCTTCATGTATACCTTGTAATTCATCACATTGATGATAAAAAGCCTTTTGCAGATAACTGTAATCGCCATTGCCGGGGTTGCGCTCATACCGTATCAGTTTTTCGGTATAGTTTGCAATCTCCTGCCGATTGGTGCATAACAATCTACCCACAAAAATCTCCGGAGCATAGTCCATAGTATACATTTCACTACTTTCAAATTCCCCATACAAAGAATCTCCATCGACATTCCAATTTCCATTAAAATCACTAAAATACAAATCAGAAGGAATAGGCCAATCAACATAAATACTAGAATCTTGATTTTGTGAATCCTTTATTGTTATGCTCCGTCTTCCCGTTCCATATCGAATGGGCAATACGGTATAATCGCCCGCTAACAAGGCGTAGCGGAGAGAGCCGGAGTCGTAGGTATATTTCAGATAGGCTCGCAGTTTACCGGCATCATCGTCGATGTTAGAGACCAAATCGCCCCCTTGAAAATCGGGACACGCTAAGATATCCTCGATACAAACTACTCCTGCCGAGTATCCTTTTTGCCGTTTCCACCCGATGAGGCGATCGAAAGCCGGAGCTAATTCCCGATTTGTCACAACGGTATATTCGAAGTCGGGTAAAGTAGTAACTGTCCGGGACGAGGCTGAACGGGTCGCTGTCGCAGGGGCGAACCCATCGACCTGAGCGGGGTTGACGACTATCCGTTTCGCCTCCTCTCTTCCCCATCGAACGTTATTTCTGCCGGTTGCTCTGCGGGATATCGCCCGAAGGCGCGATGGGTTTTCGGAACCTGCGTTTTTCACCGAATAATCGAGACGAACGGTCACGGAATTACGAAAGAGGATTTCACCATCGGTCGGAGCGTAACTTATCGGCCATACAGCAACGGTGACGATGTGGTTGTCACCGTCGAGAAATCCTTCGTCTACCACTTGTACCGGAACAGCCGGCCAATATCGGTTGTTGCTATATACCGTGCTGTCGGGGGAAACGAACAGTTGCTCGCTTGTATTCCTGTCGGAGGGAATAGGCGGCTGGGTCGGATAAACCGGTAGCGTATACCGAGTCGCAGTTGTGGTCTCTCCCGTAACGGAAACCGTGAAATCGGTAGCATCGCAAGGAACGGAAAATCGCAAATAGTGTACAGGCAGCTCGGGCGTACCGGCTGCGGACTGTGTCCACAAGTCGGGATATCTGAGTCGAAGGTAAGAGTCGCCATTTTCACTAACCGTGTCGGTTGTCAAAAGGTGTTGGTCGAATGTCGCCGTATAGCTGATTTGCGCATTGGCTGCCGAGATGGAGAGGGCAAACAACAGGGCGACGACCGTATGCCTCAATCGTGATATTATCGGTTTCATGAGTGTTGCCTCTATTTGGTCAATATCATACGTTTACTGTCTATCTCTTTCCCATCGGCCACGAGGGAGTAGATGTACATTCCTGCCGAGAGCTCCGAGCCTTGCAAGGTTACTTTTCCTTCACCTCGGTCGGCGATTTCCATGCGGCGTATCTGCTCGCCTTGCAGATTGTAGATATATAGATCGGCCTGTTGTGTCTCGTAGGGTAGGGCAAAACGTATGACGGTGGTTGCACTGAACGGATTGGGATTGTTCTGATAGAGGGCGGGAACAATAGCACTTTCCGACTCGACTGCGGTATTGCGTCGCTCGGACTTGCGGAGTGCGCCGCCTATGGGTGTTCCGTCCCGCAAGGCTGCCAGATCTTTTTGCAATTCGGTGATGACAGTTTCTTGCGAGTCGACTTTTGCCTGTATTTCATTTAAGGAGTTAACAATCAGTGGAATCATGCCTATATAGTCGACATACATGTATCCTGCTGAATCGGTACGCACTAATTCTGGATAAACCTCTTTTACCTCTTGTGCCAAGAATCCGAAATGGGTACGGGCATTTTCTTTTTTGTTTATTTTTATGTTGTTTGTTCCGGCAGGAGTTTCCTTGTTCAACTGATAACTGATTCCCGAGAGTCGGAGTAATCCCGAGAGTGTGTTGTTTAGCGGTTGTATGTTTTTTTTGAAACGACTGTCAGATGGTGAATAAAAATAACCGATAACATCAACATTTAAGAATTGTATCATCGAACCATAATTGGCATTGTCATAGAGAACTACGTCTCCCTCGGAACTTGAAAAGCAGAATCCTTCACGGCCATATAAATGGAATAACGATGGATTTTCCGAAGTTATATATCGTCCGATATAAACATCATTTACAGGGTTACTTACCGAATTATAAAATGAAATACGGGCAGGGGCTTTTTCGTTTTTGGGGAAAAGGTTCAAAGTAGAGGAGCCCATAGAATTTGAACCATATCCACCTATTGAAATTTGTCCATCGTTTTGGATTTTCATTTGTCCCATTACGCAGAAAGAAAAACTGTATACTGCTATTACAAAAAAGAGGCGATTTGTTTTCATGATATTTTCGATTAAGTATTAAATTTTAGTTTATTCCAATGAGGTTATTTCGTTTAGAAACGATGTAAATATAATTGATTTATTTTTGATTTATTGTGTTTTTTATTATGAAAATATATGTTGTTAACAATAATTATATATAGAACTTTTAAGGGAGAGTATTGTGTATTTAGGAGTTGTGATTGTAGGGTTTACCCTCTTGCCTTGCGGGTACTCCACACCTATATATTGTGTGGCAAAACATAGGGGAGGAGGGTGAGATGTATTTCCCTTTCGCTTCTGCTCCGATTCTATATGTGACACCCCGTAATGCTGCGGGGTACGGCAGGGGGAGAAGTGAAAATCTATCTTTATGCCGAAACGAGAAGTACCACTTTCAATTCTCTCCCCTCCTTATCTCATTTGTGATGAGCTGTGGGAGAGGGGGAGGTCTCATTCTGTTTTCGTTATTGAGGGATTGGAAGTAAAGATAATTCTTACTGATTTCTTATTGTGTCGAGGTGGTGGGGCTGTTGCGGTGTTATGAAAAAAGCGAGGCCGCCCTAAAAGTTTTATGGACGATCTCGCTTCGCTGCTCCGCATGAGCGGTTGTCTTGTTGTGGACAGCCGTTTGAAATTTTTTCAAACGGTTGTGTTTTACGTTTTTATATTTCGTGTTTTTTCCCGAATGTGAAATTTATGCCGAAACAGAAATTGGCTCGGGCATGATTGATGGGAATGAACTGTTTGGAATATTTGGTGGCAAAATAGTCTGTGCCGAAAAACAGGTTGAAGCCGGGTGCGCATACGTTGAGAATGGCTCCCACGGAGCTACCCATATTGGAAACGGAGCCGTTGAGGGTGATGTGGAGCGCCGATAACGGGCGGAAGTTCACGGCGGCCATACCTTCGGCATAGGTGCGATGTCCGCCGAAGCGAGTCGTGGAAAGTAGTCCGAAAGAGATGTGATTGTCCAGAATGCTATATTCTGCGCCAATGCGCATGGTCGTGCGTAACGAATTGGTAACGGATTGGCTATCGGATTTATAGAATTTTGCCAGCGCTTCCAAATCGTCTCCTAACTCGTCGGCTTTATCGTCGAACGGGTTGTTTCCTTCTTCGTCGTCTTCGGCTCCGATATTGTCGAATCCTGTGTATCGGAATTCTTTGGTGGGATCGGTTTCTCCACGAGTGAGGTTGTTCCATTGCATGAATCCGATGTCGGTAAGGGCCGCAGATAAGGTGAGGTTATCGATCAGCTCGTAAGTCGCCCCTAAATCGAATCCCAGTCCGAAGCCTGCCACACCGAAATCTCCGGTGTCGTAGTCGGTGATTTCTCCGGTCTCGGGATCGGTCTCTAATTTCAGGAGGGAAGAGGCTTGTATATGTCCGGCTTGTTTGATGAACCATTCGTCTTGGGACATGGATATATCCATGCGATCTATCCTTGCTTCGGCATGTGCCGCACCTACCAGCACTTTTACTTTGGCTCCAACTCCCAATTTGTCGTTAATGTCCCGAGCGTGTCCTAATGCGAGTTCCACGTAATTGTCGGTCGAAACCGTGATGTTACTCATGTCGTAACGGGTAATCCCGGTTTCTTTTTGTCCGGTTTTGAGAAATTGGAATATTTCTTTGGGCATATATGCTCCCGAATAACTTTTGAGGGCGAGGTTGAACGTGTTTTGTCCACCCCATGCCCAGAATCCAAAAGAGATGATGTCTAATCCCAAATCGAGTTCGACGGTATTGTTGGGAGTGAGTTTGCCGAGAAAGTCGTCGGCGGGGACACTGGGGTGGAGGAATGTGACCAATTCGTTGCCTCTCGGATAGAGGAATGTCCCAAGTCCTAAATTGGAGTTCACTCCTAAATAGAAATTGCCGAGTGCAGGAAAACTGACGTATCCGTTGGGCGTTTTCAGGGCTGGATTAAGCTGGTTGCGTTTCGTCATCTTTTCCATGAAATAGGAAGAGTTGAGCGTTTGAGCCGACAATCCCATTGTCAAAGCGATGCCTATGCATACGCTCAGTATGTATTTTATATTGTGTTTCATTGCTTTCTGGTTTTAATCTATTACAAATCGTCTAAATCCATTTGTGCTCCATCGGGAAGTTTCGCCGACATGCGCACAACGATGAATTGGTCGGGGCGGAGGGTGACATCGTTATTGCCATCACTGTTGACTCCTTCGATTTTTATCGATAGTTTGTCGAGTTCTTGAAGGGCTTTATCTCGCTCTTCTTTGATGGTGATTTTTACGGCTGTGGATTGTATCGTGCCGTTTCCATTCGGAGCCGCTTCGATTTTTACGGATTCGGGTAACGTAATGCCTGATATAATTTCCCCGGCTTCGTTGCGAGGTTCGACAGAAAGCGTGAGATCCACGGGAATGGCGTTGTCGACAACGGCAGAGATTTCGAGGTGTTTGACTTTATCGGTGATATCGGCCAAGTCGCTGCTGAGGTCTTCTATCGTGTCGTTATAGAAAATTCGAAGGTTTTCAAATTCTAACGGGACGTTTATGTCGTAATCTATGTTTATGTTGTAATCGTTTTTCCCTAATGAGATGGCTTGGTCGTCGTTTTCACTTTCCACTTCTACCTCGGTTACTTCTATGTCGATCTTGTCGGGAATCGTGTGGAGCAAGGCCGTGAGGGAACCCGATGTAATTTCGGGAGAATTTTTGGTGATCGTGAAGTCGCTTTTTTGTCCTCCGGCTATTTTTAATGCCAGACTCACCACGTTGTCATTTACCACGTCTCCGTTTTCATTCAACGGTGAAATTCGGAATTTCGTGGATATAGGAGCTTCGATGGGGTTCTGTACAGAGAGGCCGAGAGAAAGATCTTTTACTTCCAATGCTGTTCCTTCTTCTTTGAGAAAATCGGGCAGGTCGGACAGGGATACCGAAGTATTTATGTCTACATTGGGCACTATGGTTCCTGCGACTTTATCTACCCGTATTTGCGGAGTCGGCAAAGTGAGGTTGGGCTGGATATTGATTGTCGTATTTTCAAGATCGTCAGCTCCTACGGTTTGTTTGTCGGCATAAATTTTTCCGTTGATTGCAATTTCGTCGGTCAGAATCAAAGTCCCGTTTTCTACTATGGGATTTGAGAATCCATAGACGGTAATGGGAATGGATATTTTACCGCTACCTTGACTTAGTTCGACTGTCTTGGAAATGAAAATGGAAGAGCCGTCGCGAACGATTTCGTTACTAGCTTCTATGTCGAAATCGAGTACCTGAGGAAATTTCAATTCGACACCCACTAAGTAAAGTCGAGGTAAGAAAACAGGCATTCCCGATATTGCAATGTCGAGTGTCGTGTGAAGTGTTTGTCCGTTATTATCGGTGACTTTTATACTTTTTACCGCTTTTACCTCTGTCGGTATTTCGGTGTTGATGTTGAAGTTCTCTGTCGTGTGTATATCTGCTTCGAATTCCACTTCTATATCCGGGACTTCCAATCCGGGTATATCGGGTATTTCACCGGTCTGGGTTTCGAAACGTCTTGTATAAGGCTTAAAGTCGGGAGCGAAGTCGTCTATCACGACGGGATCGATAGCGTCGATATTTTCGGAAATATTATCCGCTTTGTTAATTACGTATTTTCCGTCGATGACATGGAGAACGTCCCCTTCTTCAATCATACGGCTGAGCCGTATCGTGTCGGTTTTGCCGATGGGCAAACTCAGATTACCTCCTACACTGATTTCCAAATTGATGTCTTTGTTTAAGTCATAATCGTTATCGATACACGAGAAAAGACCTAACAGTAACCCGGAAATCAAGCTACTTGTAGCAAATTTTGTAAATTTCATAAAGTGTATTAAATCGATAGTTTATTATATTTTAACATATTAACCCCTTTCTTTCCGTCGCAAATGTATCGCTTTTTTCTCAATATTCTATATATTTTTACAGAAAATAGTTATTATATTCTATTTATAGAATATTCGTAAATTTTTGATAGCCCTTTCACTGTCTGGTTTTTACTCTTTTCCTCTGTGCTGCGTTAGCGGTATGGGGAGGGGTGGAAAGGGGGCATAAGATTTTTGACTTGTAAGGTTTAATTCTGTCACTACCGTTGCCGGTATTTTCTAACCCCTCCGTCCTTGCGGACACCTCCCCTATATTTTGCAGGACAAAACACAGGGGAGGAGTTTAAAAGTAGCCCTCTATTCATTGCAGATAGGCAGTGGAGTGTCACCACCTCTATATTTTGCTGGGTAAAACACCCCGCAATGCTACGGGGCACGGCAAGGGAGGAGTTTTAAGTATCTCCGATAATGGAAACTGAAATACCACGTAAGGCTACGGGAAACGGCAGGGGGAGAGAATAAAAATGTCACTGCGAATGTTCTTTTTCCTCCCTACCTGCGACAAGAGTTAAAAGACTATTCCCACTAAGAAGCTGTTTTAAATTTATTGAGAAATAATATTATCATTTCAAGCAGGTATGTTCCGGCCCTATTGAGCCCCTGTCTCGCATCTTGAATCCCTTGATTTTTGTCAATAGCCCGCTATTGACTGCCTATCTCGGACTCCAATCAGCTTCAACATAGGTCTCAATCTGTCTCGGAATAAATTTAAAACAGCTTCTAATTCTCGACTGGTTTCCCATGTACCTTTTCGACACTTTGTCTCATATCGCGTGTTCAGGCGTTGAGACGGCTTTAAAAAACAGGGCTGTTTCAACAGTAGAATGAAACAGCCCTGCGTGGAACAAGCAAAAGGATTATTTGATTATGATCGTTTGTGCCGGTGTTCTCGCAATTATTTGCGGAGCATACAGGCATTGTATCGTGGATAGTCCTTGTGTATATTCTCCGGGACGGTCGACATCGAGCTCATAGGAGATAACATAGGTCCCTTTCGGCAAGAAGTCGAAATAGAACCGGGTTTCGGTATTTTTTACTTCTTCGTAATAACAGATACGTTCTCTGCATTTATATCCCGAAAGTTGTTCTGTCGGTTCGAAACAAGCCGCTCTCGAATCGGTGAGGCATACGAATTGCATATCTCGTCCGACGGAGATGGTGAGCCGTATGGCTATGCGATCGCCTGTTTTGAGTGTGACGCGGTTGAGCGGTACATAGGTCGCCGATTGCGCTCCTTGTTGTCTTACCATAATTTGCCGTGAGAGCGCGAGGTCTTCGACCGATGCGGAAGTTACGTTTTTGACATCGTCGTAGTATTGCCAGTACATTGCGCCCCACGAGGGTTGTTCATGATCGGTGGAAATAACGGCTTTGGCGGCAGCCGCAGAGATTTCGTTACTGGACAATGTGTATTCCGTCAGTCCCAAAAAGGGTTCTTCGAGATTGTTTTTCATTTCCTGTCCTCCCCAAACGATTGATGTTTTACTCTCGTCGGGAGCGAGCCAGTCTGTTCCGCCTTCAAGTAAAGCGTATATGGCTTCGAGCGTAGAGGGTACGGCTCCCCAGTCGTTGGTTTGTTTTTGGGAGAGCAGCCATTGCCGCATGGCATCCAGTTCGGAGGTTACGGGTTCGATTTCGGCGAATGCGTTGAATAGGGCGCACTGTTCTTGTACGGCACTGTTGTTGTAGTAATAATGCGAGCGATTGTTGGGCCAGTACATGCCTTTGGCTGGCTGGCTGACGGCATATTGCCGCAGGGACTTCAAGATGTCTTTTGCGTCTTCGACAAAGCCATATCTATAAAGGGCCATGGCGGCATAGGCTTTTTCTATCGTAGAGAAGTTGACCCAATATCTTAGTTTTTCGACCATCTTTTTATGCAGGTCGAGGGTTTCCCCGGCCAAAGGTATATCTCTGTATGAAGAGCGTACATAGAGGTAGCAGATATCCTCATAAGAGAGGTTTTTATCCGGGTTCTTTATTCTCTGATTTACAATCGTTTTGTCGAGGTATGCGACGGCAGAAATTTGCATTTCTTTTATTTGACTTTCATCAAGAGGAACACCTAATTTTCGCAATCTCGAAAAGCCTTCCAATGTATTTATAGAAACTAAGAAATTAGTTTTCATACCACTAAACCAGCTCCAACCGCCTTCGGTAGTTTGCAGATTGTGGAGTTTGAGTATCGCCTCTCGGGTGAGTCGTTCCGCCCGGTTTTTGTCGAAGAGCGTAGACAACTGTTGCATTCGTTCGGTTTGGTTGTCTGCCTCCAATACCCACGGGGTGGCCGAGAGCAATACCTGTTTCAGTTCTTCGTTTTGAGCCAACAGCGACGAGAGATTCTTTCCTCCCGTGGCTTTCCATGATTCGATGGCTTGTGCAATGCGGGGGTTGGAGTTCGCGAGCATTACTGCCACGCTGTTGGAGAAGAGCGAAGCCATTGCCGAAATCGCATCATCGCCGGTTAAATCGGCCAACGGCGGCAGGGCTTGTACCGCATACCACACCGGATTATCACAATATTGCAGAACCATGCGATAGTTTTCTACCGTCGGTGATTTCATTTTTTTGTCCATGCCGGACCATGTGATCGAGGTCGAGTGTTTGCCTCCGGGGATATAGAACGGTTTACTGTCGGTTACCAGCACTTTTACGGGCAATACGGGTAGTATCTGTTGTTCTCCATCGCTGTGTTGCAGGGTGGATGCTTTTGTGCGGAAGCCTAATACTTCGATTCCTTCGGGAACGGAGAAGCTGTAATCGACCGTGCGGCTTTCTCCGGCATCGACGATGAAGGCGAATTTTCGAGAGTCGGAGACCTTCTCGGTATAAGGATCGAACAATTCGAAAAGAATGGTTCCTTCCTGCACCTTGTCCGTGCGGTTTTGTATGGCTGTCGATACGGTGACTTCGTCTCCTTGTCTGACAAATCGCGGCAGATTGGGCGATACCATAAGCGGTTTACTCGATATGGTTTGTGCTTCGTATCGTCCCGTGAAAAGGTCGCTTGTGTATGCCAGCGCATAGAATTGCCAAGTCGCATTTTCATTGGGTACAGTGAAGGAAACGGAGACGTTGCCGAGAGAATCGGACATCAGGGTGGGATAGAAGAATGCCGTACCTACCTCGCTTGTGCGATAGGAGTCGGCAGCAGATTCTTCTGTCCCAGCGACATCGGCGATAGAAATAGCCTCATTTTCGACAACAACTTCTTTTCGGGCAGAACTTAGTTCAGTTACGACACTTTCTTCCAATACCGGTTGTTCTCCAATTACTTCACGGAAATCTGCAATATCGTATCCCTCGCTTTGTGCCGCACTTCGTGCCATCAGAGGTCTTGCTTTACCGTACCACAGCAATCCGAAGTTGAGAAACTCGGTGGAGCTTTCGATCGGGCAATAGGAGGACTCGGCAAAGTCGTAGATACGAATCGAGTAGTTGTGGGTATATTCTGTTCGGGGAGTGGTGGAGATACGCAATGAGGGGATCGGAGTCGGCACATTGAAATTCCAGCGATGGGTGCGAATGGCCTGCATGGAAGCGTCGAACATCTCGGTCATGAATCGTGCGCTCACGGGATTCCCTTTGGAATCGGTTATCGAGAAGGTCCAGTTTTCAAGGCTGCCGGGTAGCAATTTATCCCTGAAAGAGGAGGTCTTGATGTCGAGCTTTTTATCGGGAGCGGCCGTGCGTATGGTCGCTTGGGCGGTCGTCATTTCCCCTTCTTTGATCGTGAGCAGACTAATCGTCGCCAATCCGCCGAAAGAATCGTCGAATTTGAAATCGATTGTTTTGCAGCGATTGTCGAGCTTTATCATTTTGGTTTCGATCAAGCTGTCGGGTGTATAAACGGAATAGAAGACATAGGCGTTTTTGAAAGAGCTTCCTATGGGAATTTTTACCGTTTCGCCTGCTTCGGCGGTCAGTTCGGTGCGGGGAAGCCATAATCCGGCAAAGCGGGGAGGCCGTTTGTCTTTATCGCTGTACAGCACGAAATTAGTTTCATTGCGAATGATACGCCCTGTTTCATCGTCGCTAAATGCCACGATACGGTAGGGGCCCGATTGCCATTTGGTAAAATCGGGATAGACAGCTTTCCCGTCGGCTGCGATAAGAACTTCGCCGACTTGCATTTTTATTTTGAGGCTGTCGAGATTTTCTTCGTCGGAGTCGTATAATGAATAGAATACGAGGCGGCAGGCCCGTTGTACGGTCTGTCCGTTGAGCGTATGAATTTCGGCCTTGATTTGTCCTGCCGATTTATACTTGTCGATGTATTGCGGTGCGGAAATAGAAATGAAATAGGGGGAATCGCCCACTTGTACCGAAACGGATTGCTCTACCGTTTCGCCCGTAGGTGCGGTTATGGTCGCTGTGACGGTGTAGATATAGGCTTGTTCCTTATTGATATTTTCTTCCGAAGACTCTCGTTTCGGGGTGAACGTGATGGCAAAGTTACCCGCTTTGTCAACTATCGAGGAACCAGAAGCGATTTGTTCATGGGGGAGATAAAGCCGGAAGAACGGGTTCGTTCGGCGGGAAATCGTGTATTCGACTTCTGCCCCGTCTTGCGGAACTCCGCTGTAACTGACTGCGCTACCTTTTATCGTGAGTGGTTTCCCAAAACTCGTTCCCTCTTTTACGGGGTCGAATTCGACCTTGAACATCGGTAACTTGTATTCGGCTACCGAAATGCTGAGCGCATTGGCCCAAGACCCATCGACTTGTATGGTATAATTTCCAAGCATGTTACCTTGCGGTATCACGAACGAGCCGTTGAACTGTCCGTATTCGTCGGTGGCTACTTCGAGAGTGGACAGTGTCCGTGAAGAGGGATCGATGAATCGTACCGTACATTTCTCATGAGGTATCACTCGACTTTCTTCCGTATTATTGACGTATCGTATTCCCGAGAAATAGACAGTCTGCCCCGGACGATAGAGCGAGCGATCGGAGAAAAGAGCGGTCTTTTTCTCTTTGTCGTATCGGTCCCAATAGCCTGTGTAAGATAAGTCTGCAAGAGGTGAATAACCGTCTGTCGGAGTGGATATTTGGGCGAACGCATAATATCGGGTATCGTTCGTGTCGATTATACAGAGTCCATTCTTATCGGTTTTGAGCCGGCTTATCTCTTTGACTTGCTCATAGCTTCTGTTTTTTGCGGTGTAAACCGTGACATCGGCGTTTTGTATGGGTTTACCGGTTTGGGCATCAACGGCGAGCAGTTCCACGCTTTTTTCACCTGCACTGCGGACAATGGTTTTTATGCCCGATACCGTGTGGTTTACAGTCGAACTACCGGGTTTCCCGTCGATGAGTATTTCCACGACGTAGTACCCGGGAACAAGATGGGGAAAGGCGATCTTTTTTTTGTCGGGAATCAAAGAGAGCGGCCGGTTCAGTCCGTATTTGTGGGTATAAACGCAGTTACTGCGCTCCCAATCGTTTTGTTGCGGCCGGTATTGTTCTCTGGTATAGAACGACAGCGTGTCGGGTTGCCGATAGATATTTACGGTGAGTGTATCGACGTTGCGGAATGAGAGTTCTACGCTATCTGTTTGACCCGGATAAGAGACGTTGGGCAGATTGAAAGATGCTTCTTTCCCGGTGAGTCCGTTGCGTTGATTTTTGAGTGCGTTTATTCGGCGATATTTCGGAAAGTCTTTTATCCATCGGTCGCAAATGTCGAGGGCTTGTTTGGCGTCGTCGTATTTCCCGGATTCCCGTAGTTTCGAGACCAGAACGGTGGCGATTTCGACCGAGTAGGGTTTCTCCCGGTAATCGTCCAGAATCGTTTTTAATTGACCGATGTAGTCGTAATAGGCCGACCTTTCATCGTAAAAATAGATATCTTCGCCGAGGTATTCGAGCCGATTCAGATCCCACATCATAAATGGAGCGGATAGTTCATCGGCGGCATGGAATTTCAAGGCATCGGCGTAGAGTTGCAAAATGCGGTTGTCCTTGACCGTTTTGCCGGAAAATACAGCGGCTGTAAATTCTTTTGCCGGGGAAAGAAGTTTTTGGCGGACAAGCGGTTGTATTCCGCTATATTCGTCCATTCCCTCGTATATTTCTATGGCTTCGTTCAGCACGAAGTCGTAAAGTGTAGGGCGGAAGAGCGAGTCGGTCCCTATGGAAAGCGCCTCTCGGTAACTCTCGACCGGCGTGTTTTGTAAGGCTTCGGCCGGGGCCGTGGCTTGTGCGAGGAGCGTATCTATTTTTTCGGTAAACATGTTTTTGCTCCAAGACTCGACGGGCAACGAGAAATCGTCGATTTCTTCCCGCCAGCGTATCTGATAATTTCTGTCGAGATAGAGATTGTACATCTGAGCTGTTAACAGCCGTAGCAAACTTTGTTCGACAGGGTTCCCGGAACGATCGGCGAGAGCGGTTGTCTTATCTATAATCGCCGGGAGGCTGTCTCTGTCGATGAGGAGTTGTGCCGCAGATTGTTTGACAAGTGCAGCGATTACAGCCGGAGCATTTTGTTGGGACAGTGCTTTTTTCAAAGCGACCGTTGCCGAGTCGACGGCCGCTTTCGGTGCAATCTTGATTTGTTCTTCGGTCGATAATTTTTTCTTCATAGTATTTACGTTTGTCGTGCTTACCAGAGCATTTGCCCCGATGATGGCCCCTAACGAAAGGAGGGCTGTCACGATGATCCATATTCCTTTTTTCATGTCTGAAAGTGTTAATATGTTGGGTGTTTATAAATAAATTTTACTTAATAGTATATATTTGAAAGACGGTTTTTGTTTTAGGAATGCTGCATGAGATTTTCTTTTTTCCCATCTATTCGGTCGACAATGACGGCAATGGCTCCGTCGCCCGTGACATTGCAAGCGGTTCCGAAGCTATCCATCGCAATATATAGCGCTATCATGAGAGCTTGTGCCGTTTCGTCGAACCCCAGCATGCCTTCAAGTATGCCTAACGCCGCCATAATAGCTCCGCCGGGGACTCCGGGCGCTGCGACCATCGTAATGCCGAGCATGAGTATGAACCCACTGAAATCTGTCGTATTTACGGGCATGCCGCTCATCATCATAATCGCCATAGCACATGCCGTGATTTTCATCGTGCTACCCGATAGATGTATGGTGGCGCATAAAGGAATAACAAAGGTGGCAATGTTTTTGCTCACTCCGTTTTTAATGGTTTGAGCCAACGTGACCGGAATGGTCGCTGCGGAAGATTGCGTGCCGAGCGCGGTGGCATAAGCGGGAAGCATATTTTTCAATAATCGCAGCGGATTTTTTCTCCCGATGATACCGGCTAAGACGAATTGAACGAGCAGCAAAAGAATGTGTAAGATGAATATGACTACGATGATTTTGACAAAAACGGAGATAATCGAGGCGACTTGTCCCGAAACCGTCATGTTGAGAAATATCCCGAAAATGTGTAGCGGCAATAACGGTATAATGACTTTTGCTATAAGCAAGGAGACAATGTCGCGGAAATCGGCGGCGGCCATTCTCAGGGTGTTGCCTTTGACTACGGATAGTCCCAATCCAATACAGAAAGAGAGCAGCAGGGCGGTCATGATGTCGAGAGGGGCAGGCATCTCGACTGTAAAATAGGGCTTTAACGCCATGTTACCGGGGTTGTCTATTATCGCCGCTGTGTGTGCGGATTCGGTAATCAGTTCCGGGAAAACAGCTCTTCCACTGAAATAGGTGAAGAATCCCGAAAATACGGTGGAACCGTAGGCGATGGCCGCCGTGACGAGCAACAACCGTCCTGCGCCTTTCCCCAAATCGGAAATGGCCGGGATAATCAGTCCGATGATAATGAGCGGAATGGCAAAGGTGAGAAAGTTGCCGAACAGCCCGTTGAAGGTGACGAATATACGTGCGACGGGAACGGGCAGAAACTGTCCCAGCGCGATACCTGTCGCTATGGCGATGAGGACTTGCCACAGGAGGGAAATCCGAAATTTTTTCATAACGCTGATGCTTTTAGCAAAAATAGGAAAATATTCCCTTTTTGTCAAGGAAATGCAGCGCTATCTTTTACAGAAGTACTCGATCTTAATCGATGAAAAGGTCGGCCGAAACTATGTCTGTGCGGATATTCTCGGCAGAAGCGTATTGCCGTAGCAGCCCCGTTGTGAAGGCTATGGTTTCGTCGAGAGGCATTTCTTCGCCATAAGCATTGATTATAACGAACAAGTTTTTGGTGTCGAGCGTTATTTTAGTCCGTTCCTCGTCGCTGGTGGGCGTGCCTATACCTCCTTTATCGTCGCGGTAAACCGGGAGTCCTTCGATATTGAGAACGCCCCGGCCGATACCTCGGAAGATTTCTCCTTCTTTCCCGACTCCCAAAATGAGAGTGTCTCCTTCGATACGATCGGCATCGAAAGCTCCGATGGAGTATCCCGAACGGACAGAGACCAGATTGATGAGATCGACCAACGTATCGATGCGATAGATTCCCAGACCTCTGATAATGCGCCTGCAAAGGGCCTCGGAGGAAACTCGATACCGATTGGGGTCTTTACCGAAAGACCGATAGGCTTTTCGTGTGGCTTGTATAGCGGGTCGTTTGTTTATTTCGTCGATTTTGTAGGCGGCTGCGATGCGGGAGGCTTCGTCGTCTATTTGTTCCCACAGACGAGGGGCGGTTTCGGTATTGGTTACTTGTGCTCCGATGATACCAATTTTCAGGCCGGGGCAGACCTGTGCAAAATTGTTTTCGATATGAATGGTTTTCATGCGTTTTTGCTCTTTTGGATAAAAAAGATATTTCAGAAGCTGTTTTAAATTTATTGTAAATAATATTATCATTGCAGGCAGGTATGTTCCGGCCATATTGAGCCCCTGTCTCGCATCTTGAATCCCTTGATTTTTGTCAATAGCCCGCTATTGACTGCGTATCTCGGACTCCAATCTGCTTCAACATAGGTCTCAATCTGTCTCGGAATAAATTTAAAACAACTTCTCAAAATTAGCGAAAAATTACATTATTGTTGTTTTTGAGTTATGTTTTTTTCTTTTAATATATTATATTTGCATACGTTGCGAAAGCGGGTTGCACTCGGCATATTCAGAAGAATTTGTTTCTGATTGCGTTTGCACCTTCTTGGCATGTATTGAAAACACAATTAAATTTTGATGATATGAAATCACTACATCTGTCGCCCTCGGGTGCTCTCAAAAAGGGTTGGGAATTGACCAAGAAGCATTTTATCGTTATGCTCGGTCTGGTTTTGGGTTATATGGTTTTATTGTGGGTCATCAGCTTGCTCAGCGGAGCTGATACAACTACGTTTCGCTATTGGATTTTGTATTTAGTGAATCTGGTTTTGTCTGTGTGGGTCAATGCGGGATTCGCTAAAATTTTATTGAATGCATACGATGGGGAAGAACCTTCGTTCTCAGTATTCGGAGAATTACTCCCGAAATTGGGCGGACTCATAGGGGTGAATGTTATTGTTGCCGTTTGTTATTGTATTCCATTGGTGTTGGGCTTTATCGTTTTGTTTATCGGAGCGGGAGCAAGTGCGGTTTCTTTTAATTTAGCCGATCCTTATTCATTCGGACATTTTATGGGACAGGCATTCGGCGGAGTGACGGGTATTCTGTTTTTGGTGCTGCTTTTGGTGTCTTTTTATATTGCTTTGCGGTTGATGTTCGCCGTTTATGCTTACGTCGAAGATTTTTCTATCGGAGTCATGGGTGCGGTTCGTAAAAGCTGGACGATGACACAGGGAAACATGTGGACTATCCTTCTTTGTATTTTGATGATTATCGTTCTGAATTTATTAGGGCTCGTAGCTTTGATTATAGGTGTATTCGTAACTATGATTATCACTATGTTCATGACGGTGGCTATGTATCGCCAGATTAAAGAGGACGAGGAAATAGTAATCGTGGAGGAATAACGGATTGTCGTTTCTTCGGTATCTTCTCGATATTTGCGGCACACTGGGAGAGAGGTTGATGCCTTGATACGTTTCTCCTATTGCGGATATTTTTTAACCCCTCCGTCACTACGTGCCACCTCCCCTATATGGCTGGCGCCACATAGGGGAGGAGTTTTAAATATCTCCGATAGAGAAAACAGAAACACCTTGTAATGCTACGGGGCACGGCAGAGGGAGAGGTTGATGTCTTGATACGTTTCTCCTATTGCGGATATTTTTTAACCCCTCCGTCACTACGTGCCACCTCCCCTATATTACTCCGCAACACCCCGCAATGCTGCGGGGCACGGCAGGAGAGGAGTTTTATATATCTTCGATAGGGAAAACTGAAATACCCCGTAATGTTACGGGACACGGCAGGAGAGAAGGAGTAATATCAACAGCAGCAATAAATAGGGTATGCACCTCTTCCTCTGCTCATCGTAGATAAGATAGGGGAGGTGTTTTGCGACATTCTTTTATCGCGTAATTTGCCGGTAAGACAAGACGTATTCGACCTTCTCCTAAGTATCGAAGCAGGGGAGAAGGATAAATGCAATTCATTGCGTTCGCTAAAATTTATGTTTATTTTCCCCTTTGATTTTCTACTTGATATCCCGAGATAGGGAAATGGGGTTATCATACAAGAAAAGCGGTCAATTCTTTGACCGCTTTTCTTGTGTAAGTATAATATATATAGTTTGTTAATTTATAACAGGGAATTCGATAGTTTCGCTTATCTCGTTCCAGTCCTCGATAGAGAAGTCGCCGGGCGTTTCACCGGACATGATTTCTCCCAAAATGATGTTGAGAGTCAGTTTTGTGTTTTCCGAAAGGGTCGAACTTAAATTTTTGGAGAGTTTATGTTCGCTACCGTCTTCCAATGTAATGATCAGTTCCAAAGGAGGATTCTCGGCGGAGGGGAACAGCATGACCGTAGCGTTGCTCATGATTGTCCCGTCGGTAGAACGTTCCAGATTAAATTTTACTGTTTTGGTCTTGTTTTCAGTTTCGGCTGTATAGAAGTTCATCTTTTCGGCAATACCTCCGATACGAGCTTGAATGTTTGTAATCATAGGGCTGAAAACTTCGTTTTGCTTCATTTTTGCAATTATTTTAAGTCCGGCAGTTACACGCGTCAATGAAGCCTGTAAATCTTCTTTTCCTATTTGTGCCGGTTTTACAGCATGCACTAAATCATATACGGGCATGTAAGTATTATCGGTATTGGCCCTTAATCTGAAATATAAATTGGAAAGGTCAACTCCTTGCGTTATGCCGGGGGAGTTAATGGCCGGTGTATTATAAATGGGGTCATCGTATTTCGGAGTTCCCCAATATACCATATTGTATGTTCCCAGAGGAAGATGGAGCGGTCTATTGTATTCTCCATATACATGCCCGTCTAATATGGTATAGTATCCATTGAATACAGTTTTATTTCCGTTGATAAAGTTCCCGTAATAAATGGAAGTTTCGGCATTACACGGATAAATTTCGAGAATACCCGTAAACGGGTTTTGATTGAGAGGGTCGGCGATACGGGCTCTTACTTCGGGGGTTACCAGTTGAGTCTCTTCCGGCGGTGTGGTGTTACTGTTTACATTGTCATCGTCTTTACAAGCAGAGAAGAGGACGAGAAAGGAGATTGCTCCCAACAAAAGTTTTTTCATAATGTTATTGTTATATTTTAATATTTGAGTCAATATGACTGAATCTATTTATATAACAATGAGGAAGAATTTTTGTTTTTATGGGGGTAAAGAGAGAAAAGGGGGCAATTTGATTTATCCGTCGATAATCGGGGTTTTTGATAAGATATCGAGAGCGATGACTACTGTCATATAGAGAATGAGACAGCCGATGATTCCATAAAGCCAACGGGCTTTTCGGCGGGAAAGTTTCGATGTGAGCATGCGGCAGTTCTTGCTGTTGAAGAACCAATTCCAGTCGGCTATCGCCGCACAGAGGGACAGTATGCCCGATATGAGAAACAGGCATAGAACGATGAGTGCAGGAATGAGTGCCGGGGTGTCGTTCATTGTGGTAGCGGGTTCAACATTTTTTCCTGAGGATATTTCTCCTATTTTTTCGATGCCTCGCTTGGCAAGAAAAATATAGGATTGGAGTTTCGGACGATACTATGATTTTCAGATGTCGAGTGTAATCGACCGGGCTCCGTTTTCGGTCTCGGCGATATGGACATTTACACAATCGTAGGGGAGCAGCTCTTCGATTTTGTCGGGCCATTCGATGAAGCAGAGAGCCCCGCTGGCGAAATAGTCTTCGGCTCCGAGGTCATAGGCTTCTTCGATTTTGTCGAGCCGGTAGCAATCGAAGTGGTAGATGAGTTCGCCGGTAGTAGCGGACCGGTATTCGTTGATAATGGCGAATGTGGGACTATTGACGGGGTCGTCTACACCGAGTTCTTCACAAACGGCTTTAATGAAAGTCGTTTTTCCGGCTCCCATGTTGCCGTGAAAAGCGAATACCGTATTGTCGCCCATGAGCTTAATGAATTGGCGGGCTGTTTCTTGTATTTGGTCGAGATTTTTTATCGTAAGCGTGTGCATGAGTTTTTATTTTTTCGTGAGTGTTATCAAGGGAATCATCATTTCTTCCATAGAGATGCCTCCGTGTTGGAACGTATCTTTATAGTACCCTACGTAGTAGTTGTAATTATTGGGGTATGCAAAGAAGTCGTGGTTCGTGGCGAATATGTAGGTGGAGCTGACGTTGGGCGACGGCAGTCCGTATCGTTCGGGTGTTTTGATTTCATATACCTGCTTGGGGTTGTAGCTGAGCGATTTCCCTACTTTATACCGTAAGTTGGTATTGGTATTTTTATCGCCGATTACTTTGATGGGGTTATTGACGTGTACCGTCCCGTGATCGGTGGTGAGAATGATTTTAAAATCTTTTTCGGCGATTTTGCGGAAGAGGTCGAGCGCCGACGAGTGGCGGAACCAAGACTCGGTAATGGAGCGGTAGGCGGCCTCCGAGGAGGCGAGCTCACGAATCATTTTGGATTCGGTGCGAGCATGGGAAAGCATATCGACGAAATTGAGCACGCAGACATTGAGTTGGTTATTCTCGATTTGCGGGAAGTTTTGAATGAGTCTTTCGCCGAATGCCGATTCGTTGATTTTATTGTAAGAGAATGTATATCGTTTGCGGAACCGGTCGAGCAGTGTCTGAATGAGGGGAGCCTCGTTCAGGTTTTTTCCTTCTTCTTCGTCCTCGTCTACCCATAGGTCGGGGAACATGCGAGCTATCTGGTTGGGCAGCAAACCGGAGAAGATAGCGTTGCGGGCATATTGCGTGGCTGTGGGCAGGATACTGAAATAGAGGTCTTCCTCGGCCGTAAAGTATTCGTTAAGCAGAGGTTTGATTACTCTCCATTGGTCGAAACGGAAGTTGTCGATGAGTATGAAAAATACTTTCTCCCCGTTGTCGATGAGGGGGAAGACTTTGGTTTTGAAAAGTTCATGGCTCATCAAGGGATGCTCGCCTCCGGTAATCCACTTTTCGTAGTTTTTCTTGACGAATTTGGCGAAAGCGCTGTTGGCTTCGGTCTTCTGCATGGTGAGCAGTTCGTCCATATCGCTTTCGGCTTGTGTGAGTTCCAATTCCCAGAACACGAGCTTTTTGTAAACTTCGAACCAGTCGTTCCAAGAATAGGAGTCGTTTATTTGGCTGCTAATGTGTTGGAACTCCTGTCGATAGTCGCTCGATGTCTTTTCCAAGATGATCTCTTTGTGGTGGAGATTTTTCTTTATGGAGAGGAGAATCTGATTGGGATTGACCGGCTTGATGAGGTAATCGGATATTTTGTTTCCGATGGCTTGGTTCATGATGTTTTCTTCTTCGCTCTTGGTGATCATGACGACGGGAATCTCGGGATTTTCCATCTTGATCTGGCCGAGGGTATCGAGCCCGCTCAATCCCGGCATGTTTTCGTCGAGGATAATGAGGTCGAAGGTCTCATGAGCAGCTTTTTCAAGCGCATCTCGTCCATTCGATACAGTTGTGACTTCATATCCTTTTTGTTGCAGAAAGAGGATATGCGGTTTCAGTAAATCGATTTCATCATCGGCCCAAAGTATTTTACCGTTTTTCATAAGGCTCTGTCGGTTGAGGATTGTTTTCAAGGAATAAGAAATAGTCTTCGAAACTGTATCCTTCGAGCAGTTTCTTGAAGTTATCCTCGCTGATCATTACGGGTCTTACTCCCGGCGGGTAACGGAATGTTTCGCTGTTATCGAGAACCCGACGATAGTGGGATAACTCGTCAAAGTTATTAAATCCTTTGACAACTAACATACTTATTTCGTTAAAGGTCATTATTTCGAGGTCGAAATCTTTAATGACGAAGCTGGTGAAGTTGTGTTTCGCCACGTCGAAGAGTAATTGATTGGACGACACGCTGTCGGTCGCATAGACCAGAAGCAGCACGTGCGGTGCATTCAGGTCTTGTGTGAACGTTGCCTGAGCGGTATCGTTTGCCAACGTCGTCGTATCGTTGGTGAGCCGTGCCTTCCAAATCATTCCCCGCATGTTTCCGCTGCCTTCGGCAACCTGACGTCCCTGAGCGACTCCTTTGAGCATTGTGGTCGCCATAGGCGAAACATCGGCTTGCGGGTAACGTTCGAGCAAATCTTTCAAGCCTGCTTTGAAATGGTCGTACTGTTTGTCACCGATGTAGGCCAGTGCATCGAGGAAAAGGAATTTGGGCATAAGCGGCGAGAGCGGATATTTTTCTTTCATGAAAGTCGTGTTCCCGTGTACCGTTCTGTTGTCGTTTTCGAGATAAGCGGCATAGGTGGCTTCGTAAATAGAATCTTGGACAGTGCTCATGCGTCGCAGATTATCCAAATAATGCGGATCGGCCATAGCTTGCGCATAGGGGCTTTCGGGGAATACAGAACGAATCTTATCCCGGTATATCCCTGCGGTGACGACATCTCCGTTACGCATGTACATGAGGTACATGTTATAGTATACGTCGAGTCGGTAGGGGTTCTCGGGGAACCGCTCTTCCAATAAGTTGAAGTTGGCGATGGCCGCCGGGTAGTCTTCGAGTTTGTTTTTGAGGATAATACCCATGTTGAACAAGCCTTCGGCAACGACTTCGTTCGATGTTTCCATTGCCTCCGGTGTCATAGGTATTTGTTTGAGGTAGAATTCGGGTTTATGGGGATCGTCGGCCGCGTCGGATTGTATGCTGTCGGGGTTTTCTTCATCGGGGAGAGAATTGTCGGCCAAATCTTCGTTTTCACTGTTTCCCGATTGCTCGGCAAAGTCGCTCATGGAGAATCCCGATTTGTTGCGACGACGCCAGTCGTCTTCGAGTTTTCGGCTACCCCAAATCCGTTGGAATTCGGTTTTACCGGCAGAAACCATAGGCTTGTTATAGAAATACCATGATTTGTCCCCAGAGAGAATCGTCGTATTTTGTTTGGCCGAGTTGTCGTTGTTGAACTGAGGCCCTTGTTGTTGGGCGAGATATTCTTCTCGCTGTTGTGCTTCGGCCTCTTCTTTTTCTTTTTTGATGAGGTTGTCGATGATTTTTTGTATGGCTTTGTTCCGGTCGTCTTCGCTCATGGCCGCCAAGTTTTGCAAACTGTCTTGCAGCTCGACATTTTGTGCATAGACAACCAGCTCGTCGAGGACGGACGATCGTCGGGAGAGCAGGTCGTATTGGGGATAGTCTTCTTTCAGTTGGGGAATGGCTTCGGCATAGCACGGTTGGGCATCGACATACTCTCTTCTTTCGAAATAGAGATTGCCGAGCGTGATTTGGCAGATGGCTTTTTCTATGCCGTTGCGAGTGCTCTTTTGATTTGCCAAGCGGTAGTTTTCCATCGCTTTGAGCGTGTCTTTGCGGGACAGGTAGAGATTGCCGATGGCGTAGTATATTTGATCGAGATATTCTTTGTTACGATCCCGGGAAGCCATACGGGTGAGTTTCTTTACTTCTTTCGAAATATCTTTCCCCGAATAGACTTCGGTTTGTTTGATCCGAGCATTGAATTCGGTTCGATAGGGTGGATTCATGCCGATGACTTTTCCGTATGTCTGGTATGCTTTCGTCGGATTTTGTGTGGCTGCATAGAGTTGCGCCAGCAGGAATGTCATTCGGATGCGTTGTTGTTTGCTCGAAGCAGACTTAATGGCCGTTTCGAGAAAAGGAATAGCTTTTTCGTATTCCCCTTTGTGAACAAGGTAATCGGCATTGACTGTCGCAAACCAGTTGTTTTGGGATTCGGGCAATTTCTCGTTGTTGATTTTGAGCAGTATATCTTCCGCTTCGTACAACCAGCCCATAGCGATGTAACACCGAGCTTGCCAAATGCGCGACTCTGCTACCAAATCGGGCATCCAAGTGAAATGGCGGGATATATAAAGGAAAGTCGCGGCGGCTCCGAGGAAATCGCCTTTGTAGTATTGTGCTTTTCCCATAAGCCTCCATGCGTTGTGAATAAACGGGTTGTATTCGTCCCGTTTCATATACTCCCGGTATTTGGGGTCGCTCATTTTTTTAGAATTTCTTTTCGGCCTTTTCTTAATGGAATGCAACTGTATGGCTTTCTGGCATTTCTCGATAGTCCGATCGAAACTTCCCGATGGTTGCGGGTCTTTGGGATTTGCATAGGCTTGTGCCGGATGCATGAGCAGGAGGTCCGTGAAATTATCCTCGTATCCTTCTTCCATCTCTTTGAGTTGTTCTTTGTAATTTTCTATTCCGTTGAAATAGACGTTGTAGCGGGTGGTAAAGCTATGGTAAAAACGTGTCACCGCCGTATTCTTTTTCGTGGAACAAGATACGAGTGTAAGAACAATAAATAAACCGATAGTATGTAGTATTCTTTTTTTCAATCGATGTTATAGGGATAATACTCCATTTTTTAAACTGAATTTTTCCTGTTTTATTGCTTTTTACCGGTTGCAGAATGTAGGTAGGAAGCTATAATTTTTACAACAAAATAGGCGATTATCAAGGTAAATACGATGGTTGCTCCCGCAGGGACGTCGAGCCAATAGGAGAGTAATAGTCCTCCTATGCCGCAGAGGAGATTGATTGCTCCCGACAGCCAAACGATATTTCGGAATTTGTGACAGAAAAGTTCGGCGATCATTTGCGGTAAAGAGAGTATGGAGATGAGGAGCATGATACCGACCAGACGAATGGTAAGAACCACGGCGGTCGCCACAAAAAATGTCATGATATAGTTGACGAGGCGTGTCTTGATACCGCGGGTGTGGGCAAAGTCGGCATCGAAAGCCGTATATACGATGGTCTTGTATTGCAACACGGTGTAGAAAATCAATAATGAGGCAAAGGCCGCAAAGATGAATATATCCGTGCGGGTGATGGTGAGAATGTTTCCGAAAAGAAATTCCGTGAGCCCCGGTGTGTAGCCGGGTGTCATGAAAATAAAAATGATCCCGATTGCCATGCCTAACGCCCATACGACCGCTATGGCAGAGTCTTCACGAACCGATTTGCCCCGAGACAGCCATTCGACTCCCAATGCGGAAAGGATAGCGAAAACAAGAGCCGAAAGCGTGGGATTGATGCCGAGGTAATACCCTACACCCAAACCACCGAAAGATGCATGGGTTATGCCCCCGGTAATAAATAGCATGCGGCGTGCGACGATGTATGTGCCGATGATGGCACTTGTTATGGAAATGAGTAGTATCGCCCACAAAGCATTTTGAAAGAATGTATAATTGAGAATGTCTATCATAAGCAATTATTTGTCGATCGTTCTTTGTTCATTGACAACGAGCAGTATTTCGTCTCGCAGTGACTCGGGGACGGCGATTTGTCGTAATTGCAAACTGCGTACCCACCCCGGCACATCTTCCGGTCGTAGCGTATAGAAAATTTCCCGAAAGAGTTCTATTTGTTCGGGTGTATAGCTGTCGGGTTCGATTCCTTTCCAAGCATCGAGCTCTTCGTCGTCGTAGTATTCTATTGTTTGGCTTACTCCGGCGAGCAGGCTGTCGCGTTCGCAAACGAGATGCCGTCCGCAACATTCTTGCGGAGGTTCTTGAATTTCGGTTTGAACTATTTTATTAGTTTTTTCAACCTGTTTTTTTAAATCCCGTCGATGGAAATAGTAAGTAACAATACCTAAAAGTATGATGGCTGAAATGAGTATAATCATAATCGTGTTCCTTCTTTTTCGTCCTTTTCAAGCGAGAAGCCTGCTTTACAGAGGTCTTTCCAATAGTTGGGGTATGATTTATCCACTACCGAAATGTCTTTTATCTTTATTCCCGGGAAGAGAAACGAGGCCGGGGCAAATGCCATAGCCATGCGATGATCGTCGTAGGTTTCTATGACCGGTGTAATCTTCGGAGCGATAGATTCTCCGTTCCATTCGAGTGATTTATCCGAAGATATTAGTTTATATCCTAATTTAATAAGTTCATTTTGTAGAGCGGATATGCGATCTGTTTCCTTTATTTTAAGGGTTTGCAGGCCTGTGAATTTGAACGGAAGCCCTATTAAACAGCAAGTTACGACAAGGGTTTGGGCTAAGTCGGGTTGCTCGGATAGGTCCTGTTCGTATAATGAAATGGTTTTGTCCGATTTTCTTAGTTTTATGCCTTCCTGAGAAAACAGGCTGGAAACACCCAGAGGTTCGAAAAGTGCGGCTATGCGGGCATCGCCTTGAAGGCTTTTGTTCGAGAGATTCGGCAAGAATATCTCAGCTTCGGGTGCGAGCGCCGCGATTTCATACCAATAGGAAGCCGCCGACCAATCCGGTTCTATTTGGAATTGCTTCGGGCAGTATCGGCCGGCCAGAACTCGTATGGTATTGTTGGAGCGGTGTGTCTCTATACCGAAATGAGACATCATTTCGAGAGTCATTTCGATATAAGGCGTAGAAACTATTTTGCCTGTGAGAGTCAGCTCCAATCCGTTTTGCATATAAGGTGCTATCATGAGTAGTGCCGATATGTATTGGGAGCTGACATTGCCCGGTAGAGAAAGCTCTCCGCCTCTTAGTTCTTTCCCAAAAATTTGCAAAGGGGGGAATCCTTCTTTGTCGAAGTATCGGATATCTGCTCCCAGAGAGCGTAGAGCATCGACCAGTATTTTTATGGGGCGTTGTTTCATTCTCTCGGAGCCCGATATGATACATTCGTAATCTCGTTTTTGAGCATAGTAGGCCGTGAGAAATCGCATGGCTGTTCCTGCTCCGTGTATATCGATCGAACTGTTTTTTTTCGTGAAAGCCTGTTTCATGACCCGTGTGTCGTCACAGTCGGACACGTTGGTTATCGGTATCGAATCGTCGCACAGGGCGTTTATGACGAGTGCCCTGTTGCTGATACTTTTGGATGCCGGCAGTTCGACTTCTATGTGGCAGTCGTGTGGAGCAAAGACTTTGTAATTCATTTGTTCGCTGTGGGTTTTGTCGCAAAATTAGCAAAAAAAGAGGAATGGTATGTATCATTTCTTTATTTACCGATGAAGTATTTCTCACAAATCTCTCTTTTCAGCATCTTTTGTTTTTGTAGTCTCTTTTATTTTTTGTCGCATAGAGGAGAAGGGCGGATAGTTGCCTTGTTGCCTTGATACGTTTCCTTTGTTGCAGATATTTTTTAACCCCTCCGTTGTTTCAACCCCCTCGCCCTGCGGGCACTCCCCCTATATTCCCTAACGGAAACACCCCGTAATGCCACGGGACACGGCAGGGGGAGAGGATTGGAAGTGGTGTTTCAGTTTCGGTATAAGGATAGCATTGTGCACTTCTCCCCTGTTCGTATGGTTGCGTCACACCCCGCAATGCTACGGGGTACGGCAGGGGAGGTGTTTAAGTGGCCCTCTGCTCATTCTTACTACGCCTAAACTAAATAAAATATGAGAGGATAGGGCAGATACTTGGTGGTTAAAAAACGTTATAATTGAATATATTTCCTATGGAAAATTGTTTTAATGGAAAATAGAGAATATATTTGTTGTGATATTTCTTGTAGAATATATTTCTATTGGAAAATAAATTAAGAACTAAATAATAAATTTGAAAAATGAAAATGCTGTTGAAACGTTATTGGCTCCCGGTCACGGGCATTCTATTAGGTGCTTTGGGCGGTTATCTTTATTGGCGGTTCGTAGGTTGTGCGACGGGCACGTGTCCCATTACTTCTTCCCCTTTTGCCAGTACGGTTTGGGGAGCAGCGATAGGAGGGTTGTTTGTGAGTTCATTTAAAAAAGAAAAGAAATATGATTAAACGAGTGTTGTTTTTGACGGTGGGTATACTATCGCTTATGCTTGCCGCCTGTGAAACGAAAGCGATAAATAATGGTAAAAAAGAAAATAAAATGAAAACGATCGAATTGACAAAGGCTGATTTTTTAAAGAAAATAGTGGATTATGAAAAAAATCCCGAGGAGTGGATATATTTAGGAGATAAACCGGCGATTATCGATTTCTATGCCTCTTGGTGCGGACCGTGTAAAATGGTGGCTCCGATATTGGAAGAGCTGGCTGTGGAGTATGACGGGCAGATTTATGTTTATAAGGTGAATACCGAGCAGGAACAAGAGTTAGCGGCATTGTTCAATATCCGTAGTATACCCTCGTTTTTGTTTATACCCATGAACGATAAGCCTCAAATGGCTATGGGGGCGATGCCCAAAAGTTCGTTTAAAGAGGCAATCGATGGTGTATTATTGAAAAAATGAGTAATTTTATGCCTCTTGTCGTAGATAAGAACCGTTGTCCGCAGAATCATCGTTGTCCGTTGATTTCGATTTGTCCGCAACAGGCCATCAGCCAGACCGGTTTCGGCTTGCCTCGTATCGATTCGGATAAATGTATCGAATGCGGGAAATGTGTCCGCCACTGTGGTATGAAGGCTATATATCGATTGGAAGATAAGTATGGAACCATTTTGTAAGATTCGTGATTTTTATAGAGCGATAACCGATTTTGAAACGAGATTTGAGAAGAGATACGGGCTTTGCCTGAACGAAGGGATGCTTTTGTGTTGCCTTCGTCAAGAGCCGAGGCTCTCTTCGGGAGATATCGCCAAGCAGTTGGGACTTACCCATTCCAATACATCGAAAGTGATTCGTTCGGTAGAAAAGAAAGGTCTCATCGAACGGATATTGGGCGATGACGACAAACGCCAGATGTATTTTTCTTTGACTCAGGAGGGCGAACGTTGCCTGAAAGAGCTCGAATGTTGCGATGTCGAAATTCCCGATGTGTTGAAAAAGATATTATAGTTGTGTAAAATTGAGAAGCTGTTTTAAATTTATAGAGAAATAATATTATCATTTCAAGCAGGTATGTTCCGGCCATATTGAGCCCCTGTTTCGCATCTAGAATCCCTTGATTTTTGTCAATAGCCCGCTATTGACTGCATATCTCGGACTCCCATCTGCTTCAACATAAGTCTCAATCTGTCTCGGAATAAATTTAAAACAGCTTCTGAATTTGATTCGGATAGTACGTTTGACCCCAAGTGGAGATTTTTACCACTTGGGGTTATTATTTGTATATAGTTTGGGCGATATGCCGAATATATGTAACTAAATAATAATATATACATTTAGTTTTGTTAGATATTTAAAAAATATTAAAAGTCTGTTCGAGAATTATGATTTCTTTATTTTTACAATAAAATTATATTATAACACGAGGTATATATGAAAAAATTATTGTTTACTCTTGCCATTTTGTCGGGAGGGGTATTGTCTGCCGCTTTTGCACAGACAACATCGAGAACCCTTCCAGATGAAGCCCGAAATGTTAAGAATGATCCTGTGCTTGTCCGGCAATTTTTGGAAAAGTCGAGGAATTTTCAGAAACGGCAAATGTCTTCTGAAAGAGGTTTTCAACAAGTTCGTCCCTTGACGCGTAAAAAATCAGATGTAATTATCGATGCGGCTCCTTCTCTTTCGAATCTGAAATTGAACGGAGCTGTCGTTTATGATGAGAATAAAGATGTCAATACCTTCGGACTCTATTCATTTTCGGCCCAAGCTCCGGTAACCCGGAAAGAAGTGACTCTTATTCCTCGCTTGTCTGCGAGCGGCGGAGCGATTTATTCCGATGGAAAATTATACGTTTATGATTATGCCATAGATTATGGATATGTGTCGTCGAGTCGTTATGCTGTTTATGATGCTGTGACCGGGGCAGAGCTCGATTATAAGAGTATGGGTTATTCGTTGGGGCCTGTTTATCGGAATGCGGCAGTGAGTTGTGCCAAAGACCCGGTTACCGGCAAGGTCTATTGCTGTTCTTATGGTTATAACGAGAAGACAAAGGAGTTGTGCTATGTACTTTCTACATGGAATCTCGAAGGTATGTCCAAAGACAGTATATCCCTTTTGTCGAAACCGATGCAGGTAATGGCTTGTGACTCTAACGGAAAACTTTACGGTATTTCGGCCAGTACGGCTACCGAGGGAAACAATGGCGGTATCTTGTATGAAATCAATAAAACGACGGGTACACTCCGGGAGATAGGAGATACACAAGTGTCTCCCAAATATACTCAGTCGGCTGTAATCAACACTTCTGACAATACGTTTTATTGGTTTGCCAATGAAGAAGACGAGGCTGCGAATCTTTATACGGTCGATTTGACAACAGGAGACGCCGCTTTGGTCGGAGCGTTACCTTATGGAGATCAAGTCGTGGGGGCTTATATTCCCGACCCCGAAGCTCTTGATGGAGCTCCTTCGGGACCAGAGAATCTGTCGGTCTCTTTCGAGAACGGTTCCCTTTCCGGTACTGTATCTTTCGATATACCGTCCGAGACATACGATGGAAATGTTTTGAACGGTGATGTGACATATAAAGTTTTGGGTAATGGCGATGTGTTGGCTACAAGTGTCGCGGCTGCCGGGACGAAGGTTTCATGTCCTGTGACCGTTCCTTCATCGGCCATTTATAAATTGGAGGTCGTTTTGTCCAATTCGGTGGGCGATAGTCCTAAAAGCGATATGACCGTTTATATCGGCAAGGACAGTCCTTTGGCGGTAAACAATTTGAAAGTGGTTCGGACCGGCGATGTAAATACGGTTTCATGGAATTCTCCTACGGGTACGAAAAACGGGGGATATATGAATGCGGACGATTTACGTTATAAGATCGTGCGTATGCCCGATAATGTTCAAGTCGCCACAAATCATGCCGACAGTGTTTTCTCCGACACATTCACGACCGAAGAGTTGGCTCTTTACTACTATGTGGTAACTCCTTATAACGATGGTATCGAAGGCGAGCCTGCATCTTCCAATTCGGTGAGTGTAGGAGATGCGTTACTACCTCCTTATTCACAGGATTTTACTGAGAAAAATTCTTTGGGATTGTTCACTGTGGTCGATGTGAATAACGATAATAAAACGTGGACTTATTCGAATGGTACGGTTCGGTATGCCTATCACATGAAGAATAATGCGGACGATTGGTTGATCACACCTCCTTTGAAATTGAAGAAAGGCTATATGTATGAATTTTCGTTCGATACGTATGTGTTGAGCGCTCGTTCCGAGGAAAAGATGGAAATCAAGATGGGAACGGCTGCCACGGTCGAGGCGATGAATACCGTCATTATGGAAGAGCGCACTTATACCAATACGAGAACGTCGCCCAAGACCGAGACTTTCTCGATCATGCCTGATGCCGATGGTACATATTACATCGGATTCCATGCGGTAAGCGATGCCAATAAGGGAAATCTGACTGTCGATAATATTAAGGTGGGAGAGCCCATGTCTATTCATGTTCCGGGAGAAGTAGAGAATCTCACGCTTATCCCCGGAGCAAAGGGCGCATTGTCTGTTACCATCGGGCTTACAGCCCCGACAAAGAATCTTGTGGGCGGAGATTTGACCGAGTTGACAGCCGTCGATGTGAAACGTGGAGAGACTTTGGTCAAGACGTTTGAATCCCCGGCAAAAGGGACTTCGCTTCAATTTGTGGATAATGGGGTTGTTTCCGGTTTGAATGTTTATAGTGTGGTCGCACGCAACTCGTTTGGAGAAGGGGCTGTTACGACCGATACCGTATTGGTTGGCATAGATGTTCCGTTGGCGCCTCAATCGGTAACTTTTACCGATGAAGGGAACGGTTCGGGCTTGCTTTCTTGGGATAGGGTTTCCGAGACGGGGGAAAACGGCGGATATGTAAATCCCGAGGAAGTGGTTTATACTGTATATGATGCCGATTCGAAAGTGGTTGCCGACGATGTGACGGGCGACCGCTACGAGCTTACTTCGTTGAATAGCGAGATGCCGCAGGTTTTGTCTTATTTCTCGGTGACCGCAAAGAATCAGAAAGGAGAATCGGAGCCTGCGCAATCCAACTCGCGGTTAGTGGGACCTTCATATCCGGCTCCTTATACCGAGTCGTTTGCCGATGCGACAATTACCAATGGCCCGTGGACAACCGAACTCCTTGCCGGAAAGAGTTATGATTCCGATTGGACTCCGCGAGCAGATCAATCACAGGATAACGATGGAGGAAGTGCCGACTTCCAGGGATATGCCGCCGGTGCTTCTACTCGCATTTACAGTCCGAAGATCGATATTTCGGCAGTCGATAATCCTCGTCTCAACGCTTGGATATTGATGCCGACCGGGGGTGTGAGAGTTCGTTTCCAAATTTCGGACGATTATGCCGATTGGCACGATGTGGATACTATCGAGGTCGCCGAAGAGTGGACTCGTGTGAATATAGACCTCGCGTCGTACAAATCCAAAAATTTGCGGATAGCCTTAGTGGGAGAGTGTCTCAAAGATTTCAATTTTGCCTATGCGGATCATATCGAAATTTGCGGTTATTTAGATAATAATCTTCAAGCGACAGGTATTGCCGGACCCGAGAAAGTCAATTTCAAGGAGGAGGCTAAATATGTCGTATCGGTTTTGAATGAAGGCGTGCGGGATGCCTCGCAATTTACGGTTTATTTGACCGATGAGGAGTTTAACGTGTTGGCGACGAAAACAGTAGAGTCACTGGCTGCTCAGAGTTCTGTGAATGTGGAAATATCCTATACGCCTTCTATCGAAATGGCAGGCTCGGAATTGACGGTTTATGGTGTCGTGGGTTATGATTCAGATGAGGAACAAGACGATAACCGTACGAAAACCGCGGTCGTAACCAAAGTGAATGGTTCTTCCTATCCCGTAGCGACCGGATTGACCGGTAACCGTGAGGGGGCGGCTGTTAAACTTGCGTGGTCGGCTCCGTCGCTCTCCAAACCGGTAGCCGAGGTTGTGACCGATGGGTTCGAGGATTATGACCCGTTTACCATCGATGGTTTCGGGGCTTGGACGGTAGCCGATGTCGATGGGGGGAATACTTATGTATTCGGAGAATCTCAATCTTGGCCTAATGCCGGACAACCGCAGGCGTTCATGATTTTCGATATGAATTCCGAGCATATAGCTGGATTGGGTGTCGATGAACGATTCATGATGGATAATTCTCATGGTTCCAAGTTGGCGGTATGCTGGTCTTCCGATCCTCAGACGACCGATCTCGGTCACAACGACGACTGGCTTATCTCCCCTCGTCTTGCCGATGGCGGACAGACCGTATCGTTCCAAGCGAAGGCTTATGATTCGAGCTTTACGGAATCGATAGAAGTATATTATTCGACAACGGGCAATGCTGTCGAAGACTTTACGAACAATTTGGCTAAGGTAAGTTCAGTGCCGGCAGATATGTGGGCTACTTATACTTACGACTTGCCTGCGAATGCCACCTATTTTGCCATACGTTGTGTATCGGCGAATGCATTCTTATTGGGTATCGACAATGTGGTTTATAAACCGCAACCGGTTCTACCCGAAGGGTTGGCTGTGGAGAGTTACAATGTGTATCGTAACGGGGAGCTGTTGGATAATACGGCTGCGACCGAGTTTACCGATAACGCTCCGTCCGACGGCGATAATGTTTATGCCGTATCGGTGGTTTACAACATGGGTGAATCTATATTGTCGGTTCCGTGTACGGTGGGGACTTCGGGTATAGAAAATAATTCGATGGATAATATTCGCGTATACGAGGAGAATGGTGCTATTGTCATTCGTGGTGCGGAGGGCAAGCGAGCCACGGTATCCGATATGTCCGGTATCGTATTGCATAACGATGTTTGTTCCGATGTCACGGTCATTTCGGTAAGCAGAGGCGTATATGTAGTTAAGGTAAACGGGAAAGCGATCAAGGTGATCGTTCGTTAAGGTATTTGTCGTGCATAAGAAAGGAGCCGTGACCGAATGCTCGGTCACGGCTCCTTTCTTATTGTGTTATATCGGCGTGCGGAAGAGCGAGAAGTTCACGCTCCCGTAACTACGGTGCTGGTCGAATAGGGGGTGAGTGGAAAAATCATTGTTTTTGGAATGTTCGAGAACGAAGATTCCACCCGGTTTCAAAAGTCCCCTCGATAGCACTTCCTGCGGCAGGGTTTCCAACCGGGGCAGATCGTAAGGTGGGTCGGCGAAAATGAGGTCGAACTGTTGCCGGCAGCTTTGTACGAACTTGAACACATCTCCCTTGATAGGAGTCAGATTCGGGTCGTTGAGTTGTTGTTGGACTTTGCGGATAAAATTGTATTGTGTCGGATAGATTTCCACGCATACCACCCGGCTGCATTCGCGCGATAATAATTCGAAACTGATGGCTCCTGTTCCGGCGAATAAATCAAGGGCTTCAATGCCCTTGAAATCGATCAGGTTTTCGAGTACGTTGAAAATGTTCTCCCGCGCGAAATCGGTCGTCGGTCGAGCTTTTATATTCGTAGGGACGTCGAAGCGTCTGCGTCCGTATTTACCGCTAATAATTCGCATATTGATTCTGTTTTTCCATTTTTCTTGCAGTCTCGGCAAAGATAATATAAGGTGGGAGAAAGACAAAGCGAGCGGGTTTACTTTTCTTGTCGGTCCACTTTGTATGTTCGTATCCGGGGGTAAAGGCGATGGGATAAGAATATTGGTTAGCAATTATCGTGTCGAATGCGGTTAATTGTGTCGGATAAAGTATAGCTTCCCAAAGTTTCTTTCTGTAACATATAATATAATAGAATTCGTATTGAAACTGAAAAATGAAACGGACGATTTTTTTCTCCATGAGCTTTTCTCTATATTTGCGGCATTCGCCACCAATATAAGATGCAGCTCGGCATAGCCAAGTCGGAAATGAGATTTCGGTTTGCCTTTGCGCTCACCTTTCGCTATATTTGTAGAATATAGGATGTGGTTCGGCATAGTCAAATCGGAAATAAGATTTCGGTTTGCCTTTGCGCTCACCTTTCGCTATATTTGCATTTGTTGTAGAATAAAAGGGAATTGTAGTTTTTACGAGTAAAAAGGGGAATGATTTTAGATACATTGTTTATAGAGGGTCTCTCGAATTTCGTACATGGTCTGTCAACGGCTTTTTTTCTATATTTCGGAATCAAATTGGTTTTCTTTCGGGTTACGAATCGGCCTCTTTTTATTTTGGGGTGTCTTTTTTGCCTGTGGGGAGTCCAAGACTTGAAAGACTTGTTATTGTATATAGATACTATCGGCGATTCTCCATATTATTCTACTATTCTTTTATCGATAGATATGTGGGCGGTTCCTCTTTGTGCGCTTTTCTTGTTGGAGATATTGTCCCCCGGGTTCGCCACTCTCCGTCGAGTCCTTTTGTTTGAATTACCATTGGTTTTATTTACCGTCGTTTATATCATGACCGGTTTATTCGAGGTTTATATGTCGAGTGTCGTTTATACGGCGGTAGTTTGTGCATTGGTAGTCTTGTTTATAGTCGTGAGGGTGAGGAGGTATAACCGGTATATGCGTGATAACTATTCTTATACCGAGCGTATTAATGTGCAGTGGCTGATGAACAGTATGGCTATTTTGGCCGTGTGTCTGTTGTCTTGGTTGTATGTTTGTACGAATGTCAGCCATTTGGGCGATATGTTTTATTATATTTCATCTACTGTATTGTGGGCGGTTGTTTTGTATTATAGTTTGCGTCAAGAATGGATTCCTCAGGCGCAAGATATGGAGTCGGAGGAAACGGGTGTATCCCGTAATTTCGTTTCGCAGATGGGAGGCAAGCTCGAAGAGTATATCCGAGAGAAGGAACTCTATCTGAACCCCAAATTGTCGTTGTCGGACTTGGCGGTCGAGATGGGAACAAACCGAAGTTATTTATCTAATTGTCTGAATAACGAATTGGGTATCACTTTCTACGATTATATCAACTCGTTCCGGTTGGAAAAGGCGAAAGAGATTCTCGATGACTCCGGTTTCGAGGGCTGTATCGAAGATGTGGCGATTAGCAGTGGGTTTAATTCTGTTTCTACATTTCGTCGTTCTTTTCAAAAAAAATACGGTTGTACTCCTTCGCAATATCGGAAAAATGTCTTAGGACATAGATAGTTGCCTTGAAGAATCTGTTAAGGGAGAGTAAATTGTTCAGGCTCAACCAAGACAATCAAAAAACTATGGGATCTTTTTTAATCCCTCTCCTCAGAAACAGGTTTCTTCGGTGCTTTCTCTATACTAGGCCAACTTTTGTTTATTGGTCGGTTTCGAAACTATTTAGAAGCTGTTTTAAATTTATTGAGAAATAATATTATCATTTCAAGCAGGTATGTTCCGGCCATATTGAACCCCTGTCTTGCATCTTGAATCCCTTGATTTTTGTCAATAGCCCGCTATTGACTGCATATCTCGGACTCCAATCTGCTTCAACATAGGTCTCAATCTGTCTCGGAATAATTTTAAAACAGCTTCTTATTTGAAATAAAAAAGGCTGTCTCCCGACAGCCAATTTGTAAACCTTAAATCTAATACTATGAAAAAACATAGTACAAATGTATAACTGTAATTCTTATTTTCCAAATCAAGGCCTTAAAAAGGTTGATGATTTAACATAATTTGAGTGAAATCAATTGATTTTGTTAACTAGTTTGTTTTGCTCTTATTTTCTTGGGAACGAGAAAAGTATTTATGAAAGAAGAGCAGCTGATAATCTATGGAATTGTTCCAATAGGCATGGTTGTGTCCTCCGGGACGTTCGATATAATCGTGTTTTATATTACGGGTGAGTAATGCCTGATGTGTTCTTCGGTTGACTTCGAGAAAGAAATCGTCTACTCCGCAGTCGATGATAATGGCGAGATCTCCGTCGTTTAGAGAGGGGATCAGGTTAATAACGGTGTGTTCGTCCCAGCGTTTTTTATTGGCTACGAATTCTCCCAACTGGTCTTTCATTTTCCAGTTCGTAGGGAAAGGGCGGATATCGAGACCTCCGCTGGTGCTGCCTACGGCTCCGAAAACGTCGCGGTGACGGATTGCATTCCACATGGCTCCGTGTCCTCCCATACTGAGCCCGGAAATGGCTCTTGCCTTGCGATCGGGTATGGTACGGAAGTGGGAGTCGACGTATCGAATCACTTCGTCTGATATATAGTCTTCGAATTGCATGTCTTTATTGCGGGGGCTGTTCCAGTACCAACTGTTAATTTTCCCATCGGGGCAAACGATGATGAAGTTGTAGAGGGAGGCGATTTGCGGCAACTCGGGTTTTATTTTCAGCCAAGCCGAATAATTGTCTCCGCATCCGTGTAGGAGGTACACTACCGGGTAACGGGTGTCGCTATGGGTGTAGCTTTCGGGGAGGATAATTACGTTTTTGAGGTCGTGCCCCATTTTGCTATGTATAGTTATCGTGTCGACTTGTTGAGCCGAAAGAGTAGCGACACATAGGAATAAAGTGAGCAGTAAAGAAATGTTTTTTTTCATGGGTGTAATTTTTAAAATTTATCGTTTTACATATTCGGTAACAAAATCTATATTGTCGAGTAACAAGTGACCGGGGGCGTTATAGAATTGTAATCCGGTAATTTCTCCGGCTTTAACTTGGGAAATAAAAAAGTCTTTACCGATTTCGTCGCTTAACAGTGCCTGCCAAGCGGTATCGGAAGCATCGAGGGTTTGTCCGTCTTCTCCTTCGGTCGTTGCCAATATATCGGTGAGGATAATTCGTTGTTCCTCTTCGGGTAACTCTTCTTCGGGTTCGAAAAGATTGTATTCGTCATCGTCGCCGGTGATTTGTCCGATGAGGTCTTCGCTATCTTCGTAACTGCTGATCTGTCCGGAAAGCCACCATTCGCCGTTCCATTGAATGAATCCGGTACGTAAAATGAGAGACGGGTCTTTCATATTGCGGGGCAGCCCTACCAGCGAGCGGTTGGTCGCTTCGATAATCCGGTCGGTCGCTATGTGGCGGAATCGGGTGATTGTCTCATCGGCGTTTTCGTAACGGAAATAGCCGGTATATTTGTGTCCCATACTCGACAGGGAGGCATACAAAGGGGAATCCTCTCCCAATACTTCGGCGAGCCAGCGGGGTGGTGTGAGCCGCATAAATTCGGTTACGTGGTTGAATCCGAAGTCGTTACAAAGCAGGTTTACCATATCGGGTATTTGCTCGTCCATACCGGCTTCTTTGGCTTCTTCGGCAAGGGACTCGGCTTGGTCTTCCAATAAGAAACCGTTGTTGAAGAATAGATAGGACTGGGTACAAAGCCAAAGGAAACGGGCGTGCAATGCGTAAAGGTTATGAGATTCTTTTTCGTCGATTCGGAAGTATTGGAGTAGCTTTTCGTTTTCGGGAGCCGATTCGTATTCGGTCTCGAATATTTCCATCACGTCGGAGGCTATCGCGGCGAATGTATCGAGTGTGGGTGAATAGGGTATGTCGAGGTTGTTGAGTTGCATGTGGTAATGCCACACGAGGAATTGTACTTCTTCGATGTTGATTTCGCCGGGCGTATAGTCTTCGTCGAGTGTGTAAAACGGGAGCGGTTTTCCGAAGCGTTTACCGTGAATGCGAGTGAAGGCTTGAAAAATACCGGTTTGTGAAATAATATCCTCGAAATAGGCCGTGAGGATGCAAGCAAGCTCTTTTTGCTCGGTCTCGTCTATTTTGCGATAATCGCTTTCGTCGAGAGAGGTTTCGACGGCTCGAATGGCAGCCAGAACTTTATTGGCCAATGTGATGTAGTAAAGGTCGGTGGGTGCTGATCCGGAGTAAGGATGCAATGTTTTCCAATCGCCGTTATATATGCGCTGTTTGTCGGTATTCATGCGAAACTTGTATTATGTGTCTACAAAAGTAGTTATAAATTGGGAAAAGAGTGGCGTATTGCAGCGTTTTATTATTTCTGTTACACGGTTTCCCATTATAAAACGAGTTATAAGGGATATTTGCAGATGAAAAAGCCGGGCCTCATCGTACAATCGAAAGGAAAGTATTGATTATCGAGGATAAAATAATTGACTTTGTGACCTAAAAGACATAGAGCCATAGAGATGGCCTACAATATTAATAGCGTTTGCTATTTGTTCCATACAGAATGAAACGTCGGAAACTTCATTTGATATGAACGGGAACAAGTTGTAAGCGTCCTGCTTTGCATGGGCGTGACTTGCCGTTCATAACACCAATTCCGACGGGTGCATTCTGGGCAGTTTCGTCCATGCTTTGTATCCGTTGAATTTGTTGTATTATGAACATTGGCATTCGCATAGAATTTGAATGCCAATGGATTTTATCATTAAGCATGCCTCCCCATTGTACACAATTTTCAAATGGGTATCGGGGCGTTTTTTCGTGCGGGGAAAACGAGGAGAGTATTACCGCACGAAAACCTATATTTCGATAACGTTAATTTGGAGCATTGGATTGTTGTCGCCGGTTGCGAATGTTTATGCCCGTGGGTTTACCGAGTCGAGGTCGAGTCCCACTTTTGTTTCGCCCTATTATTTTGGTCCCAATGCTTTCCCGATTCCTGATGTACTGACAAAAACCAGTGATAAACTTAAAATTGAATTGGCAGGAGATTACTATTGTGGCAAGAATTATACAACGGATATTTTTCTGAAAACCCATATCCCCTTATGGACGCATCGAGCCAATCTTTCGCTTTGGTGGCCTGTGATTGAATGGTACGATGATACAAAAAACAAAGGTAAAATGTCGGGAGATGTATACCTCAGTATAGACATGCAGCTCTTCGAAGAACGAAGAATAGTGCCATCGTGGACTTTAAGAGCTGCTCTCAAAACCGCTTCGGGAGGAGGTTGCGAAATCGACCGTTATTATGATTGTCCCGGTTATTTTTTTGATACCTATTTTGGTAAAACGTTCCAGATTGCAAGCGCCGTGATACAGATTTTTTCCGGTGGCGGATTCTTATGTTGGCAAACGGACAACGGCAGGCAAAATGATGCGGTTCAGTATGGAGTTTTAGTTGGGTTACGATTGGGAAATTTCAGTATAAGCGAGACTTTTGGCGGATATAATGGTTGGGAATCAAATTCTAAAAAAATATGGACATTTGGCTCATGATTGCCCTATGTCTTTGAAAACAAAACTTTCGTATGTCATATCCAATTGGGAGATCGGTGCGATGTTGCAACATGGTTTGTCCGATTATCCTTATACTCAGCTACGAATCGGCATTTCTTATTCTATCGATATTCTCAATCGGGAATGAGTTTTTTGAGCTTTTTACGATAAAATTTATTCTATGCCTGCCTTGTGTTTGTTTGACAAGTCTGTCTAAAAATAGGTAGCGCTCCGGTATCACCAAATAAATTTGTTTCTGCTCTCACCTTTCGCTATTTTTGTCTCGGAATTATGAAAAAAGGAACAGAACAAGAAGAACAGGTCGCGCCATTGGCTGCCGGCTTGCATGCGTGGTATGCCGAGAATCACCGGGTGTTGCCGTGGAGGGGTATTACCGATGCGTATCGTATTTGGATTTCGGAGATTATTTTGCAGCAGACCCGGGTAGTGCAGGGCTTCGAGTATTACAATAGATTCATATCCCGATTTCCCGATGTGCGGTCTTTGGCTGCCGCCGATGACGACGAGGTGATGAAACTGTGGCAAGGATTGGGCTATTATAGCCGGGCCCGTAATTTGTTGACTGCTGCGCGTCAGGTGGTAGAACGATTCGGTGGGGAGTTCCCGACGACTTACGAAGGTATACGTTCTTTGCAGGGAATAGGGGATTATACGGCGGCAGCGGTAGCTTCGTTCGCTTATGGGTTGCCTCATGCCGTGGTGGACGGTAATGTGTATCGGGTTCTTTCCCGAATTTATGGTATCGATACGCCTATCGACACGACCGAGGGACGAAAGTTGTTTGCCGCTCTTGCCGACGAGTTGCTCGACCGGAAAGACCCGGGCGGGTATAATCAGGCGTTGATGGAGTTCGGTGCACTGTATTGTGTGCCTCGCTCACCTCAGTGCGGAAGGTGTATTTTTGCCGACCGTTGTATGGCTTTGGCGACTCATCGAGTAGAAGAGTTACCAGTGAAACAGGGTAAGACGGTGGTAAAACCTCGTTATTTCAATTATTTTTATGTGAGACAGGGCGGAGATACTTGGATTCGTCGGCGAGAGGGGCGTGATATTTGGCGTAATTTGTATGAGCTTCCGCTTATCGAGACCGATGAAGAACAGGGGCTCGATGACTTGCAGCGTAGCGGTATTTGGGCAGAGTTGTTTCATGACGCCGGACAAGTGGGTGTTTCGTCTCAGGTGTATAGTTGTAAGCATGTGTTGTCGCATCGTATCATTCATGCCCGTTTTTACATGGTGGAGACGGAGTTTGCTCCCGATATGACCGGGTATATGAAGATTCCTGTGGAACGATTGGGGGACTATGCCGTGTCGCGCTTGACCGAAAGTTTCTTGGAAAAGTTGTCAATGAATTATCCTTCGTTGTTTTGAGACCGCATAATCTTACTTATTCATACGGGTAAGGAAAGGGATAGTCACTATTTATATAAACGAGGCTGATGTGCTGAATGTCGCTATGTTTGGGGGCAGTCGAAATCAGAGGGGATTTTTTATGTGTCTAACTCCTGTCATCAGAAACTATTGTTTCTTCGGTTTCTCCCCTTTAACCCCTCTCATCGTCGCTACCGCTCCTCTGTTTCTCCCCTATATTTTGCGTTGTAACACCCCGTAATGCTACGGGACACGGCAGGGGAGAAGGTTAGAGTGTTTTGTCGCTAAAATTTGTTTCTGCTCTCGGTTTGCACTATCTTTGACACAACATAAAACAATCGAATGATAGAAAGAGTAATCATATTGGATGCTGTCGATCCGGTAGCGTTTTACGGCGTGAATAACGCGAATGTACAGTTGATTAAGAATTTGTTCCCGAAAGTGCGTATTGCCGCCCGCGGGAATGTGATGAAGGTGATCGGCGATGAGAAGGAGACCGAGGTTTTCGAGGAGAAAATCAAGTTGCTTGAAAAACATTGCGCCGAATATAACCAGTTGAGCGAGGAGGTAATCATCGATATTATCAAGGGCGATGAACCGCAAGCGATAAAACCGCAGGAGAACCTCATTATTTACGGAGTGAACGGTAAACCGATTACGGGGCGTACGCCAAACCAAAAGAAACTGGTGGAGGCTTTCGCCAAAAACGACTTGACTTTTGCGCTCGGTCCGGCGGGGTCGGGCAAGACTTATGTAGCGATAGCACTTGCGGTGAAAGCGTTGAAAAACAAAGAGGTGAAGAAGATTATCCTGAGCCGTCCGGCTGTGGAGGCAGGAGAAAAATTGGGCTTTCTGCCGGGGGATATGAAGGATAAAATAGATCCTTATCTGCAACCGTTGTACGATGCTTTGCAGGATATGATTCCGGCAGTGAAGCTGAAAGAGTACATGGAGACGAACGTGATACAAATCGCTCCGTTGGCATTTATGAGGGGGCGTACGTTGAGCGATGCGGTGATTATTCTCGATGAGGCGCAGAACACGACCACACACCAGATAAAAATGTTTCTTACCCGATTGGGTATGAATGCGAAAATGATCGTTACCGGCGATATGACGCAGATCGATTTGCCTGCGTCGCAGACTTCGGGGTTGATACAGGCGATAGGGATTTTGAAAAATGTAGAGGGTATAGCCCGAGTGGAATTCAACAAGAAAGATATCGTGCGACATAAATTAGTACAGCGTATTGTCGAGGCTTATGAAAAACACGACGAGAAAGTACGCAAGGCTTCCATGTCTAAAAAGTATGAACAAGCCGAGAAAAAAGGAGAAGAGTAATGGGCGGTAACCCGTGGAGAAAATGGTTGGGAGAGAGTGACGAGCCGGGTCGTAACCGATTGCAGGCTTTTGTTTATTCTCGTTTGTGGATGGGGGTATTTCCTTCATTCTTGGCAGGATTCGCTGTTATATTCCTTATTTGTTACTGGGGGAATCTGCCTGTCGAGAAGTCGTCTAACAAGGCTTTGCTCTCCGGACTGTTATGCGTGGTGGGTTATGCGATAGGGGTTTGGGCTGCCGTAGCTCCCGATAAAGACGATGAGGAAGACGAGGTAGAGGATTCGACCGGAAGGGCGAGTTGGATAGATAAAGTGAAGTTAGCCGTTTGTTGTTTGGCATTAGTCGCTATATTCGCTTATCCCAGCATAGAACGGGTACTTAGCGGTGAACGAACCATTTTAGAGGGTTGTGTCGAACTGATGGGAAAATGCTTGATGATTGTCTGCTTGTTTGTTCCCGTTTATATCCGTTTAAAACGAAAGTCGAGAGGGAGTTTGAAATAGATTTATCTTAATCTTGCAATCGGTACACTATCTCGTTTTTATGTTGTATCTTTGCGCACAGATGTGAAAATGGGCTGCGCCTAGGAACTCTCAAATGAATTTGTTACAGCTCTCGGCTTGCACCGTTTTTTGCAAGGTCATTATCGAAGACGAATAACCGATTATAGTATAAACAGAAAAAGTATTACAGAAATGAAAAATGCTTTGGTAAAAACCGATTTCAAATTTCCCGGACAGAAGAGTGTGTATCACGGCAAAGTGCGCGATGTATACAATATCGACGACGAGCTGTTGGTGATGGTGGTCAGTGACCGTATTTCGGCATTCGACGTGATTCTTCCAGAGGGTATTCCTTACAAGGGGCAGGTGCTGAACCAGATTGCCGCTAAGTTTTTGGATGCTACGTCGGACATTGTCCCGAACTGGAAGGTGGCTACTCCCGATCCGATGGTGACCGTGGGGCTGCGTTGCGAACCATTCAAGGTAGAAATGGTCGTGCGGGGATATTTGACGGGACATGCATGGCGCGAGTACAAGGCCGGCAAACGAACGCTTTGCGGTGAGACGATGCCCGAGGGCATGAAGGAGAACGAAAAATTCCCGCATCCTATCATCACGCCGACTACCAAAGCCGATGAGGGTCACGACGAGGATATTTCGAAGGCGGAGATTATCGCCAGAGGTATCGTCTCGAAAGAGGACTACGAACAGTTGGAGAAATATACGTTGGCGTTGTATCAACGGGGCTGCGAGATGGCTGCTCAAAAGGGGCTTATTTTGGTGGATACGAAGTATGAGTTCGGCAAAATAGGCGATAAAATCATTCTCATCGACGAGATTCATACGCCCGATTCTTCGCGCTATTTCTATGCCGAAGGTTATGAAGATCGTCTTGCCCGTGGCGAGGAACAACGTCAGTTATCGAAAGAGTTCGTGCGTCAATGGTTGATTCAGAATGGATTTCAGGGTAAAGAGGGTCAACAGGTTCCCGAAATGACCGAGGAATACTGCAACAGCGTGTCGGATCGCTATATCGAGCTATATGAGCATATCGTGGGCGAAAAGTTCGTGAAAGCCGAGGGCGAGGACGTTGCCGCCCGTATCGAAAAGCACGTGACCGATTTTTTGAACAACCGTAAAAAATAACCGGTAAAAATCGATTGGTGACGAATGGATTATAAAGCGGAGGGAATAAAGCCTTATGACGAGGAGACGGACAAGACGACGCAGGTGCGGGAGATGTTCGATTCTATCGCTCCGGCTTATGACACAATGAACCGGACAATGACACTGGGTATAGACCGGTGGTGGCGTCGGGTGGCCGTGAAAATGTTGCGTCGCTATTCTCACCGTCGTATTCTCGATGTGGCTACGGGTACGGGTGATTTGGCGTTGCTACTGGACGAGCGTCTGCATCCAGACTGTGTCGTGGGTATCGATTTGTCGGAAGGCATGTTGCGCATAGCTCGTGAGAAAGTGACCGAGCGAAATGCACAAGAGCGGATTCTTTTCGAGGTGCAGAATTGCTTGTCGATGACATTCGACGACAACAGTTTCGATGTGGTGACGGTCGCCTACGGGGTGCGTAATTTTGAACATCTCGAAGATGGTTTTCGGGAGATGTACCGGGTGTTGAGTCCCGGCGGCGCACTGTGTGTGATCGAGTTGTCCACTCCCGAAAGATTCCCGTTTCGCCAGCTTTATAAGTTCTATACCTATACGTTTATTCCTTTCGTGGGTCGGTTGGTGTCGAAAGACCGCCGGGCTTACAGCTATCTGCCCCGTTCGGTAGCGGCCGTTCCACAAGGTGAGGATATGCTCACTATTTTCCGTCGTGCGGGTTTCGGCCATTGCTATTGTCGTCGGCTTACTTTCGGCGCTTGCACGATTTATATCGGAGAGAAGTGAGAGGAGATATTATTGAGGTGTAACAAGGCCGGAGTATTTATTAGATACTTCGGCCTTGTTTTATTTAGGTTCAGTAGGAAATCGGAGGGGATTTTTATGCATCTAACCCCTCTCCTCAGAAACTATTGTTTCTTCGGTGTTTCCCCTATATTTCTAACGCAATACCCCGTAATGCTACGGGACACGGCAGGGGAGAAGGGATATAAACAGACTGATGAGATGTCGTTTTCAACCCCTCCGTCACTACGTGCCACCTCCCCTATATTTTGCGTTACAAAACACAGGGGAGGAGTTTTAAATGTTTCCGATTGTGAAACAGAAATACTCTATAAAGCTACGGGGACATGGAGGGAAAGGAGGTTTAAAGTTTCGCTTCAATGGCGATATGCACATCTCTTGCGTTCTAAACGTAGACTTTCTCATCATTGCATAAGGATAGTTTTAGTAATAAAATAGGGTATCTCACTCTTCATCAGCCGTTTCCCCGTAGTATTACAGGGTGTCCACATAGATCGGAACAGAGGAGAAGTTGGAATACTTCTCGACCTTTCCTTCTGTGTCTCATTGAGGGGAGTTTATAAAGAAAGAGCTGCCGATTGGCAGCTCTTTCTTTATGGATAGATAGTTTGGTCCAATTATTTCTTGGCCGGGCATGTGGGCTTGATTTGTTTGAAGAAATCGTTGCCTTTGTTGTCGACGAGAATGAATGCGGGAAAATCTTCCACTTCGATTTTCCAGATGGCTTCCATGCCGAGCTCGGGATATTCGAGGCATTCGATACTCTTGATATTGTTTTGAGCGAGGATAGCGGCCGGACCTCCGATACTGCCGAGGTAGAATCCTCCGTGTTTCTTGCAGGCGTCGGTGACAGCTTGGCTGCGGTTTCCTTTTGCCAACATAATCATAGAGCCCCCGTGACTTTGGAAGAGGTCTACGTAGGGATCCATTCGACCGGCTGTCGTGGGACCCATCGACCCGCAGGCCATGCCTTTCGGCGTTTTTGCCGGACCTGCATAGTAGATGGGGTGGTCTTTGATGTACTGCGGCAAGTCTTCGCCCCGGTCGAGCCGTTCTTTGAGTTTGGCGTGCGCAATGTCCCGACCGACGATAATCGTTCCGTTGAGCGACAGACGTGTGGCAACGGGGTATTTATCCAACTCTTTGAGAATTTCGCTCATAGGTTGGTTGAGGTTTATTTTAACGGCGTTGCCTTCACCGGCTTGGCGGAGTTCTTCGGGAATGAGCTCGCCGGGGTGACTGTCGAGCTTCTCGATCCAAATACCGTCCTTGTTGATTTTACATTTGATGTTTCGGTCGGCCGAGCAGCTCACTCCTAATCCTACCGGGCAGGATGCTCCGTGGCGGGGCAGACGGATAATGCGTACGTCGTGTGCCAGATATTTACCGCCGAATTGTGCGCCGAGTCCGATACGGTGCGCTTCTTCCAAGACTTGTTTTTCCAACTCGATGTCCCGGAAAGCTCGTCCGAATTCGTTTCCGGTCGTGGGCAGACTATCGTAGTAGTGGGTGGATGCCAGTTTCACGGTGAGCAAGTTTTTCTCGGCCGAAGTCCCGCCGATGACGAATGCAATGTGATAGGGCGGACAGGCTGCCGTACCCAATGTTTTCATTTTTTCCACCAAGAAAGGAACGAGTGTCCCGGGGTTGAGAATGGCTTTCGTTTCTTGGTAGAGGTATGTCTTATTCGCCGATCCACCGCCTTTGGTGACGCAGAGGAATTTATACTCCATGCCTTCGGTAGCTTCCAAGTCGATTTGCGCGGGAAGATTACATTTGGTATTTACCTCGTCGTACATGGTAAGGGGCGCGTTTTGGGAGTAGCGCAAGTTTTCCTCGGTATAGGTTTTGTAAACGCCGAGGGAGAGAGCTTCTTCGTCGCAATATCCCGTCCAGACTTGCTGGCCTTTCTCTCCGTGAATGATTGCCGTACCGGTGTCTTGACAGAAAGGAAGTACTCCTTTGGCGGCCACTTCGGCATTGCGGAGGAAGGTGAGCGCTACGTATTTATCGTTTTCGCTGGCTTCGGGATCGCTCAAAATCTTAGCTACCTGTTCGTTGTGCGAACGACGAAGCATAAACGATACATCGCGGAAGGCGGCGTTCGCCATAGCGGTAAGACCTTCCTTTTCGATTTTCAAGATGGGTTTCCCTTCGAACTCGCTTACAGATACATAATCTTTCGTGAGCAAATAATACTCGGTCGTGTCTTCGCCGAGCGGGAACATGGGTTGATACTTAAACGGTGTGATAGCCATAGTTATATGTTATTTAGTATGTTTTGTCTGACGATGGGGAGACCGAACGAGGTGTAGGCAGGCTCCGGCGATCGTGTTGCAAAAATAATGAAAGGCGGGTGCAGAATAAAACAAATTCGTTTGTTTTTTATGCCCAGCCGGCTCTTATTTTCGCTCGCAGGACAAAAATAAAGAATTTTTTCGGTAATTCATCTTTTGTCGTGAAATCTTTCGAGGAAGAGGTACAATGTATGAAGCTGCCATAAAAACGGCCTGGACCGGGGTTTACTTTGCCGTACCATATATGGCTAAACTAATCATTGAATTTATGGAAAAGAATTATCAAAAAGAAAATCGCAATCTGCGAAAATCACGCGATTTGCTCGTGGAACGAATCTTACATCGGTATCCTGCCCGGAGGGTCGATAGCGATGACGATTTGTTCGATGCTTTGGAGGAATACGACTCGTATCGGAACGAACGGTATGAGTGTCTTGCCGACGACCAGAGCAAGCTGTGCAAATTGTTTATGTCGAACCCGAAAATGGGAGCGTTTATCTCGGACGTTATCGGCGGGGAGGATGCTCTTATCGCTTGTGTACGTTACTTCGGGAAGGATATGCTCGATTGTGCCGAGGACGAGGGGCGCATGGAAGAGGTTCGTAAGGCGAACGACGAGTACCTATCACGCATGGCACGATTCGGCGAATTGGAAAACCAAATGCGGGAGAACTTGAAAAACAGCACTCGTTGTATGGAGCGTTTCAAGTCGGAGAAAGGAATGAGCGACGAGGAGTTCGAGGGTTTTCTCGACCGGGTGTATCATTTGTGCAACCATGTGTTTATGGGAGAATTGAACGACGAAGTTCTCGGGTTACTTTTCAAGGGGTTGTATTACGATCGTGACCTGTCTTGTGCCGAGCGGGAAGCCGAGGTGCGTGGACGTAACGAGCGTATCGTTTTCGAGAAACGGGAACGTAACGGCGATTCGTTACCTCCTTTACGAAACGGCGGCAGTTTCGAGCCCGATTCCGATCTTTCGCCTGTATTCGGAAACCGTCGCCGCCGTAGCGTGTGGGACTTGTAGATTTTTGAAAAGGGGATTGAAACAGCTTCTAAATTATTCTAATTCTTATGTTTTTATTGTATTCTAAAATGAAAAGAGAGATGAAAAATTTTTTATTGAAATGGAAAAAGCCGCTTCTTTGGTTGACCGGTTTTGTATTGTTGGTACTGTGTTGGCAAGTTTGGGACGGACTGTTCGATGCCGGGTTGGTATTGGCGGCGATCGTGCCGGGTATGTCGGGCGGAAAAATCGTAGTCAACGAACCGTTGACGACCGATATTGTTCGTGAAGGGAGTCCCTCTCTGTTGCGTAGCGAAGTGGATAAACGCATCGTGAAAATACGTCCGATGTCCACGCCTATCGATCAGTTGTCACGGTGGAACGGTTCGCGGAAGGCTTCGTCGATGATTGTCGATTATTATTCGGTCGATGTGAAACCTACCAAGTCATATATGAAGGCCTCGTATGTGGCTCCCGGGGCATCGACCGTTAACGACTCGCATAAAAAGGCGACTATCAATGCCGTGGACAACAGCATATTCGAGGTGTCGGAAACTTTGTTGGTTCAAGGGGTAAAAGGGTATGATCCCGACGGGGAGATGTCGAATGCCGACTTGGTGCTTTATATCGCCGCAAAAGACGAAGATACGGGGGCATTGACCGTCTATCCCATCAATGGTTCCAAAATAGGTTCGGTGACCAACTGCGTGCCGTCTATTCCCGTGAATACGCCGCTTATCCGTATGGGGCGTGCGGCAACGGAACTCGATGTGCAGACGGCACAATTCGCCGCTTTGCCTATCAAGAGTCAGAATTTTTGCCAGATATTCAAAATGCAGATCGAGCAATCGACTTTCCAAAAAATAGCGAATAAAGAGGTCGAATGGGATTTCTCGGATGCCGAGGAAGCTGCTATTTACGATATGCGATTGGGTATGGAAAAGAGTTTTATGTTCGGTGTGAAGAACACGATTTTCGACCCTCGTAAAAAGGAGAATGTGATGCTGACGGGCGGTATCTGGTGGCAGGCCGGAAATCATTATACCTACAATCCTACTGTGGAGATGACACAGAACGATTTGATCGATATGATGCGACAGGCTTTTACCGGGAACGGAGGGAATAAACGAAAGGTGTTGATTGGCGGTTCTTCGTTTATCGGCCGTATCAATAAGATAGAGATGACCAAAGTGGTGATGGCCCGCGAAGATAAGGTACAATGGGGCATCGACTTCTCGGAAATCAAATCGAAGTTCGGGAAGCTGTATGTGCTTTATTCGGAGGTATTCGACGATTGCGGCATGAGCGACTACGGATTTATTTTCGACCCGGAATTTATCCAGAAATGGTCTCATGTCCCGTTCGACTCGCAGGAACTCGATTTGAAAAAATCGGGGGTACGCAATACCGATGCGTTGGTACTGACCGAGGCCAGTTGTTTGACATTGCGCTATCCGGCTGCTCACATGCGTATCGAGCCGGTCATACCCGATGAGGAATGAGTGATATGATTCAAGGGGACTGAGGGGCGACCGGGACATCGTGCCCGGCTCCCCTTTTTCTAAAATTCGGCCTCTCCTCGAAACCGTGTTTTTTCGTGTTACTCTCTTATATGGTTATTTGAAACTGTTGCGTTACATGGCGCGGGAGAAATTTTTATACAGCCGTTCTTGCGAGAGAGATATGGTTGTTTCGGCGAGGGGCTATATAGTTTTTTAATTAAATATAATGATATGATGAAGATTTATCAGACCCGGTTGGGAAACCTATCTACCTCGGTCGATGTGAACGGTGTACTTCGTCGGGTACAATTTCTTGCCAGTGACGGTGTAAACGGAATTTTTTCTACGGCCGACGAACAGTTGCAGCGGGCTATGGAAAACAGTCGGGGGTATGGGAGACGATTCAAATTGTCGGACGTCGCACAACCGGCATCGGAAGAGAAAATTTATACGTTAGTGCCGGAGGTTCGCTCTTGGCAGGACGCAAGGGATTATTTGAGAAGAGAGCCGTACGGGCTTTCTGACGAGGAAGTCTCTTCTCCTGCTCTTATCGAGCAAGCGGCCGAACGGTTAAATTTGATTTTTTCACAATTAAAAAAGAGGAACAAGCGATGAAAACGACTATACACAATCATTTGCGAGGGCAAAACGGGTGCTTGGGATTTTATTATGGGTTGGCATCTCTTCTCTCGGCATATCCCGAGGGCGGTTTGCCGGGAGAGTTTTTTATCAATGGGGAAACTCAATCCATTTGGATATGGGATTCTACCGGTCGTTCGTGGTACGATACGAATCATGCGGCTCCTTCTCCGTTCATGGGTATTATCACCGAACCGGCGACTTTCAGCCCGGCAGTCGAAAGCGGTGTGCAGGCTTGTTTCATCTATGTGGCCGGAGGTAAAGGGGCTTATGTTTTCCCTGCCTTGAAAGGATCGGCGGCAATGACCGTGACGACAGATTCGTCGGCAATTATCACCCTTGTGTGGGACGGAACGGCATGGCGGAATTATGTGACTCCATTGACGTTCGACGATGCTGTGCGTCCTGTTTATCTCTACCGAGGGACGTGGAATCCATCTTTCACTTATCGATGTACCGGTGGAGTCGCCGATGTGGTTTATTTTATGGGTAAGTACTATCAGGTGAAGTTTTCGGTAGGCAGCACGACAGCTTCGCCGGCATCTTCGAATGATTGGGAAGAACTTTCTCGTTTTTGTGCCATAGCCGACGAGATAAAATTGAAGCCCAACGGATTGGTTTTGCTCGATGGGCAGCAAACTATTCGGGTGTCGAGCGAGCTTTCTTCGTGGGAGTTGTGCAATGGTGAAATCAGTCATAAAGAGACAGGAACTTTTTTGTCGCAGGCCGGGGAGTTGCGTGTGCCCATTGGAGATGGAGAAGTCGTGATAAGTCCTTTACAAAAGGGAATTGTCGTTTATTCGGGCGATGGCGATAAAGTTTTTCAAATAGGGTTGGGTGCAGCCGGAGAGGCTTTGTTAAAAATGACTCAGCCCATTGAAAACGGTTCGTGCGAGGTGTCGATTTCTCCTCGGCAAATCGAAATCTCTCGTCTCGATGGGACCGGATTACCGGTTTACCGCAGTTCGTTTACTGCCGACGGGTTGAATTGTGCATTAAAAAAATGGACCGATATTCTTTCGGAGGGTGATATTTATGTGGACGAGAATAATTTTGTGAGACAGAAGAAAGGCGCGTGATGAAAGTAAGTGTAGATGAGTTGGTAGACCGGGTTAAAGCGAACATGGAGGAGCTAACCGATTCTTTCGATGCCGATATCGTGATGACCGCAGGGATAGGAGTAGAGCGATATATACGGGAGAAAATGCCGGATGCCTTGCTTGCCGTATGGGCAACGGAACCGGTATCGTCATTGCCTTTGACAGATTGCGCTTCGTTGTTGCGGCCACAGCGTTCGTCCGACGGTAGCGGATATGTACTTTTGCCCGATGATGTGTGGCGTATGGCTGAGTTTTGTATGGACGGGTGGAGGCAACCTGTTACGGAATTTATCGATAAAACGTCTCCCGAATATGAGTTGCAGTTCAATTTTTATACCCGGGGAGGCTGTTCGACACCCGTATGTGTTTTATCGAACGAAGAAGGACAAAAACGTATCGATTATTACTCGCTTCCTGCACATGTCGTTTCTCATCGGGTGAGTTCGGCTCGTTATGTCGCTTATCCTGCCCGCGATGCCGAGAGTTATGAGTTACTTCCTTCGTTGATACCGGTCGTTTGTTATACTTGTGCGGCTCTTGTATATGAGATATTGGGTCGTCCGGAACAGGCGGCGGCCATGATGCGCTGTGTCGTGCGATAGCGGTTATAGATTCGGGACAGATTCAAATCTTCCCGAATCTATTTTGTTCCCGTGCATGGCCGGAATTATTTATCGGGGTGAACGTCGCGCAACAATTCGTATGGTATCTTGCCGATTTGAGCTGCCGTTTCGGAAAAAGAGCTGTGTACCGATCCCAATACATGCCGGGTGTGCGATAGGAGGTATAGCTCTACCAGCGCTTCTTGCATACCCTCCAAGCTGTTGCGGTCGGCTTTGTGGACAGAGGTGAACACTCTATTCCCGAACCGATTTACAATCGAGCGTTTGTCCTCCTCGGAGTCGGAGGCAAGGTAAAATGTCGTGTCGCCGTTCTGTTCTATTTCTTTTTTCATACGCTCGATAAATAAACGGGTAGGACTTTGTGCGATAGATAGAGTATTGTCAGTCCGGCGAATGTGGACACCCACTGTATTTGTTCCGAAGAGGGAACAACGGGTATCTATTTCTTGCAAGATGGAAGCGAGAGGACGAAAAACAGAGAAGCGGTCATTTTCATCTTCGGGAGAATAAAAATATACGAAAGAGGCTATATATACTTTCCTATTCTTTGCCCAGTCGTAAAAATCGAAGTTCTCGTAAAAAAGGTGCAAGGCCTGTTTTTCGTAGATACAGTTATCGAAGGTTGCCTTTTGAAAAAGACTGGGAATGAAAATATTTTTCTGCCGGGGCCTGTCGTAAAGCAGGTAATCGCTCCATGTAGCCTCCGTTATTTTTACATTCGGTAAATCGATCGGTTCGAATAATTGGTCGAAACGGCAATTTAATCCTCGGTCTTTGAACCAAATAATATGTAACTCGCTATTTGTTTTTCGGCTTAGTTTAATTGCCGAGTCGATCGCTTTCATGCGATTGGCAAGGCCGCCTACCGGAACGAGCAATATATACTTTTTTTTCATGTTCGAGATGTTTATTTTCTGTTCGATACGAAAGAGAAAAAAATGATTGTAATTCTCTTTTTTATCCGATAATCATATAATATTAAACAAAACTATGAATTTAATTTTATTTTGTTTTGTCTTTTAATAAATGTTTTATCGAGAGCGGATTGAAAGAAATCGAGCAAATGAGGTTGTTTCGCCTCATTAAAAGAATTATTTTTGCAAACCCGTTTAGGGAAGCGGATAAATATTTTGTTCTAAAATGAAAGAGTAGTTTCAATGATTGGTAAAAGTTTGGATATAGGGAGTTCTGTCATTCGATTTTTTTCGAAAAACTTTTATACACTCATTCTTTTTGCGTTGGTTCTTATATCTGCATTTTCCAGTATATGGCTTTTCTATTTTGAAATAGTGAAAGACACGAATCCGCTTTCGTCGATACCGGCTCATATTGTTAAGACTCTGTTCGATGCAATGGTTTTGATGTCTCCTTTTTTTGTCGTCAAAAGACGGGGATTCGTTTTTATACCGTTGATTTTGCTCGATGTATTTTGCTTATCGGCCGTATGGTATTACCGAAACTATTTGGATATAATACCGTTTTCTTCTTTCCTTTTGTATGAAAACCTTACTCCTTTGTTGTTGGAAAGTGCTTTTGCTTCGGCGCGATGGATCGATTGTCTGGCAATCGTTCCTACTTTGATGACCGGGGTTTTTTACAAATTTGTTTTACAGAAAAGAGTGCAAAAAGAGCGGAGGAGGTTATGGTGGCCGGTGATCGTTATCTTATCGGTTTTTGTCTGTTTTCATATTTTTCTTTCGGTGCGGGATATAAAATCGAAACAGTATGATTCTCTTACCGATAGATTTGTCACTTTCCCCAATAATATATTGTATTTCGATCTGAATGGAATGTGCGGATATATTCTGTATCATGCCGCTACTTCGCTTTTGCCCCAACCTGAATTGACGGAAGAAGAAACGATTCGAATCCAAGATTATCTCGACGCTTATCCCTGTTATGCAGATAACATCTATTCGGTTAATGAAAACAAAAATTTGATACTTATTATCGTAGAGTCGCTTAACTCATGGGTGATCGGCAAGAGCTTTTGCGGAGAAGAGATAACACCATGCTTGAACCGGATCGTAAACGACAGCAACTCGATTACAGCAGTTCATGTTTTGCCACAAGTGAAGGACGGTAGATCGAGCGACGGGCAATTCATGTTCAATACCGGATTGCTTCCCTTAAAGAGCGGAGCCGTCGCTACCCGATATGACGATGTGGATTACTATTCTATCGCCAAAGCGTTGAAGCGACGGAATTACACGGCGGTAAACATGACGGTCGATGGGAATAATTATTGGAATCAGGCCGAGATAAGCGTCGCTTACGGGTATGACCAGAATATCGATAGATTGGGTGGTGGAACAAGTGTTACGGATAGTGTGCTGATGGAACGGGCTATTGAAAAAATAAAAGTGCAGAAAACGCCGTTTTTCTATCAATTGATAACAGGGACGTCTCACAAGCCTTATAATGAGCCGTATCGGAAGACGAAGTTGTCGGGTGCTACTGAGTTTCCGGAGGAGGTGAGAAATTATATGGAGGTTATTCATTATACCGACCGTTGTATCGGAGCGTTCGTCGATTCGCTTCGTAGTAACGGATTGTACAATAATACAGTTATTGCGATAGCCTCGGACCATAACCAATTACTTTCTCCTTGCGGAGTACCCGGTTATAACGATACGGAGGCTGCGTTCATCGTGGCGAACGCCGGTGTGAAATATACGCACACTTCGGTTATGGGACAAATCGATATTTATCCTACCTTGCTCGATGTAATGAATTGTAATGATTATGCATGGAAGGGTTTAGGTTACAGTATTTTGCGCACTCCGGTCGGAAGTGCAGCCGGTTGGAATGGGACAGTTTACGGTAACGAAGGCGATTCTTTGGCCTCCCGGCAGATAGAAGCATGGGATATTTCGGAAAAGATAATTACCAAAGGATATTTCAGTTTAAAATAATACTATAAATTTTTATTTCATTACATTTGCATCGAATGTTATCGAAGGCAAATGTGGTTGGATAAATTTTCGGCACGAGTTTTTTCTTGGAACCGCGAGGGACAGTATCTGTTGTTTTATCTGCTTACTGTCTGTTGTTTTATGTTTCCTATCGAATATTTACATATCGGGTTGAAATATTCGACTATTTTCGATTTGCGTATCCTTCTTCCACAGGGAAAGCCTGTGGGCGATACGCTTTCGGCTTTTGCGCCGACTGTGGCCGATGCTTTTTTATTGTCGTTGCCTCTTTTCTTTTTTACGAACAGGCGGTGGGTCGTGTTTATTCCGCTTTTCCTGTTCGACGTTTTTTGTCTTATCCAGACTTTATATGCTCGTGTCTATGAGGATATTATGCCATATTCGTCGTTCCTTCTCGTGAACAACGTCAACGATGTGCTGCTTAACAGCGTGAGGGGATTGATCCGGTTACGCGATATATTTGTGTTCTTTCCCACTCTGTTACTTTTGGCGGGGTATATTTTCTATTTCAGGAAACAGCGTCATTATCCGTCTTCACGTACCAGAGCGGTTGCCGCCTTCGTATCGTTGTCGATAGCTTTGTCTTCCTATGCGGTCAGAGCTCATCATATTTATCATCGTGCGCCTTCCGATCAAGAGTCTCCGTGGACGGCTTTCATTACGCCTTATAATTATCGTGAGTACGTGGTGTTTAACGGTGTCGTGCCTTATACGTGCTATGCGTTTGTATCTTCGCTTTTGCAGGGTGGAGAACTGAATGCCGAGGAACGGAAAACCGTTGAATCTTATCTTGACGATATGCCGCATTATGGTGATAATAGATATGCCGTAGAACCGGGAAGGAATCTTATTCTTATCGTCGTGGAATCGATGAATTCGTGGTTATTGAACCGGACAGTGAACGGGGTGGAGATTATGCCCCGGCTCAATCGTCTACTGTCCGAAGAAGGCACATTTTCGGCCCTCCATTTAATCCCGCAAGTAAAAGACGGTCGGTCTAGCGACGGCCACCTGATATTCAATACCGGGCTTTTACCTGCGAAGGTAGGGGCGACCGCCGTGCTGTACGGCGAAAACACCTATCCGGCTTTGGGGCATGCGTTGAGAGATAAAGGTTATCGGACCTTGAATATCGTATGCGATCGGGCACAGGATTGGAATCAGGCGGAAACTTCTCCGGCATACGGTTTTGAAACTTTATATGATAAAACATCGTTCGGAGCGAGCGAGACTTTGAGCGATTCGGTTCTGTTTGCCGAAAGTCTTTCTATTTTGAAACGGACACAAGAGCCGTTTTTTTCTCAGATAGTGACTATCTCGACACATGCTCCGAACAAGGCTCCGTCCAATCCCACGGCTCTTTCCCGATACCCGACCGAGTCGAGGGAGTTGGTCAACACGATGGAGGCTTTTCATAGCCTCGACAGACAGTTGGGCAGTTTTCTCGATTCGCTGAAAGCGTGCGGGCTGTACGAACGCTCGGTAATCGCTGTTGTTTCGGATCATGACGAGTTGGGTAAAAATGTGTTGGACGGGCGCGAGCATAGGACACTTGCCGACCGTGAGGTAGCGTTTGTTTTATTGAATACTCCGTATACGATTTCTTATGAGGAGACGGCGGGGCAAATCGATGTATATCCGACATTGCTCGATGTCATGGGGTGTAACGAATACGGTTGGAAAGGTTTGGGATATAGTTTGTTCCGTACTCCGGTCGAGAGTGCCGTTTATTGGGACGGAAGTTCTTTGGGAAACCGCCGGTCTCCTTTGTATTCGAGACAGACGCAGGCGTGGGATATTTCTCGTTTGATGATTACCGGAGATTTCTTTTCCGGGAAATCTTTCGGGTATGACGAAGAGTGAAGCGTGGGGTAATGTTTATCGACCGTTTTGTCCGATATGATTTTAATATTTCTGTATTTGGCTCTTTGAAAAAAAAATACGAAATTTGCAAATCCGAAAGAAATATAAAACTTACATAAACAAAAGAGATTACAATGAAGAAAAGTGCACTTCAAACCGCTCGTGCTTCGTATCAGCCTAAGTTGCCCGAAGCTATTAAAAACGGCGTTACCATCGTCGAAGGTAAGGCCACGCAATCGGTTGCCGATCAGGAGGCTATCGCTAAGTTATTTCCTAACACATACGGCATGCCTGTTCTCCGTTTCGAAGCAGCTGCAAAGAAAGAATATCCGGCTATCAATGTGGGTGTTATCCTTTCCGGCGGTCAAGCTCCCGGTGGACATAATGTAATTTCTGGTCTTTTCGACGGTCTTAAAGCTCTGAATAAAGAGAGCCGTTTGTTCGGTTTCCTTTTAGGCCCCGGCGGATTGATCGAACATAAATATATGGAACTTACGGCCGATATTATCGATGACTACCGCAATACGGGCGGATTCGACATTATCGGTTCGGGACGTACCAAACTGGAAACGAAGGATCAATTCGACAGTGGTCTCGAAATTATTAAAGAGTTGGGAATCAAAGCTGTCGTTATTATCGGTGGCGACGATTCCAATACCAACGCTTGCGTACTCGCCGAATATTATAAACAAATTGGAGCCGGAGTTCAGGTAATCGGTTGCCCGAAAACTATCGATGGAGACTTGAAGAACGAAATGATAGAGTCTTCTTTCGGTTTCGATACGGCTTGTAAAGTATATTCCGAAGTAATCGGTAACATACAACGAGACTGTAACTCGGCTAAGAAATATTGGCACTTTATCAAGCTGATGGGACGTTCGGCTTCGCATATCGCTTTGGAATGCGCTTTGCAGACTCAGCCCAATATTTGTTTGATTTCGGAGGAAATCGAGGCCAAGCAGATGACTCTCGACGATGTAGTAAATTATATCGCCGAAATCGTGGCTGCCCGTGCCGCCAAAGGTAACAACTTCGGAACGGTGTTGATTCCCGAAGGACTTATTGAATTTATCCCTGCCATGAAGCGTCTTATCGCCGAGTTGAACGACTATCTGGCTGCGAACGGTTCGGAATTCGCAATGATTAAGAAATCGGAACAAATCAATTATATCATCAAACACCTTTCTCCCGAAAATTCGGCTATCTATGCCAGCCTGCCCGAAGGTGTCGCCCGTCAGCTCACGCTCGACCGCGACCCCCACGGAAATGTTCAGGTATCGCTTATCGAAACCGAAAAACTGTTGGGCGAGATGGTTGGACGTCGTTTGGCCGAAATGAAAGCCGAAGGGAAATTCGTGGGTAAATTCGCTACGCAATTCCACTTCTTCGGTTACGAAGGCCGTTGTGCCGATCCTTCCAATTTCGATGCCGACTATTGTTATTCTCTCGGTTATACCGCAGCACTGTTGGTAGGCGAGGGTAAAACGGGTTATATGTCGTCGGTTCGCAACACGACCAAACCGGCCAGCGAGTGGATTGCCGGGGGCGTGCCTGTGACTATGATGATGAATATGGAACGTCGTCACGGAGAAATGAAACCTGTTATACAAAAAGCATTGGTTCGCCTCGATGGGGCTCCTTTCAAATATTTCGCCGCACATCGTGACGAGTGGGCTATGAACACGTGCTATGTTTATCCCGGTCCTATACAATATTTCGGTCCTACCGAGGTTTGCGACCAGCCTACCAAAACGTTGATGTTGGAACAAAACGGAACTATTTGAGAACCTGTTTTGAAGTCTCACGAAGGTAAGACCAATTATTAGAAAACAAGCAGGTTGCCTGCTGCCGAAAGGCATATAATTATTTAACAAAAAATCCGCACTTGCGGCTTGCAAAATCCCCCGGTACAGAGCGTTTTGTGCCGGGGGTGTTTTTTATTTGTTCTTGGTAAGGTTCATTATAATTAGTGTGGATTGCCTTTGTATATTTCAACCCCCTCGCCCTATGGGGCACTCCCCCTATATCGCTGTGCGACACAGGGGGAGAGGTTGAATGCTTCATTTCTTTCTAATATTATATTCTAAGTTATCTTTCTTAACCCCTCTCCTCAGAAACTGTTGTTTCCTCGGTGTCCCCCCTATATCGCTAACGCAACACCCCGTAATACTTACGGGACACGGCAGGGGAGAAGGATAAATACAATCATCTCATTAGATAAAATAATGTCGCAGAAGGGTGTTAAACCTCCTCCTCCTTTGCTATGTTTCGTAGCCTCACGCGGGTGTTTTTCTCTATTGAGCTATTTTAAAACTCCTCCCCTGTGTTTTGCAACGCAAAATATAGGGTGAGGTGTCACGGAGTGACGGAGGGGTTTGGAAATAAATTAACCATAGCTTCTATATGCGAATGTATGATAGGAAGTGTATCTGTAAGCGGGGAAATGTTGAAAAATTGGAGGTTTGTAGAATCGAGGCATTGGGAATAAACAATTTATGAAGGTCGGTTTCCCTATCATCAACTACGAACCATTCTTAAACGATTCGCCCCTGCGTTGTATGAAACAAAACGCAGGGGCGAATGTTGTTACGGGTCTATATGTATCGATTATTTGCCGCTCTCGATAACGAGGGTAGCTTTTTTCAAACCCTTAGATGTAGCTTCGAGGGTGATTTTTCCCGGTTCTTCGGTCGATGATACGATGGCGGTCATCATGCCTGAGAATACTTTCATGTGGGGGGCTTGGAACGATTCCAACGATGTGGGATCGCCGTTGGCTCCTGCCCGGTAGTATCCTTTTCCTTTTACCTTAAAGGTTATTTCATTGGCTGCCGTGGGGCAGAGGTTTCCGTCTTTGTCCACGATTTTCACCGTTACGAACGAGAGGTCTTTTCCGTCGGCCATGATTTTGTCACGATCGGCTGTCAGTTCGATACGATAGGGTTTACCAGCTGTTTTCATCTCTTTTTCGGCAACTGCGTTTCCGTCTTTATCGTAGGCGATGACTTTGACTGTCCCCGGTTCGTATTTGGTGTCCATCCACATCAGACGGTAGCGTTTTTGCCGTTTGAAGTTCGCCGTCGATAGAGAGTCTCCACTATTATGGACGGTTACTGACAGGTCTTTGGTGCGTTTTCCCTGACTTTTGCCATTTATGAAGAGCTCGGCGGTGGGGTAATTGGTATAGACGAATACGGGAGTTACTTCTCCTTCGCGGCCTTCCCAGTTCCAATGGGGTAGGATATGGAGGGTTTCCACATCTTTATTCCAATGGCTGCGATAGAGGTAGTAGCGGTCTTTGGGGATTCCGGCGAGGTCGATGATACCGAATAGTGAGGAGTGGCTGGGCCAATCGGAATAGTAAGGGGTGGGCTCACCTAAGTAATCGAATCCGGTCCAGACAAATTCTCCTATGCAGTAGGGCAAATCTTCGTGCTGTATGAAATCATCTTCGGGAAGATTGGACCACCCGCAGTGTTCCACATCGTAAGAGGAGGACTGGTGGTCGGGGTATTTGGGCATGGACCGTCGTACTACCGGGAATTTGTAGACTCCCCGCGAACTGATGGTCGATGCCGTTTCGCTTCCCAAAATGATTTCTTGGGGGAGTTTTTTGTAATTTTCGATATATTTGAACGGGCGGTAATTGAATCCCGGTACGTCCATGACTGCCGCCATGTTGTTGTTGACTACGGCGTCCGGGGCATCCATGCCTTGCGTGACGGGACGAGTGGGGTCTTCGCGGTGGCAGATGTTCTGTAACCATAACGACAGTTTGGGGCCTTTGTCGCCCGCCCATTGGTCGGGGACTTCATTCCCTATACACCACATGACTACGCTGGGATTATTCCTGAAATGGCGTACTAAGTTCACGATATCTTTTTCCGCCCATTCGCCGAATACGGTGTGATATCCGTTTTGGACTTTGGCTGTCGCCCATTCGTCGAACGATTCGGCCATGACCATCATACCCATTTCGTCACAGGCTTTAATCAATTCGGGTGCGGGCATATTGTGCGAGGTGCGAATGGCGTTACAACCCATATCTTTCAACATACGGATTTGCCGACGTATTCCCGCTTCGTTGGCGATACCTCCTAACGGGCCTAAATCGTGGTGATTGCAAACTCCTTTGAATTGCACCCGTTTGCCGTTCAGGAAGAACCCTTCGCCTTGTCGGACTTCAACGGTGCGAATGCCGAAAGTCGTCGAGTATTGGTCTTTCAGCACATCGCCTTCATATATTTTTGAAATCGAGGTGTAGAGGTCGGGGGTCTCAGGAGTCCATGCCGCAGGATTTTCTATTACAAATTCTTGCTCGAATAGGTCGTTGTCGAAATCGCTTCCTTGTTTGCGATTCGTTGCGACTATCTTTCCGTTATGGTCGACCAAGTCGGTCACGATGACATAGTCGCTCAGGGATTTTCCAGACGGGTAATTCCAAGAAGTCGCTTGCTTTACTTTTGCATATTTGTCGGTGAGTGCGGTGGTGATGATTTGTGTTCCCCACACCGGTACGTGGGCATCGTCGGTTACGATCAGGTGTACATTTCGGTAAAGACCGGCGCCGGGATACCAGCGGGAGCTCTCGGTAAAGTTTTCGAGCCGTACGGCAAGTGTGTTGCTCTCTCCTTGTTTTAAGAAAGGCGATGCGTCGACAGAGAATGCGTTATATCCGTTAGGCCAGTAGCCTGCTTCTTTTCCGTTGATGTAGACACGGGCATGGCTCATGGCTCCATCGAATACCAATGTACATTTTTTTCCGTCTGTATATTCGGGGACATCGAATCGAAGCCTGTACCAGCCGGTTCCTACGAAGGGTAAACCTCCGGTACGTCCGGCGTGTTCCATCGCTTCTTTCTGTCCGTCTTGAACAATCGCCGTGTTCTGTTTGTCGTTGTTGATACTGAAAGGACCATAGATAGCCCAATCGTGTGGGATACAGACCGATTGCCATTTGGTATCGTCGAATTGCGATGTCTTGAATTCGGGATTGTCTTCCCTTGTAAATTTCCACCCCTTTTCTAACAGTTTTTCTGTACGAACCTGTGCCGATAACCATAAAGGGGTAACTAAAAGTGTTAATAGTGCGATTCTTTTTATCATATTTGTAATTTTAGATGGATATGGTAAAAAAATTTCGGATAATATCTATTACGTTTTTATTGGTGGATAAGAGGTTTAGCGAGAATTTTTCCCAATTCTCGGGGCGAGACTCACTCGAAGTATTCTTCGTCTTCTTCGTCGGGAATGTGAACGATAAAAGTCGTCGCTCCTATCGTCACCACATCGCCGTCGTGTAATACCGCGCGTTCCCGATCGCTCAACAATTCATGGCGGAGGAATGTGCCGGTGAGACTGGGATTGTCTCTGACCGTGAGTATCGGTCGATTGCCTTTTTCTTTCACATTGATGATGCAGTGGCGACGATCCATGCTCATGTCGCTCGTTTCGATGGGTATATCCACTTCCGTACCTTTCGATGCACGGCCTATTATATTATCGCCTGCGTGTAAAGGAAATTCTTGTCGGTATCCGAACGCATTTTCCAATACCGTGATGAAACCGAGAGAGGTGTCTATGTCGTTCTTGTGGCATGCGTCTATCTCGGGCAGTGTCATTAGGAATCGTTTGCGACAGGCCGGGCAAATGAAAGATATGTTGCAGGAAGCGTCGTAACGAGACTCGTCGAAAGAAAACGTTTTTCCGCATTTCGGACAGATTACCTGTTTCATAAATATCGAGAAGTAAGTGGCAAATTATTTTTCTTTGTCGAAATAATAGTCTAACACATCTTTGGCCGCCATAAACGAACTTTGCTCGTTGTTCAACACTTTCTGTTGTTTCTCTTCCAACATTCTTTCGATTTGAGGATTGCGATAGAAGTGGTCGCGAAGTTGTTCGTTTATCGTTTCGAACATCCAGTATTTGGCTTGTTCCTGCCGTTTGTAATCGAAATATCCGTTTTTCTTGACAAAAGCGATGTATTTGTCTATCATGTCCCAAACCTCGGCGATTCCCAACTCGTAGTATCCAGAGTAGGTGAGCACTTGCGGAGTCCAGCCCGAAGGCGTAGGCGGGAACAGATGTAATGCGTTACGGAATTGGGCTTGGGCTAATTTGGCTTTTTCGATGTTGCTTCCGTCGGCTTTGTTGATGACGATACCATCTGCCATTTCCATGATGCCTCTTTTGATTCCTTGCAGTTCGTCACCTGTACCGGCTAATTGGATAAGCAGGAAGAAATCGACCATCGAGTGCACGGCTGTTTCCGATTGCCCGACCCCGACTGTTTCTACAAAGATGTTGTTGTATCCGGCGGCCTCACAGAGAACGATCGTTTCACGAGTTTTCCGGGCTACACCGCCTAACGAGCCTGCCGACGGTGAAGGGCGGATAAAGGCGTTGGGGTGTACCGATAGTTTTTCCATACGGGTTTTGTCGCCCAATATGCTACCTTTCGAGCGTTCGCTACTGGGGTCGATCGCCAATACAGCCAATTTCCCACCCCGTTTCAGTACATGCAACCCGAAAGTATCTATCGATGTGCTCTTGCCGGCTCCCGGTACGCCGGTAATACCCACCCGCACCGAGTCGCAGGCATGGGGCAGACATTTTTCTATGACTTCCTGTGCGAGAGTCTGGTGCTCGTACAGATTGCTTTCCACCAAAGTTACGGCCTGACTGAGTATGCTCGTGTCGCCTTTGACGATACCTTCGACATATTCAGAGGCTGTAAAGGATCGACGTTTCGCTGTCCGCATCTTTTTCAAATACGGATTCACGATAGGCGGTTGTTCTATTCCTTTGTTTACTGCAAGTCCTGCATATTGAGCGTCATTTTCGGGGTGATCCATAATTCAAGAAATTAAGAGTTATTCAAAAGAACCTAATACCCGTATGGGAACCGATGGTCTTTCGGGGTCATCGGTAATAACCATCAATCGGCTGTTCAATAAATTGTTACGAGCCATGGACGGGTCTGCTTCGATAACCAACTCGGTCGTTTTGCCGGGGTTGAGCGTATTTCGTTTCAGTTTTATGTTCAGAGAGCGATTTTCATTCGCCACTTTGTGTATCGTCAACCGGCTTTTTCCGGTATTCGTTATTTTCAAAGTCTGTTTTTTAGCAGTGTTCCCTTTGATGATACCAAAGTCTATGACATTGCTCGATAGCTCGATGTGTCCGGCGTTTTGACGCTGTTCTGGCGAGAGGGAGCTAAAATCGTCCAGCAAGTTCGCCGATACCGTGACCGTATTGAAGTCGTTCGAGGAGCCGTTGTCGAGTCCCAAATCAAACTCGTCGCGTCGGAACCCCCAGTCGTCGACAACGTCGGGATCGTAATAAATTTTTATAAGACCTTCCTCATCGGGGTGCAAAACTGCGGGTATCATCTCGACCGAGATGTGGGAAGGGACATTTTTAAAAGTAGGGACCAGTTCTGTTTTTCCTTCGTTGCGGACGAATAGATGTCCCTCTTTTACGTGCCCTTTTGGGGTGTCGAACAGCGGTATGTGCAGACTGCGTAACGATAGGGTTCCTATTTTATAGGGATTGGTCGCTCTACGGGATTTTGATCCGATGACGACTCCTTTGATATGGAGCGTCTCTCTATCGCCCGAAGCGTTGGTCGTTATATAGATGGGTTTTGAAAACTTACCGGGGCGTCCTTTGGGGTTGTAGGTCACTTTAATGCTCCCGGAATCTCCGGGGGCAATGGGTTCCCGGGTGTATTTGGGAACGGTGCAGCCACATGTGGAACGCACGTTTTGCAAAACTAAGGGTTCGTTCCCACTATTGACGAATCGAAAATCGTGAGTGACCGGACCTGTTTCTTCTTCGAATGTACCGAAATCGTGATTTTTATTATCGAATACAATTTGCGGTTGGGCTACCGATACGGTTATGGAAAAAATGAGAATCAATCCTAAAATCAATTGTTTCATAACTATTATTTTTTAGGTACAACAATCCCTTCGATAATCAATTTTATGGATGCTTTTCCGGCATTGGTATAGACTTTGACCTCTTTTCGAAAGGTCCCGGGACGCCCTTCGGGGTCGAAAGTTACGTCTATCGAACCCGTACCGGCAGGGGCGACAGGCTCTTTGGTGAAATGCGATGCCGTACAACCGCAGGTACTACGCGTATCTATGATAATTAACGGGGCGTCTCCGCCGTTGGTAAATTTGAAAGAGTGCGTTACCTTTCCTTTATCTTCCTGAATATAACCGAAATCATAACGGGTGGAGTCGAAAACTATTTTGGCTTTCCCTCCGCCGGCATTTAAAGATAATGTAAACAGGACAGCAATGAGCAGACTCAAATATTTTTTCATATCTCTATGTTTTATCTACTATCGGCAAATTTAGTCAAATTCTTCATACTTTACTTATTTAAGGAGTGGTTTTAATTTTTATATTATGATTCATTTTCCTCTCTTGTGTTTTGTATAGGGACGGTATTTTGTTGCGCTATTTTATTGAAGCATAAAAAAATGGCGGGCTTCTGTAAATCAGAAGCCCGCCATAACGTGTAAGCGATCGATTTTATTTTCTTAATTTCAAAGATACCGGATTGTTGTCTATTATTGCTTTGAATATATAGTACCCCGGAGTTAAATCGCTTATGTCTATGGTGTTATGATGTGATGAAATGCTCATGACCAATCTTCCGTCTATCGTGTATAGTGCTGCTCCATTTATATTTTCACCGTCGATAAGAATATTGTCTCCGCTGATATAGGCCGCTTGTTTTTGCCGAGCAGTTTCTATGCTCGACGATCCTTCCTCGTATATCGGGCAGCCGCTATTGTCCACCCATTCGATTCCTGTTTCGTCCATGTCGTTGATTAAAACTATCGAGGCTTGGTTTCTACTCGAATGCATCAAGTTTTTCAATGTCGTGCCTTCTCCTTCCTGCATGTTCCAGTTGAGAAAGAGGTTCTCTTTTTTTGAGGCGAAATAGTAATTCAAATCGGATTTTATTTCTTCTTCTGTGCGGGCTACCGTCCAAATTCTGACATCGGTTATCATTCCTTGAAATTTTTCGCCGTCTACCCAGTTGGGATTGGCACCCAATGTGAGGTCTCCTGTGCCAACAGCTATCGGTGCGCTGAAAGTTTCCTCCACCGTTTTTTCTCCGTTTTTATAGCAGATCAGTTTGTTCCTGTCTATCACCATAGACAGTTTTGCCCATTCTCCGGCTTGTAACTGAGTATTGACCCATTTAGGTTCGTTACCTCCGTTACCGACACAGAATGTAGCTCTCGCCCAGCCGTTGGGTTGCAGCATCAGTTCGTAGCCCCCTGATTTGTTGTCATTGGCAGGATCATCGACGAATGCACTTTTAGTGCTTATCAATACGCCGCCTTGCGCGTCGAGGGTTTCGCTTATACGCACCCACATTTCGATGGTCTGTTGTTGGTTGTAGACATCGGCGAAGTACTTGTTCCCTTCTTGTGACAGGTGAATATCACAGCCTCTGATGCTGTTGTCGTGGATAAAGTTGACAGCTTTGATGTTTGCAGCCTGTAATGACATTCCGCAACTGAAAATCATGGCAAATAACATGCATGAAGTAATTTTTTTCGGTTTCATACGATTTTGTTTTTTAAGGTTAGTTTTTAATGAATTTTTTACTGATAACTTGCGATCCGACATTGAATTTTATAATGTAGTTACCCGATGGTATATTTTTGATGTTTATGTATTTATAGACGGGTTTCGTGTTCGATGTTTGCAATACTTGTCCCGAAGTGGAGCATATTTGATAGCTTATCTTTTCTGTATCCCCATCGTAGGAGATGAACAGTTTGTCGTCCGTGGGATTGGGATAAATTTCGATTGTATTGCGGTCTTTCGATGGAATCACCAGATTGGACATGTTTACGGGCGTTGCTTTTGCGACTTCGGTCAGTACGGCTTTTGCGTCGTTCACCAAGCTCGTGATGCGGTTGTCGGTCTCTTTGCTGATTTCTCCCAATGAGAATGTTTGCAATACTCTTTGCAGTTTTTGAATGTTTTCGTTGGCTTCCGGCGTACCCAGCCCTTTCAGGCGTTCCATAATGACTCGTAACTTTTCATAATCTTGGATGCCTTCACGTAGGCGGGCCATTCTTACAGAGTTGCGAGGTCCGGGATATACCATGTGTTGGTCGCCTGCCGGAGCCGATGCACAGCGGGTATCTTTGAGAACGTTCTGCACCCAAATGTTGTAGGCCCAACGCAAGAATCCTGTATATCCCTGAGCGTATGCGAACCACCCGACAAGAGCACTTTCGGCAGGAGGCGAGAATGTGAACTGGTTGGGGTGTTCGGGCCATGAACAGCTCGTATAAAATGTCGTGGGTTTACCTTGTGCGATTCGAGCCTGCATGTTCTCCGATGTAGTGGGGTGACCCACAAAGATGGACAGATCGTATATGTCTTCTTGCAAGGAGGGGATATAACCCCCGGCCAATGCTATCTTGAAGTCGGGGGTTGTCTCTTTGATGAAAGAGATTACTCCGGCCATAATGGGTTCGAGTTTTTCGTCCATAGCGATAGCTGTTTTTTCGAACCAGCCATTTTCTTTGAGGTGTTTCCGGAAATCGAGGAGGAAGGGTCTCCAAAAATCTGCAAATTCCTGAGTGCCGGGTTCCGGCTGTATAGAAATCCAATCGCCTGATTTTTCGTCGAAGTAACGTGTAGCTCCCCACGGGTACATCGAGTAACAATTGATTTGCTGGTCGATTCCTATCGAAGCCATCATATTCACGAATTTATCGAACACCGTATAATCATAAAACCAAGTGCCATCGGCTTTTTTGGTCCATAGAATCATACTTTCGTACCAGTCGTCGAAACTTTGTCCTCCGTGGTTGATTACGGCGGTGCAAACTTTTTGTCCGGCATCGGCCAATATTTTAAAATACTCTGCCAGTATCTCGAAGTGTTCGTCACTCCATAGGGTAGGCTTATGATACCTTTTTACCGAAACACAGTTTTGCCAAAGGTCGAGATGGAATTGCCAATCTTTCGGTGCGGGGACTATGTGGTCGAGTACTTCTACGGTCAAAGACAGTATTTGGTCTTCACCCGCAGCCGAACGAATAAATATCTCTCCCGTATATTCTCCCGACGGTATGTCTCGCGGAATCTCTACTGTAATCCATATCGGTCGAGTGGTTCTTCCCGGTATCGTCATTTGGGGGATATAATCGAGAACATCGGGCACGAGGTGGCTGTTTTCTGTTTTATGCGGCGTTCGAGCGGCACAAGCCAATATTTCGTCTGAAATTTTGAACTTGTCGGAGAGTGTGTATCGGACAAAGTTCGATTTGACATTTCCCGCCGGAATGATGGAAGATATACCTTTTAAATCGGAGGTAACGCATTTTACGTCTTTTATCTCGTTTTTGGTGTAAGCCAATGCGATGAAGTTTACTTTTTCGCCTTTCCATACGACGGCTTTCGTTTGTTTTATTTTATTTGCGGGGACATTTCCTTTTTTGTATAAAGTATCGATCGACCCCCATGCGGCGTGAAGTCCCGAAGAAAGGTCGTCCCACTGTTTGCTGTCGTAGGTTTCGGGATCGGCGGTTTCTACAAAGTCGTTTAACCCGTATGCCGGATATACCTTTTGGGCAGATATCGGTCCAGAGAAAAGGAGGCAGCATAAAGACCAGAAAGTCGCTTTTTTCAAAAGATTTCTTTGATTAGTAGCCATCATTTTGTTTTATTTTAAGTTCATAAATCGTTTGTTGAGGAATAGGATATAGTTCGTGGTAGTCTTTCGCCAGATTTTTACCCCGGCTGATTGCATTGGAAATGAATACGCCGTGTCGTATCATGTCGCTTCTTCTTTTACCTTCCCAAATAAACTCCCAAGCTCTTTCTTGAAGCAGATGAGCGCGAAAAGCGTCTATGTCGGTTATTTGGTCTATTTTCTTTTTGTGGTCGGTTTGGTCGTAATTGTCGAAACTTCTGCGGCAGACTTGGTGCAGGAGTTCTTTGGCCGTAGGTGTTCCTCCCCCGTCCGGGCCGAAAATTTCGTTTTTAGCTTCGGCACGTAACATGATGACATCGGCGTACCGGTAAATGACATATTCCGATGCATCATTCGTCCCATCGGTATTTGCATTTTCCTGATATTTCATAGGCAAAGCTCCATATTCGAGAGTTCCGGTACGTCCTGTAACCATTTCTTTCCCATTCCAGTATTCGGTTTTGTGTACTTGTCTGCGCTTATCGGCCGGATCGAAAGAGTCGTATACTTCCCACGGGGTTCTGAATCCATTCCAACCGGTCAGCGGGATGCCTTGCTGGGACTTGTAATCGGTGGGTAGTACATGGGCGAGAAAGTTGTTTCCCATTACCGGAATGGGAAAACTCGGAAGAGCGAAAATGATTTCGTTGTTGTGTTGGTTTTGAGGACTCCAAATGTCTTTGAATTCAGCTTGTAATTCATAATATTGTAAATCCATGATGTCTTTGGCTACCTGTTCGGCCTTTTTGAAATAATCCAGATAGTCGCCGACGTGTTTGTTCCGACAGTAGCCACCTTCGTGCATGTATAGTTGGAGCAGTACCATCATAGCCGTTGCCTGACTTACATGACCGTAGTCGCTACCTGTCCATGCGACAGGCAAAATTTTGGCATTGATTACTTCTTTCAATTCGGTTTCTACAAATGTGATGTATTCTTCCCGAGAGGGGCGAGTTACCGTAAAGTCCTGAGTGGGATTGAGTATTTTTTCGGGGTCGGTGATTGCCGGAACCGGCCCATACAGGTCGAACAGATCGTACATCCAGAGCGCCCGTGCTACTCTCAATTCGGCAATGTATCGATTTTTTATGTCGTCGCTCACAGGAGCGTCTTGTATACGTGCGATTAAAGCTGTGGCTTTTGTTATGGCCGGCACGAAAAATTCGAATATTTCACAGACGAAATAGTCGGTTGCTTTCCACATGAAATCTGTATGGGCTTTATAGAACCAATTCGCGGCCCATAGGTCGGTGGGGACTTCTTGAAGCGTCATTACCGAACCCCAAGAGGTTTTGTATCGTCCCCATTCGGATATCCCTCGGAACTCGGCGTAAACACCGGTGACAGCAGTCTTTACGTCGTCTTCGTTGGTTAAAAAGTTTTCGGGTGTAATTTGATCGAATAGTTCCGGTTCCAAGTTTCCCTTGCATGAAATCATCGAGAGACATAGAATAACCAGTATATGTTTGAATTTTGTTTTCATAGTGTACGTGTTTTTAGAATGTGATATCTATACCTATCGAATATGTCCTTTGAGACGGATATCCGCCTTTTGAATCCATCTCCGGGTCTAATCCCTGATAGTTCGTAATGATGAAAGGGTTTTCAACATCGACGTATATTCTGGCTTGTGAAAAGACTTTGTGTATCCATTTGTGCGGGAAAGAGTATCCCAATGTTATGTTTTTACAACGTACGAACGATACTTTTTCGAGCAGCCAGTCATCTCCTCCGTAGTAGGCACTGTAAAATCCCGATGGAAATTTGTTCGTGGGATTGTCGGGAGTCCACCGTTCCAATACTTCTTTCGAATAGTTTTGCCGTTGCAAGATGTATTCGCAACCGGAGGGCCCGTATTTTGCCCGATTCGAATTGGCCACGTATTGACCGAACATGCCATAGAAGAAAATATTCAAGTCGAAGTTCTTGTATTCGAACATGTTGCCGAATCCGATGATAACTTTCGGGTCGGTACTTCCCAAATAGATTCTGTCGGCTGCGTCTATTTTTCCATCGGGGTGTCCGAGCAATTTGGAACCGTCGTTCGGGTCAAACCCGTTCAGGTCTTTTACTTTCATTTGTCCCGGCAATAAATCGGGCATGGAGGCAGGAGGAGTTTCTCCTATTTGCAGAATACCGTCGGATACGCATCCATAGATAGCCCGGATAGGTGCATCTTCTTTTTCATAAGGCGCCAAGACTACATCGGGGTTGCGTTCTTTCCATCGGTCGTTATAGGAGGATATATTCAAGGTAGTGTTCCATTTGAACGGGCCGGTAAGGTTTACCGTATTTAAAGAAAACTCATACCCGGTACTTTGGGTCGCTCCGATGTTGTCTGCAATAGTAGAGACTTCCATCAAGGAATTCAATTTGCGGAAGGCGAGCAAGTCGCTGACTACTTTGTGGAAATATTCAAACGATCCTGTGATTCGGTTGTTTAGAAATCCGAAGTCGAGACCCACGTTCAACTCTGTCGTCGTTTCCCATTTGAGGTCGGGATTTTCGAGTTGGCTTTTGATACTGCCTGTTTGTACTGCATCTCCGAATACATATTGATTACCGGCTTCATAGTATTCGTAGGCATTGCCTCCGATATTGCTGTTTCCGGTTTGCCCAAAACTGACTCTTAATTTTAATTCGGACAACCAGTCGACGTCTTTCAAAAAGTTTTCATTCTGCATTTTCCAAGCGAATGCTCCCGATGGGAAAAGACCCCATTTGTTGTTTTTACCGAATTTCGAAGAGCCGTCATATCTTAAAGAGAATGTAAACAGGTATTTGTCGAGCAGGGAATAGTTGATTCTGCCGAAATAAGAACCTAATTCGTTTTTGCCTTTGGAAGAACTTACCGGCGGACGGGCCACATTCCCGGCTTCCAATTTGTTCCATAGGAATAAATCGGTGAAAAATTGAGAGCTGCCGGCTCCTAATCCGTCCCAGTTCTCTTGTTGGTATGAATACCCGAGCAATACTTCCAATCTGTCTCTTTCCTTGAAAAGCTGCTTCGTATAGTTGGCTGTTAGTTCGAACAATAAATCGACCGTCCTATTTTCATTGATATTGGCTTTTCCTCCTTCTTGTTTTCCGTATAGCGTCGATTTGGGAAGATAGGTACTGCGGCGACCTTGATTTTTGTCGATACCCATATTGAGCTTTACTTTCAAATCTTTCCAGAATGTAGCTTCGATATAGCCGTTTGCCAGTAATCTATCGGTTTGCGTCTGGTCTGTAATTTCGAGCATTGAAACCGGGTTGGGAATCATGCCCAGTGTGGGACTCAGCGCATAGTTTCCCGATTCGTCTTTTACTGGGACGAGGGGGTCGTAATGCAATGCCGAATTCAGCAGGCTGGAATTTTCGGCGTTACCTTCTCCTAATGGGACATTATTGTTGAAAATGGTGCTGTATGTTGCATTGATACCGGCTTTGACGTATTTTCCTAAATCTTGATCGAGGTTTATTCTTCCCGATATACGTTGGAAATCGGAATTTTTGATTACTCCTTTTTGTTTGTAATAATTCAAAGATGCCAAAAATCGTGTGGATTCCGTACCGGCTGAAACAGACACGTTGTGTTGGTTGATGGAGCCGTCGCGCGTAAGCAGCCCGAACCAGTCGGTCCCTTCTCCGGCGGCAGCGATTTCTTCCGGACTATATGGATTGCCCTTGTAGGGTAAAGCGTCTTCTTCCAGCTCTCCGCCATACGGATATAATTCATTATCCATGCGCCATTTTTGATAGGATATTTCGTTTGAAACATTCATGAATTCCTTAGCCGATAGCATTTCCAGTCGTTTGGCTATTGTTTGAATCGAATAGTTAGCGTTGTATTTTACTATGGGTTTCCCGCTTTTCCCTCTTTTGGTCGTGACCAAGATCACGCCGTTGGCAGCCCTTGCTCCGTAGATGGCAGTGGCGGAGGCATCTTTAAGAATTTCTATGGATTCGATATCGTTGGGATTCAACGAGTTCATCGGGTTTCGGGAACCATATTCGTAGCGGTTCCCGCTTTCGGGTTCCACGCTTTTGTTGGTGACGGGAAATCCGTCGATTACATACAGAGGGTCATTCCCTGCACCGGTCGATGCAGCACCTCTGACGTATATTTCGATTCCTCCGCCCGGTTGAGCGGAATTTTGTTTTACCATTACTCCGGCGGCCTGTCCTGCCAACATGTGTGTGACAGAAGTGTTGGCTGCGATGGGCAGATTCTCTGTTTTGACACTCGATACAGCTCCCGTCAAATCACTTTTTTTAACCGTCCCGTAACCAATAACCACTACTTCGTCCATCAGAACGTCGTTTTTTTGAAGAGTTACCGGAATATAATTTCTGTCACCGATTTCAACTTCTTGTTTTTTATATCCGATGTAGGAGATAACGAGAGTCGTTGCACTGTCGGGTACATCGATTGTGTATTTCCCGTCGATGTTGGTCATGGTTCCTTTGTTTAAACCTTTTACCAAGACGTTGCCCCCGATAATAGGTTGTCCTGAATCGTCGGAGACGACACCGCTAATTTTGTTTGTGCGAACGGGGGCCTGACGTTTGGCGGTGATGATGATCTTTTTATTGTTGATACGGTAAGAGTATTCGTTCAGGATTCTATCCAAAACGTCTTTTATATTCGCATCTTTCATATTAATACTGATTTTCTTCTCAGTATCGATGTCTGCGTTGTTATAGAAGAACACATAGTCGCTTTGAGCTTCTATTTGTTTCAGCACATCGATTAATGTCACGTCGTTTACCTCGATGTTTATCTTCCGTTCCGATGCGTACAGGTGATTTGCTCCAAATGGTTGAACCCATAGAAGATACAAAACCAGTCCTATGACTTTGTAGGGGAATGAAGATCGTTTTGTGATCGTTTTTTTGTGTTTAAGGGTCTTCATGGTTTTATGTATTTAACTTGGTTTCTTCTTTCGATGTGTTTACGAGAAATGGTCGTATTCTTTATGATTGAATCGCTTGTTTTTTGTTAGGGTCGCTTCATGGTGTTTCATAGGCTACGTTGTAAAGTTTGACAATCGGTGTTTTCCGGGAAATCGAAATAGACCGTATCGTTGTGTATGGAGTATTGCAAATGGGAGATACGCGCTATTTCCTTGAATATCTCTTCTTTGGTTTCGTTCCTTACGACGAGGGTCAGGTATAAAGTATCGGCGATTTCTTCCGGGCAGATTATTTGAAGTTGGTATTTGTCTTCCAGATATGAGATCACATCTGTGAATCTGTCGTTGTCGAATGTCATCTTTTCCGTAGCCCATGCTATATATTCATGAGCGACGACCGTGTCTTTACGGATAGATTGATTTGATTTGGAGTAGGTTATCTGCTCGTTCGGATTTAATCTGACGGGCACGGAGTCATTATTGAAACGGAGGGATACGGCTCCCGAAATCAACGTCGTTTCCGCAAGGTCTTCGTTCGGTCTGTTTCGCACATTGAAAGATGTTCCTAACACTTTAATCTCTTGTCCTTGTGATTTCACGACAAACGGACGTGCTTTGTTTTTCGTGACCTTGAAATAGGCTTCGCCTTCTAAATAAACGGATCGTTCTGTCGATGAAAATGCTTCGGGATAAATGAGTTTCGTATTATTGTTGAGCCATACTATCGTGCCGTCGGGTAGAGTGACTTCCGATTTGTGGGTCGAGGTGAGAACCGTATGGGTTGTGGCGGAATAGGCGTTGGATTCCTTTACGGTATGAAAGATAAAGGTTATCGCAATAACGGCTGCAATCTGGGAAGCGTAATAGACGGTTCTTCTGATTTTTACGAGAGAAGTATATTTCCTTATTCTCTTTTTCAGTTTTTCGAGAGCCGACCGTGTGGATATAATCGGTTGCCACAGAGCCGTATTGTATAACCATAGGTCTCTTATTTCGGCAAAATATGCGAGATGCTTTTTGTCTTCTGCCAAATAACGGCGCAGTTCGGCGCATTCTTCCCGAGTAAGGGATTTATCCAGATACTTCGTTATGAGTTCGTCTATATGTCGGTTGTGTTTTTCCATGTGCTCCACTCTATAATTATCACAAACAAGAGTGGGCATACCCTACCTTAACGAGTGTATATTAATATATTTTAACCATTTGGCTTGTGCTCAATGTAGACCGTGTCGTTATTGAAACGATAATCTATGGGGGCTATCGATTTGAGCGTTTGCAATATTTCTTTCAGCGGTTCTGCCCTGACCGTCAGCGTCATATAGACAGGGGTAGGGGAAGTGTTCGTACAGGTCATTGTTACGTTATACCATGCGCCTAATTTTTCTATGACTTCTGTCAATTCACAATTGCTCAATAGTAGTTTTTCTTGTGCCCAAATGTGGTAGAGACTACTATCTTTTCGCGTATATATTTTCGTTTCTTTCGTCTTGCGGGAGTATGTGACTTGCTCGGCAGGTTGCAAAGTTATGGGAGGAACCGAACTATTGGGAAAATAGACTTCTACATGCCCGTCGACCAATGCCGTTTCGATGATTTCGTCTCGTATGTAATTCTTGACGACAAAGCTGGTCCCGAGAACTTTTATGTCCATATCGTTGGTTTCGACAACGAATGGTTGATCTTCTTTGTGGAAGACTTTGAAATAGGCCTGCCCGTTGAGCCGGACTTTTCTTTTTTTATCGGAAAACCGGCTGGGGTATGTCAATTTACTGCCTGAATTGAGCCAAACCACCGTGCTGTCGGGGAGGGTAATACAACCTTTGTTACCGATTGCCATCTCTACGCAAGCGTATTGTTCGGGATTAGATTCTCTTGTGAAAAAGTAATACAAGCCTAATAGTATCACTATTGTGGCTGCACACTGGGTAATGTAGTAGAGTGGTTTGCGGAATGTTTTGCCGCGGCGATTGTAGTTCTTGATTTTAGAACGGAAACGCCGTAATGCTTTTTCCGTATCTTCTTTCGGTGCGAGTATGGCTTGGGTCGATAGCCACAGTTCCTGTGCTTCTTTGAAATGTGTCTTATTTTCCTCCGAAAGTTCGATCCAACGGTATAACTCGATCTTTTCATCTTTCGAAGCCTCTCCTTCGAGATATTTCAAGATGAGTCTATCTATTTCTTTTATTTCGTTCTGTCCGTCCATACGAAGCAATTTATTTTTTTATTCGAATCCTGAAAACAGTAAGAAGAAAAAGGATAACAATCCATTTTCTTTCAAATGATTTCTTAGTCCCGACAAGGCTTTTGTTATTTGTTTTTCGACGGTTTTAATGCTTATCCCCAGTCGCAAGGCAATGTCTTTGTTTTTCAAATTGAGGGAGCGACTCATGATGAATATACGGTGGCATTGCTCGGGCAGAGATTCGACATAGGTTTTTATTTCCCGATCCAAATCTTTCAATAGTAGGGAATCTTCCTGATAAACGACGAACGATTGTAAGTAGTCGTCTATGAACTGGATATCGTTATCCGAATCGAAACTTATTTTGTCTTTTACGCGTTTGTCGTAAATATAGTTTCTCGATTTATTCAAAACCGATTTGAATAGATAGGCTTTCATCGGGAGGTCGAAGTCTATCTCGTTACGCCGTAGCCATAATTCGAAGAATACGTCTTGTACAATATCTTCTGCTGCATCTTGGTTTTGAACGTAACGTAATGCATAGGCGCGCAATATCTGATAATATTGTGTAAATAGATTTTCAATATTATTACTCATATTGGCCGATTTTGTTTAGTTGTCTCTTTCTTTATTTTGAATGGAGCATATGTAAACGAATGCAATATTACATAATTTTTCGCAACTATAATATTATATGGCGATTGTAAATGGCTGTTAAGTTATTTTAGATTGGTAGAAATTTTGTGTTATTCTTTTCTATTTTTGGCGGAGTCGGTTATCCATAGAGTCATTGTATCTGAGACTTTATCTTTCGTGGTCGACTGCACAAGAATAGTGTTCTTTCCGGGAGGAAGCTCTATTTGTTCCCATTTGACGATGGCATATCGGTCGGGCTTTTGTTTTCCCATGCTTTTCCCGTTCACGAACAGTTCTACTTCTGGCAGGTTGGTAAATGCCATGAAATTTTGTTGAGCGGTCGGGCGCGTGTCGCAACGTTTTTCGGCCAGATGTACCATAGGGTCGGTTTTGTTCCAGTTTGCCTTATAAAAGTAGAATGCGTCTTTTTTATATTTACGGTCGAATGTTACGAGTCCTTTATCATTAATTCCCGGACGGTCTCCTTCTCTTCGGTGAGCGGCTCCGAAGTCGAACATATTCCATATGAAACTACCCCAGACAAAGGGCCGTTCATGAATAATTTTCCAGTTCTCGATATGATAGAATGTCTGCCAGTTTTCGGGATGCCACCAACCGGCCGGGTTCGGACGTTTTAAAGAATCCGATTGATGATAAATACTGGCTCCTGCTCCATATTCGCTGATTGCAATGCGCAACTGGGGGTATTGGTTGTGAGTCTGATCTAAAAATTTCGCCAAAGCGTCGGGCATACCTCCGTACCAACCGTCGTAGCGGTTCCAAGCGATACAGTCGGTAATGAAATTGAGTCCTCCGTTCTGGTTACTGGCAGAGGTTGTCAGGCGAGTGGGATCTTCCGAGTGTGCCAGTTCGTTCAGTTCGGTAATGTAAGTAACGGGATTATCTCCTCGTTCGGTCAATTCGTTGAATAATCCCCAAAAACAAATTGAGGGGTGATTGTAATTTTGGCGGATTAGTTCTTTCAATTGTTCTTCTCCGTTTTTCTTGAAAGCCTCGGAGTCGATAAATCCTTTGTCGGCATATCCTCCGGGGCCGACGAATGGGATTTCGGCCCATGTGATTATACCCGATTGATCCATTAGGTCGTACATGTATTCTGCTTGTTGGTAATGGGCTAACCGAACGGCGTTGACTCCCATTTCGAGCATCAGCTCGGTGTCTTCTTCGTGATGCATCGAGCGTAAGGCGTTGCCGATTTCCGCCCGGTCCTGATGCCGGCAAACTCCGTATAAAGGCAAATGTTTACCGTTCAAGAAAAAGCCATTGTCGGGATCTACACGATAGTATCGTATTCCCAAAGGTTGTATCACCTTATCCAATAATTTATCATTTTCCCATAAGGATATTTCGGCCCGATACATGAACGGGTCTTCACGGCCATTCCATAAACGGGGATTTTGTATGGTGAAAGGAATGATGGTTTCTCCTTCGGAATGGGCGTTCAGTGTGACGTGTCGTTTTATTTCTTGTATAGTTTTATCGTGGTCTTTGACGGTGACTTTCACATTTACTTGTTTTGTTGTGGCTGCATTGGATAATTTTACAGTCGCAACGATGTGGGCTTGTTTTTCGGTCACGGACTTTTGAGTAAGATATACTCCGGGAGAAGCGTAATCCAACAGCGATATACACGTCGGTTCTGTTATAATCAAACTGACATCGCGGTAGATTCCTCCGTAGAAGTTGAAGTCTCCGACCAGAGGCATTATATCGAATTGCTCGGCGTTGTTTACTCGCACGAGAATTTTGTTGTCTATCCCGTATTCGACATCGTCGGTTATTTCAAATGTAAAAGCGCTGTATCCTCCCCGGTGTTCGCCCCGGTATTTACCGTTGATAAAAAGGTCGGCTACGCTGTTGACGCCTTCGAAATATAAAAATAATCTTTTGCCTTTCCATTCGGGGGAAATGTACAGGTCTTTTTCATAATTGCCGATACCACGTTTGTAGTCTAATTTCCCAGATAGGGCATCCGGGGCATTCCATGTGTGCGGCAATGAGATTCGTTGAGTCGAATTTTTACCGACTTGGTGAGAAAAGCGAAACTGCCAGTTGTCGTTTAGAGACAAATACGAACGTTGTGCATTCGTTTGGAAAATACATAATGAGATAACTATTGTTATGAGCCATTTGATTCTCATGTGCGTTATTGTTTAAGGTTTTCGTTCGACGAATGCAAAGATAATAGATTATTCCTATTGCATAGAATTCGGTTTGTGCTATATAATATTAGAAATGTATCTTCGAGAAATAATTTTTGAATCCCTTCCAGTCTTTGATTTTTGCGTATTTGGGTATCATGCGAAAAATGGGTCGCTATAAATTTTCCTCAGATAGTTTGGCAAATTTTATAACATTTTATAAATTCGCATATTGTCACATTAACCTTGTCTCGATATCTATGGGATTATTCGATTTGTTCAAGAAAGATCGCGGGTACGAAATCCATTCGCTCGAATTTTGCGAAGTGGGTAAAGACGGCAAACGCGATACCCGGCCAAGTAGCAAACACTATACCGACTCGCGCTATATTATGCCTGTGGTGAAGATGACATCGCGCATCGACCGCACCGTCAAGATAAAAGTCCGCATTACCGAACCAAGCGGCAAAACTCATACCTACGACTTCGATGCCCCGTTAAAACCCGTTGAGAACATGTCGGCGCAATTTCCGTGGTGGGGGTCGGAAAAGCGAGACCATTTCACTGCGGTCGGTACATGGCGGTTCGATATTCTTGATGAAGAAGATCATGTGGTTATCAGCGCTCCGCTCGAAATAGTTCCGTTGGAAGACATTTGGGAAAGCATGGGTTGGATTCATATTGTCTCGAACCTTGAATTTCGTAATATCAACGGCAAAGGTGAGGTGATCGATGATTGGAATACAGGCAACTTCGTGGAGCCCAAGTATATGCAAATGCGTTGCCGATGTACCTGCTATTCGGACGTTGTACGCAAGGTTACTTACCATGTGGAGATCAAGAATGAAAGGACAGGCAAAATCAAAGCGTTCGACCACACAGTCACACTCAATCCCCGAGATGGATCCCAATGGTTGCAAATATGTGGCTGGGGCTCCGATTCCGGTACTTCTTATGCCCCCGGCACTCATACTTACACTCTTTACTATAAGAATCGAGAAATGGGTCGTGGGCGATTCGAGGTCGTGAAATCGCCTAAGCAGCGAGGTTGGATAGAACCTTTGGCATTGGTGCTTCATTTTTACAATACCGATGAAGAAGTGCAACAATGGGTTACTTATGATTGCGCATTGCACATCTACGAGGGAAAAATCATTGAACAGAAATCTTTCAAAGCCAATACATACAAAAGGCTATTAGCCGGATTCCAGTGGCGCTCGCTTGAAAAAGGACATTCATTGAAATTGATATTCAAGTTCTATATGGAGGGTAACTTAGTTTATACCAGTGTTCAAGATGCAGTCACTAATGAACTGGACTCGAAAGATATTTTTCAACAAGATTTTGAAGTATCCGGTTCCATGAGGCTGGAAGGCCCGAACGGTGTAACAAGCCCGTTCCCAGCCGGGCGTTACGAAGTGGAGCTGTACCTCAAAACCGAAGAACTCGATGAGCATTTTGTGATGCGGCGCACATTAGATGTGAGGTAGATTGTCGTTGCTTCTTTTCTGCAAAAGAAAAGGTGGGTAAAAGGAAGCTCCCGATTTTTTTCATAAGATAGATAATCTTTACCAGAATTTTTTGTAGAACTAACCCCTCCGTCACTGCGTGCCACCTCCCCTATATTTTGCGTTACAAAACACTCCGTAATGCTACGGGGCACGGCAGGGGAGGAGTTTTGTGATGTTATCATGAGGTTTTGCAGGTGGGGACCGAAAGTATTTTGCATGTTCATTTTGTCCTGTACTTGCCTTATGTTATCTTTGGGGAAAATAACTTGGATAATACAGTATGACGATGAAACGTGAAAAGTATATTCCGGCTCCGACGGATACCAGTCGGGAAAAACTACCGGAGGAACTTATGGAATTGGTCGAGGTAATGGCGAAAAATGTTCATGAGGTGTGGTCGCAATCTCGTTTGTCCGAAGGGTGGACTTACGGAGCGCGACGGGACGACGAGGAGAAGACTCATCCCTGTCTTGTGCCTTATGAGGAATTACCCGAAATAGAAAAGGATTACGATCGCAACACAGCGATAGGGACGCTTAAACTGATACAAGCGTTGGGATTCGATATTGTGAAGAAGAAATGAAAAGACTAAAAGAATTTTTCGGGGTGATGAAAGATTTTTTCAGACACCCGGTTATCGGTATAGACCGGATTTTGTCATCGGGTATCAAATGGCAATTGCTTTTTTTACTGGGTGTTATCGTTGCTGCTATCCTTGTGTTTATCGTAATCGAATGGCTTACAGGCAGTATTCTTACTATTAAGGAGAACGACCCACGTAATATTTTTGTCGATGTCTATTATCATTTTGCCGATCCCGGCAATCAGTATGTCGTCGAAGGGACGTGGAATCGTTTCCTTGCATTCCTTATTTCGATCACCGGTTCTGCACTGATGGGCGGTTTGCTCATCTCTATTTTCTCGAATATTATCGACCGCCGGGTAGAGCGTGCGAGGGAGGGTCAGATAGGCTATAAATTTAGGAATCATTATGTGATTATAGGGTTCGATAAGATGGCTATCGGGCTTATCAAACAGTTGTATCAAAAGAGTGTGGCCGAACAGTCGGATCATACGCCTTATTTGTTTGTCATTCAGACTTCGGGTAGTGTCGATTCTGCCCGTCACGAGTTGTTGTCCAAACTTGATGCTTCTATCGACCGTCGTACGATAATTTTGCACGGGGGCCGCGATTCGCGGGAGGATTTGGAGAAACTGCATTTGCCGGATTGTAAAGAGATATTTTTGTTGGGCGAGGAGAATGAAACCGATCATGACTCGATCAATATCGAATGTGCAGCTCTCATTAATAGGATTTTGCGGGAAAAGAACGCAATAGAAAAAGAGCCTCGGGATATAGAGGAGTTGCGCATGTTGGTAGCGCAAATACAGGGCCGTTGTAAAAAATGTAATGTGCTTTTCGAAGCTCAATCGACCTTTGCCGTATTTCAACGGTATGATATAGAATCTATATTTCAACTTCCGAAGAGGACTGAGAAGCAATGGCTGGTGCATTTCCAAAAAAAATATAAAGACGGTGCGGAGAATGAGGAATTATTGAAATTAACGCAGCCTTTCGATCGATTGAGCGAAAGGCTTATCGATTTTCTGCCGTTTAATTTTTATGAAACTTGGGCGGAGAAGGTGTTGGTGCGAGGCCTGTATACTCCGCATGACAAGGGCTCGGAAGTCATACGCTATGTACCTATCGACGGTGACGGGATCGGTTATGACAGCAACCGATACGTCCATCTCGTCATTGTGGGAATGACCAGCATGGGAATCGCCATGGGGGTGAAAGCCGCTCATATCGCCCATTATCCCAATTTCCTTCGAGACCGGAGTAAACGGACTCGAATCTCTTTTATCGACATGAATGCCGACACCGAGTTCGATCGGTTGCGGGGCAGATACGACTCTTTGTTCGACATGTGCGACTATCGAGTTATCGATACGGTAGAGCCGGCTAAGAGTTATGCCAACCCGAATACCGATGATAAATTTACCGACATAGAGTTTGAATTTATCAAAGGTTCTGTCGAGAGTCGTCCGATACAAGAGTTGCTACAACATTGGGCAGAGGAGGAAGACGGACGGTTGTTGACTATCGCTATCTGTTTCGAAATTCCTCAAAAGAGTATCGCTACGGCACTTTATATGCCTCGGCTCGTGTATGAAAAGGCTCATTCGATACTCGTGCGTCAGAATGTTTCCTGCTCGACCATCGAATTGATACGAAAAGCTCATCAATACGGTAAATTGAGGGCGTTCGGCATGTTGGACGAGTGCTATGACATAGACGACGATTGCATGAAACGGGTACGGCGGATAAACTTTATTTATCATAAAATAACTCCCGAACAGCCTTTCCCGCAAACATTGAACGATATCGAGGCAAGGGCATTGTGGGAAGAATTGTCTACCGTGCATCGTTGGTCGAATGTTTACAATGCCCACTCTATTCCTTCCAAGCGAAGAAGTTTCGGAAAATCGGAACCTGAAAATCTCGATGAAGATACTGCTTTGATCGAGATGATGGCAGAAGTGGAACACAATCGTTGGAATATGGAGAAACTGATTATGGGGTATCGTCCTACAACTCCCGGAGAAGACGAGGAGATACAACGATTGGGCAAGGAACGGAAAAGAAAGATAGAGCGTGAATCGTTTGCCCATACATATATCAAACCGTATGAAGCATTGAGCGAATCGGTTAAGGATTACGATCGATTGATTATGAAATATTTGTGGAGGGTGTAATCATTTTTTGTCATTGGTGATTATGGAAAAAGTCCTGCGAGATTACCGTTCCCGACTTCAAGCTAATAGCCGGGAAACGGAGCGGATAAAAATGTATATTCGTATCATTGCTTTTCTTCGTCTTTCGGTAGTCGTTGTTGCGGCATTGATCGTGTATTTATTTAGAAATGAGAGCGTAGAGGTGTGGGGTACAACCGTATTGATAGGAATCGTTCTGTTCCTATCGTTGGCCCGGGTGCACGATCGTTGGTTTCGGAAAAAAGAATTTGTCGATTGTCGGGACCGGATTATTCATAGGGAATTGTCCTTGTTGGAATATCGCTTCGACGGAATCGACGGGGGCAGTGAATTTATCGACCCTTCCCACGATTATAGCTTCGACCTCGACCTTTTCGGCGAGAGGTCGTTCTTCGCCTATATCAATCGAACAGTGACGGCAGTAGGGCGTGTCGCGTTGTCCCGGGAGTTGCTTCACCCCGATTTGAAAACTGTGTCTATTCGGGAGAGGCAGGAGGCTGTCGAGGAAATGTCCTGTCATACGGATTTCAGGATAGATTTTCAATCATACGGGGGCTGTTCGGGAGAGAGCCGGGTAGATACCGAGGCTATCGAACGGCTTGCCGGAATGCCTCGGTTCGGAACGGGGAGGATTGTGCGTTGGCTGGTTTATGCGGTTCCTGCGATTTATCTTGTCTTATTCGCTTTATGGTTAACGGGAATGGTCGCGGGGAATGTGATCGTGGCGGTTTTCATTTTGTTGCTGGTTTTTTCCGGTCTATTTGCCAAACGGGTAACCCGCATACAAGAACAGCTCAACCGGACGCTTCAATCGCTTTCTCGTTATTCACGTCTGTTCGAGATGGTGGAGCGGACGCAATTTCGGTGCAAGCCATTGTGTGAGTTACAAAGCCGATGTGTCGACAGCAACGGCTCTGTCTCGCAGAGAGTGTCCCGTTTACGGCATTTGCTCAGCAATCTCGACCAACGCTACAATTTCGTAGGATTCGCCTTGTTGAACGGATTTCTGCTTTGGGATTTGCGGCAAATCAACGCGCTCGACCGATGGCTGTGTGACAATCGCGAAAAAATAACGCAATGGATAGATGTATTGTCGCGGTTCGACGTATATGTCTCGTTAGGAACTTTTCGATACAATCACCCCGACTATGTATTTCCCGATATACGGGAAGATCGCACCCCGGTTATGCGGGCCGAAGCTCTGGGACACCCGCTTATCCCGAGAGAGAAGCGGGTCTGTAACGATGTCGCGCCCATGAACGAGGCTTCTTTCCAGATTATCACCGGAGCCAATATGGCCGGGAAGAGTACGTTTTTGAGGACTATCGGAATCAATTATTTACTCGGCTGCATGGGCGCTCCCGTTTGTGCCGATAGCATGACTTTTACTCCGTTGCCTTTGTTTACCGGATTGCGGGCCTCTGATTCCCTTGCCGATAACGAGTCTTACTTTTTTGCCGAATTGAAACGTTTGCAGCAAATCGTTTTGCGTTTACGGCGCGGGGAGAAATTATTTATTATTCTCGACGAGATACTGCGGGGAACCAACTCGGTCGATAAGCAGACCGGTTCGCTTGCTCTTATCCGTCAGTTGGTCGGGGCCGGAGCAACGGGAATTATCGCTACTCATGATTTGGCTTTGGGCAAACTTGCCGATAGTCTGCCCGGAAAAGTCGGCAATTATCGTTTCGAGGCAGCTATACAAGGAGACGAACTTACTTTTTCTTATCGATTACAGCCGGGTATAGCCGAAAATATGAACGCCTGTTTTCTCATGAAAAAAATGGGCATTATTCCCTCTGACTATTCTGAAAACAATTGAACCGCGATATAATTATTTTGAGCCGTTACAAATAAATTTGCTATTGCTTACATAAAGAAAAAAAATTATCTTTGCAACGCTGAAAAGAGCGTAAAAATACTCATCAAATAAAAAGAGCGAATTATGGTTTATTCACACGAAGTAGAACACATGTGTGTTGTAAAGAAAGGTCCTAATCACGGACCGGCTCCTATCCCCGAAGAGGGAAAATGGGTGAAGGCAAAAGAAGTGATTGATATTTCGGGCTTGACTCATGGTATCGGTTGGTGTGCTCCTCAACAGGGTGCATGTAAACTGACGTTGAATGTAAAGAACGGTGTTATTCAAGAGGCATTGGTAGAGACCATCGGTTGTTCGGGTATGACCCACTCGGCCGCTATGGCATCGGAAATTCTTCCGGGTAAAACTATTTTGGAAGCTCTGAATACCGACCTCGTTTGTGATGCCATCAATACGGCTATGCGCGAGTTGTTCCTGCAAATCGTTTACGGGCGTACTCAATCTGCTTTCTCGGAAGGCGGTTTGATGATCGGTGCAGGTCTCGAAGACCTCGGTAAAGGATTGCGCAGCCAAGTAGGTACGTTGTACGGTACATTGGCCAAAGGTCCTCGTTATCTTGAAATGGCAGAGGGTTATATAAAAACTCTTGCTCTTGATGAAAACGATGAAATCTGCGGATATGAATTTGTTCACATGGGTAAATTCATGGACGAAATCAAGAAAGGAACCGATGCCAACGAGGCATTGAAGAAGGTAACCGGAACTTACGGACGTTTCACCAAAGAGGCCGGTGCAGTGAAATATATAGATCCCCGTCACGAATAAAATAAGGAGGAAGTTACTATGATTAGAGAAGTGAAATTTGAAAGTCAAGACCGTCGTATCAAGCAAATTCTTGCCGCTTTGAACGCTAACGGTATTAAAGATATTGAAGAGGCTAACGCTATCTGCGAATCTTATGGGCTCGATCCTTATAAAACTTGTGAAGAGACGCAACCTATTTGTTTCGAAAATGCAAAATGGGCTTACGTGGTAGGTGCTGCCATCGCTTTGAAGAAAGGCTGTAAGAATGCTGCCGATGCAGCCGAAGCTATCGGTATCGGTTTGCAGTCGTTCTGTATTCCCGGTTCGGTAGCCGATGACCGCAAAGTGGGTCTCGGACATGGAAATTTGGCCGCTCGTCTGCTTCGCGAAGAGACGAAATGTTTTGCATTCCTTGCCGGCCACGAGTCGTTCGCCGCAGCCGAGGGCGCTATCAAAATTGCCGCTAAGGCCGATAAGGTGCGCAAGGAACCTTTGCGTTGTATTTTGAACGGTCTGGGTAAAGATGCCGCTCAAATCATTTCGCGTATCAACGGATTTACCTACGTTCAAACACAATTCGACTATTATACGGGCGAGTTGAAGGTAGTTCGTGAAATAGCTTATTCCAAAGGTGAACGTGCCAAAGTAAAATGTTATGGAGCCGATGACGTGCGCGAAGGCGTGGCTATCATGTGGCACGAAGGTGTAGACGTATCTATCACGGGTAACTCTACGAACCCTACCCGTTTCCAACACCCCGTTGCAGGTACTTACAAGAAAGAGTGCGTAGAGAAGGGTAAGAAATATTTCTCGGTAGCTTCCGGTGGCGGTACGGGTCGTACGCTCCACCCCGACAACATGGCTGCCGGTCCTGCTTCTTACGGTATGACCGATACAATGGGTCGTATGCACAGCGATGCTCAGTTTGCCGGGTCTTCGTCAGTTCCTGCTCACGTAGAGATGATGGGATTCCTCGGTATCGGTAATAACCCTATGGTGGGTTGCACCGTGGCTTGTGCTGTCGATGTAGCTCAGGCTTTGAGTAAGTAATCATTTGTATCTTATTATGTATAAGCATCTGTGGCCGTTTGGTCGCAGGTGCTTTTTTGTTTTCTCCCCGATACTTTCCTTTTTCGTTTTCTCCCATAGGCCGGAATATTTTAGCCGGAAATGTTCTTTTAACGGATAAGAGAAGAGGTTAAATGTCCAATATGAATCGGTTGATGAGGGGCTGTTTTCAACCCCTCCGTCACTACGTGCCACCTCCCCTATATTTTGCTGAGTACAACACCCCGCAATGTTACGGGGCACGGCAGGAGAGGAGTTTTAAATGTCTCCGATAGTGAAAACAGAAATACCCCATAAAGCTACGGGGCACGGCAATGGAGGAGTTTCAAATATTCGAAGTGACATTTTTCAACCTCTCCCCCTGTGCCGCGCAGCGGTATAGGGGGAGTGCCCATCGGGCGAGGGGGTTAGTTCTACAAAAAAATCCTATGTGCTTCTTTTTTAACCCCTCTCTTCGTCGCTGCCGCTCCTCTGTCTCTCCCCTATATTGCTGCGCAACACAGGGGAGAAGGGGGGAATACTCACAAAGAACCGAAAAGATAAAAAGACCGTTCAAAGCAACACATTTAATCCTTTCCCTCTGTATCGCAACAATCGGTATAGGGGGAGTGCCCGTAGGGCGAAGGGGTTGAAACAAAACCTGCAAGAATTTCAATGACAAAATCCGGGCGAGCGTTGTTTTATACCTTGAAATAAATAATTACTCCGATAGCCGTAGATACGATGATGCGTTACGTGTCGACTCTACTGTCAAATCGTGGGTTCTTGCTGGCTTTATTATAGAATTATTGGTAGTTGCATTCTATGTATTTTGGTGTTTTATAATCCGTCTCAAAGAATGTCAAATTCGGACAAAATGATTCTGCAATTATGTCATTAAAGAGGTTGTATTGTCTTGGTTTTTATTTTTAGGTTATGGTAAAGTCTTATTATTATGTGATGGTATAATTTTTGTATATTATCAATATGTAATGAAAATGAGTATTAACATATAAAAATAAACCATTATGATTTCACAGAAATTACAAGAAGCCATTAACGTTCAGATTGCGGCTGAAATGTGGTCGTCGAATCTTTACTTATCGATGTCGTTTTATTTCAAAAAATTGGGATATGACGGATTTGCCAATTGGATGAGAAAACAGTCTCAGGAAGAGTTGGAGCATGCTTACGACTTGGCCGATTATGTATCGAAGCGAGGCGGTGTAGCCAAAGTAGATAAGATAGATGTCGTTCCTCAGGAATGGGAGAGTGTGCTCGATGCTTTTGAAAATGTTTATAAACACGAGTGCCATGTATCTTCTCTTATCGACGAGTTGGTAAATGTCGCTTCTTCCGAAAAGGATAAGGCTTCGCAAGATTTTCTCTGGGGCTATGTGCGTGAGCAAGTAGAAGAAGAGGCCACGGCTTTGGGCATTGTCGAGAAGTTGAAACGTTGTAAAGACGAAGCCAGTATTTTGTATATGGACGAGAAACTGGGTGAGAGGTAATTGTCGAGGATTATTTCTTATAAGTGATTGAAAAAGGGACTTTGGAAGAATTGTTTTTTCCGAGGTCCTTTTTTTGTATATTCGGTATCGATTGGGTAAACTATTTGTACGATGAGAAAATTGCTTTGTCCGCAGTGTAAGGTGTCTTCGATGTATGTGAAGAACGGTAAGGGAGAGCGTAGGGCGGTGTATGTGACCGATGGAGGGGTAGTCGTTGCCCGCAAAGAGGGCGAGACTCTCGATGGTTTCGACCTTGAAACAGTTTATTGTATGGGTTGCTCTTGGAGCGGGTCTCCCAAACGTATGGTGAAAATGTGATTTGTCCAATATAAACCGGCAGATGAGAGGCTGTTTTCAACCCTTCCGTCACTACGTGCCACCTCCCCTATATTTTGCGTTACAAAACACAGGGGAGGAGTTTTAAATGTCTCCGATAGTGAAACAGAAATACTCCATAACGCTACGGGGACACGGCAATGGAGGAGTTTAAAATATTCGAAGCGCATTTTAGCCCTCTCCCCCTGTGCCGCGTAGCGGTATAGGGGGAGTGCCCATCGGGCGAGGGGGTTAAATGCCCAATATAAACCGGCTGATGAGGGGCTGTTTTCAACCCCTCCGTCACTACGTGCTACCTCCTCTGTATGGCTAATGCCATCCCCCCGTAGTATTGGGGTGTCGAGTAACAATAGGGGGCGTGGTAGAGGAGAAAGAATTTGTCAAGGTAGGGAGAGCGGGGGAATTTTGTTCTTGTCTCCGGCGACGGCTATGTAGAATTGTGAGGGGACGAGATATTTTTGTGCTGCCGATAGTAGATCTCCGGGTGACAGTTGCCGTATGGCTTCGTCTTGCTGCGCAAAATATTCGACCGGGAGATCGTTGGCTTTCAATGAAAGGTAGTAGTCCGCTATGGAAAAGGGGGAGTCGAGGGTACGAGCCATGTCTCCTCTCAGGTAGTTTTGTACGGTGATGAACTCGTCGGTCGGGACGGGCTCGTTTCTGAGTCGATCTATTTCGGCGAAGACTTCGTTGATGAGCGGGCGGGTGAATTCGGTTCCGGTTTGGGTCGATATGGTTAAATAGCTTCCGTATCGCATGGCTGCGATAGAGGAGGATATGCCATAGGTATAGCCCTTTTCTTCCCGTATGTTGGACATGAGTCTGCTGCCGAAATATCCGCCGAGTATAGTGCAGAGCAGTTTCAGGGCGAAGAAATCGGGATTTTCCCGGCCGATGACCGGCAGTCCCATTCGGATTCCGGATTGGAGGGCGTTTTCTTTGTGGGTGACTATTATCGGATTTTCGGCACGATGTATGGGGAAAGCGGGGATTATCGCAGAATCGACAGAGGGTACATTCCATGTGTGGCCGAAGTGGAGTTCCAAATTATCGAGAAGTTTCCCGGTGATTTTTCCGGCGATGAAGATACGACATTTCCCGGGAGCGATGTGCTGCCGATGGTAGTCTCGGAGGTCTTCGGTTGTGATATGGCTTATGTGGTCGGGGGTGACAGCCCGTCCGTAAGGGTGCTTGTCCCCGAAAATCATAGAGAGAAAAGTCTCGGAGGCGAGGACGTCTACTTTTTCTTTCTGAACGAGCAGTTGTTGGAGACGCCGTTCTTTGAGCCGGGTGAATTCTTTTTCCGGGAAATCGGGCCGTATAACGATGTCTGCCAGTAGAGATAGGCAGGTATCGAGATGCCGATTGAGCGTGTAGAGCGTGACATAGAGATAGTGACTCGATGCGGAGGTTTGCAGCCATGCTCCGTGGTAGTCGAATGATTCGGCTATCTCTTCCGAGCTTTTTCCAGCAGCGCCTTCTTTGAGCATCAATAAGGTGAGGGCGGCTGTGCCCGGTTTCTGTTCGGTATAGTAACCTCCTTCGAACATAAGGTCTATGCGGCACACGTCTTCGTCACCCCGATTACAGGCGATGATTTCGATGCCGTTCGATAAAGCATGGATGCCGGGTGCGGGCAGGGATAGGGGCGGAAATGTTCCGACAGGCGGTGTCGTTGTTCGGTCTAATGTCATAATTTTCAGAGTAGGGTGAGTGCTTTTTGTAAATCATCGGGGGTGTCTATACCGATTGTTTCTTGTGTGGTGATGCCTACTTTAATCGTATAGCCGTTTTGTAGCCACCGGAGTTGTTCGAGCGATTCTGCGATTTCGAGCGACGACTGGGGCAGCCGGGTGATCTGGGACAATATGTCGGCTTTGTATCCATACATGCCGATGTGCTTGTAGTAAACGTGTTTATCGGGCCATTGTTCGGGGGATATATTTCTCATATAGGGAATTATCGAACGGCTGAAATAGAGTGCTTCGTTTTTGTCGTTGAGAATGACCTTCGGAGAGTTGGGATTGGCGAGGGCCTCGTAACCTTCGGTTGCCTCGAAGGGGCGCACGAGGGTCGCTATCTGGGTTTGAGGCGAATCGAAGCAAGCGATAAGGCTCTCGATCTGTTCGGGTTTGATAAACGGTTCGTCCCCTTGAATGTTGATGATTACGTCTTCGTTTCCGCCCAGACGATTGTAGGCTTCGAAGCAACGGTCTGTTCCGCTACGGTGTTCGGCCGATGTCATGACAACGTTCCCGCCGAAAGATTCCACGGCGTTGAATATTCGGTCATCGTCAGTGGCGACACATACATTGTCGAGGATTTTGCGGACTTGCTCGTAGACCCGTTGAATCATATATTTCCCTTTCATGTCGGCCAGCGGTTTCCCGGGGAATCGGGTAGAGGCGTAGCGAGCCGGAATAATACCGATGAATTTCATATTGAATTTCTTATAACGTTTTTTTATTTGATTTCGATCACATAAAGCTGCGCGTTTTCGTATTTGACAACTTTTATACCCGCTCCTTTTTCGATGTATCCGTGAAGGGCTACGGCGTCGAACTGTCTGTCGCCGATGGTTACTTTCCCGGAGGGTCGGAGTATGGTTGCCGCGAGTCCTTCTTTTCCGATATATTCTTGTAATTCGGAGGGAACTCCGATGTATCCTTTTTCTGTGGCTTGATCCGCTTGAAGGGCTAAACGTCCGAGTGGGCCTTTACTGCCGATTTTTTGGAAAAACCAAAAGAGTAAAGCTACGGAAATAATGACTCCCGAGATGACAGTTATTATTCCTTTGCTGATGTCGGCGGCAGAAACAAAGTTGAAATCGAAATTGACATTCCCGACCAATGCCAAAATGAGTGCTCCTAATATCAGAATGGAGCCCGAAATGCCGGCTATACCGAAGCCGGGGATAACGAGAAATTCGAAAATGAGCAGAATGATGCCGATGACGAAAAGCAGTATTTCCCAGTTCGCGGCTAATCCGTCGATGTAAAGTGGAGTGAAATAAAGTACGGCTGCGGTACAGGCAATGGCCGAAGGCAATCCTATGCCCGGTGTTTTCAGTTCCATGAAGATACCGCCGAATATGAGCGTTACCATGAGAGCCTGAAAGGCGGGGTGGGTGAGAAAACCGGCGATATCGTCGAAGAGCGAGGGTTTGAATTCTTGTAAAGCATAAGTCTCGTACCGGAGTTTTTGCGAAATGATCTCGTCGACGTTATCGACTATGCCTTCGCAATATTTTTGGGCGATGGCCTCGTTTGCCGTAAGGGTGAGCACTTTGCCCGAATCGCAAAGATTGGGGACGATTACTCTTTCGTCGACCATAGCTTCGGCTATGAGCGGATTGCGCCGCCAGTTTCCCGATTCGTCTTTTCCGTGTGACTCGGCCGTCGCCCGCATGGTCGCCCGCATGTATGACTGGTATTTGTCGGGCATGGCGGCTCCGGTTTCATTGACTACCGTAGCGGCTCCCATGCTTGCGCTGCTGCGCATATAGATACTGTCGCAGGCTATGGCGATGAGTGCTCCTGCCGATGCGGCATTGTTGTCGACGAAAGCATAGACGGGAATGGGTGCATTGAGTATGGCCGTTCTCATGGAATCGGCGTGAACGACAGTTCCCCCGTAGGTGTTCAGCCGTAGTATGACGGCTTTTGCATTTTGTTCTTGGGCTTGGTGTAAACCGGCTCTTAAATATCGCCAAGTCGTACTCCCGATTTCTTTGGTTATATCTATTTGATAAACAGTGTTTTGTGAATTCGATACAAAATACTGGAAAAATAATATGAGAAAAAAGATATGTTTGTGAAACTTTTTCATGAACCTATGTGTTTAATATTAAGAAGCACAATTAAAAAAGATAAGAAATATGTTACAAAGTAAATAAAAAATAATCAGAACAATATTATGGGATTGTATTTTGCGAAAACAGATTTTTTTTGAGCCCCTTTGAAATAGCTGAATGTTTCGAAGACGTTTAGGAGAATGTAGAAATTTCAGATTGTAGTAGTTAGTATGAGTAGATTTTCGATGCATTTTCGTAATACAAAGTAGTAGTATAAGTAGTAAACAAGAATTACAAAATCATCAAAATTTTCAATTATGAACTCTCTAAAATTTCAAGATAGATTGTTAGGTCTCCAAGACAATTTGCTAAACTTCGCTTATATGCTTACCGCAAACCGGGAAGAAGCGAAAGATTTGCTTCAAGATACGACTCTTAAAGCTCTCGACAACGAAGATAAATATATCGACAATGTCAATTTCAAAGGTTGGGTGTTTACCATCATGCGAAATATTTTTATCAATAATTATCGCAGGGTTGTACGGAACCAGACTATTATAGACCAGACAGAAGATCTGTATCACTTGAATTTGCCCCAAGACTCGGGATTCGCGTCGCCGGAAGGTTCTTTTACGGTGAAGGAGATTACAACGGCTATCAATAGTTTCAGCGAGGAGTATCGGATACCGTTTTCTATGCATGTGGCAGGGTATAAATATCACGAGATTGCCGAAAAAATGGATTTGCCTTTGGGCACGGTAAAAAGCCGAATCTTTTTTGCCCGTCAACGTTTGCAGGAGATGCTGAAAGATTATAAATAAAGTATAGCCGAATTGTTTTTAGGCTCGTTCGAAGTGTTCCTCATAGAAAGCCCTCATAAATCATATAGGATTTATGAGGGCTTTGGATTTTCCTGTAAAGGCGGAATAGCCATACTTTTTTATCTTTTTCTTTAACCCCTCCGTCACTACGTGCCACCTCCCCTATATTTTGCTGTGCAAAAACA